>Ga0306920_100000004_pt1 | contig 513932 bp, 497 predicted proteins | sample flu12Cox44000170_FD_204666 | JGI IMG/M metagenome (GOLD analysis project Ga0306920, IMG submission 204666) | Lab enrichment of tropical soil microbial communities from Luquillo Experimental Forest, Puerto Rico - flux4day.12C.oxic.44.000.170 (v2)... | ecosystem: Environmental > Terrestrial >... | reverse complement strand
TGATCTTACCCACGAACGATGGACACCTTACCCGGCGATTGCATCGCCTCGAAGGGTAGCGGGGCCTGGTAATTGATCGATGAGTGCCGTCGCTTCCGGTTGTAAAACACTTCCATGTAATCGAACAAGCTGACCCGCGCGTCGTCGCGTGTCTGGTAATCGCAGTGCATGACCAATTCGGTCTTGAGCGTGTGGAAGAAGCTCTCCATAGGGGCGTTGTCCCAACAATCACCCTTGCGACTCATGCTCTGCCGAATGCCGTAGCGGTTCACGATTTCGCGGTAGCTTCCGGTGGCGTAGGTCGACCCCTGGTCGGAGTGCAGCCTCATCGGTGGTCCGCGATGAGCAATCGCCATGTTCAACGCGTCCATCGCCAACTTGGTGTCCAGAGTGCGACTCATCGCCCAGCCCACCAAGGCTCTTGAGTACGCGTCAAGAACCGCAGCCAGGTAGAGCCAACCTTGCCTCGTGGGAATGTAAGTGATATCGCTCAGCCAAAGGTCATTGGGGTGCTTCGACGTGAAGTCCCGGTTGATGAGGTTGGGCGATGCCTTGGTCTTGCGGGAGTCGGTGGTCACCCGGAACCGCCGGATCGCCTTGGGCAGGATGTTCGCCTTGCGCATCAGCTTCGCCACCGTGTTCAGGCAGCACGGCACTTCTTGTGCGACCAACTCGACGTGCACCCGTGGGGCGCCGTACGACTCGCGGCTGGCTTGGTGGATCGTCCTGATACGAGCAGTGAGGTCAACCTGGCGTTTCTGGCGGTTACTCGGACCGCGGTGCCGCGCAGCGTAATACCCGCTGCGCGAGACCTGCAGCGCCTCGCATAGGGCCGGCACGCCGTACTGGCGTCGATTCATCTCGACGAAGGCGTACTTCACTTCGATTCCCGAGCGAAGTAGATGGCCGCTTTTTTTAAGATCTCGATCTCCATCTTAAGCTTTGCGTTCTCGCGACGCAGCTGCTCAAGATCTTCAGCGGCAGATCGATCAGGCTTGGCGATCCCGGTCACCGCCTCCTTCTCAAACTCGAGCCGCCACGTTCGCAGCTGGCCGACCCGTACGCCCAGCTCCCGAGCCACCTGAGCCTTGGGCTTCTCGCTCATAGCCGCCTGACGAACCGCTTCGAGCTTGAATTCCCGAGTCAACTTCCTGCGCGGTGCGTATTCCATAGAACACCTCCTCAAGGGCAGTATTGCTCCAATTGAGGTGTCCATCAAACGTGGGTACGTTCATTCCGACCCAAAGCGGACATTTAGAGTTCGGTATCTTCTGCTGCTCGGTTTAAATGCCAACGCTGAACAACTCCCAATGCCAGAATCAGCAGACGCCGAAGCATCAAATGCTCACGCAATTGCCGCGCTCGCCGAGGAAACCCTCCAGCCGCAGCCGGTCGTCAAACAGATTTTCGACGAACAATACGCACTCCTCAAAGCAACCGCCCGCATTACCGACTATCTCGTTCTGTTCGCAACTCGGCGAACCAAGAACGCACTAATAAAAAAAGGGGCGTCCAAATGACGCCCCATAGGAGGTTCGGCCCTTGAATGGCTGGGTCAGTCTTCAAACAATCCTGGCAGGACCTCTGTGCCCTCTGTCTCGACGGCATCAAGCAGCTCCGGGTCGAGGCCGAGCGCCCGGATGATGGTCGGCGCCACCTGGGTCGTTTGCACCGACTCGTTGGAGGTCTTCTTGCCTAATGAGGGATGGGAGACGAGGAGAGCCACGTGGCTGTCGTCCGGCGCGAAGCCGCCATGCTCCATATCCTTGCCGCCGCTCGTGGTGTAGATGACGCCGGGATTCGGCTGCACCATGATGTCCGGGGTGCGGCCGTTGGCCGGATCACCGAATTTATCCGGCACCTTGCTCAGATCAATCACGGCGCCGCCGTTGTTGACGCAAATCATCGTGGTCGAGCTCAGCACAATCTTGGTTACCGGGTCGACCACAGGACAGGTCGGGTTGGCCTCGAGCTGAGCCACCGCGGCAGCGCGCTGGGTCTGGTCGTTCAGCCAGACAAACGCCACGTCGTCGTCGGTAATCTGCCCGTTCCCCAGGTTATTGCCGGTGATGGGATCGGTGCCGCCACCAACCAAGGGGCCTAGGTTGTTGGCGGCTGCATGGCCGATCTTCAGCAGGCGAGAGTAGTCAGCCGGTGACTGACCATGCTTGGCGCTGATAATGATCAGCGTCGAATCGGTCAGATGCTTGGCGTCCAGCTCGGCCATAAATTGGCCAATGGCGCCGTCGACATAGGTAATGGCAGCCTGGACGAAAAGACCGGGGGTAAACGCGGCGTCGACGTAGCCGCCACCCGTGTTGTGGAGCGCTTTTTGCGCGACGCTCAGGGTCTGAAAGTTGGTGCCGAAGACCGTGGGCACGGGCGCGATCTTGGTGCCGGTCGAATCCAACCCGTCGATCTCATTCAAAATGTTTTGCACATGGAAGTTGTCGAACTCCTCCGTGTGCAAATAGGCGGGCTGGAGGCCATCTTTCGACCCGGTGTAGTCGTTTATGGCCGGTGGGACCGTGGAGTTGATTTCAGTGCGCGCCAGGTCGTCGACGCCCGTTCCGGAAGGGCCGTTGACCCAATCGGTTCCCCAGGCGTGCTTGTCGGACCACGCGGTGTAGGACTTGTGAATGTACTTCTTGACCACCTCGAAGATGGTGTTGGTTTTGATGAAGTCGTGCGGATAGACCGGCACGCAGTCGACTCCGACTTTGCGGTGCGGAATCTGCTGCGGATTGAAGGCTCCGCCGCCATCGAGGTGGATAAGGCCCGGACCGGGGATGAAGGCGTCGATGCCGACGAGTTCCTGCAGAAACACCTCAACGCCCTGCGTGCCGGTGCAGGTTGGGTCGGTGCCCGCATACAAGGTGCGATCGTAGATGTCGTCATAGAACAGGCCCGTCGACCGCGGCGAGCCGCCGGTCACGAGAGCGGCTAGCCCCGGGACTGAGTCCGACAGACCAGGAGTGAACGCGTTCGTGTAATTCACTCCGTGCTTAGCCAACTTGGCAATATTGGGGCAGGTGTTGGCCGAAAGGCACTTCGCGAGATCTTGCTCGTGCATGCCGTCAATGCTGATTAGCAAAACGCGTTGAATTTCACCGTTGTTACCCTGCCCGTTGTTGTTGCCTTGTCCGTTGTTGCCTTGTCCGTTGTTGCCTTGTCCGTTGTCGCCTTGTCCATTCCCGCCCTGTCCGTTCTGGCCCTGGCCATTCTGTGGTTGGGCGAGCGAGCTGGCGAGTACAAGCGCGCTAGCGGCGATTGCTGCAATCCACTTGCTTCGAGGAGCATGGTTACTAGTCATCTTTCCCTCACGTCGGTTGATAGCATCTGTACGAGCGCGCCCTCGGGGTCGTTTGCGCAGAGGACGCCGGAGCTAGACTACCGAGGACGCTTGACTAGTGGATGACTCCATCGTGAAACAACGAAATAATTTCGTACGGACGCACGCCATTTGCGGTCAGATTTGTTTTTCGTGACAGAGCTTGCGAGGTCGCGAACTTCAACCCGCCACTTGTCGGACAGCGTCTGTCGGTGCATTCGTGAGAAATTTTGGTGTTGCAGTCGGGGTATTTTTTGGTGACGCAAACGTTCTTATGTCCGCTTGCGACCCAAAGCGGCAGTTTCTCCTGAGGCGCTGGACGGCTAATGTCGGAGCCGCGAGAGGGAGCATGTCCCTCCTGTGGACATGACACAGGTGCGATTGTGACCTGACTACTTTCCGGGCACTCCAGTTTCTTCGAGCATTGGCGCCGCGTAGCGACTTGAGGCAGCCGATCTATCCACAGATTCTGTGCATTGTCATTTTTGTGGATAAGTATGTGTGCTTCTAGTGCACAGAGGCCAAGGACACGATCGCCGAGTAATTGCGTCCCGCCTGCAGCGCGCCGTGGCCCGCGAAGTGCACGCGAACTATGACCCATAGTCCCCAGCGGCCTTCACCAGTGAAGTGCACACCGCGAGTGGCCGACGTGTTGCACCATGCCCGACAGCAGTGCTTGCCCATCGCCAGCGTTTTGCAACCCCGCCGTCAAACTGGGGTAAAGGGGCCGCATTACCTTTTGCTTCGAGCGGGCACGCGTATTAGCGGCCTGCGGTCATCAGGATTAACGATCTGGAGAGATAATTTATGAAGGAGCTCAAGAAGCACCATCATGCAGCCGCGGAGCACTTCGAGAAAGCGGCCGCGCATCATCGAACGGCGGCCGAGCACGCGGAGCATGGCGACCACGCCGCAGCCGCCCATCACGCGCACATTGCGATGGGTCATGCGATGCATGGGCACGAACACGCGACCCACGCCACTAAAAAGCATGTTGAGGTGCACGAAGAAACCGTCGAATAGGTTGCGCCCGCCATCGCACTCGCCCCGCTATTGCGTCGCCCCGCTCTGCGGGGCTTTTTTTTAGCTCGTCGCGTTGGAAGTGTTCCAGCGGGAAAACGCCCTCTCAGAGGGCTTGTAAGTGACTCGACAACTTGTTTAGGTATCCTCTAGCGCTCGATTCAGCGCTAGAGACGCAACAATCCACGATGCCAAGCCATCCCAAGACGATGCTGTTTCTTGACGACTCCGATGAATATTTTTTATGCGACACAATATATTACGAAGATACGCTGTGGATCGTCCCTGAGTGGCTTGAGTCAAGCGACAAAAAACAGATGCGGCCGGCTAGAATCGTTCGGCTGCGAGGATTGCCGCACCAGCGTTCGCAGATTCCCGGCATCACCTGGGTGATAAATTCTTCACTGCCTAGCGATGTTTTCTATGGCAAGGCGCAGCCGTTACCAACCTCCGATCTCGTTATACTGGATCGGCCAGAAATAGCGTTTCCCGCGTCCCCGGCTCGGTAACTAAAACCCGACTTGAACATGGTCCGCTTCCGACCCAAGCGGACATTCAACAGGGGCTAAGAACATGGACGGCGGCGCCGGGGGCGGCTGCGCACGAGTAGCACGAGTACGTCCCCCTTACGCGACCGGCAAAGTCTCTACCGGCTAGTTTGCGATAAACGCGATCCCGTGCGGATCTTGCAGAGCGAGCGGATTGCCAACGCTGGTGGCGACCGGAGTCAAGTGTCCGGTCTTTATGTCCAGTTGCATGATCTGTCCCTGACCGGCGCTGTAAGCGTCACCCGTCACGAACGGGCCGTCGAGGCGATAAGTAAGGTTGTGCGCGTCGGTAAACAGCATGAATACATTGCCGAACTGACCAGCCGGAGGAACAAATCGCGTGTCGTCAACGAACACGGTCGGCCCATCCTTGTCGTTGAACAGCGTAAGCGACAAGACACTCACGATTTGCTGCGGACCCGGATTTTGAATGAATACCAATTTCCCATCGCCCTGACTATCGACGACGAGATTGCCCGAAGGATCGGTCGCCTCTGAATCCGGGTCGGTGAGATTCAGCGTGACCAACATCTGATAGGTCGGATTCGGCGAGCCGCCTACCGACGGTGTGATGTCGATTGCCTGGGCATTTCCAGCGAGCACAGGGGCCACGTCGAAGGTTTGCCCATTTGGATTCAGCGTGAGCGACACGACGGTGGGCGCCAGCCCAGGCGTCGTGGGGTTGGACGCGGTGACGTACACGACCCCGTTGATGAGCTGCATGTCATCGTAGCCGCCGCCATGAAGCGGCGGATTTACCGTTGCCTGATAGGTCTTCTGAGCACCGGTGGTTAGATCGATGATGGTCAATTCCGGGTTTCCGTCTTCGTTGGACATCGCCCACAGGCTCACCGTGTCAGTGCGGGCCAAAAGCCCATCGCAGTGACCGGGAACCGTGTAGGTCTTCAGCAGATTCCCGTTCAAATCATATTGCACAACCGCGTTAGTAACAGCGGGATTTGATCCGTCCTTTACCTCGCCCTTGTTTTGATAGGCGATGAAGACCGTATCCCCGTAACGCACGATGGAATCAGGAGACTGGATTGGCAATGGTGCTTGGGCAAAGACTCTTAGAGAGAAGCCGAACGCAAGAGCCGTTTGCGAATGGGGTCCATTGTCAGAGCCACCACCGCCGCATCCAGAAAGAGTCGCAACAAACGCAAGCGCGAAAACAAGCTTAGCGAACACTAGTTTGCTAGTGAGCATATCGACCTCACGGGAAGGGCAACCACGACTAACGCGCATCGAGTCAGCGCATCAAAGCGTGAATCAGGCTAGTCCGTGACGGTGACGCAGGAGTGACTGTTGGTTGACGCGAGGCTTACGTCGAAATTGATGGTGAGCGCCCCTATCCGCTCGCTGACGAGCTCTGCCTATAGATCGCAAACCTAAAGGGGCTGCATAAGCGGAGTGTGGTACATCAAAGAGGAACGGCGCAGCACGCAGGGAAACTCGCCGCGCCGGGTCAACCAGGCAGATCATAAGACACGACACTGTCGATTCGTTGACGGGAATATTCAGCGCAGATCAGTGCTTCGTCGCATCGGTCCTGATTAAATTGTCCGCTTCCGACCCAATGCGGACGCCTCGGATTCTACAAAGGGTCTTTCTGCCAACCGTTCTGCGCCGGGCTCTCGCGCGTCAGTACGCGCAGCACCAACTCGCGGCGGCGGGAACCGTGCGGCGCGGTTCCTTGGCAAGATCGTCAATGCGGCGCAGCTCGATTGCATCCTGCGCCGCAGGGTGGGCAAGAAACGTCTTGATCTCATCGGCCGTCATGGTTCCGCCCTGCAGTTCGAAGCTGAGCTTGGAGGCTTCCGACAGGAGGTCGTAGTACCCGGCGTCGATTGAACAGAGGTAGCGTTTGGCCTCGACGTGCCACCGGATCGGTTCGGTGACCTCGGCGACAAAGGCACGCGACAGCCAGCCGGCACCAACGCGCTCGTGCTGGAGATCGCGGACAAGGAATTCATCGCCGCCATCATGCTCGCCGATGAGTAGGTGACCGACGTCATGCAAGAGCGCGGCCACGACCAGCGGCGGATGGCCACCACGCTGCCTCGCCAGCGCGGCACTCTGCACTGCATGCGCATACTGGCTGACCGCCTCGTCGTAGTTGGACGCGCCCGCTGCTTCCAGCCAAGCGAGCAACTCGGTACAGAATGGGTCGCCTCGTCCCTGCCACTTCGGCACCTTAAGTTCCATCAGCAGTTCCCTCGTCGTCCGGCCGGCCCTCGAAGTGACCGATCGTGCTTATGCGAGCGGCGGTGCGGCCCGCCGCGCGAGAGCGCTCCGCCAGAAGGTGATCACGCTGGTCGTAATATTCGTTGCGGCGCGCGCCTTCCGAAGCGGCGTTGTAGGTCAGATACAGCGCCCTGCGCGCTTGCGCAGAACGGTTCGGGCCGCTGCGGTGCGGAACATGGGAACCGAAGAACACCACGCTGCCGGCGGAGACTTCGACCGGCCGCCAGTCGAGTCTTGCGGCCAGTTCGGCCGGGATGCAGCCGTCGCCATCGTCAGCGAGTAACACTGGCTGCCCCTGCGGAGCAAACTCGAGGCAGCCATTCTCGGCACTCATGGCATCCACTGCGACCAAGCAGGTAACGTAACGGCGGACGAACGGATAGGCTGTCGCGTCCTGATGCGCCCGGTAACCCGCCCCGCCGGGTTGCTTGTAGTTGATCTTCTCCTTGTAGATTACGGCCCGCTCGCCGATCAGTTCACCGACAATGGCCGGCAGCACCCCGGTGGCAACGAGCCGCGACAGCTGCTGATGATCCTCGAGGAAGCGCTCGGTGCGGCACAACACGCGTCCCTCCGAGGTCCGTTCGAAGTAGTGCAGCCTGCGGTCGCGCGGACCGGCCGGTTGCGAAACTTCCCTCACCCAGGCATCGAGCTCCCTCCTTGCCGCACTTGGCAGCAGATGCGTCAGCACCAGCCAACCGTCGCGGTCCCAGTTCTGCCGCTGTTCGAGGGTAACTCGGGTAGTGGGCATTGTTTTGCCTTTGGGTTCGCCTCGCGATAGTAGGCCTCCACAGGTGAACCGCTGATGACCGCTCTGGTGTGGGCTCGCCGGCGAGGACCGATTTCAGCCCGCTCCTGGAGCGTCCCGATCGATCGCTCCCGCGGTCCCGCCAGTCAGCAGTCCCCCCTATGCGCGGCCGGCCGCTTTGGGGGAAATGTGCGAGAGTCTGCTTGTGGCGGCCTCGTGTCGTCGCTTTACCGACCCAAAGCGGACATTCAGCCCTCCCGAAAGCGGACGAATCTTCGCTCAACTTTCGGCAAGATGATTGAGCGCGAGATCGAACGCATCGAAGTTGCGCCACCGTCGGCTAAGAAGCCCGTTCGCACCGCGATTGGCCACCAGAGGAACGCGCTTCTCTGACGTTCCGCCATGCGAGCGCAACGGGGCGTCGAGTGCCAAGAGGTCGTGGCGCGCTCGGTTCGTGCCAATGACGGTCAGCCGATCGGACACGACGACGAGATCGCCCACGCGGTCTTCGGGCAGCTCGAAGCGCTGACAGGCCGCTGCTCGGGGCAGCACCGACTCTATCCCCTGAAGGCCGGCGATCTGCTCGCGCATCGAGCTTTCGTATTTGGGGTCGGATACATAGACAGTGGCATAGGATCCGAGCGCACCGTGATGCGCCACGTACGGATCGGTGATGGGCAGGATTACGCGCGTTGCCGCTGTTCCGTACCAGCCATCAAGCAGATCCTGGAGGAACACGATGTTCGGCCGACCCAGCGCATCGGTCTTGGCGTTCATCCCGTGATCCGCGGTTAGCACGACGAGCGCCCCTGCCGCGTCCAGCCGCGCCAGATAAAGATCCAGCATCGCTGTGAAGGCGTCGGCTTGCGGCGTGCCTGGCGGGTACTTGTGCTGCATGTAGTCCGAGGTCGACAGATACAAGATGTCCACGCGGCCGTGCTCGACGAGCGCGCAGCCTGCAGCGAGCACGAACTCGGAGAGACCCGTGCTATAAACCGTGGGAAGCGGCATACCCGCCAGCCCTAGTGCGTCGTCGATCCCGTTGCCCGCAAGCGTCACCCGATCCGCTCTCTCGGCGGAGAAGCAGATCCCCGAGAGTCCGTGGCCGAGCAGCGCGCGTAGCTTGTCCTTCGCGGTGATCGCGGCGACCCGCGCTCCAGCCGCGGCGAAAGCGGCGAGGATGGTTCCAGCCCTCAGATACTTCGGGTCGTTCATCATCACTTCAGCCCGCGCGTCCACATCCCAGAAGTAGTTGCCGCAAATGCCGTGCACCGACGGCGGCACGCCGGTCACGATCGACAGGTTGTTCGGGTTCGTGAACGTGGGGACAACGGCGTCGGCGACGAGACAAGTACCCCGCGCCCTCAGTCCGGCGAGCCACGGTGCTCGCCCTGCGGCGACCGCCTGTCCGAGGTAGTCGGGCTCGCATCCGTCGATGCAAAGCACCACCACGGGCATGCGCGGCCAGGCGTAACTGCGGCCGTTGATGTTCACTCGTGCTTTGCCGGCATCCCGTGCAGGGGCGAGACGAGATAGCAGCCGAATTCCTTCGGAAAGTCGACCGAGACCCGCGCGTGAACGCGTCCCTGGCGATCGAGGAATTGCGCGTGATCGTCGATGGGTATGATCGCTCCGTGCCAGACGTTCGGGTGTATGTAAAGGCCCCGCGATCCGTCGCACCAGAACGTGGCAAAGTGCTCGGGCTTGACGTCGTCTCCTGGAAGCGCGAGAGGCACAACAAAGCTTTGGCCGTCGAGGGGATAGAAAAGCTGACCACCGTCGGGATGGTAGTTTGCGCGCCAGATCAGCGCTTGATCCCGACGAGTGGCAGGCCCAGCGCTCGTCGATTCCTCGGGCCAGTTGCTCCAACCGAAAAGATAGTTGTCTCCGACAGCGTTATTGCGCGCGAAAAGCGTTTCGCCCTTCCACCAAAACTCGAAGATCCCTTCTGCGATGCCACCTTGATCGCCGGAGTGATCGTCGATTGGGCGCCAGCCGTGCGCCGGCCAACGCGTAATCTCGATTGGAAACTCCTCGGGTGAATCCACGAGGCATCCGTAGCCTACGAGTGCATCGGTGGTTGCCACGACGAGCGGTGTCTCGTGCAAACGCCGCACTCCCGTCGTAGGCTTGTAAGCGAAATCGGTATGCTCGAAATCCATGACGAATCTATTCCGAAAGGGCGGACTCTAGACGAGCCTTCGTCTCAACATCGCTGACAGACGCTCGACGCTGAACACGATCACGAACGTAACTATGAGCAGCAGGGACACTTCGCGATACTGAAACAGGTTCATCGCGGTTAAGAGCTGGAACCCGATGCCTCCTGCACCGACAAACCCCAGAACCAGCGACGAGCGAATATTTTCGTCGAGCCGATAGAGGCTGATTCCCAGCAGGGAAGGCAATACGGTCGGAATGATTCCATGCGTGATAACCTGGATTCGGCGCGCACCCGTGAGGGCAAGGGCCTCGATCGGAGCCATGTCCATGTGCTCGATCGTTTCGGCGAACAGTCGGCCGAGCATCCCGAGCGAATGAACACCGAGCGCAAGACCTCCAGGAAACGGGCCGAGCCCTACGGCCGTAACGAAGATCAGGGCCCAGACGAGGTCTGGGACGGCCCGTGTAAAAGCGATCACCCCTCGCGCCAAGTAATAGGCAGCTCGCGAGGGCGTGACGTTGGAAGCGGCGAAGAACGACAGCGGAAGAGCCAGGACGAGCCCCATGAGGGTGCCGAAGATCGCCAAGTCGACGGTTTCCAGTGCAGGCCAGAGCGCGGCCGGGAGTCGCGAGACGTCCGGCGGCACCGCTCGCCGGACGATGTCGACCATTCCCCGAAACCCGGTCACCAGATCCTGCGGGCGCGCCTGGACGACTAGAACCGTTTGCACCACGACGAGGATCGCAACAAGGATTCCGACTACGCGAAGGGCATTGGCCGCGGCTGAGCCGGAACTCCATCCCCAAAAGCCAGCCGCATCAGGTCGCTGAGTGGCTCCGCTTGTCACGCTGGCTCGCCAACGTAAAGCTGCTCGATCTCTGCTCGCGATACGTCAGCGCGCTCGCGATCGAAAGCGACGCGTCCACGGCGGATTCCGATCACTCGATGCGCGTAGGCATATGCCAAGTCAACTTGGTGCAAAACGCACAGGACGGCGAGGCGTCCGTTGGTCGCAAGGTCCACCAGCAGTCGCATGACCTCATTCGCTGCCTCGGGGTCGAGACTGGCAACCGGTTCGTCTGCCAGGAGCACTTGCGGCTTCTGCGCGAGCGCGCGAGCGATCGCAACACGCTGTGCCTGACCACCGGATAGCGTCGACGCTCGCTGCGCCTCAAGCGAAGCCAGTCCAACCTTGCCAAGATAGTTTCGTCCCGCCTCGAGTTCTTCTGAGGGGAGACCGCCGAGTGCAGTCCAGAGATTGAAGTGCCGACCGAGGGATCCGGTTGCGACATTGGCGAGGACGTTCCGGCGGCGCACCAGACTTGCATGCTGCGAAATCAGCGCTAGGTTGAGACGTGCTCTCCGGAGCGGCTCACCCTCGATCTCCGTCATTTCGCTGCCATTGACCCAGATCTCGCCTGAGCTGGGCTTGACAGTCCTGGTAATGCAGCGCAAAAGCGTCGTCTTGCCGCTGCCGTTCCCGCCGAGGACTGTGACGAACTCGCCTGTCTTGACCGTTATGCTGAAGTCACTCAGCGCTCGCGTCCCGTTGGGGTAACGCACGCAGACATTCTTGACCTGCAACATCCGCAGGGGAGGCGAATCGTGGGACGGCCGACTATGGGTTCATCTTGGCGAGATCGATGTTGAGCGTCTTCACCAAGTCGCGAATCTCGTCGAATGCCGAATCGCGTTGTGGAACGAACCGTGTTCCATGGACGCCCATGATCTTGCGGTCCGCCTCGGGTATGCCGGACAGATCTATGTTTTGCAACACTACGATCAGACGCTTTTTGAATCCGTCTGGAAGATCTCCACGGATCGCTGTCGGGTCGATCGGAATCGGACCCGATTTCCACAGGAAGATGAAATCGCCATCCTTGTAGTGGCTGCGCTGGATCGCGGACTCGAGTTGTTCGCTGTTGAGCTCACCCGCGTCGACCTTGCGGTTGTACAGCGCCTCGAAGGATGCCGTGTGGCTGCCGGCATAGGTGGCCCTCAGGTCCTTCTCTGGGTCGAGGCCGGCCTTGCGCAAGCCGTAAGCCGGAAAGAGATGCCCCGACGTCGAGGCGGGATCAGAGAAGGCAAAAGAGCGCCCACGAATTTGGGCGACCGATTTGATACCGGACTCGGGATAAGTCACGATGCTCGCCCAATAGGTATCGGGCTTGCCTGCTGCGTCCGCGAACGTTGCCACCGCTTCTGCTTTCGCGACCTCGTGGGCGAGAACATAGCCCAGAGGTCCAAACTCGCCGATCTCCAGCTTGCCATTTCGCATCGCCTCGATCTCGGCGTTGTAGCTTGTCGAGATGAAGACCTGGACCTCGCAGCCAAGCTTCTCGCCGATCTGTTGCGCGATCTTCGCGTAGATTGGAGTCAGCCGCGGCGCCGTATCAAACGGCTCGACACCATATCGGACGACTCCGCCGTTTGGACAATCGTTCGCATTTGCAGCATTAGCCAGTGACGGGATGAGAAGCGTCCAACCTGTAACAATCGCCGCGAAGCACCAAGTCTGGTGGCGCACGATCATTTCCTCCGTGGGATAGGTGTTGGCCGCCTGACTCCGACGACCGCGAATTTTTCATGTTCTGCGTCGTCGATTACCGTTTCGTGACAGCATGGTTACACGCGTGACACGAACGCGTCTGCAACTGGCGGCAAACTGAAGAATATGAGCAGGATGACGAGCACGAGTAGTACTAGCAGAAGGAGCGGACCGATTGCAGGCTTCATGCCGACTCCCAGGAGACATCGGCTTAAACGCGCTACCTACAGAGGAGATGTTTCAGCCAATGTCCGCTTTTGAGCCCACCGCCGAAAGCGGACATGCAATCCCGATGGGGAGCGTACGGAACTACCAGAGCCATCCCATGGCGATTGAGGTCACATATTCGCGTAATTCGGCCCACCGCCGCCCTCGGGCGTGACCCAGTGAATGTTCTGCTTCGGGTCCTTGATGTCACAGGTCTTGCAGTGCACGCAATTCTGGGCGTTTATTTGGAGACGCTTCGGCGAGCCCGCTGAGCTTTCGTCGGCGACGAACTCGTACACGCCGGCCGGACAGTAGCGCTGCTCAGGGCCGTCGTAGACCGCGAGATTGACGGCAACCGGAATCTTCGGATCGCGCAGCTGCAGGTGCGAAGGCTGATCCTCTTCGTGATTGGTGTTCGAGACGAACACCGAGGAGAGCTTGTCGAAGGTGATCACGCCGTCGTACTTCGGGTAGTCGATCTTCGGCATATCCGCAGCGGGCTTGAGCGACTCGTTATCGGCGCGCTTGTGCCTGAGCGTCCACGGCACGAGAAAGCCGAGGCCCAGATCGTTGAGCCACATGTGCGCGCCGCCGTGCATGGTGCCGGGCCACATGCCCCACTTGAGCCCGGGCTTGACGTTGCGCACCTTGTACAAATCCTGATACACCCACGATTGCCTGAATGCCTCGGGATATGCGGCGAGTTCATCGTGCGCGCGCCCCACGGCAAGCGCGGCAAATGCGGCCTCCGCGCCGAGCATGCCGGTCTTCATCGCGTTGTGCGAGCCCTTGATGCGCGGCAGGTTGACGAAGCCGGCGCTGCAACCGATCAGCGCGCCGCCGGGAAAGACGAGCTTCGGCACCGACTGCAGACCACCCTCGTTGATCGCGCGCGCGCCGTACCCGATGCGCTTGCCGCCTTCGAGCGTGCCGCGGATCGCGGGGTGCGTCTTGAAGCGCTGGAACTCGTCGTAGGGCGACAGGTGCGGATTCTGATAGTTGAGATGCACGACGAACCCGATCGAGACGAGATTTTCGTCGAAGTGATAAACGAACGATCCGCCTCCAGTGCGCGAGTCGAGCGGCCAGCCCTGCGAGTGCACGACCAGGCCGCGCTGGTGCTTTTCCGATGGGACCTCCCACAATTCCTTCAGCCCGATCCCATAGAGCTGCGGGCTCACGCTCTCGCGCAAATTGAACCTAGCCATCAGCTCCTGCGACAGTGAGCCGCGGCATCCTTCGGCGAACAACGTGTATTTCGCGTGCAGCTCCATTCCAGCCTGGTAGCTCGCCTTATGCGAGCCGTCCTTGGCTACACCCATCTCGCCGGTCGCCACGCCGCGCACCGCGCCGCGCTCGTCGTAAAGCACTTCGGCGGCGGGAAAGCCGGCGTAGATTTCGACACCGAGCGCTTCCGCTTGCTGCCCAAGCCAGCGGCAGACATTGCCGAGGCTCACGATGTACATGCCGTGATTGCTCATCAGCCGCGGCAGCATCCAATTCGGCAGCCGCCGGGCGTGGGATTCGGAAAGAACGAGGAAGCGATCGTCGGTGACCGGAGTGTTGAGCGGCGCACCCTTCGCCTGCCAGTCGGGAACAAGCTCGTTTAGCGCGCGCGGGTCCATCACCGCGCCGGACAGAATGTGCGCACCGACCTCGGAGCCTTTCTCGAGCACGCACACCCCCACCTCGCGTCCGTGCTCCGCCGCGAGCTGCTTCAAACGGATCGCCGCAGAAAGCCCCGACGGCCCGCCGCCGACGATCACCACGTCGTATTCCATCGTTTCGCGCGGCATCGGCCTCACCACGAGAATGATCCGGCTGCCATTATAATTATGTTTTCGGCACGACCCTCCGATGACCCATCCCCGCAAGCTCGTGCACACGACGCGCATGCCGCTTCGCTGGGGCGACATGGACGCGATGGGCCACGTCAACAACACCGTGTATTTCCGATACATGGAGCAGACGCGCATCGAGTGGTTCTACGAGTTCGCGAAGAAGATTGATACGAAGCCGTACGCCGAGCAGGGCCCGATCATCATCAACGCGAGCTGCACCTTTCTTGAGCCGCTCGTTTATCCCGGCGATCTGGAAGTGAAGATGTTCTTGGGCGAGCTTGGCCGCTCGAGTTTCGGCTCGCATTACGAGATCTGGATGAACGCAAAGAAATACGCCGAGGGCGCGGCCAAGATGGTTTGGATCGACCGCCGGAGCGGGAAGTCGATGCCGCTGCCCGAGCCGCTGCGCGCGATGCTCGAGCGCGCATGAGATAGAAGAGTCGCAGCATGAACAAGCCCCTGTGGAGCCCGTCGCCTGAGCGCATCGCGCAAGCGAACCTCACCGCATTCGCGGCGCGCGCTTCCGCGAAGCACAGCGTGAAGCTTCCCGACTACAGTGCGCTCTGGCGCTGGTCGGTCGACCACCGACCCGCTTTCTGGCGCGAATTCTGGGACTACTGCGGCGTCATCGGTGATCCCGGCACACGCACGCTCGTCGATGGCGACAAGATGCCGGGCGCGAAATGGTTTCCTGACGCGCGGCTCAACTACGCCGAGAATCTTCTCGCACGAAGCACGGCGAGGAATGACAGCGATGCCTTCGTGTTCTGGGGCGAAGACAAGCTGAAGCAACGCATCTTGAGAGGCGAGCTTCGCGCCGAAGTCTCGCGCGTGGCGCAGGCACTGCGCGCGCTGGGTGTGAAGCAGGGTGATCGCGTGGCTGCATTCATCCCCAACATGCCGGAGGCGATCATCGCGATGCTCGCCGCGTCGAGCATCGGCGCTGTGTTCTCCTCCGCCTCGCCGGACTTCGGCGCCCAGGGCGTGCTCGACCGCTTCGGGCAGATCGAGCCCACGATTCTCTTCACCGTCGACGGCTACTGGTACAACGGCAAGGAGCAGCCGATCGTCGATAAGCTGACGGAGATCGCGAAGGGCCTGCCGTCCCTTCGCCGCGTGGTCGTCCTGCCCTATCTGCAGGAGAGCGGTGGGGCGAAGGCGAGCCTCGAGGCGATTCGGCACGCTGTGTGGTGGCGCGACTTCGTGGCAGCTTTCAGGCCCGCGGCGATCGCCTTCACGCGACTGTCGTTCGATCATCCGCTATGCATCCTGTACTCATCGGGAACGACCGGCGTGCCGAAGTGCATCGTGCACGGCGCCGGTGGCACGCTGCTGCAGCATCTCAAAGAGCATCGCATGCATTGCGATCTCAAACCGGGCGATCGACTGTTCTTCTTCACGACCTGTGGCTGGATGATGTGGAACTGGCTCGCTTCGGCGCTTGCCTCGGACGCGACGCTGCTGCTCTACGACGGCTCGCCGTTCGTAGGCGACGGAAGGATATTGTGGGACTACGCCGACGAGGAACGGATGACGCACTTCGGCACGTCGGCGAAGTATCTCGACGCGCTCAAGAAGTCTGGGCTCGAGCCGCGCAAGGATTATCGCTTGTCGAGCGTTCGCGCCGTTCTGTCGACGGGGAGCCCGCTCGCTCCGGAAGGCTTCGAGTTCGTCTACCAGAGCATCAAAGACGACGTCTGCCTCTCTTCGATCTCGGGCGGCACCGACATCATGTCCTGTTTCACGCTTGGCTGCCCGACCCGTCCCGTGTGGAGCGGCGAGCTGCAATGCCGCGGGCTGGGCATGAAAGTCGAAGCCTTCGATGAAGACGGCAAACCGCTTCCAGCCGGCAGCAAGCAGCGCGGCGAGCTCGTCTGCACCGAAGCGTTTCCGTCGATGCCTCTCGGTTTCTGGAACGATCCGGGCAATGTGAAGTATCACGCGACATACTTCGAGCGCTATCCCAATGTCTGGTGGCACGGCGATTACGTCGAGATCACCGAGCACGACGGAATGATCATCTACGGGCGCTCCGACGCGACGCTCAACCCGGGCGGGGTGCGCATCGGCACAGCCGAGATCTACCGTCAGGTCGAGCAGCTCGACGAAGTCGTGGAAGCGCTCGTGATCGGCCAGACCTGGCCGCCGGGCGAGATCGGGGACGTGCGCGTCGTGCTCTTCGTCCGGCTGCGCGATGGTCTGCGCCTCGACGAACCGATGGTCGACAAGATCAAGAAGCACATCCGCGTCAACACGACGCCGCGGCACGTGCCGGCGAAGGTCGTGCAGGTGAGTGACATTCCGCGCACCAAGAGCGGCAAGATCGTCGAACTCGCCGTGCGCAACGTTGTGCACGGCCAGCCGGTGAAGAACGTCGAGGCGCTCGCCAACCCCGAGGCGCTCGAGCAATTCCGCGGCCGCGCCGAGCTGCAGAGCTGAGCAGATGAACTTTCTCGCCGTGATCGCCGCGCTGGCGCTCGAGCAGTGGCGCGCCTTTGGCTGGCGCGGCGGCACGCAGCGCGCTTTTCTTCGCTACGCGAAGACGCTCGAGCAGCGGTTCAACGGTGGCAAGGCCGAACAGGGAGCGATCGCAGCCGCTCTGGCGCTGGTTCCTCCTGTGGCGCTCGCCTCGGCGGTGTATTTCGCACTCGATCAGGTGCACTCGCTGCTCGGGCTCCTTTGGGACATCGTGGTGCTGTACGTTCTCGTCGGCTTTCGTCACTTCAGCCACGCGTTCACCGCGGTCGCCGACGCGCTCAAGGCCGGTGACGCGATCGGCGCGCGGCGCCGTCTCACATCGTGGCGCGGAGTAGACTCGAGCGGCGCCACAGCTGAAGAAATTCCAAAGCTCGCGATCGAGCAGGGACTGGAGGACTCCTATCGGCATGTCTTCGGCACGTTGTTCTGGTTTCTCGTGCTCCCGGGCCCAGGCGGCGCCGTGCTCTATCGCCTGACTGTTCTTCTCGCCGAACGCTGGCGCAGCGATGCGTTGACGCCGATGGGTCACGATCTGCACGAGTTCGGCCGTCCGGTGCAGCGGCTTCTCTACTGGCTCGACTGGCCGCCTGTCCGCTTGACTGCGATTACCTTCGCGATCGTCGGCGATTTCGAGGACGCGATCTATTGCTGGCGCACGCAGGCGAAGCAATGGATTTCGCGTCACGACGGCATTCTGCTCGCGAGCGGCGCGGGCGCGCTCGGCGCGCTCATTGGCGGACCGGTGACGGGACCGACCGGCGAGCCCGAATTTCGTCCCGATCTCGGCATCGGCGATCCGGCGGACGCGGACGTGTTGCCGAGCGCCGTGGGACTGGTATGGCGCGCGCTGCTGGTGTGGCTCGTGCTGGTGCTGCTGCTGACGCTTGCGTATTGGGCGCCCGGCGGGTTGTGAGCGTCGTACCGTGTTGGCTCGGCGTCGCGGCGGAATGCGGGCGGCGCATTGCTTACTTCACCTCCAAGGCCTCCACCTTGGCGGCGCAAATGCAATCGTTCAGCGTGACGCCGCCCGCGTCGTGCGTCGAGTAGACGACCTCGACCCGGCTGTAATGCACCGACAGATCGGGATGGTGGTCCTGCCGGTGCGCGACGTAAGCGATCGCGTTGACGAACGCCATCGTCTCGTAATAGTTCGCGAACTTGAAGGTCTTCGTAAGGCGCTTGTCGGCGTGCGACCAGCCGGCGAGCGCCTTCAGATGCTTCTGCAGCTCGGATGCGGACAGTAACTGTGCGCCGGAGCGGCAATCGAGAGTCGAGAGGGCGGCGAGTTCAGGGCTCATGGCGAAGAGGAGGCGTTTGGACTCAGGCAGGCGCGGCCTCGAGCCGCGCGATGCGCGCTGCGGCTGGCGGATGCGAGTCATAAAATGCTGAGTAGATCGGGTCAGGCGTTAGCGTGCTGGCGTTGTCCTCGTAAAGCTTGACCAAGGCCTCGACGAGTGCTGCTCCTGAGGCATGCCCCGCGGCGTACCGGTCCGCCTCGTATTCGTGGCGACGCGAGTACGACGCCGCGGCTGGTGTGACGAGAAAGGTGAACACCGGCAGCGCGAGCATGAAGAGCACCAGCGCGACGCCATAGCGCGGTGCCGGTCCGGGGACGCCCAGGCCGGCATAGAACCACGGCTCGCCGACGAGCCAGCCCAGCAGCGCGAGCAGGACGAGGCTGCCGAGCGCATACCACACGGCGCGCTTCAGCACGTGCCGAAGCTTGAAGTGCCCCAGCTCGTGCGCGAGCACCGCTTCGATCTCTTCGGGAGCCAGTCGCGCGATCAACGTGTCGAAGATGACAATGCGGCGAGCGGCTCCGAAGCCGGTGAAGTAGGCGTTGCCGTGTGCGGTGCGCTTCGAGCCGTCCATAACGAACAAGCCCTTCGCAGCGAAGCCGCAGCGCGCGAGTAGACGCTCGATGCGCTCGCGCACGCTCGCGTCGGTCAGTGGCCTGAAACTGTTGAAGAGCGGCGCGATCACCGTCGGATAGAGAACGAGCACGAGCGCCTGAAAGGCGACCCATGCAACCCACGCGCCGAGCCACCACCAGGCTCCGGCGCGCTCCATCAGCCACAACACCAGTGTGAGCAGCGGAATGCCGAGCGCGGCGGCAATGAGGGTGCTCTTAATAATGTCGGCAACCCAGAGCCCGAGCGTCGTGCGGTTGAATCCGAAGCGCTGCTCGAGCACGAAAGTGCGAAACCACGCAAGCGGCAGAGAGAGCGCGCCCGCGATCAGGGCCACGATGACGACCAGCGCCACATCGCGGAACAGTGACGCGAAGGGTAGCGTCGCGCAAAGCTCCGCGATCCAAGCGAGGCTCCCTCCGAGCGTGAGCGCGAGGAGCACGATCGTATCGAGGATGATCTCCACCACCGCGAGACGCCCACGCGCCACCGTGTAGTCGGCCGCCTTCTGATGTGCCGCGAGGCTGATCCGAGCGTCGAAATGAGCCGGGACCGCATCGCGGTGCGCCAGCACGTAGCGCCTCTGCCTCGCCGCGAGCCAGAGCTGCAGAGCTACCGAAACCGCAAGCGCAGCGAGGAACAAGGCCGTGAACAGGGAAGGAGTCATCGATCTCGAGGACGGTGGCGGACAGTATGAGAAAATGACGATCGTCGCCCGCCACCCCGTATTTTACGCCTGACACCGTGTCCCAGAACGCCAACAACCTGATCTGGATCGACATGGAGATGACCGGTCTCAAGCCCGAGACCGATCGCATCATCGAGGTTGCCATCGTCGTCACCGACAATGTGCTGACCACGCTGGCCGAAGCGCCGGTGCTGGTCGTCCACCAGGACGACGTGACGCTAGCGGGCATGGATTCATGGAATCAGTCGACGCACGCCCGCACCGGGCTCACCGACCGCGTGCGTGCGTCCACGCTCGACGAGGCGAACGCGGAGCAGCAGCTACTCGCGTTTCTGCGCGAGCACGTCCCCCCGCGTACCTCGCCGATGTGCGGCAACTCGATCTGCCAGGATCGGCGCTTCCTCGCGCGCTGGATGCCCGCGCTCGAGGACTACTTCCATTACCGCAATCTCGACGTCTCGACACTCAAAGAGCTGTGCCGTCGGTGGACTCCCGACGTCGCCAAGAATTGGGTCAAGCAGGGTAAGCATGAAGCGCTCGCCGACATCTACGAATCGATCGACGAGCTCAAGTTCTACCGCGACAACTTCATCCGGCCGTGAACTTTTGCAGCAACTGCGGCTCGTCCGCGCTCGAGCATCGTGTCCCCAACGGCGACACGATGCCGCGCTGGGTCTGCTCGAGTTGCGGCGCGATCCATTACCAGAATCCCAAGGCCGTGGTCGGGTGCCTGCCGGTGTGGAACCAGCAGGTGCTGCTGTGCAAGCGCGCGATCGAGCCGCGGAAAGACCTGTGGACGCTGCCTGCGGGTTTCCTGGAGAACGGCGAGACGATCTTCGCCGGCGCCGCGCGCGAGACCGAGGAGGAGGCACGTGCGCGCGTCGAGGTCGGGCCGCTCTACACGATGATCAGCCTGCCGCATATCAGCCAGATCTACGTGATGTTTCGCGCGCGGCTGCTCGATCTCGATTTCGGTCCGGGACCCGAGAGCGTCGAGGTGCGGCTGTTCGACGAGGACGACGTCCCTTGGAACGAGATTGCGTTTCGTACCATCACGCGCACGTTGCGCAATTTCTTCCTCGATCGCAAGCTCGGCGCGTTTCCGACGCACGTGAGCATAATCGAGCGGCGCGCGGCGCGCGATCCGAGGCTTTCCGGCGCGGGCTGAAATTTCATGCATGCTATAGGCGGCCAATTTTTTCGGGAGGATGAGAAATGAAGCTCACGTCTGCGCTCCGAGCCATCGCTCTTGCAGGCATCCTAGCGATCACTGCCGCAGTCGCAGCGGACAGCTATCCGAGCAGGCCGGTGCGGCTCATCGTGCCGTTCCCGCCGGGCGGCACTACCGACATCGTCGCGCGCGTGGTCAGCGCGCAGGTACAGGCGAATTTCGGACAGGTCATGGTGGTCGAGAACCGTTCCGGAGCCGGCGGGGTCATCGGCGCGACCGATACCGCGAAGGCAGTGCCGGACGGATACACCCTCGGCGTGGCGACGGTGTCCACGATCGCCACCGCACCCGTCATGCAGCCGAACGTGCCGTATGACCCGCTTACCGATTTCACCCCCATCATCAACATCGCGGCAACACCCAACGTCATCGAAGTGCATCCATCCTTTCCGGCACGCGACTTCAACGGCTTCATCGCTGAGTTGAAGAAGCACCCGGACAAATACAGCTACGCCAGCACCGGCACTGGCTCGATCACGCACATGCAGATGGAGCTCTTCAAGGCGCAGACGGGCGTTTCGATCCTGCACGTGCCTTACAAGGGCGCCGGGCCGGCGCTCAACGACATCGTGGCTGGCCAGGTGCTCATCATGCTGGACAACCTTCCTTCGTCGCTGCCGTACATCCAGCAGGGACGCTTGATCCCGATCGTGGTGGCCGCGGAGCAGCGCGTCGCCCCCCTGCCGAACGTGCCGACGTTGAAGGAACTCGGTCTCCCGCAAAGCAATCGCATGGCGTTCTACGGAATCGTCGGACCGAAAGGGCTGCCTGCAGATATCGTGACGAAGGTCCACGACGCCGTGAAGAAGACGCTCGATGATCCCGGAGTACGGGCCCGGATCGAGCAGACCGGATCGGTGGTCATGGCCAATACACCGTCCGAGTATGCGCAGCAGATCAAGACCGAATACGAAACCTACAAGAAGCTTGCCGCAGACCAGAACCTCAAGCCGGAATAGTCCCGGCTGGACGACGCTCTACGGTCGTGCCACCATTCGCGACGGCATGGAGCGTGCGGCCAGAGAAACGATGCGGACGGTCGACCGGTTGTTCGAGCGGTACGCGGAATTTCACCGCCATTCCGCGAACAAGATGATCCACTGGATCTGCGTGCCGCTCATCGTGTGGAGCGTGCTCGGTGCAATCTGGTCGCTTTCGCCTATCGCGGCATACGTGGCGATTGCAGCATCTATCGCGTTCTATCTCTGGCTTTCGGTGCCGCTGGCGCTCGGCATGTTCGTCGTGCTCCTCGCGATGCTCTATCCGCTGAGCTTGCTCGGCTCACAAGCCTTCATCGTTTCGATCGCCGTCTTCATCGCAGCGTGGATAGGGCAATTCGTCGGTCACGCGATCGAGGGACGCAAGCCCGCCCTCTTCGAGGATGTCAAGTCGCTCCTCGTCGGACCGGCGTGGCTCCTAGGCTTCATCTATCGTCGCCTCGGCATTGCCTACTGAACGCATCCTCGACCGCGTAAGTTTCATCGTCGCAGGCGCGCAGAAGGGCGGCACGTCCGCGCTCGATGCCTACCTGCGCGAGCATCCTGAGCTGTGTCTGCCGCGGCGGCAGAAGGAATTGCACTTCTTCGACACCGACGCGAATTTCGCGGTCGAGCCGGTCGATTACGCGGCCTACCACGCCAACTTCGAGCCGCATCCGCCGCAGCGTCTGCTGGGCGAGGTGACGCCCGCGTACATGTATTGGCCGACAGCGGCCGAGCGAATCGCGAGCTACAACCCGGCGATGAAGCTGATCCTGGTGCTGCGCAATCCGATTACGCGCGCCTTCTCTCAATGGAACATGGCGCGCCAGCTTCAACGTGAGCCGTTGCCGTTTCTGGAAGCGCTGCGGGTGGAACCGGAGCGGCGACGCAATCTGCCGCTCGAGCGCGCCAAGCGCTACACGTACGTCGAGCGCGGCTTCTACGTCGCCCAGCTGCAACGGTTGTGGCAACACTTCCCGGTCGCGCAGACGCTCGTGTTCAAGAGCGAGGAGCTGCTGACGAACCCGGGCGAGGTGCTCGCCCGGGTCGCCGCGCTTCTCGAGATCGTCCCGTTTCCTCCCCTGAACGAGAAGTCCGTGCATGCGCGCGAGTACGACGCGACGATGGGCGCCGACGAAAAGCGCTACCTCGTGAGCGTGTTCGAGCAGGAGATCCGAGACCTGGAGCGGCTGCTCGGCTGGGACTGCTCGGCGTGGCTCGCGTGAACGGACGAGTCGGCTGCCTGCGCAACTTGCCCTGTTAGAGCTGTCCCGCCCGCTTCATGTCCCAGTACTTGTTGACGAGCTGCCGCGGCAGGTCTGCCGGATAGACGTCGATGATGTGCACGCCACTGGCGCGGAGCCGCGAAAGTCCGCGCATGCGCGCCCGCGAGTACTCCGCGGCGGCGGCGTAGGTAAGCGCATCATCGAAGCTGTCGATCGGCGTTCGCCCTACCTGCTCCAGGCTTGTCTCGCGCAGATTGGCGATGAGCACCAGATGGCGCCGTCGGAGCAGGCGTAAGGCCGGCAAGAGAAGATCTTCATCCTCGTCGCGCAAGTTCGTCAGCACGACGATCAGCGCCCGCTTGTAGAGGCGTCGCGCCAGCTGCTCCCCCGCCTGGAGGTAATCCGGAGTGAGCAGCGTTGGCTCCACGTCGTAGACGCCGTTGAGAATCCGGTTGACGGTCGACACGGACTTGCGCGGCGGCAGGTATCTCGGCGCGGGGTGGGCGAAGGTCATCAGGCCCACCGCATCGCCCTGCCATAACGCGACGTAGGACAGCAGCAGCAAGGCGTTGAGCGTGTGATCGAAATGCGAGAGGTCGTTCGCGCCGGGCAGGCCGCGCTCGCTCGCGCGCATGCGCTGACCGCAGTCCAGCATGAAGACGATCTGCTGATCGCGCTCGTCCTGATATTCCCGCGCGACGAGCTTTCCAAAGCGCGCCGTCGCCTTCCAGTCGATCTGCCGCGAGCTATCGCCCTGCCGGTATTCGCGCAGCTGGTGAAACTCCAGTCCCTCGCCGCGGCGGCGGCGCTGGAGCACGCCGATCTGCGAGAGCCGGTTGTCGCTCGCGAGCAGTGTGTATTGGGTGACCTTGGCGAAGTCCGGATACACCCGCGTTCGCGTCGACGCGCCGCAAGTGAGGCTGCGTTGCCACAGCCGCAGCGGAGAGTCGATTCGCAGCGTCAACGCGCCGAACTGGTGGTCGCCGCGCGCCAGCGGGCGCACGCGATAGACGACATCGGTCCACAGCCCACGCCGCAGCAGGAATTTCTGCGGCAACGGAGCCGCCTCGAACGATGCCGGATGATTGTCCTGGATCCAGCCTTGCAGCGCCGAGCCGCCGTTCCACAGGCGCAGTCGAACGGAATGCCACTCACCCACGGCAAGGCTCTGCGGAACGCTGCGCCTGATCGTGGGGCGGGATCGTGCACGCCACGCCGCGAGCGCATCGGCACCGAGCGCAGCGGCGATGATCGCGCCGGTGATTTGCCAGAGCTGAAGCGCGCCGGGCAGGAACGCGACGGCGATGCCCGTGGCAAGCCATGCAGCGAGCAGCCACAGCATGAGGCGCTGCGGGATGAGCATCGCTCTAGCTCCGCGGAGCGGCCGCCTGATCGAGGACCGACAGCAGCAGTGCATCGGGGCTCAAGCCCTCGATCTCGGCCTCCGCAGTGGTCCGTATGCGGTGCCGCAGAGCCGGAAGCGCGATTGCCTTGATGTCGTCGGGAGTGACGAATTCGCGTCCGCCGATGAGCGCGTGAGCGCGGCCCGCGCGAATGAGTGCGATCGAGCCGCGCGGTCCGGCGCCGATCGCGATACCTGGATGCTGACGCGTCGCCCGCACGATCGCCACCGCATACTCGAGCACGCGATCCTCGACGATCAGCTCCGCGGCGGTTTGCTGCAACGATAGCACTCTCTGCGGATCGATCAGGATGCTCACCTCATCGACGGAGAGTTCGGCGCCGACACGGCCATCGGTGACGTGGCGGGTTAGCTGCTGCTCCTGCCCCGCGTCGGGATAGTCGATGCTTATCTTCAGCAGAAAACGATCGAGTTGCGCCTCGGGTAGCGGGTAGGTGCCTTCCTGCTCGATCGGGTTCTGCGTCGCAAGCACCATGAAAGGCTTCGGCACGAGCATGGACGTGCCTTCCAGCGTGACCTGACCTTCCTGCATGACTTCGAGCAGCGCCGACTGCGTCTTGGCCGGAGCGCGGTTGATCTCGTCGGCGAGCAGCAGGTGCGTGAAGACGGGCCCCTGACGCGTCACGAATTGACGCCCGCTGGCTTCGAACAGCGTGTGTCCCACGACATCGGCGGGCATCAGATCGGGCGTGAACTGGATGCGTGCGAAGCTGCCGTCGAAGGTGCGTGCAAGCGCCTTGACCAGCAAAGTCTTGCCAAGGCCCGGAACGCCCTCGAGCAGTACGTGCCCGGCGGCGAGCAGGGCCGCGATCGTCTGGTCGACGACGACGTCCTGACCAACGACCGCCTTGTGGATCTCCGAGCGCACCGCTTCGAGCGTCTGCTGCGCGTCCCGGAGTTGATCTTCGCTGATTCCCATTCGGCTCCCTTGTTCTATCGCAATCGCTGTTCGAGCTCGCGCAAGGTCCTGAACGCAGCAGTGTACTGTGAGGGAGATCTCGGGGCACCCGTCAGCGCGAACGCGATCTCATCGACCGCGAGCCCGCTACGATCGGCGAGATCGGCATGAAAAGGCTGTGCGGAAAAACGCAGCGCTAGATAGGCGCGCAGGTTGCTGCGAGCGGCGTCGAGCAGCACGTCGAGCGAGCGTTGGCGCCACAGAAATCGCCCGATCGCTCGCAAGTGCTCGATCAGACTGCGCCGCTCGGCCAGCGCATCCGGTCGCAGCACGCCGAAGCGCGGGATGATGTGCCACAGCCACGCAGCGAGCAGCGCCAGCGCTGCCGCGAGCGCTGCTTGGGCGTGCTCCAAGAGCCATTCCCAGATCGACGGAACGTTGAGATGGGTCATGATGCGTACGTCGCCATGCGGCTGATGCGTCAGCAGCAGCGCGGCGAGCAGTTCGGCATGGTTGTCCTGCTCGATGGTCCAATTGTTGAATCGCCACAAGCCATTGATCAGCGTCACGCTGCCTTTGCCAAGGCGGAACTCGAGCAACTCCATCCCTTGGTTCCCTTTTTTGTCCGCGACGCCCTGGACGCTCCAGGTTGGACTGACGGTGCCGACGTACATTTGACGCCGGTCGAAGGCCCTGATGTGCAATTCGCGACCGTAGCCGGGAATCGACACCGTCCGCCGCAGCGGCTCGCGCGCAGCACGGCCGCGGGCCGTGTCGTCCTGCGATGAATCGGTCTCTTCGCTGTCCGCATCTTCCTTTTGGGACGACTTCGACGCCGGCTCGGGCGCCCGGAATCGAACGTCGAAGCGACGAATGATCGGATCGCTCGGGTTCACCCAGCCGGCATCGGCGATGAGATAGCCTCCGGACTCGACCCAGGCAAATAGCGCCTTGGTGCGGCCAGGCGTCAGGTGGTACTGGCGATCTCCAGAAAGGATCAACACACCGTTGGCTGGAAGCTGCTCGAGATACGCGGCCTCCTGTGCCGTGTCGACGCGATAACCAAGCCCCTCCAGCAGCCTCTCTGCGGCAAGAAATGGGTTACGAATCGCCTCCTGTTTGAAGTCGCCGCGAACCTCGTAGGACTGCCGCTCGAAGTTGGAGAGGAACCATACCGCGACAAGCACGACCAGCGCGACGGCGCTGAAAGTGAACCAGAAGGCGACACGCTTCGTCACTGTGTCGTCCTCGGCGGAAACGCGGCTTCCCCGAAATGTTGCGGCCACGCCTCGCAGATATCGTCGAGCTCGCGTTTCGCCGGCAGGCGCCGCCCGTAGGCAGCCCACAGCCACGCATCGAGCAGGCGCCTGAAATACCCCAGCCCGACGTTGCTCATCGCGGCCCGTGCACGCTGCCAGCAGTCGCGCTCCGTGTCCCCGGGCCTGAATTCGATCCCGCCGGCATGAACGAGCGCGGAGAGCGCGCCGCGGTACAGCAGGCTCAGCGCAGCCACAGGATCGCGAGCAAGGAGCTCGCGCGCTGCGGCGCGTACGTCCTCGGGCAGTGACTCGCGCCGCACGTCGAGCCCGAAGAGGATCTCAGGTGCCCGGCGATGCGTGCGCAGGCGCCACCAGCGTTCGCGATGACGCACGGTGAGATAGATGGCGAACGCCAGCAGGGTCGCACTGCTTATCCAGACAAGGACTCTTGCGATCCGCGCGGCGTGCTCGGAGATCCGTTCCAGCCACTTCATCAGGGCACGCCACCATTGCGGTGACTCCGACTTGTCGGGGTTCTGCCGGTAGACCCAGCGCCATTTCGTTTCCTTGCGGCCGAACACGGGATCGTCGAGCACGGCGGTGAGGCGGCGCTTGATCTCGCCGGCGGGATAGACGTCGTGCGCCTGTGACTCAGTCGAAGCCGAGACGGGCGCAGTCGCGTCGGCGGTCTCCGCGCCAGAAACGGGGAGCGAAAGCGAGGCAAGTGCCACTGCGATCACTACGGCGGCCAGGCAAAGCGCAGCTGCGACGGGGCTGGCGCCGGCGTTGCGGTTTCGATCCATCTGACGGAACGCCACTTCGACGTCCCAGCCTTCCAGCTCGCTGCGCCGGTTGATATAGAGGCTGAAGCCTGCGGCCACGAAATAGGGCTCGATCAGGGTGTCGGCCACGAAGGTGAGCAGATTGAGGAACCGGGAGAGTGACGGAGACTGGGTAGTGAAGAAGTCAGAGAGGGATAGGAACTCGCCGCTGCCCACGGGAAGCATGACCAAGATGAGCATGATTCCCGAGATGACCAGCACGCCGACGAGGTTTGCGCAGAAGAAGGTGAGCCAGGCGGCGTAGCCGTAGCCGCGCCTGCCGAGCGTTCGGCGGCGCTCGGCGGCAGCCTTGCCGCGCTGGCCCTCGAGCTGCCATACCGGCAGGAAAAACGAGCGCGCCATGCTCAGGCGATAGAAGGTGAGCCCGGCGACGACGCGAGTATTGCGAAGCAAGCCCGGGAGCGCCGGCCACAGGTCCCGCACGCTCGGCAAGCTGCCGAACACCGCATTGCTGTAAACATGCAGCAGCACTCGATCGAAGATCGGCTTGCTCCACCACACGATCAGTGCACCAAGCCAGGGCTCGGACCAGGTGAATGCGCCCACCAGCAATGCGAAAGGCCAATAGGTTACACACCACGCGCGAAGGACGGGAGCGCGCCATACCTGCAGCATCGCGAGTCCCAGGTCGAGCGTTTCCCAGCTGTTGCGCCGTCGCAGCGCAACGCTCAGCCGCTCAAGCTGCATCGCGAGCCTCGTCGTGGCCGCCGCGACCGGCGAACACGAAATAGGCGAGAAGAAGCAACCACAACGTTCCGCCGACCGCATACTTCAGACCGACCGGTAGCGTCGGCAGCGGTGACCAGAACGCTTCCACGAACGCGGCGAGCAAGGTCATCGACGCCGCGCCGCAAAGCACGCGAATCGCGATCCGGGCAGAGCGCGTCAACGCCGTTGCGCGAGAAAACTTGCCCGGTGCGATCAATGCGTAGCCCATCCGCAGACCGGCGGCGCCGGCCAGCGCGGCACCGAGCAGCTCGAACCCGCTGTGGCCGGCCACGAAACCCCAGAAGGTGTCGATGTAGCCGAGCCGCGTCAGATGACCGGCAGTCGCACCGATGATCAGCCCGTTGTAGACGAGATAGAAAACGCTGCCGAGACCGAACAGCAAGCCGCCGGCGAAGCACTGGAAATCGATGCGCACGTTGTTCCAGATGTAGAAGCCGAGCATCCTGAAATCGTCTCCCGCCTCGCGGCGCAATCGGCCGATGCGCGGCGCGTCGCTCGAATACATTTCTTCCATCTGCGCCGCGTGGCCCGTCGGGACGACGAGGTACACGCTTTCCGGCCAGTAGTGCGCGATCGGGATGTAGGCGACGAGCGGCAGAAAGAAAAGCAGCAACGCCGGAATCACGAACCGCCATTCGCGGCGCACCAGCGCCGGGAATCCCGCAGAGAGAAAGCTGAGCCAGGCGCGACGCAGCGGAGGCTGAGCGCCATAAATGCGCTGCTGCGCGAGGAGCACGCGCTTGTGCAGGCTGTCGATCAAGACACTCGAGTAGTCGCGGTCGCGCGCAATCGACAGGTCGTGGCAAAGCTCGCGAAAGCAATGCGGCAGCTCCATTGCGGCGAACGGCAGATGTTCGTCTCGCGCGGCAGCCCCTGCCAGCCAGCGGTCCCATGCGGCCCAGGTCGCGCGCCGCGTCTCGACGAATTGGAGTTCCTTCATCGCTTGCCCATCAGGAAGCGCCCGATGCGAAGCAGGCGTTCGCTGGCACGATCCGCACGCAGACCCGCGGTCAGCGGGGTGGCGAGCAAGGCAAGCTCGGCGGCGCGTTCCGCTGTCAACTGCCCCGCGCGCAGCGTGTACTCGATGACCGCGCGCTGCTCGGGGATAGTCAGCGGAACCGGAGGCGGTTCGATCTCGCTCGAGGAATCGGGCTTGAGTGGCGCCGGCTCGTCGCAATAGACGACGACCGTGCCGGCGGCAAGATCGCCGAGCCGCTTGTAATCCCGCGCCACGAACATCGTGACGATGCCCACGGCGTAGAACAGCGGCAGGAAGTCGAGGGCGCGCACGGTGTTGCGAATGAACGATGCCCCCACGCTGATCGGAGTCCCGTCGTCGTGAAGCACCCTCAGCTTGCACAACTGCTTGCCCGGCGTCGCACCGCGCCAGGCTTCGAACAGCGCCGGGTAGAGCCATTCCAGACCGAACAGCATGATCATCAACACGCCGCCGCCGATCTTGTGGAAGAAGACGAGGATCTGCGCGACGGTGACGTATACGGCGAGCCGGATCATGAAGTCGATCAGCCACGCGCGTGCGCGGCTCACGGGCCCGGCCACGCGCAAGCTGATGCGACAGCCTTCCGGCGTGTCCACGCTGCGGGCAGTGTCGATGAGCGTGGCTGGCGTTGCCGCGAGAGCGCTCACTTTGAGCGTCACGAGATGCTGGTCGCGCCCGTCGGCGGAAGATTCGTTGCGGCTTGAAAGAACAGGTCGCGATATCCGGCGTACATCGAGCAGAACAAAACCGGACCCAGCACGAACCAGCCGAGGAAGATCGGCAGTGTTGCGGCGATCGCGAGCACGATGCCCAGCAGGCCATACAACAGGAAGGCAGCCATGTTCTTCGCGCAGGCGAGAAAGCTCATTCGCACCGCCTCGAGCGGGCCGATCCCCTGCAGCACGATCAGAGCCGGAGCGAACCAGTTCGCCATGGCGAGCAGAAAGCCCACCACGATCCCGATCACAATGATGGTGAAGAGCGGCAGGAGCATGCCGGGATCGAGCATCGAATGCTTCGGGTCGGGGCCGAGCAGGGCGACGGCGGTCAAGCCGCCGACGAGGCCCAGCACGAGATACGCGGCGAACTGCAGCAGTCCGAGCAATGCAAGGCGGGCCGGGTGAGTCGAGAAGGCTGAGAATGCGAACGATACCCGGACCGGTTCGCCCTGGTCGGCCGCCCGGCACGCCGTCATGAATCCGCCGATCAGTATCGGCTGCACCAGGATGCTTATGAGACCGCCCGCGAGCGGAATGAGGCTCGTGCCGACCGTGGCGACCGCAAGGATCACCCAGATCCCGATGAAGGCGCCCGGTGAGGTCTTGAACAATTCCCAGCCGCGACCGAACCAGTGGGGGCCAAGAGCCGCTTCCACGCGGCGGCCGTTCTCGATCAGTTCGCCCGATGCACCCGCGATCGTCGGGTCGGAGAGTCGCGCTGCAGGCGCCGCATAGGGATTGCCCGCCGGCGGTGAATCGGCCATGTTACCTCCCTGAGTTCAGGCCGTATCGTTTTGCGAGCTAGTGTACGCGATGTCGGTCAGAAAGGGAGCCTGACGGCCGGCAGCGTCGCGGCGAAAGCGCGGCGGAATTCACCCTGAATACGCTCTAGCGAATCCTGACTGTCGCCCTCGAAGCGCAGCACGATCACCGGCGTCGTGTTCGAGGCGCGCGCGAGGCCGAAGCCGTCCGGGTATTCGACCCGCAAGCCATCGATGCGTATCACATCCGACGCACCCGGGAATTGCGCCTTTGCCGCGAGGCGCTCGATCAGCGCGTGCGGCGATTCTCCGTCGGCGGCGACGTTGATCTCCGGTGTGGAGACGCTGTCAGGCAGCCCCTTCAGCGCGGCCGAGGGATCGCCTTCGCGCGAGAGAATCTCGAGGAGCCGCGCCCCCGCGTACAGTCCGTCATCGAATCCGTACCAGCGCTCCTTGAAAAAGGTGTGCCCGCTCATCTCGCCGGCGAGTAGCGCGCCCGACTCCTTCATCTTGCGCTTGATGAGCGAATGCCCTGTCTTCCAAAGCAGCGGAACGCCGCCTCGCTCTACGATCCAGGGCTTCAGATTGCGCGTGGACTTGACGTCGAAAATCACTGTCGCGCCCCGGTTGCGTGCCAGCATGTCGGCGGCGAAGAGCATGAGCTGGCGGTCGGGGTAGATGATCTGGCCGTCCTTGGTGACGACGCCGAGGCGGTCGCCGTCGCCATCGAAGGCGAAGCCCAGCTCGTTGTCGGTCGTGCGGAGGCATTCGATCAGGTCCTGCAGATTCTTCGGCTGGGACGGATCGGGATGATGATTCGGAAAATGTCCGTCCACGTCGCAGAAAAGCTCGGTTACTTCGCAGCCGAGTCGCCGGAAGAGCTCGGGGGCGTACGCGCCGGCCACGCCGTTGCCGCAGTCGACTGCGATCTTGATCGTGCGCGCGAGCTTCAGGTCGCCGGCGATGCGCCTGTAGTACGCCGGCGCGATATCGGCGGCCCGATAGGCACCGTTTCCGCTGCTGAGCTTTCCGGCCTCGAGGCGACGCTTGAGTGCCTGAATGTCGTCGCCCGAGAGCGTGTCCCCCGCGACGACCATCTTGAGTCCGTTGTAGTCGGGTGGATTGTGGCTGCCCGTCACCGCCACGCTGCACTGGGTATTGAGTTCCTGCGCCGCGAAGTAGGTCATCGGCGTCGTAACCATCCCGATATCGACTGCATTCGCGCCGCTTTCGCGGATGCCTTCGCTGAGGGCGTGGCAAAGCTCGGGTCCGGACAGCCTGCCGTCGCGGCCGATCGCCAGTTCATCGCGACCGCGCTCCTGCGCGAGCGTTCCCAGCGCGCGGCCGATCGCATGCACGATCTCGGGTGTCAGGGTTTTGCCGACGACCCCACGGATGTCGTAGGCCTTGAAGATCTCGGCGGGAAGCGTCATGTGCCTTGAAAGAACTTGAGCAGGCGGCGCGGCAACCAATCGAGGCGTCCTGCAGCGTGCGGGAAACCCGCATGTCCACCATGATCAGGCTGCTCCAGTGCCACCGCTCGACTTGCCTCGGCGCGCGTTGGCAGCGACGCCGCAGGAATGAAGGGATCGTTGCGCGCGTTGAGCACGAGCGTCGGTACCGCAATGCCTCCGAGCCAGCGCTTGCTGCTCGCGCGCGCCCAGTAGTCGTTGGTTCCGCTGAAGCCGTGGAGCGGCGCCGTCACCGCTTCGTCGAAGGTGTACATCGAGACCACCCGACCGATCGCGGCGGCATCGAGCAGGTCGGGAAACCGCTTCGCCATCGCCATCGCCTTGGGCACCAGCGTGTGCAGGAAATAGCGCGAGTAGATGCGGTTGAGGCCGATCTCGATCGCGATGCCGGCCGCCGAGAGATCGAGCGGAGTGGAAACCGCTGCTGCCGCGGTCAGAATCGATGCGGCGCGCGACTCCTCGCGGCCCAGCCAGTTCAGGAGCGCGCTTCCGCCAAGCGAAACGCCGACTGCGAAGAGCGGTGCGAAGGGAGCGAGCGCACGAATCGTCGTCAGCATCCAACCCACTTCCGCGTAGTCGCCCGAGTGATAGGCGCGTGGCAGACGGTTCGGTTCTCCGCTGCAGCCACGGAAGTGCGGAACGACGCCGCGCCAGCCGATTGTGGAAAGCTCGCTCATCAGCGCCAGCGCGTAGTGCGACGACGAGCTGCCCTCGAGGCCGTGGAAGAGGACGACGAGCGGCGTCGCGTCGCCCGCCGGTCCGTCGACGTCGAGCCAGTCGAAATCGACGAAATCGCCGTCGGGTGTGTCGACGCGCTGACGGCGAAAGGCGATCTCCGGACGGCTCCGGAGCGCCGCGAATATCGTCTGCGCATGTCCACCCGGCAGCCACGCCGGCGCGAAGTAGGCGCCGTTTACCCCTCCCATCAGAGAGCTTCCTTGAGACGATCGACGATGGTTTTGAGCACTTTCACGCGCGCGAAGTACTTGTCCTCGGCTTCGACCAGGGTCCATGGCGCGATCTCGGTGCTCGTTCTATCGACCATGTCTCCGACCGCGCGTTCATACTGATGCCACTTCTTGCGATTGCGCCAATCGTCCGGTGTGATCTTGAATCGCTTGAACGAGGTGCGCTCGCGCGCCTTGAAGCGCTTGAGCTGTTCCTGCGCGCTGATCTGCAGCCAGAACTTTACGACGACGGCGCCGCCGTCGACGAGCTGCTCCTCGAACTGGTTGATCTCGCTGTAGGCCCGCATCCAGTCGGCCACGCTGGCGTAGCCCTCGACGCGCTCGACCAGCACGCGTCCGTACCAGGAGCGGTCGAAGATGACGATGCCGCCGCGAGGAGGCACGCTCTTCCAGAAGCGCCACAGATAAGGCTGCGCGCGTTCCTCATCGGTCGGCGCGGCGATCGGCACCGTGATGTACTGGCGCGCGTCGAGCGCTCCGGTAACGCGGCGGATGGCGCCGCCCTTGCCGGCGGCGTCGACCCCTTCGAACACCAGCACCAGCGAATGCTTTGCGAAACGCTTGTGGCGCACGAGCCTCGCCAGCCGGCCCTGATACTTCTCGAGGCCTTTGCCGTATTCCGCGCGCGCGAGCTTCTGCGAGAGGTCGAGATCGCGAATCAGCTTGACGTTGTCGATGACCGAGGGCGCAGGCGGTGCCGAGGCGTGCTTCGGCGCTGCAGCCTTTTCGCTCAGCGTGGCGCGCATCGCCTTGAGCAGAATCTTGCCTACGGTGAGATCGCGGTAACGCTCGTCCGAGCCCTCCACGACGTACCATGGCGCCTCGCCGGTGGAAGTCTCACGCAGCAAATGCTCCCAGAGGTCATGCGAGCGGTTGTAGACGCGATACGCCTCCCAGTCGGCGCGCGTCACCCGCCAGCTCGTGCGTGGATCCTTGTCGAGCGCCTTCAGGCGCTTCTTCTGGTCCTTGCGCGCGAGATGGATCCAGAACTTGAGCAGCACGAGGCCTTCGTCGGCGAGCATCTGCTCGTGCTGCCTTATCGACTGCAGGCGCGCATGCAGCTCGACGTTGTTGCTTGCTTCGCGCAGGTGCTCGAGGATGAGCTCGTTGTACCAGGCGTTCATGAAAATGCCGAGCCGGCCCTTGGGCGGCAGCGCGCGCCAGTAGCGCCACGGCGCCGGCCGCGCCAGCTCGTCGGAGGTGCGCGGACCGAAGGCGACGACGTGAATGTGCCGCGGGTCCATCCATTCGGTGAGCTTGTTCGCGGTCTCGCCTCGGCCCCCGCCTTCCACGCCGGAGACCACGAGCAGCACGGGACCGCGTCCCGATTCGGAGAGATCGAACTGAGCGTTGAGCAGAGCGTCGCGCAGCTTCGGCTCTTCGCGCGCGTAGACGCGCTTCGCGATCCGGTGGCCGATTTCGGCCGATTCGAGCATCGGTCTCGCTTATTCCCAGAACGGCGCACAGCGCGCGAAGCGCCGCCGTGCCTCGCGCAGGCGCTTGAGCTCCGGTCCCGTGCTCCCCGCGAGCCAGCCGCGCACGATGCCCACGGCGTGGGCGAGCCCGGGTTCGGCGGCCGCGGGCACCGTCTCCTCGAGCAAGCGCCCGGCGACCGTCAGATCGTTCAGCCGCCCGAGCGCGCTCTGCAGCTTCGAAAGCGCGGAGACGTATTCGTCGGCTCGCTTGCTGGGAAAGAGCGGGCTGAAGAATTCCGCCGCGTAGCGCAGCTTCTTAGCCGCGACGCGAGCGCGATGCCGATGGGCGCTGTCGACGCGGTGCACGTGGCGCGTGCGTTTGCGCAGTTTCCGGTCGCGCTCGTCGAGCAAGGGGCGGATCCAATCGCGAGCCAGCGTGGCACCAACATCCGAAGACGTCGCTTTCTCCAGCTCGATGAGAAGCACGCCAAGCGCGAGCAGGAGTTGCTGGAAGCGCGCGGTCTCGAGCAGCTCCTTCGCGGCGTTGCGCAGACGCCGGCGGCGGCGCGCGACCCGCGCTCGCAACCTGACGATTTCGCGCTGTCCGCGGAAATGCACCGCGACCGCCGGCAGCGTCTCGGTCGCGAACACGTCGTAGTCGCGCGCCGGACCGAGCGCTCCGCCGACCCAGCGCAATTCCTCTTCGAGCGGCGCGAGCCTCTCGGGCGGCACGAGTGGGGCGGCAAGCTTGAGCATGGAACGCAGCCTTCGCCATCCGACGCGCAGCTGGTGCAGGAACTCTGGGTCGTCGCTCGCGAGCATCGCTTCGGCGTTGGCTTCGACCTGAGCGATGCATTCGGCGCCGATGCGAGCGAGCGCCTTGCTCACCGTGATATCCGGCTCGAGCGCGATGTCCTGTGCGCGGCGCGGCTCCGCGGGCTCCTGCCCGGCGAGCGCGTAGCCGCGTTGCGCCTTGGTCGTAACGGTCACTCGCGCGGGCAGATCGGTGACCAGCGCCGAGGCAAGCTCGAATAGCCGGGCCGGATCGCCGTCGGCAAGCTCCAGCTCGATCTCGTTCAGCGGCTGCTGTCTCCTGCCGGCGCGGATCTCGCCGACGTCGAGGCAGAGCGTCGCGCGCGTTCCGTCGGGGAAGGCGAGTGGTTGCGCGCTGCGCCGGACTGTCGTGGCGAACAGCGGCCGGAAGCGACGCGCGTGCTCGGCGAAGAGCTTGCGCCACGGAGTCGTGGCGAGCTTGGCCGCGTCGACATGCGGCTCCCGCAGGCGCCACTCGAACTCTGCCCGGCGATGCAGCCCGGCCACCGCCGCGCCGTCGCCCTTGACCGTCTGCAGCCAGCGCCGGCCCGCCTTGCGCACGCGCAGCGCGACGCCCGCGGCGGCGAGCTCGCGCTGCGGCGTATCGTAATACGTGCTCACCAACTCGGTGGTGTGCATCGGTCCGCGCTTTGCGGCGGTCACCGCCGGATGCGTGCGCACGGCGGAGATGACATCCGGCGGGGCGGTGAGCTTGAGTTCGATTTCCTCGGCCATCGGTGACGCGATCTTTCATGCGCCGCCTAACGCGACGCGGGTTGACCTACGCCGCGTCGGTAAGCCGGACGCGACGGCGCCGAACGGCGTCGGCCAGCTCGCGCAGGACCGCGACGGTCGCGTCCCAGCCAATGCAGGCGTCGGTGATGCTCACGCCGTAGGCGAGCGGCTGGCCGGGTAGCAGATCCTGGCGGCCGGGGTTGATATGGCTTTCGATCATCGCGCCGACGATCCGATCCTCGCCGCCCGCGATCTGCGTGGCGACATTCCGCGCCACCTCGAGCTGCCTTTCGTACTGCTTCTGGCTGTTCGCGTGCGAAAAATCGATCATCACCCGCGCCGCGACCCCGGCATGGCCGAGCTCTCCACAGACTTTGTCCACGCTCGCGGCATCGTAGTTCGGTGTGGCGCCGCCGCGCAGGATGATGTGGCAATCCTCGTTGCCCGCAGTGCTGACGATGGCGGAGTGACCGCCTTTGGTAACCGACAGGAAATGGTGCGGAGCGGACGCGGCTCGCACCGCGTCGACCGCGATCTTGACATCGCCGTCGGTGCCGTTCTTGAATCCGACCGGGCAGGAAAGCCCCGATGCGAGCTGGCGATGCACCTGGCTCTCGGTTGTGCGCGCGCCGATCGCCCCCCACGCGATGAGATCCGCGATGTATTGCGGCGTGATCATGTCGAGGTACTCGGTGCCGGCCGGCAACTCGAGCTCGTTGATCTCGAGCAGGATGCGGCGCGCGAGCCGCAGTCCTTCGTTGATGCGGAAGCTGTCGTCGAGGCGCGGATCGTTGATGAGCCCTTTCCAGCCCACGGTCGTGCGCGGTTTTTCGAAATACACGCGCATCACGGCGATGAGCTCGCCGTCGAGCTCGCGCTTGAGCGCCGCAAGCCGCGTCGCGTAGTCGATTGCGGCGTCGTAATCGTGGATCGAGCAGGGTCCGACCACGACGAGCAGACGATCATCGGCGCCGTGCAGCACGCGATGGATCGCATGCCTCGCCTCATAAGTCGTGCGCGCGGCAACGTCCGAAGCCGGAAACTCGCGCAGCAGATGCGTGGGCGGCGCGAGTTCCATGATGTCGCGGATGCGCGTGTCATCGATCGGAAGCTTTGCTGCAGCCGGGGCGCCGGCGAGCGTGGGGCGGTTGGCAGCTGGGCTGGTCACGGGCGGGGGAGGATTCCGGGCTTTTTTATGGAAAAACATCATTTTACCGGCCAAGGGCTGCTTCGAGCCAGCCCAGCTTGGTCCGGAGGGCACGGCACCTGATGGATTTTTGCCACAACCCGGTGCGCCGGGTACCGGAAATCGTTGCTAGCCCGGCGATGGATGCCTTAGACTCGTTTCGATTCCGTCGCTTAACACCTCCAGGGGGACCTCGATGAAGACGATCCTAACGCTCGTTCTCGCCGGACTGTTTGCCTGCGGCACCGCGCTTGCCGCCGACAGCAAGGACGCAAAGACCGCTGATACCAAGACGGCCGCCTCGGACAAGGCGCCCAGCGACGCACAGAAGGCGCAGCAGGACAAGATGAAGATGTGCAACGAGCAGGCCGGAGACAAGAAGGGCGACGACCGCAAGGCGTTCATGAAGACCTGCCTTTCCGCCAAACCCGAGAAGCCCAAGAGCAAGATGGCGATGTGCAACGAGAAGACCAAGGGCATGAGCAAGGCCGATGGCGACAAGGCGCGCAGCGAGTGCATGAAGGCGAGCTGATTCGCCGATAGGTTTTCGCACACGGCCGGGTGACCTCCTGTCCACCCGGCCGCACTGACAAGGCGGCGCCGGAGTGATCCGGTTGCCGCCTTGTTTTATCCGGTCCAGGATTCTGCGGCAGCGGCATGCCGTCTCTTTCTCGGCTACGCCTCGCGTCTCATCCCTTCGTCTGACGCGCGCCGAGGTCATCGCGGCGTTAATGGCGCTGTGGCAGCAGCGCTGCCGCACTCGTCAATTCAACTTCTCAAGGAGATGGCAATGAAGAATCTGTACGCACTGGCTCTTGCGAGCATTTTGGGTCTCAGCGCTTCTGTCGCTTACGCCGACGATACCGCGGTGGCCAAGCCCCGCAGCACGAAGCCGATCGCGACCGCGGCGGCGCCGGTCAAGATTTCGCAGCAGGACAAGATGCGCCAGTGTGCGAAGCAGGCGACCGGCAAGAAAGGCGCCGAACGCAAGACGTTCATGAAGGGATGTTTGTCGAAGAAGGCTTAGCAGAGAGGAGGGCGGCGCATCGACTGTGCGCCGCTCTCCACGCTAAGAGATGCTGACGCCGAAGAGCCTGCCGACGCTGAACGTCACCGCTCCTGCGAGGCCGCCGAGCAGCAGCATGCGCAGTCCCGACATCATCGCACCGCGGCCGGTGAAGAGCGACAGCGTTGCGCCGATTGCAAAGAGCGCGATCGCAGTGAGGATCACCGTGTAGACAAGCGCGTGCGCTCCAGCGCCGAGCGCAAAGGGCAGCAACGGAATCGCCGCGCCGATCGCAAAAGATAAGAGAGACGAGATCGCCGCCCCCCAGGGCGAGCCGAGCTCATCGGGGTTGAGACCGAGCTCCTCGCGCGCGAGCGTGTCGAGCGCGTGCTCGGGATCGGCGACGAGCTGCTTCGCCACGCGCTGGGCTTCGCTGCCGGAGAGCCCCTTCGCCTTATAGATGAGCGCGAGCTCCTGCGCTTCCGCATCGGGATATTCCGCCAGCTCCTCGCGCTCGAGGCCGATCTGATACTCGAACAGCTCGCGTTGCGAGCGCACCGACACAAACTCGCCTGCGGCCATCGCAAACGCGCCGGCGGTCAATCCGGCCACGCCGGTCAGCAAAACCACGGCGACATCGGGACTCGCACCGGCCACACCGAAGATCAGGCTCGCATTCGACACGAGTCCGTCGTTGATGCCGAACACGGCAGCGCGAAGATTGCCGCCGCCTCCGAGCCCGCGATGGCGGTGCTCGACGCTGCCGGCGATCGGCGCGCTGTGTCCGCCCGGGTCGCGCTTGCTGTAGACCGCCATGCCGCGCACCTTCATCGCAGCAAGCACCCCGCGTAGCCTCCGCGGTCCGAGAATCGGCACGAGCCTCGCGACCAGGCGCGTGCGCGCGTCGGGAACGAATGGAGGCGGCGCCGGCTTGCCGCTCGCGGTAAGCTGCGCGCGCCAGATCGCCGCCTGAGCTTCGGCCTCGCCCGCGAGCCGCCGGAAAAGATCAGCGCGCGCCGTGCCAGCCTCTGCCTCCGCGCAGGCGCGATAGAGATACGCTGAGCGCTGCTCTTCGCTCCAGCTTTCGAGCGGGTTGCTCAACGGGCCTCCTCGTTCGCGCCATGCATGGCTGCCGTCGCGTGTCGGCCCGCCGCGATTCGCGCGCGGTCGCGCCCTTCGGGCCTCGCTTCGCGCCGCGCGCTCATCGCTTCCCGTCCTCGAGCGCGGCGTCGATGCGCGCGAGGACCTCGGCGGAGAGCTTCGGCACCACCTCGATCGCTTTCATGTTTTCGGTCACCTGCGCCGCGCGCGTCGCGCCGGTGATCACCGTGCTCACGTTCGGGTTGCGCGCGCACCACGCGAGCGCGAGCTGCGCCGGCGTGCACTCGAGCTCGCGCGCGATTGGCACGAGCTTGCGCACCTTGGCGATCTTGGCCGGGTCGACGATGCGCTCGGCGAGCCACTCGTAACCTTTTACGGTAGCCCGCGATCCGGGCGGCACGCCGTCGTTGTATTTGCCGGTGAGAAGCCCCGAGGCGAGCGGGCTCCAAGTGGTGGTTCCCAATCCGATGTCGCGGTAAAGGCGAAGGTATTCTTTCTCGACGCGCTCGCGGCGAAAGAGGTTGTATTCGGGTTGTTCCATCACCGGCTTGGCCAGGTGCAGCTTGTCAGCAATCTGCCACGCCGTCATGATCTCGGCCGCGCTCCACTCCGAGGTTCCCCAGTAGAGCGCCTTGCCCGAGCGGATGATGTCGTGCATCGCCCACACCGTCTCCTCGATCGGCGTCTCCGGATCGGCGCGGTGGCAGAAGACGAGGTCGACGTAGTCGAGCTGCAAGCGCTCGAGCGAGCCGTCGATCGCCTGCATCAGGTACTTGCGATTGAGCGTGTTCTTTTCGTTCGGTCCGTCGTTGAGCCCCCAGAAGAACTTGGTCGAGACGAGGTAGGAGGAGCGCCGCCAGCCAAGCTTCTTCAGCACGCTGCCCATGATGACTTCGGATTGGCCGCGCGCGTACACCTCGGCGTTGTCGAAGAAATTGACGCCGGCCGCGTAGGCCGCTGTCATGCACTCGCGCGCGGCGTCCTCGGCCATCTGGTTGCCGTAGGTCACCCACGAGCCAAAGGAGAGCTCGCTCACCCGGAGGCCGGAGGAGCCCAATCGGCGGTAGTTCATGATGGCACGAGTTTACCGCATGGCAGCGCGCATTCGGTTCGCGGGACCTGTACAATGCGCCGCTCGCGGCGGGCAGCGCCGGCGAACGAACCACTCCCGCGGAGCCTTGATGCCTCGAAGCAAGCGTCCCTTAAGCGTCGAAGATCTCTGGGCGATCAAGCGCATCGGTCCACCGACGCTCTCGCCCGATGGCCGTCTCGCCTGCGCTGCGGTCACCGCCTACGACATGGAAAAGAACGAGGGCCGGACCGAGCTGTGGCTCTTTCCCACCGATGGCGGCCGCGCGAAGCGCCTGACCTCGGGCGACAAGGACAGCGAACCCACCTGGTCGCCCGACGGCAAATGGATCGCCTTCGCGGCGAAGCGCAAGGATGACGAGGAACCGCAGATCTATCTCATCGCGCCCGACGGCGGGGAAGCGCGACGGCTCACTTCGGTGGCGAACGGGGCGGCAGGTTTGCGCTGGTTTCCGGACAGCAAGCGCATCGCCTTCATCTGCTGGGTCTGGCCGGAGCTGGCAACCGAAAAGGCGCAGGCCAAACGCAAGAAGGAGCGAAAGGAGGCGAAGGTCAAGGCGTACGTCAGCGATCGCGCCGAGTATCGCTTCTGGGACAAGTGGCTCACCGACGGGCGCGCGCCGCACATACTCGCCGCTGATGTCGCGACCGGCCGCGCGCGCGATCTTCTCGCCGGCACAGGATTCGCGCTCCAGCCGTGGGAACCGAACGCCGAGCTTTACGACATCAGCCCTGATGGACGCGAGATCGCGCTCACGGTGGATCTCGCGCCCGAGCCGGCGATGATGAACGAGACCGACATCGTAGTGGTGAGCGTCGCCACGGGCCGCCATCGCACGCTCACTGCGCAAAGCGGACTCCAGGATTCCTCGCCGCGTTATTCGCCCGACGGCCGTTACCTGGCGTGGAACGCCTACAACGTGAAGCGCGCCTTCAACGATCAGGGACGATTGATCCTGCGCGAGCGAAGAAGCGGCCGCACGCGCCGGCTCGCGCCGCGGCTCGACCGCGCGACCACCAAGCTCGACTGGGCGAAGGATGGCAAGGGTATCTATTTTCTGCTGGAGGATCGTGGTCGACACGGTTTGTATCGCCTCGGTTTGCAGGATTCACTGCCTACATCTGTCGCACCGAGCGGAACGATCAGCGGCTTCGCGCAGTCGCGCGACGGGAAGCGCATCGTCTTCGACCGCGCCACGCTCTCGCATCCGGCGGCGCTCTTCGCGATCGGCTCCGACGGGAAGGGTGAGCGCGCGATCGAGTCGCTCAACCGCACGCTCCTTGCGCGGGCCCAGCTTGGAACGGTGCGCGAGTTCACGGTGAAGGGCTGGCGCGGCCACCCGGTGCAGGTCTGGGTCGTCTATCCGCCGCGCTTCGATCCGACGAAGAAGTGGCCGCTGCTGCATTCGATTCACGGGGGACCGCACGCGGCACACGTCGATGGATGGCACTTTCGCTGGAACTTGCAGGTCTTCGCCGGACAGGGCTATGTCGTCGCCGGCGTCAACTACCATGGCTCGTCGGGTTTCGGGCAGGCGTGGCTGGAGACGATCACTGGAGACTATGGCACGCGCGAGTACGCCGACACCGAGGCCGCGACCGACTATCTGTTGCGCCAGGGCTACGTCGATCGCGACCGGCTCGCGGCGAGCGGCGGCAGCTATGGCGGCTACATGGTCGCGTACATGAACGGACATACCGATCGCTACAAGACCTACGTTTGCCACGCCGGTTGCTATGACTGGGTCAGCATGATGGCCACCGATGCTTACAGCTTCTTCGCCAAGGAGCTGGGAGCGTTTCACTGGGACAATCCGGCGCGGGTGATGAAACAGTCGCCGCACCACTACGCGCGGCGGATGAAGACGCCCACGCTCGTCATTCACGGCGAGCTGGACTATCGCGTCCCGGCGACGCAGGCGCTGCAGTACTACAACACGCTGCGCGCGCGAAAGGTCCCGGCGCGGCTCATCTACTTCCCCGACGAGAATCACTGGATATTGAAGCCGCAGAACTCCCGCCTCTGGTACCGCGAATTCTTCGGCTGGGTGAAGCGCTACGTTCCCGCCGGGGCGCGGGCACGGCGATAGATCTTTGCGCCGCGCTTGCCGCTACATTTTGGCGTGCGACTTCTCGTATTTTTCCTGGCAGGCGATGCAGCGTAAGGCGGTGGGATTGGCGTTGAGCCGCGGCCAGCCCACGGGCTCGCCGCAATCCCGGCACGTGCCGTAGCTGCCCTCGGCGATGCTGGTGAGCGCGGCGTCCACCTCGTGCAGCTCGGCCGTATCGCGGGTGACCATCGCGACGTCCAGATCGCTCAGGATGTCGGCGAGCACCCAGTCCTCGGTCGCGGCGAGCGCATCGCGCAGGCTGGTGGCCCGCGGGTCATCGCTCTGCGCGAGCTGCTCGGCAACCTCGGCGAGCAGAACCTGCCGGCGTTCCGCCAGTCGCTGACGCAGGATCTCGATCTCTTCAGCCGTCAGGGGTTTCATCGACGATGACCTCCGAATTGAACATGTGCACGCCGGACCTTGGCTCGGCGGCGTTGCAATTGCACTGCTGTGGGGACCGCCGGGAACCCGATGAGTTGCCCGGCTCTTCAGCGGATGCGCTTGGCGGGATATTCTTCGTCGATGTTGTCGCGGAAAAAGCTCCACGGCGACGACGCTCCGACGAAGCGTCGCCAGGTATCCGCGCTGACCCCGGTGTATTCGAAGGTACCCGCGGTCAGCTCGACCACCAGCTTGCGGTTTTGCTCGTCGTAACCAGCGGCGCGCAGATTACCGCCCGAAAGCCGCTTCATTTCCATTGCTCGTCGCTAATCCGCCGCGCTCGCGTCGTACGCGTCGGCTACGCAGCACCCTTGGCAGCCGCGGTAGCGGCCACCTTCGCCTTTTTTTTCTTGTGCGGCCGCTTCTTGCCGTAGCTGTGGTTGAAGATCTTGCCGCGCCGGCCGCGCACGTCGCCCTTGCCCATCACCCTTGCTCCGCTGGAAGGATTTCCGAATGCTAGGATTATAGCGCGGCGGTCGTCTGCGGGCGCCGAAGGAAGCCGATGAGGACATCGTGAGATTCGCATACGCCTTTGCCGCCGCGCTCGCCGCCGTGAGCTTCAGCGCGGGCGCCGCCGACTCGGCCAAGGTGTTGCGCACCGCGTTCCAGATCGCCGAGTCGAGCTTCGACCCGGTGCTCGCCTGGGACGCGGCCTCCAACTCGGTCGTCGAGCATATCTCCGAGTCGATGCTCGAGTACGAATATCTCGCGCGTCCCGTCAAGCTCGCGCCGCTCACGCTGGAGCGCATGCCTGAGGTCTCCAACAACGGCGCGACCTATCTTTGCCGCGTCCGCAAAGGCATCTTCTTTGCCGCGGATCCCGCTTTCAAGGGCAAGCCGCGCGAGCTCACGGCCGGCGACTACGCGTATTCGATGAAACGGCTGCTCGATCCGGCGCTCAAATCGCCCTGGACCTGGCTCATGGAAGGCAAGCTCGTCGGCGGCGACGAGCTGCTGGCCGCGGCAAAGAAAACCGGCAAGCTCGACTACGACGCCCCAGTCGCGGGGCTCGAAATCGTCGATCGCTACACGCTGCGCATTCGTCTCAAGCAGCCCGACTATACGTTTCTCTACGTGCTGGCGATGCCCGCAACAGCTGCCGTGGCGCGTGAAGTGATCGAGGCCTACGGCATCGACTCCGGAGCGCACCCGGTCGGAACCGGACCTTACCTCCTTCGCGAATACCAGCGCAGCCACCGCATCGTGCTCGAGGCGAATCCCGGCTATCGCAAGGTGGTTTTTGACGAAGCGATACCCGCGAACGCCGACGATGCGGCGATCGCGCGCTCGCTCAAGGGCAAGCAGCTTCCTCTTATCGGGCGCATCGAGATCGCGATCATCGAGGAGGACCAGCCGCGCTGGCTCGCCTTTCTCAAGCGCGAGCTCGATTACCTGCAGCCGTTCCCGCGCGATTTTCTGGGCGAGTTGCTCGACAAAGGCAAGCTTCGGCCAGAGCTCGCGGCCAAGGGCATCCGCCACGAGCTGCTGCTGCGCCCGAACGCCTGGTGGGAGTACTTCAACATGGAGGACCCGGTGGTCGGAGGCTACACGCCGGAGAAGATCGCGCTGCGGCGCGCGATCAGCATGAGTTTCAATGTGGAAGAGTTCATCCGAGTCATCTACCACGGCCGCGCGGTCCCCGCGCAGGGTCCTGTTCCTCCGGACATCGCCGGTTACGATCCCGCGCACAAGACTCAGGCGCAGGTCTACGATCCGGCCGCAGCGCGGGCGTTGCTCGATCGCTTCGGCTACAAGGATCGCGACGGGGACGGGTATCGCGAGCTACCCGACGGCAAGCCACTCGTGATCGAGCGCTGGTCGACGCCGAGCCTTCGCGACAAGGAGCTCGACGAGCTGTGGCGCAAGAACATGGACGCGATCGGCATCCGCATGGTGTTCAAGAAAGACAAACTACCGGAGATCCGCAAGATGGCGCGCCTGGGCAAGATCCAGACGCGGACCGACGGCTGGAACGCCGATTACCCCGACGCCGACAACTTCATGCAGAACCTCTACGGCGGGAACATCGGGCAGTCGAACGACTCGCGCTTCAACTTGCCCGAGTTCAATCAGCTCTACGAGCAGACGCGCAAGCTTCCGGATTCGCCCGAGCGCACGAAGCTCTACGACCGCATGACCGATCTCGTCGTCGCCTACGCGCCCTGGAAGCTCACCCATCACTTGCTGGAGGATCACGTCATCCAGCCGTGGGTCGTCGGGTACAAGCCGCACCCGATCCGCAGCGACATCTGGAAATACCTCGACATCGACCTGGACCGGCGGCGATTACAATAGGGGCTTCCGGAGGAAAGATCATGAGCAAACCGATCTGGCACGGCGTCTACCCCGCGCTCACCACGAAGTTCAAGCCCGACTATCGCCTCGACGTCGCGGCGATGGAGAAGCATTTCGCCTGGCAGATCGAGAGTGGTGTCGACGGGCTGATCGTCTGCGGCTCGCTCGGCGAGAATTCGGTCCTTTCGGGCGAGGAGAAGCTGGAAGTGCTGCGCATCGCGGTGCGCGTGTCCCGCGGTCGCGTGCCGGTGCTCGCGACCATCGCGGAAGGCAGCACGGCCGAGGGCATCACGCTCTGCGAGCGCTCCGCGCGCGAAGGCGCGGACGGATTCATGGTGCTGCCCGGCATGCGCTACGTGTCCGATCGGCGCGAGACGATCGCTCATTACCGCGCGATTGCAAGGGCGAGCGCGAAGCCGATCATGGTCTACAACAATCCGATCGCCTACGGCGTCGACGTGACCCCGGAAATGTTCGAGGAGCTGGCCGGCGAACCATCCATCGTGGCGATAAAGGAATCGTCCGACAACGTGCGCAGGGTCACCGACATCATTGCCCGCACCGGAGAACGCTACGCCATCTTCTGCGGCGTGGACGATCTGGCGATGGAAGCGATGCTGATGGGCGCTTGCGGCTGGGTCGCGGGCCTGGTCGATGCCTTTCCGCGCGAAACGGTGGCGATCGCGAGGCTCATCGGCGATGGCCGCGTCGACGAGGCGCGCAGGATCTATCGCTGGTTCTCGCCGCTCCTGCATCTCGACGTGTCGCGCAAGCTGGTGCAGAACGTCAAGCTCGTCGAAGCGATCGTCGGCGTCGGAACCGAGACCGTGCGCCCGCCGCGCCTTCCCCTCGCGGGCGACGAGCGCGCTTCGGTGATCGCGCTGGTCGAGCAGGCACTGAAGACGCGTCCGGTGCTGCCGGCGCTCGAGTTCGCCTGACCGGCGCGATTTTCGTGACCCGCCGGATCGCGATTCTCGATTCGCATACTGCGGGAGAGCCAACCCGGCTCGTGCTCGAGGGCGGACCCGACCTCGGCACCGGCACGCTCGCGCAGCGGCTCGCGACCTTTCGCGAGAAGCACGACCGCTGGCGCCGCGCGATCGTGAACGAGCCGCGTGGCTCCGACGCGATCGTCGGCGCGCTGCTTTGCGCCCCGTCCGATCCAAGCTGCGAGATCGGCGTCATCTTCTTCAACAACGTCGGCTACATCGGGATGTGCGGGCACGGCACGATCGGGGTGGTCGCTTCGCTCGCGCATCTCGGCCGCATCCGTCCCGGCAGGCATCGCATCGAGACGCCGGTGGGCATTGTGACCGCGGAGCTCACCGACTCAGGCGAAGTGGTCGTCGCCAACGTCTCGAGTCATCGTGCGAGCAAGGATGTCGCGATCGAGGTGCCCGGTATCGGGCGCGTGCACGGCGACGTCGCTTGGGGCGGCAACTGGTTCTTCCTGGTCGAGCAACACGAGCTCGACATTAATCTCGCCAATCTCGGCGCACTCACGAGCTACGCGACCCGCGTGCGTGCCGCACTCGCCCGCGCTGGCGTGCGAGGCGACAACGGCGCCGAGGTCGATCACGTCGAGCTCCTTTCTGCGGCGGACCCGGCGGAAGCGGACGCGCGCAACTTCGTGCTCTGCCCCGGCAACGCGTACGATCGCTCGCCGTGTGGAACCGGCACGAGCGCGAAGATGGCCTGCCTCTTCGCCGACGGGAAGCTCCGCGAGGGCGGGCCGTGGCGACAACAGGGCATTCTCGGCAGCGTTTTTCGCGGCCATGTCGAAGTCCGCGACGGCCGCATCTTTCCGTTCATCCGCGGCGCGGCGCACGTCACTGCCGAGGGCTCACTCTTGATCGACGAGCGCGATCCGTTCGCCTGGGGCATCGCTTAAGTGGCAAGCGAAACCTACGACGTAATGGTCGTAGGAGGGGGCATTATCGGCGCGGCTTGCGCGCTGGCGCTTCGCCGCGACGGCTCGAGCGTGCTTCTCGTCGATCGGGGCGAGCCGGAACGTGCAGCGTCATGGGGTAACGCGGGGCATTTCGCTTACGAGCAGATCTTCCCGCTGGCCACACCGGCGTTGTGGGCGCAACTGCCGCAACTTTTCTTCTCGAGGCAGAGCCCGCTCAGAATCCCGCCTAGAAATTTTCGAAGCCTTGCGCCGTGGCTCGCGCGCTTCGCGTGGAACACGCGAGGATCGCAATTCCGGCGCGCTACGGGTGCGCTCGCTCAGCTGCTCGCGGCTGCACCCGAAGCGTGGCGGCGACTGGCGGAATTGGCGGGGCTGCAAGCGCTGATCAAATCGAGCCCGGTTCTCGTCGTGGCACTCGACGCCGCGGCGCTCGCTGCGAAACGATCGGTGATGGGAGCTCTTCGCCAACAGGGCATCGACAACGAAGAGCTCGGCCCCGAGGCAGCGCGCGCGGTCGAGCCGATGCTTCGCTCCGACGTCGCGGGAGCGTTCGTCTATCCTCGTGCGCATTTCTGCGTCGATCCCGCGGCGCTCGCCGCAGGCGTGCGCGACGCGTACCGCGCGGCAGGCGGAGCGGTGGTCGATGACCGCATCGGTGCAATCCAGACGACTGCGGATGGCGTGGTCGGCGCGGGCAGCGCGAGAAGCTGGACCGCGCGCCAGTGCGTGCTCGCGGCCGGCATCGGCTCACGCGAGCTTCTGCGCGGACTGTCGGTCAGGGTTCCGCTCGCCGCCGAGCGGGGCTATCACCTGATGATTCCATACCTCGAAGGCGCGCCGAGAGTGCGGGTGCCGATCATCGGCGCGCAACCCCAATTCGTCATTACGCCGATGGCGAAGGGATTGCGGTTGGCCGGAACGGTCGAGCTTGCGCTCGACGATGCGCATCCCGACTGGCGGCGCGCGACGATGATGAAGGAATTTGCCGAGCGCATCATCGGACCACTCGATGCCGCCGGTGCGACGAAGTGGATGGGCTGCCGCCCGAGCCTGCCCGACTCGCTGCCCGTGATCGGGCGCATACCCGCTGCGCCCTCGATCGTCGGCGCGTTCGGTCATCAGCACCTGGGCTTGACGCTCTCCGCGATCACCGCGGAGCTCGTCGCCGCAATCGTGCGCAACCGGCCGCCGCCGCTCGATATCGCTCCGTACGCGATATCGCGTTTCTGAGATTCTCGGGGGCTACTGTTTTGGCAGGGAGTAAGGCACGCACTCGGAGAGTGGGGCCTGGACCGCCGTCCGGTGGTCGATGAGCGTGAATTCGGTGTCCTTGCCGCGCAGCTCGAGGTCGCCGTTGCTGTATCGCAACGCCTCCACGCTCTGCACCTGATACAGGACAATCCGGTCACCTCCGGGCATCAGCATGCGCGCTTCGCCGATGTCGAAGCGGATCACCAGGCGCTCGCCCTGGAGATGGCAGACGATGGTGTTCTTCGCCGCCTCCTGCTCTTCCTTGCTCGCCTTGTCCGCGCAGGCGGCAAGTGCGAGCGCCATGGCGGCGGCCACGCATCCTGGGCGAAAGCCCGTCACGGCTGCTTCTCGTCGCACAGCCGCGATGCCTGCATGCGCCCGCCTGACTGCGGCTTGAACACGAACTTGCACAGGTCGTACTGCTCCGCGGTCAACAGGGCGACGACCTGGCGCAGCTCATCGTCAGGCAATGTCGGCCGCCGGGAGAGAATTCGGCCGTAGTGCAGCGACGGCTCGCCGATCACGATGTAGTCGCGTCCGGCCGCAATCACGACCTGATTGCGCCCGAACGGATACCACCAGATGCCGAACTGATTGACGAAGGTGACCTTGAGCACCGCCGGCACCGCGGGATCGAGCGGCCGCGCACGCCCCTCCCCCTGCTGCACGCCGCCGTCCTCTCGAGTGCAACGGTTGCGCACGATCAGTGCACCGCCTTCCTCGGGCGTGTATTCGACCTTGGTGTCGCGCGCGCATTTCCCTCCGAAGAAGCCGGGGATTGACGCGATCTCGTACCACGCGCCGTGGTAGCGTGGGAGGTCGAATTCGGCGACCGGCGTGAGCGCAAGCGCGTCGACGCTCAACGCCGCGCCAAACAGAAGCAAAGCCCAGCGCATGAGTGCTCCTCGATTGTCGCGAGCTTAGCAATCGACGACGTTGACCGCCAGCCCGCCGAGCGATGTTTCCTTGTATTTCGCCATCATGTCGCGGCCGGTGTCATACATCGTCTTGATCACGGTGTCCAGCGCGACGCGATGCGTGCCGTCCCCCCGCAACGCCAGCGAGGCGGCATTGATAGCCTTCACTGCGCCCATCGCATTGCGCTCGATGCAGGGAATCTGCACCAATCCCGCCACCGGATCGCAACTCATGCCCAAATGATGCTCGATGCCGATCTCGGCTGCATTCTCGATCTGCGCATTGGTCCCGCCCAGGGCAGCAGTGAGTCCGGCGGCGGCCATCGAGCAGGCCACCCCGACCTCGCCCTGGCAGCCTACTTCGGCTCCGGACAGCGAAGCATTTCGCTTGCATAAGCCGCCGACCGCGGCGGCGGTCAGGAGGAACGCGACGATGCCGTCTTCGTTGCTCTCGGGGTGGTATTCGCGGTAGTAGCGGATGACCGCGGGGATGATCCCGGCTGCGCCGTTGGTCGGCGCGGTGACCACGCGCGAACCGGCCGCGTTTTCCTCGTTGACCGCGATCGCATAAACGCTGGCCCAGTCGGTCGCTTCGGTCGGATTCTTTTCCTTTGCTGCGCGCTTGGCGAGCAGCGCGTCATGCAGCCCTTTCGCGCGCCGGCGAACCTCGAGCCCGCCCGGCAGGGTGCCCTCGTGCGCCATGCCGCGATCTATGCTGTCATTCATCACGGCCCACAGGCCGAGAATGCCGCCGCGCACCTGCTCGGGACTGCGCAGCGCATGCTCGTTGACGCGCATCATCTCCGGGATGCGCTTTCTCGCGATCGCGCCATGCGCGAGCAGCTCCGCGGCGGTCGCGAAAGGGTAGGGCACGCGCAAGGCGTCGGCGGGAGCGCCGACCTGCTCCGCTTCGGCTTCATCAACCACGAATCCGCCACCGACGGAGAAGTAGATCTTGCGCGCGACCATCGTGGGCGTCGCATCGTAGGCGGTGAAGCGCATGCCGTTGCTGTGGAATGCGAGCGCTTTGTCGATGCGAAAGCGCAGGTGATCCTGCTCGACGAAGGTGATCGCGTGGCGGCCGTCGAGCATGAGCGAGCGCTCGGCGCGAATGCGGCGAACCTTGGGCTCGACCTGGTCGGGATCGATGCCGTCGGGCGTCTCGCCCGACAAGCCGAGCAGAATCGCGCGATCGGTTCCATGCCCGCGCCCCGTCAGCGCAAGCGACCCGTAAAGATCGACCACGACGTGGGCGATCTGATCGAGCTTGCCGTCGGCAGCGAGATCGTGCACGAAACGCCGCGCCGCGCGCATCGGTCCTACGGTGTGCGAACTGGACGGGCCGAGGCCGATCTTGAACAAATCGAACGTGCTGACGAACATCGGTGAGGCTGGCGGGTTGTGGGCTTCGCTCCGGCGGTCTAACGCCGTGTCGTTGCATCGGCATGCAACAGCCCCTGGCGGACCTGCAGGCGGTTTCGAGCCGCCGCCGATGGTAGACTAAGCTCGCAATGATACGCCGGGAAACACGGTGAAGCATCACGCAGATGTGTTGGGCCCCGCGATTCTAGCGATCGTGTGCTGCGTCGCGGCCGCCGCCACGCCGACGACCGATGCCGGCTGGCAGGCCTATCGCGGCGGGGATCACGCCGCGGCGCGGATGATCTTCCAGCAGGGCGCGGACAAGGGCGATCGATTGGCGGAGTTCAATCTCGCCATGATGCTGTTGCGCGGCGAAGGCGGCCGCACCGACCTCGACGGTGGGGTGCTTTGGCTGCGCAGGTCGGCCGAGGCCGGGTTGCCGCAGGCACAGTACAACCTAGGCTTGCTATACGAAAACGGCATCGGTGTAGGACGTTCGCTGACATCGGCGACCGAGTGGTGGCACAAGGCCGCGGATCAAGGACACACCGAGGCTCAGGTGGAGCTCGCCACGCAATACTTTCTCGGACGCGGCGCGCCCAAGGATTGGAAGCTCGCTGCGAAGTGGTACGAGGCCGCAGCGCAGAGCGGGCACGTCGGCGCCCAGTACATCATCGGAAGCTTCTACGAGCACGGCGACGGCGTGCCGCAGGACTTGCGAAAAGCACTCGACTGGTACGTCGCGGCGGCGAAACAGGGGGATGCGGGCGCGGCGGTTCAGGCGAAGGACGTCGCGCGCCGCCTGAGCGAAGGCGCCAAGTAGACCCGTATCATCCCTTTGCGCGGCCCGAGCGCCGCGCAAAGCGCATGCGATCCGGATAGGAGAGCACCTCGGGCAGCTCGCCACCTGACAGTCTTTCCTGGACTGCCTTCCACCAGTCCGCGTCGAGGAGATCGGCGTGGCAGGCCATGAAGTCCGTGCGCACGCCGTGGTCTGTCAACAGAAAAGTTCCGAACTCCTCCGGGAAGATGTCGGTGGGCCCGACCGGGTACCACACCTCGTTCGACATCTCGTCGTGATTCGGTGGTGGTGGAGGAATGCGCTTGAAGCGGCAGTCGGTGATGTATTCGATCTCGTCATAGTCGTAGAAGACGATCCGCCCGAAGCGGGTAACGCCGAAATTCTTGAACAGCAGATCGCCGGCGAAGATATTGACGGCGGCGAGCTGCTTCAGTGCGTCGCCGTAGTCGCGGATAGTGCGCGCGCGCTGATCGGGTGTCGCCGTCTCGAGAAAGAGGTTGAGCGGAGTGACGCGCCGCTCGATGTACACGTGGCGAACGATGATCATCTCGCCGTCCTCCTCGAGCGCCGACGGGGCGACTGCCTCGAGCTCCTCGATCAGCTCCGGCGTGCAGCGGGCCCGCGGGATCGCCACATCGGAATACTCGAGCGTGTCCGCCATGCGACCGACGCGGTCGTGGTGCTTCACGAGAAAGTATTTCGCCTTCACTGACTCCGGCGTGGTGTCCTTCGACGGGGCGATCTTGTCGCGGATCACCTTGAACACATACGGGAACGACGGCAGCGTGAACACCGTCATTACCAGGCCCTTGATCCCGGGCGCGACAATGAAGTCGTCAGTCGAGTGCTTGAGGTGGTGCAGGAAGTCGCGGAAGAAGAGCGTCTTGCCTTGCTTCTGCAGCCCGACCATCGTGTACAGCTCCGCCGCGGTGCGTACGCGGGCGACTTCCTTCAGGAACGACACGTACGCGGACGGAACCTCCATGTCGACGAGAAAATACGCACGGTTGGCCGAGAAGAGCAGCGCGATCTGATCCTGATCGAGAAGCAACGCGTCCAGATACAGCTTGCCTTCTTCGTCGTGCTTGATCGGGACGACGAACGGCCAGACATGGAAGCCGTTCAGGATCCGCCCGACGATATACGCGGTGCGGTTGCGGAAGAAGAGCGAGGAAAGAATCTGCAACTGATGGTTGGCCTCGGTCTCGAATGGCCGCGGAAAATGGGCCCGAACGGCGGCAAGCACGTTTCGCAGGTCGCGGCGGAAATCCGCGAAGCGGGCATCGAGCTGAAAGTCCAGGATGACATCGATCAGCGCGCGACGCAGCCCGTGTTGCCGCGGATAGTACGAGCGGTAGGAGGGCGGGTCGGCGTCGATGTGATCGGTCGAAACCGCGGGGCGGACGAACAGGCAGCGATTGTGGAAATAATTGCGGTGCAGAATCTTGCACGACACCGAATTGAAGAAAGTCTCGGCGCATTCCGGCTGCTTGTGGTCGATAAGGAGCGCGATGTAGTTGCGCTTCACCGCCTCCCACCGCGCCTCGTCGATGCTGCCGCAGCCGAATTCGCGCTCGAGCCGCGCTACCGTCTCCAGGACGCGGCGATCATAGAAGTCAATGCGGTCCTGCGAGGTATGGGCGATGGCGAGCCAGTTGCCGGCTTCGAAATGCTTCTTGGCGGTGCGCGCGCAGTCTCGGAAGATCGCGTAATGGCGGTTGAAGCCCTCGAGCGTGGCCCTCGCGATCGCCGCAGGGTCGGCCAGCACGGCCTCAACGGCCCGCGGGCGCGGCGATGGCTGCGGTGAGGGCTTGGCCGGAAAGGCGGGAGGTTCCATAAGCAGTCGGGCGGATCGATCGAGCTGCGTTGGAGTTTACCGCGGCCGGAGGTGACGCTGCGCCCGCGGCGGCGTAGAGTGAGCGAATGGCGTGTAGCGTCTCTCGGTCCGCCCCTCGCTTGTCGCTCGCGGCGTGCGCCGCTTTCGTTCTCGCCGCCGTGCCTCTCCTGGCGGCATCGCCGGCGGCAGCGGAGATCTTCAAGTGCACGGATCAGGCAGGAAACGTAACTTATACGAACGAGAAGTGCCCGAGCGGCAGCAAAGCAGGCAAGGTTGAGATTTTCGACAACAACTGGACCGCGAGCCGCGGCGAGAAGGACGCCGAGTGGCAGCGCAACGCCGCCGAGCATCGCGTGCTCACCGGCATGCCCGCGCGCTGGGTGCGCGAAGCTCTGGGCGATCCCGCGGAGACTCGGGAGACGACCACGGGCGGAGCGACAGAGCTCTGGGTCTACAGTCTTCCCGACCGCAGCGTTCAGGTCGGCATGCTCGATAATCAGGTGTTGTGGGTTCGCGAAGCGCCGGTGACGGTACCCGGCGCGCGCATCGCGCCCGAGCCTGTTCCCGCCGCATCATCGACGGCGCGTCAGGCCGCGGGCTCAGCCACACCCGCTCCCCGGGCAATCGACATTTTGCGAGCCCCGGAAGTGCAGCGCTCGCCCGAGGCTTCTCGCGCCACGGAAGCGCCGCGTGAAGCGCCAGCATCGGCCTCGCCTCGCATGGCCGAGGCGCCCCGCATGCCCGATGCGTCCAGGCGCGTTGCGCGCGGACGGGACTGCCGCGAAGTGATCACTGAGCTAGGACCTCCGAGCCGGCAACGCGAGATTCCCGCCAGCGATGCCGGCGGGACGGAAATCATGACCGAGTACCTCTACGAGCCGAGCGGGAGCGCCGATCCGGCGCGCACTCGGATTCTCTGCGCCAACGGAAAGGTCGAAGGCGTGGACCGCAGCGTCGCGCACTAGCGCGACGCCTCTCGCTACTTATCCGCGTCGAGTAGCTTCTGTGTGTCGGTCGTGAACTTGTTGTATTCGGTGACCGCGTCGTTGCCCGACTGGATCGCGGCATTTGCGAGAGTCCGCACCGCGTCGACGTACTTGCGGACGCAGTCGCCATACTCCTTGTTGCCGCTGTTGAACGCCTTGATCTTGTCGTTGTTCGCGTTCTTGCCCGGGTAGACGGGCTGAACACAGGCCGGCGGCGGGACCGACGGCATCGCCGGGCCCCCAGCCGATTGCGTTGCCGGGGCCGCAGCCGCCTGTGCTGCCGGAGCGGCTGCCGCCGGGGCTGCGGTCGATGTCGGCGGCGGAGTTACCGCCGGGTTGGCTTTGGGTTGCGGTGTCGGATACATCTGAGCGAGCGCGATCGACGCTACGGGCGCCGTAAGCATCACGATCAGGGCGGAACGGACATTCATGAGCTGATCCTCTGGGCGGGGACAGAAATAAAGATTCTAGCAGGCCGCGCGCCGTGCGGCCTCAGAGCCGCAGCAGCATCCCGGCAACGAGCGCAAGACCCACGCCCACCAGATCGCCGACGAAGGGGCTGCGGTCGGTGCTGCTCTCCGATGGATGCATGGCGAGGGCTTCGGCGAGCCTGTCGACGTCGATGCTTTGCGGGCGCTGATCTGTTTGAGTCAGACTGCGCACCGTATTGGCGACCGCGTCGGGGTCGAGGATCGAGATCGGAGAGCCACAGTACTTGCACGCGTTATCGTGCTCCAGATCCACCGGTGCCCCGCAATTCGAGCACTGTATCTGCTGCACCTTGGCCCTGAGCGACGCCAGCTCGGCCCCGGTGACGGGCCGAACGAAGTTCTTTTCCAGCAGGAACTGGAAGAACGGCGTCAGCCTCCCGTGGCCGAACGGACAGCGAAAGTAGGTGAAGTGCGTCGTGTGTTGCAGATCGTGAGTCAGCTCCAGTCGGGCGCGGCAGCGCGGGCACGAGAGCAATCCCGGCAGCGTGTTGCGCGACTGCACCTTGTGCTCGTTCAGCGCGGAAAACACGTCGAGCACGCCGTGTGGCGTGAGCTGCTGGCTCTCCATCGTATCGAACCAGATCACCTGGCAGGGGAAGCAGAAATCGAGCTGGACGCGGCCGACGTCGTGACGCTCGAAGTCGAGCGTCGTCATGTTCGCGCTGCATCCCGGACAATTCACGATGCGACCCCCGCCGCGTTGCGCACGGCGCTGAAGCGCCGGTCGACGCGCGGACTATATCATCCCGATTCTCACCCCAACTCGTCGATCGACCGCGGCCAGCTCGACTTGAGCAGGCGCGACAACGCCCGATCGGCGAGGATCACCCCGCCGGTCTGGCAACGCGCGCAATAATTGGTCTCGTTTTCGGCGTAGACGATGCGCTGCACCGGCGCCCCGCACACGGGACAAGGCGCGCGGAAGCGCCCATGCACCGCCATGCCGGGCCGAAACGCGGTGACTTTCTCGGGGAAGTTGTCGCCGGACTCTGCGCGTAGCCGCGCAGTCCATTCTGCCAGCACCGTGCGCACAGCCTCGTAGACGCGATCGATCTGTGCGGCGTCCAGCTTCTGCGTCATGGCGATCGGCGACAGCCTTGCGCGATGCAGAATCTCGTCGGAATACGCGTTGCCGATGCCGCTAAAGAGCCGCGGATCGGTCAGCGCCCGCTTGAGCGTATGGTTCTCCTTGAGCAGGCGGTCGCGGAACGTGCGCGCATCGATGTCTAGCACGTCGAGGCCGCCCATATCGAACGCCCCGAGCGCTGCCTTGCCCTGCACGAGATGCAGCGATGCCCGTCGCTTGGTGCCGGCTTCGGTGAAGGCGAGCGTGCCCGCCGGAAAGTCGAACAAGGCCAGCGTGATCCGCGTCGGGGCCTTCTCGCCGCGTTCGAGCCAGCGCAGCCGGCCGGCGATCATGAGATGCAGCACGAGGAAAAGCTCATCCTCGAGTTCGAGCACGACACGTTTGCCGAGCCGCTGCACGCCGCGCACTCGCTTGCCTTCCACGGCGGCGATCGGCGGCAGCGCCGTGCGCAGCAGGAATGGGTTGGCGAGCCGCACGCGCAGAAGCGGCTGCCCGACGATTCGCCGTTCGAGCGCCTCGACGTAGACGACGACATCGGGCAACTCAGGCACGGCCGACGATCCGGGTCAGACAAAGCCGGCCGCGCCGAGGATCGCCGCCACGCAGAGAAACCACAGCGGGTGCCACGACGTCTTGAGCGCCAGCGCGATCGTAACGCCGGTAATCGCGTACGCCATCCAGCTCTGGTCCGCAGCCCGCGTGAGCACGTAACCCGAAGAGAGGATGAGCCCGACGGTGACCGGCGCAAGCCCACGCTGGACCGCGATGCGCCATGGCGCATCGCGGAAGCGCTCCCACGCGTGAGCCACGGCGTAGGCGAGGACAGACGAGGGTCCCGACATCGCCAGCATCGCGATCACGCCGCCGGCGACGCCGGCGACCTTCCAGCCGATCAGACTCACGATCAGCACGTTCGGCCCAGGCGCCGCCTGCGACAGCGCGAAGAGCTGTGCGAAATCTGCGTCGGTCATCCAGTGCTGGACATCGACTGCGCGGCGATGAATCTCCGGAATGATGGCGTTGGCGCCGCCGATGGAGAGCATCGACAGCAGCAGGAACTGCGCGGCCAGCTCGATCAGGACAGGATTCATCCCGGGCGCCTCCACCAGGCGATCGCAATCGACAAAGGGCAGAGCACCGCGAGCAGCCACAGCAGAGGCACGCGGAAGAGCGCGATGCCGACGAAGGCGATGACACAGACCCCTACCTGCCAGGGATGTTGTTTCAGCGGCCGAGCCAGCTTGAGAGCAGTCGCGAGAATCAATCCGGAGGCGGACGCGGAGACGCCACTGAATGCGTCGCGCACGCTCGAAAACTCCGCGAACTGCGCATACAGCGTGGCCAGCGCCAGCACGATGATCAGAGGCATCAGCATCAACCCGGTGCACGCCGCGACCGAGCCGATCACACCGTGGAAGCGGCGGCCGATGATGACCGACACGTTGACGATGTTCGGTCCCGGCAGGAACTGCGACAGCGACAGCACGTCGAGAAATTCGAGCTCGGTGAGCCAGCGCTGTTCCTCGACGATCATGCGCCGTGCGAACGGCATCACGCCGCCGAAGCCCGAGAGGCCGATCTTGAGAAAGCCGATGAAGAGCGCTGAAGCGCCTACCGCCGGCTGCGGCGCGGTCACTTGCGGAGCAGCCAAAGGATCAGGCTAACGATGAGCGAGACGATCAGACCTGAGGTCAGCGGAAAGTAGAACGTGAAGCCTTCGCGCTCGATGCGGAAGTCGCCGGGCAGGCGCCCGAAGCCGAGCCTCGCAAGCATCGGCCAGGCGAGTCCGGCGGCGGCGAGAATGCCACCCAGCGCGATCAACAGCCGTGACATGCCGCCATTGTACCGCCGGCGGCGTGCCCCTCGAGACGCGTCAGCGCTAAAGCGCAACTGTTTCTTTACGCGCCGTTCCGGCTGCGCTCGCGAGAGGGCAACGAGACGCTGCCCACCAGCGGCGCGAAGCCGATATGCGATGAATCGATAAGATCGGGATCGACTTCGTTCGATGGAAGCGGCTCAACCACGGATCTCGCCGCCATCGACCGACGCGAGCGAACGACCAGCACGACGACGAAGATGATCGCGACCATCACGACGATCCCGACGATCAACGGCGCGTAGCTCCACAGCGATGCAAGTCTTTCCATGGCGGTTCGTGGTGCCTTACTCGTGCTTGAAGTCTAGCACCGCGAGCGCCGCGCGGTTGTCGAAAATTCACCCCGTGCCCATGCCTCTTACGCCTGCGCCGGCTGCCTATAGATGAACGCCGTGATCGAAGCGAGGACCAGGATCAGAATGCCGTCGAAAACGATCTGCTTTACCACGACCGCGCCTGGCATGGGCTGCACGACGTAATAGATGAGGTAGGTCGGAACAGCGGTCAGCAGCGCGACGGCCACGCCGAAGCGAAGCCCCTGACCGAGCCACGGCTTCGCCTCGGCCCCGCGCGAGTAGATCCAGACCAGCGCCCAGGAGAGCATCAGATGCGCCACGATCATCAGGGGAAACAGCGGCTGCGCGTCCGCGGGCGTCCTGAACAGATTGGTGAGCTTCGCGTAGTCGTCATTCAGCAGCACGCCATGAACCACGTAACTCCCGGCGAACCAGCAAACGAAGACGACGATCCAGGCCAGCAGAAACTTGTTCATCTTTCCCCCTTGCAATGTCTAATGAGACGACATGTTGTCCCGGCGTCTCGTATCGGGTTGTTACGCGGCGATTCACGCAGGACGGACTCCGAACCAGGCACCATAGAAACCGGCGACAATTGCGCCGGCGAGCATGAGCCTGGCCACGCTGCGATCGCCTCCGAAGAACCCTGCGATGTACTTCAGCAAGAGCTCGAGCACGACAAAGAAGGGCACCAGGGCGAATCCAGTCCAGGCGAACTTGTCGCTTGGCAGCCTCGTGCCTGCCAGGGCGCCGGCGACCGCACCCAATGCAGCGGCAACGACGATCGCCGCGCCGCTGTGCAAGTTGACCGGCCCGGGCATCAATTCAAATCGATGGCGCTGCGCTTGAGATCGTCGAGCGCGACGACGGCAAGCGCTTCCTCGTGCGTCGCCGAGAGCACAGCGGGCGGCGCGACCCCTGCGTCGAAGGCCTCGCGCCAGCGGCCTGCGCACACGCACCAGCGGTCGCCGGGCTTGAGTCCAGGAAACCCGAATTCCGGCGCCGGCGTCGAGAGGTCGTTACCGGTTTTCTTCGAGAAGGCGAGGAAGTCCGCGGTCATCTGCGCGCACACCACGTGCAGGCCGAGGTCCTCGGGACCGGTGTTGCAACAGCCGTCGCGGTAGAAGCCCGTGCGAGGCTCGACCGAGCAGGGCTCGAGCCGGCCGCCAAGCACGTTCTTGTCCTCGGCCATGAAGTCAGGGCCTGAGCGCGCGATACAGGAACGGCAGGCTCACGTCCATGCGGTAATCGACGTCTGAGTGGTTGTCATCGAATTCCTCGTAACGGTGCGCGATGCCGGCGCGCGAAAGCCGCTTCGAGAGAATCCGCGTGCCGTAGTGAATGTGATACTGATCGCGCCAGCCGCAGTCGATGTAGATCCCGGAGAGTTTCTTGAGATTCGCCTTGTACCGGTCAACGAGCAGCACCGGATCATGCTCGAGCCAGCGTTGCCAGCGCCGCTCGATCAGCTCCCCCGTTTCGAGATTGAACGGCAGACGAAAGCCGACCGGCGCTCTGGGGTCGGGATCGTAGCTCGCCGCCATGCACAGGTTCATGATGCAGTGCGCCTCCGCGAGTGAAAGCTTCTCCCTGCCCCACACGTGATCGAGAAAGCGCTTAACGCGCCCATCATCGAGACCCTCTGCCAGCCCGCGCCGCGCAGCAGCGGTGGCGACGTCGTAGCGACCCGCCTTCCGCTTCGGTCGCCGGAATTTCGCGAGCTCGTTCATCGTGTTCGGCCAGTCGTGCCAGTACACGAAGTCGAAGTAGGAGTCGCCCGAGTGATCGGCGATCGCGGCCCAGTGTTCGGCGTACTTCATGCCGTGGATGATCGCGCCGTAGCCGCCGGAGGATTTACCGAAGCAGCCGCGGTGCTTTCGGCTGGCGAGCGTACGGAACTCGCGATCGACAAACGGGATCAGCTCGCGGGTGATGTAATCCGCGTAGCGTCCGATCGCAGAGGAATTGATGTATTGGTTGCCGCCGAGCGCCGTGAAGCAATCCGGAAACACGAAAATCGCCGGCCCCATCCTGCGTTCATGCATGAGACGCTGGGCGCGCTCGGGCACGTTGTAGGCGAACGCTCGCCATCCGACATGTCCGAGGCCCGAGCCGGTGAAGCCGACGAGATCGTAGAGCACGGGAAAGCGGCGCCCGCGGCCGCGACTCCCGCCTTCGTCGTATTGCGGTGGCAACCACACAGCGAGCCGGCGCAGATGCGGGTCGCCGAGCGGATTGTCGCGCAATATTCTTGAGTCGTGCTCGAGCGTGACGAGCGTTCCGGTTTTACCCTTGAAGCGTTTGAGCGCCATGCGCGGCCTTGTTTTTGCGGTGGCGGCATTGTAGCGCGGCGAAACTGCCTGCGCCGCAGAAATACCGCCGCTGCACAGGGGTCGGACTCAGCGATCTCTTCGCGACTGTCGATCAGCGCCGCGCGACGCCTGGCGCTCAGTGCGTTTCGCCGCGGTGCTCAGGCGCGGAACGCGCGCTGCGAGTCCCCGCCAGCATGCGGGCGAGCATGCGGACGAGGCGCGGCACCTCGCTCTGATCCTTGAGGTAGAGATCGGCTGCGCTTTTCGGATGACGCTCGACCCGCACGCTCAGCACGAGCGGCGAGCGGAGCCGGAACACCGCTTCATCGGAGACGTCGTCGCCTACGTACAATGCGCGCTCGCAGCGCGAGTGCACCAGGAGCGCTCCAAGCGCGTCGCCCTTGTCCGGCGCGCCCGGCGGAACGAGGTTGGTGACGCACTTGTCGTCGAGCACCGTCGGCGCGGGCATCAGCCGCTCCGCTCGCTCCGCGAGAAGCTCGCGCGCGGCGTGGCGATCGGCTGCGCCGCGGTAATGAAACGCAAGCGAGCAGGTCTTGTCTTCGAGCGTTACGCCCGGAACCGCGCGCCACGGCTCGGTGCCTGCGGACAATTCGTCTAGCCAGCCGCGGCATACACGCGCGAACGCCGCGGAAGCGCGCTCGAACCCGGGAACGCCTTCGGCGCCGTGATTGCCGATGAGATAGCGCGGCGAAAATCCGAGCATCGGCCGTGCGTCGTTGACCGCGCGTCCGGTGACGATTGCCACCGACCGGCGCGCGGCGAGCGCTGCGAGTCCGCGCTGCACGTCGTCGGGTACACGCGCGTCCCATGGCCGGTCGACGATCGGGGCGAGCGTTCCGTCTATATCGAACGCGAGCAGGGCCTTGCCCGCGACGCAGGAGTGGACGCGCTCGAGACCCGCCGCCGACAGCGCGTATCTCATTTGACCTCGATTCCAGCCATGCGCTGGTGCGCGTCGATGCGCTCGGAGATGCGCTGGCGCTGGCGGAGCTGCGCCGCGTCCAGCAGCATCGCGCCGGCCCAGCGGTAGACGTTGAACTCCTGCACGAGCCGTCGCATGCTGCGCATACGCACGCGTTGCTCGTCCGCGGGCATCGTGAGCGCGCGGTACAGCGCGTTGGCACACTGCTCGCTGTGGTACGGGTTGACCAGCAGCGCATCGGTGAGCTCGCGGGCGGCGCCGGTGAACTGGGAGAGCACGAGCACGCCCTGCTCGTCGTCGCGCGAGGCAATGAATTCCTTGGCCACCAGATTCATGCCGTCGTGGAGGCTCGTGACCACACATACGTCCGCGGCGCGGTAATACTCGTTGACGAGCGGCGCATCGTGATGCTCGGCCTTGAGCCGGATCGGCTGCCAGCCGGCGCGGCCGAAGCGCGCATTGACCCGCCCCGCGAGTGCTTTCACGCGCGTCTCGAAGTTCTGGTACTCGTCCAGCGTGGAGCGCGACGGCGCGGCGATCTGCACCAGCACCAGCCGGCCGATCAGCTCCGGATGCAGCTCGAGCAGGCGCTCGACTGCGGTGAAGCGCTCGAGAATACCCTTGGTGTAGTCCATGCGGTCGACGCCGACCAGCAGCATCACGTCGTCGGGAAGCTGCTCCACGCGCAGCACCTTGGCGCGGCACAGCGGCACCGAGAGCTGCGTGTCGATCCACTCCGGCGGCCACTGGATCGAGATCGGATAGTGCTCGACGCGCGTGAGCTGCCCGCCGTGCGAGATGGTCGAGGACTCGCGCTCGATGCGCGCCTCGAGGTAGCGGTCGACGGTCTCGATGAAGTTCTGGCAGTGGAAACGCGTGTGGAAACCGAGGATGGTGCTGCCGAGCATGCCGTCGAGCAGCTCCTCGCGCCACGGGCAGATGCCGAAGGACTCGGAGTTCGGCCACGGGATGTGCCAGAAGGTGATGATGGTGGCCTTCGGCAGAAGCTCGCGCACCATGCGCGGCAGCAGCGCGAAGTGATAGTCCTGCAGCAACACCACCGGATCGTCGGTGCGTGCCTCCGAGCGCACAGCCTGAGCAAACCGCCGGTTGACGCGCAGATATTGCTCCCAGTCCGGCGTGCGGAACACCGGGCGCACGTGCGCGATGTGGCACAGCGGCCACAGCCCCTCGTTGGCAAAGCCGTAGTAGTAGCCCTTTTCCTCCTCCGGCGAGAGCCAGACGCGGCGCAGGGTGTAGCTCGGCTTGTCCGGGGGCACGCGGATGCGATCGTTCTGGTCGACGGTCTCACGATCGGCGTCGCCGCTGCCGTGCGCGATCCAGGTTCCCGAGCAGGCCCGCATGACCGGCTCCATCGCGGTGACAAGCCCGCTCGCGGGGCGGCGCACGATGATCTTGCCGTCGCTGTGTACGTGCAGGAAAGGCTCGCGGTTGGAAACCACGATGACTTCGTCGCCGAGGAGCTTCTCCCGCAGCACACCGCGCAGCATGTCCGGACTCCAGGTGGTGCTGCGATCGGGGTTGCGCCGCGACAGGTCGATCTCGCGCAAGAGCGCGCGCAGATCGCTCGCGAGCGGATGCAGATCGGAGTTATTGCCGGCGCCGGGCTGCTGCGAAAAGGGCTGTACGATGCCCTCGCCGCGCAGTAGCACGCGCACGCCCGCCACCCAGCCGCGCCAGGAGAGCTGGGCGATGAAGACCGTCACCAGTGAAATGACGATTCCAAGCACGACGAACAATCCGATGAGGTACCGGCGCGTGTCGGCGCTTCGCCGCTCGACGAAGCTCATGTCGTGCACCAGGATCAGCGAGCCGATGCGATCGTTGCCCGAGAACACCGGCTGCTCAACGACGTGCAGGGGTCCTTGACGCAAGCGCACCACCGAATGGTCCTGCTCCGACGAACCCACAGGCGGACTGCAGCCGAGCGATCGCGGATAGGTCGGCGTCTCGTAGCGCAGCTTCCCGCTTTCGTCGCAGAACGCCAGCGCGTAGAGCCGCTCGTCCTGCAGGGCGCGCATGAACAGCAGATTGATCTTGCCGGAGGCACCCTGTGAGACAAGATCGCCGAGCTGCTCAGACATGGTGTTGGCGATCAGCTGCGAGCGCGTGTCCAGGTCGCTGACCCACCAGCGCAGCGTGAGCCGGTCGACGAGCGGCACCAGCGCGTAGGCGAGCAGTGCCAGCGTCACCGCCAGCGGGGCGATGAAACGCAAGGACAGCCGGATCGATCGAATTCGGTCCTGAGCGCTCATGGCTGTTCCGATCGGACACCCTCTTTGTTCGCGGGCGCCGCAGCCACCGCTACGTGCGCTTGTCGCCTCAGCCGGTAAATTCTACAAACTGCGAATAGCGGTTGCGGCGGCAAAAGACCGCTGCGCAGCCCGCCGACGACGGAGAATCCATGCGGCGGGATACGCAAGGCCCCTTCCCGCGCTGAATGACGCAACGATCGTGCCGGGTTCTATGACGCATGCAGTGGGCACTTCGTTCCTTTCCCCGGCACGAGCCGGGACAGTCGAGTTGCGGGGCCTCTATCGCTCGAGTATCGCCGTTACCCCCAACCCTCCCGCCGTGCAGATCGAGATCAGCCCGCGACCGGAGCCGCGCGCGGCGAGCTGCTTGGCCAGCGTGGCGACGATGCGTGCGCCGGTAGCGGCGAACGGATGCCCGAGCGCCACGCTGCCGCCTTTGGGGTTGAGCTTCGATCGGTCGATGCTTCCGAGAGGATCGCGCTTGAGCTTCTCGCGGCAATAGCGCTCCGACTGCCACGCCTTGAGCGTGCACAGCACTTGAGCCGCGAATGCTTCGTGGATCTCGTAGATATCGAAATCCTGCAGCTTGACCCCGGCCCGATCGAGCATCGCCGGCACCGCGTAGGTCGGCGCCATGAGCAGTCCCTCGCGCGGCCCCGCGAGCCCCGCGTAATCCACGGCCGCAACTCCGGAATGGGTGAGATAAGCCTGCACGGGAAAACCGCGCGACCGCGCCCAGGCTTCGGAGGCGAGCAGCACGCAGGACGCCCCGTCGGTGAGCGGCGTGCTGTTGCCCGCGGTTAGCGTCCCCGCGGGGCTGCGATCGTAGACCGTCTTCAGCGCGGCGAGCTTCTCGAGATTTGTGTCGCTGCGCACGTTGTTGTCGCTGGCGAGCCCTGCGAACGGAACGACCTCGCCCGCATAGAAGCCGTCGCGCCAGGCTGCGGCCGCCTTCTGATGGCTCGCGAGCGCCAGCTCGTCCTGCTCTGCGCGGCCGATCTGCCACTCCTTGGCCATCAGCTCGCAGTGCTCGCCCATCGATAATCCGGTGCGCGGCTCGGCCACGCCCGGCGTCGACGGCTTGAGATCGCGCGGGCGAAGCCTCAGCCACGGTGCGATGCGCTGTCCGAATGTTTTCCCGCGCGCGCTGGCGAGCGCGATGCGCGTGAAGCCCTGGCTGTGCACGATCGGCACGTCGCTGGTCGTGTCCACGCCGCCGGCGATCGCACAGTCGATTTCGCCGCGGGCGATGCGATGCGCCAGCTGCACGGTCGTGGTAAGACTCGTGCCGCAGGCGCGCTGCACGTCGTACGCGGGCGTGTGCGGATCGAGCCCGGAGCCCTGCGCGGCTTCGCGGGTGAGGTTCCAGTCGCGTGAATGTTTGATGACCGCGCCGGCGGCGACCTCGCCGACGGTCTCGCCCTTGAGCGAGAACCTGTCGACCAGCGCTGCGAGCGCGGCGGTGAGCATGTCCTGATTGCTTGCCTCTAGGTAAGCCGTGTTGCTGCGAGCGAAGGGGATGCGGGCGCCGCCGACGACGGCGACGGGGCGGAGAGTCTCGGGCATGATCGGGTCCGTCTTGACGTGAATCGCCGCGATTATCCCATGCGGCATCTTCGGCGCGCCCGAAGCTAGGCCGGGGCGGCGCCGAGCAGAGTGAGAATCAGCGGAGTTGTCGCCGCGGCGAGCGCGGTGGAGAGCACAAGGCTCGCCGCCACCGGAGCGCCGAGCGTTTTGAACTGCCGCGACATCAGATAGACGTTGACGCCGACCGGAAGCGCAGCGAGCAAGACGATGGCCTGCGTTTCCAGCGGAGGGAGCCCGAGCAGGCGCGCGAGCATCCAGACGACGGCGGGCTGCACTGTGAGTTTGAGCAGTGTCATCGAGGCACTGATTCGCCAGCCTTCGCTGATGCCGTATTCACCGAGGCCCATGCCGAGCGCGATCAGCGACAACGGCACCGCGGCCTCGCCAATGAGCGCCAGCGTTTGATCGACGAACCCCGGCAACGGCAGCGCGGCGAGGCCCCAGGCGGTGCCGGTGAGAATGCTCGCGACGACCGGATTGGCGAGCACCGCCTTCGCAGCCTGCACGTAGCCGGACCAGGAAAAGGAACGGTGCCGTGCCCACTCGACCGAAACGGTGGCGAGCGTCCAGAGCGTAAGCGAGTTGAAGACGAGCACCAGCGAGATCACCGGCAGCGACGCCTGACCCAGCGTTACCTTCGCGAGCGGAATCCCGAGCAGCACGTTGTTGGCGAAAATCCCGCCCAGCCCGAACACGGATTGAGCCACGCCATCCAGATGAAAGAGGCGCGCGGCGATGAATCGGCCGAGCACAAATACGAGGAAGCAGGCGCCGAAATACGCAATCAGCACCCGAAGGTCGACCGGAGGGAGCTGCGAGAAGTCGCTCATCAAGCGGAACAGCAGCGCGGGAATCGCCACTGAGAACGCGAAACGCGTCAGCGCGTCAGCCACTGCCTTCGGCCACTTGCCCCAGCGCGTCAGCGCAAATCCGAGCAGCACCAGCAGAAACAGTGGCGCGGTGAGCGCGAGAATGCGCGCGAATGCGTGCATCGAGGATCAGTCGCAGCGCGCTCGCTGTCCGTCGCGTTGTTGCCACGCACGGCTTCCTACGCCGTGCGCAGCTCGTCATTCGTGACGGCTTCCGATCAGCGCCAGAAATTCTTGGCGTGTAGCCACCGATTCGCGGAAGGTCCCGAGTACGGAAGAGGTGACCATCATCGAGTTCTGCTTCTCTACGCCTCGCATCATCATGCACAGGTGCCGCGCCTCGATCATGACGCCTACGCCCATGGCGCCGATCGAATCCATGATCTCTTGCGAGATTTGCTCGGTGAGACGCTCCTGAAGCTGGAGCCGGCGCGCGTACATGTCGACCAGGCGGGCGAGCTTCGACACGCCGAAGATCTTGCCGCCTTTCGGAATGTAGCCGATGTGGCAGCGCCCGAAGAACGGCAGGATGTGGTGCTCGCACAGACTGTAGACCTCGATGTTCTTCACGATCACCATGCTGTTGGTCTGTTGCGTGAAGATCGCGCCGTTGATGAGCCGCGCGAGGTCGGTGCGGTAGCCGGAAGTCAGGAAGTTGAGCGCTTCCGCGACGCGGCGCGGCGTGTTGACCAATCCCTCGCGCTGCGGATCCTCGCCGATTTCGACCAGAAGCTCTCGCACGAGGGTGGTGACCTTGTCCTGGTTCATGTTTTCCCCGGTGGCAATTGCGCGCTTGGCGCTTTTGCGGAAATTATCCCACGGCACCCGCATCGATCGCGCCGACGCGGCCTCCAAGGTGAGATAATGCATCTTGATGACGCGCCAAGCGGCGCGCGTGCAAGGGAGAATCTATGGGTCAGTGGCTCAATCTGGCTGCCGCCGACGGCTTTCGGCTGCAGGCCTATCGCGCGGATCCTCCAGAAGGCAAAGGCAAGCGCGGCGGACTGGTGATCGTCCAGGAAATCTTCGGCGTCAACAGCCACATCCGCAAGGTCTGCGACAGCTATGCGCAAGAAGGCTTCGTTGCGATCGCGCCGGCGCTCTTCGACCGCGTGCAGAAGGGCATCGCGCTCGGCTACGGACCCGAGGACATCGCGCGCGGCAGAGAGCTGAAGGCGCACGCGAAGACCAATCACGCACTGTCCGATGTTGCCGCCGCTCGCGCCTCGGTCGCGCCCAACGGCAGCGTGGGCGTGATCGGCTATTGCTGGGGCGGCTTCGTGACCTGGATGGCCGCGGCGCGCCTCGCCGGGTTCGCCTGCGCGGTGTGCTATTACGGCGGCGGCATGACCGAGGCGGGCGACGAAACGCCCCAGTGCCCGGTGATGGCGCACTTCGGCGAGCGCGATGCGTCGATCCCCGTCGACGGCGTGCGCAGGTTCGCGCAGGCGCACCCGCAGGTCGATGTCCTGCTCTACGACGCCGATCACGCCTTCAACAACGACGAGCGCAAGAATTACAACGCGGCCGCGTCGGCGCTGGCCCGCCAGCGCTCGCTCGACTTTCTGCGCCGCTACATCGGCTGAGGGTTGCCTCCAGTCCTGCACGCGGATCTGCTCCGCAGGTCGCGCTTTGCCCGCTACCTGGCTTCATTGCTTGACAAAAGCAAGCAGATATTTGACATTGGCATCCATCGGGATGACACGCAGCGCAATCGATGCCAGCGCTTTATTCCGCCGCAGTGCCCGAGCGACGCGTTGCCGCGGTGCGGCGCTTCACGCGCTTCTACACGCGCCGCATCGGCGTCCTGCGCGAGCATCTGCTCGACAGCGCGTTTTCACTCACTGCGGGCCGCGTCCTCTATGAGCTCGCGCAGTGGCCCGAGGGCTCCCGGCCAACCGCAACGGCGCTCGCGGCTAAGCTCGAGCTCGACCAGGGATACCTGAGCCGTATCCTGCGCGGCTTCACGCAGCGCGGTCTCGTAAGGAAAGGCAAGCACGCACCGGACGGCCGACAGAGGCCGCTCGAGCTGACCGCGCAGGGACGCCGCGCCTTCGCGCCGCTCGATGCGCGCTCGCGGGCGGAGGTTGCGGCGCTGCTTGCGTCGCTCGCGGCTCCGGAGCAACAGCGCCTGGTCGGTGCGATGCAGGCCATCGAGGATCTTCTCGGCGCCGGTGACGACGATGCTCGCGCCAGGGCGGTGCCGTATCTCCTGCGGTCGCATCGGGCCGGCGACATGGGCTGGGTGATCCACCGTCATGGTGCGCTGTACGCGCAGGAATACGGTTACGACGAGCGCTTCGAAGCCCTGGTCGCCACGATCGCCGCGCATTTCATCGAGCACTTCGATCGCGATCGCGAGCGCTGCTGGATCGCCGAGATGGATGGCGAGATCGTGGGCTCGGTCTTCCTCGTCCGCAAGACCTCGACCGTAGCGAAGCTGAGGCTGCTGCTGGTCGAGCCGCGGGCGCGCGGTTTCGGCATCGGAGCGCGGCTCGTCGACGAGTGCGTTCGTTTCGCGCGCGCGGCCGGGTATCGCAGGCTCGTGCTGTGGACGCAAAGCGAGCTCGCCGCGGCGCGGCGCCTCTACGAGCGCGCGGGCTTCAGGCGGGTACGCGCCGAGGCGCACCGAAGCTTCGGCAAGAAGCTCGTGGCCGAGACCTGGGAGCTGGGACTGTAACTTTCAGGCCGCGGCTGCGACTGAACCCGACGCGGGCTTTTGCGCCGCCAGCTCGTCGAGCGCTGCACTGACCGCGCGGTCGAAGAGCGGCACCGGCTCGAGCACGAGCCGCGCGCTGCCCGCGCCGAGCTGCCAGGCGAGTTCCTCAGGCGTTACCGCGAGTGCGCGCGAGCGCGAACGGCTGGTGAAGATGTACTTCGTGCGCATCGGGCTCACCCACGAAAGGCGCGCGTTGACGGTCTCGCCGTCGCGATCGAAGGCAAGCCAGGTGCCGACGACCATCTCGCCGACGAAGTCGTGCACGTTGGCAATCTTGGTGGGGCTAGAAACGCTCGGCGAGATCGTGGGCTTGGCGGCGGTGGCGGCCTGGGGCTTGATCGCCGCCATGTGCAGGTGATACACGGTCTCGAGGAAGGGCTTCATTCGATCGTCGCGAACCTGTACCACGGCGCCGCCGGTGCGCAGCCCGCGCACCAGCCCCGGCACCATCTTCGCGAGCCGGGCCTTCTGCGCGTTACGCTCCTTCGCCGTAATGCTCCACAAAAGATCGTCGAGCGTCTGCACGCCGCTCTTCCACGCTTCGCTCTGCGCTCCGTGGCGTTCGCGCAGCTGCGTGAGATAGTCGGCCCAGACGGTTTCGGCGAATGCGCGCACTTCGAACGGCACCGTGATGCCGGTGAGCTTGTCGCGCACGAGCGCGCGCACTTCGGCGCGGTCGGCTTCGGCCGCCTCGACGGCCAGCGCCTCGGCCACGTCGTGGTCGAGCGCGGAGGCGGTTTTGCGCTGCTCGGCTTCGACGAACTCCTGCAGCTTGGCGTCGGCGGCATCGAAGACGGCGACGTCGACCTTGAAGTCGCGGCATACCTCGTCGATCACGCCGGTAGCAACCAGCTCGAAGCCCGTACGGTACGCCTCGTCCGAGGTCGCGCCGACGGCTGCCGCTGCAAGATGATCGAGCAACCTTCGCGCTGGATGCTTCTTGTCGGAGAAGAAAGTGCGATCGAGCAGTGCCGCCTTGAGAATCGGCACCTGCAGCTTGCCGAAAAGACTGCGCAGCGACTCGGGGATCGACGGATCGCGGAAGATATAGTCGAACAGGAGTTTGATCACGTCGATCGTGATCTTGTCCGTCGGATTGGTGACCTTGTCCTCGACCGCGGCGCGAATCCACGGAATGCGGTTGAGCGGCAGCAGTGCTGCGCCGAGGTCGGCCTGCGAGCTTCCCGCGTGAGCGCTAGGGTCGCTCAGTTGCCAACGATCCAGGGCAGCGACCACCGCGGAAAGCGATCCCAGTGCAAGCAAAGGATCGACTTGCGGTAAGCCGAATGCGTTGACGCTCGGAGCCGCCATGGTCGGCGCCGCCTGCGCCATGTCGGCGGCGTACGGATTGGCCACGGGCACGATCGGAGCCGCCGGGGCGGGTGGCGCCGGCGCGGAGGCAGGTGCCGTTGCCGCCGGCGCCGCTGCGGAGCCCGGCTTTGCGCTCTGTGCAGCGATCGGGGCGGAAGGCGGCGTGACCGTTGGAGCCGCCGCCGTGCCGGCGAGCGTTTCCGGCGTCGTCGCTGAGGCCGCCGGCACGGCAACATTGAGCGCGAGATCGGGAGGCGCAACTTCTTTGATGAGCCGGCTGAACAGCGGCAGCAACTCGCTGTCGTCGTGCGGGCGCAGCTCGCTGCGCGCACGCAACTCCGCCTTGATTTCCGGCAGCACGTGGCGATCGGCGAGCAGCCGGTTCATGCGAATGTAGACCTTGGTCGCGGCGGGCGTGACTTCGGAGAGCACACGCTCCATGAGCGGCCGCCACACGCGAGCGTTGGGATAGAGCGCGCGCGAAGTCATCCCGATCGCGTCCAGGATGTAGTCCGGCGCAAACGGATTGTCGATGTCACGCGTGAGAGCTTCGCCAAGCAGCACGCCCACGCGCAGGTCGAGCGCATCGACCTCGCGCTTGGTAAGCCGCAGCAGGAACTGTCGTGCGGTAACCAGCGCAGCCTGTTTCTCCTGATCGAAGGCATTGAGCACCCGCAAACTGGCGAGCGAGCGATCGGCGTCCGGGCGTCGCCCCTGGCGCCGCGCGCCGGCAACGCGCTTCTCGAAGAGCTCCTCGAGGGCCTTCCCAAGCTGCTTCGTCCATTCGGGGCGCTTGCTGCGAAAATCGACGACGTCGGCGTCCTTGACGAACTGATTCTCCTCGAACAGATCGTTAGTTCCGTCGATCGACACGCTCGCGATCTCCAGCATGCCGGACTGAAATTGCGCAAAGCATTCGCGCAGCAATTCGCGCGCCTCGCCCGGCTCGAGCAGCAGTTTGCCGTCGGCGTCGGTCGCAGGACGCAGCGTGTCGTGTGTTGTCGACTCGGTGGTCATTAACGGAGTTGCGTACTCTACCCTATGACGTGCGCATCGCGGAGTGACAGCGAGCCGCTGATAGGCCCATAATAGGCCCCCTTTGCCGGCGGTCGCCGGTTACATCATCGGTTGGTCGCGACCGCGCATCGCGTAGTCAAGCATCGGGGAGAGTCGTCGATGAAATGCACCGCCTGCGGCAACGAGAATCAGCCGGGCGCAAAATTTTGCGTGCATTGCGGCATCGTCTTGAGCGCCAGTGCTCCCGCCGCAACGCCAGCTCCGCCCGCTGCGCCGCCGAGCAGCAGTGCAACTGGGCAACGCCCCGTAGCGTCGCCCGTTCCGTCGCCGAGCAGCAGCGCAACCGCGCAGCGCCCCGCGGCGCCAATTGCGCCGACCCCACCCGCGGCTGCGCAAACCGGCACCCGCCCGACGGCGCCTTACGTACCTCCGACTCCTCCCACCCCACCGCCCAGCGCGGCTTCGCCTGCCCCTGCAACGCCCCCTCCGTCGCAGTCCGCGGGCGAATCGACGGCAGCGCCGCCTCCGCGCAACATGGGACTTGCCGTCGGCGTGATCGCAGCGGTGATCGTACTGGGCATCGGTGGCTATTTCGGTTACCGCATGTTTGCCGGCGAAGGATCGAAGCAGAAGATGGCCGCGGCGGAAGCTCCGAAGAGCGAATCGGCTCCGGCGTCAGCCGCGGAACCGACGAAGGACTCGACGGCAGGCGCGAGCAATGCGGCTCCCGCTACGCCGCCAACAGAATCGGCGAAGGCCGAATCGTCCGCCACTCAAGCGTCGTCGACGTCGACGACCAGCATGGAGAAAGCTGGAGACCAGTCGGGTATTCCGAAGGAGAGCCCCGAGGAACCGGGCGCGCCACCCAAGAAGGCGGCTCCGAAAGCGTCGAAAGCCGCTGCGGCGCAGCCGGCGACCGGAACATCACCCGGCATGGCGGCCCCGCCGCCTGCTGGGCCTCCCTCGCCGACGAAGGCTCCGAGCAAAGCTGCGACGACGGTCGCTCAGGCGCCTGCGGCCGCACAGGCGGACCGCTGGCAATTGTTCGCCGACGATCTGCAGAAATGCAGGAAGGAAGATTTCCTGTCGCGCTTCGTGTGCGAGCAACGCACGCGAGCGCGCTACTGCGAGGGCTACTGGGGGAAGGTTCCCCAATGTCCGAGTACGCCGCCGACCGATCACGGCCAGTAGCGGTTAGTACGTCACGCTGCACGCAATGTACTAACTCGCCACGTTAGCGCGGCGTCAATTCCTCGTCACTGCACGGCGAGTGATGACTCCGCGACTCGTTACTTTACTTCGCCGGGGTCTCGCCACTCTGCGGCGACTCCGCCGGCGGCGCCAGCATCTGGTCGATCCGCCGCTCGATCTCCTCTCTGGGAACGTCGGGTGGCTTGCGACTCCGATCAGCCTCGCTCTGGCCGACATGTGCGAGCTGAGGAAATAAGAATACGGCGACCAGCAATGCCCACTGCGCCAGCAGATACGGCAGCAACGAGCGGACCAGTGCGAAGAAGGCGATCGATTCCTTGAGGACCGTTCGAGTCATCATCAGCGCGTAGCCGATGAACGGATCCAGAAAACTCGCCTGCACGATCAGGAGAACGAGCACCGCTACCCAGATTGCATCGTCGACGCGGATCAAGAGCGGGGGAATGACGATCGGCACGACGACGAAGATGATCTCGAATGCGTCTAGCACCAGTGCGCTGAGCCAGATCGTGCCCAACACCACCGCCACAGCCGCTAGCGGACCGCCCGGGATCGCTGCAATCCAGCGCGCGACGAGTACATCCGTACCGAGCACGCGCAGCACCAACGTCAGCGTGGTCGCGGCGATGAGCAGAAAGAACAAGGCCCCGGTGACCGCGAGAGCATCACGCAACAATTCGTTCAGAACCGGGAGAGGCAGCCTTCCGCTGACGAAACCGGCGACCAAGAGCGTGAATCCGCCCATTGCTGCAGCTTCGACAGCGTAGAAGTAGCCCGCGGCCACGCCGCCTAGGAGGGACACAATCGCAAGCAGTGCAAGAAAGGCGAGAAGCGCCTGCTGCGGACTGAGCCGGATGTCGGCTGCGTCGTTCTTGGTCGAGCTCCGCCGGGATTTTCGATTGAGCCACCACCCGATCAAAAGGCAGGCGGCGAGATAGATGCCCGCCGGAGCAAGCGCGCCGTGAAACACGTCTTGCGTGTTTATCACTCGGTCCTCACGCCCGGTGGTGGTCACCGCGATCGTATGCGCCGAAAGCATCGCGTCGCCGAGGAGGATCAGCACGAGAGAGGGTGGCACAACGACACCCAGAGTGCTTGCGACTGCGATGACGGCGGCTCGCCGTGGCAGCGGGATTCCGAAGGCGCCGAGGCGAGGCGCCAAAGTGCGCGAAAGCGCAAGCACGCTCGCGCCGACCGAACCATTCATGGGCCCGATCAAGGCGCCAAGCGTGATGCCTGAGATCACCGGTGCCGCCGGACTGCGCGGCAGGATGTTGAGACCCGCCCGATACAACGCTTCTGCCAGCGGGAGGCGATTGAGCAACGCGCCCATCACGACATAGAGCGGGATCGCCTGCACCAAATCATTTTCCAGCAGATTGATCAAACGCTCGGACAGGGCAGTGAACAGTTCGATGGGGATCTGTCCGCTCAAAAAGCCGATCAGCGCCCCGAGACTCGCCGCGACGATCAGAATCACGGCAGCCGGCAAGCCCGTGGCGACGACCGCCACGCCGACGAACAGGAACAACGCAAGACCCACCCAAGGCATCATGCGCGCTTCGCTGCGATCGGCCGGGCGAGCTCGATTACCCCCTCGATCAGCACCAGCAGCGCCAACAGCCAGAGTGCGACCTTGATGATGTAGTAGCCGGGATTGTAGGTGTCTGGAAACTGCTCAAGCTCGAGCACCGAGGACAGGACGATGTAGCGGCTCGTGAACAGCACGAAAATCGCCCATGGAAGCAGACCAAGCACGATGCCGAGTCGCGAGAGACGCTCGCGCCATTGCGAGGGATAATAGCGAGACAGGGTATCTGCGGCGAGATGCGTCTTCGCGCGCGTCGCGGCAGTGATGGCCGCCGCGATGTAAAGCGCGAAGATCCATTGTCCGATATCGTTAGCCTCGCGCGAGTAGCGCCCCAGGACATCGCGCAATGGCCACTGCAAGAACAGTGCGGTGACGACCGGCAGCGCCAGCCATTTCGCTGTAGCAAGGATCAGTTCAACCAGACGGTCAAGCGCCCGAACCATGCAATGAATCAAGCCGCGAGAACCCCGGGCCGCAATCTTCAGATAAAACCTCAGCCGTGTCCACGGATGCCGACGGATCGATTGGCCGAACAGGAGGCATGCGCATGAAACTGCTTCGCACGTTGATGATTGCCGCGGCGCTGACGAACGGGTATGCGGGGCTGGCGACGGCGCAGAGCGGTTCCGCACCGGAAGCGAAAGAAATGGCGCTCGTTGGCTCCAACGATCTGCAGGCGCGCAGCGCCTACCAGCCGCTCGTTCGCGAGCAGAACGGCCGATGGATCCTCTATGTCGGCCATCACGGTGGCACGGAGAAGGCGCCCAGGCCGGTGAACGCGCTCACCGGCGTGGCCGAATTCAACGGCACGTCGATCGTCGACGTCACCGACCCGCGGGCGCCGAAATATCTCGCGCACATTCCCGGCGAGGAGGGGCAGGCCGAAAGCGGAGGCGCGCAAATGGTGCGGGTGTGCAGCGGCAAGGAGCTGCCGAAAGGCGATCCCGCCAAGTTCTACCTGCTGCGCACCTTCGGCAATTCGTACCACGAGATCTGGGATGTCGGCGATCCGGCCAAGCCGCGGCTCGTCACGCGGATCGGCCCGCTCAAGGGCACGCACAAGAACTGGTGGGAATGCGACACCGGCATCGCCTATCTCGTCTCGGGCGTCGAAGGCTGGCGCACGCACCGCATGACCCAGGTGTACGACCTCTCCGATCCGGCGAAGCCGAGGTTCATCCGCAACTTCGGTCTGAACGGCCAGCAGCCCGGCGCGACCGGCGATGTCCCCGTGGAGCTGCACGGGCCGATCTCGACCGGTCCGACGGGCAATCGCGTCTACTTCGGTTACGGCACCAACAAGGACGGGATGGTGCAGATCGTCGATCGCAGAAAGCTGATCGAAGGTCCGCCCGAGCCCACGGCCGCGAATCTCGCCTATCCGGAAGTAGGAAGACTCGTCCTGCCGCCGAACGTCGGCGCACACACCTCGTTTCCGCTGCTGAAGATGGACCTCGCAGAATTCGGGCACGACGCGGCGGGGAGAACGCGCGACTTCGTCGCTGTTGTCGACGAATCCATCGCAAACGAGTGCCAGGAAGCGCGGCAGATGCTCTGGATCGCGGATATCACCGCGGAAGCGCGTCCGTTCGGCGTCGCGAGCTTCACTGTTCCCGAGGCAAGCGGCAACTTCTGCTCACGCGGCGGACGGTTCGGCACCCATTCGTCGAACGAGAATTTCACGCCGATCTATTACAAGCGCATCCTGTTCGTGTCCCACTTCAACGCCGGAGTGCGCGCGGTCGATATCCGCGACCCGTATCATCCGCGGGAGATCGCCTATTACATCCCTGCGGTCACGGACAAGACGGAGCCGCGCTGCGTCAAGGTCGGTGGCGCCGAGCGCTGCAAGGTCGCGATCCAGACCAACAACGTCGAGGTCGACGACCGCGGTTACATCTACATCGTCGACCGGGCCAACACCGGCCTGCACATCCTGGAGCTGAGCGGGGAGGCGAGGCGGGTCGCTAATTTCCCGCGCTGAATGAAGGGCATGAGGCTTGCTTGCCGTCGGTCGGCAGGCGATGGCACAAGACGCTCTATGCCATTATCATAAGGGTGGTGCGCCCGGGAAGTCGCGAACGGAGCCGATCCGTGCGCGCTGGAAACGCTAGGGGAGAAGGCGAATGAAATGCCGCATCTGCGGCTGCGAAGCCCCCGCAGGGGCGAAGCTTTGCAAGGACTGCGCCGCGGCGCGCAAGCGCGCCTTCGCGGCAACCGTCACGCAGCCGCTGCTGCTGGCGGCCGCGGGAGCGCCGTCGGTCAGCCAGCCGCGTTTCTCGCTGAGGCCCGCCAAGCCAAAGAAGGCAAAGCCGGCGGCGAAGTCGATTCCGAAGCCGCCGTTGGCTGGTCCGGAGCCGGTCGCAGCCTCCATCGCCGCCGCCAGGACCCGACCGAACGACCGCATCTCCGCTTCCCCGGCAATCAGCCCGCTGATGCCGGAGGCAGCCCCCGCGCGTCAGACAGTGACGCCTGTGCGGCAGCCCGCGCCTCGCCGGGTCAGCCGCCGAACGATGCTTCGCCGGCTCCGGGTAGCGGCCGGAATTGCTTTTGCCGCCGTCCTGCTTGCGATCATGGTCACGCTGCGACGCAACCATCCGACGAGCGAAGAGGCGGCGCCACCGTCTCCAACCGCGACAGTCCCCGCGGCTGCTCCCGCGACGCAGGCAGTACCGGCAGAGCCGGCGGCGAGCGCAACAACCGCAGGTACTGCGGAACTGGAAGTCGAGACTCCAGCGCTTCCAGCACCCAAGCCCGCACCGGCCAAGCCGCGCCGCAAAGCGGTCGTGACCGACGACGCGGTCAAAGCTCCGAAGCCCGAGCCCACAATCGTGGCGGAGCCCGCGCCGCCCAACGTTGTCGCGCCGCAGCGCGTGATCGACACCGCACGGCCGGACCCGCTTCGAGTTCTAAACGATGCGCTGGCACGCTGCGCGCGCGGCGACCTGCTCAACCGCCCCGGTTGCGAGCAGCAGGCGAGGTCGCAATCCTGCGGGAACTGGTGGGGACAGATCCCGCAGTGTCCCATCGGCCCGTCCACGGATCACGGGCAGTAAAACCCACGGAAGACTTCCCGGGCGTTTTACGACGATTTGGTCATCCGCGACCAACGAACGGCATCTTGGTCGCCATCACGGTGAGGAACTGCACGTTCGATTCGAGCGGCAGGCTCGCCATATAGAGCACGGACCTCGCAACGTGTTCGACGTCCATCAAAGGCTCGACCGCGACAGTACCGTTGGCCTGGGGCACGCCTTTCGCCATGCGCGCGGCCATTTCGGTCGCCGCGTTGCCGATGTCGATCTGACCGCAGGCGATGTCGTACTTGCGCCCGTCCAGCGAAGCCGACTTGGTCAATCCGGTGACTGCATGCTTGGTCGCGGTGTACGGCGCGGAGTTTGGCCGCGGTGCGTGCGCCGAGATCGAGCCGTTGTTGATGATGCGGCCGCCGCGCGGATCCTGGCTCTTCATCACCCGAAACGCTTCCTGAACGCAGAAGAACATCCCGCTCAGGTTGATATCGACGACGGAGCGCCACTGCTCCACGCTCAGCTCCTCGAGCGGAATCCCGGGCGCGTTGATGCCCGCATTGTTGAACAATAGATCGACGCGGCCGAACGTCTCGCGCGTGCGCGCAAAGAGTGCGCGCACCTGCTCTGGATTGCTCACGTCGGTAGGCACCGCGAGCGCGCGCGGGCCCGCACCCGATTCGCCGCTCGCCGCCTCGAGCGGCTCCTTACGCCGTCCGGCCAGCGCCACGCGGTAGCCGTCGCGCAGCAGCGCGAGCGCGACCGCCTTGCCGATTCCGGTACCGGCCCCGGTGACGATCGCAGCCTTGTTGTGAGTCCCCATGGGTCTTGTCTCCTCGCGCAGTGCTCAGTGACTCAGCAATCCGACTCGGCCGAATTGTCGCACATAGCTGTCGAGGCGATCACTTGTTCAACTGGAATGGCGCAGGCAGCAAGTCGGCGAGCGCGTGACGCTGCTCCGCCGCGTCGTCGTCTGCGCAGCACACGATGAGGGCATCCCGGCCGAACTCCGCGATCACCTGCAGGCAAGCGCCGCACGGCGTTACCGGAGCGCTCGTCGGCGTGTAGACGCAGATCGCATCGATTCGTCGCGCGCCGCGCGCGACCGCATTGAAGATCGCGCTGCGCTCGGCGCACACGCTCAAGCCGTAAGAAGCGTTCTCGACGTTGACTCCGGTGTAGACGCTGTCGCCGCAGAGCACCGCGGCGCCGACCTGGAACCGGCTGTACGGCGCGTATGCCTGCGTCGCGGCCTGCCGCGCGCTGCGCTTCAGCTCGTCGATCAGCCGCGGGGAGAGCTCGGTCTTCACGCTGCGTCATTGTAGCCGCAGCGAGCCGTCATCTACGCTCCTGCTCGAGGGGCACGAGCTCGTCGACGGCGGCGAGTTGGGGAAAGAGCTTCCACCACAGTACTACAACCATCAACGTGCCCACGCCACCGAGCACGACCGCGGGGACGGTCCCGAACCAGGCTGCCGTGACTCCGGATTCGAATTCGCCGAGCTGGTTCGATGCGCCGATGAACATCGAATTCACGGCGGACACGCGGCCACGCATTGCGTCGGGTGTGCCCAGCTGGACGAGCGACTGACGCACGACGACGCTGAACATGTCCGCTGCGCCCATGAGCGCGAGTGTCCCGAGCGAAAGCGCGAACGAGCGCGAGAGACCGAATGCGATCGTTCCAACGCCGAAGAGCGCGACCGCGATCAGCATCGTGCGACCGGCGTGCCTCTGCAGGGGATGGTGCGCGAGCCAGAATGCCGTGGTGAGAGCGCCGACCGCGGGAGCCGAGCGAAGGAGTCCCAAGCCCCAGGGACCCGTGAACAGGATGTCGCGCGCATAGATCGGCATGAGCGCCGCGGCGCCGCCGAGCAGCACCGCGAAGAGGTCGAGCGAGATCGCGCCCAGCAGCGCACGCTGGCGCCGGATGTACGCGATGCCCGCAAAGAGCGATGCGAGCGTTGCGGGCTCGCGCTGCGGCGGGGCGCGCTCGAGATGAATGCGTCGCACCAGCATGCTCGCAGCCAGGAACATGAGCGCGCAAATGCCGTATACCGTGGTCGGACCCGCCACGTAGAGCAGGCCGCCAAGCGCCGGCCCGAGTACGATCGCCGTCTGGCCCGCGCTCGCATTGGCCGCGACGGCGCGCGACAAGAGCTCAAACGGCACCGTTGCCGGCAGCAGCGTCTGCTGCGTCGGCATTTCGAAGGCGCGCGCGGCGCCGATCACGACGACCATGGCGAAGATCGCCTCGCGCGTAATGGCGCCCGTGATCGAGAGAGCCGCCAGCGTGATCGCGGCCGCGGCTTCGGTACGCTGGCACCAGGTGAGAATGCGGCGCCGATCATGCCTGTCGGCGACGTGCCCGACCACGAGCAACAGCGCGATCGACGGGAGGAATTGCGCGAGTCCGACCAGACCGAGATCGAGTGCGCTCCCGGTGAGCGCGTACATCTGCCACCCGACGGCCACCGTCTGCATCTGATAGGCGAAGACGGAAGTGAGCCGCGCGATCCAGTACTGCCGAAAGGAGCGATGCCGGAAGACGGAGGAGGTGAGTTGCGACGGAGCGGACACGTTGCGTTCGGAGGAGCGGCGCGCGCCGCGCTTACGCGAGTATAATTCGAACGCCGCGCACTAACTCGAGCTCACTGCCGACATGCCGCAGCTTCTTGCAACGCTGCTCGCGCCAAAATTCATCGTTGTTTATCTCTTCGTGGCCTCGGCGCTTTACGTGCACTTCCGCGGCCGCGTGCGTCACACCTTTGTTCGGCAGCTCAAGGATCACTCGACGATCTTTGCGCCCTACAACACGCTGATGTATTTGTTCTCGGCGGTTCCTTCGAAGCCTTTCATCGACGTGAAGAAGCTGCCCGAGCTGGCGACGCTGCGCGACAACTGGCAGGTGATCCGCGAGGAAGCGCTGGGGCTGATGGACGCGGGGAGCATCCGCGCCGCGACGGGACACAACGACCTCGGGTTCAACTCCTTCTTCAAGGAAGGTTGGAAACGCTTCTATCTCACGTGGTATGGTGAGCCGCTGCCTTCCGCGCAGGCGCTGTGCCCGAAGACGGTGGCGCTCTTGAAGTCAGTGCCGACGATCAACGGGGCGATGTTCGCGCTGCTGCCGCCGGGCGGAAAGTTGAACCGGCACCGCGATCCGTTTGCGGGGTCGCTGCGCTACCACCTCGGGCTCGTGACACCCAACTCGGATGACTGCCGCATCTTCATCGACGGTGAGCCGTATTCCTGGCGCGACGGCCAGGACGTGCTCTTCGACGAGACCTTCATTCATTCCGCCGAGAACAAGACCGATGTGACGCGCATCATTCTCTTCTGTGATGTCGAGCGGCCGCTGCGCACGCGGGCGATGACAGCGATCAACCGCTGGGTTTCGCGCAACGTGATCCGCGCTTCGGCCACGCAGAATGTCGAGACGGAGCACGTCGGCGCGGCGAACCGCATCTACGCGATGCTGGGACGCGGGAGCAGCTTCCTCACGAAATTGAAGCGCAAGAACCGGACCGTGTTTCGCACGGTCAAGTACGCGCTCATCGCGGCGCTGGTGTACTGGATCTTCCTGCAGCCTCTGATCGCGGGTCTGGCCTAGAACCGCGCTCGCCGAGATCCCAGAACAATCCTGCCATCATCTGCAGGCCTTCGCGCGCGACGGAGGCGAGCAGGTGCTCGTTCGCCGCATGCTGCGAGCAGCCGGGATAGGAGTGCGGAATCCAGATCGTCGGCAGACCGAGGATGTCCGCGAACGCGTCGTTTGGCAGAGTCCCGCCGAGATTCGGCAGGATCGCCGGCTTCTTGCCCGTCGTGCGCTCGACCGAGTCGGCGGCCCAGCGCACCCACGGATGATCGGGGCTCAGGCGCGTCGCCGCGTTGCCGTCTTCGACTTGAACGTCGATGCCCGAGAAGCCGTGCGCCGCCAAGTGCGCGCGGATGCGCGCTCCGATGTCGCGCACCTCGGTGCCGACCACGAAGCGAAGCTGGCAACGGGCAATGGCCGACGGAGGAATCGCGTTCACCGGCCGATCGGCGTTGCCCGACTTCATCGCCAGCACCTCGAGCGTGTTCCAGCCGAACACCCGCTCGGCCGGCGTGAGCCTCGGCTCGCCCCAGCCCGCGTCGATCTCCGGATCGCCTGCGTCGCCGCCGACCGCGATGTCGGCGAGCGCGTGGCGCACGTCGTCGGGAATCGGCGGCGGACGCAATCTCTCGATGAGGATCGCGCCATCCTTGCCAATCATGGTTGCGATCGCGTTGGCGAGCACGCTGGCCGGATTGCGGAGCAGCCCGCCCCAGTTTCCGGAGTGATGCCCGCCTTCGCGCAAGTCGAGCGCGAGCGTGAAGTTGATCGAGCCGCGCGAGCCGAGGAAGATCGTCGGGCGCTGTGCGGAGAGGCGAGGCCCGTCAGAAGCGATCAGCACGTCGGCGGCAAGCTCCGCTCGCAACTCCCTGCATGCGGCATGCAGTCCCGGAGAGCCCACTTCCTCGCCGGTCTCGAGCAGAAGCTTGACGTTGAAGCCGAGCTTGCCTTGGCGCGCCGCGGCCACGCTCGCGAGCGCCCCGAGAAGAATCGAGTGCTGTCCCTTGTTGTCCGCCGTGCCGCGTCCATACCAGCGATCGCCCTCGGGCGTAAGCTTCCATGGACCCAGCGGTTTGCGCCACTGATCGTCGTAGCCGCGAACGACGTCGCCGTGACCGTAGACCAGCACGGTCGGCATCTCGTCGTCTTCGTGCCGTGATCCGACTAGCATCGGCCCCGCTCCAGCGACAGGATTTTCGATGAGGCGCGACTCGAAGCCGAGCTGCTCGATCGCCGGCGCGATCTCCCCGGAGAGATAGCTGCGCAGTGCGGGGCCACTGCCATCGTCCTGGCTCTCGGTGCGGCAGGCCACGCGCCGCGCGAGGTCGGCGAGGAACGACCCTGAGTCGATATAGTTCCGCGCGTTGGCTAGCGCATGCGAGCGATTCACGATGGATTCCGCCGGATGGTGCTGCCGCGGAGAGCGGCCACGTGCATCCTACCGCATCCGCAGTAAACTATGCTCGACGCGTCGAGTCGAAAGGCTTGTCACGACGCGCAAGGAGAGAGCGATGCAACCACGTACGCAAGGCAGCAAGGGAGCTCTTTTGTCGATCATCGCCTTGCTTGCAATCGCCATCGCGCCGCTCGTGCTTGCCGCGCCTGCCTACTTCGAGGTCACGCGCGGATCGCATCCGCACGACGTCGCGGCGGCGCCCAGCGCCGGCGGGCCGGTTTTTTACACCGCGCAGATGACCGGCAAGCTGGGCATTCTCGATCCGAAAACCGGAAAGCACGAGGAGATCGCACTCGGGTCCGGCTCCGCGCCGCACGGTGTCATCGTCGGGCCTGACGGTGCGGCATGGGTCACCGACGGCGGCCAGAATGCGATCGTTCGCGTCGACGCGAGGAGCCACGCGGTGAAAGTCTGGCCGTTGCCCAAGGACACGCCGAACGTTAACCTCAACACGCTCACCTTCGATCACAAGGGGCGCGTGTGGTTTACCGGGCAGAGCGGCTATTACGGCCGGCTCGATCCCACGAGCGGCGACATGAAAGTGTGGAACGCTCCGGGCGGCCGCGGGCCTTACGGCATCACGACGACACCTTCGGGTGATGTCTATTATGCATCGCTCGCCGGCAATCACATCGCCAAGATCGATGTCGAGACAGGAACCGCGACACCGATCGATCCGCCGACGAAAGATCAGGGTGCGCGACGGGTGTGGTCGGATTCGCGCGGCCGTATCTGGGTGAGCTACTGGAATACCGGGCAGGCGGGCATGTACGATCCCGCGACGAAAAGCTGGCGCGAATGGAAGCTACCCGGTGTCGCGCATGCTTATTCGGTGTGGGTCGACCCGGAAGACAAAGTCTGGCTCACGGACTGGTCGACCAACGCGATCGTGCGCTTCGATCCGGACACCGAGAAGTTCGAGAGCTTTCCATCCAACCGTTCTGGCGCGAATGTGCGACAGATGCTCGGTCGCGCCGGAGAAGCCTGGGGTGCCGAGTCGGGCAACGATCGACTGGTGATGGTGCCGGCGCCGGGGAACTAGCCTTCTATGCGTGCGCGCGCTCGTCCGCGTGCCACACCTCGCGCAAGACGTCCAACGCGGCCTTGAGCACCGGGTCGTTCGCGCGAGCGGCGTGGCAGATGAACCACAGCCGCGTCGTCAACTCGGCGCCGGACCAGATTGCGAGGCGGCCCTCCGCTTCCGCGGCGCGTGCGAGGTCTTCGCGCACAATGCTCACGCCGACGCTCGATTCGATCGAGTTCAATATCACCGCCTCACTGTCCGCTTCGATGATCTGGGGCGGCTCGTCGCCGTGCGCTCCGAACAATTCCATCACCAGCTGACGGTGGGAGCTCGTCGGCGGCGCAAGAATCCAGGGCTTGGCGGCGACAACCTCCCACTGCGCGTCGCGTCCAGCGTTTCCCCAATCCGGAGGTAGCGCGACGCGATAGACGAGCGTGCGTAACGGCACCGCGTGAATCCGCTCGTCGTCGATCGCCCCGAAAAAGAAGCTCGCGTCGAGCGTGCCGTCGCGGACGCCCGCGAGCGCTGCGCCGGAGAAGTGCTGGTGCAGCTCGACTTCGATGAGTGGGTGGGTCTCGACGGCCCGCGCAAGGAATTCACCGACGCGCAAGGTCGCCGGATCGAGCACGGTGCCGAGTCGAAGCTTCCCGGCGGTGCGCCCCTGAAGCTGCCGCGCCGCGAGCTGCAACTGCTCGAGCGCATCCAGAATCTTCTCGGCGTCCGGCAACAGCGTACGACCACCCGAGGTGAGCGTCATGCCGCTCGACGAGCGTTCGAACAGGACGAGGCCGAGCGATTCCTCGAGCGCTTTCAGCTGCCCGCTCAACGCGGGCTGGCTCAAGTGCAGCTTCTCGGCGGCGCGGGTCAGCTGCCCGATCTTGGCGATTGCGACGAAGGCGCGAAGCTGGCTGAATTCCATAAAGACGTCATCGACGATCCTCCAGCCGGTTATACAACATCTTCGTCGCATGCGTGGGCAGATCGGCTGACATCGCCGGCACCGATCCCGCTCATCGCAACTTCCGATTGGACGATCCCGGTATTCGCCCTTACGTCTTTCGAAGCTTACCGAGGATATCTCAATGACACAGCTCTCTGCTCTCCAGTTCGCCGCCGCCCGAGGCGATCCGGCGACCTGTCGCCTACTGGATGGCCTGCGATCGCCTCGCGATCGAGCACGAGGCTCAGGCGCTACGCCGCGCCTGTGCCTGGGCGCTCACGCTCGAGGCTGGCGTCGATTGAAGCGGGCGATCAGCCCTCGTACTTGAAGGAGAGCTGCACGCGCGCGCGGTAGGCGACGACCTTGCCGGCTTCGACTTTCACGTCGAGCTTGGTGATTTCCGCGATCCTCAGATCGCGCAGCGATTTACTCGCCGTCGACACTGCGTTCTTGGCTGCATTTTCCCATGATGTCGTGCTCGTTCCGATGACGTCGATGACGCGATACACGCCTTCGCCGGCTTTCTTTGCCATGAGCTTCCTCCTATCGAGAGTTTCCCGCCGCAGCGGCGAGACCACTGGCGGGTTCAACCATGATACGCGCGCTCGGCGATTGGACCCAAACGCGATTCGTCAGCGCGGCATCGAGCGGATCGAAACCGGTCCGGCTGCGAGCTTGATGCGCGTTCCGGTGTCGACGAGCTTGCCGTTCTTCACGGCGTAGACCGCGAGTGCGCGCTCGACATCGAACTGCACCACGACCGTTTTGCTGTCCTTGCTGAACACCACGCCCTGAGCGGCTTCGCCGCCTGGCAGCTCGTTCACCCTGACCGCCTGGCCGTTTTTGATCGCGTACAGGACGACCTTGCCGAGCTTGCTTCGCCCGGGATCGCTCGCCGTCAGATTCGAACCGGCCATCGATTGGACCACGATCCATTTGCCGTCAGGAGAAATTGCCACCCCTTCGGGCGAGGACGGCACGGAAATCTGCTGCACGGCGCGGAACGGACGCGCCGAGACGTCGACCAAGGTCACGACATCGGCATCGGCGACGATCCTGCCGCCAATACCAGTATTGCCAATCACCGCCCATTTGCCATCGCTGGAGACGTCGATCGCGTAAGGGTTGACACCGGTGGCGATTCGTTCCTTGCTGAGCTTGACCGATGAGCCTTCGATATCCAGCACCGCGGCGCCGCTCTCGTCGCGCATCGAGACGATTGCCGATTTACCATCGTGCATGAATGAGATCCCGGAGAGCCTTTTCTCGCCGACCTTGACCGAATCGACGAGCTTCACCGTCTTGTTCTCGATCGTGAACACCTTGACCGTGCCATCGAGGCCCGCGGCGAGCAACAATGTTCCTTCGCGATTGATCGTGAGACCGTTGGTGTGCGCGCCGGCGTCGACCTTGGCGACGAGCGCCGGCGGCGAAGCGGCGAGATCGACGACTTGCACGAAGTTATCGAACAATTCCTTCTTGGCGTCGTAGTCGTAGCGCGTCGGCGCGGCGGCGATCGCCAGCTTGCCGTCGGGCGTGATCGCCACAGCCTGCGGCGGTCCCTGCACCGTATGCTCGAGGCCTTCGACGGTGGCCACAATTGCCGGTGGCGATTGCGCGAGATCGACGACGACGAGGCTGTCCGGCGGAGCCGGCTGCGGGAACGTTGCTTTGCCTTCGACGCGGACGAACTTGCCATCCTGCGCGGAGACGACGAGATCGGCGGCGACAGTCGGCCCGCAGAGCAGCGCGCCGAGCGCGAGAAGAATCGAAAGATACGCAGGCTTGGCGGGCGGCATGGCATTTCCTCCTTGTTATCTTTATTACGTGCCCCGAAGTAACGAATTGCGGCGACCGAGACAACGTCGATGATACCAACCGCTGCGCAGGGCGCACACTCACCAGGGGAACCGGGACGTGCGGGCATCGGTCGATTGCTCTAGCATAGCTTGCAAGGATCCCGGGCCACGAGCGACTAAAGACCGTTAGCCGGTTAATGCGGCATCACCAATAGGAGGACGAATATGCTGAAAAACCTGGGTAACCGCCTTGCTGCTGCGCTTTCGGTCGCAGCGCTCGGGGCGGTGCAGGCCTGCGGTGCGGCAAGCGGCGGGACGCCGGTGCCGGCGCCGGCAAGCGATATCCCTGCGTCCAGCGCTGCGGCGGCGCAGACGGCGGTTTTCGCGGGCGGCTGTTTCTGGGGTGTCGACGCGGTATACCGCCACGTGAAGGGCGTCACGAACGTGGTGTCCGGGTATGCCGGCGGCACGTCGAAAACGGCCGACTACGAGACGGTAAGCACCGGGACGACCGGGCACGCCGAGTCGGTGCAGGTCACCTACGATCCCTCGCAAGTATCCTATGGCGAGCTGCTGCGGGTCTTTTTCTCGGTGGCGCACGACCCGACCCAGCTCAACCGGCAGGGTCCCGACTACGGCAAGCAATATCGCTCGGCCATCTTTACCACGACCGACGAGCAGCAGCGCGTAGCGAAGGCCTACATCGACCAGCTCAACCAGGCCAAGGTATTCGGCAGCCCGATCGTGACTGAAGTGGTCGCGCTACCTGCGTTCTATCCGGCCGAGTCGTATCACCAGAATTATCTGGCGCTGCATCGCAACCAGCCCTACATCGTGTACAACGACCTGCCGAAGCTGGCCGCGTTGAAGCAGCAGTTTCCCGACCGCTACAAGTAACGTCGGACTGATCAGGCCGGGCTGCGACTAATTCTCGCAGCTACGGCCTAGTGATTGCTCGCGACGTCAGGGAACTCGAGCATCACGTGCTGATGGCGGTCGCTGTTCACTGCGACCGTCTTGCGCCTCTGCGTGCCATGCCAGTCGACATCCACCGTGTAAGTGCCCGACGGTAGCCGCAGCAGCATGATCGGACCCTGCGTCGTCGCGCTGAGCACCGGGTTGCCGCTGGCGTCACGGATGTCGACCTTGGCGTCGGAGATGTAGGCGTCGCGCGGTCCGCCGGCCGCGGTGGCCATCTCGAGCGCGAGCGGATACTTGCTCGCTTCCTGTCGCATCATGTCTGCCTGGTCGACCCCGATGCCGCCCGACAGATAGCTTACGTTGCCCTGCGCGTGCTCCTGCGGCATGAAAGTACCCTGTTCCGGTAACTGGGCTGTTGCCGTCGCAACTAGTCCGAGCGCGGCGATCGCCACGGCGCAGGATAGAAGTCGAAGCTTCATCGTCATGGCTCCTTCACTGTTTCGTGCCAACAAAAATTCTTTGACGGCTGGCGCGCAGTCGAAATCAGCGGCCGTCCGATTTTGCTGTAGGAGAAATCCTGACGCGGTGTAACATCAAACAGCAATGATCAAACCTGCACTCCTCGTTTTCGCGTGTGCCATGGCCACCGCCGCGCTTGCCGACGCGCCGGAGACGGTCAGAGGAAGCTTCAAGAGCAAGACCATCACGCTGCAGGCCAAGAGCGCGATCGCGTACCGCGGCAAGTCTTTTCTCGACAGTGGCGAAGCGCTCGTCGTCGTCGTGACCAACGCGCGGGTGCATCCCGAGGCGCTCGCCGAGTATTACGATCGGCGCCGTGTGGTGGAGAAGCGCATCCGCGATGAGGAAACCGGCGTCGTCTACTTCGAGTTCCGGCGCGACGGGAGTTATCGCGGCTTGAGCTACTACTTCGCGCCGGGTAACGGCTGCGGCTTCTGCACGAGCGAGGTCGCCTCGACGGTCAAGCTCACGGACGGCAGGCTCGCAGGCAATCTCAAGGGCAACGAAAAGGAGCGGCCCTTCGACTTGACCATCGATGTGCCGCTGATGAGCGACGATCACGGCGCGGCACTGACCGCCGACGGCGGCGCGCCCGGCGCGACTTACCTCGCGTATCACGCGGCGCTCGTGAAGCGCGACCGGACGGCCCTGAAACCACTTCTTTCCACGGATCGCCGCGAGACCTGGTCCGGCGCGGAAAGGAAGGGACAGCTCGACGCCTTCATCGAATATCTCGTTTCAGAGCATCCAGAGAAATCGGTGCGGATCACCAAGGGGTACTCCAAGGGCGACACCGCCGTGCTGCTCGTGGCCGGCGATTCGGTCGCCGGCCAGCTGATCGGCGAGGTGTTGCTGATGCGAGAGGGCAACGCCTGGCGGGTCGACGACGAGCTGATGGAGCTCGAGCTGAAGTAGCGATGCGGTCGATCTGCAGGTGACGTTTCCCGTCAAGCTGCTCATTTTCGGCAGGGGCTTGACCGCCAGCGTCTCTTTCCGGGGGATCGGGCCACCGCGGATGTCGTTCACACCTGCCTGTCCCGACGGCGCTGACGCCGCTGCGGGGCCTGGTCGCCGCGTTCCGCCCTTGGTCGCAGCCGCCGGAGCGAGGCTGACGGCTTGTAGACGACCGCTCGTCGGGCGGCGCTCCATTGGTACGCTCCTTGCACTAACGACATCAGAGAAGCAATCAAGGAGCCGTCGATGGCGCTACTGCTGAGTGAAACCGACCACGCGCTGACGCCGAACGCGTTTGTGTCGGAAGTCGCCGAATTTCACGAGGCGCTCGCTGATCCATCGCTCGCGCACGTCGACAAGGCGCGAGCGTATGCGGCGATCGTGCGCCACGCCGCCGCGCTCGACCCGCACGACCCCGGTTTCGAACGGGCCGGCGTCGCACTCAAGGAAGCACTTTGCGCATGGCTTTGCTGTCAGCCCGGAGCGCGTCACTGAAGGGCGCCTCGATTTGCTCGGAAGAGAAGCAGGCCGCAGCGTTCTCGCACCGAATCTGACCCGACACAGTTCTCGCGACTCCGCGCTCGCAGGCGGTCCGTCGCGGTGCCCTGCGGCGGCCGGAACTTTCCGCGCTGGTTTATGATCTCGAAAAGACCGCCCGCGCGGAGGAGTCCATGCCTGTGTTTGCCTTGCAAGTCAACGGCGCTTCGAAATCGGTGTCGGTGGTCGATGCGAACGAGCCCCTGCTGTATGTCCTGCGTAACAAGCTGCATCTGACCGGTCCGAAATTCGGCTGTGGGCTGGGGCAATGCGGTGCCTGCACCGTTCTGGTCGACGGCGCTCCGGCGCGCTCGTGCACGATGCCTGTTTCCGCCGCTGCCAAGGTCCGGATCACGACCATCGAAGGCCTCGGCACGCCCGACAAGCCGCATCCGGTGCAAGCCGCGTTCATCTCGGAGCAGGCAGCGCAATGCGGCTATTGCGCCAATGGCATGGTGATGACGGTAGCGGGCTTGCTCTCGCGCAAGCCTGACGCCACGCTCGACGAGGTCAAGGAAGCGCTCGCCGGCAATCTTTGCCGTTGCGGCACGCATCAGCGCATCCTGCGCGCGGCGCTGCGTGCAGCGGAGCAGATGAAGTCCGGGAAGGGAGCCACGGCATGAGCGCGTTTCTTTCCCGACGCGAATTTCTCCAGACGGGCGGCGCGCTGGTAATCGCGCTGGCGGTCCCGCGCTCCGCTTCCGGTCAGCGCGCTCGCGGCGCGGATAAGGCGCTCGGCAAGACTGTCGATACGAGCGAAGTCGACGGCTTTCTCGCCGTGAACGGCGACGGCAGCGTGACGGTGTACTGCGGCAAGGTCGACTTAGGGCAAGGATTGCGCATCGCGATTCCGCAGATGGCCGCCGAGGAGCTGGGTGTGGCGCTCGATCGTATCGTCATGATCGAAGGCGACACCGCGCTCACGCCGGATCAGGGAGCCACCGGCGGCAGCAGCGGCGTGATGCGCGGGGGCGTGCAGATCAGACAAGCTGCAGCCACGGCGCGCGAGGCGCTGCTGCACAGGGCGGCCGAGCGCAGCGGGAAACAAGCCGCCGACTTCGAGATCGTGGACGGCATCGCGCGGCCCAAGGGTGGCGGCCCGGGTGTGCCCATCAGCGAGCTGGTCGGCGGCACACGCTTCGAGCTGAAGCTCGACCCGAAGGCGAAGCTCAAGGATCCTGCGAGCTATACGATCGTCGGTAAGCCGCTGCCGCGCCCGGACGTTCCGGGCAAAGTCACGGGCACGCACATCTATATGCATGGCTTCGCTGTGGACGGCATGCTGCACGCGCGGGTGATTCGTCCTCCTGGGGTCGGCGCGAGGCTGCTAGCGGTCGACGAAGCCTCGATCAAGAGTATTCGCGGTGCGCGCGTGGTGCGGCGCGAAAGCTTCCTAGCCGTCGTCGCCGAAGACGAATGGGACGCGGTGCGCGCGGCCGGCGCGCTCAAGGCGCGGTGGTCGGACTCGAGCGAGCTGATCGGCCAGTCATCCGTGCGCGAGTGGATGCGCGCCGGACCGTTCGAAGGCGAGGAATCTCTGGTGCGCAAGGGTGACGCCAGGCAGGCGCTCGCGAGCGCGACGAAACGCTTGTCTGCGGAGTACTACTGGCCGATGCAGAGCCACGCTTCGATGGGCCCGTCGTGCGCGGTGGCCGACGTGCGCGACGGCAAGGCGACGATCTGGAGCGCATCGCAGGCCACGCACAAGTTCCGCGAAACCTGCGCCAAGATGCTGGATCTTCCCGCGAGCGCGGTGCGCGTCATCTATCTCGATGGCTCGGGCTGCTATGGCATGAACGGGCATGACGACGCCGCGGCGGACGCAGCGCTCATCTCACGCGCGATCGGCAAGCCGGTGCGCGTGCAGTGGTCGCGCCAGGATGAGCACGGCTGGGATCCCAAGGGTCCCCCGCAGTTGCTTGCGCTCGAAGGCGCACTCGACGCGGATGGCAAGATCGCGGCCTGGCGCAGCGAGCTGTGGCTGCCGAAGGCGACCGCGAATCTGCCGAGCATGCCGCTGCTCGGCCCGATGGCGGCGGGCATCGCTCAGCCGGCGGGAATCACCACCGGGCTCATCTTTCAGAACGGCAATCCTCCTTACGCGATCGCGAATCAGGAGGTGGTCGTGCACTGGCTGAAGGACTCGCCGCTGCGCCCTTCGAATCTTCGCGCGCCGGGCAAAGTCGCCAACGGCTTCGCAGTGGAAAGCTTCACCGACGAGCTGGCGGCCGCAGCCAAGCGCGACGCTTTCGAGTTTCGCCTTGCTAGTTTGAGCGATCCCCGCGGCATCGAGGTCTTGAAGCGCGTCGCGAAAATGCTCGACTGGCAGCCGCGCGCTTCGCCGGGGCCGGGGGGCACCGGCCGCGGCATCGCCTATCTGCACTACAAGAACAACGAGACTTATGTCGCGACCGCGATGGAGACCGATGTCGATCGCGCGACCGGCGCGATCCGGGTCCGGCGCGTCGCCTGTGCGCACGACTGCGGGCTCATCATCAATCCTGAGGCGCTGCGTCAGCAGATCGAGGGCTGCATCCTGCAGACACTCTCACGCGCGCTGCATGAGGAAGTCGCGTTCGACCGCTCACGGGTCACAAGCGTCGACTGGAAGAGCTACCCGATTCTCACTTTCCCCGAAGTGCCGGAGATCGCGATCGAGCTCGTCGATCGGCCGTCCGAGCCGCCACTCGGCGCGGGCGAAGCGGCGACAACAACCGTTGCGGCGGCGCTCGCCAACGCGGTATACGACGCGAGCGGCGTGCGGCTCCGGACCGTGCCGTTCACGCGCGAGCGCGTGAAGGGAGTGAGCGCGTGAAGATGCGCCGCGCTCCATTGATCTTCGTCACGCTCGCGCTCGTCGCGGGAAGCACGGCGGCGCAGTCGCCGCTGACGAAGCTGAGCGGTGAAGTCGTGACCTTGAACGGAGCGAACCTTCAGCTCAAGACCAGCGCCGGTGAAAGGCTCGATATCAGGCTTTCCGACCAGGCGAGACTGACGATGCGCTCCCCGATCGACAAGAGCGCCATCGGCCAGGGAGTTTATCTTGGCACGACGGCGGCGCCGCAACCGGACGGTACGCTTGTCGCCAGCGAAGTGCACATCTTTGCCGAAGCGATGCGCGGCACGAGCGAGGGACATCGGCCGATGCCGAACGATCCGGTCAATACGATGACCAACGCCACCGTGGCAAGCGTGAGCGCAAACAGAACCCAGGATGCGGCGGGCACCGGCACCGTCGTCGCGGCTTCCTCGCAGGGAGCGCACGCGCTGCGCATGACGCTGCATTACAAAGGCGGCGAGAAGGTCGTCATCGTGCCGGACGACACTCCGATCGTGATGATGGAGATGGGCGAACGCGGCATGCTCGTCCCCGGTGCTCACGTGGTCGTCTATGCGACACAACAGCCCGGCGGCGCGCTGCTCGCGGAGCGCATCAACATAGGTAAGAACGGCTACGTTCCACTGCAATAGACCACGCGTCGCGCATGCTGCGTCTCGGCGTTTCCCTGCTCTTCATCATGCCGCTGCTTGTCTCGACGCAAGTGGACGCCTTCACGTTTTCGGACGGGACCAAGATGCAGTGCATCGCGCAGGGCCGCGTAGTCACCGAATTCTATGCGCCGCCCGAGCACGAAGTCGCGAAGCTCGGTCGCATCGGCATGACGGTGACCAACGACGAGAACTTCATGATCATCTGGAACACGGCGGAGCTCAACAAACTGCCGCCTGCCGTCCACGACCTGCTCTTCTTTCATGAGTGCGCGCACGCGCAAGTTCCCACGAAGGAAGAACTCAAGGCCAACTGCGAGGGGCTGAAGGCGATGCGTGCCGCGAAGCGCGCCGGCTTCGCGGTCGAGAGTCAACTCGCGCGGTTCTACGACTCGATCAACAGCGGCGGGTACTGGGACGCCACGCTGAAGTGCGCCAACGCGTCGCGGGAGGGCGATGGGTCGCGGAAGGGCGGGTCGAAATAGAGGTCGTCGCTTACGCCGTGAAGCAGCCGGACGGCACACTTCTTTCCGATCGTGTCAACGTCGGCAAGGACGGTTACGCGCAGCCTGCCTGAGGCGCTGGACGCGCGAGCGACGTGAGCGCGCGCAAGTCCTTGATCTCCTCGAGCGCCGCGCAGCACTCGATCAACGTCGACGCGCGCTCGTGCCCGAGCACCGGATCGACGAGCGCGTGAAACTTGCGCTCGAGATCGCCGTCGCTCATCGGCCGCTCGAGGCTTCCGATCGCGTGCTCGACGAAGACGTGCAAGCCGCGCCCGTCGCGACAAGCGATCGTGACATCGGCCGCGTCTTCCGCGATCGCGGGATCGACTTCGGCGCGGATGCGCTGCCGCAGGGCGACGACATCGGGCCGTGCGACGATCTCATCCGAGAATTCGCTTTCGGCGGCCTGGCCGAAGATGATCCCGGCGGCACAGGCGTGATAAACGCTGAACTTGCCTTCGAGGCCGCTGCGCGGTGAGGTTTTGCCCGTCAACTCAAGAACCAGCGGGTGCACTTTGAGCTTGACTTGCTCAATGTCGGCGGCGCGCAGACCGTGCGCTTCGCGCAGCTGTACGCAGCCGTCGATGGCGGGATGGATCACCACGCCGCAGGCAAACGGCTTGTAGGTGTTGTACGAGATCTCGAAGCGCTTCCCGAGCTCGCCGGTGATCTCGGTCCAGTCGCATTTCGTCGAGAAGGTCCGCAGCAGGCCGCGCTTCGCCTCGAGCGCGCGCTCCGACGCGGTGAAGCCGTGACGCGCGAGCAGCGCCGCCATCAGGCCGGATTGCGCCGCCGCGCCAGCGTGCAGCGACTTCGTCATCGAGCCGAACTGCTCGCGCACGCCGGCTGGCTGTGACGCGGCGATACCGAGCGCCAGCGCGGTACGCGCCGCGTCGAGCCCGAGCACGCGCGCGCTTGCGGCTGCCGCGCCGAGCATGCCGACCGATCCCGTGATGTGCCAGCCGCGATCGTAGTGGTCGGGATAGATCGCGTTGCCGACGCGACAGGCGACCTCGACACCAAGCACGAGCGAATCGATGAAGCGTCGTCCGTCGGCTCCGCTGTGCTCGGCGAGCGAAAACGCCGCGGAGGCGATCGGCGCCGCAGGATGAATGATGGTCTTCAGGTGGGTGTCGTCAAAATCGAAGGCGTGCGCGCTGATGCCGTTCACCAGCGCGGCACCTGCCATATCGACGCGATCGTCGCGCCCAAGCACACTCGATTGCGCACCCGGCGCAAGCTCGTGAATCGCCGCGAGCGCGCCTTCAACGCTCGCGTGCCGCGAGGCGCCAATCGCGCAGCCGAGCCAGTTGAGAATCGTGCGCCGCGCTTCGCGCTCGACGCTTGCGTCCCAGCCGCATGACGGATGCACGGCGACGAACTCGCCGAGAATCCGCGTAATGGGAGGTGTGTCCGGCTCGGGACCGCTCATTCGAGCTCGATTATGCGCCATGCGTCGAGACGAGGCGCCGCGTCGGTGTTTGTCCTACGCGCCGGAGCCGGAGCCCGGTGCATTTGCGGTCTCTTCGGCGATGGAACCTTGTGCGTCGGGCGGCGGGTCAAAGACATGTGTGTCGGCGGCATGCGCGACGCGCCTCGCTAGTTGGGTTGCGGCATTCACTCGATGAGGGCGGCATCCCGGAAGCTTTGGAGAAGACCGATGACAGCTACGACATCCCTCGAAAGCAAGACGCTCCGCGCCGCATTGCTCATCGCGGGAAGCCTGGCCTTCGCCGGCGCGGCCCAGGCGCAGTATCCCGAGGATCCTTCCAGGATTACGATCGCCTTGCCGCCGCCGGGTGCGATCACGCCGCCGCTCGCCAACGATCCCATCGGCGCGCGCATTGACCAGACGGCTGGCACCGATGCGACCAAAGCCGCCACTGGGTCCGACGCAAAAGCGTCAATTGTCAATGAGGCGATGTCCGAAAAGCCGATCATTCCGAGCAAGGCGGAGTTGCCCGACGCGGCATTCAAGAAACTGGATGCAGGCGGCAAGGGCTACGTCAGCAAAGAAGACGTCAGGGAACTCTCAGGCTTCGACAAATCCTTCGAGCTCGCCGACACCAACAAGGACGGCAAGTTGACCCCGGAGGAATTCAAAAAGGCCTGGGCGAATTACACCGGGCGCAAGACCGGTTGAACAAGCGCGGGAATCCCGTGGGCGGCGGACGACCCTTGCATTTGCGCGGCCGCTCATGTCTACTACCGCTCGCCGGCTTCGCGCAGCGGCATCGTCGATGCGTGCCGGCGCATCTCGAGGGATCCGCCTCATGCAACCGACGCAGCTCTATGCGCGCCTGCGCGCGCGTCTCGCCGCCGGTGTCGGCCAATTTCGCGACACGCTCCTCCCCCGCTACAACGCGCTAAACGGCTCGATGCAGCGGATGAGCTCGACGCGAAAGAGCAAGCGCGAGCCATCCCTGCGCCAGGCGCCGCCGCACTGAAGCGCTGCAACGCGGACCGTCGAATCGAGCAACGCGCGTAGCATGCCGCCGGTCACGCTGACCCTTATTGCTGTCAACGTCGGCGTGTTCCTCCTACAGCAGGCCGCGCCGGGCCTCGAGGTTCTCTTCGCGCTCTGGCCGCTCGGCTCGTCGCAAGTCAGCGGTGTCGAGGTGGGCTTCGAGCCGTGGCAGCTGGTGACGTATGCCTTCCTGCACGGCAATCTGGTGCATATCGCTTTCAACATGTTTGCGCTGTGGATGTTCGGCGGCCCGATCGAGCAGGTCTTCGGCACTCGGCGTTATCTCATCTATTACTTCGTCTGCGTCGTCTCCGCCGCGGTCGCTCAGCTCGCGGTCTCGGCGCTGACGGGTGCGGTGTATCCGTCTATCGGCGCTTCCGGTGGCGTGTTCGGATTGCTGCTCGCCTACGCCATCTACTTTCCACGCAACCGAATCATGCTGCTGTTCCCGCCGATTCCAATGCCGGCGCGGGTGTTCGTCGTCGTGTACGCTCTGCTGGAGCTTTTCTTCGGCGTGACCGGAACCCAGGAAGGTGTTGCGCATTTCGCGCATCTCGGAGGACTGGTCGGCGGTTTTCTGCTGCTCTATTACTGGCGCGGCCTCGACGCGCTGCGACGTCGCTTCTAAAGCTTGTAGGCCTTCGTCCGTCATCGTCCTACGCTCGGCTGACGAACGTCCTGCGCGAGCCACCTCGCGTTAAACCATCGCCGATCTGTGGACGTCAAAGAAATGCCGGCACCACTGCGGCCGGCATCGATTCTGGTTCTTCAGTAGGAGATTATCTATGAGCAAGAGCATGAGATGTCTGCATTGGCTTCTCGGCGGAACATTGACGCTGGTGGCGGGGGTGGCGCTGGCCGGGGAAGTCACGCTTTTCCAGCAACCAGGTCTCCAGGGTCCGAACATCACGACGCGCGATGCGATGCCGAACCTCGTGCGGGGCGGCTTCAACGACATGGCCTCATCGATCATCGTGAAAGACGGGCTGTGGCAAGTGTGTACCGACGCCTATTTTCACGGCAACTGCGCCACGCTGACGCCGGGACAGTATCGAAGGATCGACCTCACGCTGAACGATCGCATCCTTTCGGTTCGCCAGATCGGCGACCAGCCCGCGGTGAGCGTCGTTACTCCGCCGCCAATGGTTGTTGTGACACCACCTCCGGTCGTGACCAGCGTGCCCGGCGATGCGCGCATCAGTCTGACCGAGCGCACGCGTAACGGCGTGAAATCGATCGACTTGACCGCTGACGTGAGCGATCTCGACAGCGTGGGTTTTGCCGACCGCGCCGACAGCCTGACCGTATACAACGGCGTATGGCGTCTTTGCGATCACGTCGGCGGGAGTGGGCAATGCCAGGAGTTCGGGCCCGGCTACTACGACTCGCTTGGCTTCCTTGACCACAACGTGCGCTCAGCGATGTTCGAAGGCGATTCGGGCCGCGTAGGCGTGGCCGTTCCCGCGGCGACGCCACGGGTCGTGCTGTATGAATACCCTGGCTTCACAGGTCGCTCGCTGGTGATCGAAGGCGGCCGGGCGCCCGATCTCGGGTACCAGCGCTTTGCAGCGCGCGCAGCCTCGGTGCGCGTCGAGGGCGGCAGCTGGATGTTCTGCAGCGGCGCCAACTTCACCGGCGACTGCCGCACGCTGACACCGGGCGAATATCCGCGGCTGGGACCGGATCTCGATCACCGGATCGCCTCGGCGCGGCTGGTTTCGAACGCGTATATCGGAATGCGCTAGAGATTGCAGCACGGCCTGAGCGGCCTCACAGCAGCTTTCCGGATCACGGGGCACGCGGTCGGAGGACTCGGCCCCGTTTTTCTTGCGCGCCGCTACAATAGCCGCGGAGGACATACCAATGAACGAAGAAACCTTCAACCTGAGCATCCGTAAATTCCTGAAGATGGTCGGTGTCAACTCGCAGCGCGAGATCGAGCACGCGGTCGCAAAGGCCGTCGCCGAAAAGGCGATCGCAGGAACCGAATCGTTGCCCGCCCGCATCACGCTCGAGGTCGCGGCGCTCAAGCTGAGCGTCAAATTCGACGGCGAGATCCGCTTGCAGTAAGACGCGCCTCGGCGGCGAAGCTAGACGCCGAAGGGCACGACCGCGGTTCCAAACAGCAGGCGGTGGAAGATCATCACCAGCAGCGCGGCGACCACACCGGCCGCCATGCTGATCAGGTCGGCGCGGCCGCGCGGCGCGAAGCTCGCCGCTGCGCCACGATGCAGGACCGAAACGAGATCGACGATCGAGTAGGCAAAGAACGCGCCGAAGAGCACCGTGCCGCGGAGATCGCCATTGGCGGCCAGATGCACCGCGGACCAGATGAGAAGGCCGAGCAGCATGGGATGCTTCACCGCCGCGCGCATGTGTGACGGGGCGTGCGAAGACGCGAACAGGATGAAGGCGAGGAGCATCGCCCAGGGCGCGAGGACCCGCGCGGCGGCGAGAGGCGCGAAGAGCTGAGGCCCCCGATCGGCGTAAGCGTAGCCGACGACGATCAGCACCAGTCCGACCGCCGAGACGAGGGAGAATCCCCCGCGATAGCCGCGCTCGTCCCAGCGCGCGACGAGCGCCGCGCGCCGCCCTGGAAACATCGGCAACAAGTGCGGCAGGAAAAAAAGCGCCAGCCCGACGACCAGGACGCTCATTGCTCGACCGATGATAAACCGATCACAATCCGAGCCAGACTATGCTCGCGCTTTCGACCTGCGCTTCCGGCGCGACGAAGCCCTTGTAGCCGACGATGTCCAGCGCGTCGCGGCCGGGCTTGGTGTGTTGCATGCCGATCAGCGCTTCGCGAATTTTGGCGAGATCCTCGGGTGACATCTTGCTCGAAGCGATGAACTGCTTGATCGGTACCGGACGCGATTGCATGAGAACCTTGCCGCCCTTGTCGGTCCAGGACTTGATGACCGCCTTGGCGGCGGTGGCGCCCACCTGCGCGAAACCGTTCTCGATGTAGAAGGGAACGGCGTCCTGATATCGTGTCGCGATCACGCGCACCGAGGCGGGGTCGGGTGGCGTGGTCGCCGCCTTCGGTGGTGCTTCGGTCACTGGCAGTTTCGCCACCCGCAGCATCGCGCGCACCATCGCCGCCGTGATCGAATCCGGGTCGGGAGTTACCAGCGTGTGGCCCTTGAGATCGTCGATCGATTTCAGCGGCTGGCTGGCATCCATCAGCAGGGCGACGGAGTAATCGGTGTAGCCGACCGTCCAGGCGACCGGCTTGTAGCGTCCGGACTTGATCTCGGCAAGCGAAACGTGCGCGGGATGCACGAAGGCGAGATCGAATTCCTGCTTGGCGCATCCGGCGCGCAGATCGTCGTAAGCGGGGACCAGCACCATGCGCACGTGCCGCCCGGTCGCCTTGGCGACGACGTCGGCGACCGGTGCGAACTTGTCGCGGATTTCCTTCGGCGTGGCCTGATAGGTGACGCCCTCGGTCACCGCGAAAACGAGCTCCCGCTCCTGGGCGGAAGCCGTTGCGGCGATCGCCGCGAGCGCGAGACACGCAAACCAGCATCGGAGCATCGACTCCCCCGTGAGATGCCCTGTGAAATTTGCCGGGCACCGTGTTGTTGCGCGCCGTCCAACGACCGGCGCGGTGCGTTATTGGTTCCCGACAACATGAATTATAGGCGAACGCACGCAGGACGTGCGCCGCCGACACTCGAAATCAGTCGGCGCGGAAGCGCACGCGCATGACGCGCTTGTCGTATTCGGTTTCGGTGAGTTTGGTGATTTCGGCGCCGTTGGCCGCGAACACGCGCCCGCCGTGGCTGCGGCAGATTTCGCGCTCGTACTGACATACGCCCATCTCGGGATGCTTGCGACACAGCTCGGCTACCCTGGGTGTGAACTCGATCGCGGTCTGCTGGCGCTCGCCCTTGCCTTCGACCACACACACATACAAGGTCCCTGCAGGGACTGCCGGGGGCGCGGTCATGGTCCTGGCAGTGTCCGGCGAAGGTGCAGGCGGCAGCGCCTTGCGCACGACCGGCGAACTCGCTACTTCCTGCGGCGGCGTGACCGGCATCTCGGGCCGGGGCGTCGAGCAGGCGGCCGCAATGAAAGCAGCAACCAGCACAACACAGCGCTTCATTCGGGCTCCGCGCAAAGGGGAGACGTACTGCCTGCGAGGTTGACCAGGCGCCCCGCGTTTGAGTTCAACGCTCTTCGGAGTAATACGCGACGCTGAATGGCCGCGGCAGCGAGCTCTTCTCGGTGACGAGGTGCACGACGACGTAGGAGCTGAGCTTGCGCAGTGCGTGCCGGATCGCAACGGCTCCTTCGGACTTGGTCGGCAGATGGGTCCAGCGAGGCACGCGCACACGCGGCCGCGGGCGCACCAGCACCCACAGCGTCAGCTCGGAGAGCTCATGACGCCGGCTCATGTAATCGCCGGAAACCATGATCGCCTCGATCTCGAGCGGATTGCGTCCCCACTCGCCGTTGATCTGATCAGCCATGCGGCAGGCCTCGCCGAGCAGCGCCTTCGCGCGCACCCTCGGCAGCGGCGAGACGATGCGCGCCGAAGCGTACTCGACGAACCGATCGGTGATGCGGTATTCGCCGGCGCGTTCGGCGTGAGGCTCGAGGAGCCCGCCGTCGACCAGGTCGCTTACCAGCGCGTTGCCCTCGGTGGTGTCCAGCCCGAAGTCCTCGCGCAGCCGCTGCGCGCTTACTCGCGCGCGATCCGGCGGAAGCCCATGGACGCGTAGCAGAACGCGTCCGGCAGCGTGTCGCAGCGCCATAGGTTCCATGCCGAAGTAACGCTGATGGGATATCAGGGTACGCACTCTCATGATCTCAATCGACGAATCGATGGGTGACGGGTGCTTATGACAAAAGCATAACGCGCCTGGGGCGCTCCTGGCAAGCCCCGTTTGTTGTGCGGCACAGTCGATCGCCGGGCGCGGGATAGAATGAGCTTTCGCAGGGGATTCCGGCGGGCAAGGATGAAATACAAGGACTACTACGCGACGCTTGGCGTCGATCGCGGCGCCAGCGAGGAAGAAATCAAGAAGGCCTATCGCAAGCTTGCGCGCAAATACCACCCCGATGTTTCCAAGGAGCCGAACGCCGAGGAGCGATTCAAGGAGGTCGCCGAGGCGTACGAGACTCTGAAGAATCCCGAGAAGCGCGCCGCCTACGATCAGCTGGGGCGTTACGCTCCGGGACAGGAGTTTCGGCCGCCCCCCGACTGGGGCGATCGCTTCGCCGGCGCGGAGACGATCTTCGAGGATCTCGATCTCGCCGACCTCTTCGAAGGACTCACGGGTCGCCGTCGCGCGGGGCCGCGCGGCGAACCCGGCCCGCAACCCGGGCGGGACTACGAAGCCGCGGTGCGCCTCAGCTTCGAGCAGGCGTTTGACGGCGCCGAGATCGAGCTGGATCTCTCCGTCGTCGAGTACGACGAGCAGGGCGTGCCACATCGCGCTCCCAAGCGCGTCAAGGTGCGCATCCCCAAGGGCGTGACCGATGGACAGCAGTTGCGCGTGCCGGGGAAGGGCGCGACGGGCGCGAACGGCGGGCGCGACGGCGATCTCTATCTCGACATCCAGGTCGAGCCGCATCCCCTTTATCGCGTCGCGGGGCAGGATCTGTATCTCGATCTGCCGCTCGCTCCATGGGAAGCCGCTCTCGGCGCGACGCTCACACTGCCTACACCGGCGGGCACGGTCTCGCTCAAGGTTCCGCCGGGCACGCGTGCCGGGCAGCAGTTGCGGCTCGCGGGACGCGGTCTCGCGCGACCCGGCGCCGGGGTGGGCGACCTCTACGCCATCACGCACATCGTAATGCCCGGCGTTCTCGACGAGCGGCAGCGTACGCTCTTTCGCGAGCTCAAGGAGGCGTCGAACTTCAACCCGCGCGCTCATTTCGAAGCAGAGGCAAGAAATTCCCAATGAAAATCGAGATCTCGGAAGCGATCACGATCGAGGGCGGCGAGATCTCCTTCGCACAGCTCGTCGAGTACTCAGGGCTTTCCGAGCACGAGCTGCGCGAGCTGATCGACTACGGCGCGTTGAGCCCTCGTGAGCCAGTCGAGCCGTGGAGCTTCGATGCGTCGGCGCTCCGCGCGGCGCGCATCGCGGAGCGGCTGCGCCGCGATTTCGAGCTCGACGCGAATGCGCTGTCCCTCGTGCTCTCCTACGTTGAGCGTATCGAGGAGCTCGAAGCCGAAATGCGCGCGCTGCGCGCCGGCGTTGCCCGCTAGCTCAGAGAATGAACGGAACGAGTGCTGCTACTTCGGCGCGATAGCGCGCGTAGCTCTCGCCGAAACGCTTCGCCGAGCCAGCGCTCCTCGAGCTTGAGCTTGCGCCACAGCGCTGCAAAGGCTATCGCGACGGCAACGATCCCGCGCAGCTCGCCGCGCGCAAGAGCCGAGCCCGCGAACGCGGCCAGCAACCCGGTGTAGATCGGGTGGCGCACGTAGCGATACGGGCCGCTGCGAACGAACTCGTGACCTTGCTTGAGTGTCACTGTGCCGCTCCAGTTGCGGCCGAGATGGATGCGCGCCCATACGGTGAAGCCCAGCCCCGCCGCAACGATCAGCACGCCAACGAAATATATCCATGTGCTCGCCGGCACGAAGCGAGCGGTCAGCCAGCCGTTTTGGATCTTTGGCGCAGCGATCATCCAGGCGGCCATGCTGAGCGGGACGACATGTGCGAGCCTTGACGCGACGCTCTCGTGCCGGATGGTCGCCTTGACGTCGCGCGAGGAGATCCACCAGTAGACGATCCACGCGACCCACAGCCCGCCGATCGCGTTCTCGAGCGCAGCGCGGATGCTCATTGCGACGAGGGTGCCTTTGGCGCCAGATTCTCCTTGCGCCAGATCATGGCGCGGCGCACGCGCTCGTGGCCGCTGGGGTGATCGTAGAAGATGAACTCTTCCAGCGGATCGGGAGCGATCTTGCGGTACGTGGAGAGTCGCATCGCCGCCATCGCGAAGCCCTCGGGCTCTCGCGCCGCGTTCAAGCCGTAGGCGTCCGCCTCCGCCTCGACATCGCGGATCACCGTTTTATTGAGCGGCATCAGCACGAGCCAGATCACGGTGAAAATCGCGAACGCAAGCGGCAGCGCCGCCGGGTCAGCGCGGTCGCGCAATTCCCAGCGCGGGCCAAAGCGGGCCAGCGCGCGATCGAAGGCGAAGTGCAGGACGATGTACGCGATCGCGAAAACAAGCGTGAGATACACGGTCAGCTTCAGCGCGTGATGCATCACGTAGTGGCCCATCTCGTGGCCGAGCACGGCCTTGATCTCGGGCAGCGAGGTCTTTTCGAGAAGATTGTCGTTGAGATTGATCCGCGCCACGCCCCACAGCCCCGAGACGTTGGCGCTGATGCGCGTGGTCTGCTTCGAGGCATCGAACCACTCCAGGTGATCGGTCGGGATCTCGTTCGCGCGCGCGAGCGAAAGCACCGCGTCGCGCGCGGGACCGGGTGGGAGCGGCCTGTAGTCGTTGTAGAGCGGGGCGATCAACAACGGCTCGATGAAGCTGAGGAACAGGTAGAAGACGAAGGTCAGGCCCGTTGCCCAGATCCACCAGCGCGCGCCGACACGGCGCACGACGGCGTAGAGCAGCGAGAACGCTACCGCGCCGATGACGAGCGAAACAGCGAGCCCAATGAGCGCTTCCCGCAGCCAATGGCCGAAGCTCAGGTTGGACAGCCCGTACTGATGCTCGCGCAGGAAGCCTGCGTAGACGTCGAACGGCAAGCCGAGCACGAAAGCCGCGATCACGAGCATCCCTGTGTAAATCGCCGCGTTGATCAGCGGGCGTCTGCTTGCTCGCTCCGCGAGCTCGCGCATGCGCCGCGATAGACCGGTGATGAGAAGGAGCGCCATCACGCCGATCGTATACAGAGCCTCCCAGAGCCGCAGCCAGTATCCGCCTTCGAAATATTCGTCGGAGAGATGCCGCTGCTCGGGCGAGAGCATACCCAGCCAGGCCGCGGTCGCTTTGTCGACGTCGAAGTCCGGCCGCGGCTGCGCCTGCTCCGGCACGCGCAGGCCTGGCGGAAAGTCCCGTGCGATGGGCGAATCGGCGAGCACATCGAAACAGAGCGGTGCCAGCAGCAACACTAAGACGATTCCGAGCAGGGTTTTCATCGCGAGCGGAAGGAGAGTGCCGTGGCGGCGACGCGCATCTTAGCCCAGAAGGGCGGTGCGCATGAATGGCGCTGCGTCGCAGCGGGTCGGTGCTGCGGGGCTTACTGCAACGTGGTCTTTTGCAGAGTCGGTTAGCGCGGAACGGACTCGCGCCACGCCTGCGAATAGCCAGGCCACACCACGCGCGGAGGCGTCGAGCCGGTAGGGGGCCACGCGCACCATGGCGAATCGAGGCTGCGGCCTTGCGCGTGCACGCGATACAGCAGCGCCTCGGCTGGTCCGCGGAGCTGCTCGCCGTAGTTTGAAACTGCGTTTAGCGCGGCCACACAAGCGGGCTCCACGCTGCCCGCCAGCGTCAGCATGACGTAGAGCGCGTTCTTCGCGTCGGCCTCGCGCCCGGCTAGAGCACTCGCCACGGCGAAGGTATTCCAATCTTCCATGCGTGTCGACCGGTATTGCGGCCCGCGCGCGGCCAACGCGACAAGCGCGACCTGTCGTGCCTTGTCGGGTTGCGGCGGCGTAAGTTTCAGATAGAGCAGCGCGAGCGATCCCGCAATTTCCGGGTCCTGCGGGTTGGCGCCGAAGGCGCGGATCTGCAACTCAAAGGCGTCGAGCGCGTTGCGGCCCGACGAGAATGCGGCGCGCGCCTGATCGTTGAGGCGGCGGCCTTCGCTCGTGGAGGTCATCGGCGCGGGGAGCGAGGTCTCGCCATGAGCCCGTGCCGTGCGCGCGGCGTCCGCGACCGCGCGCTCCTGTGTCTGCCGATAGGCGCTGCCGGCCATGGCCAGAATGCGAGCGATCTCCGGCTCTGCCTGCCTCGCGACCCGCGGCACGCTATCGAGCAGAGCGCGGCGCCCCTGCACCGCGAACTCGTCCTCGCGCTCTGTACCGTTCGCGCCATTGCGCATATCGACGGCGGGCTTCGCGAACGCAAGCGACAAGGTATCGCTGCGATCTTCGACCGGCGCGCTGATCTGCTGCACCTGCGCGGGCGCCGTCGCCACGTTCGCCGACGGGTGTTGCGCGTCGGCACCCGCTGCATTGCTGCGCGTTGTCGGCGCGCTCGATGAAGCGGCTTGCAGGCCCGCGGCCGGCGCGGCGCTCGGCTCGGTCCTCGCCGCTGGTGCGTCGGCCGAAGCTGCCAGTTGCGGCGCGCGCGTCTCTGCCGTCTTCCTGCCGGGCGGCTCTCCGGGCCCGGGGCCGCGATAGGAGAAGCGCGACCATGCCGGCGGCTCGAGCGCGGCCCAGGATGCATGTGCGCGAGGTGCCTGTGCAGCGGATCGGGCCGGCAACGCGGACGATGCGCTCTGTGCATCGTTCGGCGTGCTGCTTCCTTGTCCGTGCGACGCTTTGCCATTCGCATTCGATGTGGCGCTCGCCTCTCTGCTCAACGCCGGAAGCGGATAGCGCGGCACCGCGACAGCGGGGCTCGCGGGCGCGGACGCCGGGAACGATGCTGGCGGCCGCTGGAACGACGCAGCAGGCGCCGGCGGGCGCGACGCGATCGCGGGCGCGGCGCTCGCAGTGGAAGCCGCCGCGGGCGGAGAAGGCGGTGAGGATGTCGGCGCCGTCCGAACGAGTGGCGCCGGGGCGTTCGATGCCGTCGTCGCCGGCGTTTCCGCGCGCCGCATCGCGTTGTCGGTTGCCGAGCGCACCGGCTCAACCGCGGTTTGAAGGGCATCGCGTAGCGGGAGCGCACGATCGCCGAGACTCCACAGCGCGGCGCTCGCGCCGAGCACGATGAGTGTGACGATCGCGGCGAGAGCTGCCGTGCGGCGCCCCCGGCGTGGCGGCGGTGCCTCTGCGTGTGCCGGAGCGATCGCGAGTACATTGCGCTGCGTGGCCGATGCGATGCTCGGGGCGATGACCGTGACGGCGGTGACGCGTCCGGAGCGAGCGACGCGCGCCGGTGTGACCAGCGGAGTGATCGGTACGACCCGCGTCACCGGCGTGAGCGGCGACGAGGACGGCGACACGCTCGTTTCGCGCGCGAGCGTCCAACCGCGCTCGAGCGAGAGTTGCAACTCTTCTTCGCGCAGCCTCTTGCCGGTGAGCTCGAGCAGCGTCCGATGAGGCCGCTCGACCGGATCGGCCGGCAGCTCCGCGTCGTGCGCTTCGCGGATGGCGAGAATCAGCGCTTTCGCTGCGTCGAAGCGCTCCGAATTCCATCCCGCGGCCGGCTCGGCCTGCCCCGTGGCGCCGTCGTCGGGCAGATAGCGCTTGAGCATGGCGGCAAGGCTGTACATGTCGCAGCGCCAGTCGAGCTCGCGCGTGGCCTGCAGCTCGCCGTCGCGTCCCGCTTCGAGCGCGGCGAGCAGCCGAGGCGACTGGTAGTCGTACTCTTTCTGCCACCCGATGGGGAGTGGCGTGTCGAGCTGTTCGCGCGAGACGAGCGCGAAAGCGAAGTCGATCAGCGCGAGCTGCGAAAACACCGGGCGCAGCCACAGCTCGTGAGAATCGGGATCGAAGCTCGCCGGCGCGTACGGAATGCAGACGTTGTCGCCCTTGACGTCGAGGTGCACGAGCTCGAGCAAATGAATCTCGTTGAGCGCACGCAGACAGTGGTGCGCGAGGGCCCACCAGTGCGCGCAATCCTCGAACACGTGGCGAGAGACGCGCCCGTCACGCGACATCGGCAGCAGCGTGGCCCACTGATCGACGGTGACGCCTGCGTCGTAGGTCTGCACGAGCTGCATCCCGCCGACGCGCCCGCGATCGAACTGGACGACGTCCGGAACGCACGCGATGCCGTGCCCGATCAGGCGCGCGAGAATGCGCCATTCGCGCTCGGTCCACTGGCCGAAGTCGCCTTCTTGCGTGTTGAGGAAGCGCTTGGTGTAGCGGCGGCGCTCGCCGCGCGCCACCCCCTCGCGGAACACCTCGACGTGCTCCCCGGTCACCATCTTCAGGCGACCTCGCCCGAATACTCGCTCGATCTGCTCGGCGTTCATTGCAGCACCATGAGGGTGATCACGAGCGCGGCGAGCAGCAGCAGGCTTGACGCGAGCCATGCCAGACGCCCCCGCCGAGCCTCCCGCTGCACGACGAGCACGGTGGCGTCGTCTCTGCTGCCCCGTGCGCGGGCCAGCGCGACGAGCCTGCTGCAGCGGCGCACGAGCGGCGCGGGTTGATGCAACACGCGGCTCAGGTCCTGAGGCTCGATGTGCTTGTGCACCCCGTCGCTCACCAGTACCAGCATCTCACCGCTGCGCAGCGCCACTTCATCAACGTTCGGCGCGGAGACCGCGCCGTTGCCTACCATGCGTGCCGGATCGTCGCGCGATCCTCCCGGTGGTGGTGCCTCCTCGAGATGGCGATAAGTATCGTCGACGGTGAGAAGCTCAGCGGAGGCATTGGCTCCAGCCCCGAGCCGATAAACGCGGCAGTCGCCGACCCACGCGACGAGCCAGCGTGAGAGCGTCATGCCGCTGCCCGCTGCGAGCGCGACCGTCGCCGCACCCGAGGCATTGGTGTGATTGGCGATGCTGCGTCCAACCTCGCGGTCGGCGACGAGCAGCGCATTGCGTATCGTTCCCGAATCGATCCGCCGGCCGTCGAGCGCTTCGTGCAGCTGAGAAACCAGCTCGCGGCTCGCGCGAGCCGCCATGGCGCCGCCGCCTACGCCGTCGGCGACGACGAATACCGGCGCGGAGCCGTCGAGCTCGCTGAAGCAATCCTCGTTGACGTTGCGCCGCTTGCCGCGCGCGCTGGCCGCAGCGGTTTCGAGGCGGACCCACGGCAGGGTGCGCACCGAGTGCCCGCTCGTGCTCGAGCGGCCGCGCGGCGTCGCCGCGCAAACCGAAGAGGCGGGCTCGTGCGGCGTCGGCTCGTCGCCTACGCGTGGCGCGACAGCGTCAGGTGGCATTGCGGCTCGTTCCCAATCGTCTTGCCCAATGTAATCGCGTCTCCGGCCCGCCAGCGCAGGCGTGCGCCGGGAGGATACGACTTCCCCTTGCAGCTGACGCCGTTGTTGCCGTGAACGACAAGGGTGACGCCTTCCTCGTCGATCTCGGTGATGTCGGCGTGATGTCCCGAGACGCCTTCGTGCGCCCAGTCGATCACGAGCGACTGGGTGCGCGAGCGGCCGACCGAGAACGGAAGGCCTTCGCCCGAGAGCTCGACGGTATGCACCCCCGAGGCGGTGCGCGCGGCGATGACGAATCCCTCGCGCGGGCGCGCCTTGATGATCGGAGTCGAGGGCGTCGTGAGCGCGCTCGCGCCGGGAGCGATCGGCGTCGCGACGATGGAGGCTTCGCGGCCGGCGTCGAACACGACGCGCGGATAATCTGCGGGCGGGCCTTCCGCATGCGCGGAAAGGACGATGCGCGCGCCGTCGCTCACTTCGACGACCGACGCCCCGCCCGCATTGCTCGAATCGCTGCGTCCCAGCACGCTTGCTCCACGCTCGACGCGAACGCCGTTGGTCGACCCGGCGTCGGTGACCCACCACGCGCCGTGGTCGAGCCATACCTCGCAATGGCGGCGGCTCGCGTAGACGGCATTCACTACGATGTCGCAACCCTCGCCCTTGCCGATCGCATAGCGGCGCCCGGGAACCACTGCCCGCAGCACGACGTGGCGCGCGCCGTCCGCGTCCTCGATCGCGATCTCGACATTGCGTCCTGAGAGCGGAGTGTGCGGCGTGCCCGCGCCGAGAACTTCGCCAGGTGCATGCTCCGACCAGCGGCCGATCAAGCTCACTTCGAACGGGCGCAGATTGGGCGCGGGCTTGGAGCTCTTCAACTCCGCCAGCAACTCGCTGTAGCTGTCGTCAGCCTCCGCATCTTCTTCTTCACGCTCGGCGTTGAGGCCGGCAAATTGCGTGAGATCGATCGCGCTCGCATTCGGCAGCGCGCCGATCACTTCCTTCTCGAGGTAATGCTTGATCTGCTCCGGCTTGAATTCGCGCGTGAAGCGGCGCAGCAACTCCTCGCCTTCCCCCGCTGTCGTCGCACGTACGTCGATCGAGGTGAGGAGATAACGGTCGTGCTCGGCGATGGCGAGATGCAGGCGAAGATGACTCACGACGAAAGTCTCCAGCTCCTCGCGAATGGCGTTGACCAGCGTTGCGTAAGGCCCGAGGTGGGGCACCTGTGGCGCTGGTGCGGGGACATGCCCGTTGGTGCGCCGCGCGTCCCGTCGCGTCACCGCCGGCGGATCCATGCGTGAGCGCAGCACGGGACTCCGCGGCAGATCGGGGCGGGTGGCGATTCCGTTCATCTTGTGCAGCAGCCAGTTCTTGAGCGACATGGTTCTAGCTCCGGTAAGCGATCCACAACGTAGCGAGCGGCCCTTCCGTCTTGCGATGGCGCACGCGAGGCGCCGCAGGCAGCCCGTAACGCGAGCCAACGGCGTCCAGAAAGCGGTCCCACGCCGGCTGAATCGCGTCGCCTGCCTCGACTCGCGCGCGCAGGGCAGGAAGCGACAGCTCGACCATAACGGCCAGGCGCGACACTTCGCCGACCTGCACCAGCGCGCGCCGCAGCGTGTCTTCCATGTCGAAGAGACAAGTGGCGAAGGTCCCGTCGAAGGTCCACACCAATGGCGCCTCAGCCTCGCGCTGCCCGGCGTGCGCGCTTCGATTCGACCGATCGCGAGCCAGCGCCCGGCTCATCGGCTGTCTCCCGCAATGTAGCCGGCATTCCGTCCCGCGATCTGCATGGCGATCTCGGCGGCAGGATTCGGACCGTGATCGCCGGCGCCGTGTATGCGTCCGGTGTCCTTGATCCAGTTGCGCTCGGTGAGCACGCCGATCACTTTTGTCCAGCGTGGATCGTTGCGGTCGGTGCGATACGCGGCGACGTACCACTTGTACGGCCGCAACGGTCCGCACGCTGCGATCTCGCTCTTCGACCTGGCCGCGCCCTTGCCGCACAGCCGCCACAGCTCGTCGAGCGAGCGGTCGTCGTTCGGGAAGGTCGGCGTGCCGGTCTTGCCCGCGATCCAGTCCATGTCCTTGCACGTCTTCGCGTCGAATACCTGTTCGCAGGCCAGCCGCGAAGTGCCCGCGCGATGGCCGTAGGAGAGTCCGCTCAGGATCACTTCCGCCGCGTCGTGCGAGAGGCGGCTGGGCTGCGCCTCGGCGAGACCGAAGCGGCTCACCGCGGACTCGAGCGTAGTCGAACCTTCACCGGCCACGCCGCGCAATCCGGCGACCAGATGCGGCTCGCGCAACTCGCTCTGACCGTTGGCTGCCGCCGCGAGCGAAGCCATCATGCCCGCCACGCCAAGCGCGCTCGCGCGCGCGTGGCCCTGTCCCCACCCCTCGGCGACGACATCGACCACGACGCCGCCACCGCATTTTTCCCATTTCTCGTCCGCGCAGCTGCGCACCTTGGCCGGGTCGAGCACAACCGCGGGACGAAGGTGAAACGGCGCTTCCATCTTTCCACCGAGCGGCTCGGAGAGAAGGCGCCCATAGGGAACGATGGTCGCGAGCGGCGTCACGCGCCCGGATTCCGCGCCGGCGTCCACCGCCCGACCGAAGAGAAGATCGCGCTTGCCGCAATCCTCGCGCGGGGACACGCAGCCGTCATTCCAGCCGAATCCCGCCGCCATCGCCTGCACTCGCCACGGACGCGTGCAATGCGCGAAGGAGGTGTCGGCGCAGAACATTCGGTCGAGAAAGCGCGCCGAGTTCGAGCGCATGAGCTGCCCGCGCATGCTGTCGAGCGATGGCGTGCCTGGGGTGCGCATTGCCGCGCGCTCGGCGGCGAGCCAGCGCGCGCCGACCTCTGGATCGGTGAGGAAGGCCTCCGCCATGATCGGCTTGATCACCGAGCCGGGCATCGCATCGAAGAAGACGGCTGTATTCAGCAGCGCGTCGGGACGATAACGCGGCACGTAGGGCAGACGCTTGTCGCAGGACTTGCTGCGTCCCGGGCCGTCGTATTCCTGCCGCGTGCAGGGTGAGAGGGCGCCTGCGAGCGCCTCGATGCGTCCGCTCTCGACGTCGATCACCGCCACCGCCGCCATGCGCACCATCGCGCGCTCGAGCAACTTGTTGCCGAGCGGATGTCCGGAGTCCTCGTTGCGCGTCATGCCGAGCGCGCGGCAGACATCCTGCCGCCCGGTGTAGCAGGCGGCGGTCTTCTGCGCGAGCTCCTGCAGCGAGGGATCGATCGTGATGTCGACGGAGAAGCCGACGTCGATCGGCGTTCCGTGCCAGTCGATGCGATTTGGCCCGTAGCGGTAGCCGGTCGGCGTATCGTCGGGCGTCGCACCCGCGTCCGTGTAGAGCCGGTACAACGCGCCCGACGGACGCCGCAGCGTGGCGAGCGATTGCAGCATGACGTCGAGCGAAGGCGGCACCTTCCAGCGCGGATCGTCGACGGGAAGCTCTGGGGTCGCTTCGCCGATGATCCCGGTGGGCGGAGTCGGATCGCCCTCACGTTCTGCCACTTCAAAGAGCTCCGGCCGCGTGCACAAGGACTCTTCGATCGTGCGCGTGCTGCTCACGAAATACGCCGGTATCGAAACATCGCCTGAGGCTGTGGAGTTGCCGAAGTAGATGCAACCGGGCACACCCTGCCAGGGGTTGGCGCGCGCGACCTGCCGCGCGGAAACCTCCATGAACTGATCGGATCGCCAACGCGACACGACGCGATTCACTTCGGTGCCGCGCCAGGAGAGCGCGGCGAGCATGCGTCCGTCGCCGCGCGCAAGCGTGGCCGCCGCCGTGGCGATGTCGGAGCACTGCACGGTGAACCTGTGTCCCGGGTAATCGGGTGCTTCGATGGGCAGCTGCATCGTCGTTGCGACGGCGTCGAACCAGCGCAGCGAATCGAAGCCCACCGCCTCGCTCACGCGCCGCTTATCACCGGTCGAGAAACTTGCGAGCGCGGCGTCGAGATCGGAGAGCTGCGCCGAGAGCCGCTGCGCGGGCGAGGGTGCCGCAGCGCTCTCCGGCGCGAGCGCGCGGCGAACGCGATCGATGATGCCGCCGCGGCCGTCCCAGGCGCTGCGGCATTGCGGGATGCGATCGAGGAGCAGAATCGCGGTAGGCGGCCCGACCGTGACCGTGTCGCGGCGCACGATGGCGCGCTCGAAGGTCTTGAGCGCGGCGACCTGACGTACGCTGATGTGACGATCGCCGGCGCGCGCGGACGGCAGCGTCGGGTCGAGCGGACGAATCACATCGACCAGCAGCAGCACGAAGAGCAGCACCGGCACGATCGCCATGCTCGCCACGATGGCGAAATCGAGCAAGCTCGGCGCACGCCGCTCAGCCACGATCGCCCCGCGGCGGCACGTTGACGTTGATCACCAGCCCGAGCATCGCCATGTTGACCACGAGCGAGGTCATGCCGAAGCTCACGAAGGGGAAGGTCACCCCGGTGAGCGGCAGTACGGCGAGATTGCCCGCGACGGTCACCGCGAGCTGGCAGAGCGCGAGCACGACCCAGGCTACGCCGATCCAGGAGATGAGCGCTTGATCGTCGTTGACTACGTGCTCGGATGCGGTGACGAGCCGCGGCTCGCCGCGCGTCACGCGGCCGTGATGGCGAATGAGCCGGTGCAGCCAGATCGCGCCGCCGATGACCACGATCCAGGCCATCGCCCAGCCGAAAGCGCCGACCAGAGCAGTGAGCGTGTAGTCGCTTTGAATCTGGGCGGGCACTCCGGCGCAGCTGAGCGCGCCGGAATTTCCGCACCAAGGCACCGAACCGATACCGAAGCCGTCCGGCGGGGCGGCGCGCTGGAACCAGGTCACCAGTGCAAGCTGATCGTTGGCCGAGGCGAGCGGCGCCGCGAGATTCTCGAGGCGCCCGGCGGTGATCTCGTGCAGCGAGCCAAGCTGGAAGAGGGCGATCGTGGTGCCGACGATCCACGAGACGAAGAGCGCCATCGCCAAGGCGAAAGCCGCGCGATACGCGCCGTTGCGCTCCCGCCACCACATCGCGATCGACGCGGCGACGAAGGCGCCGGCACCGTAGCAGGCAATGAGCAGCGGCCCCAGGTAACGCGCAACGATCTGGATCCCGATTACCACCAGCACCACGCACAGGAGCGGCCAGACGTAACGAAGGAGCGAGACGAGCGAGCCGCCGCTGTGCGCCAGGCGCTGTGCCAGTGGACCGCCGCGCAGAAAGAAGAACCATGCAACGCCGACGATGAGACAGAGCCGAGCCATCTCCGAGCTGATCTGCTGCCGGTTCGCAAGCACCCCCACAGCGGCAACCGCGCCGGCGACGAGCATGACGGTGACGGCGGTCATGGGCAGCGGGCCGAGGCTGCGACGGAGGTAGCTCATCAGCGCGTCGACCATCGACAGCGTCCAGCCCAGCACACGCCCGATGCCCGGACGCAGGAAGGCGATCATGGTGAGCACCAGCATCCCCAGCCACAGATGTCCTTGGTGATAGAGCGCCAGGTAGCGGTTGCTGAAATTGCCATTGGCCGACAGATCGAGGAGCAGCAGCCAGCCGAGGCCGGTCGCTGCGACCAGGCCCGGATAGCCGATGCGCGAGGCGAGAGTCTGCGGGACCGAAGGCATCCGCTTCTGCAGCCACACCGACGCAACCAGCGTGACGATGGCTGCACCGAGCAGCGCGAGCACGAATGGCGCGGGCGCCGCAGTGATGGAGGCCGACACGCGTCCCGGCTCGAAGCCGGCGGCAAACGGCCATGGCACGCGACCGATCCACGCGGCGGCGGCCCAGAACGAAAAGGCGAGCGCGACTCCGGTCAGCGCGGATCCCGGCCGCCGGGCGAGCTTGACGAGCACGAGTCCGGCGAACATCCACGCCGCCCACTGCCATCCGGCGGTGTGCAAGAGATCGCGCATCGCCTCGTTCTTGTCGGCGCGCATGCGCGCCTGGCGTGCATCGGCGACGAGCGACGACGCGCGCGAGAGCGCCTCTGTCAGAGGAAAGGCGCCGCATGTGGAGCCGGCGCTGCGCTTCGAGGCTGGCAGCAAGGCGGCGTCGGCGAGCGCCGGTGTCGCACCTTGGCCGTCGAGCGCCGCACCGAGCAACAGTAGGGCGTTTGCCTGTGCGGTCTCGCCACGCTCGGCGGGACCCGCCATCGCGGACTTAACGGATTCGAACGCGCAGGCGAGCGGCAGCGGCGCGGCATCGTCGCCCCCGGCAAGCGCGTAGCGTGCCGCGTACGGCTCGACCTCCGCATCGATCGCCTCGATCTCATTACCGAGCGAGAGCAGGTCGCCCAACCCTTCGCGCTGCTGCAGGCGAAGCTCGCCGCGCCGTTTTTCCGCTTCGGCGAGCGGGCGACGGAAGGCACGCGCGGTCTCGGCATACGCGTTCACCAGCGAGAGCGGAATCCCGGTCGTCGGCGCGGGCTCGCTGCGCAGCTCGGAGCGGCGGCAGAGCCGATCGCGAACCATCGGTTCGGCGAGCGCCCCATGACTCGCGCACAATGCCGGGAGGACGCGCTCGGGCAAGCCGCCTACGGAGATGGCGGCGTCGGCGAAACGTCCGCCGCGGCCGGCATCATCGGCGGCAAGGCGGGCAAACTGGGGAAAGAGCGCGGCGATCGCCGCAATGGCGAGGACCGTTTCGATCAGCGAGGGCCAGTTGATCGCCGCCGCGGGGCGGTCTTCGACACTAAAACTCGCCGCTACTGCCACGTGCGTCTCCTCGCGCCCGTGGGCGAGGAGTGGCATGCTTTACGTCCCACAACCGCGTGCCGCCGCACCTGTCCTGGCTCCAAGGCAAAGCGAAAAACGATAGTCTTGTTACAGTTGCAGCGCGCTGTTGTTACACACTGTTACAGCGCCCCACTGAAACGTTATTCGCGCCCCTGCAGCCGGTCGAAAACCGTAACAACAGGGCTGCGCATTGTCAAGGCAAGACGGTCTGCTAGATTACGACGACAAACGGAAAGACGAGGGCTCCGTTGACATCCACCGTGGTCCTGACCGGCGCCTCGGGCAATCTTGGCCGCGCGGTCGCCGACGCTTTCGCGGAACGCGGCGCGAACCTGGTGCTGATCGCCTCGCGGCGCGAGAGCCTGGCTGCGGCATTCGGCGGCGAGGACGCGAAGCGGCTGTTCGCTCCGGCCGATCTCCGTGACAAAGCGCAAGTCGACGCAGCGGTGCGCGCCGCCGTCGAGCGCTTCGGGCGCATCGACGTGCTGGCCAATATCGCCGGAGGCTTCCGCATGGGAACGCCGGTTCACGAGACGCCGGACGCCGATTGGGATTTTCTCCTCGACATCAACCTGCGCTCGCTGCTCAACATGGTGCGCGCGGCCGTGCCGCAGATGATCGCCGCCGGCGGAGGTCGCATCATTAACGTCGGGGCGCATGCCGCGCTGAAGGGCGTGGCCCGCATGGGCGCGTATTGCGCCAGCAAGAGCGCGGTCATCCGCGTCACCGAGGCGATGGCCGCGGAGCTGCGCGAGAAGAACATCAACGTCAATTGCGTGCTGCCGACGATCATCGACACGCCCGAGAACCGCGCGGCGATGCCCGATGCCGATCCCGGACGCTGGGTGGCGCCCGCCGATCTCGCCAAGGTGTTCCTGTTCCTGGCCTCCGACGACGCCCGCGCGATTCATGGCGCATCGTTGTCGGTGACGTCGCTCAGTTGACTCGCTCGCCAGCAAAGAGAGGCGAACCGGAGTTTCTCCATGACCCGTTTCAAACGCTTTCGCCACGACCCTGACGGGACGCGGCTGCCGATCAAGCTCGATGCGACGACCAACGGCGAGTTCGCGCCGATTCCGCTGGGACCGATGCATGTTCTTGCGCGCCGGCTCGCGTTCGAAGCCGCGACCAAGAACGCGCGGCGGCTCGCGCTGTCACGGCGCGCATTCCTCGTCTCGGCCTGCGGGGCGGCGACGACGCTCCTCGCCATGAACGCCGCTTACGCGGCGAGCGGACGCCGGGGCGGCTACTTCGATCTACACGAAGAGACTGGGCTCGACCTCGACCTTGCGCGCTTGACACTCGATCGCCAGGAATTCATCTTCGACGTGCAGGGGCATTTCGTGAATCCGACCGGCGCCTGGACGCGAGCGCTGCCGTCGAGTGCGCAGCCGCTGCGCTTCGCGACCGACCGCGCGAGCTGCAGCTCGCAATCCGCGCCCGGCCTCGCCTCGCTGAGCTGCCTGGGCTGGGAGTCATTCATCAAGGATGTCTTTCTCGACTCGGATACCGACCTGGTCGTCCTTTCCTTCGTGCCTTCGACGCGCAAAGGCGAGCCGCTCACGATCGAGGAGGCTGCGGCCACTGCCGCGATCGTCGAGCGGATGGAGGGCAGCCATCGAATGCTGCTGCACGGGCGCGTCAACCCGAACCAGGAAGGCGACCTCGAAGGCATGGACGAGCTCGCCGCCCGTTATCCCGTCGCGGCCTGGAAGACCTACACGCAGTGGGGGCCCGACGGCAAGGGCTTCTTCCTGGACGACGACGCCGGGCTCGCGATGATCGAGAAGGCGCGCAAGCTCGGCATTCGCACCATCGCCGTGCACAAGGGCCTTCCGTTCGGGCCGCAGTCCTACGAGCACTCGACCTGCATCGACATCGGCCGCGTGGCGAAGCGCTTTCCCGACGTGAAGTTCCTCGTCTACCACTCCGGCTTCGTGCCTGAGAAAGCCGAAGGGCCCTACGATCCGGCCCGCACCGATGGCATCGACGCGCTGGTTACGAGCCTGCGCAAGAACAATATCAAGCCGGGTGCGAACGTCTACGCCGAGCTGGGCTCGACCTGGCGCTTTCTGATGCGCGACCCGGACCAGACCGCGCACGCGCTCGGCAAGCTATTGAAATACGTCGGCGAGGACAACGTGCTCTGGGGCACCGACTCGATCTGGTACGGTTCGCCGCAGGACCAGATCCAGGCCTTCCGCAGCTTCCAGATTTCGGGCGAGCTGGCAGCCAAACACGGGTACCCAGGGATCACCGCCGCGCGCCGCGCCAAGGTGTTCGGACGCAACGCCTTGAAGGTGTACAAGATTTCGGAAGACGTCCTGAAGAAACACCTCGCCACCGACAAGCTCTCCCGTGAGCGGGTCGCTTACGCCGAGCACGCCGATCCGAGCTTTCTCACCTACGGCCCGAAAACGCGGCGCGAATTCCTCAATCTGAAGGCGCGCGGGGGTTAGCAAAAAACGTGCGTGACGCCAACGACGCGAAGGCCGTTTGTCGGCGCGCCAATTTTTCCGTTTACGCGTTGAGCGAGCGGGCGTACCATCCAATTGCGAGTCGCTGCCCGGCAGGAGTGGCTTGGCGGAGGAAGTTGTAGAGGAGCTTACTATGTGCTACGAATTCAGCGAATGGACCCGGAAGCTGCGCGCAGCTGATCAGGCGCGCAAGGAGCAGCAGCAACGCGAGCAGGTGACAAAGCAGCCGGAACGCACGCCTGAGGCGCCGGCGACACCGGAACCAAGCGTGAAGGAGCGCGAAAGAGTTCCCGCGTAGCACTGTCCCCGGTCAAATCGAAGCAAACGGAAGCCCCGCGCCCGCGGGGCTTTCGCTTTATCGCAACGCGCGGCGCCTTGTCGTACCGGCCCGCGCCCCGTCGCGTGATCGTCGACTCGCGGCTGCGTCCGCTGCTATGTTGCCCGGCTGATCGCATGCCAGACGCATCGATCGCTCCGCGACGGCGGCGCCGCGTTCGCCGACGCGAAGGTTCGAGGCCAACGCGGCTCGGGAGGAATCACTCATGAACTTCTTCAAGATACTGGTCGCGGCTTCGCTCTGCGCTTTTTGTCTTACATCCGTCCCGTGCTGGGCGGTCGATCGACCCTATACGATGGGCTCCGTATGGACGGTCACGCTCGTCCGCGTGAAGTATGGGATGGACCAGCAGTACCTGACCGATCTCTCCGGCGCCTTCAAGCGGAGCCTGGACGAGGCGCGCAAGCAGAACCTGATCCTGTCCTACAAGGTGCTCGACGGCGTGTCCTCGAACGGTAACGATTGGAATCTGATGATTCTTACCGAGCAGAAGAATTGGTCGCTGTTCGATACGCCGCCGGAGACGTTCGACGCCATCGCCGAGAAGATGGTCGGTCCCGAGAAGCAGCAGCTCGAGCTGTTGGTCAAGCGCAGCGACATCCGCGAGATCGTCGGGATCAAGAACCTGCAGGAAGTCATTTTCAAGTAATCGCGGCCGGGAACCGTTGCCAACCTTCGCCGGCCCAAGCTGACGCGGTACGCGTTGATGCGACCGGCTCATTAAGGAGTGAAGCGATGGCAAACCCGTTTGTGCACGTCGAGTTGCATACCAAGGACGTCGCCAAGGCGAAGCAGTTCTACGGTCAGCTGTTCGGCTGGAAGTTGCAGGACATGCCGATGCCGGAAGGCGGCGGTTACACGATGATCAGCGTGGGAGAAGGGACAGGCGGCGGAATGATGAACGATTCCGACCCCAAGGCCCCGCCGTACTGGCTCGCCTACGTCGGAGTGGACGACATCAAGTCTGCGACGGAGAAGGCGAAGGAGCTCGGCGCCACCGTCGTGCAGGACGTGATGCAGGTCGGAGAATACGGCTGGATGAGCGTGATCCGCGATCCTACCGGCGCGCATCTCGCGCTGTGGAAGTCGAACGGGAAGAACTGAGCAGCAACGACTGACGACGCGCCACCGCCCGTAAGCGGTGGCGCGTGCGATTTCACCCTCGGGCGCGGAAGGCGTCCTCGAGCAGGCGCGGCTCGATGCCGCCGGCGGCGGGATCGCCGTTGGCGTAGCGGTAAAGCGCGGCGGAGTAGATGCCGTGCAGGGTTGCCTGCGCGAGCCCGAGCAGGCTCACCACGAGCGCCGAGACGACGATGAGCAGCACGCCGGCCGCGGTGTCGTGCGCCGCAAATGCCACGACCACGAAGGATCCGCCGACGAGCACGGTGAAGAAGATGAGCGCGCCGAACACGAGGCCGATGCCGGCGCTGCCGATGATGTCCTCGCCCCAGGCCTTCTTGATCAGCTCGACGCTGCGCTCGATCGCTTCGATGGGACCGACGTCCTCCGCCGCGAGCACCGGCGCCACGAGCGCGGTGGCCACGCTCCATGCGAGCCCGATCAGCCCGACGACGATCCGGCCGATGATGCCGACGCGCTCGGCGATCACGCGCAGGATCAGCCCGACCGTCGCTGCGATCAGCGCGTAGGCGACGATCACCGCGAGTTGCGACCACGCGCGCCGCAGGCCGTCGCCGATGCTCGCTTCCTGGCCGTCGAAGCGATCGAGCGCGACTTCGATCAGCGCGGTGTTGAAGAAGATCACGATCGAATACTGCAGCCAGTAGAAGGCAAAGAGCGCCACGTAGGTCAGCGCCGGCATCGCACGCGCGCCGTGCTTCGACCAGAGTGCGAAGCTGGGGAACAGCGGAAACGCGAAGCTGCCGATGACCAGCAGCATCGCGATCGAAGAGAGCAGCGGAAAGACGAGCAGGCTCTTGTCCTCCAAGAGCAGGCTCATGCATTCGACTGCGAGGTCCCAGCTTCTCTGGAATCGATCGAACAAGGCTCGCCTCCCCCGAGTCGAGCGATTGAAAACGCCACCTAGGCTACGGCAACTCGCGGCGGCGACGCAACAGTAGCCGACCGGCCGTTCTCGGCCGCCAAGCCGAAATGGCGCGCGTAGCGCGCCTCGAGACGTTCGAGAGAGAGCAGGACGAGCAGGTCCGCGGTGTTGAACTCCGGATCCCATGCCGGCTCGCCGCAGACCCACGCCCCGAGGCGGAGGTAGCCCTTGAGCAGCGCCGGAATGCGCGCAGGCGCGCATCCAGCGGCGACGTGCACGACCGGAGTGTACGGCATCACGCGATATTGGACCGGAGCGAGGTGATGCGAAGAGACGGCCGCGTAAACGGCAAGCGCGTTAGCGCCGCCGTCTTCCATGCCGATGCTCGCGCAGCCGAAAAGATGACGTACCCCTTGTGCGCGTATGAAACCGGCGATGCCCGACCAGAGGAGCATGATCGCGGCGCCGCTGCGGTAATCGCGATGGATGCACGCGCGCCCCAGCTCGGCGAGCCCTGCGCGCAATGACTCGAGCGGCGTCAAATCGAATTCGGCGCCGGCAATGAAGCTCCCTAATCGTGCAGCACGCTCGGGCGTGAGCAGCCGATAGGTACCGATCACCTCGCCGGTCGCGCAATCGCGAACGATCAGATGCTCGCAGAAGGGATCGAAACGGTCGCGCTCCACGCTGGATCGCCGGGCTCCGATGCGCGCGCCCATCTCTTCGATGAACACGCGATGTCGCAGCCGCTGCGCCGCGCGCACATCATCGCGCGAACGCGCGAGCGAAACGGTGAGATGCGGCCGACCGGATACAAGTCTTTCGCGTACGGCAGCCGCAGGAATCGGCAGGCTCATTTATTGTTCTCCCTTGCGAGAGTTTATTGGCCGTGATCGTGATAGTAGCCGCGATATCCGTATCCGTTGCTGTAATAGCCGTTTCGATAGCCGTCGTGATAATAGCCGTCGTGCACGACGACGCAGCCGCTCAACAGCAGACCGAGAAGCACATAGACAAGTTTACGCTTCATGTTTGCATCCATGTGACATCGACACGCTGGTTGGACATCGTGCGATTTCACTTGGTGCGCGAGCGCACCCGCCGCTTGTAGTCCCTGCGACTACATCCGAAGTAGGAAATGCTTACGCGGCGCAAGCGGCCGGTAAGCTTGATCGCCCGAGGGCGTACTTCTAGCGGATTGGTTTCAGCGGAGCGACGGTCGCGCCTTCGATGGCGTTGCGTTCGAGCGCGCTCGCGACGAAGCCCGAGGACTTCATCTCTTCGACGAACGCGGTGAGATAACGAGCGCCTTCGGGTCTGCCCTTGGGCGTTGCCATCGCCTGCTCGATGACCATGAAGCGGCCTTCGAGCATGTGCCAGCCCGGCAGGCGCTTCGCGTCGGACTCGAGCTGCTGCTTCACGCCCGCCATGACGTCGATTCGATTCGCCGCGATCAGATCCGCAACGGCTTGCGAAGTCGATGCGCGAACGATCTCAGCCTGCTTCAGTTCGCGCGTGAGGAAAAGATCGTAGGCGCTGCCGGCACCCACGCCGACGCGCACGCCGCGGCGGTCGACCTCCGCGTTGCTGCGGATCGACGAGCTCGCCGGCACCATGTACGCGCCTTCGATCAGGACATAGGCTGCGGTGAAGTCCATGTCCGCGGCGCGCACGGGATCGATGGCGATGAAGCCGACGTCGACGCGCTTCGACTTGAGCGCCTCGACGGATAAGGCCGCAGTATTCACGACGGACGTCTCGAGCGGCACGCCCAATCGCTTCGCCAGCTCGCGCGCGAGATCGACCGACACTCCGCCCGGCTCGCCGCCAGCGGAGCCTGTCTTCGCGAGCACGGGATTGCCGGTGTTGATCACCGCCCGCAGTTTCCCGGTCGGTGCAAGCTGAGCGACAGCTTCGCTTGGTGGCTTCGTTGTCATGGGAGTGGTCGAGCAAGCTGCGAGGATCGCCGTGAAAGCGACGGCGAGCGTGTTGCGGGTCATGGCTGCCTCGATTGTTAGCGACACATTAGCTTGCACCCGAATGGAAGTCGAGCAGCAAAAAAACAAACGGGGCCCGCGAGGGCCCCGTTGTTGAAACAATGAAACGAACGGCTACTGCCGTCAGTGCGGATTGGCGTGACCCGGCACGCTCGGCTTCGGATGCGGCTTCGGCTTCGTCGTGGATATCGCGGACTGCGCGTCACCCGGTGAGACGCCGGCGATCAGGCTGTCGACAAGGCTCGGGTTGATCGGCGACCCGAATCCGGTCGTCGCATCCCAGCCCGGTCCCGCCATGAAACCAGCGATGTCGACTTCATTGCCGCCGGAGTCGAACTCGACCGCCGAGTTGTTACCCTGGGTGATGTCGTGGAACGACGCCTGGGCCTTCTTCGATACCTTGCCGATGTTGTAGATCGCCTTGCTGAGAAAGCCCAATCGTCCGCCGGCCTTCTGGTTTGCGATCGCGAGCATCGCCGACCATTGCGGAGAGCCGCAGCTTGTGCCTCCGAAGGTATAGAAGCCGGGGATTACGCCGGGAATGTTCAGATAAGTCAGCACGCCGTGAAGGATGGCTGCGTTGTACGCGACGTCGGGTACGCCGCGTTGCTTTCCGCCCGGAAGAGTGCTCTGCTGCCATGACGGCACGTCGAACAGCACGCTGAACCCGCCGCCGGTCGCCTCGGTGGCGCCGAAGAAGGCTTGAAAGTCGCCCGTAGGTCCTTCGTTCCAGACGATCTCACTCAGCCACGTTCCAGGGACCGGGTGCGCGGCGGGATCGCAGCCCAGTACGGGCAAGCAATAATCGGCTGCTCGAAGCTCTGTCCCACCGACTGCGACTGCCAGAGGATCGCTCGCCGGCGAAGAGGCAGCCTGCGTCCATGAGTTCCCATCGCAGGTCTGCTGCGATGCGCCTTGATCACCGGAAGATGCGAACAGCGTGATTCCCTTTTGCGCGGCTGCTACGAACAGGTCATGGTATGCGGCGAGAATAGCCGGATCGACGCAGCTCTCGTTTTCGCCGAAGCTCATCGAAACGACATCGCCGAGGCTATTGGTTATCGCATACGACACGGCGCTCAGGATGTCGGCATCGTTGTTGGTCTTGGCGAGCACCAGAAAGATGTTGGCTCCTGGAGCGATGTTGTGCGCCCATTCCACGTCGAGGCTGATTTCCTCGGCCCAGCCGGTCATGTTCGGATCGCCAGGAACGAAGGGTGTGAGACCGTCCGGCGCGATTTGAGTCAGATTGGTCGGCGGAAGCCCGTAGAACGTGTTGTAGTGATCGATCTGGCTGACCAGGTTCGGATTCTGAAAGGCGTCGACAATGACTATCGTATGGCCCGTGCCGTCAAAACCTTGGCTGATTAGCGTGTCGATGCCATAAGCATGGCGCATCTGGTATGGGTCATAGCACTGCCTGCCTGGGATGGATGACAACCCGACTTGACAGGTAAAAAGGCCATACTGCGGCGTCGACTGACCCGACAGGGTTGCCTGTGGCCCGCGGACTAGGAACGGCGACACGCTGTGATGCGACCCAGCGGCGAGCGTTTGTGATGCTGCGGCAAAGAGTGCAACTAAACAGAAACAAGCATATGAGATGAAGCGGATGATCGGTTTGATCATTTCGTGCTCCCAGAGAAATGCATTGGCAAACGCCGGCGTTGCGGATCGCGCTAACGCTCGACGACACTGCGACTGATTGGCCCCTAAACTGGTGAACCGCTCGCTCCTTGTGGTTTAAAGCCTACCTGGCGGTAGCCCCCGAACCCGTTCGCTCTGGAGCGTGAGTCGAACGAGCGAGAGCGTAATACCGGCGAAATCGCCCGGTCAAGATTTTTTTGAGACGGTAGCTGCGGCCGATGGCTCCTGCGCGGCAATGCAGGAGGCCTTGTTGCAACGCGGGATGTTCAGCGGCTTTGCGGGCTCTTGTAAGATCTACAAAAACGCTCAATGCACTGACGTCCTCAAGCGAAGGAAGCAGAAGGGCCGAGCAGCGAGAAGCTGCTCGGCCCCCTTGCGTCAGAGACTATTGAGCCTTCACCTGCTGGAAGAACACATCCTCCTGCGGATGGGTTTGGCCCGATATCGGATCGAGCACGTTGACCGGCTCAGTCACCATGTTGCGCGTGTCACCCCACCCAGCGTAAACGGTTCCATTAGCCGTCGTCACGCTTTGATACTCTCCCAACGCGTAACAAACCGCGATCTGGCGATCGTAGTTCGTGGCTCTAAAGTCCGGAGCATTCGACAGCGGAATGTTCGTCGGCGGGAGATTCGCCGACGTGCTGGTCACGCGGACGTTGCGGTTTGACGGGAAGCTGCCGCCGCCGTCGTGCGAATTCGCCATGTCGAGATCGACCGTACCGTTGCTGTGCTGCGTGTAGTAGGTGATGTGGACGTCGTTCGGATCGTTGTCGATCGCAAGCGCCGGAAGGACATGAGCTATGTCTCCAGCCGATGGGTTGACCTGGATAGGTGCTGACCAGGTCTGGCCACGGTCATTCGAACGCATGAACATGACATTCGACAATGGCGATGCGCCGAAGGACGGGATCGTCGCGTTGCTCCACGCGAGGAACAGGACGCCGTTGCGTGCGGCAAGTGCCGGTTGCAGGGTCATCCGGGAGGCGTTGATGTAACGGGGAATGCCAAATGCGCCCGGTCCGGCATTCGCCGTGCCGTGAATCGTCAGTCTGAAGTTGCCTCCTCCACACTCGGTGAACTCACCCGGCTGCGTAACCGGCATGACGGTCGGGTCCGGCGCACCCGGCACATTGAACGTTGCGAACCGGAAAGTCGCTCCGCCGTCGTCGGAGATCATCATCTGGATGAAGTCCTGGTCCGAGTTGCTGAAGTGCAGGAACGGAACGTAAAGGCTTCCAGTGATCGGATCGACGACCGGGTTGGTAAAGGTCAGGCAATTTTGCGGATGCGTCGGATCGGGATCTGCGGCCGGCGCGTAGATTGTCCTCGCGGTCCAGGTCGCGCCGCCATCGATCGAACTGCCGAAGCGAAGCTGGCAGCTGCCGTCGGACTGGAAGCTGGTCCAGGTTACGTAGACGTTGTCGCGGCTCTTCGTCACCGGATCCGGCCCCACCGCCAGCCATTCCTTGTCGCTGCCGTCATCCTGCTGGACGACGACTCCGGCGCTCCACGTTTTCCCGCCATCGGTCGACTTGTTGACCTGGATCGTGCCGTGCCCGCCGGCCGCAGCAAGGTTGGCGAAATAAAACACGCCATGGCGATCGACTCCGACCGAAGGATCGCCGAAGGTTTCCGAGGCGCCGGCGGCCGGCGGAATGAAGCCGCTCGTCCACGTCTGCCCGCCATCGCTCGATACCGAGAAGCCGGACAGAAGAACCTGGTCGGTGATCAGGCCCGGCCCGGAGGGGTTCGGACTGACGTGTATGCCGGCCGAGTTGTTGTACGTCACCACGATGTTGCGGCCCGACCCAGCCGCCGAAACCTCGCTTTGCGTGAACCTGACGAACGGACGGAAGCCGGGGAAGATCTGAATGTAATCGAGGCTTGGGTCGTTCACTTGCACGTTGCTGCCGCGCAGCTGGACCGGCGGTACCGTCGAACCGCCACTCACCGGAGGCGCATTGTCAGGCAGGATTACATTGTTCGCGTTCAGTTCGTCTTGCAATATGCGTCCGCCGGAACGGACGTCGACTTCTATCCCTAACTTGTTCACGAAGCCGAGGGAAGGCCCGCTCTGGGCAAGCGAAGCGCCGGCGAACAGGATCGAGCCTGCAGCCAGTGCCGTATTCAATAGAGTCTTGCGAGGAAACATCTTGTCGATCTCCAAAAAAGAACAGCAAAGCCCGCCATTTCAACGAGAGTGAATGATCGGGTTGATCATTTCTCGCTCACGAAGAAATGCATTGGCAAACGTCGAGTGGTCGCGGATCACGCGAGCGCTCGACGACGAAACAACCGATTGACCGCCCGAATGAACCGCTCGCCCCTTGTCGTTAGCCTACCTGGCGGTAGCTCCCAAACCGTTCGCCCGGAGCGTGAGTCGAACGGACGAGAGCGTAATACCGGCGAAATCTCCTGGTCAAGATTTTTTGTTGGCAGATGCTCCCTTGCAGCCGATAATTCGCTTGGGTCCACGCAAGTAGCCCTCCCCACGCACAGAGTATTGCCCGGTTCGGGCTCCGGGCATTCGAGGCAGCACATGAAATACCGTACCCTTCCGGGAACAGAGCTCAAGGTCTCCGAGGTCTGCCTCGGCACCATGACCTGGGGCGAGCAGAACAGCGAAGCCGAGGCGCACGCGCAGCTCGACTACGCGATCGCGCAGGGTATCAACTTCATCGACACGGCCGAGATGTATCCCGTACCGCCCAACGCGACGACGCAGGGGCGTACGGAAGCCTTTCTCGGCAGCTGGCTCGCGCGACACGGACACGACGGTCTCGTCATCGCCAGCAAAGTTGCCGGACCGGGGCGGCGCGACTGGATCAGGAACGGGCGCACCGATCTGACGCGCGACGTCATCGCGGAAGCCGTCGACACGAGCCTCGCGCGGCTCAAAATCGACGTCATCGATCTTTACCAGATCCACTGGCCACAGCGTAACGTCCCGATGTTCGGCTCGACCGAGTTCGATCCTGCCAAGGAGAAGAAGGGCGGGCCGGCGATCCGCGAGCAGGTCGAGGGCATGGCACGGCTGATCGAGTTGGGCAAGATACGCCACTACGGGCTCTCGAACGAGACCGCCTGGGGCGTGTGCGATTTCCGCCGAGTCGCGCGCGAGCTGGGCGTTCCCGGTCCGGTGACGATACAGAACAGCTACAGCCTCGTCTCGCGCAACGTCGATAACGATCTTGCCGAAGTGCTGTTCCGCGAAGAGATGTCCCTTCTCGCCTACAGTCCGCTCGCCGGTGGCGTGCTCACCGGGAAGTATCTCAACGGCAGCAAGCCGCCACGCTCGCGCTTCACGCTATTCGACGGTTTGGGCATTCGCTTCCGCAAGCCGATCGTGCCGCTGGCGGTTGCGGCTTACGTCGAGCTCGCACGCAAGCGCGGCATCTCTCCCGTGCAGCTCGCGCTCGGCTACGTGAAGAGCCGCTGGTTTCTCGGTGCCTCCATCATCGGCGCGACGACGATGGCGCAGCTCGAGGAAGACATCGCGGCGGCGCAGTTCGAGCTCGACGCCGATACCCTGACGGAGATCGCCGCGGTGCAAGCTCGGTTTCCGAATCCGGCGGGCTAACGCGAACGATGAGCTTTCTCTGGCCACAGGCGCTCTGGCTTCTTCTTGCCATGCCGATGCTCGTCGGCTTGTACATTCTGCTGCTGCGGCGGAAGAAGAAAAACGCGCTGCGCTATGCGAGTCTGGGCATGGTGCACGAGGCGCTCGGTTCGGCGAGGCGCTGGCGCCGTCACGTGCCGCCCGCGCTCTTTCTGCTGGCGATGATCGCGCTAATCGTCGCGATCGCCCGACCCAGCGCGACCATTACGTTGCCTTCGGAGCAACGCACGATCATCCTCGCGATCGACGTCTCGCTCAGCATGCGCGCCAACGACGTCGAGCCGAGCCGCATCGAGGCCGCGCGCGAAGCCGCGAAAGCCTTCGTGCGCGAGCAGCCATCCGACGTGCGCATCGGCATCGTGAGCTTCGCGGGCTCGGCCTCGGTAGTGCAGAAGCCCACCCACAATCGCGACGATCTCGTGGCCGCGATCGATCGCTTGCAGTTGCAGCTTCACACGGCGATCGGCAGCGGCATGATCATGGCGCTCGCGACGTTGTTCCCCGACGAGGGACTCGAGCTCGACATCGCCGATTTCGGCGTCGCGCCCTTGCGCGACGGCAGCCGCGGCAAGTCGATCGATCGGCCGCGCGAAGAGAAGAAGAAGGATTTTCAACCGGTGCCGCCCGGCTCGAATCACTCCGCGGCCATCATTCTGCTTACCGATGGCCGGCGCACGATCGGGCCGGATCCGCTCGACGCGGCGCGCATGGCCGCGGATCACGGCGTGAAGATTTACGCCGTCGGTTTCGGCAAGCCCGGGGGCGGTACCGCGACGGTCGACGGCATCCCGATCTACATGCGCTACGACGAGGAGACGCTGAAGGCGATCGCGGCGCTCACCGAAGCGGAATACTTCCAAGCGGGCAGCGCCGCGGAGCTCAAAAAGGTGTACGAGACCCTCAACGCGCGCTACGTTCTGGAGAAGAAGGAAACCGAAATCTCCGCGCTCGCGAGCGCGCTCGGCGCGCTGCTGGTCCTTGTGGCAGCGGCCTTGTCGCTGTGGTGGACGCACCGCATTGTGTGATTACCAGCGCTGCTGAGAGAAAACAAAGCGCAGCGCATCGGACAATTCCGGTTGCACAAATGGCGGTCAAGCCTATAATGACAGCGTCATAGGGAAGGTCCACCGGCCCGCTGCGGGCTTTTTCGAAGGAGGCATCATGCTCGGTTTCAATCGGACTGGTGAGGCCAAAGACGGCAGCAAGCCCGCGCTCAAGCCCGCACTCTACGAACCGCCAGTCAGCCCCACGCGGCTCAGTGGCATACGCGCACCTACACCGGCACCGACCGTACATCGTGAAGGGTCGAACGCACTCGCCGCGAGCGCGCGCCCCGCGCCGGCGCCGGAACCTGCACCAGCGATTCCCGTGCTCAACGATGCGCCCGGCAGCAAGCTCTTCGTAGGCATCAACATCAAGTTGAAGGGCGTCGAGATTTCCGATTGCGACGCGCTGGTCATCGAAGGGCAGGTCGAGGCGACAGTGCACAGCAAGCTGATGCAGGTTGCGCAGCCGGGCACCCTTCACGGAACAGCGCTGATCGACGTGGCCGAGATCCACGGCGAATTCTCTGGAGAGCTGACGGCGCGCACGCGGTTGGTTGTACACGGCACGGGACGCGTGTCGGGCACGATCCGTTATGGCAAGCTGATCGTGGAGGAGGGCGGCGAGCTCTCCGGCGACGTGAAGCGGCTCGACGCCGGCGACGAGCACGCGCAGCGCTCGCTCCTCGCGGGTTCATCGCCGCGAAGCTAAGCATCACACCGTGTCGCCGGCCGAGTGCTGGCGGCACGGCAGCACGAAGGATTACGAGGTCATTTCCTCGCGCACCGGCTCCAGCACGACTTTCGCGCGCGCGGCTTCCATCGTTTTGGCGAGCAGGATCATCAGCGCGTAGACCGCATTGATGTGCGGAGTCGCCACGCCTGTCAGCTCGCCCAGTTCCTTCACTGAGCCAATGAGCGCGTCGATTTCGATCGCGCGGCCGGCCTCAACGTCCTGCAGCGTGGACGTCTTGTGCTTGCCGACCTTCTCCGCGCCGGCGATGCGTTTCTCGAGCGGAACGCGGAAGGTCGCTCCGAGCTTCTCGCCGATTGTCTGTGCTTCGCGCATCATGTCGCCCGCCAGCTCGCGCGTCGTAGGATCCTGGCAGACGTCGACCAGCGTGGCGTGCGTGAGCGCGCTGATTGGGTTGAAGCTGAGATTGCCCCAGAGCTTGAGCCAGATCTCGGACCGGATGTCGGTGAGAATGGGCGCCTTGAAACCCGCGTTGATCATCATTTCGGAGATCTGCTTAAGGCGTTCGGTCTCCGCGCCATTGAGCTCCCCGATCGGGAAGCGATCGCCCTCGACGTGCTTGATCACGCCCGGAGCGATGATCTCGCCTGCGGGATAGACGACGCAGCCAATGATGCGCGCCGAGTCGATGTACGCGCTGATCGCGCCGTCGGGATCGGCGGTGCGCATGCGGTAATCGGCATAAGGTCCGCTGAACTTCTGGAAATACCACCACGGCAGCCCGTTCTGAATCGGAATGACTACGGTGTCGCGGTGAAACATGCTCGTCAACTGCGATGCGAGCGGCGCGATCTGGTTCGCCTTGACCGCCAGAAAGACGACGTCCTGCTCGCCCGCTTCGGCGCAGGTCGCGACCGCGCGCAGATTCGTCGCTATTTCCTCGCTGCCGTCGGCGTGCACGAGTTTCAGCCCGTTCTTTTTGATCGCAGCGAGATGCGCGCCGCGATCCACCACCGTCACGGGTTGGCCGGAGAGCGCGAGCCGAACTGCGAGCAAGCCGCCGATCGCGCCGGCACCCACGATGCCGATCTTCATGTCGTCCTCCTTCGGGAATTCCTCACTCGAAACGATTGGTCAGCGTGCCCACGCCGTCGATGACGATGCTCACGGTGCTGCCGGGCTTCATCGATCCGACTCCAACCGAAGTGCCGCAGGCGATTACGTCGCCGGCTTCGAGTGTCATGTCGCGCGAGATGAGCGAAACCAGCGCCGCCGGCGGAAAGATCATGTCGCTCACCGGATAGTTCTGTCGCTCCTGCCCGTTGAGGATGGTCTTGATCGTGAGCGTTGCCGGATCGATGCCAGTCGCGATCACCGGACCGAACACGCCGAAACTGTCGAAGCTTTTGGCGCGCGTCCACTGGGCGAAGCTGGAATCCTTGTTGATCAATTCGGCCGCCGTGACGTCGTTGATGCAGGTGTAGCCGAGGATGTGCTTCGGCGCATCGGCCTCCGACACCGCGCTGCAGCGCCTGCCGATGACGATGCCGAGCTCGCCTTCGTAAATCACCTTGCCCGAGTAGGACGCAGGCGGACGTATTGTTTCCTCGTGCGCGAGGAAAGAATTGTTGGCCTTGAGGAAATAGAGCGGCTCGGGCGGAATCGCGTTGCCGAGCTTTTCCGCCAGCGCGCGGAAGTTGTTCCACAGCGCGACCATTTTTGAGGGCTTGACCGGCGTCAGGACCTTCGTATCGCGCAGCGACAACGACTCGCCGGTCGGCGCGTGCTCGCCGAAGGGGTTACCCGAATGCAGGCGAACGCTTTCGCCCTCGAGCAGACCGAAATGCTCGCGTCCGCCGTGCTGGACGCGAATCCAGTGCGGCATTTCTCTCCTCCTGCGTGAAGCGTGTGCGGCTTGCCTGATCTGCCACGCCGTTATTGGCAGGGGAGCGATACTACAATCTTTTGGAAACCGTTTCCAATTATCCTGGGCAGCACGGCATGACGGAGTCTGTAATACACTGGCCCGGGAAAATGAGTAAAACGTCTTCTCTTCGCCTGCTAGCGCTCCTGCTCGGCTGCTTCGCAGCGATGCCCGCCGCTGCACAGTCGCCTTTCCCCGCGAAAGCGATCCACATGATCGTGCCGCTCGCCGCCGGCAGCGCGGTCGACAACGCGATGCGCATCGTCGCCGAGCGTATGGGGCAGAACATGGGGCAGGGGATCGTGATCGAGAACCAACCTGGCGCGGCGGGGCTGATCGGAGCGGAGCGCGTGGCGAAAGCCGCTGCAGATGGCTACACGATCGGCGGCTTCAACGACAGCATCATGACCATGCTGCCCAATCTCTACGCGACGATGCCGTGGGACATCCTGCGCGACTTCGACCCGGTGTCGCTGGTCGCGACCGTCGAATGGGGACTGGTGACCTCGAACGACGCGCCCTATCGGAGCGTTGCCGATCTCATCGCAGCCGCAAAGGCGAATCCGCGCAGGATTGACTACGGGTCCGGCGGCAATGGCAGCCCGCAGCACGTGGCGATGGAGCTTTTCGCATCGACTGCAGGCATCTCGCTCACGCACGTCCCGTACAAGGGCGCGACGCAAGCGGCCGTCGGCGTCGCGGCAGGCGAAGTGCCGGTCGCATTCCAGGGGCTCGCCACGGTGGCGGGTCTCGTCAAGGGCGGCAAGCTGCGCTTGATCGCGGTCACCACGCCGCAGCGGCTGCCGCAGTTCCCGGACGTGCCGACCGTTTCCGAATCGGGACTGCCTGGCTTCGAATTCAATTCATGGGCGACGATCGTTGTACCGGCAGGAACGCCGAAACCCGTCATTGAAAGACTCAACGCTGAAATCGTGAAAGCGCTTGCGTCACGCGACGTGCAGGAGAAGCTCATCGCGCAGGGACTCACGCCGCGCGGATCGAGCCCCGAGGAGTTGAGACAAGCCACGCGTCGGCAACTCTCCCGCTATGCAACATTGATGAAGCAGGCCGGGATAAAAGTCGAGTGAACGCTGACTAAGCGTTCATGGGCATCGATCATCGTCGTTACCTGACGTTGCTTCTCGCCGCGGCGATCACGAGCGCGTTTTCTCCAGCGTTTGGCGCTGAGCGAAAGCTGCACGAGCCAGTGGTCGCGCTCTCGGTCGCTCCCGGGATGCTCATACGCTGGTCGGTGCCGGGAACGAAGCGCTGCAGCATCGGCAGGCGATCCTGGGCGCCGCTCGGAGACACCTGCTATTTCCCGATCGATCTCGAGCAAGGACCCGGGGTGATCAGCGTCGTGCGAAGGGGCTCGAGCCGCAGCGAGGCAGCGCGCATCCGGATCGAACCGCGCAGTTACGGCACGCAGTCGATCGAGCTGCCCGATATTCCGCAGGCCAATCCGTCGCCGGAAGACTTACGGCGTAACGAACGCGAGCGCGTCTTGCTGGCGAGAGTCCTCAATCGCAAGGAAGGGCCGCCGATGTTCAGCCTGCCGCTGGGCAAACCTGCGAACCCGCTGCCCGAAGGCAAGTCGTTCGGAGTCGATCGGATCTTCAACGGCAAGCCTGCGTTGCAGCCGCACATGGGCAGCGATTATCCGGTGTCCGTCAACGCGCCTGTTCTTGCGGTAGCGGATGGAACGGTGGTGCTCGCGCAGGATCTCTTTTATCCGGGCAATGCGGTATTCATCGATCACGGCGACGGACTGATCAGCATGTATTTCCACCTGTCCGAAATCGACGTACAGGCGGGCCAGCAAGTGAGGAAAGGCGACAACCTCGGACGCGTCGGAACGACCGGACGCTCGACGGGCCCGCATCTTTTCTTCGGCGTGCGCTGGCACAGCGCGCGCATCGATCCCCGCTTCCTGCTCGAGGATCCAGCCAAGATCCCCGCACTGTAGGGCGTCAGCGGCGCGCGTGCGCCGCGATTACGATCGCCACACAGGCCGTCAGTTTCTTCGCATAAGGGATGTGCAGAAACTCGTTTGGCCCGTGCGCGTTGGAGTGTGGCCCGAGCACGCCGGTGATGAGAAACTGCGCGTCGGGAAAATGCTTGCCGAGCATCGCCATAAAGGGAATCGTGCCGCCTTCGCCCATCGCCGCGGCGGGCTTGTCGTAGAAACGCGACGAGGCCTCGTCGATCGCGCGCGCGAGCCAGTCCGCAATAGGCAACGCGTTCCAGCCGGTCGCACCCTCGGTGATCTCGAAGCGCACATTGGCGCCGGCCGGAGGATCGTTTTCGAGAACGCGTTTCATGGTGCGCGCCGCCATTTGAGCATCGACAGTCGGCGGCAGCCGCAGCGACAACTCGAGCGAAGTCTGCGGGCGCAGGACGTTGCCTGCATCGGCGATTGGCGGCAAGCCATCAGCGCCGATGATCGAAAGCGCAGGACGCCAAGTACGATTGAGGAGCGCCTCGGTGCGATCGCTGACCATCGGCTGCGTCGATCCCGCGAAAGGATACTTGTTGATGACGAGATCGCCTAGAATCTCCGCGGCGCGCTTGGCTTGCGCAGCGCGCTCGGCGGGAATCGCTGAGTGAAATTCGCTCGGCAACAGGCGTCCGGTGGCGGAGTCCTCGATGCGGTCGAGCAGCTTACGCGCAATGCGAAACGACGAAGGCACGACTCCGCTCGCGTCGCCGGAGTGCACGCCTTCGGTGAGCACTTCGACGGTGAGTTTGCCACCGGCCAGGCCGCGCAACGAGGTCGTCGCCCACATGCGCTCGTAATCGCCGCATCCCGAGTCGAGGCCGACCACGAAGTCCACTTTGCCCATGCGCGGCGCCAGCGCGTCGAGGTACGCCGGCAGATCGTAGCTGCCGCTCTCTTCGCAGGTCTCGATCATGCCGACGCAATGCGGATGGGCGATGCCTTGCGCCTGCAGGGCCGCTACCGCCGAGAGCGCGGCGAATACGGCGTAGCCGTCATCGGCGCTGCCGCGGCCGTAGAGCTTGCCGTCCTCGAGCAGCGGGTCCCAGGGACCGTAGCCCGCGCGCCATCCGCTCATTTCGGGCTGCTTGTCGAGATGACCATAGAGCAGCACCGTGCGCTCGCTCTTGGCTGTGCCGGGAACGTCGAAGTAGAGGAGCGGCGTGCGACCAGGTAGCCGCACGATCTCGTACGTGAGCCCGCGCACCGGCTGCTTCTTGACCCACGCTTCGGCGAGAAGGATCACTCGCTCGATGTGGCCGTGTGCCTCCCATGCTGCGTCGAAATGCGGCGACTTCGCGGGAACGCGCACGTAGTCGACGAGCTGCGGAACGATTTCCTTGTCCCAGTGTGAAGCGATGCCGGAGAGAAGCGTCGTTGCATTCATTCGTGTTCTCGAGTCAGTGAGGATTTTCGTTCGGACGTGGCTCGCCGCGCGTTGCGCGCGGCGCAATAGCGATGATTGTAGAGCAGGTTCTCCGACGGCGCATCTCCTACACATTTCGTCGCGGACGCCGACATCAATCCCCATCCGGGCGCGTTAGTATTTTTGCTGGGCAGCGAGAGACGAAATTCGGAGGTGGCTATGCGAATGGAGTGGAAAACCTTGCTTGCAGCGGCGGGGCTTCTCGTCGCGACGCAAGCGGCTGCGCAAATTACGTTTTACGAGGCCGAAGGCTTTCGAGGCCGTGCGCTGACCGCCGAGGGCACGATTCCTGATATGCATCGCTTTGGCTTCAACGATCGCGCTGCATCGGCGGTCGTTGCCGGCGGTCGCTGGGAAGTGTGCGATGACGCGTTCTTCGCCGGACGCTGCGTGGTCCTGAGCCCTGGAAGCTATGGGACTTTCGCCGGCATGAACATGAACTATCGGATAGCGTCGGTGCGTCCGGTGGGCGAGGCGGTCGTGCAGTATCAGGCGCCTGCTGTCGTAGCGCCGGCTCCGGCAGTGGTGGCGCCGGCTCCGGCAGTCACCTATGTGCGTCCGGAAGACCAGCGCTTTGACGCGCGGGTGATTTCGGCGCGAGCGGTGTTCACGGCGTCGGGGCGGCAGTGCTGGGTCGAGCCCGAACAGATCGGCCCGCTCGAGCTCCCCGGTGCGATCATCGCCGGCGTGGGCGACTTGCTTACGGGCCGTCAACGCGCGACGTACTTCGAGCACTGCGCGACGGTTCCAGCGGGACGTCCGGATTACTGGGACGTCGCGTATGAGTTCCGCGGCACCGAGCGTCACGTTCAGCTGAGAGTCCAGCCGGGCCCGACGATCGCGGTCAACGGCAACGGCGACATGATCGGGTAAGTTCCGATCAGTTCTGAGGCGAGCACTTCTCGCCAAGCGAAGCGGCCCTCGCGGGCCGCTTTGTTTTTTGGCCGCTTTCCGAACACTACTTTTCCTGCTTCGCAAAGATGTCTCGAACGCTCTCGATCGTATCGGCGTCCGCAGCGCTCTTGTCCGGACGATAACCCTTGACGCGCGCGAAGCGCAGCGCGAGCCCTCCTGGATAGCGCGGGCTCGCCTGCAGATCGTTGAAGGTGATCTCGACCACGAGCTCAGGACGCACGCGCACCGTCCATTCGTCGCGAGCGATTTCGCGCTTGAGCAATTCCTCGGTCTGCAACGCGAGCATCGCGTCGGTCATGCCTTTGAAGGTCTTGCCCAGCATCACGAAACCACCGCCGGCGGGATCGCGGGCGCCGAGATGGAGGTTCGAGAGCCAACCGCGGCGACGCCCGTGTCCCCACTCTGCCGCAAGCACGACCAGATCGAGCGTGTGCGCGCGCTTGACCTTGAGCCATTGGGCACTGCGCGCGCCGGGATCATACGGTGCGTCGAGACCTTTCACCATCACACCTTCGTGCCCGCGCTCGAGCGCGTCGTCGTAGAAAGCTTGCGCGGCGGCCACGTCGGTCGTCACAAGGCGAGGCATCAGCAAGTCGGATGGAAGGACTGCGGTCAGCGCCTCGAAGCGCACGGTGGCCGGCGCCGGAACGAGATCGCCGTCGTCGCGGCGCAGACAATCGAAGAAGAAGACCGACAAGGGCATCGTGACGCTCATCGATTCGACGTCGAGCGCGCGCCCGAAACGGCGCATCGTGTCCTGGAACGGGTAGGGTGTTCCATTGGTTTTCAGCGCGATCGTTTCGCCGTCGAGAATGAGGCATCGCGCTCGTGCCGCGCGCATGGCCTCCACGACTTCCGGTGCGGCATGCGTGACCTCGTTTCCGGTGCGCGAATAAATACGCACGGTGTCTCCCTCCTTGTGCACTTGCACGCGCGCTCCGTCGAGCTTCCATTCGAGCGCGGCCATCGGGATGCGCGCCATCGCGTCTTCGATGTCATCCGCCGGCTGCGCGAGCATCGGTGCGACGGGCTGGAACAGCGCGATCGCGTAGCGGCTGAGCGCTTCCGCGCCTCCGGTCAGAGCGTCCGTGGCGATCGCGGTTACGCCGCCGCCGATCATGGCCGCGCGGCGCACTGTCGCGGCAGGCAAATCGGCCGCGGCAGCCACCGCCTCGATCATGAGGCCCTCGAGCGCGCCCTGGCGCAACTCACCGATCAGCAGTCGCGCAAGAAATGCCTGCTCGTCCTTGGCGGCGTGAGCGAAAAGCTCGGCGAGCATGCGTCTGCGCTCGGTGGCCGAGCCGGCGCCGCCCGCGCGCGCAATCCGCTCCAGCGCGACATCGACTTCCGCGAGGGTCAGCTCCGGTCGCTCGGCATGAGCAGCGGATTGCGCATCGCGGATCGCGGCCAAGCCGATGCCGCTCCTCCCCTGGCGCGTCATGCCCGAAAGGTACGAGACGCCGATCGCAATCTCTTCCGGCACGAGCCGGCGCAGAAATTCCGCGATGCGGGCGATCTTCGTGCGCCGTCCCGCATGCTCGCTCACCGCTTGCGAGGTCGCGACCAGATCGGCAAGAAGCGTGGTGGCTATGGTCCCGCCGCGAGCCGTTCGACGGTGGCTCGAACGTTCAGCAGCGCCGAGCGCAGCGCCTTTGTGGGCTGCAGGTATCGCGCGCGCTTTTCCTCCGCGATACGCGCGTCGAGAGAAGCCATGTTCTGGTCGATCTCCCATACGGTGTAGCGCGCCTGGTCGCGCAGGTCAGCGCGAAGCTTCAGCTCCAGCGTCCACGAGGTCGCGGCGACCACATCGTCGAGGACGCTGCGCAGGAATCCAACCTGGACCCAGGGGCCCATCGATTCGTCGTACGTGCGGTACAGCTCGAACCTTTCCTTGCGCGGTGCCGCTTCGATCAGCGCGAGGAAGTTCCTTTGCACTGCCGCCGAGGCAATCGAGCGCTGGCGCAGTTCATCGGCGTTGGCAGTGTCGCCTGGACGCTCGAGCGCAGTCGCAATCGATGATCCGCAGCCGCAGGCAAGCACAAGCATGAGCGAGCCCGGCCACCGACTCCGCTTCGACGCGCAAGGCATCGTTCGAGCATACACCTGATCGATGCGTCGCGATTTGGCGACGGTGCGGCTTGACCGGCGCGAATCCCGGTGGCAGGCTGCTCACCCGATGCACTGCCGCCATGTCAACGGATCGAGTCTTACTGGCGTTGGTGCGAATGGGCTCGGACCTGCACCAGGGGAGGCTGTATGAAAAGGACGCTGTCTGCTGTTCTCTCGTTGGTCGGACTTCTGCTCGCGCAATATGCGGCCGCGCAAGTCGTGCTTTATGATCAGGAGTGGCTGCGCGGGCGCGCGTTCATCGTAGATGCGCCGTTTGACAACTTCGCCGGCACTGGCTTCAACGACAAGGCCATGTCGGCGGTCGTCGAACGCGGTGACTGGGAAGTCTGCGAAGACGCCTATTACCAGGGCCGCTGCGTGACCTTGCGGCCGGGCCAGTATTCGTCGCTCGCGTCGTTCGGCATGAGCAGAAAAATCTCGTCGGTCCGACCGCTGTCCGCCCCGCCGCAGTATGGCTACGCGCCGCCGCCGCCGCCCGCGCCGGCCTACGAATACTATCCACACGCCGAGGAAAGGCTCTATCAGGCCGACGTCATTGCCGTGCGCGCGGTCGTCGGTCCGCCGGAGCAGCGCTGCTGGGTCGAGCAGCAGCAGGTCGTGAAGGAAAATCAGCCCAACGTTGGCGGCGCGATCATCGGCGGCATCTTGGGCGGCGTGATCGGCCATCAGATCGGCAGCGGCCGCGGCAACGATGTTGCGACCGCCGTCGGGGCGGTCGGTGGGGCGGCGCTGGGGTCAAACGTGAATCGCGGCACTTCCGTCCAGACGCAGGATGTCCGCCGCTTCGAACAGGTTCCGAGCTCGGCACAACCGCAATATTGGGATGTGACCTACATTTTCCGCGGCGTCGAGCACCGCGCGCAACTAAGCTTCGCGCCCGGAGCGACGATCACCGTCAACGAGCGCGGCGAGCCGCGCGTCTAGTAATACTTCTTCTCGGCCGGACCGGCGAGCGACATCGCTCGCTGGTGCGCCGGCCGCGCTTCCACGCGCTTCACGTACGCGACGAGGTTGGCGTACGGCGCGAGCTCATAGTCGAGAAAGCGCCGCATCGTCGTGAAGGGAAAGGTCATCATCACATCGGCCGCGGTGAATTTCGCACCTGCGAACCACGGGCCATTGCCCAGCTCCGAGTCGACGAAGGCGAGCATCTGCTTCATGCGGTCCCGGATTCTTCCCGTCACGGGACTCGCGCTCGCTTCCGGCACGCGCGAAAGCACGAGTGCGATCAGCATCAGCGACATCAGGCTGCCTTCGGCGAAGTGCAGCCAGTAGACATAGCGTGCATACGCCGGGTCATCTTGCCTCAGCGCAAGACGGCCTTGCGCGTGCCGATGCACGATGTAGTCGACGATCGCACCCGACTCGGCGAGCACGAGATCGCCGTCGCGAATGACAGGCGCCCGGCCGAGTGCGTGCATTGCCTTCATCGCCGGCGGCGCGGCGCCGGTCGGCTCGCGCTCGTAAGACTCGAGCTTGTATTCGAGACCGAGCTCCTCCATCAACCATACGATCCGCTCGGAGCGGGAGGTGGAAAGATGGTAGATCGTGATCATCGGGCACTCCGAGCACCCGGCGCCACGGCACTGCCCAAGCCGGCACCGCGAAGGGCGCGGCATGCCGCCGCGCCCCCTGATTTCATCAACTTCCCTTCAACTGCGCGCGTACCTCGCCGCCGGGATGCGCGGCGCTGTGCACGTTGACGTAGAGCTTGCCCGCCTTGTAACTCTCGTATTGCGCATCGGTAACCTTCGCGCCCGCAGGAGCTTCGAAGGTGTTGTCCGCAGTTTTGGTAAAAGGAACGATGACCGGTCCGTTGGTGCCCGCCGCTCCTTCGTGAATATGCGATGCGGTTGCCGTCATGCCCGTAACGGTCACTTTGACGGTCACGCTTTTGTCAGGCTTGATGGTGACTACGGCGGTGCCCGTCGCCGGGGTATTGACTGCCGGCACCTCGTTGCTTCCCGACAGCGTGAGGGTTTCGGCACCGCCGCCACCCATCGCTCCCGACATCGACCCACATCCATAGGCGAGCACGATTGCGCTCGTAACAGCCAGTGCACCGATGACGAGACGCCGCTGTTGAAACTTGGCATTCATGGATTTTCCTCCGTCAAAGAAGTCGCGCGCATTCGGTCGGTGCGCGCCTTGTTATCTTGTGGTTATGACCGCGACGCCAAGATACCACTGATTCGTCGACTGCTGTGGATCTAATCCCCCGATCTGATGTTGTTATCTTTGATCACCTTCGCCCAGCGTGCCATTTCCGTGCGCACAAAGGCATCGAGCTGATCCCCGGGTGCGCCCTTTACGTCGATGCCCTGTGCGACCAGCTTTTCGCGGACGGCCGGCGTGTTGATCGCTTTCGACAGCTCGTCGTAGATGCGCTTCGCGAGCGGGGCAGGCATGTTGCCCGGACCAAATATGCCCCACCAGGTGTACGCCTCAAAGCCCGGCACACCCTGCGCGGCAATCGTCTCGACGCCGGGCAGGGCAGGTTCCGGCTTCGCCGAAGTGACCGCTAGTGCGCGCAATCTTCCGGACGTGACGTGAGGACTGACCAGGAACACCGAGCCGATCGCGAGCGGAACCTGATTTGCGATTGCATCGCTCATGAGCGGGCCGCCGCCGCGATAAGGCACGTGAGTCCACTCGATGCCGAGCTGATTGCCAAGCTGCGCCATGGTGAGATGACCGATGCTGCCGGCGCCGATCGTACCGTAGGCGACGCTGCCAGGCTTCGCTCGCGCAGCCGCGACGACGTCCTTGAATGATTTGTACGGCTGCGCTGCGTTGGCGACGAGCGCCATCGCTCCCGTGCCGACCAGCATCAGCGGCGTCAGATCCTTCAGCGTGTCGAACGGCAAATTGGGAATGAGCGACGGGTTGACCGCGTGCGTATCGAACACGACACCGATCGTGTACCCGTCAGGGTCGGACTTCGCGAGCGCAGCTGTGCCGATCGACCCGGATGCTCCGCCACGGTTGTCGACGACGAAGGTCTGTCCGGTCTGGACATTCAATTGCTGCGAAAGCGCGCGTGCCACTTGATCGACCGAACCTCCGGGAGGAAACACGGCGATGATCCGAACGGGTTTGGCCGACGGCCAGATTTGCGCCGTGGCACCAGGCGCAAGCGCGGCGCAGAGCGAAACAAGGAGCACGAGCAACGCAAGCCGGACTCTCATAAAAGCCTCCGCTTCCCCTCGCTGCGACGAGCGAGCAGTCTACAGGAAGCCCCGCGCGTCGCCTCTGTACACCACCGCTCGTCCGTCACCTGCCGTGCAGGCACAAAGCTTGCTGCGCGCTGTCGCATGAGGGAATACGCGCCAGGGATTAGCTCGTCAGAATTGAGCTTGATCGATACGCAGACGAACTCCTCTAAGGAGAAGGCTGCGCCGGACGCTGCGCCTCCATCAAGCGCGGCGGAGGCTACTTCCGAGCCGAGCGAAGACCGCTATCTCGTGCGAGCGAGGGAGGAGCACGCCAAGGGCCATGTCGACTCGGCCCTTTGGGTGCGCGCTCTCGCACAGGTAGGTGGTGACAGAGTAAAGGCGCTTCCGGTCTATCTCGACACGCGCGCTACAGCAATCCGTGTCGCAAAACGTCAGGAGAAAGCGGCGCGCAAGGCTCGAGTCGTCGAGGCTTTGAGCCAACCCGATGACGGCCTAGAGCTCCCGACGCCGGTCGTGGCGGAGACAAGGACTTCGAAATCCGCCCGCAACGGGGCACGGCCGAACCGCAAAGTCATATTTCTTGCTGCCGGGGTGCTTGTATCCACACTTGCGATCGTCGCTGTCGTCGCACTGTGGCCGGCAACCGCTCCCGCTCCTGCGCCAAGCGCCGCGAAGGCGGCGCCCACGGCCACGGTTTCTGCCCGCATTACGACCGCTGCCCAGGCGAACGCGGCGAAGACGGAAAGCAAAGCGGCCGATGGAACTACGGAAGCGACGCTCAGCAGAGTTCAAGCGCTCGAGAAGGAAGGCAATTGGAATCTTCTCGTCATCTACACCGCGGAATGGACGCGCAAGCAGCCATTCAATCCGCAGGCGTGGAAAACGCTCAGCGTCGGCTACGCCAAGCTGCGCCAGTTCACCGAAGCACTGGACGCCGCGACGAAAGCCACGGAACTCGCGCCCGATGACTGGGCGCTGTGGCAGAACCTCGGACAGATCAATCTGGCCGTGCCGCGCCCCGCAGAGGCGCTCGCCGCCTTTCAACGGGCGACGGCTCTGAATGAAAAGGACCTCGTGAGCCTTGCGCAGGTCGGGACCTTGAACACGCAGCTCGGGCATCTTGCCGAGGCGAAACTTGCTTTCGACAAGGCGCTGGCACTGAATCCCGAGGACATACCGACGCTGTGCGGGTCCGCGACTCTCGCGCAAAAGGAAGGACGAACCAAGGACACCGAGGCGATAGCGCTCCACGTGACCGCGCTCGACGCTCGCTGTCCCTCGCCGAGCGAGGGACAGACCGTACGCGTGGCCAGCGCTCCGCCGCTCAAGAAGCCCGCAGTTTCGCCAGCACGGCGATCGCCTTAAACGTACCAACACCCGCGGTTTCGTTGCAGTCTCGTTACGCGCATCTGCGCCGCGCCGCGACGATTGACTCGTCCGCGCGGATGCCGCACGCTCCGGCTCCGAGATGTCCGCATCGTTGTCTTCGCCCCGGCGCAGCATTCCCCGGCGCGTTCTTCGCTATCTCGCTGCGCTGGCGCTGATCGCGCTCGTCGCGCTGGCCGGCGCTGCGCTGTGGTTTTTCGTCGAAGTGCGCGGCAGCCTGGCGCAGCTCGACGGTGAAGCCGCGGTGCCCGGCGCGACCGGGTCGATCGCGATCGAGCGCGATGCGCTCGGCATCCCGACGATCAGTGCGCGCACACGCGCCGACGTCGCGCGCGGACTTGGCTTCGTGCACGCGCAGGATCGCTTCTTCCAGATGGACCTCGCGCGACGGCGCGCCGCAGGCGAGCTGTCCGAATTGTTCGGGAACGTGGCCGTCGAAATCGACACGCGCACGCGCAAGCTCCGCCTGCGTGTGCATGCGCTGCGCGCGCTGCAGTCGTCGTCGCCGGAAGAGATTGCGCTGCTCAGCGCTTATGCCGAGGGCGTCAACGCCGGCTTGCGTGCACTCACCGTAAAGCCTCCGGAATATCTCGTTCTACGCACCGAGCCGCGGCCATGGGCCGCGGAGGATTCGGCGCTGGTCCTCGCTTCAATGTTTCTCACGCTGCAGGACTCGGAAGCGCGGCGCGAGGCTCGTTTGGCCGCGGTGTACGAAGCGCTTCCCAGGCCGCTTGCCGACTTCGTCACAACCACGTCGAGCGAATGGGAGACGCCGCTCGTCGGCGGGCCGCGGGGCTCGCCACAAGTTCCCGACGCGAGCGTGTTCGACTTGCGTACCGCTCCACCGATCACACCGCGATCGAATGGGCGCTCCGATGCGCGCGAAAGCGACGCGCTGCTGGCGTCGCTGTTTCCGCACATCGAGGAACACGCACGCGGGAGCAACAACTGGGCAGTTGCCGGACGCCTCACCGCCGACGGCGGGGCCATCATCGCCAACGACATGCACCTGGGCCTGTCGGCACCAAACATCTGGTATCGCGCACAAATGCTGTGGCAGGACCCGCGTCCACGACGTCTGACGGGCATCACGCTTCCCGGCGTGCCTTCGCTTGTCGCCGGCAGCAATGGTGATGTCGCGTGGGGCTTCACCAACACGTCGGGCGACTGGAGCGATCTCATCGTGATCGAACCCGATTCGCGCGATCGCTATCGCGCGCCCTCGGGAACGCTGCCCATCGAGATCGTGCAAGAGAAGATCAATGTGAAGGGGGCCGCAAGTGTGCCGCTCGAAGTCCGCGAGACGATCTGGGGCCCGATCGTCGATCGCGACTGGGATGGGCGCGAGCGCGCCCTCGCTTGGGTGCCGCTGCGCGATGGCGGCATGAACAACACGCTGACGCGAGTGGAAACGGCGGAGACGCTCGAGACCTTGTTCGACATCGCGGCTTGCGCCGGGATCCCGGGGCAGAACATGGTCGCCGCGCAGCGCGACGGCCGCATCGGCTGGACCATCGCCGGACGCATCCCGCGCCGGATCGGTTACGACGGACGGCTTCCGACGTCGTGGGCCGACGGCTCGCGGCGATGGGACGGATGGATCCCGCCGTCCGAATATCCTCGCGTAATCGACCCGCCGCAAGGACGCATCGTCACCGCCAACAACCGCCTCGTCGATGGAGCCGCTCTGCAGCTGCTCGGCGACGGCGGTTACGATCCCGGCGCCCGCGCGAGACAGATCAGGAACGATCTCGAGGCGATCGCTCGTCCCTCGGCGCGGGACATGCTGAGCGTGCAGCTCGACGATCGCGCGCTCTTCTTGTCGCGCTGGCGCGATCTCCTGCTGAAGACGCTCGCAACGTCCGAGATGGAGAAGTCGGAGACGCGGAGCGAGCTGCAGCGGGTGGTGAGCACGACATGGACCGGACGCGCGTCGACCGACTCGGCGGCCTACCGTCTGGTGCGTGACTTCCGTGCGCACGTGAACGAGCTGGCGTTCGCGCCGCTGGTCGCGCGCATCCGCCAGTTCGATCCCGAATACTCGGTGACCGCTGCGCGCGGCAGCGAGGGACCGTTATGGTCGCTGGTATCGCAGCGGCCATTTCATCTGCTCGATCCGAAGTTCAACTCGTGGACGGAGCTCTTCATCGCCGCCGCCGATCTCGTCGCGGAAGAAGCCCAAAAGGCAGGCGGCATCGCGAGCTATACCTGGGGTCGATCGAACACCGTGCGGATCCGGCATCCGTTCAGCGCTTCGATGCCGATGCTCGGTCCACTACTCGACATGTCGGCCGAAGAGCTTCCCGGCGATTCGAACATGCCGCGCGTGCAGGGGCCGACGTTCGGCGCCTCCGAGCGCTTTGCAGTCTCGCCCGGCCGCGAAGCAAGCGGCTATCTTCACATGCCAACCGGGCAGAGCGGTCATCCGCTGTCGCCGCATTATCGCGATGCGAACGATGCCTGGGTCGCCGGCTCACCGACGCCGTTTCTTCCTGGGCCCGCGATGCACACGCTCGTCTTGCAACCCGTACTTTCCCAGCGGAACTGACTTGGCGCGCCCCCGGTCCTTCTCATGGGAAGGGATCCATTTGCAGCCGATATGGAGGAAAGCATGAACCCTGTTGTTCATTTCGAGATGCCCTACGACAACCAGACGCGGATGGCAAAATTCTATGAGTCCGCGTTCGGCTGGCAGATGCAGCTGCTCGGCGAGGACATGGGCAACTACGTCGTGGCCACGACGACCGATACAAAGGACAGCCGACCGACGACGCCCGGCACGATCAATGGCGGATTCTTCCCGAAGAAACCCGACTGGCCGGCGCAACATCCTTCCGTCGTCATCGCGGTAGACGATGTGAAGCAAGCCATGGCGAAAGTGACGAAGGCCGGCGGCAAGGTGCTGGGTGAGCCGATGGAGATACCCGGTGTCGGGCAATATGTCTCCTTCGTCGACACCGAAGGCAACCGGGTCAGCATGCTGCAGCCGGCGCCGCGAAAGTAAAATGATCGAATGATCCGCGCTCGAGAGTGGCGAAATTGTGCCGTTGCGATCGGATTTCTGCTGACGGTCACGTCTGGCGCACGTGCTTTCGCGCAGGCAGCGGCGACGCCGGCGAAGCCGAAGGTCTATGCGCTGTTGGCCGCGATCGGAGAGGACTTCACTCTCGTGACCGAGGTGTCGAGGACAGGTACGCATCTTTCGCCGTACCGTCGCCACACCGAGAAGGTCGCTGGCGATGTCCTGAACCGCATGGCGCTCTACAGCCTCGATCAGGCGATCACGAAGATCGACCCTGCCAGCGCGCGCGTTTACATGACCATGCCCGCGGCATCGATGCAGGGTGTGGCCCCATCGCAGCGCGCGGCAGTCGCGATGGCGAAGATCGTCTCGGATCTGGAACAGATGCCGCAGAGGTTGCAGTGGGACCGGATCGTCGTTGCCACCCCGGCGTACAAGGCGCTGGAAGCCAACGGCCTCGGCAGCAAGCTGCAAGGCTTCGGCATGTTCGCGCAGTCGCAGTGCCAGGCTGCCTGTGGAGGGTTCGGGCTCTTGGATCATGTCGCCGCGGCGGCGGCGGAGCCGCCGGACGGCGTGGATGCCGTGACCTCGGACGACCAGGCGATCAAGGCAAGAACCTTTCTCGCGCCGTTCTCTTACATCGAAGTGTGGGTGCTGGATCCGAAGACGCTCGCTGTGCTTGACGAGCAGGAAAGCTTTTCCAGCCAAAAACTTGCCGAAAAAGTGTGGAAACCGCTGGACTTCGATAACGGCACAGCCCAGAAGTATCTCGCGACGCGCATCGCGAACTTGATCGAGTTGTCGATCAGCGAGGCCGTCGATCGTTCCGAGATCAGCATTCGCCGCGGAACAGTGGAAATAGGACCAATCAGGGAGATTGAGCCAGGAGACGCGAAGCAATAGCCGCGTCTCAGCCGGTTGTCAGCACGATCGGCGCGTGATCGCTGGTACCGATGTCGGCGAGCACCTTGCAGCTCGTCGCTCGCTCGGCGACGGCACGCGAGGCGAGAATGTAATCGATACGCCAGCCGATGTTGCGCTGGCGCATGTTGCGCCACGGCGGCCACCACGTGAACAAGCCGGCATTGTCGGGATCGAGCTTGCGCGTGACGTCGACGAGATTGCCGCCGAGCAGCGCCTCGAAGAGCTCGCGCTCCTCGGGACGCTGGCCGATGACGCCTTCCTTGCGCTCCTTGGGATGCACGTCGATGTCGGCGCGCGCGATGTTGATGTCGCCGCACAGGATCAGTTCGAGCCCCTGCTCGTGCAATTGCTTCGACCACGCGGCGAGCGCGGTGAGGAAGGCGAGCTTCGCGGTGTAGTCCTTGCCTCCGTTCGGTACGTACACCGAGGCGAGCACGAGATTGCCGAGTGAGACCTGCACGATGCGGGTCTCCATGTCGAATTCGGGATGGCTGAACTCCGGATTCTCCAGCAGCTCGCGGCGAATGTGCAGAGACACGCCGGAATAGCCCTTCGCGCCGCCGTGCCAGAGCGCGTGGTAGTCGGCATCGATCAGCCTGCAGCGCTCGGGGATCTGATCGGGCCGGGCCTTGATCTCCTGCAGGCACAAGACATCCGGATGATCGCGGTCGAGCCAGTCGCAAAGCTGCGCCTCGCGGGCGCGGATGCCGTTGACATTCCAGGTCGCGACTTTCATTGCGAGAACAGTAGCGCCTTTCGGTTACCTTACGGCAAGAGCCGAGATTACCATTGATCTATCTCGAAATTCATCCGCGGAGTCCGACAGTATCCTTCCATCTCTCCTACAAGCAAATCAGAGTGGCGCTGATTCTCATCCCGAGACTGGAGGCCTAAGGTTTGAGCATGGAGCCGGTGCGTTGAATCGCCCGGTCGCAAGCACAGATGAACGAGGGTCTCAAACCGTTTCGGATTTACGTCGTGGAGGATTCGCCGCGCATCCAGCGCTTCCTCGCCTCGGCGATTGAGGAAGCGGGCGCCGAGCTGTTGGGTTTCAGTGATGACGCGCAAACCGCGATCAGCGACGTCTTCGTCCTGCAACCCGATCTGATCCTGATCGACATCAGCCTCGCCTCGGGCAGCGGATTCGACGTGCTGAGAGCGCTGCAGGACCACAGCCTTGCTCCCGGCGCGAGCAAGGTCGTCCTCACCAATTACGCGTACACCGAGTATCAAGACCTCAGCACTCGGCTCGGTGCCGATCGGTTCTTCGACAAGTCCCTCGAGATGACGCAAGCGGTCGAGTTCATCAGGAGACTGGTGGAAGCAAGACGTCGCGCTCCGGCCCGGAGCGCGCATGAGCTGGCTTCGGTCGCGTAGCTTCGCAGGTCGTGGCGCAACGCGTTCGACAGCTCAGCTCGTGGCGGGCGCCTTCCCTCGACTGACATTGTCTCCGTCCCCCGGACGCAGGGTCCAGAACGCGAGCGAAGAGAGCATCGTCAGGGCACCGACGGTGAGAAAGGTGAGATGCAGCGCGCGCGTCACCGCGGCTGCGTCGCTCTGAGAAACGCTTCCCAGATACCAACCGGCCAGCAGCGACCCGGCGGCCAGTCCGAAGCTGAGCGACAACTGCTGCATGGTGCTCGCGATCGAAGTCGCCATGCTCGAATCGGTCGGCGCGATGTCCGCATATGCCATGCCGTTCACTGCCGAGAACTGCAGCGAATTGAACAAGCCCTGCGCGAGCGCGATGAGCACGATCAGCGCCAGCGGCGTGGCCGGCGTCACGGTGGAGAAGACGCAAATCGTCGTGCCGACGAGAATGGTGTTGAAGATCAGCACCGTGCGAAAGCCCCAGCGGCGCAGGATTTTCGAGCTCAAGATTTTCATGCCCATCGCTGCAGCCGCACTTGGCATCGTCAACAATCCCGATTCCCATGCCGGCATGCCGAGGCCGAGCTGGTAGAGCAGCGGCAGGAGGAACGGCATGCCGCCGATGCCGAGCCGCGTGACCAGGCCACCCCAGACCGAGACGCGGAAGGTTCGTATCTTGAACAGCGCGAGCTGGATGAGCGGATGCGCGATCTGTCGAGCGTGCCAGACATAGGCGGCGAGCAGCGCCAGTGCAAGCAGCAGCATCGAGAGACCTTCGAGCGCGCTGATGTCGTGCTCGCCGAAGATCTCGAGCAGCCACGACAGGATCGCCATTCCAGAGCCGAAAAGCACCAGCCCGACAAAGTCGATCGGGCGGCGGCTCTCGCCGCGATAGTCGGGCATGTAACGGCGGATGATCAGGAGCGCAGCGATGCCGATCGGCACGTTGACGAAGAAGATCTGCCGCCACGACACCCAGTGCACGATCAATCCGCCAACCGTTGGACCGAGCAGCGGCCCGATCAGGGCGGGCACGATCACGAAGTTCATCGCCACCAGTAATTCCGACTTGGCGAAAGTGCGCACGATGGCGAGCCGCCCCACCGGCGTCATCAACGCGGCGCCGAGTCCCTGCAGAATGCGCGCCGCGATGAGCATTGTGACGTTGACCGACAGTCCGCATGCAATAGATGCCAGCGTGAACAAGGCAACAGCCGAGCTGAACACGCGTCGCGTTCCGAAGCGATCGGCGATCCAGCCGCTGATGGGAATGCCAACCGCGAGGCTCACGATGTAGCTCGCCACGACCGCCTTGAGGCTCAGGGGTTCGACGCCGAGGCTCGCCGCCATCGCGGGCACCGCGGTGTTGACGATGGTCGAATCGAGCTGCTCCATGAACAACGCGGTCGCCACCACCCACGGCAGATAGAGCTTGATCGCTTCGGCGCTGACCTGGGGATTGGTCTTGTCGAACGGCGGCATCGAAGAATGAATGCGGCAACTATTTGTTGTCGTGCGCAAGCGACATGTTACCAGCGGTGTCGGACGTCAGCCGGTGGCAATCACTGGGCGTTCAGGTGCAATGCTTCGAGACGTTTTAAGTGATGCTGTCCGACGTTCTCCTACGGAGGAGGAATGAGCTCCTACAAACGGAGGCAGGAACCGAGGCTAAATGGCCGGGTCGAATTGTCTGGAGGCGCTGAAGCCGCAGTTACGCCGGCTCTGCGCCATCTTCTGTAGCATCAAAGGAGGTACGATGAAGAGAGTAACGCTTTTATCGGGTTTGATACTTGCCATGTTCGCGGGTCTCGCTTCGGCGCAAGTCACGTTCTACGATCGCGAAGGGATGCACGGCCGCGCGTTCACAGCCGACGGCGCCATCGATAACTTCGACCCCACCGGCTTCAACGATCGCGCAAAATCGGCTCACGTCGAGCGCGGCGTGTGGGAAGCCTGCGAGAACGCGTACTTTCGCGGCCGCTGCGTGACACTGCGCCCCGGGGATTATTTCGATCTGGATCGAATGGGCATGGGCAACAAGATCTCCTCGGTACGCCCGCTCGAGCGGTACGGTTACGGCTACGGGCGGCGATATGAAGAGCGCAGGTACGACTCCGACAGAGATCGAGACTACTACCAACGCTAACTTGCTGCACTAACGACGGCGCGCGCTCGACGAGCGCGCGCCTTTTTTTTGCGCTACGATCGCGGCCAGTGGATAGCTTTCAATGCTAAATCACTGCGTGAAATGATGGGGCTGCCGCTGGCGCGCCACGAGATCATTCGTTACTGGGGCGCCGCCATTCTCGTCGCCGGGTTGGTGGCCGCGGCGCTCATCTACGCTTTTGCTTCGGAGGACAGGGATCTCGAGGCTGCCGCAGAGATCGCCGGCGGCAGAATGTATCAGCACAATCTCGAGCTGATGGGCGGGAAGCTCGGCGTCATGCTCGCTGACGTCGATGACTGGTTCGCAAGTCTCTGGCACGGGACGCGGCTGGCCGCGACGATTGCGGTGCTTGCGATCGTCGTTGGAGGAGGATGCCTCTGGGTCGCGAGCCTGATGGGGCCGAACGGGACCGACGCAACGCGCAAGAATTGAGGACGCCATGCAGAAACGCAAGCTCGGCAACACAGGATTCGACGTCGCGCCGCTCGCGCTCGGCGGCAATGTGTTCGGCTGGACCGCGGACGAAGCGATGTCCTTCAGACTCCTCGACGGCTTCGTCGAAGCGGGATTCAACCTGGTCGACACCGCGGACTCGTATTCGCGCTGGGTGAAGGGCCATCAGGGCGGGGAATCCGAGACCGTGATCGGGCGCTGGGTCGCACGGCGCAAGAAGCACGACGACGTGATCATCGCCACCAAGGTGGGCTCCGACATGGGGCAGGGGCACAAGATACTGCGCAAGGATTACATACTGCAGGCATGCGATGCGTCGCTGCGCCGCCTGAAGGTCGACTGCATCGACCTCTACCAGTCGCACTGGGACGACGAGAACACGCCGTTCGAGGAAACCTTGAGCGCGTACGATCAGTTGCTGCGCCAGGGCAAGGTGAAGGCGATCGGCGCGTCGAATCTCTCGGCTCCGCGCCTGCGGCAGGCGCTCGACGTCGCCAAGCAGAACAAGCTGCCGCGCTACGCCACTTTGCAGCCGCACTACAACATGTACGAGCGCGCGACCTTCGAGGGCGAGCTGCAGTCGCTATGCGTGCGCGAGAACGTTGGCGTGATCACCTACTTTTCGCTCGCGGCCGGGTTCCTCACCGGCAAGTACCGCTCGGAGGCGGACTTCGGCAAGAGCGCGCGCGGACCGGGCATGAAGAAGTTCATGAATCCGCGCGGGACCAAGATTCTCGATGCGCTGGACGAAGTGTCGACGCACTACAGCGCGACCCCGGCGCAGATCGCGCTGGCGTGGCTCATGGCGCGGCCAGGCGTGACGGCTCCGATCGCGAGCGCGACGAATCCGGATCAGTTGCGAGACATATTGCGATCTGCCGAGATAAAGCTGGACTCGGAGTCCATCGCCGCGCTCGACCGCGCGAGCGCGTAATCAGCGCGGGTTCGCAGACTCCGAAAAACGGCGGCGGTCGAAGAACGCGACGATCAGACCAAACAGCAGCATCGCTGCGAGGTTGGCCGCGAATTTGGCCACGGTGAAGCGCGGCCATACTTGCCACGCGGAAAGCGGGACGACCGCGTAGTTCATCACGAAGAAGATGGCCACTCCATAAGCCAGGCCGCTTGTGGCCCACATGCGATGCATGAAAGGCAGTCGGCCGGAGGCCAGAACGTAGATCGCGGCGATGATGAGCGACATCGCCCACTGCAGGATCAGCCCGAGCAGCTCGACCGATGCACCTCCGGCGAGCGCTTGCTTGCCGACAAGCCCGCCCGCAATGAAATGCAGAATGACCAGCGGGCTGCGCTGCTCGATCAGCGCGGCGGCGCCGATGTCGATCGTTCCCGCGATGAATCCGCCCAAAAGAATGGCGATTAGACTAGACTTTCGCATAGGTGGTCGATTCTAAGCGAGGGGAGGCTTCATGATCGAAAGCAAGAGGATTGGTCGCAGTCTTTTCCGCGCTGCGGCGAGCGCGCTCGCATTGGCGTTGATCCCAGCGAGCGCAACCCTCGCGGCCGATAAGGTCACCATCACCTTCGCCAATTGGGCTGCCGCGGAAGGAACGACCAAGCCTTCGATCGAGCAGGTCATCGCGGATTTCGAGAAGTCGCATCCCGATATCCAGATCAAGAGCGAAGCGATCTCGTTCTCCGAGATCGCGCGTCAGCTCGCGCTGCGGGTGAAGGCGGGGAATCCGCCGGATGTCGCACAGCTCGCGGGCAACGATACCTTCGTCGTTGCGGCTACGGGCAAGCTCGAGCCGCTGACGAGCTACATCGGCGCCGATCTCAAGGTCAAGCTCAAGCCGGACGCGCTCGCCGGATTGCAATATCAGGGTCAGCTCATCGCGCTGCCTTGGACGCTCGCGCCGGCGGGTTTCTGGTACAACAAGGCGGTGATGGCGAAGGCGGGGCTCGATCCCGAGAAGCCGCCGCGAACGATCGAAGAGCTGACGGTGGCAATGGCGGCGATCAAGAAGAGTCAGCCCGACGTGATCCCGTTAGGACTCGACACCACCAACCGGCCATTCTCGCTGCAATCGAACTGGCCGTGGATGGAAACCTTCGGCGCGACGCCGATCGGCCCCAAAGGCCGCGCCGATTCGTCCGAGATGAAGCGCTATCTCGCGTGGATGCGCGATCTGGCGAAGGCAGGCTACATCGATCCCGGACGCAAGATCGGTGAGTTCCGTCCTCTGGCGGCGCAGGACAAGATCGCCTTCACTTGGGACCAGGTGCTGCTGCAAGGCGTGATCCAGGGCGCGAACAAGATGCCGGACGCCGAGTTCTACAAGCACTGGGGCGTGACGACACAACCGGCGGGACCGAGCCGCAAGTCGTATTCCTTCGAAGGCGGCCACCAGCTGGTCATGTTCGCCGACAGCAAGCAGAAGAAAGCGGCCTGGGAGTTCATGCAATATCTCGCCGCCTCGGCAGACGCGATCAAGACCTACACGCTCGGTCCAGGCGCTTCGATTCCGCCGCTCAGCGCGGCGCCCAGCGCGGATCTTGCGGCGAAGCTCGACACGCCGGTGTACAAGAGCTTCAGCGCCAACATCGTTCCGACGGTGTCGACACCACCTTTCGGACCCGCCTTCGCTTCTGCATCGTCGGGAATCATGGCGGGCGTGCAGCAAGCGGTCACTGGTACCGAGCCCATCGATCAGATCGCAGCCTCGATTCAGCAGCAACTCGAGCGCCAATGATCGCGGGCAGCCGATCGCCAGCGGGCCCATGGCTCGACGCGATGGTGCTGCCCACCGTGGGGATGCTGGCGATCGTCGTCGGCTATCCGATCGTCTACGCGCTCGTCCTTTCGACTGAGAACTACAATCTTCTCAGTGCGGAATCGGCGCGCTTCGTCGGCGACGCCAACTACCGGAAGCTCTTCGCCGATCCGATCTTCTGGCAGGCGCTGCGTAACACCGCGCTCTACGCGTTCGGGAGCGTCGCCATCTCGGCGCTGCTGGGACTGACGCTCGCGCTCCTCACCGAGCATCTCCTCGGCCGACGCGGCCGCCTGGCACGTGCACTGCTGCTGACGCCGTGGGCGGTGCCCTTCGTCGTCATCGCGTTTCTGTTCCGGTACATGTACCTGCAGAACGGCGGCGCGATCAACGCTGTCCTGCTCGCGGCCGGCGCGATCGACGCGCCAGTCTCCTGGCTCAACGTTTCCTCGCTCGCGCTGCCTGCGGTCATGCTCACCAACATCTGGGCGATGACGCCATTCTTCTTCCTGCTTTTGAGCGCCGCGCTCGCGGGAGTTCCGAACGAAGTCATCGAATCGGCACGCATCGACCGGGCGGGGACCTTCGGCATGATCTTTCGCATCAAGCTGCCTTTCCTGCGCAACGCGTTGCTGGTGTCGAGTCTCCTCATGATCATCGCCAACTTCAACGATTTCGCGAAGATCTGGGCGATGACGCAGGGCGGCCCCGGCTACAGCACGACCACGCTCGTGGTCTATGTCTACCGGCAGGCATTCGAGAACTTCGCGTTCGGCTACGCCTCCGCGATCGGCGTGATCTGGCTGCTGTTGCTTCTCGCCTTTGCGGTCGCCTACCTGCGTGCGCTTCGAAGAAATTGAGGACGGCGCTCGGTGAACGCGGCTCAGGCTTCCACGCCGACGCATCCCCGGGTCGCTCGGGGTTCGCGCCGGGCGGGAGAGATCGTTCGCGCTGGAGCGATCGGCTTGGCGCTGCTGTGGAGCCTGGCTCCCGTCTACTGGATGGTCGCTACCTCGTTCAAGACCGAGCTGGAAGCGGCGAGCCTCAAGCCCACCCTGTGGCCGCACGACGCCACGTTCTCGAATTACGTCGGCCTGTTCGCCGGATCGTTGCCGTTCCTGTCATTCTTCACGAACACACTGCTCACCTGTCTCGCCACCGCGCTGGTCGCGGTGGTGATCGCCACGCCTGCCGCGTATGCGCTTTCCCGCGCGCGATTCCGCCTGCGCCCGCCGATCGGGTACGCGATCCTCGTCTTCCGCATGCTGCCGCTGGTCGTGCTGCTTGCGCCGCTCTACTTGCTGCTCCTGCACGCGCGATTGCTCGACTCTCTCGCCGGCTTGGTGGTCGGATTCACCACCTTCGGTCTCCCGTTCGCGGTTTGGATGATGAAGAGCTTCATCGATGCTGTGCCGATCGAGATCGAGGAGGCGGCGCGGATCGACGGCTACCCGCGCTGGCAGATCCTCCTGAGGGTCGTCGCACCCCTGATTCTTCCGGGTCTCGTCACGACCGCCACGTTCGTGTTCATGGAGTCGTGGAACAACTTGATCTATCCGCTCACCTTCGTCACCACGCTCGAAAAGCAGACCTTGCCCGCGGCGCTCGTGCTCACCTTCACTGGACAGTTCAAGACCGACTGGGGCGGCATGATGGCAGCCGCGACGGTGACTACGCTTCCTCTGCTGATCGCCTTCTTCGCAGTGCAGCGCTCGATGGTCCGGGGACTCACCTCGGGAGCGCTCGCCGGGGCCTGAGGTCGCAACGATGGCGCGAATCTCGCTGCGCAAGGTCGAGAAGCGCTACGACGACGTCCTGGCGCTTGCCGAGTGCAATCTCGAAATCGATGATCACGATTTCATCGTTCTCGTCGGGCCGTCGGGATCGGGCAAGACGACCCTGCTTCGCATCATCGCGGGCCTCGAGCAGGTGAGCGCCGGCGAGCTATGGTTCGACGACGTTCGCGTCAACGACATCGACGTCGCCGACCGGGACATCGCCATGGTGTTCCAGAACTACGGGCTTTATCCGCACATGTCCGTCTACGACAACATGGCCTTCGGTCTGCGGCGCCGCAAGTTGTCGAGAAACGACATCGACAGCAAAGTTCGCCGCACGGCCAAACTCCTCAACATCGAAGCGCTCCTGCATCGCCGGCCGCGACAGCTCTCGGGCGGGCAGCGCCAGCGCGTCGCCCTGGGACGCGCGATCGTGCGCGATCCGGCGGTGTTTCTGCTCGACGAGCCGCTGTCCAACCTCGACGCGCACCTGCGCGTTCAGATGCGAGCCGAGATTCTCAAGGTCCATCGTGCCGTCACGGCGACCGCGGTGTATGTCACGCACGATCAGGTCGAGGCCCTGACGATGGGCGACCGGATCGTGGTGATGAACGAGGGACGCATCCATCAGGTCGGGACGCCGGGCGAGCTTTACGACGCGCCGGTCGACAAGTTCGTTGCTTCTTTCATCGGCACGCCGGCGATGGGTTTCTTCACTTGTCGCGTTCAACGTTCGGCGGCCGGCGTGGAGCTATTTACCGCTTCGGCGCGTTTTCGTGTGACCGACGCACAGGCGCGCGCACTGAACCAGTCAACCGCCGAAGAAGTCATCGTCGGCATCCGGCCGGAGCGTCTCGTGCTCGTTTCAGAAGCGGATGCGTCGAGAGCTCAAACAACCATGCGCGGCATAGTCGCGGCGGTCGAGATGCTGGGCGCCGAGCAATACGTCCACGTCACGGTCGACGGGGGCGCACTTACTGGCAAGGTTTCTAGGGATCACCACATCAAGGTCGACACAAGCGTAACCTTCTCGATCTCGTCGCGCGATCTGCACCTGTTCGATCGCGAAACAGGAATGGCGGTTCGTTGATCAGCGCGGGATGATCCGGCACCGCGCTGATCCCGCATCCTGCGGCCGTCAACCGGGCGATCGGCGCGAGCGTAAATATATTCGCCGCGAGAGCAGTCCCAGCGCGATAATCGCCATGACGGCTGCTGGCAGACCGATCATCCAGCGCTCGCGCGAACGCGCTTTCGTTCGCAGCACGTCCTGCACGAACTGCTCGCCCCGCGTCATCTCGTTGAAGCTCTGCTGATAGGAGGCGATGCGCCGAATCTCATCGTCCGGCAAGGGCGCACCCTCATAGCGCGCCGCTTTCTCGCGCGTGTTGAGGCGGTCCACCTCGGCCTGGAATCGCAGGCGGTCGTGCGCTGCAGACTCGTAGATCTTGCCGTCGCTCGTGTCGAGAAAGTTGGTCGGGCCGAGACCGGTCGCGCGCTCGAATACCAACACAAGCGGCTGATCTGCAGCTGGGGCGACGATGAGCCACAGACTCGAGGCCAGGATCGAGAAGAGCACCAACGCAACTACGATCCGCGCGGCGATGCGCAGGTTCACGGATCGGCGCCGCGCATCGACGAATACCAACGCCTTGGCGAAACCCGCGAGAACGAGCGCGAGCGCAAACGCGGCAACCATCGCCGCTCCCGTCGGCAGATCGAAGACGTATGAGCCGGCGAGACCGGCCGCGCTGGCGACGATGCCCGTACCCCAGGCGATCGCCAGCACGACGGCCAGCTGACGCGAGAAGATCGTGCCGATGACGGCCGGGACGATGAGGAAGCTGAAGACGAGCAGCACGCCCGCTGTCGTGACCGAGCTCGTGACGACGATCCCGAAGGAGAGAAAGAAGACGAAATCCCAGGCCGAGATGGCAAACACAGTCTTTCCCTGCGGCTGCGCTTCGCTCGACACGGCGAGCAGGGGCCGGCGCAGCAGCCAGTGCAACGCCCCGATCGCCGCGTAGAGCGCGGCGAACTTCGCCAGCTCCTCGGGCCCCACCGTGAGGATGCTGCCGATCAGGATCCGCTTGACATGCTCCGCGCCCTGCGGCGAGCGGTCGACGACCAATATCGTCGCCGCCGTCGCCACGACGTAGAGAATGCCGACGAACGCCTCGCGGCTCACGAAGCGGGCGACGCTGCGGGAGAACGTGAGGAGCGCGGCGCCCATCGCGGTGAACAGGAACGCATACGCAAAACCGGCTGGGCCCGTGGGCGAATATCCTTCGGCGAAGGCGACGGTGGCACCCAGCGCCGAAAGCTGGGCGAGGGCGAGATCGGCGAAGATCACGTTCCGGCGCAGCACATGGACGCCGAAGTACGCGTGTATGAGAACGAACGCGACCGCCGCCGTGAACGGAAGCATCAACAGGGAAAGCGCGTCTTCCATTCGCGTCATTGCCTCGCTGCGCTAAGCGCCTTCGCCAGCGTCGCAATATTGAACTCGAACAGCGCGAAATAGTCGTCGGTGTGCGGCAGGCTCCCCACGCTCGTGGCGAGCCGCACGAACGGAACGCCGAGTTTTTGCGCCATCAAGCGCGAGGCTTCCTCCGGTTCGTAAGGCTCGTGCACGATGGCGCGTACCTGTTCCTTTCGCCCTTCGGAGATGAGACGCGCAAGATGCGCCGGGCTCGGGGCCACGCCGGGCTTGGGCTCGATGAAGTCGATGATGTCGAGCCGGAAGCGTCGCGCGAAGTAGGGCCAGGAATTGTGATACGCGATGAGCTTCGCGCCCGCGAAGGGAGCGAGCGCCTCGGTCCAGCGCTGACTACGCGACTCCAGCTCCGCAAGGAAGCGCTTGCGATTCGCGACGATGCGATCGCGCTCGTGCGGCGCCACGCGAGCGAGCGCCTCGGCGATGCCCGCGGTGATGATGACGGCGTTGGCCGGGTCGAGCCAGTAATGCGGGTTCGCCACGCCGTGCGCGTGTCCGCCCTCGTTCACCACGCTCTGCCCGCGGATTTCGAGCAACGGAATGCCGATGGAAGTGTCGACGTAACCTGCGCCGCCGCGCATCAGGCGCTTGTCGCCGAGGTTGTTGACGAGCGCATCCAGCCAGAAGTCGTAGCCGAGTCCGACCCGGACGACGAGGTCGGCACGCCGCACGCGCTCGAGGTCGCCGGGGCGCGGCTCGAAGGCTTCCGGATCGGTCGCGGGCGGCACGATCGTTTCGACCGCGACGAGGTCACCGCCGATCGCCGTTGCGAGCGCAGCGATGTCGGTCGTGGTAGCGACGACGTGGATAGCCGCGAGCGCAGGCGCGCTCGCGGCGAGCGCCAATGCAGCCGCAACAGTCAGGAGGCCGAGGATTCCGGCCCGCATGAGCCTACTTCGAAGCGACCCAGGTGCTCTTCGGCACCAGGCAATGCACCGCCTTCTGCGCGCCGCTGGGCGCGGCGAGCCGGCAGTCCATCACCATGCTCGCGAGGCCGTAGGCGTCGAGGCGGCTCAGATTCTTCTCTTTCTGCAGCAGCTCGATCATCGCCCAGGACGCATCGTCCATCGCCCTGTTGAGATCGGCATCCCTGCCAACGGTGACGAGGTAGGTTTTGTTTTCCGCCTCGGGCAGGGCCTCGATCTTGCGCTTCTCTTTTGGATTTTTCGCGCTGAAGCAGTGCAATCCCTTGTTCACGTCGACGACCTGGCTGACGCGGCAATCCCACGAAGCCATCATCACCTTCTCGGCCTCCGCCTTGTCGATCTTGCGCTGCTCCATCAGGAGCGTCGTCGTCTCGGCCTTGAGAATTTCGAGCGCCGCGTTGAGATCCTTGTCGATGCCGACCGTGATCCAGGCATCCTTCGTTTCGATGCGCGGCCACTCGAGCTTCATGTTCTTGAGCACGTCGACCGTGACGCTCATCTCCTTGTACGCGGTCTCCAACGCGGTCAGGTTGATCTCGCCGTTGCCCTGGGCCGCGTGCGAATCGCCGGTCCACAGAAGCGCGCCTTTGACGAACACCGGAACGTAGAGCGTGCTACCTTCGGTTTCGTCGCGAATGTCCATGTTGCCCGCGTAGCGTCCGGGCGGAACCGAGCTGTACTGGCCGGGCTCCGCGCGAGCGACGCCAAGCGTTCCTGGGAACGGCCGCAGGGGGATCTCGATGCCGGGCGCAAACTCGGCGATCTTCCTGTCGAGATCGAGATAGAAATACTTCACCTGTCCGTCGGGAAACTTGCTCGGAAACTCGCCGAACATGCCCGGCACGTTGAAGTTGGTGGCGTACGCGCGCGGCACGATCTTGTTGATGTGCACTTTGAGCACGTCGCCGGGCTCAGCGCCTTCGATATAGACGGGGCCCGTCAAAGTATGTGGCCCGCGCCCGGGATAATCGGTCCTGAGCTTCTTGATCTGCTCGATGGTCGCACCCGGCACCACCTGATTATGCGAATGCATCATCGTCTCGAAGACGATGGTGTCGCCCGAATTGACGTGCAGCACCGGCGGCTGGGCGTTGTTGAACCAGCCCCATTGCGTCGTTTCCATCGTAGCCGGCAGGACGTGAACCTTGCCGGCGTAGCGCTTCGCGGCGACCGTCCGGAGCTGCTCCTGCTCAGGCGTCGAAGGCGGAGCGAACGGCGAAGGTACGGGTGTCGCGGCCGGAGCCGGCGCAGGCTGCGCAGGCGCGGTCGTTGTCGGCGGGGCGGCGGGCGGCTGAGAAGCGGCGGGGGCCGGTGGAGCGGGCTGCGGTTGTTGTGCTTCCGCGAACGCGACCATCATCGCGGCGGCAGCGGCTATTGCGGGCGCGAATCGAATGGACATCGGTGACCTCCTCCTGATGAGAGCCGCCGGTTCGTCTGCCGGCGGGCATATTCGGTCCAGCGCGAATCTTAGCAGCGGCGCTCTGGCGATGGCGGAATTTCCTACCGAAGCTCGTCCTTCACGATCTCGCCGGCTCTTACGATCATGCGCAGCTGCTTCCCGTTGTCTGCGAGCAAGGAAATGTTCTTGAGCGGGTCGCCGTCGACCACCAGCAGGTCGGCGTGCGCGCCGGGCGCGATGCAGCCGAGCTTGCCCTGCTGCAGCATCAGCTCCGCGTTGATGGAGGTCGCCTGCCGTAGCAACTCGAGCGACGTGAACACTTCGCGGCGGATCGTGAACTCGCGGCATTCCTGCACGTAGGTCGAGCCCAGTAGATCGGTGCCATAGCCGACCTTGACGCCGGCCTTGCGCATCTTGTCCAGGCTGTCCAGCGCATGCTTCTGCGCGTACTCGGCTTTTTCCTGGCTCACCGCAGGGAAGCCCAGCTCGCGTCCCAACTCGACCAGAACGAAGAGCACGACCATCGTCGGCACGATGAACGCGCCGCGCTCGGCGACGAAGCGCGCGGTATCATCGTCGATCAGCGTGCCGTGCTCGATCGAGCGGACGCCGAATTCCACGCAGCGCCGGACCGCGCTGGTGGGATGACAGTGTGCCGCGACATAGGTGCGCCGCTCAGCGCACTCGTTGACGATGGCGCGGATCTCGTCCTCGCGGTACTGGTTCATCCAGATCGGATCGGTGGGCGAGGCGACGCCGCCCGAGCCCATGATCTTGATGCAGTGGGCGCCCTGACGCAGCTCGTCGCGCGTCGCGTGGATGCAGTCGTCGACACCGTCAGCCATGCGGCAGCCCCAGTTGACGACACCGCAGGAGCAGAGCTCGTGATCGTGCGACTTGTGCTCCAAAGGGCGAAAATCGCCGTGGCCGCCGGGCATCGAGAGGATCTTGCCCGCGTAGAAGAAGCGCGGCGCGCGGATGAGCCCGTCGGCGATCGCCTTGGCAAGCGAGTAGTCACCGCCGCCGATGTCACGCACGGTGGTGAAGCCGCAATCGAGCGCATGTCCGAGCATGCGGACTGCGTGCGCCGTGCGATACGGTTCACCCATCGACTCGACCTTCTGCATCGACACGTCGCTGCAGTAGGCATGCATATGCGCGTCGATGAGTCCCGGCATCAGGGTGCGCCCGCCGACGTCGATCACTCGTGTCTCCCTTGCGGCGATCGGTTTCGACGAGACTTCCTGGATCAGGCCGTCGGCGATCCGCAGGTACATGCCCTCGGCACAGTCGGTGCTGGTGCCGTCGAAGATGCGGGCGTTCTTGAAGATGAGAGGGCTCATCGAGCTGCTTCGCGTCGGCGCCGGGCGTCGAGCCGGACGGTTCAGGCGGGATCATAGGGGAAAGGATGATGCCCGCCAAATGCGCGCAGGCACCGGTCGTGTCCTTGCGTCGGCGGGAGACACGCGCCGGTCGCCGGATGGAATAGGCGCATATGCAATCTTGTTGGCCTTCCGAACGCGGGCTCGAAGCATTCCGAACGGGAATGCACGACATTCGGAGAAACCGGTTGACCGCCCGATCCGGCGGGTCAAGCATTCATCTGCCGCGCAACTTGTCGCCCGAATTTCGACGACAGCGCAGACAGCGCGCACCTACAATTCGGCCTGACCAAACGTTGGCGATGCGACAGCAACAGGAGAAGGAGAAACAGGTTATGCGTTGCTATCAACCCTCGACTCCGCGAGCGGCTCTGGGTCTCGTGGCGGTTGCCATGTCGGCGCTCACCTTGAGCGCGTTCGTGCTCGTGCCGGCCAAGACGGAGCCGTCCAGCGACGTTCTGGCCATGCACGACTCAGGGGCCTCCGTTTCCTGCAAGATGGAAAATGAAGAGCGTGCTCCGAAGAAAGGCTAGCCGGTGACGAAGGACGGCTCGCTGACCGTCCCGACAATCTCGTTCGCCCGGCGCTCAAACCGTGGCATCGCTTCGGGTAGCAATCTTCCATCGCGCTCGAACAAGCGCGATTCGTATTCAGACAGCTCGCGCCGTTCTTCTTCGCTGAGCCAACCCTTCGAGAGGTAGGGGCTCAGATGCTTCCACTGGTAGTCAGTATGATCATGGCCGACGAGAAGATGCAGCCCGGGCAATAGCTGGCGAAGTCCCGCAATGCGCTTGATCGAGTCGACTTGTGCGTCGCCCGTACTCTCGTTCAGGCGGAATCGTTCGGATCCTGCGCACATTCGTCCTCATCGAGGATCAGGCGCGGGATGCCCCGATAGTACTGGCTGTGCCGGTGCACCTGGTCGGAGCAGATGCCTGCATCCATCAGCACCAAGCCTTCGTTGGAGTGCTCGAGCAGATAGGCGTGGATTGGCACCCAGATGAAGTGGCTCTTGTCGGTGACGAAACGGAGGAGAGCGCCGAGCCCTTGCCAACCCGACAGGCCGCCGTAGAACTGGCCGTAGGGGACTTTCGTGCGTCCGAGCAGCAGAGGATAGAGCTTCATCGTGATCTCCGATGCGCAGCTAACGAATGAGCAGGACCCATGCAACGCTCAGTTCACGGGCGTGCGTTGACGACATGTGCCGGTTCAATCGACAATTTACGCCACTTGAGGGGGATCTCCCGGATGCGCATGCCTTCACGCGCCCTCGTCGGCGCGCTCGCCGTCGTTGCTGCCTTTCTCAGCCAAGCCATCGACGCGCAGGAGAAAACCGAGATCAACATCACGCGCCAGCCGGGCATCATCTATCTGCCCTCGCACGTGATGGAGAAGCAGCAGCTAATCGAGAAGCAGGCGGCGAAGCTCGGCGTCGCGAACGTCAAGATCAACTGGCTACTGCTCTCCGGCGGAGGCAATCAGACCGATCAGCTCCTCGCCGGCAACGTAGACGTCGTCAACACCGGCGTGGGCAACATGCTGCTCTTGTGGGATCGCACCAAGGGCGGGGTCAAAGGGATCGTCGCCAACTCCGCGCTGCCATTGACGCTGGTCACACGCAATCCAAGCATCAAGACGCTGAAGGATTACGGCCCCAACGACAGGATCGCGGTGCCGACGCTCAAGGTGTCCACGCAGGCGATCCTGCTGCAGATGGCCTGCGAGAAGACCTTCGGCCCTGGCGGGATGGGAAAGCTGGACGCGAACATGGTGCAGCTCGGGCATCCCGATGCAGCGATCGCGATGGCCAACCCTCAGCACGAGATCACCAGCCACTTCGGCGCGCCGCCGTTCCCGTACATCGAGCTGAAGACGGTGAAGGGCGCGCGCGTCGTCCTCACGTCGCCCGAGATCATCGGCGGGCCGCTGACGCAGTCACAGTTCTTCACCACGACCAAGTTCGCCGACGCGAATCCCAGGGTTGTCGCCGCGATCAAGGCGGCCTCGCTCGAGGCGATCGACTACATCAAGAGAGATCCGCGTGGCGCCGTCGAGATCTACCGCGAAGTGATGCACGACAAGACGAGCACCGATGAGCTGCTCGACATGCTCAAGCAGCCGGGGATGATGGACTGGATCGCGGCGCCGCAGGGCACGATGAAGTTCGCCGCGCATTTGTATAAGACGGGCACTCTGAAGACGATGCCGAAGGCGTGGACCGACTACTATCTCCCGGTTGCGCACGATCTGCCCGGCAACTGACTCGCTCAAAGCAGGGGGAAGCAACGGTGAGGATGGGTCTATGACGCGCTTGTCGGACAGCACACGCGCGAAGCTCAGTACAGTAAGCGTGGCGACGCTCACGACGGTGTTGTTCAAGCGGGGCTTTCGCAACCAGTTCATCCAGGATGTCCATCCGCTCAACCCGAACGCCGGGGCCATGGTCGGCGAAGCATTCACGCTGCGCTACATTCCTGCGCGCGAGGATCTCAACCCGATCACCGTGTTCAAGGATCGCGCGCATCCGCAGCGCAAGGCGGTGGAGGACTGCCCGCCGGGCGCGGTGATGGTGATCGACAGCCGGAAGAACGCGCGCGCTGCTTCTGCGGGTTCGATCCTCGTCGCGCGGTTGATGAAGCGGGGTGTGGCGGGCATTGTCACCGACGGCGGGTTTCGCGATTCGCCCGAGATCGCGAAGCTCTCGATCCCCGCCTACCATCATCGACCGGCGTCGCCGACCAATCTCACGCAGCATCAGGCGATCGACATCAACGTGCCGATCGGCTGCGGCGACGCGCCCGTGTTCCCCGGCGACGTCATCGTCGGCGACGGCGAAGGCGTTGTGGTGATCCCCGCGCACCTCGCCGACGAGATTGCCGACGAAGCGGTGGAGATGACCGCCTTCGAGGACTTCGTCACCGAGGAAGTGATGAAGGGCCGCTCGATCCTGGGTCTGTATCCCGCGACCGACGAGCAGGTGCTGAAGGATTTCGCCGCTTGGCGCATGGCGAAGAAGCGCTGATGCGGCCTTATCGACGCGCGACCCGGACAAACCCGTCCTCGCTCCACTCTTCGCTGCCGACGCCGTTGTGCACGAAGAAGAGCCCGTCGGGATCGTAATTCTTCTTCACCGCCTGCAGCCTTCGGTAATTGCTCTGGCCCCAGTACTCTTTCTGCCACGCGCGGTTGAAGTAATTGCTCTCGGAAACATAGGAACCGCCGTTCGGGGCGATCCTGCGCAGCTCCGCCGCCGCCTGCTCGATCGCGCGCGCGTCCTTGAGCGCGGCCTCCCTGTCCATCGGCGGTCGTGACAGCCCCGGATACGACGGACGTTCGCCGCCGGCAATGATCATGAGCGCGAACGCATCAGCTGCCGACGGGTTTGTCGCCGTTTGTCGCGCCGCCGCCCGCACGTCGGCCGAGGCGCCTGCGAGTCCTTTGTTGAAATGCAGGCCGACGTCCTTTTTCCTGCTGGCCGCGAACAATGCTTCCGACAGGCGCGATCGCTGATTTTTTTGGAGCAGCGATGCCGGCAGCCAGAGCGAGTCGTAGCCGTGAAGGAACGCGCCCACCTGGTCCTGATCGCCTTTCCACCAGCCGTGGAAGGCCGGAACCCCTTCGCGTGGATCGCGAACCATCGAATTGCCATCGACCTCCCACCATTTGCGTGCAGGAATGGCGCCTGCGCGCAGACGCTCCGAGACCGAAAAGTCGTTCGGCAAAGCTCCGATCCAATCGAAGAACGGTTGCCAGACCTGCTTCGCCTGCTGCGCGTCGAGGCCCTGGCACACCATCGAGATCTTCAGACTGTTGTCCGTGCCGATCGTAATCTGCTCACCCCAGTACGGGTTCAGGAGGGTTTCGGCGTAGAAGTCGACGAAGCGCGCGATCAGCTTTCGAAACGCTTCGTCCGATTGCGCCTTGATCAACCCGAAGCCTCCGCCGAAAAACTCCGGCAGATCATGCGTGCGCAGCGTGACCTTGGTGACCACGCCCCAGCTACCGCCGCCGCCCCCTTTGATCGCCCAGAAGAGGTCAGGATTCGTGCACTGATTGATGGTGCGTACGACACCGTCTGCCGTGACGATCTCCGCTTCGAGCAATCCCGACGCCACAGTGCCGAAGGCTTTCGAGAAGCTGCCGAATCCGCAGCTCTGAATGAGGCCGGCGACGCCGACCGTCGTGCAGCCGCCTCCCTGCACGTAGCGCCCGGCCTGCGTCGTCACTGCGTTGTAGAGATCGATCCACATCGCGCCAGCTTCGGCCGTGACCGCTGGAACCGGCGCCGACTTGCCCTCGCATCCCTGCGCGACGAAGCGATCTCGCAGCGTCACCTTGTTCATGTACCGCGTCCAGATCAGCAGCGAATCGGGCGCGTTGGACGTGCCGAGATAGCTGTGGCCACCACCCTTGACGACCAGCCGCAGCTTGTTCTCACGCGCGAAATTGACGCCTGCCGCGACATCGCTCGCGCTGCGCGCGGCGAGTGCGAACGCACTGGGGGCAGGGGTCCAGGCATTGAGCCAGCCCGACACCTCGGTGCCTCCTGCCTGATCGCCGATCCAGAACGGATTGCCGAGGTACTTCATCGCTTCCGCGCAGGCTGCGCCCTGCGGCTCCTGCGCGCACGCGCCAAAGAGCGGCTTCACCTCATAAAGATTGCCGCCGACCGCGTCTCTGAGCATTTCCCAGCTCGTGACGTTCGGCCATCCCTGATCGCTCGGACGCACGCGGCGCATCGCGCGCTGACTTGCGACAGACTTGGCGAGCAAGCGCTGTGGAAAAAAGGACAGCACGGGAAGCGCTGCCCCGAGGCGAAGCAAGTCTCTCTTACGCATTTCCGATCTCTCCCAGGACAGTAACCCTGCTGAAGATATCTCAGCTCGTACGCATCCGCTCACCGGAGGGATCGTAAAGCGCGCGGGCCTGCACGACGGCCGGGCGCCGCTCGCCGAGAATCTCGACCTCGCACGCAACGCCGCCTCGGGCCACCGCGGTGGGCACGTAGGCGAGCGCGAGCGACTGGCCAACGCAGTGTCCGTAGCCGCCGGAGGTCACCCAGCCGACGACCTTGCCGTCGTGCCACACCGGCTCGTCGCCGAGAGCATCCGCATCGCGCGCATCGACCACCAGCGTCACCAGGCAGCGCTTCGGTGGCTGCTCGCGATCACACAGCACGGCCGCGCGGCCGATGAACGCCGTCTTTTCGAAATCGACGAAGCGATCCACGCCCGATTCCAGCGGCGTGTAGATCGGGCGGAACTCGCGCGCCCAGGTGCCGAAGCTTTTCTCCAGCCGCAACGAGTTCAATGCGCGCGCGCCGAAATGAATGAGCCCGAGATCGCTACCCGCCTCGACCAAGGCATCGTAGAGCGCGAGCTGTCTCTCGGCGGGCACCCAGATCTCGTAACCGAGCTCTCCGGTAAAGGAGATGCGCCCGACGTGCGCAGGCAGGGACCCGACTTGCACCTCGCGAAACGCGAGAAACGGAAACGCTTCGCGGCTCACGTCACTCGAGCAAACGCGTGCGAACAGCTCCCTCGCGCGCGGCCCGGCGATGGCGAAGCCGAGCCATTCGTTGCGCAGCGAGCGGATCGCAACGCCGGAGGAGGGCAGATGCGCCTCGAACCAGCGCAGATGATATTGCTCGGCGATGCCCGATCCGAAAACGATGAAGCGCTCGGGTCCGAGCTTGGCCACGGTGAAATCGCCGATGAGCTTGCCCTCGTTGTTGAGCATCGGCGACAGCGTCATGCGGCCCTCGCGCGGTAGCCGATTCGCGAGCACGTGCTCGAGCCACGCCGGTGCTCCCGAACCCGAGACCTCGTAGCGCGCGAAGGTCGCGATCTCGAGAAGCCCGACTTTACTGCGCACCGCACGGCATTCCTCGCCGACGGGTCCGTGCGCGTTCGAGCGGCGGTAAGTTATGTCTTCGCGCGGCTCGCCGCCATTGGGCGCAAACCACAACGCGTTCTCGAGGTCGTAGCTCGCACCGAAGACCGCGCCGCGCGCCTCGAGGCGCTCGTATGAAGGCGTGATTCGAACCGGACGTCCAGCCGGCAGCTCTTCGTTCGGGAAACGGATCTGGAAGCGGCGGGAATAATTCTCGCGCACTTTCGCGTTGGTGTACGCCATGGTCGTCCACTCGCCGAAACGTGCGACGTCCATCGCCCAGACGTCAAAGCCCGGGTCGCCGTGCACCATCCAGTTCGAGAGCGCGAGCCCGACGCCGCCGCCCTGACTGAATCCCGCCATCACCGCGCACGCGACCCAATAATTTGGCAAGCCCCGAATCGGGCCGACGAGTGGATTGCCGTCCGGCGCGAAGGTGAACGGGCCGTTGACGACGCGCTTGATGCCGGCGCGCTCGAGCGCCGGAAAATGCTTGAACCCGACCTCGAGACTGCCGTCGATCCGATCGAGATCCGGCGGCAGCAGCTCGTGCGCGAAATTCCACGGCGTTTCCTTGGGCGACCACGGCACTCCCGCCTTCTCGTAGGTGCCGATCAACATGCCGCGCCCTTCCTGGCGCATGTAGATCTCGCCTTCGAAATCGATCGCGTGCAGAACCTCCTTCGGCGATGCAACCACTTCCGGAACATCGCCGGTCACGATGTATTGGTGCTCCATCGCCAGCAGCGGCAGCTCGAGTCCGACGAGACGTCCGACCTCGCGCGCCCAGAGCCCAGCCGCGTTGACGACGTGCTCGGCGACGAGATTGCCCTTGTCAGTGATCACCTCCCAGGATCGATCAGGGCGCGGCTTCAGATCGGTCACGCGCGTGAAACGGTAGACTTCGGCACCAAGCTTGCGAGCGGCTTTCGCGTAGGCGTGCGTGACGCCTGAAGGATCGACGTGCCCCTCGAGCGGGTTGTACAGCGCGCCGAGGAAGTAGCGCTTGTCGAGCAGCGGGAAGATCCGCGCCGCCTCGTCGATCGAGATCATCTCCATGGCGAGGCCGAGATAGCGCGCTCGCGCGCAGGCGAGCTTCAGGAAATCCATGCGCTCGGGCGTGCCCGCGAGATCGACGCCCGCGGTGATGTGGATGCTGCACGACTGGCCCGAGGCTTCCTCGATCTCACGATAAAGCTCGATCGTGTATTTCTGCAGCTTGGCGACGTTGGGGTCGCCGTTGAGCGTGTGCATCCCGCCGGCCGCGTGCCAGGTCGAACCGGAGGTCAGCTCGTCGCGCTCGATGAGAACGACGTCGGTCCAGCCCGCCTTCGCGAGGTGATAGAGCACCGAAGCGCCAACGACTCCGCCGCCGATCACCGCGACGCGCGCGTGCGATTTCATCCGGCTAGAATAAGCGATCCGGCGCGCGAGCGACAGGGAGCGTTGCGCGGCGCCGACCTCTATCTTGAAATACTCGATCTTCTCGCTGGCGCGAAACGCGCTGTCGCACCACGAGCGCTGGCCGCTCGCGTGGCGCAGCCCGCGCCCGAAGCCGCGTTACGACGCGGTGATCGTCGGCGGCGGCGGGCACGGCCTGGCCACGGCCTACTACCTCGCGAAGGAGCACGGTCTCAGCAATATCGCCGTCCTCGAGAAAGGATACCTCGGCGGCGGCAACACCGGGCGCAACACCACGATCGTGCGCTCGAACTATCTGCTCGATCCGAACGCGCACTTCTACGAGATGTCGCTCAAGCTGTGGGAGAGGCTCTCGCGCGAGCTCAATTTCAACGTGATGTACAGCGCGCGCGGCGTGATTAATCTCGTGCACTCGCCGGCCGAGATCGACGCCGCGATGCGCCGAGGCAATGCTATGCGCTTGAACGGCATCGATGCTCAATTCCTCACGCGCGATGAGATTGCGCGCCGGATTCCGATCCTCGACTGCTCGACGCAGGCGCGGTTTCCCATCCTCGGTGGATTGCTGCAGCCGCGCGGGGGCATCGCGCGACACGACGCGGTTGCGTGGGGCTACGCGCGAGGCGCGGACGCGCTTGGCGTCGACATCATCCAGCAATGCGAGGTCACCGGCATCCGGATCGACAACGGCGCGATCGCCGGCGTCGAGACGACACAGGGCTTCGTCGCGACGACGAAGCTCGGACTCGCGGTCGCCGGACACTCGAGCCGGCTCGCCGCGATGGCGGGCATCCGGTTGCCGATCGAGTCGCACACGCTGCAGGCGCTCGTGTCGGAGCCCATAAAGCCGGTGCTCGACACGGTGGTGACTTCGGGCGCGATCCACTTCTATATCAACCAGTCGGACAAGGGCGAGCTGGTGATGGGCGGCGATCTCGACTTCTGCAACGCGTACTCGCAGCGCGGGAATCTGCCCGCCATCGAGAGTGTCGTCAGCGCATGCCTCGCGCTGTTTCCCAGCTTCGGCCGGCTGAGGGTCATGCGCAGCTGGGGCGGCATCTGCGACATGACGATGGATGGAAGCCCGATCATCGGCGTGCTTCCCGTCAAAGGCCTCACAATGACCGGCGGCTGGTGCTACGGCGGATTCAAGGCGACGCCGGCGTCCGGATGGCTGCACGCGTACACGATGGCGCGCGGCGAGCCGCATGCGCTCAACGCCGCGTTTACGCTCGAGCGCTTCGCGCGCGGCGCGACGATCGACGAGAAAGGCGCGGGTCCGACGCCATGGGCACACTGATCGTCGGCGGCTCATGTTGCTGATTCACTGCCCCTGGTGCGGTCCGCGCGCGCAGGTCGAGTTTACCTACGGCGGCGACGCGACCGTGCGGCGTCCTGCGACCGATGCGCGCGAAGATGCCTGGGTCGCGTACGTCTATCTCCGTGACAATCCTGCGGGTACGCACGAAGAGCTGTGGCAGCACAGCGCAGGCTGCCGGCAATGGTTCCGCGTGCGGCGCGATACTCGCACGCACGAGATCTTGAGCAGTGCGCTCCCTGGCGATCCGTCCACGGAAGGTGCGCCGTGACGCAGGCGTTTCGTCTTGCCAGCGGCGGCGACATCGATCGCTCGCGACCGCTTGCGTTCGAGTTCGACGGTACTCACTACGAGGGCTACGCGGGCGACACGATCGCCTCGTCCTTGCTCGCGAACGGCTTGCATCTCGTCGCGCGCAGCTTCAAATACCACCGTGCGCGAGGCATCTTCGCTGCCGGCAGCGAAGAACCGAACGCACTGATGTGGCTCGTCCGTGGCGCGCGCACCGAGCCGAACGTGCGCGCGACAACGACCGAGCTGTACGACGGGCTTGTCGCAGCGAGCCAGAACCGATGGCCGACGCTTGCTTTCGATCTCGGTGCGATCAGCGGAGCCCTGTCGCGCTTCCTGCCCGCGGGCTTCTACTACAAGACCTTCATGTGGCCGCCGACGCCGAATGCGTGGCTCCGATACGAGCGCGTCATTCGCGCCGCGGCGGGCATGGGCCGCGTACCCGCGGAGCCCGATCCTGACCGCTATGAGCATCAGTATGCGCATTGCGACGTGCTTGTTATCGGAGGAGGCCCTGCAGGGCTCGCGGCTGCGCGCGCTGCGGCCGCGAGCGGCGTACGCGTAATCCTCTGCGACGAGAGCGCGCGCTTCGGCGGAAGTCTGATCGGCGCCGATGCAACGATCGATGGAATCAAGGCGGCGCAATGGATCGACGCAACGCTGCGCGGATTCGAAGCAAATCCCGAAGTGACGCTGTTGCCGCGCACGACTGCCTTCGGAAGCTACGACGGAAACATGGTGGCTCTGCTCGAACGCGTCACGGATCATCTGGCTATAACGCCCAAGCACACACCGCGCCAGCGGCTTTGGAAGGTTCGTGCGCGCGCAATCGTTCTCTCGACGGGTGCGCACGAGCGTTCAATCGCCTATGCCAACAACGACCTGCCAGGCACGATGCTCGCAGGCGCGGCACGCACCTACGTGCAGCGCTATGCAGTGCGCCCGGGCACGCGGGCGGTCCTGTTCACGACGAACGACAGCGCTTATGCGACGGCGCTCGCGCTGCACGCTGCAGATGTTGACGTCGCCGCGATCGTCGATGCGCGAACGGAAGGAGAAATCGCCGGCGCCCTGGCGCAACGCGCGCGAGACATGGGCCTGCCGATCGTTGCGCGCTCCGCGATCGCTCGCGCCCATGGACGCAAGCGCGTGAGGGCGGTCGACGTCGCGCAGCTCGGCAACGGCGGTGCGGCGCGCCGCCTCGACTGCGATTTCGTCTGCGTCTCGGGCGGCTGGAGCCCAGCCGTGCATCTCTATTCGCAGGCCCGCGGCAAGCTGCGCTACAACGAGGCGTTGGCAGCGTTCGTGCCGCATTCCTGCTCGGCGGCGATCTTTGCTGCCGGCGCTGCAAACGGACGCTTCGGAATTGCCGCTGCTCTCGTCGACGGGCAGATGGTGGGAACCAGCGCGGCAGGTGGAGAAGAGCGGACTGCGCCGGTTCCGCCGCATGCCGAGTCCAAGCGCAGCGGAATAGCTCGCGCATTGTGGAACGTTCCGCCGCGACGTCGCGGCGAGAAGTGTTTCGTCGATCTGCAGGACGACGTCACCGCGGAGGATATCGCGCTCGCGGTACGCGAAGGCTACACCTCGGTCGAGCACCTCAAGCGCTACACCACGCTGGGCATGGGTCCCGACCAGGGGAAGACGAGCAACGTCATGGGCCTCGCGCTTCTCTCCGAAGCAACTGGGCGGCCGATCGGAGAGCTTGGCACGACGACCTTCCGCCCGCCATACACGCCGGTGACACTCGGAGCGTTTCCCGGGCAAGCACGCGGAATGCATGTCGAGCCGACGCGGCACTCGGCGATGCAAGACTGGCACGTCGAGCACGGCGCCGGCTTCATCAATGCGGGCCTGTGGAAGCGGCCGCATTCGTATCCCCGTGCCGGCGAGACGCCGGACGACGCGGCAGCGCGCGAAGCGAAGAACGTGCGAACCAACGCCGGCGTGGTCGACGTCTCGACGCTCGGCAAGATCGAGCTGCAGGGCAGGGACGTCGCCGAGTTCCTCAACCGCATCTACGTCAACCGCTGGGACACGCTCGCGGTCGGGCGCTGCCGATACGGCGTGATGCTTCGGGAGGATGGAATCGTGCTCGACGACGGCACGACTTCACGACTCTCCGCCATTCATTACCTGATGACGACGACGACCGCGAACGCGGTCAAGGTGATGCAGCATCTCGAACGACTGCTGCAGTTCGACTGGCCGGACCTGGAGGTATACGTCACGTCGGTCACCGAGCAATGGGCCGCGGCCGCGCTCGCCGGGCCGAAATCCCGCGAAGTTCTCCAGCGGATCGTGGACATCGATGTCTCGAACGCTGCGTTTCCGTTCCTCGCCGTCGGCGAATGTGGTGTGCGCGCTGCCAACGAAACGATTCAGGCGCGCTTGTTCCGGATGAGCTACTCGGGAGAGCTCGCGTTCGAGATCCACGTGCCCGCCGATCGCGGTCGCGCGATGTGGGAAGCGGTGATTGCCGCCGGCGAGCCATTCGGCCTCATGCCGTACGGTACCGAAGCGATGAGCACGCTGCGCATCGAGAAAGGCCACGTCGTCGTGGGCGTCGAGGCCGACGGCAGGACTACCGCGGACGACCTCGGCATGGGCAAGCTCGTGAGTCCAGCGAAGTGGTGCATCGGCAAGCCACTTCTCGATCGCCCTGCCCTGAGAGCAACCGATCGATGGCAGCTCGTGGGGCTTACCGCGCTCGACGACGCGAAGATGCCGCGCGGTGCGAAGCTCGTCGCCGATCCCGATCGCGCGCTGCCGAATCCGATGTTGGGGAACGTCACTTCGTGGTGTCGCAGTCCGAATGTCGACGCGTGGATCGCGCTCGGACTTCTCGCCAACGGCCGTGCGCGCTACGGCGAGATTATGTGGGCGGTTTCGCCGCTCGCCGACGAGAAAGTTCGCGTTCGCGTTGGCCCGCCGTGCTTCATCGATCCGGAAGGAGAGCGGCTGCGTGGCTGAGCATGACGGCTTGCCGTGGACTCGTCCGGGGCATTTCGGCGCGGCGTCTTCCGGCGTCGTTATCGCCGGAGCGACGATCACGGCCGCCTGGAACCTGCAAGGGAGCGCGGCGCACTCAGCTTTCGCAGACGCAGCGCGGCATCAGTTCGATGTCGCGCTGCCGATCGCACCCAACACGATCGCGAAAACCGACACGCTGATCACACTGTGGCTCGGGCCGCGATCCTGGTTGCTGCTTACGGGCGCTCCCTCACGGCTGGTCGATATCGACGAGAAGCGCGACGAGATGAACGCAGCCGGCGGCGCATTGTTCGATGTCTCCGCCAGTCGAGTCGCGTGGACGATTTCGGGTCCCTACGCCGCAACCGTACTCGCGAAAGGATGCCCGCTCGACTTTCATCCGCGGGTGTTTCCGGCGCAATCGTGTGCGCAGAGCATGCTCGGACACGTCAGCGCGTTATTCGTGAAACCGACCGCGGCACCGGTCTTCACCGTCATGATCGCGCGTAGCTTCGCGCGCGATGCGTGGCACTGGTTGCTGGAGGCCGCTGCGCAGTATGGCGTCGAAGGTCGACCTCCGACAGCCATCAACGCGTCATGAAGCTTCGGCTAAGGACGCGAAAATCGTCAGTTCGCGGCGAGCAGCAGGTCCTCGAGCAGCGACGGCAAGACGTTCGCGTCGATTCCCAACGCAGCGACGGCATACTCGATGCGCGTCGCTCGCGCAACCCCCAGCACCGGAGTCGCCAGCTCGCGATACTTAGCACGCAGCTCGTCGTCGGATAGCGGATTTTCCGGGCCGCCGCGCGCTTGCGCCGGCCGCGACTCGAGGTTCCTGCCATCGGCGAGAGCGATGCGCACGCGGGCCCAGCGCTCGGCTGGGAAAAGTTTCGTGAACTCCGCGTCTTCGACCGGTTCGACGGCAGCGAGGAGACGCGCGACACGAGGATCCTCGAGCCCGCGAGCACCTACCTCATCTGCACCGATGCGCCCGAAAACCAGCGCTGCCGCCACCGGGAAGGCCAGGCTGTACTGCGCTTCCTCGGTCGTGCGCGGCAGCGTGCACCGCGAGCCGAGTGCGACCGCTTCATGGAAGCTTTCGATGGTGATGCGCTCGATCTGATCCGCGGTGAAGCGATGCTTGCGCTGCAGTTCGAGCACCGCTTCGACGGCAGGCTGCGCCCAGCGGCACACCAGGTAGGCCTTGAAGTATTGCTCGGTGATGCGCCAGCGCACGCCGAGATCATTCCACAGCGATGCGACGTCTTCGCGTTCGACCGTAAGCGCGGGCGCGCCGGTGAAACCCTCGCGCGCGAGCAGCGCTGCGGTCACGCCGGCGTGTGCGCCCCAGCCGGAGCCATCCTTCACCATCGTCGGCGATTCGCATGCGCGCATGATCTGACCGCGTGGCGCGAAATATTCGGCCATGCCGAGCGCGTGTCGCGTCCTGTCAGCGTCGAAGCCGAAGAAACGCGCGGCGAGTGCGGCGCAGCCCAGCGCGTTCCAGGCGCCGGAGCAGTGATAGTCCGGGACTGTCGCGTGCAGCGCGATGCCTGCGCGCGTGGCGACTTCGTAGCCGAGCACGAGAGAGGCGATAAACTCGCGCCCGTCTGTGCGGACTGTCGCGTCGGCGTCCGTCGCGTCGACGAGCGCGAGCAGCGCCGGCAACACCGCCGCACCCGCGTGTCCCTTGGTCAGCACGTGTCCGTCGTGCCCGTCGAGCGCGTCGATCGTCGTCGCGCCTGCGAACGCGGCGCCTGTGAGGCTGGCGCGGCGGCCGTCGAGCAGGATGCGCGCGCTCGGCTCGCCACGCAGCTGCGTCGCGGCGTAGGCGCCCGCAATCGCCGCCGCGCGCGTGCGGCTTGCGGCCGCGGCAATGCCAATCAGATCAAGAAGACTGCGCCGCGCGCTGGCGGCAACTTCGTCAGGCAGGCGATCAAACGCGAGCCCGCGCGCAAAAGCGGGCACATCCGCAAACACGGAAAGCGGCGCTCGGTCGTCCTCCGCCATGCGCCGGTCCGGAATCAGATGAGGCCGTTCGCCTTGAGGAAGCCCTCGGCCACTTCCTCGGGTGTCTTCTTGTCGACGTCGACGCTGGCGTTGAGTTTCGCCATTGTCTCGTCGTTGAGCTTCGCGGAAACGGCGTTGAGCGCGTCGGCGAGCTTGGGATTCTTGTCCAGCACTTCCTTGCGCACGACCGGCGTCAGGTTGTACGGCGGTGCGTAATGCTTGTCGTCAGTGAGCACGACGAAGTTGAAGGCTGGAATCCGGCCGTCGGTCGCGAACACCACCGCGGAATCGACCTGGCGGTCCTTGAGCGCGGTGTAGGTGAGCCCAGTGTCCATGCGCTTGACGTTGTCGCGGTCGATTTCGAAGCCGTACGCCTGCTGCCATCCCGGTAATCCGTCCGGCCGCGCATAGAATTCTGCATTCGACGCGAAGGTAAGCTTCGCGCCGCCCTTGATCGCCTTCGCGTAGTCGCTCATCGTCACGATGCCGCGCTTCTGCGCGTCGTCACGGTTCATCGCGAAAGCGTAGGTATTGTTCACGCGCGACATATTCAGCCAGACGATGCCCTTCGCGGCGTCGACCTCCTTGATCCTCTTGTACGCGTCCTCCGCCGAAGTGAACTTGTCGTTGATCTTGTTGAAGACGGTCAATCCGGTCCCCGTGTATTCCCAATAGACATCGATCTGACCGTTCTCCAGGGCAGCCCGCACCGCGGCGCTGCCCATGCCGGCCTTGCGATCGGGCGTGAAGCCCTTGGCCTTCAGCACCGCAACCGTCATCGCTGTCATGATCTGCTGCTCGGTGAACGACTTGCCGCCGACCACGATCGTCTGAGCCGTCGTGCCGCCGCAAATCAAGCCTGCCAGCGCGGCGCCGGCCAGCAACTTCGCGCATGCACATTTCATGACGAGCCTCCTCAGGGGGAAGATGCGTTTAGTTATGGCGCAGCGGGTTGACGCCGCGCGGGACGAGCCAATACTGCGCCTGACCGAACAAAAAATCCACGGCCACGGCGATGAGCGCCGTCGGGATCGCGCCGGCCAGCATCATCCCGTACTGCTGCAGGTCGATCCCGGTGAAGATTAGCTCGCCCAGCCCGCCGCCGCCAATCAGGAAAGCGATCGGAGCGGTTCCGACGTTGACCGCCATCGCGGTGCGCGCGCCGGCGAAGATCACGAACAGCGCGTTCGGCAGCTCGACGCGTCCGAGAATCGTCGACGGCCCCATGCCCATCCCGCGCGCCGCATCGAGCATATGGACGGGCACGGCGCGGATGCCTTCGTAGGTGTTGCGGATAATCGGCAGCAGCGTGGCGATCCACAGGCCGACGATTGCGGGCAATGCGCCGATGCCGAGAAAGGTCATCATCAGCGCGAGCTTGCCCAGCGTGGGGATCGAGGTCGCCATGTTGACCACCTGGATCGTCGCGTCGGCCCAGCGTTGCATCCATGGTCTCGACAGCCAAATGCCGATCGCCACACCGATGACAATCGCGGCCGAGCCGGAAATCGCGACCAGCACCAGGTGCTGCTTCGTGAGGTACACGATGTCCTTGCGGTAGCGCAGGATGTCATCGCTGAGACCGCTGGCATAGAGGCCCCAAGCGAGGGCGAGCGCGATCCCGAGCAGCACCCAGTACGGCAGCTGCGAGCGGTTCGCGGCGGCGGCCGTGCTCACGGCGAGTCCTCGATGGCAAGGCGCGCGGCAACGGCGTCGCGCGTGACGACCCCAATCACTCGTCCTTCGCCATCGATGCATCGGAGCGCTGCTGCGCCGTGCTCGAGGAAGAGCGCAGCTACGCGTCGCAGGTCGTCGTCGGGTGAAACCGCTGGCGCTTTCTTGTCGATCGAAGCTGCACCATCGTTCGTCATGACCTCGGCTACGCGAATCAGGCGCAGGCGCTTGAGCGTGCGATCCCTGCCAACGAAACTGGCGACGAAGGCATCCGCCGGACGCGCCAGCAGCTCGTCGGGCGCGGCAAACTGCACCAGCCGTCCCGAATGGAAGATCGCGATACGGTCCGCCATCTTCACTGCCTCGTCGATGTCGTGGCTGACGAAGAGAATCGTCTTGCGTAGCTTCTCCTGCATGCGCAGGAATTCATCCTGGACGGCTTCGCGATTGATCGGATCGAGCGCTGCGAAGGGCTCGTCCATGAGCAGCACGGGAGGATCGACCGCGAGTGCGCGCGCCACACCGACGCGTTGCGCCTGGCCTCCCGAGAGCTCGTTCGGATAGCGGTCGGCGAACTCTCCCGGTGGCAGCGCGAGGAGCGCGAGCAGCTCCTCCGCACGGCGGCGCCGGCGCGCCGAGTCCCAGCCCAGGAGCCGAGGCACAACACCGATGTTCTCGGCGACAGTCATGTTCGGAAAGAGTCCGATCTGCTGGATCACGTAGCCGATCCCGCGTCGCAGCTCGACCGGATCGACCGCATCGGTATCGCGGCCGGCAAGGAAAATCTTCCCGGAGGTCGGCGCGACGAGCCGATTGATCATGCGCAGCGTGGTCGTCTTTCCGCAGCCGGAGGGACCGAGCAGCACGCAGGTCTCGCCCTCGCGCACCTCGAGACTCACGCTGTCGACGGCCTTCACCGTGCCCTTCGGCGTGCCGTAGACCTTGCTCAGCGCCTCGAGGCGGATCACTGGTCAGCTTCCCTCAATTGCCGCGCCAATCCCTTCGGCGTCAGCCGCTTCTGCAGCGACAGCAGAGAGTAGTCCGCGGCGATTGCGAGCAGCCCGAGCGCGAGCGCGCCGGTGATGAGCTGCCGGATGTCGGACTGCGAGATGCCGCGGCTGATGAAGGTCCCCAATCCGCCCGCGCCGATGTACGCCGCGATCGCGGTGACGCCGATGTTGATCACCACCGCGATCCGGATCCCGGCGATGATCACCGGCAGCGCGATCGGTATCTCGACGCGCCCGAGCCGCTGCAATGCGGACATGCCCATGCCTACCGCGGCGGAATGCAATGCCGGATCGACATTGCGTATCGCGGTGTATGTGTTGCGAATGATGGGAAGCTGCGCGTAGAGCATGGCCGCGATCACGGCCGGCAGCCAGCCGATGCCCTGGCCGATCTTCGAGAGGATCGGGATCAGCACGCCGAAGAGCGCGATCGACGGAATCGTCATCACGATCGAGCCGAGATAGAGCACGGTGTCCGCGACGCGCTGGCTCTGCGTGATGGCGATGCCGAGCGGAACGCCGGTGATGATCGCTATGCCGACCGCGACGCTCACGATCGACAGGTGCTCGACCGTCCGCTCTCCGATCGCGGGCAGGTTGTGCAGGATGAACGCGAGCGTTTCCATCGCTTCTCCGTGGGCAGCGATTGTGCGATAGTTCGAATCCGCCGCCAACTGCGCAAGGTTCCCTTCATGACGACATCCCCGCCGCGATCTCTGCTACAGCGACTGGAAGACGGTCCGGTGATCTGCGCCGAGGGCTACGTGTTCGAGCTGGAGCGGCGCGGCTACCTCCAGGCCGGTGCCTTCGTGCCGGAAGTCGTGCTCGAGCATCCGGAGGTCGTGACGCAACTGCACCGCGACTTCGTGCATGCCGGCTCGGACGTCGTCGAAGCGCTCACCTACTACGCGCACCGCGAGAAGCTTCGAATCATCGGCCGCGAGCGCGACCTTGAGCCGATCAACCGTCGCGCACTCGAGATCGCGAAAGCCGTCGCGAAAGAGAGCGGGGCGCTCTTCGCCGGCGACATCTGCAACACCAACTTGTTCGATCCCGCCGATCCGGGGTGCCGCAAGACGATACACGCGATGTTCGAGGAACAGGTGGGCTGGGCGGTCGACGCCGGCGTCGATTACATCGTCGGTGAGACCTTCTCGTGGGCGGAGGAGGCGCTGGTCGCGCTCGAAGTCGTCAAGGCGGCGAAGCAGACCGCGGTCATCACGCTGGCTATGCACCAGGAAGACGTCACGCGAGAAGGCTGGAGCGTGACGGATACCTGCAAGCGCCTCGCCGACGCCGGGGCGGATGTGGTCGGACTGAACTGCATCCGTGGCCCCGAGACGATGCTGCCGCTATTGAAGCAGATCCGCGGTGCGGTGAAGACGCACATGGCCGCGTTGCCGGTGCCGTACCGCACGCACGAAGGCCAGCCCTCGTTCCAGTCGTTGCGCGACGCGCACTGGCACGGCGAGTGGGGGAGCCAGCCATTTCCGATCGCGCTCGATCCCTTCGTCTGCAACCGCTTCGAGATTGCCGAGTTCGGCCGTACCGCGCTGGCGATGAACATTCGCTATCTCGGCGTTTGCTGCGGCGCCGGGCCGCATCACATCCGCGCGCTTGCCGAGGCGGTTGGCAAGCGTCCGCCGGCTAGCAAGTATTCGGCCGACATGTCGAAGCATGCCTTCCTGGGCTCGCACGAGCGCATCAAGCAGGTGCAGAAGGACTACGCGCGCAAGCTCTGAAGCGCTAGTTTTTCTCCGCGAGCAGGTAGTAATCCGCGGTATAGGGTATCCGCACGACCGTCCCGAGCGAGGATTGGGAACAGCCCGTCTCGGGCGCGACACCGCCCACGGTGTTCACGCGCTGGACGCTTGTGATCCGACTGAAAGAGCCTTGCGCGCCATCTGATTTCGTGGCGAGCAGCAGCCAGGGTATGGCGTCGGCCTGCGGCGCATCCGCGCGCGCCTTCACCGTCCCAACGATCTTGCTGCCGTCGTTCGCCTCCCAGTGAGGGCCGGCGTAGTGCCTGCCAATCTTCTTGCCGCCGGCATCGAGGAGCTCGGCCTCCGGAGCGACGAAGCTCCATTCAAACGCGTCGGCCTTATCCTTCGCCGCCTTGCACTCGTAAATCTGCACGCCTCGCGCAGCGGCGACGATGGTCACAGATTCGTTCGCGCCCGGCTTGAGATTGTCCGGCACGTTGGCGGCAGGAGGGTTTTGCATGCTTGTGCAGGCTGCAGCGACCAGCGCCAGCGACGACACGGCCAACTTGCAATCCATGGGCTTCTCCTGGTGGATTCGTTCGGACGCGCGCCAGAGCAGGTCTCAGGCCGCCGCCGCGCTGTCGCCAATCGGCAGCTGGGCGATGATGCGGCGAACTTCGCTCGGCAGGAAGGGCTTCTCGATCACCGGGCGGCCACTCTCGGCGACGAACGTGCGCACTCCCGCTGCGAGCGTATCGCCGGTGACGAACACGACGCGTCCGACCTGTCCGGGCCAGCGCCGTTGAATCTCCTCGTAGAGCGAGCGCCCGTCGATGTCGGGCATGCGAATGTCGGTCAATATCGCGTCGTAGCGCTCCGCCGCCATGCGCTGGAGCGCCTCGCGACCGGAGCTGGCCGTCACCACGCGATGCTTCGCGCCGATCAGGATTTCGGAAAGCATCTCGCGAATCTCCGGCTCGTCGTCGACGATCAGGATCGTGCGCTGAGTCACGCTCGGCTTCCACGACGGGATCGTGTCCTCTGCCGCCGGTTCCACGCAGCCCGTGGGCAGCACGACGGTGAACACCGCGCCGCCTCCGCCTGGGCAATCGACGCTCAGGGTTCCTCCGTGCGCTTCGACCACGCCGAGGCTCACCGCCAATCCGACCCCGGTGCCGATGCCGGTGGGCTTGGTTGTGAAGAAGGGCTCGAAAATCCGTGCGCGCAGATGCTCGGGAATGCCGGGGCCGTTGTCCGCGACGTTGATGTGCACCGTGTCCGCACCCGGATCGAAATGTGTCTCGATGCGAATCGAGCGCGGCGCGGGCCGGTCCTGCAGCGCCTGCTGCGCGTTGATGATCAGATTGAGCAGCACCTGATGAAGCTGATCAGCGTCGGCGAGGATCGGCGGAATGTCGTCGGCGAGATCGAGCGAGACATCGACACCGCTGGTCTGGAGCGCGTAGCCGGTGATATCGAGCGCCGCCGACACGACTTCGTTGATCGCGACCGCGCCGCGCTCCGGCCGCTGCTGCCGCGCCATTGCGAGAAAGGTGCGCACGATGCGCGCGCAGCGCTCGGCCGCGGTGCGAATCTTCTCCGCCGCGGCCTGAGTAGCCGGATCGCCCTGTTCCTCGAGCAGCACCGCGCGCGCGACGACGACCGAGAGCGGATTGTTGAGCTCGTGCGCGACGCCCGCAAGCAGCGAGCCGAGGGCCACGAGCTTCTGGCGCTGGTGTAGCGCCTCGCGCTGGCGCGCCAGCTCCTGCGCCGAGCGCTTCTTCTCCGTAACGTCGCGCGTGATCGTCAGCACGTGAGGCTCGCCCCGGTATTGCATCGGCACGCCGTAGACCTCGAGCTCCATCAGGCTCCCGTCCTTGCGTTTATCGCTTACTTCCTGCGACGACGGCACGCCCGCCGCGACCTGCTGCAGGAACTGCGGGCTATACGACGGGCCCTTCCACGCGCCTGGGTTCTTCACGCAGCACAGCTCGCCGTCGCCGTGGCCATACATCCGCCACAGCGCAGGATTGGTGTCGACGATCTCGCCGGCTGCGTTCCACAGCGTCAGGCCGTCGATCGACGCGTCGAACATGGAGTGATAGTGCTCCTCGCTCGCCCGCAGCGCCTCTTCGGCGCGCTCGCGCCGCGCGATGTCTTCGTGCAGCCGTTTTTGGGTGTGCGACACCTTGAGCGCCATCGCGTCGAAAGCGCGGCCGAGCCGCCCCAGCTCGTCGCCCCCACTGAGTGCGCTGCGCGCGGCGAGATTGCCCGACGCGATCTGCTCGGCAGCGTCGACGAGACGCGCGGTGCGGCGCGTGAGCAGAAAGTGGAACACCAGCCACATCGCAAGCGCGAGCGCGGCCACCCATCCTGCCCAGTAGAGCGATTGCTGTTCGACCTGCGCACGCGCCTCCGCCTTGTAGCGCTGGAGGTCGTAGCCCAGAAACACACTGCCGGTGCGCGACGGACGGATCGCGTCACCGACGCCCCCCATCAGGATCCCGGCGTGACCGAGCAGCTCGTTGCCCCTCGCATCGCTGGTGATGCCCGCACGGCGCTGACGGATGTCCCCGGCGGCTTTGTCGAGATCGAATTGCGGCAGCGCTTCCGAGATTGGCCGGCCGAGCCAGGCGAGCCGCGTCGTCGCGATAACCTGGTTCTTGTCGTCGCTCATCGCGGCGAAAGTGACGTCGTGGTTGTGCGCGAGCACGGCGATCTCGTGCTGCGCCCCCTGCAGGTCACCCTTGAGCAGCAGATACTCGAGCGTGCTTTGCAGGCGGGACATCTCCTGCGCGAGGCGCTTGCGGCCGTCATCCTCGGCCTCGCGCTCCGCCTTCGGCACGTGATAGAGCAGGTTCACCGCCGAGAGCGTCGCCGCGAACACGAGCAGCACGAGCGGCACCGTGATCTTGAGCGGCGGCAGGCCGAACTTCATTGCTTGAGGCTCTCCAGCGGGCCCGGGGCGAGGAACTGCTCGATCTCGACGTTCTTGTTGAGCAGCTTCGCTTCGAGCATCAGTGCGAGGAGCCGGCGGCCGGTCACGGCCAGCTCCGGCTTGTTCCCGCCGAGCATCGTCAGATTCTCAGCGCGCGACGGCACCCGCAGGCCCTGCAACGTGGCTAGGAACTGTTCGGCCGACGTTTGCTGGCGGATGGCCATCCGCCGCGCCGCATCCTTGGGATCGCGTTTCATGTAATCAGTCGCGTAGAACCAGCCGGACAGCAGTGTCTCCAGCGCCTTGGGTTTGCTGTCGATGACGCTCTCGCGTACCGCGACGAGATCGACAATCTCGCCCGGAATCTGGCTGCTGTCGAACAGGATACTGCCGCCGGCGCGCAGGAACTGGTTCCGATACGGATCGAAGGTGACCGCGCCGTCGACCTGACCCTTCACGAACGCGTCGGTCTGCTCGTTCGACTCCAGATGCACCACATTGACGTCGCTCGCCTGCATGTTGTTCACGGCGAGCGCACGGCTCAGCACGAAAGCGCCCAGCGCGCTCGATTCCACGGCGACCGACTTGCCCTTGAGGTCTCGCATCGAGCGCATGCCGCCGCGCCCGACCACGACATCCGCGCCGTGCGATACGTCGATCACGAGGACGATCTTGGGCCCCATTCCGTCGGCTGCGAGGGCGAACAATTCGTCGAGGCTGATCACCATGCCGTCGATTGCCTGGTTGCGGTAGGCGCGCATCACCTCGCTTGCCGAGGGATATTCGACCAGCTGAACCACCGCAGGATCGAACCGCCCGAGCTCGCGCGCCAGGTAGAGCGGCTCACCGCCGATCCACACGTTGGTACCGATGCGAAGCGCGGTCTCCGGCTGCCGCATGCAACCGGCGAGCGAGAAGAGCATCGCAGCGAAAGCAAGAATCCACCACAAGCGCGGTCGTCGGGACATTGGTCTCACCTTCCGTCCGGAACGAACATGTACCCCTCGTTGCGTATCGTGCGGATGAAACGCGGATGCTCCGGATCCGGCTCGATCTTCTTGCGCAACCGCATGATCCGCAGATCCACGCTGCGGTCGAAGGGATCCCAGTCCTGCTTCTGATGCAGGTTGAGGATGCGCTCGCGCGAGAGCGGCCGGTTGGGGCTTTCAGCGAACGCCTTTAACAGATCGAACTCGAGCGACGAAATCGCCACCTCGTTTCCGTTCTCGTCGGTGAGGCGGTGCGCGGCGATGTCGAGCACGCAATGGCCGATGCGCACGCGCTCCGCGCCGAGGTCGCCGTGCGCGTCGTTCGAGGTGCGGCGCAGGACGCTCTTCACGCGCGCCATCAGCTCGCGCGGATCGAAGGGCTTCGGCACGTAATCGTCGGCGCCCACTTCGAGCCCCACGACGCGGTCGACCACCGTCGACGCCGAAGTGAGCATGATGATGGCGAGCTTCGCGTAGCGCTCGCGCAAGTGCCGCGCGAGCATCAGCCCGTCCTCGCCCGGCATGTGAATGTCGACCAGCGCGAGGTCGATCGGGCGCTCTGCGGCGATCGTCTTCGCAGCCTCCGCGCTCTCGGCGCCGATGGCGGCGTAACCGTGGGTCGCGAAGTATTCCTCCAGCACCTCGCGCACGTCGGGCTCGTCGTCGACGATCAGGATGGTGGCGCGCACGAACGCCTTTCGCTCTGCCGGTTTCTCGCGGGTGCGCGTTCCCCTCGCGCCCGTCGAGTGAGAGCGTGAATCGTACAACGCCTGCGTAGCGATGTCGCGGTCCATGGTTTTCTCCCGGATGCAAGGATAAACCGGCACGGGAGCACGCGATACGCCGCTGGGCGCCGTTGAAACAAACGAAACAAAAATGCCCGCCCTGCGAAATCCCCCTGCTGCACTGCGTCTCTAGACTTCATCACACGATCTGAACGGAGCAAGTGATGAGCAAAGCATGGGATGACGACGGCCCCGAAGCCCGGAGATTTCGAATCAAGGCTGCGTCTGGGTTGCTCGCTTTTTACGCGGCGCTGCACCTCGCGGTGGGGGCGCTGATACAGGTGCTTACCCCGGCGGAGGCGATGGCGGCAGTTGCGCCCGTCGCCTGGAGCCCGCAGGTGCCCGCGAGCTCTGATTCGCAACCGACTGTGATGGTTTGTTCCACTGACGTGAAGGTGAAGACATGAATGCATCGACTCGATTGAGCACACTGTCCGCGACGGAAGAGGCAGCGCGCGCGGCAAACGTCGTCGCGCCCGTCGTTCGCTTGCGGAGCGGACCTGCCGGCAACGACGCGGCGGTCGCAGAGTCGCTGGTATTGCGGGATGAAGGCGACGCCTTGGCGCGGCACCCCGCCGCGTCGAACGGTTTCGCCGAGGCGGCACCGACCGGCCTGCCGTATCCGGGGTGGCCCGGGATCTACGAGCTGTACCAGCGGGCGCGCGCCAACCGATCGGCGGCTCTCGGCGAGATGATCGCCGCGGCGTCCGACGCAGTGGCTGCGACGGTGCGCCGTGCGTATGCGCGCTACCAGCAATACCGGGCTGCCCGCGCCACGTACGACGAGCTCAGTGGCCTCGACGATCACGCGCTCCGCGATCTCGGGATGAGCCGTGACGAAATCCCGTCGTTCGCGGCGGAAACGGCGGGGCTCGCGGACCAGACGCGCGTGCGAGTGCGGCAGACGGCTTACGGCCTTGCAGACTTTTCGGATGCGTGAATCGCTGCTAAATGACCTTGCGCAAAGGAGAAACGATGCACCGATATGATCTTTCGATCCCGCGCCTTGCACTGGGTGTCGCTGCGGTGGCCATGACGGCGCTGAGCATCGTTGTATTCGTGGTTGCCCCGGCGAGCGTCGAGGCGGCCGCGCACGATGCCGAGCCGGCGACCAAGGCGACGCTGGCCTCGATCAAGGCTGCGAGCGACACCGCGATCGACCTGGTCGCGCTGCACGAAGAGGAGGCCAAGCTCGTGGCGCCGTGCATGCTGTCCGGCACCCACACTGGAGATTCGAATGACTAAGCAAAGTGAATACGCCGGTTCGTGTTTTTGCGGTGCCGTGCGCTTCACCCTGACCGGTGCGCCGGTCGCGATGGGCTATTGCCATTGCGAGTCCTGCCGCCATTGGTCGGCGGGACCGGTCAATGCGTTCACGCTGTGGAAGCCCGATGCGATTCGAGTCACGCAGGGTGGGAACAAGATCGGCACGTACAACAAGACCGAGCGCAGCTACCGCAAATGGTGCAAGAGCTGCGGCGGGCATCTCTATACCGAGCACTCGGGCTGGGGCGTGACCGACGTTTACGCGGCGGTCATTCCCGGCCTCGAGTTCAAGCCGGGCGTGCACGTCAATTACCAGGAGGCCGTCCTGCACATGAAGGACGGCTTGCCGAAGCTCAAGGACTATCCGCAAGAGATGGGCGGCTCGGGGCAGAGCGTTGCCGAGTGAAGCTCGTTCCGGGCACTACTGAACGAGGCCCGCGGCAGAGCGTGGCGGAATGACCGACGACTGCTCGATGCTCTCGAACACGGCGAGCTGGATGCGGCTGCCGCCTGCGTCGCCGAGGAACGAGCGCATCCCCGCGAAGAGCTCGGCCGCTTCGGCATAGCGTCCTTCGCTCCAGGCATCGAGCGCCTTCAATCCAGGCTGTGTGACGAGACGCGCGCGCAAGGCGGCGTAGTCGCCGCTCTCGGTGCAGCGCTCGATCGCCTGCGCCAGGCGTTGCGCCCGCGCCCTCTCTCCCGCGCTCAGATGCGCGAGCGCCGCATGCAGGTCGACGAACGGCCAGAATCCCGCCGTCGCGCTGTCGAAGAGATCGGATAGCTTGCGCCAGCGCTCTTCGGCGACGACGCCTTCGAGCGCGAGCCGCCACAACAGCCCGGCGGCGTCGCAGGCCTCGAGCGGCGATTGCGCGCTCGCGGGCAGCAGCCACTCGTCGAAGATCTCGAGCGCGGACTCTATGTTGCCGTCCTCGACCTCGAACATGGCGAGGTGCTAGGCGTTGTGCGTGCGCATGCGACTCTCGCGCGCCCAGTGCGCGCGCTGGGCGCGCATCCATCGCACACCTTCGTGATGCTGGCCGGACTCGGCGAGCGCGTGCGCAATGGCGTGCACGGCCATCGGGCAGGATGGCGATCGCGCCAGCGATTCCCGCCCAAGGGCTTCGGCACGCGCGGCGTCGCCGTTCTCGGCGTGCGCGAAAGCGGACATGCCGAGCACGAAGCGGAAGCCCCACTCGCCGGGCTCCCACTTCGGCGCGACCGTTTCGACGACGCCGCAGAGCCGGTCGTGCTGGCCGAGAAAGAAGTAGCACGATTGCGCGAGCCGCAGCGCCAGCAGATCCTTGGGCCAGCGGTCGAGGATGAACGCGTAGCTTTCCGCCGCCAGCAGAGGATTGCCCGAGAGCCACGCTTCGGCTGCGGCAAGGTGGGTGCGCGCTCGCGGCGAAGGCGAATGCGCCTTGGACGTCGCGACCAGGCGCGCGATCGCCGGGAGCGTCTCCGGAACTTTGGCAATCACACCCGCCGCGGCGCGAATCGTCTGTGCGCGCACGAACTCGGGGTGCTCGGGACCGATGTCGCGAATCTCGCCGATCGGATCGCCGACCGCGCAGATGAGATGCTCGAGTGCTTGAGAGGTCACATGCGTCATGCGGCCAGTCTAGCGGACGCATGTAGCGCGAGAATTTCGCCGGGAGCGCAATCTTGTTTCGTTCTTTTCGCGAGCGGCGTCGGCAGCCGTGAACGGAAAACTTACATCGCGCTTACATTGTCTGCTGCAGCGCCGCGAACTTCATCCGATCGCTCCCGAGAAACGTCCGGTCGTCGGCTGCACCTTTGCTCGGCAAGCGAAAGTGACAGCATGCACATCGCCGATCATTGCCGGCATTGCGCATGTCCATCTATCGCCCGTTCCAACGCTCGCCGCGTAGCGATGTACACCAGGTCGGCGAGCACGTCGTTGGTCCAGACATGGACCAGCAGCGGGAGAGCTCGCATTCGAGCGGGCAGGATTGGACGAGCATGAGGAAAGCGCGTCCCGCCGAAACGCTTCTACCGGTCGCGACGCGGTGGCTCGCCACGCTGCCGTTCGACTGCTATCCGCTCGCGCTCGCCAAGAAATTTCCGCGCATTGCGAATGCGCTGGCGACGTTCTGGACGAGACCAGACGCGTTGACGAGCTATCTGGGCGAGCTGCTCGTCGACAGGCGAGGCGGGCGCAAAGGCTTCCCCCTCGACGTCCTCGACGAGCTGTACCAGCTCAAGGCGTATTACACCAGCCTGCATCCGGAATTTTCCTCGCGCTGACCGCGAGATCGGGCTACATCTGCTTGAACAGGTGGCTGTAGCTGCGGCTCACCTCGAGCTTCTCGTCGCTACCTTTGAGATGCACGATCTGCTTGCCGCGGAAGTCGCGACTGATCTGTGTTATCGCGTCGACGCGGACCACTGTCGAACGATGGATCTGCCAGAACTCCTTCGGGTCCAGCTCGTCGATCAGCTCCTTGATCGGCTTGCGGATAAGGGCTTCGAAGCCTTCGGTCTGCACCCGCGTGTACTTGTCTTCGGCGCGGAAGAAGAGAACGTCCACGGTCGGAATCATTCGGATGTTGGCGCCCACGCTCGCCTGCACCCACCGGATGTATTCGCGCGGCTTGAGGCCCTCGGTTCCGATTCGGAGCGATAGTTTCTCCAGCAAGTCGTCCATCGGCTCTGGTTTCTGCTGCAAGCGGTCGCGCAGGCGGCTGCAGGTGACCGCCACGCGCGCCGGCTGCACCGGCTTCACCAGGTAGTCGATCGCGCCATGCTCGAAGGCGCTGATCGCGTACTGGTCGTAGGCGGTGACGAAGACGACGTGGACCCGGCCGGCGAGAGCCTGCGCCGCCTTGATGCCGTCCATCTCGGGCATCCGAATGTCGAGAAAGACGATGTCGGGCTCGAGGCTCTGCACCATGGCCACCGCTTCGCGGCCGTTCACCGCCTCGCCGACGATAATGAGCTCGGGCCACGCCTGCTTCAGGTGACCGACGATCTGCTCGCGCATCAGGCGCTCGTCGTCGGCGACGACAGCAGTGGGAGCGGGTCCGGCGTGCATGCGCTAGGTTGGCGAGCTCGTGGCGGGGGTGACTTCGTAAGGCACTTTGATCGTGGCGCAGGTGCCGCCGGCGGGCGGCACGGTGATGATCAGCTCGGCGCGCCCGGGATACAAGGCCTTGAGGCGCTCGCGAATGTTGGCAAGTCCCACACCGCCTTCACCCTTCGGCGCGAAACCGACGCCGTCGTCGCAGACGTGCACCGCGAGCTGGCCATCGACGATCTCGGCCCTGATCGTGAGCGTGCCGCCGGTCCCTCGGGGTTCCAGGCCGTGCTTGATCGCGTTCTCCACCAAGGTCTGCAGCATCATCGGCGGAAAGACGGCGGACTTCAATCCTTCCGGCACGGTCACGACGGATTGGAGACGCTGCTCCATGCGCATCTGCATGATCTCGAGAAACGCGTTGGAGAGATCGACCTGCTGGCCCAGCGTCGGCCGCGTGCCGTCGCGCATCTGCGGGATCGCCGAGCGCAGATAGCGAATGAGGCTCTGCTGCATCTTCGAGGCGCGCGGGGGATCGGTCTGGATGAGCTGGTCGATGCTCGCCAGCGTATTGAACAGGAAATGCGGCTCGATCTGTGCCTGCAGCGCCTGCATGCGCGCTTCCATGGCGGTGCGCTCCAGCTGTTCGGTGTCGGCCCGCTGCTCGGCCCGGCGGGCGGTCAACTCCGCCCTGTGCTTGCCGCCGGCTACCACCTTGATGATCGAAGTGACGACGATGAAAAGGAAGAACGCGTGCGGCTTGTTCAGGATCGCAGCGACGAGCAGCAACAAAGCGTAAACGATCAGCAGCGTCTTCCACGACACGACGGCCAGCCACTCGAAGAAGCGCCACCACAGTTCGACCAGAACCCGCCAGAGGTCTCGCAGGGTCTGGCGAGTGTTGGGCGGCTGCAACGGCGGCGGGGAGGTGCCGGGGTCGGTCGCCTTGCTTGCACTGCTTGGGTCGGAGCTCATTGCGGGTGCCATTTTGCCTCGAAGCGATTCGTATTGGAGCGAGGCTAACCGAGGGCGTCGGCGACCTCCACCATGGCCGGACACAATGCACGTCGGGAGGGATGGACTGCAGGAATGACGTCGCCGGCCGCAGGGGAGCCCGGCCTTGTAGCTGCGGGAGCAAAGTGATTAGATGGCGACGACAAACCAGGGGAGGAGATCAAATGGCACTGGACCCGGTAACGCTGATGTTTGCCGCGACCATGATTGCCTCGCCTCCGCAGCCTCCGGTGACTCCCAGGAAGAAGACTGCGGCGGTGAAGACCTCGCTCGTGCAGCAGGACGAGCGCTTCGGCGACTTCGCAAAGGCCGTGCTGAAGTGTTACCACGGAACGGCGCGCTACCTGGGTGCGGCAATCGACAAGCGCCCTTGGGCCGAGCAGAGCAAATACGGTGCAAAGGGTTCGGCGCTGATCACGATCGATTACGTGGGCTTGAGCAACACAAATTACACGATGACCATCGGTGTGCTCGCGAAGCCCGGAGCGGTCAAGACGGTGATCACGGTCGACACGGCGAAGATCCACGCCTACGAGCAGTGCGAGCTGGGGGACTGGGTCGCGGTGAAATGAGGCGGGTCTGCGGGAAGCCGTGACACCGTCAGGTCGAGTACAGCGTCGCGGCGAAGACCACGACATGGTACGCCTGCAGAATCACGAACAGCGCTGCGATCAGTGCGACGACCGTGATCGATCGCCGCAGCCGCCGCAATCCGAACACCGTGTCGAGCGCGACATACAAGTACCAGGCAAGCCCTGCGGCTTCGAGCCCGGTGATGATCAGGTCGAGATTATGAGGACCGACGGTCAGTAAGAGGTTTTTACCGGCGAGTCGAAACGCGAGTGCCGCCATCGGAAACAACACGGAAAGCCAGAGCAGCGTGAAGGCGAAAAAGTGCGTCGCGAAAACGAGTGCACGATGGAAGGGCTCGCGGCGATCGATCGTGAGCGCGCCGAGTGCCGCGGCGAAGAAGGGCAGCATGACGATCACCAGCGACTTGGCGTGCACGGCTTCGAGCGCGTCGAAGATTTCCGCGTAGGTGCCGCTGTCGGAGACGCGGCCCGGCTTGTGCGCGAAGAGCCAGGTCGTGATCCAGCGTGTGGAGTCCTGCGCGAGGTGAGCTCGCAACGGCCAGCTCAGGATGCCGAGTCCGCTGAGCGACTGGATTAGGAAGAAGACCACGTTGACCCAGAGGAACAGCGACAGCGGCGTCAGATAGCCGACGCGTCGCCCGTGCAGCCAGTCGCTGGTGAGGCGGCCAGGCGGCGACACGAGCGCGACGAGGCTCGCGCGAGCGCGTCCGGCAAAGGACTGCGAAGGCTGGGAATCGTAGCCGAAGGGCGCCGGTGCTGCATCGGCGCCACCGAGCATCCGCTCGCCGCAGTTGCTGCAATAGCGCGCCGTCGCCGTGGAGCCGCAGCTCGGGCAGATCTGAGCCGTCACACTACTGTCGCTCGATCTTCGGAACGTTCTCCAGATTCGCCGCCCACTCGTTCGCCGACCGGCACCAGATCTGCCTTTGCGGCGGAAGCTGCGCGCGCTGGTCGAGGGCGCCGACGCGCAGCGAGTACATCTGCGGATCAGTGACCGCGGACGCGTAGATCGCTGAGCCGCAATTCGCGCAGAAACCTTGCGCGCGCTTGTTACCGCTCTCCGCCGTCTTGACGTAGATCTTCGGCGTGCCGCTGATGAGCTTGAAGTTTTCCCTGGTCGCGGGCACGGCCACTCGGTACGGCGCGCCAGAGAACTGCTGGCAATCGGTGCAGTGACAAGCGCTGACCTTGGCGGGATCGACTTCCGCTTCGTAGCGAATCGCACCGCATTGGCATTGACCGGTGACTTTCATGGCCGTTTCTCCTGATCGATGGGGGGCGAGAGGCACCGGCGCTTCCGATTTCCTCTCGAATTTATACGACCATCGAGGGACAAATTATGCTGCAAGGCTGGCCCGGAACGTGTTGTGCGTCTGATATTTATGGCCATCCGGGCACCGAGTCCTACATAACTGCTACCCGTTGTCCTACAAGAGAATCGGACCCGCGCTGATTCCGGCACCTGGGCAGGCAAGCCTATGGTGGGCCGTTGCTGGGCCGCTCGAAGGGAGCTGAAGCAACGAGCGCGATGAGCCAGCCGTCCAAGCCTCTGCGGATCTACGTGGTGGAAGATTCACCGCTGATCCGGCGCTCGCTCGCTTCCGTGATCGCGGAGGCGGGCGGAGAGTTGGTCGGCGTCAGCGCTGACGCTGAAGGCGCCATCAGGAACCTGGTCGTCCATCACCCGGACGTGATCCTGATTGACATCCGCCTCGAATCCGGCAACGGCTTCGACGTACTACGAGCTCTCCAGCAATACAACCTCGCGCCGGGCGCACGCAAAGTCGTCATCACCAACTATGCGCACGCCGAATACAAGGAGCTTGCCGTTCGGCTCGGCGCCGACGAATTCTTCGACAAGACGCACGAGATGTCGCAGGCCGTCGAGCTGATCAACACGATGGTGAAGCAGAAACGCCGCGGCACCGCGATGGCGCAGCACTAGTAACAGCTATTCTTCGGGAACCTCGATATCGAGCAACGGCGCGTATTGCTGCGCGCCGAAGATATCGGGATCGCCCGGGCTTCCGCTCGGACGCAGCCGGTAGATCGTGAATTTGATCGCGTTAGCCGGATCGAACTCGACGAAGTCGGCAATTCGCTCCGGCGGCAACCGATAGAGCGCGCAAACCGACTCGCGGGTGAGGATTCGTGACCGCTTCACGCGCTCGTAGGTCGCGCGGTCGTTGAAAATGATGTCGAAAGTGATCAGGTCGACGCCGGCGTTCTTGCTGCGCACCGTCTTCGCGAGCTCGGAAAGCTTGCGTGTCTTCATCGTCGACAACTCAGACTCCGGCGGAGGTCATGTGCGTTGGAAACAGCTCAAGCGGATCGTCGCAGCGCAGCGTGTGGTTGATCGTCCATCGATACGCGGGACTCGCGCGGAGCACTTCGTCGAGCGCAAACGCAACCGAGCCGGCCGAACCCTTCACGTCGGGCAGCCGCGCATAGAACATCTGACGCGTCCCGATCATGCACACTTCCTCGGCCATTTCGGCCGTCGCTGCGACGCCCTGGACCAGGATGCACAGCTCGTGCGCCGGCTGATCGCGCATGGGTTCCAGCTCACCCATGATGCCGTCGCGGCCGTAAACCGTGTAGTAGAGCTCGTAGCTGGCCTCTCCGAAGCGCTCGCGGACCTTGTCGCGTGCCCACGCGATCACGTCGTCGACGTGGGCGATCGTGTAGGGATCGCGGATGCCGACCATGCCGACGTAGCGTTCGCCGACCTTGCCCGAGCCTTCGAGCTTGACCCTTAACTCCGGCGCGGGCCGGAACGTCGCTCCGGTAATGCGCGTCGTCCTCTCCGAGCGTTGCTCGTAGCGGCATTCGGACATGTCGAGCGTGCCTCCGGCGACGTGCTCGAAGTACGGATTCGCGCGCTCGTACATCGCATGACCAGCAACGGAGGCGACGGTACACCGCTGCGCCGGATGCATCGCCGTCACCTCGACAGCGTCGGCGGTGACCTCGCCCAGAACAGTCTCCTTCCCGCCATAAGGCTCGGCGCAGAATGACGCGCACTCGAGCACCTTGCCCAGGTAATAGGCCTGCGCCTCGGGAAAGCCGTGATGAATCGCCGGCGCGGCGAATACGCAGCTGTCGCTGCTGCGCCCGCCGATGATCACGTCCGCCGATCTGCGCAGCAGCTCGATGAATGGATGCACGCCCGCCATCGCAACGATACGCGCGGTCGCATCCAGCTCCGACTCGTCGAGCGCGGAGTGTCCTTCAAGCCCCGGGACGGCGTCTCCATTCCGCATGCGGCGCCGCAGCTCTTCGCAGTCGATCTCGGAATAGAAGTAACCGAGCTTGAAGCGCGGCAGTCGGTGCTTCTCCGCGAGCTCCTTGACGATGCGCACGTAGAGGTCGACGCGGCTGTTGGAGCCGGTATCGCCGGCGGAACCGATGATCATCGGCACTCCGAGTTCGCGCGAAGCGAGCAGCATCGCTTCGAGATCTTGAGTCTGCCAGGCGAGCGGGCTCGTCGACGTGTCGGTGCCGAGCGGCACGGGCCCCACGTCATCGCTGCCCGAATCGGCGGCGATGTAGTCCGGATGCGCGGCGACGCCGAGCCGGAAGCTCTCGACGCGCAGCGGCGCGAAGCCGAGATGCCCGTTGGGACAGATGATGCGCAACGAATGCACGCCGATGCGAGTCGTCGAGACAGCCGGAGATCATAGCAGAGGCATTCGATGCGTCGTGCCGACATGGACGCGCCGAGGCGCGCACGTTACGATGCCGTGATATTTTGGTCCGACCGGTGAGGCAAAACGTGACGCGTGCTGCTCTGCTCCGACTGACGCTTTTCGCGGCTGCACTCGGAGTCGGAGCAACGGCCGCGTACGCGCAGCAGATACCAAGCCTGATCCGGATCGTCGTGCCGTTTTCGGCCGGTGGAAGCAACGATGTGATCGCCCGCGCAATGACCGAGCCGCTCGGCAAGCGACTCGCCGCTACGGTCATCGTCGACAACAAAGCTGGCGCCGCGGGCGTCGTCGGGACCGATTTCGTGGCGAAGTCGCCGCGCGACGGTTCGGTGCTCCTGCTCACGTCATCGAGCTTCCTAACGGCGGCCGCGACGCAGCCGCATCTTCCGTACGACCCGATCGCGGCGTTCGCGCCGGTGGCGATGATCGGACGCGGGCCGATGCTCGTCGCCGTCCCGAGCGACACGCCGTTCAAGAGCCCGGCCGATATCGTCACCGCGGCGCGAGCGAGACCGAATGCGTTGAACTACGGCACCGCGGGCGTCGGCTCCATCGCGCATCTCGCGACCGAGCTCTTCGATGATGCCGCGGGCATTCGCATGACGCACGTGCCGTACAAGGGTGCGTCGAACAGCGCGCTCGACCTCGCTGCGGGCCGCATCGACGTGATGATCTCCAACTACAGCACCATCGCTCCGCTCGTGACGGCCGGCAAGATCAGAACGATCGCGGTCACCTCGAGCAAAGCGCAACCGGCCTTTCCGGGCTTGTCGCCGCTCGCTTCGGCGGCACCCGGATTCGACGTGGACATCTGGGTCGGCGTGTTCGCGCCCGCCGGGACGCCCGCCGCGCTCGTCGAACGCCTCAACCGGGAGATCAATGCCATCGCCGCCTCGACCGACCTGCAAAGCGTTCTCGAGCCCGACGGAACACTACCCGCGGCGATCACACCCGCTGCCTTCGCCGCGCGGCTCAAAGACGAATTGACGCAGTGGAAGAAGACCGCTGCCGACCACAAGATCGTTGCGGAGTGAGCAAGACAAAATAGCCTCTCAGGGCGCTTGAACGGATTACTGCGTCCGCGGCTAGTCGCCAACCTGGAGTCATTCGTGCCCTCATCCATGCGCAGGATCGGAATCATCGGAGTCGGCTTCGGCGCCCAGGTTCACGTACCGGCGTTTCGGTCCGAAGGCTGGGAAGTCGCAGCCATCTGCAGCCGCTCTCGCGAAAAGGCGCAGAAGGCCGCCGCCGAAGCGGAGATCAAAGACGTCTATACCGATGCGATGGATATGATCCGGCGCGACGATCTCGCCGCCGTGTCGATCATCACGCCTCCGGGCGCCCACCACGCGCTCTCGATCGCGGCGCTGCGCGCCGGAAAGCATGTTCTGTGCGAGAAACCCTTCGCTCTCGACGTCAAGCAAGCCAAAGAGATGCTGAGCGCCGCTGAAGCATCCAGGCGCACCGCGATGATCGCGCACGAGTTCCGGCACACGCCGCAGCGCCGCTACATCAAGCAACTCCTGAACGAAGGATATGTCGGCAAGTTCCGGCTGTGCACGATCGAGCTGTTCCTCGACCGCTACGTCACCAAGGAACCCCGGCCGTTCACCTGGATCGCGCGCAAATCGGACGGCGGCGGCCTCCTCGGCGCGCTCGGCTCGCACTACATCGACGGGTTGCGCGACTGGTTCGGCGAAGTTGCTTCCGTGAGCGGCTGGCTCGCCACGCTTCGCCCGGAGCTCGTCGATACCGCGACGGGAAAGAAAGTCCAGGCGGAAACCGACGACACCTTCTCCATGACGCTCACGTTCAAGAACGGCGGCAGGGCGACGATGATCGCCTCGTTCGCGACGACGCCGACGCGAGGCGTGAAGATCGCGGTAATGGGCGATAACGGGACGCTGATCGCCGAGCAGCCCGGACCCAATCCCATGGAGAACGGCGTCGTCCTCGCCAGCCGCAATGGAGCGCCGCTGCAATCGCTCGAGACTCCGTCGCAGCACACGCCGTTCACCGATGCGCGCGACCATCGCCTGATGGCGTTTCGGCTCCTCGTGCGCGATTTCACGCGCGGAGTTGAGGAGGGCGCGTCACCGCCCCCGAACTTCACCGATGGTCTGCGCTGCCAGGAGATTCTCGATGCGGTCCGCGCGTCGTCCGAATCGGGCCGCACGATCGCGCTGTAGTCTTCTCAGGGTGTTTTGACGACGACCCGGGCGCCGCACATAAGCTGACTACCATCGGGTGTCGTGCAGCACACGAAGCAGTGCCCGAAGATGCAGATCTGGAAGCAGGTGATGGTCTTGATCGTGATCCCGCCGTCGGTGTCCTGAAGCTGTGCGAAGGACATCGGCTTGAATTTCGGTGGCCTGCCCGTTCCACCCAACCGGCGGCGCGCCTCCAGGAACAGCGACTTGAGCGACGAGTCGCCCCGGACCGCCCGGGTCTCAGCGCAGGGCGCGACCGTAAGCCTGACTACCGTCCCTTTTCTGACCACCGCCGTCACGGTGTTGCCGCAGCCGTCGCTTTCGAACGTCCCGACTTCGATTTCGACCTGCTTCTTGTTCGCGAGCCGGCGCGGATCGATGTTCTTGAAGGAGGACGAGAGCTTGAATCTCGTTTTGCTGACCTTGACCGGAACCGAAAACTTGAACTCGGTTCTGGTGCGGGACTTGGCGGATGACCTGGGCATGGGAACCTCCTTTGGGCAATCGATCGAACAAGTGAATGGTAACTCGACGATCCTACTTCGCCGGCGGAGCGATCATCAGGCTCTGATGCGGTGATTTCGCGACGGGCGGAAACTTCTCCGGCCGCGGATCGGGAATGAAGCCGTCGCGATTGGGCATCTTCACCGCCGGGAGCGACTTGGCGTCGAGCACCGCGTCCGGAGCAACGATTTTCGCCTCCGAGAGGATGTACGCGGTGACCGCGTACACCTGGTCGTTCGAGAGGCTGTCGGGCGCGGTGATGGGCATCGTGCGCTTCACGTAGTCGAAGATCGTCGTCGCATAGGGCCAGTAGCTCTCGATCGTCTTCACCGGCGCCTTGGTCGGATCGTTGTTGACCAGCGTGCCGCGGCCGCCGATCAGCTTGTCGCCGATTCCTCCCTGCAGATTCGCACCGTGGCACGCCGCGCACTGTTGCTCGTAGAGCGCCTTGCCCTGTTCGACCGAACCCGACCCCGGCGGTAGACCGCGGCCGTCGGGCATCACGGCGAAGAACCGATCGAGCTCGGCCTGCGACGGTCTCGCCCCGAAGCCATAGCGCGGCGTCTGCGCACTCGCCGACGCGCCGAGCGCGCACAGCAGCGCCAGCGCCGAAAAACACAGCACGCGCTCAATATTCGTGGACATTGGAGACCTTTCCATCGCTCGTGACCTGCCAGCTCTGAATAGCGTTGAGGTGATAGATGGAGCCGAGCGGGCCGTCGAGGCCGCGCAGCGCGATGACTTGCCCGAGCGTAGGTTGCACGTACCCGGTGTCATCTGCGCAGCGGCTCTGCAGGATCGCCGTCTTGCCGTCCCACTGCCACGGCAGGCGGAAGCGCGTGTGGCAAATCGGCAACACCGGCGACTGCAGCGCGGCCTGACGCCAGGTCTTGCCGCCGTCGGTCGAGACGTCGACGCGCTTCACCGTGCCGCGGCCCGACCATGCAAGCCCCGTGATCTCGTAGAAGCCGGGACCGTCGAGCGTTATCTCGCCGGAAGGAAAGGTGATGACGGACTTCGCTTCCATCTCGAACGAGAACTGCACGGCCTTGCCGTCGGGCCTCAGGTCGGTGTACTTCGAGGTCTCCTCGCGCGTCATGAACGGCGCGTCTGAAATCTCCAGCCGACGCAGCCACTTGATGTTCATGTTGCCCTCGAAGCCGGGAACGACCAGGCGCAACGGATAGCCTTGCTCGGGCCGGATCGCTTCGCCGTTCTGGCCGTAGGCGAGGAAGCAGTCCTTCATCGCCTTGGGTAACGGGATGCTGCGCGTCATCGCCGCACCGTCGCCGCCTTCGGCGAGGATCCACTTGGCGTTGCCGCGCACGCCCACCTCGTTGAGGACCGTCGACAAGGGCACGCCGGTCCATTCCGACGTCGAGGTAAGTCCGTGCGTGCCCTGTACCGTGCGAAGCGTCGGCTTCGACCACTCGGTTAGCCCGTTGCCCGAGCACTCGATGAACATGATGCGGGATATCGACGGGAAGCGCCGGATGTCGCGCATCGAGAATTTCTTCGCCTCTTGGACCAGCCCGTGCACGTAGAGGATGTGCTTGCTCGGGTCGATCACCGCGGTGCCGGCGTGACTGCGCTCGAAGTGCAGACCCGAAGGCGTGATGATGCCCACGCCGTTCTGCAGCGGCGTGAAAGTCCACGACGATTGCTGCGTAGCGGTCTTGAAGCGCGTTCGCACCTCGGTCTCGAATTGCGAGCGCGAGCCGTAGCTCGTGTCGTCGATCGGATATCCCTGTGTCTTGCTTGCGTCCGGCGGCACCTCGTGCTCGACCGCGCCGAGCGGCGCGGCCGCGCGAGCGGACTGCGCGAGCACGCCGGCGGCGCCCGCCGCGGCGAGCGATCCGACGAGGAATCGCCGGCGGTCGACGCGCGCTTTCGGATCACCGGCGAAATACGGCGATGCGGGATCGGAGCGATCGTGCGCGAGCTGATGCGCCTCGGCTTCGAGCAGCGCTTCGACGCTCGAGCGCTGCGTGTGCGGCGATATTGCCGCCGCGGGTTTGGCTGGCTTGTTCTCCATCGCTCCTCCTCGCTTCGGCGCTGCCACCGAACGTGGCGGTCAAGCGGATCTCAAGTGACCGTGTCCGCCTTGTCCCGACGACAGCAGTATACCGCCGGGTTGATTCGACTCACGCCTCACGCACTCGCGGCATAGAGGCGCCACTCGCTCGGAACGCCCTTGAGGCCGTGCATGCCGCGGTCAGCGAAGGTGATTCCCGAGCCCGTCACGATGTCCTTGACCGTGCTCGACACGAGGGTCTCGCCGGCGGCGGCCGTTGCGGCGACGCGCGCCCCGATGTGCACCGCGATGCCGCCAACTTCTCCGCCGGAGCGATCGATCTCGCCGGTGTGCAGCCCGGCGCGGGTGGCGAGGCCCAGCTCGCGCGCGCCGTCACGGATGGCGAACGCGCAGCGGATCGCTCGCGCCGGTCCGTCGAAGGTCGCGAGAAAGCCGTCGCCTGATGTATTCACCTCTTCGCCGCGAAAGCGCGCGAGCGTGTTGCGCACCATCGTGTGATGACTGTCGAGCAGCGCGCGCCAGGCGCGGTCGCCCAGCCTCGCCGCGGTCTCCGTCGATCCGACGATATCCGTGAACATCACGGTGGCGAGCACACGATCGAACTCGGCGACGGGTCGTACTCCGGTGAGGAATTCCTGCACCTCGTCGAGGACCGAGTCCTGGTCTCCGACCCAAACGAGATGATCCTCGCCGGGTAGCCCGACGAATTTTGCGCCCGGAATGCTTCGCGCGATGAAGCGTCCTTCCTCGATATTGGCATCCCGATCGCTGACGCGATGCAGAACCAGCGTGGGAACCCGGATCGTCGGCAGCACGGCGCGGATGTCGATCTGAGTGTTCATGCGCATCAACGCGACCGCTGCGCCGGGGCTCGCGGAGCGCCGCAGATAGGTCGCGAGACGGCGCGTGAACGCCTCGTCGCCGATCTTGCTCGGAATGAGGTTCGCGAGATTCATCGCGCCGCCCCAATCGCGCGCCACGATTTCGTATTCGCGCTCGCGCTGCTCGGGCGTCGGCGCCCACGGGTAGTCGGGCGCCCAGATGCGCTTGGCGAAGATGCCGAAGGTGACGAGCGCCGTCGTGCGCTCCGGGTAGGTGGCGGCGAAGAGCGTCGCGAGGCTTCCACCCTCCGAAAACCCGAAGATCGCGGCTCGCTGCGATCCGCACGCGTCCATCACCGCGCGCAGGTCGTCCATGCGCTCCTCGTGCGTCGGCAGCTTGTCGTCGGGAACCCGATCGGACAGACCGGTGCCGCGCTTGTCGAACGTGATGAGCCGCGAGAAGGACGCAAGCCGCCCGAGGAAGCGGGCGAGCATCGGTTCCTCCCACGCGAGCTCGACGTGCGACACCCAGCCCGAAACATAAACGAGGTCGAGCGGCCCCTCGCCGACTACCTGATAGGCGATGTGAACGTTGCCGCTGCGCGTGAAACGCGTCTCTGGAGCCATCTCTTGGTAACGTTAGCGCCGCCTCGCCTCGACGACGATCGACTTCGCGATGCCGCGATAGGGGTCGGCGCCGCCGATCTTGGTGAGGGCGGCCGTCACCTTGTCGATGACGTCGTCGAGCGCGACGCCGCGCTTCTCGATCAAGAGCGATCTCGGCGTGCCGCGTATCTGACCGGTAGCGAGCGTTCGCGCGCTCAACCCGGTGATCGGCACCTGCTTCTTCTCGATCTTCACGTCCTCGAATTGCGCCTGCGCGAGCAGCCCCCGCAAGAGCGCGAAGTCGTACATCTCGTACGGCATCCTAAAGCGCATCTCGGGATCGCCGGGAAAGAGCCCCTCGACGACCTCCGCGTTGGCGAGGATGTGCGCGTTTTCCTCGATGCGTTCCCAGACATTGAAGAGCAGGATCCCGCCGGGCTTCAGCACGCGGTACGCCTCGCTGAACGCCGCGTTCTTGTCGGGCACGAACATGACGCCGAAGCTGCAGACGACGGCGCCGAACTCGCCATCGCGGAAGGGAAGCTTGACGGCGTCTGCCTCGCGCCATTCCAGGTTCTTCGGGGTGCCGAGCTTGCCGCGCGCGTAATCGAGCATCGCGGGACTCAGGTCGGTGGCGACCAGCCGGATCGTCGGGTAGAGTCGTTCGCGCAGGCGCCGTGTTAGCAGGCCGGTGCCGCAGGCGAGTTCCAGGACATCTCCGGGCGGCTTGGCCGGCAGCCGTCGCGCCAGGTCGAGCACGATCGCATCGAGATACCCCGGACCGAAGCAGCTGTCGTAGTAATGTGGAATGGATCCGGTGAAAGTTGCGCTCGTCTCGACCATGCGCTCCCCGATAGGGTCAGAAAAACGGGAGCAATTATGAACCGCCGATCGATGGCGTTGGGTGACGCACGGCATCGCCTTCAGGACTCCGGCTGGCAACTACAGGCCAGCCGGTTCGAGAAGCTGAAGGCGACCGCGTGACGGAAATCAGTGTCGCACGCCGCCGCGACCGGATGGTTTCGGCTTCGCGGACACGGCTTCGACCGACAAGGTAAAGGTGCGCTGCTCGTTGGGATTCATTGCGCCCACACCGACGAGCTTGTGGGCGATCTCTTCACCGCGATCGTTACGGATCGATACCACGACGGTGTATTCCCAGGGTTCGCCGTCCGCGGGGTGACGGATGCTCCCTTCAATGCGCAGGGGCGTGAGCGCAGGATCCTGAGGCGCTTCGGCGATGGGCTCGTAGCGCAGGTAGTGCCGGCACGCCGGACACACGGCTGCGCTTTCGAGCACCGTCTCCCGACAGTGCGGACACTTGCGCGTCGCCCCTGGGTCGGCGGGGCTCGCGCTGCTCATTCGCCGCCGTTGCTCCCCACGCCGTGGCCGTTGCCCTTGACGGCCTTCGGGGCGCTATCGTCCCAGCCGAATTCGGCCCTGCCACGCATCCGCGCACCGGCCACGACTGTCAGAGAACCAGCCTTGAGGTCCCCGGAGATGACGCCGGTCTGTTGCAGATCGACGTGCGAGGACTCCTCGATGTTGCCTTCCAGCTCACCGGCGACGGTGACCTTGTCCGCGCGCACGCTTCCGGTCAGCTTGGCGCCGCCTTCGATGGTGAGGTCGCCCTTGACGTTGACGTCGCCCTTGAACTTGCCGGCGACGCGTACGCTGCCGCTGCCCTCGATCTTGCCTTCGATGGTGATATCGGGCGCGATCACCGATTCCTTGCGCGGGCCACTAGCGTCGGCGCGCGCGACAGGGGCAGGAGCGGCGACAGGTGTGTACTGCTTCGGTTGGACGTCGACGCGCGCCGGCTCTATCGGCGGCGGTGGCTGAACAGGATTCGGTTGAGGAACCGTATTGTCTTTCCAGATGGCCATGGCGCAGAGAATCCAGAGTTGACGGGTTTCGGAGGCTAGCGCTAAACGGCTTGTAATGCAAATGTCATAAGCGCCGGCACGGTCAGTTCAAATCCTGGTCCTTGAAGTACTTGGTCCCCTTGGCGGTCAGCTCCAGAGCCAGACCCATGTCGGTGAGCTGATAGAGCCAGACCCCCGGCGACACGGCGACGGCTCCCTGAAAGGCGGCGCCCTGATCGCCGGCTTTGGCCGCCGCGGTGGCTTGCCCGCCAAGCTCGAATCCCACGTTGATGAAGTCGTTCAACGCCTTTTCGTTCTCGAATACCCAGATAAGCTGGAATTTCTTGGCGCCCCATCCCAGCCCCGCCTGAATCTCGCCCATCCTCATGTAGGTGACGTGCTTGGTCCGGTTGTCGACCGCGATGCCCTTGCCCGTGCCGCCGCCGGCGAGAAATATCTTCATGCTCATGTTGCTGAACGCCGCATAGCCGGCCGCCGACTCCACCGCCTTGCGCGCTGAAGGCTGCGCCTTGTAGAGGGCCGTGAGTGCGCTCTCGCCTGCCTTGCTGATTTCGACCTGGTCCTGCTCCCTGTCGTCGCTGAAGGCGAGGCCGGAGGCGAGCAACAGACCGATGATCAACAGGCTGCGACGATTCATTTCTTTCTTGCTTTACAAGTGCAGGCTGCGTCCCTAACGCACCCGTTGGAGTTCCAATTGTAGAGGCTGTCGCTGCAGATGGCCGCTTGTCCCTCCGGGCAGGTGATGGAACAGCCCTTGCACGTGCCAAATGCATTCCTGCTACACGAATTCGCAGGCCCCTTCTTTCCAGCACGCTGCTTGGGGGCGTTGCCATTGGGAGGCGCTGTCGCAGGGCTGGTCGCGTCGGATGTCGGCGACGGCGTGTTCACATTCGACGATGTGTCAGCCATCGACGCTGCGGACATCAGCGTCAGGATTGCTCCCAATACGAATGCCTTCATTTCACTCTCCGGCTCGTGAGGGACTGTCTCAACGAGGGCGACTATAGGGCGAGTCTCAGGGCTGCGCAATGACGATGGCCGGTTGGGCTCACGTTACCGCTGCCGCGACTTCAACACGACAGGGAGACTCGGTAGACTGGTCGCCCAATCGTTGCGCCGGCCATGACCTTCCCGATCTGTCCGAAGTGTCGTTTTCCGCTCGATCAATCGACGTCTCCGTCGGAGTGTCCAAACTGCGGACTCGTCTTCGCGAAGTACCTCGCGGCGCAAAGCGGCGAATTCGTGCCTCCGTCGTCGCAGCCCCTCGATGCGAGCGAGATGGCAACGGACGAGGGTTCGGGATGGAGCGGGTCATTCGAATCCGCGGCCATATCCAAGCCGCAGTGGATCGGTCGATGCGCGCTGTTGATCGCGTTTGCGGTCTGGGGCTTCTCTATCTGGGCAACCGCCATCACCGAGCTGCCCGGGTTCATTCATTTGACCCTGCTTCCGTTCCACGAAGCCGGACACGTTGCGTTCTGGCCATTCGGCCAGTTCCTGCACGTCGCCGGTGGACCGTTGGGACAATTGATAATGCCGATCGTCTGTGCCGTGGCGCTGCATCGCTACGGCGACAACTTCGGCGCCGCTCTGTGCACGTGGTGGCTCGCGGCGAGCATCATGGACAACTCGGTATACGCCTATGATGCATTTGACCCTGTCCTGCCGCTGGTCGGAGGCGGAACGGGTCGCGACTCAAATCACGACTTTGTCTACTTGTTCACCGCCATCGGCCAACTGAAGCACGCCCGAGGCATCGGGGTCTTCCTTCATGCGATCGGGACCCTCGTCATGCTCGCAAGCCTGGCGTGGGCGGCTATCGTGCTTGCTCGACAGCGAAGCCATATAGCGCAGTAGGAACTACTTGCCGCAGCTCATGCCCGCGGCTGCGTCCTTGGTCGGCAAGCTCAATTCGAAGTCGAAGGTAAACGCAGTCTTATCGAGACTGCCGACGATCCTGCCGGAGAGTGTCCCGCCAGGCTTGATCTCTCCAGTCATCTTCTCGACCTTGAAGTCCCTGGGCGCCTCGACCACGCGCTGGATACCCGCCATCGGCGACTTGGCGTGATTGGTGTTGAGGTCGATCGATTTGACCGCCGACGCCGCGGCAGCCTCCTTGCCGCCGCCAGGACAGAACATGATGATCGCCATCGTCCGTTGCTTGCCGCCTTTCGCGCTATCGGCGTTCGACGACAGCTGGAAGTTCTCCGCTTCGGCCGGCGCGATCGGATCTTCGTTGAACCAGATCGCGACGCTGTGCTGATCGCCGTACAGCGAGGCAACGCAATTGTTTGCCGTGAATTTCTCGCCGCTCATCGATCCGGTCGCGGAGCACCGCGTCTTCACCGGGGCGCTTGAAGCCACCGCCGCTTTCGGCGCCGAGCCCGACGCGGCAGTGCTCCCCGGCAGCGGCTGGCCGACCTTCCACGCATCGGCCAACAATTTCGCGCTGCGCCTTTGCTCCGCGGTCGCATCCTTCGCGAGGTCGTCCCGGAAGGCGACCTTCTCCTTGTCGCCGCTGCGCGCGGCGATGGTGGCGTTCGCAAGGGCCAGCACCGGGTCTTTTTCCACGCCCTGGCCGGTGTAGTAGACGACGCCCAATTTGAACTGCGCGTCCGCGTTGCCCTGGGCTGCGGACTTGCGCCACCAGTCGACCGCCTGGGCATAATCCTTATTCACGCCCTGACCGTTGGCGTACGACTGTCCCAGGTTGTATTGCGCCATCGAGTCGCCCTGCATGGCCGCCTTTCTGAACCATGCGACGGCTTGCACGTCGTCCTGCTTCACGCCGTCGCCGGTCCCATAGACGACGCCCAGCTCATACTGCGCGTCGGCGTGGTTTTGCTCCGCCGCCTTGCGGACCCAGGCGATGCCCAGCGCCTTGTCCTGCGGAACCCCCTGGCCGAACTCGTACATTCGCCCTACGCGATATTGAGCCTCGGCGTTGCCGCGCTCCGCCAGCGGACGATATTCCTTCATGGCGGTGACGTAGTCCTTCCGAGCGAGCGCCGCATAGCCCTCCTTGAGGCCAGCGAGGGCAGCGTTGCAGCACAGAATTGCGCAGAGAGCGAGCAGCGTGCGCAGAAGCATGGCGGGACCTCCAAATGCTGAGACTATCACGTCACCGCCACCCGCCTCTGAACTCGGGCCGGCGCCACGAGCGAAGGTCAATCGACAACAAGCTCGATCATCACTCTGCGGTTCGCTGCACGTCCTTCGCGCGTCGAGTTGTCCGCGATCGGCATTCGGTCGCCTTCCCCGAGCGCAATGATTCGCCGCGAGGGAATGCCGGCTTTCACCAACAGCTCCCGCACCGCGTCCGCGCGCGCCTGAGAAATCGCATCGTTTTTAGAAGCGCGCCCGGTCTTGTCGGCGTGACCGATGAGGATGATGAGCGAGTCGGTGCGGCGCAGCTCCTGGACCAGGCTGGTGAGCGCGGCTCTCGGCTCGGTCGCGATTTCTGCGGAACGGGAACGAAACCGCAGGTCGAGCGCGGCAAGACGACGAAGGAGAGCGGGATCGGGCGACACGCCGATCTCCATCAGCGTCGGGACATTTGCGAGCCCTGCGACCTCAAGGTTCTTGTGCACGTTGGATTCGATCTCTTCGCGGTGCGCCTTGGTCCCGGTTTGTCCGGCGATGACTACGAGGTCCGGCCGCACCAGCACTTGGCCGGTGCGCAGGTGCGCAAGCGGTGCGCGATAGATGGCCGTGACGACACTTGTCCACTTCGAGTCCAGCGTGATGCCGCTGCTGCAGACGGTGCTGACTGGATAGCCCCAATAGTCGACGGCAACGATGATCGCAATGGCCTTCGCCGCGGTCGGCGCGCGACCGGAAAGTTGCGGCCGCTCGCTGCCGAAGCGCAGCCACAAGCCGGGCCGCTCGTCTGAACACGGTTGCGGTTCTGGCCGCAACGGGTAGATTCCGACGACCGCAAACGCCGTGAAACCCAGCAGCACGCCAATTGCGACGACGCGCAGGCGCGGTTTCTTGTTCATCGCGACCCCTTCTCGCTCGTGGGTAGATACGGGTCGTTAGCAACCTCCCGCACGAGGTGCAACGTTCCCCGATGCGCTCCCGTTGCTATTCATTTTGTCGGTGACGGATACGCCACCGCTGCCGGAATCCGGGCAATTAGCCCATCAATTCGGGCGGAGTCATGGCGGACCCCCTTGCTGAAACTCGGGCCGCTTCCAAGCTCCAGTCGTTAGGACGTCGCGCAGCGTTTCGGCTGCGTCCCACACATCGACGTGCCGGATGTAAAGCGGGGTGAAGCAAAAGCGAATCAGTGCCTACTCGATGACGCGATCCGCCTGCAAAAGTACCGACTGGGGGATCGCGACGCCGAGAGCCTTGGCCGTCTTGAGATTGATCACCAACTCGAATTTTTCGGGTTGCTCGATGGGAAGATCGCCAGGTTTGGCACCCTTCAGAATCTTGTCGACGTAGATCGCGGCGCGGCGCACGAGCGTGTCGAGGTTCGGCCCGTAAGACATGAGACCGCCGGCGTCGACGAACTCGGCTATTTCGTAGATCGCCGGAAGGCGTTCTTCCGCAGCGAATTCGACAATGCGCAGGCGCTGGCTCATGGTGAGCGGGTCGACCAGGAGGACAAGCGCATCCGGGCGGTCGCGGTCGAGATCCCCGAGCGCCTGTTCCAGTTCACGTGAGTCGCGTATCTCGACCGAGCGCACGTTCATACCCAGCACCGGAGCCGCGGTCTGGATCTGCTTGAATCGCGCCTTCATGCCGTAATAGTCCGGGTTCCAGAGCACCGCGGCGGGGCGATCCTGCTTCGGAAAGGCCTCCTTCAGCAATTGCAACCGCTTCGTAGAGAGCTCCGGACCCATCATGGACATGCCCGTGATGTTCCCGCCAGGCCGCGCGAGGCTCGCGACGAGCCCGTCACCGACGGGATCCGAGCTCGTCGGCATCACGATCGGAATCGTCTTGGTCGCATTCTTGGCAGCCCATACCGACGGCGACGACACGGCAACGATCACATCGACTTTCATGCGAACGAGATCGGCGGCCAGCGCCGGCATTCGCTCGAGCTTGCCTTCGCCCCAGCGAGTCTCGATCTTGATATTCTGGCCTTCCACGTATCCGAGGTCGCGAAGACCCTGCCGGAAGTCTTCCAGGAAAGCCGACGTGCCGTTCTGCGGTGCGACCGGCTGCAGATATCCGATCCGGGGAATCTTCGCCGGCTGGGAGAGCGCAGCGAACGGAGCAGCGAGCACGAGCGCACCGAGCGAGATCGCAAACTCACGGCGAGAAGGCATGGCTTCTCCGGCGAAAGGTCTTTTGGGACGCGTGGACTCTAGGCGCACGCGCGGGCGTGGTCAAGGCGACGGTCGCGTCGTCCCCGCAATGCATGCAGGGCGGTGATCCGCATCGCAGGCTTCACGTCACCGCCGCCCGCTGCTGAAACTCGGGCCGCTGCCACGCACCGCTCACGAGAACATCACGGAGCGCTTCGGCCGCGTCCCAGACATCGACGTGTCGTATATAGAGCGGACTGAAGCCGAAGCGAAGCAGGTCGGGTGCGCGGAAATCCCCGATGACTCCGCGCGCGATCAGCGCCTGCATCACCGCGTAGCTGTGATCGTGCGCGAAGGAAACCTGGCTGCCGCGACGCGCTGGATCGCGCGGTGTTGCCAGCGACAAGCCCAGGCCCGTGCAACGCGCTTCGACCAGCGTGATGAACGCCTCCGTGAGCGCCTGCGACTTCGCCCGCAGCTCACTCAAGTCCGCCTGGAGGAGGAGATCGACACCTTCCTCCAGAGCGGCGAGTGCGAGTATCGATGGCGTGCTGACGACGTATTGCCGAATTCCCGCCGCGGGCCGATAGCTCGTGGCGAAGTCGAATGGCGCGTCATGACCGAGCCAGCCATAGAGCGGCTGCGCGGCCTGCCCGTGATGACGTGCCGCGGCGTAAACGAAGGCCGGCGCGCCCGGCCCGCCATTGAGATACTTGTAGCCGCAGCCGATGGCGAAATCCGCCTGCGCTCCGTCGAGATCCACCGGCAGCGCGCCGGCAGTATGGGACAGATCCCAGATCGCAAGCGCACCCGCCGCATGCGCCGCCGCGGTCATCGCCGCCATGTCGTGCAGCGCGCCGGTGCGAAAATTCACCTGCGTCAACATGAGCACGGCGGTGTCCGCACCGAGCGCATGCCGCAGATGGTGGGCAGGCACGAGACGCAGGATGTAGTCTTGGCCGAGCAGCTTCGTCAGGCCCTCGGCCATGTACAGATCGGTCGGGAAGTTCTCCACCTCGGACACGATCGCCCTCCGCCCCGGGCGCATCTTCAGCGCCACCGCCAGCACCTTGAACAGGTTGATCGAAGTCGACTCGGTCACCACGACTTCTCCCGCGCCGGCGCCGACCAGCCGCGCGATCTTGTCGCCGACGCGCTGCGGCATCTCGATCCAGTCGTGACGGTTCCAGCTCGTAATCAGGTCCTCGCCCCATTCCTTCTCGATCACCCGCGACACGCGCGCGGCCGTCGAGCGCGGCAATGCGCCCAGTGAATTGCCGTCGAGGTTGATCACTCCGGGCGGGAGCAGAAAATTGTCGCGCAGCGGCGCCAGAGGATCGCTTCGGTCCAGCGCCTCGAAGGCTGAGCGGTGCATGTTCGGGATTCAGTGAGAGAGTTCAGGAACCGAGTTGCTTGCGAGGCCGACCATTCGGGAAACCGATTGTCGAGGCGAGCGATACAGTGATCGAATGCGAAATCAGTGTTCGACCCGTTGTGTTGGTTACATTGTGACATTCATGTGAGCGCCGGCCTATCACAATGCTGGCAGATCACACATTCGAAAAGTCGTTCCTCGCAAGCCGCTTCAACACAGCCAAGGCAACTCGGGTCAGCTACTGCGTTCTCCAAACCACACTCTCTGCATTTGATCATCGTTGGCAACGGGGTTGCACATCGATGACAAAGGCCATGTGCCGCATGTTCGGAGACTGTGATAAAGATCCGAGGACTAATCTCATCTCCAGCGGCGGACGGAGTCATGAGTTGCTCGAGCTCTGCGAACCGAATTCGGCGACTCGGCCCGACAAATGGGTCGTGGACTACCACATCGTCATCAGTCGCGCTTAACAAGACTGTGAAGTGCCCCTCATTTGAACCAGCTTCGCGATGATGGACAAGAATTGTACGTAGTTCGGTTGCTGCTATTGTGCGCACGGCCTTTGGTACGTCCTTTACCCTGATGACGGTAGTCACAAGCTTCCGCATGGTGAGATACCGCGCGACACTTATCGAACGAATATGTTGCTTACCTAGCGGGCCGGCCTCACGCAATTGTGCCCATATCGGTCCCTGTTTCGCCATCTTCTTGAACGAGCGCAGAACCATGGCCACGCAAGCCGCTCCGCACCGTCGAGAGCTGCGCGGCTGCGCTTCGAAGGAAATAAACGGCGGCAATGTTTTCCGCTGATCTAAAGAGCGCAGCGGATGGTTACCTTCGTCGCGCACTGTGCAGCTGATAACCTTTTTGCGATATGCGGGCGGTTCCAAAACCCACACGCCACACGGAATCGGCACTGAGATCGGGACGCAGCCATCGGCAATCGCGATCTGCACCCATCGCTGAGGAACAACTCACCGATCGCCCAACCGCACGCGGTTGGCGAGCTTCCTGCGCTCGCGCCGGACCGGATCGGACCGGCGGTGCTACTAGGGTCGGCCGCTCAGATCGGGGAGCTTCTGCGATGGTTCCTGCAGTTCGCCCCCCATGTGCATGAGTGCGATCAACAGCACCCCGGCAAACCCGCCTCCTACAAATGCCACCAACAGCCACCAAGCCGAAACCATCCTCGCCCCCGAAGTGGTTTGGTCGGATGCCAGGCATAACGGGCGCCCTGGCGGCGCTTCTCTGACGACCTCTCAGAGATCGAATCGTTGGTCTTCTGCCGTGTCGTTAATCCCAGCTCAATGCGCCACCGGTCTGATACTCGATGACGCGCGTCTCGAAAAAGTTCTTCTCCTTCTTCAGATCGATCATCTCCGCCATCCACGGGAACGGGTTGTCCGCCTTGTCGAACAGCGGGTCGATGCCGATCTGCTGGCAGCGGCGGTTGGCGATGAAGCGCAGGTACTCCTTGAACATGGTGGCGTTGAGTCCCAGCACGCCGCGCGGCATGGTGTCCTCGGCGTAGGCGTACTCCAGCTCGACGCCGCGCTTCATCAGCGCGCGGATCTCCTCGCGGAACTCCGGCGTCCACAGGTGCGGGTTCTCCATCTTGATCGTGTTGATCAGATCGATGCCGAAGTTGCAGTGCATGCTCTCGTCGCGCAGGATGTACTGGTACTGCTCGCTCGATCCGGTCATCTTGTTCTGCCGGCCCATCGCCAGGATCTGCACGAAGCCGACGTAGAAGAAGAGCCCCTCCATGATGCAGGCAAACACGATCAGGCTCTTCAGCAGATTCTGATCGGCCTCCATCGTGCCGGTCTTGAAGTTCGGGTTGGTGAGCGTGTCGATGAACGGGATCAGGAACTCGTCCTTGTCGCGGATCGACTTGATCTCGTGGTAGGCGTTGAAGACTTCCGCCTCGTTCAGCCCCAGGCTCTCGACGATGTACTGGTAGGCGTGGGTGTGGATCGCCTCCTCGAACGCCTGCCGCAACAGATACTGCCGGCACTCGGGCGCGCTGATATGCCGGTAGGTGCCCAGCACGATGTTGTTCGCCGCGAGCGAGTCCGCCGTGACAAAGAAGCCGAGGTTGCGCTTGACGATGAGCCGCTCGTCGTCGGTGAGCCCGTTCGGGTTCTTCCACAGCTCGATGTCGCGCTGCATGTTGATCTCCTGCGGCATCCAGTGATTGGCGCACGCGGAGAGATACTTGTCCCAGGCCCACTTGTACTTGAACGGGACGAGCTGGTTGACGTCGGACTCGCCGTTGATGACGCGCTTGTCCTCGGCGCGCACGCGGCGGAAGCCGTTGGCCATCGCCTGCGCTTCGGTGTCGAGATCGTGCACCGGCTCGCGCGAGAGGATGCCGCCGTAGACCTCGGCCGAAGTCTGCGCGCCGACCGCATCGGCCGATTGGGGCATCGGGCGCGGTTCGCCCGGCGTCACGAAATCGTCTTCGAATGTCAGCATACTGTCCTCACTTCCTGTCCTGGTGCGCTGTCGTTGGTTGTTTCGCCCTCGCACTCAACAATATAGTTGGGGCGGGGGACTCTATTTTTTTCAGAGGGAGCGAAGCCTTCCTCCCGCTCGGGAGGGAAAATCGGCTTTCGACTTCCTCTTTTCTAGTGCACCGCTTTCAGCCTCGCATATAAATAGTCGGGAGCGAAATCCTGGCCCTCGTGCCAGGCTATCGTGGCCAGTCCATAGTCCAGATAGAACTCCGCGAACCGCTCCCGATCGCGCAATCCTTCGAACTCCTCGCCGTACAGCTCGTCGGCGAGATCGACCACGCCTTTCCTTCCGTCGTTAAACTCCAGCCAAACCTTGTAATCACCGAGGTATCGGGCATCCACCACATGACATGGTGCGTGCTCGTACTGGGCCATCTTCTCTGGTCCTCCGGGTTGGTTGGTCGGACACCGCTTCCTACACCTCCAATGACGCTTTCGCGTCGTTACGTTCCGGCGTCTTCACAATCAACCAGTTTCCTGTCTGGGTTCGCGCCGGATTTAATGTAAATCGCTCGATTGGATCCTCTTCACGCCTGCCTTGGTCATGTCCGCCCATGCCTTCGCGAGCGAGCCCTGCAAATCGATCGCGCGGCAGGCATCCTCGATCACGTAGGTCTCGAAGCCTTCGCGCACCGAGTCGAGCGCGCTCCAGGCCACGCAGAAATCGGTCGCGAGCCCGCAGAGGAAAACGGTGCTGATGCCGCGTCTCCAGAGATAGCCCGTGAGTCCCGTGTCCGTCTTGTGATCTGCCTCGTAGAACACCGAGTAGCTGTCCACGCCCGCGTGATAGCCCTTGCGGATCAGGAGCTGCGCATGCGGGATGTCGAGATCGCGATGCTGCGCCGCGTCCTCGCTGCCCTGCACGGCGTGATCGGGCCACAATACCTGCTCGCCGTAGTGGAGCTGCGTGGTCTCGAACGGCTTCTTGCCCGCATGCGAGGACGCGAACGACGCGTGCCCGCGCGGATGCCAATCCTGCGTGATGACCACGTTCTCGAAGCGGCGGGCGAGGTTGTTCACCATCGGCACGATCTCGTCGCCCTTCGCGACCGGCAGCGTCCCGCCGGGGATGAAGCAGTTCTGCACGTCGGTCACGATCAATGCCGCGCTCGCAGTGGGTCGAATTTTCGCTATTGCGCTTACCTCTCACGTCGTTTACTGGCAGGCTTCGCAATCCGGGTTGTCGATCGAGCAGAACTTCGGCGCGTCGGGCTCCTGCACCGTGTAGGCCGCGTTCGCGCGCGTGTTCGCCGCCTTGCCTATCGATGCGCTCGCGCCTGCGCCGGCGCTGCTCGAAGTCGGCACCGCGTTCAGCTCGCCGCCCTTGCCCGTCGACTTCTCCGCCGACGTCGCTGCGAGCGTCCGCAGGTAGTACGTGGTCTTGAGCCCACGCACCCAGGCGAGCTTGTACGTCTCGTCCAGCTTTTTCCCTGAGGCGCCCGCCATGTAGATGTTGAGCGACTGCGCCTGGTCGATCCACTTCTGCCGCCGCGCGCCGGCCTCGACGATCCACTTCGCGTCGACCTCGAACGCGGTGGCGTAGAGTGCGCGCAGGTCCGCAGGCACGCGGTCGATCTTGGCCAGCGACCCGTCGAAGTACTTGAGATCCGACACCATCACCTCGTCCCAGAGGTTGAGCTTCTTCAGCTCCGCCACGAGGTGCTCATTGACGACCGTGAACTCGCCCGAGAGGTTCGACTTGACGTAGATGTTCTGGTACTCGGGCTCGATCGACGCGCCCACGCCGACGATGTTGGAGATGGTCGCGGTCGGCGCGATGGCGATGCAGTTGGAGTTGCGCATGCCGTGCTTCTTGATGCGCGCGCGCAAGCTCTCCCAGTCCATGGTCGCCGACTCGTCGATCTCGACGTAGCCGCCGCGCTCCTCGGAGAGCAGCTTGAGCGAATCCTGCGGCATGATGCCGCGATCCCAGAGGCTGCCCTTGTAGCTCGAGTAGCGCCCGCGCTCCTCGGCCATCTCGGTGGAGGCGAGGTAGGCGTAGTAGCACACCGCTTCCATCGAGCTGTCGGCGAAGGCCATCGCCGCGTCCGTCCCGTACGGCAGGTGCAAGAGGTGTAGGCAGTCCTGGAAGCCCATGATGCCGAGCCCCACCGGCCGGTGGCGCATGTTCGAGTCGCGCGCCTTCTTCACCGCGTAGTAGTTGATGTCGATCACGTTGTCGAGCATGCGCATCGCGGTCTTGATCGTGGTGCGCAGCTTGTCGTGGTCGAGCTCCCACTTGTTGGGCTTCACCTGCTTCATGTGCGCGAGCAGGTTGACCGAGCCGAGATTGCACACCGCGATCTCGTGATCGTTGGTGTTGAGCGTGATCTCGGTGCAGAGGTTCGAGCTGTGCACCGTGCCCATGTGCGACTGCGGCGAGCGCACGTTGCAGGCATCCTTGAAGGTGATCCACGGATGCCCGGTCTCGAACAGCATCGACAGCATCTTGCGCCACAGCTGCACCGCGGGGATCTTCTTGAACAGCTTCAGTTCCCCGCGCGCGGCCTTCTCCTCGTAGCGCACGTACGCCTCCTCGAACTTGCGGCCCCACTTGTCGTGGAGGTCCGGCACGTCCGAAGGGGAGAAGAGCGTCCAGTCGCCGCCTTCCATCACCCGCTTCATGAAAAGATCGGGGATCCAGTTGGCGGTATTCATGTCGTGCGTCCGGCGCCGGTCGTCGCCGGTGTTCTTGCGCAGCTCCAGGAACTCCTCGATGTCGAGGTGCCAGCTCTCCAGGTAGCTGCAGACTGCCCCCTTGCGCTTCCCTCCATTGTGCGCGAGACCCGACGAGGTCATGTACGACTCGTCGGTATCGACCTTGAGATCGACCACCAGCGGACACGGCAGCGTCGACTCGATCGAGCGCACGCGCGAGAAGATGGTGCCGCCGTGCGCGATCCAGTTGCGTTTCTCGATCGCCTTGCAGCCGACGAGCCTGGCGATCTCCGGCACCGCGGGGATGCGCAGCTCGTACGCTTCGCTGGCGCCGGTGAACAGGATGCGGAAGCCGTCGGCGAGGGGCGCGCGACGCCCGTGCTTGCGCACGCGATGACGCCCGCTCGTCGGCACGCCGAGCCGCAGGAGCTGGTAGCGCAGGCCTTCGGCGAGCGGGTGCGAGCTCGAGGAGAAGGTGATTTCCCCGACGCTGGAGACCTTTCCGTCGGTTGCCAGCAGGCCGCGAATCATCGCCAGCGTCAGCGGCTTCGGCAGATGCGAGAGCCGGGGCGCGATGCGCCTGCGTTGCCGGTCGTCGTAGAGATCGTCGTAGCCGAAGGGGAGGGTGGGAGCGCCGCCACCGGCAATGCGGCCGGTCGTCGCGTCGCGCACCAGGCGCCCGTCCGCCGCCCAGTGAACCTGCGTATAGATCGATCCCTTCTTCGTTTCCCAGAAGCGGATGCCGCGCTCGCGCAGATATTCCCGCACGAACTCGAGATGCTCGGCGCGCCGCGGATTGCCCGACACGCCCCACTGCATCCCGTCCTTCGACAGATGACCGTCGGCGAGGAGGATGCCGTACAGGCGCGCGTCGTCCTCGGTCAGCCCTTCGACCTTGACCACTTCGGTCGGGATCGTGAAGCCGACGTAATCGCCGACGCGCAGCTTGCCCGCGTCGACCCAGTCGGCCTTCACTCTGCCCTTGTGCAGCCAGTCGACCGTGCCCTCCACCGACTGCTCGAGCGGAACGCCGCGGATCGCCCAGAACGGATGCTGGTCGGTGACTTCCAGCGTCTCGAGCGCGTGCTTGACGTCGATCTCGACCATCGGGCCGCGCTGGTTGTAGACCATCTTGCCGAGCACTTCGCGATAGGTGCCGCTGGCGCCGAGCACGAGATCGCCGACGCGCACTTCGCGGATCGGCACGATGCCGCGCGCGCTGTACACCGGCGTGTCCGGCGCGAAGCATTGATTGACCGCGACCGCGGTGTCGTTCACCACCTTCAGGAACGGCACCACGCCCTGCGATTTCCCGTTGGTGCCCTTGATGTGCGAGCCCAGCGCGCGCACGTTGGTCCAGTCGTTGCCGAGCCCGCCGGCGAACTTGGAGAGGAGCGCGTTCTCCTTGATCGCCTCGTAGATGCCGTCGAGATCGTCGGCGACTGTCGTCAGATAGCAGGACGAGAGTTGCGACCGATGCGTGCCCGAGTTGAAGAGCGTCGGGGTCGAGCTCATGAAGTCGAAGGTCGACAGCGCGTTGTAGAACTCGATCGCGCGCGCCTCGCGGTCGACTTCGTTCAGCGCCAGGCCCATCGCCACGCGCATGAAGAACGCCTGCGGCAGCTCGAAGCGCCGTCCGCCGACGTACTGGTCGACGAGGAAGTAGCGGTCGTAGAGCGTCTGCAGTCCGAGATAGCCGAACTGCAGGTCGCGCTCGGGCACCAGCGCCGCGCCGAGCACCTTGAGGTCGTATTGCGTCAGCGCCTCGTTCAGCAGCCCGATCTTGATGCCGTGCTTGACGAACTTCGGGAAGTACTCGGCGTACTTCGTCTTCATGTCCGTCTGCGAGGCTTCCTCGCCCAGTGCTTCGTATCGCAGCGCGTCGAGCAGCAGGCGCGCGGTGACGAAGCTGTATGACGGATCCTTCTCGATCAGCGTGCGCGCCGCGAGCACGACGCACTTGCGCACCTCGTTCATCTCGACGCCTTCGTACAGATCCTTGAGCGTCGCCTTCAGGATGCGATCGGGCTCGACGTCGGGAAGGCCTTCGCAGGATGCGCGCACCAATTCGGTCAGCCGCGCGAGATCGAGCGGCTTCGACACGCCGCTCTCGACGACGTTGATCGCGCCGAGCTCCTCGGTCTTCGTTTCCTTCTGCTTGTGCGCGCGCTCCTGCGCGCGCTTCTCGCGATAAAGCACGTACGCGCGCGCGACTTCGTGCTCGCCGCCGCGCATCAGCGCCAGCTCGACCTGGTCCTGGATCTCCTCGATGTGGATCGCGCCGCCTTCGGGCTTGCGTCGCATCAGCGCCGTGACGACGACGTCGGTGAGCTGCGCGGTCAGCTCGCGCACGCGCGCCGAGGCCGCGCTCTGCCCGCCGTTCACGGCGAGGAAGGCCTTGGTCAGCGCGATCGCGATCTTCGAGGGCTCGAAGCCGACGACCGCGCCATTGCGCCGGATGACCTTGTATTGCGCTAGTCGGGGATCGGTGTTCACGAGCGGCGGAACATGCTCGCTTGCCGTCTGTTTCACTTGTGTTACAGGAGAGGGGGCGGCAGCAGAGCTGGAAACTTGCATGATGACGGTTCTCCTTGCGAAATCTTCTCGTTCTTCGTGCTAGACCCACGCACCAGAGAGAAAATCGACTTCTCTAGCTGGTGCGAGTTTCCGGTCGCGAGCCCTCTCGACTTCCCTCTGTCGCCGAGGGGCGCTCCTCAGTGGCGCCCGGAAATCCCTTAGGAATCAAAATCTACTATATCTTGTGTTCAAGTGCAGAGTCAAGAACTAAGCATAGTAGTTTGCGCGTCCTCGCGCAAGAGCTTTTTGATGCACAGAAGAGGGGTCCAAAAAGCGCCGAAAAATCAGAAAACTAAGAACCGATTCGGCATCGATGCAACACTTGTGCACGCGTTTTCCACGATGTTGTGCACAGGGGCAAAGCTTATGCACAACGAACAGCGAAGCGAGGCGCGATTGCTTGTTTTTTAGGCAGCCCCAGGGGGAATGCGCGACGGGAATTCGGCCGCGGCGGAATGCGATGCGTTTCGCCGCTAGTGGGTCGTGCGCGGCTCGCTGCACTCGACGCACACCTGCCGGAGCTTGCCGCTCCTCGGGTCGCGCCGGGCGGGGAGATCGCGCTCGAGCGTCACGGCGACATTCGGCAGCCCTTGCCGCACGAGGTACTCCTTGAGCCCGCGCGAGGCCGCGGCCCAGGCAGCGCCGCGGTCGTGCACCTCGTGCGGATCGAGCCGCAGCGCGAGGCGGTCCGCCGCGGTCTGCACGATCTGGAAGCGATGCAGTCCCGCGGCTTCCTCGACGACGGTGGAGAGCGCGAGCGGCAGGATGCGCACGATGCTGCCGTCCGCCGCCGCGAGCGAGACGATGTCGTCGCGACGGCCCTCGACCTTGATGGCCGGCAGCGGATTGCCGCAGGCGCAAGGCTCCGGTTTCGGCGTGATGCTGTCGCCCAGGTCATAGCGCACGATCGGCTGCACGCGGTTGGCGAGATTGGTGAGGAGCGCCGTGTACGAGCTCTCGCCGGGCGGCGTGGGCCGGTATTGCTCGTCGACCGGCTCGAGCACGACCCAGTCGGCATTGACGTGCAGCCAGCCTTCCTCACAGCCGTAGGCGATCGCGAGCGCTTCCGAGGCGCCGTACTCGTTCACCACCGGACAGTCGAAGGCGCGCTCGATCGCCGCGCGCATCGCGACCGTCATGCATTCGCCGCCGGACCATAACATCGCTGGCGAGATCTTGAGCCGGTTGGCGCTGCGCTCCTCGGCCAGCAGCGCGAGCATCGTCGGATAGCTCGCCACGAACGCGGGCCGATACGAATTCAGTTGCGCGACGAGATCGGGCAGCGGATCGAGCACCGAATAGCTCTTGCACGACAGCCACGGACTGCCTCGGGTCAGCCGCTCCCAGGAGACGATGCTCGCGTAGTGATCGTCGCGCGCCGTAACGAGCGCGGCCTTGCCGCCGTTGCCGAATACGCCCGAGGCGTAGCGGCGGCCGAGTCGCGCGGCTCCGAGCTGCACGCCGATCAGCGCGTCGTAGGTGGAGAGCGCGAATCCGTCCTGCACGAAGATGCCCGGCTCGCCGCTCGAGCCGGAGCTCTTCCAAACGGCGTAGCGGTCGAGCAGCCGCTCGCCGATGTGCGTGCGGTCGCCGACGAAAGTATCCACGACGCTGCGCGTCAGTTGCCGATCGGTCACCCAGCCGTCGAAGTCCATCATCAGCGCGCGCTTGGTGACGACCGGCAGCGCCTGCAGCGGCGCGTCGGCGGGGCGCGCGCGCCAGGCGTGTCGGTAAAACGGAGAATTCGCGCGCACGAAGGCAAGCAGCTCCGCGAGCCGTTCATTGCGCGCGGCCGCAATGGCTTCAACGCCTCCGCTTCGAGTCCACCAGGTCTGCGACAGGCGCGATACCCACGACCACCACGCCGCGGACGACTGGACCGGATCCCAGGACCGATTGCGCGTGCTCGCCCGCACGCTACCTCCTTATGTCATGACCCCGTCGCTCATGGTATTTTATGCCCGCTCATGAACGACCGCGCGACTTCCACCGCCCTGATGGAGGCCAGGCCCGCTCAGGGCACGCTGCCGAGCCTGCTCGCGAAGGTCGGCGCGCAGACCAAGATTCCCTTCCGCGTCGTCTTCGCCGACGGCTCCGACTATTGGAACCACGAAGCCGCGCCCGCGTTCACGCTTTATTTCCGCAACAAGAGGGCGCAGTCGCAGATCCTGCGCTTCGGCCACGTCGGCTTGCTCGAGGCGTATTTCGACGGCGGCATTGATTTCGAAGGCGATTTCGCGAAAGCCTTCGCAGTCGGTTTCGAAGCGCGCTTCGACACGATGCGGAATCCGCTCGTCGCGATCCGCAATCGCTGGCACGAGTTCCGCTTCTCCAACCGCTCGATCGCCCAGGCGAAAGCCAACGCGCGCTTCCACTACGGGCTCGGCCAGGAGATGTATCGCTACTGGCTCGACCGCGTCGGCATGATGTACACCTGCGCCTACTGGAAAGAGGGAACGCAAACGGTCGAAGAGGCGCAGGTCAACAAGATGGATCACGTCTGCCGCAAGGTGCAGCTCAAGGCGGGCGAGACCTTCATCGATGTCGGCAGCGGCTGGGGCGGATTGCTGTTCCATGCCTACGAGCGTTACGGCGCGATCGGCACCGGCTGCAACGCGACCACCGAGCAGGTCGAAGAAACGCGCGCGGAGATCGCGCGGCGCGGCTTGAGCGACAAGCTGAAGGTCGTCGAGTGCGACTTCCGCGAGATTCCGGGTCGGTACGACAAGCTGCTCTCGATCGGCACGCTCGAGCACGCCGGGCCCGACGCGCTGCCCCAGGTGGTGAAAGCGCACGCCGACGCGATGAAGCCGGGGGCGCTCGGCATGATCCACTTCATCGGTCACGTCGGCCGCTTCGAGACCGAGTTCTACATCCGCAAGTACATCTTCCCCGGCGGCTGGATTCCATGCCTCGCCGACGCGATCACGGCGATGGAGCAGTCCGGGCTCGAGGTGCTCGACATCGAGAACCTGCGCCGGCACTACGCGTTCACGCTCGACGCCTGGGCCGAGCGCTTCGACGCCAACTGGGAGAAGATCCACGCGCTCGATCCGAAGCGCTTCAACGAGCGTTTCCGCCGCATCTGGCGCACGTATCTCTGGGCCTGCGCAGAGATGTTCCGCTCACCGAACGGCCACACGCATCTCTTCCAGGTGCTGGTGAGCAAAGGCAACATCAATTCGCAGAACTACCCGATGAGCCGGGCGTTTCTGTATAAGTGAACGTTGCGGGTCGTCGTTGCCTGATAGGCGATGCCGGCTTGCCGTCGCCGGCAGCAGTACCTAAGGCGTTCCCATGACCACCTACGCCGAACGCAAGTCCGAGCTGCTCGCCACACTCGGCGCCGGCGCCGCATCCTTCGGCCTCGCCAAGGACACGTCGAATCTCTTTCGCGATCGCGCGCCGCGCGCGCGGCCGAAGATCGATCTCAAGGGCTTCAACCACGTCATCGCGGTCGATGCCAACACTGGTTTGGTCGAAGCCGAAGGCATGGTGCGCTACGTCGACCTCGCCGATGCGACGCTCGGGCAGGGCGTGATGCCGGCCGTCGTGCCGCAGTTGAAGTCGATCACGCTGGGCGGCGCGGTGGCCGGCGTGGGCATCGAGGCGACTTCGTTCCGCCACGGTCTCGTGCACGATGCGGTCACCGCGCTCGAAGTGCTGACCGGCGACGGCCGCGTGGTCACGGCCACGCCGGAGAACGAGCACCGCGATCTCTTCTTCGGTTTTCCGAATTCGTACGGCACGCTGGGCTACGCCCTGAAAGTGACCTCGCGCACGCTGCGCGTGAAGCCGTTCGTCGCCGTCGAGCACACGCGCTATGCGGATCCCGCCGCATGTTTCGCCGACGTTGCGCGTTTCGCGGCCGATGCCAGCCTCGACTTTCTCGACGGCGTCGTGTTCGCTCCGAACGAGCTCTATCTGACGCGCGGCCGGTTTGTGGACAAGGCACCGTACACGAGCGACTACAGCTTCGAGCGCATATACTACCGCTCGATCCGCGAGCGCGACAAGGACTTCGTGACGGCGCGCGATTATCTGTGGCGCTGGGACACCGATTGGTTCTGGTGCTCGAAGAACGTCGGCGCGCAAAACCCGCTGCTGCGGCGTCTCTATGGACGCGAGCGCCTCAATTCGATCACCTACCAGAAGATCATGCGCTGGAACTCGCGCTGGGGATTGACGCGCGCGCTATCACGCGTCACCGGCGCCCACAGCGAGTCGGTGATCCAGGACGTCGACATTCCGCTCGCGCGCGCCGCGGAGTTCCTCGAGTTCTTTCACGCCGAGGTCGGCATCCTGCCGATCTGGATCTGCCCGATCCGCGCCGCACTGCCCGGCGCGACATTTCCGCTCTATCCCCTGCGCCTGGACACGATGTACGTCAATTTCGGCTTCTGGGACGTGGTGCGCGGGCGCACGCCGCGTCCGCCGGGATTCCACAACCGCGCGATCGAGCGCAATGTGAGCGACCTCGGCGGCATCAAGTCGCTGTATTCGGATTCGTATTTCGGCGAGGACGAATTCTGGTCGATCTACGATCGCGAAGCGTATCTCGCGCTCAAGCGCAAATACGATCCGCGCGGCGCGCTGCCCGGTCTCTACGACAAGGTCGTCAAGCGCTCGGCATGAGCTATTACGACGTTTTCAACGGCGACGCCGACGGTATCTGCGCGCTGCATCAGCTCCGACTCGAGGAGCCGCGCGACGCGGTGCTCGTCACCGGAGCCAAACGCGACATCGCCCTGCTTCAGCGCGTCGACGCGAAAGCCGGCGACGCGGTCACCGTGCTCGACGTGTCGGTCGAGAGCAATCGCGATGCGCTGATCGCGCTGCTCGCGCGCGGCGTCGCCGTGCAGTATTTCGATCATCATTTTCCGGGCGAACTGCCGAAGCACCGGCAATTCTCGGCGACGATCGACACCTCATCCGAAGTCTGCACGGGGATTCTCGTCGATCGCCATCTCCGGGGCCGGCGCCGGCCCTGGGCTGCGGTGGCCGCGTTCGGCGACGATCTCATCGAGCCCGCGCACGCGCTCGCGGCGTCGCTCACGCTGGACGCTTCACAAGTTGCTTCGCTGCGAGAGCTGGGCGAGGCGCTCGCCTACAACGCCTACGGCGACAGCGAAGCCGATCTGATCGTGCATCCGGCGGAGCTCTATCGCACGATCGCGCGCTACGCCGATCCGTTCGCCGCGCTTGCTAACGAGCCGGTGATTGCACGCATCAGCGAAGTGCGGCGCGAGGATCTCGCGCTCGCTCGAGGGCTCAAGCCCACGCATGAGCTTGCGAGCGCGTCCATCTACGTGTTGCCCGACGCCGCGTGGTCGCGGCGAGTCCGCGGCGCGCTCTGCAACGAGCTGGCACGTCAGAATCCCGGTCGCGCGCATGCGATCTGCACGCCGAACGAGGAGGGCGGCTACACCGTGAGCGTGCGCGCCCCGCGCGCGAAACCGACCGGCGCGGATTCGCTCTGTCGCTCCTTCGCGAGCGGCGGCGGCCGCGCCGCCGCGGGCGGGATCAACAATCTCCCGTCTCAATCATTGCCGGAGCTGGTACGGCGGCTCGAAGAAGCGTTCAAGTAGGCTCGGTGCGCCGCGTCGGCTCGGCGCCGTCTAGCAAGGCGTGGCTCGCAGGCGAGGCGCGATGTGGCGCAGTCGCCGCTAAGCGGGTGGTTTGTGCGCGGCGACTCGTGGGTTGAGTCGCCGCCGCAAACCGGGACCCGCTCGGCGACCGAATTGCGCCACGGCGCCGAGCTAGCGCGGCACGCCTTGCGGGAGCCGAGCTACGCCGCCCGCTCCAGCTCCGGTGTCCACTTCCCGCCGCGCGCCAGGCTGTTCATCTTCACGCGCCGATAGAACGCCTGCTGCGCCGGCGCGACGTTCTCCTTCTTGCCGGCCCAGGTCTTCATCGCCGGGTCCTGCAACGCGCGCGCATACGAGAACGAGAGTACCCACGGCGCCTTGGGATACATGGCGTTCATCGCGTTGAGATTCGCGGTCGCTTCTTCCGGTTTCTGTCCGCCGGAGAGGAAGTTGATCGTCGGCACCGCGGCCGGAACGCAGCGCTTCAACACGGTGAGCGTCGCTTCGGCGACTTGCTGAGGGCTCGACTTCGTCGCGTGCTCCTTGCCAGGAATCACCATGCTCGGCTTGAGCACCATGCCCTCGAGCAGCACGCGATCGCGGAAGAGCGCATTGAACACGGCATGCAGCACCGCTTCACTCACTTCATGACAACGCTCGATCGTGTGATCGCCGTCGATCAGGACTTCCGGCTCGACGATCGGCACCAGCCCTTCCTGCTGGCAGATAGCCGCGTAGCGCGCGAGAACTTCCGCGTTGGCGGCGATGCCGAGCGGCGTCGGATTGCGATCGGTGATCGCGTAGACCTCGCGCCACTTGCAGAAGCGCGCGCCTTTCGCTTTGTATCCTTTTAATCGCTCGCCGAGGCCGTCGAGTCCCTGCGTGACCAGATCGCCTTCGGCGCCGGGGAGCGGCGTCGTGCCCTTGTCGACCTTGATGCCGGGCATGATGCCGCGGCGAGCAAGCAGCTCGGCGAGCGGCGTGCCGTCGTCGGCCTTCTGATTCAACGTCTCCTCGAACAGGATGACGCCGCTCAGATATTCTTCCGCGCCCTTGGTCGTGAGAAGCAGCGAGCGATACGCGCGCCGCGTTTCCTCGGTCGACTCGATGCCGAGCGCCTGGAAGCGCTTGGTGATGGTCGGTACGCTCTCGTCGGCGGCGAGGATGCCCTTGCCGGGCGTGATGATGCTCTGGATCGTGCTGGAGAGTTCCTCAGTGGACATACATGCTCCTGCTTTTTATGTGCCGCGACATCGCCGCGACAAAGTGGATTTTACCGCGACTACATCCCCTCAGCCCTTGATGCAAACGAGCGGTTCCAAACGCGCTACCTTGCGCGCGAGACCGGCGCGGTCGGCCGCGTTGACCACCTCGGTGACGTCCTTGTAGGCACCCGGCGCTTCTTCGGCCACGCCGCGCTGCGAAGGGCTGCAGATGAGAATGCCGCGCGCGGCCAGCTCGTCGATGACCTGGCGTCCGTTCCAGCGCTTGGTCGCCTGGGTGCGGCTCATGTTGCGTCCGGCGCCATGGCACGCCGAGCCGAAGGCCTCGTGCATGCCGCGCTCGGTGCCGGAGAGTACCCACGACGACGTGCCCATGCTGCCGCCGATCAGCACCGGCTGTCCGGTATCGCGAAACACCGGCGGCAGCTCGGGATGCCGCGGCCCGAATGCGCGCGTCGCGCCCTTGCGATGCACGAAGAGCTTGCGCCGGCCGCCGTCGATCTGATGTTCTTCGAGCTTGCAGGTGTTGTGCGAGACGTCGTAGAGCAGATCGAGCTTCGCCTCCGGCAGCACCGACTTGAACGCTTCGCGCGCGAGATGCGTGAGGATCTGCCGGTTGGCGAGCGCGCAGTTGATCCCCGCGCGCATCGCGCTTAAGTAACGCTGTCCGACCGGAGAGCGAATAGGCGCGCAGGCGAGCTCGCGCTCCGGCAGCGCGATGCCTGCGTTCTTCGACGCGATCGCCATCTCGCGCAGATAATCGGTGCCGATCTGATGCCCGAGGCCGCGCGAGCCGCAGTGAATGCTGACGACAACGGCGTTGGCTTCGAGCCCGAAGCCGCGCGCGATCTCCGCGTCGTAAATCTCCGCGACGCGCTGCACCTCGAGATAATGGTTGCCCGACCCGAGCGTTCCCATCTGATCGCGCTGGCGCTTCTTCGCCTCGTCGGACACGGCGGCTGGATCGGCGCCCGACATCGCGCCATGCTCCTCGATGCGCTCGAGGTCCTCGACCCGGCCGTAGCCGATCTTCAATGCCCAGCGCGCGCCACCGGCAAGCATCGCGTCGGTGTCTTTTGGCGAGAGCCGCAGCGCGCCGGTGCTGCCGAGTCCCGCCGGGATGCGCTGGTAGAGCGTGTCGGCGAGCTCGCGTTGCACGCGGCGCAGCTCTTCGGTTTCGAGGCCGGTGAGAAGCGTGCGCACGCCGCAGGAAATGTCGAAGCCGACGCCACCCGCGGAGACCACGCCGCCGTCATCGGCATCGAACGCGGCGACGCCGCCGATCGGAAAGCCGTAGCCCCAGTGCGCGTCGGGCATCGCGAACGACGCCTTGACGATGCCCGGCAGCGCGGCGACGTTGGCAACCTGCTCGGCGACCTTATCGTCCATCGCGCCGATCAGTGCCTCGTCGGCGTAGATCACGCCGGGAACGCGCATCTTTCCCGAGCGCGGCAGCTCCCACTCGCACTCGCCTCGACGGTTCAATCGTGCACTGTCCATTGACCTGCCCTTACTTCAGACGTCGACCACGCATTGCGCCACCCATTGGCCGTCATCGCGATGCTTCACGGCGAGCTCGGTGTATGTCGCGCCCTTGACCTCCACCGCCACGTGATGGCGCGCCGCGTCGATCGGCTCTCCCCAAGCCGTGGCGCGCAACTTGCCGCCATTGAGCTGCACCGAGAAACGCCCGAACAACATCTTCAGTGTGACCATTTCGTAGACGATAGCGTTCAGCCAGTCGGCGAGCAGCAGCTCGTCGTCGGGCGCTTCGCGCGCGATCTCCACCGCGCGCTTTCCCTCGACGCGCGAAGGATCGGTCACCACCGCAGTCAGCGCGAGGGCGGCCTGCTCGAAGGCCTCCGCGCGTGTCGCGCCGATGCCGCGTACGCCGATGTCGGCGCCGTGCGGAAAATGTTCCCAGGGCATCGCCAGGCAGGAAGCTTGATTAGGGTCAACAACGGGGTGATGCGGCTCACCTATAGTTTAAGCGGGTGGCGCCTGGTGCGACGTAACTGACCCCTGCGTCGTGGGCCAGCCCGCCGCGGGCACCGACGCCGGCGCCGCTTAGTAGCGCTGCCGGCGCCGGTCTCCGTCTTTCCCGCTCAGTTTCCGCTTACGCCGCCTGCTTGAGCGTCGCGGCGATCGCCGCGATTTCTTCTTCCGCCAGCGTCTCTTTCTGCAGCAGCAGTCGCGCGCCGCGATCGAGCGCAACGCGATTGTTTTTGAGGATTCCCACCGCGCGCTCGAAGGCCTTTTCGGTGATCGCGCGCACCGAGTGGTCGATTTCCCGCGCGGTCTCGTCGCTGTACTGACGTGAGGGCGGAACCGGCATGGTCGGCGGGAGGAGCGGCGAGGGCTCGTCCTGGTAGGACAGGTTGCCGAGCTTCGGCTCCATGCCGTAGCGCAGGACCATGCCGCGGGCGATGTCGGTCACCTTGGCGAGATCGTCGGCCGCTCCGGTCGACAGATGTCCGTAGACGACGTGCTCCGCAGCGCGGCCGCCGAGCAGCACGGCCATCTTGTTCTCCAGCTCCTCGCGCGTCATCAGAAAGCGATCCTCGGTCGGGCGCTGAATGGTATAGCCGAGCGAGCCGATGCCACGCGGAATGATCGAGACCTTGTGCACGGGGTCGCTGCCCGGCAACGCCAGCGCGACGAGCGCGTGTCCCATCTCGTGATGCGCGACGATCTCTCGCTCCTTGGCGTTCAGGATCCGGCTCTTTTTCTCCAGCCCGGCGACGATGCGCTCGACCGCCGCCGTGAAATCGGCAAGCGAGACCGCATCGGCGCCGCGGCGCGTGGCGAAGAGCGCAGCTTCGTTGATCAGGTTGGCCAGATCGGCACCGGTGAAGCCGGGCGTCAGAGCCGCGACTTTCTCGAGGTCGGCGTCCGCTGCAAGCTTTATTTTGCGCGCGTGCACCTTGAGGATCTGCACCCGGCCCGACTTGTCGGGCCGGTCGACCAGCACCTGGCGGTCGAAGCGCCCCGCGCGCAGGAGCGCCGGGTCGAGAATCTCGGGCCGGTTGGTCGCTGCGATCAGGATCAGGCCTTCGCTCGCATCGAAGCCGTCCATCTCGACCAGAAGCTGGTTGAGCGTCTGCTCCTTTTCGTCGTGGCCGCCGATACCATACGCGCCGCGCGCGCGTCCGAGCGCATCCAGCTCGTCGATGAAGATGATCGCCGGCGCTCGCGCTCGTCCCTGCTCGAAGAGATCGCGCACGCGCGCCGCTCCGACGCCGACGAACATCTCGACGAATTCCGAGCCGTTGATCGAGAAGAACGGCACGCCCGCTTCGCCGGCCACGGCGCGGGCGAGCAGCGTCTTGCCCGTCCCCGGCGGTCCAACCAGCAGCACGCCCTTGGGGATGTGGCCGCCGAGCCGCGTGTAGCGCTTGGGATCCTTGAGGAAGCCAACCACTTCCTGCAGCTCTTCCTTCGCCTCGTCCACGCCCGCGACGTCCGCGAACGTGGTCTTGGTGTCGGTCTCCACATAAACCTTGGCCTTGCTCTTGCCGATGGAGAGTAAGCCGCCGCCCAGCCCGCCACCCTGGGTCATGCGCCGGGCGAGAAAGAACCAGATTGCGAAGAAGATTAGCGCCGGCGCGACGAAGGACAGGATGTCGCGGAAGAAAGTGCTCTCGACCACGCCCGTATAGGTCACGTCGTACTGCGACAGCTCCTTGGCCAGCTCGGGATCGACTCGCGTGGTGACGAAGCGGGTGCGCTTGTCCGGCCGCGGATTCTTGTAAGTTCCCTGGACGACGTTGTTCGAGATCTGGATGTCCTTGATCTCGCCGGCTTTCAGCGACTGCTCGAACTCGCTATAGGGAATGGGCTGGACCTGGGTCGCGGTCACGTACAGGTCGCGCAGCCAAAGCACCGCGAGGACGGCGAAGATCGCGTACCAGATGGTGAACCAGCTGTGGCGTGGCATGGTTGGCTTTCTTGTTCGCTAGATCGTGGCGGAGCCGCGGTTTCACAAGCTTGCCTGCGCCTTCCGTCGGGCGGGTCGGCACTACGGTCGCAGAAATTTACATTTTGCCACCACGACCCACGGATCTCCGGCTACAATTCCCGCCCTCTGAAAGGCAAGGCGAGCGATGCAGGCGAGTTTTGCAGGGCGTAAGAGTCGTTGCGTGCTGGTCTGCTCGGGTCGGCGGCGCTTCGTGGCAGGTCTGGGCGCGGTCCTCGCGGCGCCGCTCGTGACGCTCCCGGGGGGTGCACGTGCGGCGGACGCATCCCGAACGCTGCACTTCCTGCACACCCACACCAACGAAGTGCTCGAGGTCACCTACGCGGTGGCCGATCGCTATGTCACGTCCGCCCTGGAGAACGTGCGGCATTTTCTGCGCGATTTTCGCAACGGCGCGATGCACGACATCGACCCGGCGCTTCTCGATCAGCTCCACCGGCTGGCAGCGGCAACCTCCACCAAGGCACCGTTCGAGGTCATCTCCGGCTATCGCTCCCCCGAGACCAACGCGATGTTGCTGAAGCAGGGGCACGCGGTAGCCACGAACAGCCTGCACCTGCAGGGCCGCGCGATCGACATCCGTCTCGCCGACGTCTCGCTCGAGGACTTGCGCGACGCCGCGCTCTCGATGCGCGCGGGCGGCGTCGGCTATTACCCTTCGGCGGAGTCGAATTTCGTTCACGTCGACACGGGGCGCGTGCGGACCTGGTAGTTACTTGCGGGCACGCGGCACCTGCTCGAGCCTCGCGTCGTAGCCGTAGATGTCGGGAGCGAATTCGGCTTCCCGTCCATATCGACCATCGCCTTCGTATAAATAACGCGCGCCGGCGTGCCGGCAGTCACACACAGCGCCGCCGTGCGCGCAGCCTTGTAGGACGGCGGTGAAGCCGGCGTGCTCTGGAACGGCGTGGCGGCTCGCATGTCGAACAAGTACGGATACCTCGATTGATACTGATCAACGATCTCCTGACCCAGGAGGGCTATCCTTATTCCATTGAGCGCAACGGCTCGCCGTAGGTTCAGTGGCCGGGACGGCAGGGACGAGCATGGGAAGGCGACATTCGATTCCATCGCCGGAAACCCCGCCGGGCGGCATCGTTCGCCATCGCGATCGAGTGCTCGACCAGGCGCGGCACGATCCTTACCAGGCCAAAGGCAAATATCGCGGGCCGGCCATATGCGGCGGCTGTCGCGCGGTCTTCGATAACGGCCGCTGGTGCTGGGGCGAACCGCCGAGCAATGCGCACCGCGCGATCTGCCCGGCGTGCGCGCGCACTCGCGACGAGTTGCCCGCCGGCTACGTCAATCTTTCGGGAGCGTTCTTCGACGCGCACCGCGCCGAGTTGCTTCAGCTCGCGCGGCACACCGCGGAGCAGGAACGCGCCGAGCATCCTATGCACCGGATCATGCACGTGATCGAGGCTCCGGGACAGACGGTGATCACCACCTGCGATGTGCATTCAGCGCGCCGCATCGGCGAGGCGCTGGCAAGCGCGTACAAGGGGGATCTGGACGTGCGCTTTGGCGAGGATGAGTATTCAGTGCGCGTCAGCTGGACGCGCTAGCGAAGCACGGCTGACGAGTCGATAGCCCGAGCAGCGGAGACAGCGCTCCTGAACGGCAGCTACGCGATGGCGCGCTCGCGCCGCCGTTCCTCTGTCGGAACCTCGCGCTGCTCCGCAAGATACTGGTGCACGAAAGCGATCGCCATGCTGCCTTCACCGACGCCGGACGCGACGCGCTTGATCGAGCCGTGGCGCACGTCGCCGACCGCGAATACGCCGGGCACGTTCGTCTCCAGCAAGTAGGGGTCGCGCTCCAGCGGCCAGCGCGCATCGTTGCGGGCGACGATGTCCATGACGTCGCGGCCCGTGCAGACGTAGCCGCGCTCGTCCTTGCACAGGTCAACCGGCAGCCAGCCGGTCTCGGCGTCTGCGCCGATGAACGCAAACACGGCCTCGGCCTCCTTGCGGCTCCGTTCGCCCGTGGCGCGGTGCTCGATCAGGATGGACTCGAGATGATCCTCGCCCTCGAGCGCGGCGACCTGGCTGCCGGTTTCGACATGGATGTTCGATTTGGTCGCGAGCTGCTGAATCAGATAGTGCGACATCGTTGCAGCGAGTGACGGACCGCGCACCAACAGCGTGACGCTGCGCGCATAGTCCGCGAAGAACATGGCAGCCTGCCCAGCGGAATTGCCGCCGCCAATGAGGAATATATCGTGGCCGCTCGTCGACGGGCCCTCCGTGCGCGACGCACCGTAGTACAAGCCTCGACCGACGAGTCGATCAGCGCCAGCCACGTCGAGCTGACGCCAGGAGACGCCGGAAGCGATGACGATGGCTCGCGTCCTGAACTCTCCGCCACCTTCGAGGAGCACCGCGTAGACTTGTCCCTCGCAGTGGGTCTTGATCGCCTCGGCATTGCGCCCGACCAGGATCTCGACGCCGAAGCGCTTGGCCTGCTGCAGCGCGCGCGAGCCGAGGTCGTCGCCGCTGACGCCGGTTGGAAAGCCGAGATAGTTTTCGATACGCGAAGAAGTCGATGCCTGGCCTCCAGGGGCATGCCGCTCGATAAGAATCGTGCGCAGGCCCTCCGAGGCACCGTACACTGCCGAAGCGAGTCCTGCCGGCCCGGCGCCGATGATCGCGACGTCGTAAACCACGCCTTCGCTGGGCATCGTCTGCAGGCCGAGCGCCTGTGCGACCTCGCGAAAGCTCGGCGCCACAAGGCGCGTGCCGCCCGGAAGGATCACGACCGGGAACGGCCCTTCCGGCTCGAACATCGTCCCGAGAGCCTCGCGCGCTTCGCGATCGCGGAGATCGTGCCAGCGGAACGTGACGTGGTTGCGGGTGAGAAAGTCGCGCAACTGGTGACACGAGACGTCGTAGCGATGACCGATTACGGTCGCGGCGGCGGTGGGCGCAACCGAGGAATAGAAGTCCTGTACGCGGCCGATGCGCTCGGCCATGGTGCGCATGAGCATGGTGTTGAGCCTGGGGGACGAAGCGATCAGCTCGTGGAAGTCGGCGGCCTCGAAGCGAGCGACGCGCGAGGTCTCGGTCGCGCGAAGGCTGGCGATCGCGGGGCAGAATAGCAGCAGCGGCACCTCGCCGGCGTATTCGCCGACCCCGAAGTGGTTGATGACGCGGTCGTCGTCGCCGAGAATTTTCACGACATCGATCCCGCCGGAGAGCACGATGAAAAACGATGGAAGCTCGCCCTCACGAATCAGCCAGTCGTTCGGGCGCAGACGGATGTCGGCGGCTCGCGAAGCGATGACTTCCAGCTTGCGTTCGGGCACTTCAGCGAACAGCGGCACGCCGCGCAGCAGTTCAGGGGTGATCATTCCAAAGGAGTTGGGCGAGAGATCGCTATGAATGCGGATTGTACGCAGATGCATTGCCCGTGTCCGTCAAAGCATGCACCATACCCATGTTACCGAAGTGGCCGTGCCACGAATCGATTGTGATGCCGCGCTTCTCCGCCAATCTGTCGTTTCTCTTCACTGAGCTGCCTTTTCTCGATCGCTTCGCAGCCGCTGCGACCGCGGGCTTTCGCGCAGTTGAGTTCGCGTTTGCGTACGAGACTCCGCCGCGCGAGATCGCGGCGCGCGTCGAGGACAACGGCCTCGCGCTGGTGCTGATCAATACGCCGCCGGGCAACTACGCCGCCGGCGAGCGCGGTTTTGCAGCGCTGCCCGGACGCGAGCGCGAGTTCGGGGCGAGCCTGGCGACAGCGCTCAGCTACGCGCGCGAGCTTTCCTGTCCGCGCATCCATGTGATGGCAGGCGCCCTTCCGGAAACGGCCGATCTGCAGGAGCGCGCGCTGGCGCGCGCGACTTACCTGCACAATCTTCGCGTTGCGGCGCGCGAGGCAGAAGGCGAGGGCATCGAGCTCACCATCGAGCCGATCAATCCGCGCGACATCCCTGGCTACTTTCTCAACACGCAGACCGAAGCGCACGCGATCCGCGAGGAGGTCGGCGCAGCGAACCTCAAGGTGCAGATGGATTTCTATCACGCGCAGATCGTCGAGGGCGATCTGTCCGAGAAAGTGAAACGCTGGCTGCCGCACATCGGGCACATTCAGATCGCCGGTGTGCCTGGTCGCCACGAACCCGACACGGGCGAGATCCACTATCCGCATCTCTTCGCCCTGCTCGACGAGCTGGGCTACTCGGGATGGGTTGGCTGCGAATACAAGCCGCGAAACGGAACGCTCGCGGGGCTCGGCTGGATGAAAAGGTTCGCTACAGTCTAGAGCGAGACGCTCATCCCGCCGTCGATGACGAGGAGCTGGCCAGTGATGTAGTCGGAGGCGCGCGAGGCGAGGAACACGGCGAGTCCCGCGATCTCTTCGGGCTGACCCCAGCGTCCCGCCGGAGTGCGCTTGCATACCCAGGCGTTGAACTCGGCATTGTCCATGAGCGCGCGATTCATCTCGGTCGCGAAGTAGCCGGGAGCGATTGCATTGACCTGGATGTTGTGCGGCGCCAGTTCCACCGCCATCCCCCGAGTAAGCTGCCGGACGCCGCCTTTCGCCGCGGTGTAGGGCACGATCGTCGGCCGCGCCAGCTCGCTCATGAGCGAAGCGACGTTGACGATCTTGCCGTGCTTGCGGCCAATCATGCCGGGTACGATTGCCTGCGAGACGATGAACGGCGCGGTGAGATTGGTGGCGATCAACGCGTCCCAGTCCGCTTGCGGAAACTCCGCGAAGGCCTGTCGGCGCTGGATGCCCGCGTTGTTGACCAGAACATCGATCGCACCGTGCTGGCGCTCGATTTCAGCCACGCTCTTGCGCACCGCTTCGCGGTCGGTCACGTCGAAGGCCGACGTTTCGACCGCAAGCCCCTGTGCATCGAGCGTCTGCGCGGCAGCGGCGAGTGCCTCCTCGTTGCGGCCGTTGAGGATGACCTCGGCGCCCGCCCGCGCCAACCCTTGCGCGATGGCGAAGCCGAGCCCGCGATGCGCGCCGGTGACGAGCGCGACCTTGCCGGAGAGGTCGAAGACCGGGAGTGCCACGCCGCGATTATCTCATCGCGCGGGCGACAGCGAATTCAGGCCGCGACCTTGACCGCCTGTGTGAGGCTCGGCGGCTTCGCGCTACGGTACTTCGCGACCAGCTCAGCTTCCTTCGCTTTCGCAGTCTTGAGATGCCGCTGCTTGACGTGCCCGTAACCGCGGATGTGCTCGGGAATCGCCGCCAGCTCGACCGCGATCGCGTGATTGTGGGCCGCGAGCTGCGGCAGGATCTCCGCGACCAGCGCCTCGTAGTCGGTGATGAGGTGGCGTTCCTGCCTGCGGTCTTCGGTGCGACCGAAGAAGTCGAGCGCGGTTCCGCGCAGCCCTTTCATCTTCGCGAGCACCCGGAACGCACTCATCATCCACGGACCGTACGCCTTCTTCTTCGGCTCGCCGCCCGCATCGGCCTTCGTGGTGAGCGGCGGCGCGAGATGGAAGACGAGTTTGTAGTCGCCTTCGAACTGCTGCGCGACGCGCTTCACGAAATCGCCGTTGCTGTACAGGCGCGCGACTTCGTATTCGTCCTTGATTGCGAGCAGCTTGAAGTAGTAGCGCGCGACTGCCTCGGTCAGCGCCGTTGACGCGGGCAGCTTCTGCGTCTCCGCGACACGCACCTTGGCGACCAAGTCGGTGTAGCGCTTCGCGTACGCCGCATCCTGATACGCAGTCAGGAATTCGGCGCGGCGCGCAATGATCTCGTCGAGCGAGCCTGAGGCGCGCTGCGAGTCGGGCTTTTCCTGCGGAATGGCGAGCTTGAGCACGCGCTCGGGCTCGAGCGCGGCGAGTCTCCCCCAGCGGAAGCTCTGTTTGTTCGCTTCCACCGCGGCGGCGTTCAGCTCGATCGCGCGCAGAATCGCTTCCTCGCCGACCGGAATCAGTCCACGCTGATAGGCATAGCCGACCATGAACAGATTCGTCGCGATCGAGTCACCCATCAAACCGGTGGCGAGCCTGGTCGCGTCGAGAAATTCGGCGTCGCCGGTCGACACCGCATCGCGGATTTCCTGCTCCATCGAGCCGGTCGGGAATACGAGATCGGCGTTGCGCGTGAAATCCGCGGGCATCACGAGCGCCGTGTTGACGAGCGCCTTCGTCACGCCCTTCTGCATTTTCGCGAGAGCCTCGTTGCCCACGCCGGTGACGATGTCGCAGGCGAGCACGAGCTTCGCTTCGCCGGCCGCGATGCGGGTCGCGTGCAAGGTCTCCGGCTTGTCGGCAACGCGAACGTGCGTCACCACCGCGCCATTCTTCTGCGCGAGTCCCGTCATGTCGAGGACGGATACGCCTTTGCCCTCGAGATGCGCGGCCATGCCCAGCAGCGCGCCGATCGTGACCACGCCAGTGCCGCCGATGCCGGTCACGAGAATGCTGTACGGCTCGGTCGTCGCAGGCAGCGTCGGCGCAGGCAAGTGCGAGGAGTCGACGGCGTCCGCCTTCTTGGGCTTCCTCAGGGTTCCACCTTCTACGGTGACGAAGCTCGGGCAGAAGCCGTTCACGCAGGAATAATCCTTGTTGCAGGAGGACTGATCGATCGTGCGCTTGCGGCCGAACTCGGTTTCCACCGGGGCGACGGAGACGCAGTTCGACTTGACGCCGCAATCGCCGCATCCTTCGCATACCAGCTCGTTGATGACGACGCGCTTCGCGGGATCCGGATACTTGCCGCGCTTGCGGCGGCGGCGCTTCTCCGCGGCGCAGGTCTGATCGTAGAGCAGGATCGTGCAGCCGGTCGTGTCGCGCAGCTCGCGCTGCACGCGATCGAGCTCGGAGCGATCGTGAATGGCGATGTCGGAGGCGAAATAGCCCGCCGGATACTTGTTCGGCTCGTCGCTCACCACGACGATCTTCGAGGCACCTTCGGCGGCGCATTGGCGCGCGATCATTTGTGGCGAGAGCGGGCCGTCGAACGGTTGCCCGCCGGTCATCGCCACCGCGTCGTTGTAGAGAATCTTGTAGGTGATGTTCACCTTCGCTGCAACCGCGGCGCGTATCGCGAGGATCCCGGAGTGGTAATAGGTGCCGTCGCCGAGGTTGGCGAAGATGTGCTTGGTCGAGGTGAACGGCGCCTGACCGATCCATGGCACGCCTTCCGCGCCCATGTGTGTGTAGGTCGAAGTGGCGCGATCCATCCAGATCGCCATCACGTGGCAGCCGATCCCTGCGGTCGAGCGGCTGCCTTCAGGCACGTTGGTCGACGTGTTGTGCGGACAACCGGAGCAGAAATAGGGAATGCGATTGAGGATGATCTTCTGCCGGGCCAGCGCGGCTTCCTTGGCGTTGATCCAGTCCACCCGGGCGCGGAGCTTCTCCATCGTGCGCGGATGCAAATCGAGCTTCTGGATGCGCTGCGCGATCACGCGCGCGATCATCGCCGGAGTCAGCTCCGCATGCGGAGGCAGCAGCCAGTCGCCGTGCGGACGAACCCATTCGCCCTTCTCGTCGAACTTGCCGACCACGCGCGGGCGCACGTCGTCGCGCCAGTTGTAGAGCTGCTCCTTCAACTGGTATTCGACGATCTGCCGCTTCTCTTCGACCACGAGGATTTCGGCGAGGCCATCGGCGAAATTCCGCACCCCCTCGGGCTCGAGCGGCCAGGGCATCGCGACCTTGAACAAGCGAATGCCGATCTCCGCGGCCTGCGCCTCGTCGATGCCCAAATCGTCGAGCGCCTGGCGAACGTCGAGATAACTCTTGCCGCTGGTGATGATGCCGAGCCTTGGATTGGGGCTGTCGATGATGATGCGGTTGAGCTGGTTGACGCGGCAGTAGTGCAGCGCGGCGTAGGCTTTGTAATCCTGCATCCGCGCTTCGGTGGCGAGGAACGGGTCGGGCCACCGGATCGAAACGCCATCGGGCGGCAGCGGAAAGTCATCGGGAACGATGATCTTCACGCGCTCCGGGTCGACGTACACCGAGGCCGAGCTTTCGACCGTATCGGAGACACACTTGAAGCCGACCCAGCAGCCCGAGTAGCGGCTCATGGCCCAGCCGTGCAGTCCGAGGTCGAGAATCTCCTGCACGCTCGCCGGATAGAGCACCGGCATCATCGCCGCTGAGAACTGGTGGTCCGACTGGTGCGGCAGCGTCGAGGACTTCGCCGCGTGATCGTCGCCGGCGAGCACGATCACGCCGCCATGCTTCGACGTCCCCGCGAAGTTCGCGTGCTTGAACACGTCGCCGCAGCGGTCCACACCCGGGCCCTTGCCGTACCACATCCCGAATACGCCGTCGACCTTGGCGTCAGGGTAGATATTGACCTGCTGCGAGCCCCAGATCGCCGTGGCGGCGAGGTCTTCGTTCAATCCGGGCTGGAACCTGATGTTGGCGCGGTCGAGAAATTTCTGCGCCTTCCACAGCGAGAGATCGAGCGCGCCGAGCGGCGAGCCTCGATAGCCGGAGACGAAGCCACCCGTGTTCAGCCCGGCGAGCTTGTCGCGCTGCCGCTGCAGGATGAGAAGGCGGACGAAGGCCTGCGCGCCAGTCAGAAAGACGCGACCCGCTTCCAGCTCGTATTTGTCGTCGAGGGTAACTGTGCGCAGCGCGGCCGCGCCGGCGGAAGAAGAAGCCATTCGAGGTACTCCAAAAATTGTGTTTCTGGATGCCGCGGGTACCGCCTATATGGTACCCCCAACTACGAAGGAGGCGATTGTGTCGCCGCCTCGCAAGGGCGCGGATTCTACGCGGTTAGATAGGGTCGCGGCAAATACGTTGCAAGCTCCCCGTTCTGCAAGCATGAGTCGCTACAGCCTTTGTACCCGGACATCGACGCTGAGAGCCGGCGAGGTGTCGTTTGGACCCGTGAAACTCCCGGAGACCGGCGGCACGCTCTCGGGATGCCGTGCCACCGCAACCGCGATGTGGCGTGCGCCGGTGACCTCGCCGATCGTGGGGTCGAATCCCTTCCATCCGGAGCCCGGTAGATACACCTCGGCCCAGGCGTGGGTCGAAGCATTACCAGCTTCGGTCGCGGGGGCGTGCAGATAACCGCTGACGAACCGGCTGGCGAGCCCGAGATAGCGGCAGGCCTCGATGAAGAGCGCCGCGTAGTCGCGGCAGGAACCGCTATGGTGCGCGAGCGTCTCGCTCGGGGCCTGCACACCGGGCTCTTCGCGCTTGACGTAAGTGAAGTGATCAACGACCGCGCGGTTCATCTTGTCGAGCAACGCGTAAGTCTCGATTGCTCCCGGCGTGAAACCGAATGCGCTTACCCAATCGCGCAGCGCGTCCTGATCGTTGGGATAGGCCGGCTGCTCGTAGGGCAAAAGCTCGATGCGTTCTTCCGCGCCGTAGATGAACGGATAGTTGACGGCGTAGTCGGCGACCAGGAAGTCGAGCGGCGCTTCCTCGTAATGCTCGATCACGACCTCGCTCGCGATCGTCAGCCGGTCGGCCGGTTCGGAGAAGGTCGCCACGGCGACCGAGTTGTCGAACACGTCGCGGTGCCATTTCACTTGCGCCGCGGGCGAGATGTCGAGCCTCGAGGACTCGATACGGACATCGTGGCCCTCGCGCGGGCGGAGCAACAGCTGATGGGGTCCTACCGTTACCGGAACCGCGTAGCGATATTCGGTGATATGGCTGATCGTCAGACGCTGCATCGCGCCACGGTAGCGAAAGCGCGACTTGCCGGCAAGAGCGCCTTCGCCTAGTCTGTCGGCCATTGTCAGCGGAGGGGAAGCCGCTCGAATGGCGCGGAAGCGTTCCGTCAAGAAACGAGCTGCACCGGGCAAGCCTCGCAAGCGCGCCGCGCCGCGCCGCGCGCGGAAGTTGCGCGCGAAGTCCAGGGCCGACGGCCGGGTGCTGAAGAAGCAACTTGCGGAAGCGCTTGCGCAGCAGGTTGCGACGAGCGAAATCCTGCGCGTCATCGCGCGGTCGCCTTCCGACGTGCAGCCCGTGTTCGATGCGATCGTGCGCAGCGCGGAGCGCCTGTTCGGAGCGCGAACGGTCGCTGTCACGCAGGTCGTCGGCGACAGCTTGCATCTGGCAGCATTCAGCTCGACCGGCCGCGAAGCCGACAAGGCGCTTAAGGACTCGTACCCGCTGCCCATCGCCGGCACGCCAATGGGATTGGCGGTCCGAACCAGGGCGATAGTCGCGATCAGCGACGTACTGACGGATGCGCAGGTTCCTCCGGTGGGACGCGAGGTGGCGCGCGCGCGCGGCTACCGCAGCCTTCTCTTCGCGCCTATGCTCTGCAACGGCGTGGCTATAGGCACGATCGGCATCACCCGCGCCGAGGCTGGTCGCTTCTCCGATCAGGAACAAGTGTTGCTCAAGACCTTCTCGGATCAAGCGGTCATCGCAATCGAGAACGCCCGTCTCTTCAACGAGACGAAAGAAGCGCTCGAGCGACAGACCGCGACGAGCGAGATCCTGCGCGTCATCAGCCAGTCGCCGACCGATGCACAGCCCGTGTTCCAGACGATCGTGGCGGTGGCGCTGAAGCTGTGCCGCGCCAGTGCGGTCAACGTGTATACGTTCGACGGCGAGTTGATCCACGTCGCGGCTCTCGGCGGCACGGATCCCGGTGCCCAGGACGCGCTACGCAAAGTCTTTCCACGTCCGCCGAGCCGCGACACCGCGATTACTCGGGCGGTGCTCACTCGCAGCGTCGTTGCGATTCCCGACGTGCTGAAGGATCCCGATTACACGATCCCGGACGCAGCGCTTGCGGGTGGCTTCCGCAGCTCCCTGGCGATCCCATTGCTTCGAAATGGAGTCCCGATCGGCGCGATCGCGCTCGGCCGCGAGGAGCCCGGACCGTTCTCCGACAAGCAAGTCGCCCTGGTGCAGACCTTCGCCGACCAGGCGGTGATCGTAATCGAGAACGTTCGTCTCTTCAACGAAACAAAGGAAGCCCTCGAGCAGCAGACCGCGACGAGCGAGATCCTGCGCGTGATCAGCCAGTCGCCGACCGATGTTCAGCCGGCGTTCGAGACGATCGCGAAGGCGGCGTTGAATCTGTGCGGGGCGCGGGCAACTGCCGTGATGACTTTCGACGGTGAGTTGATCCGTGTGGGTGCGCTAGCGAACGTGGACCCGGAAGATGCCGATGCATTTCGGCGCACCTACCCCCAACCGCCCGGCCGCCGTACCGGTACCGCTAGAGCGATCCTGACCCGCACCTTGGTCACGATTCCGGACGTGCTTGAGGATCCAGAGTTCGTGGACAAGGACACAGCGGTCGCCTCGGGCTTCCGCAGCGTGCTTGCCGTCCCCCTGATGCGTGAAGGGAACCCGATCGGCGGGATCACCGTAGGTCGTGCCGAGCCTGGACCGTTTCCCGACAAACAGATCGCTCTGCTGCAAACCTTCGCCGACCAGGCGCTGATAGCGATCGAGAACGTACGCCTCTTCACGGAGCTGGAAGCACGTAACCACGACCTCACGGAGGCTCTCGAGCAGCAAACGGCGACGAGCGAAATTCTGCGCGTGATCAGCCAGTCGCCGACCGATGTGCAGCCGGTGTTCGACACGATCGCCGCCGCGGCGATGAAGCTATGCTCCGCGAACTCCGCGAACGTCCTCACGCGCGACGGCGACAAGATAAAGATAGCGGCGCTCATGATCGCCACGCCCGAAGGTGCCGACGCAGTGCGTCGCATCTACCCCAGGCCGATCAGTCGCGACAATGCTGCGGGCCGTGCGGTCTTTACGCGCGACGTCGTCGTGATTCCGGATATCTTCGAGGACGCCGAGTTCGGCATCCAGGAGACCGCCCAGACGGCAGGGTTCAGGAGTGTGCTCGCCGTGCCGTTGATGCGCGAGGGAGACCCGATTGGTGCCATCGTAGTCGGGAGGGCGCAAGCAGGCGCTTTCCCCGACAAGCAGATCGCGCTGCTGCAAACCTTCGCCGACCAGGCCGTCATTGCGATCGAGAACGTGCGGCTGTTCCGCGAACTCGAAGTCCGCAACCGCGATCTCACCGAAGCGCTCGAGCATCAGAAGGCTTCCGCGGAAGTGCTGGGCGTGATATCGAGCTCGGTGGCGGATACGAAGCCAGTGTTCGACAGGATTTTGGAGAGCTGCGAGCGACTGTTTTCCGGTACGCTCGCCACGATTCACATTCTCGGTGACGACGGCCTAACCCGCGTCGTGGCACACCTGGGGCCGAATCGCGATGTCTTTATGGCGTCGCCTCCCACGCCAGTGACCGACGAACGAGCCACCGGGATTTGCATACAACAGCGTGCCGTGCTGCACTATCCCGATACCGAGGCCGAAGGGGTGCCGCCCGGCACGCGCGACGGTAATCGTCTTGTCGGCACACGGTCCGCGATCTTCGTGCCGATGCTATGGGAAGGCAAGGTCGTTGGCGTGATCGCTGTGTGCCGCGTGACAGCCGGGCCATTCTCGGACAAGGAGATCGCGCTTCTCAAAACCTTCGCTGATCAGGCGGTCATCGCCGTCGAGAACGCGCGCTTGTTCCGAGAGCTGGAAGAACGGACCACGCAGCTGACGCGCTCGGTCGGCGAGCTGAAAGCGCTCGGCGAAGTAGGGCAGGCAGTCAGCTCGACGCTCGATCTCGAAACCGTGCTCTCAACCATCGTCTCGCGCGCCGCGCAGCTCGCGGGGATGGATGGCGGATCGATCTGGGAGTACAACGAAGCCCGCGAGGAGTTTCACCTGCACGCGACTGACCGCTTGCCGGACGAGTTGGTCGACGCGCTCCGCGCGACGCCGATTCGCAAAGGGGAGGGCGCGCTTGGGAGGATGGCGCTGACAGGCGAGCCGGTCGAGATCCGCGACATGGCGGACGAACGCAGCTACCAAAGCCGGCTGCGCGAAGCCATCCTGCGTTACGGCTTTCGATCCGTGCTGGCCCTGCCGCTCTTGCGCGAGAACCATATTCTCGGCGCGCTGGCCGTGAATCGGAAGACGGCCGGCGAATTTCCGCCGGAAGTGATCGACCTTCTGAAGACTTTCGCGACGCAATCCGCCCTGGCGATACAGAACGCACGTTTATTCCGCGAGATCGAGCTGAAGAGCCGCCAGCTCGAGATCGCGAGCCAGCACAAGAGCGAGTTCCTCGCCAACATGTCGCACGAGCTGCGTACGCCGCTCAACGCGATCATCGGCTTCTCCGAAGTCCTCGCCGAGCGCATGTTCGGCGAGGTGAATGAGAAGCAGGCGGAATACCTGTCCGACATTCTGGAGTCGGGGCGCCATCTGCTTGGTCTCATCAACGACATCCTCGACCTTTCGAAGATCGAAGCCGGACGGATGGAGCTCGAGCCGAGCGATTTCAGTCTGCCGGGCGCGATCGAGAACACCCTGATCCTGGTTCGCGAGCGCGCGCAGCGACGTGGCATCGCGCTCGGGCGCAGCGTCGATTCCCGCATCGGAACGATTCGCGCAGACGAACGCAAGGTGAAGCAGGTCTTGCTGAATCTCCTCTCCAACGCGCTCAAATTCACGCCGGAGGGCGGGCGGATCGATGTACGTGCTGCACTACAGAACGGAGTGGCTGAGATTTCGGTCAGCGATACCGGCGTAGGCATCGCGCCCGAAGATCAGGAGACGGTGTTCGAGGAGTTCCGCCAGGTCGGCACGGCGGCGAAGAAAGTGGAGGGCACGGGGCTGGGGCTCGCCATCTCGCGCAAGTTCGTCGAGCTGCACGGCGGGAAGATCTGGGTGAAAAGCGAGGTCGGGAAAGGGTCGACCTTCACCTTCACGCTGCCGCGCGAGCCTATGACGCGAAGCGCTTGAGCAGGAACGCGTGCACCGGCTGGGCGAAGCCCTTTAACGATAGCGGCCCGACGGGTTCGACCTCGGCGGCATCGCCGAGCGCGGCTCGCGTGCGGCGGTCGATCAGCACCTGGCCGCTTTGCGCCTCGTCGGAGAGGCGCGATGCAAGATTGACCACGCTGCCGATCGCCGAATAATCCCAGCGTCCTTCGAAGCCGAACGCGCCGAGCGTTGCGTAGCCCTGCGCGACACCGATTCCGAGCGCGAGATCGTAGCCAATCTTCTGCCAGCGCTCGGCGAGCGGCGCGAAGCGCTCCTGCATCGCCAGCGCCATGCGCACAGCGCGCTTGCCCGGCTCGGGCATCGGCACCGGATCGTTGAAAAAGATCAGGATGCCGTCGCCGGCAAAGCGGTCGAGCGTTCCATTGTGCTCGGCGATCACCTTGCCCATCGCGTCGTGGTATTCGCGCAGCGCCGCTTCCACCTCTTCGGGCTCGACCGAATCGGTGAAGGCCGTGAAGCCGCGCAGGTCGACGAACACGTAGCTGATTTCGCGCCGGTGCGGCGAAAGGATCGACTTTTCGCCCGCGGAGACGATCGCGTCGGCGACCGCGGGCGAGAAAAAGCGCTTCAGCTGTGCGAGACGGTCGAGCTGGGAGAGCTGTTCGTCGACCTTTTGCTCGAGCTTGAGGTTGGCAACCTTGAGGGCTTCGGCATGCTTCCCCACTTCGTCCTGCAGCGATTTCACCCGCAGCAGCGAGCGCACGCGAGCAAAGAGCTCGGGCTGGTTGATCGGCTTCGAGAGAAAATCGTCCGCACCGGCCTCGATGCCCTTCACGCGCTCCTGCGCCGGATCGAGCGAGGTGACGAGCACGACTGGCAGCAGCGCGGTCGCCGGGTCATCGCGGATGCGGCGGCACACGTCGTAGCCCGACATCCCCGGCATCATGATGTCGAGGAGAACGATGTCCGGCTTCTCCGCCGTGAGCTTGGCGAGCCCTTCCTCGCCAGTCGCCGCGGTGGCCACCGCGTAGCCCTTCGCACCGAGCAGATCGGCGAGAAGCTTGACGTTGTGCGGCGTGTCGTCGACGACCAGAACCTTGGCTTGCTCGCTCACACCTGACGTCCCTTCAGCGCATGGTTCACGGCGTCGAGGAATTCCTTGATGTTGATCGGCTTGCTGACGTAGCCGTCGAACCCGGCTTCGGTGATGAGCGTGCGGTCCTGCTGCATGACTGAAGCGGTCACCGCGACGATCGGAATCGTCGCGGTCGCCTTGTCGCTGCGCAGGTGCTTGAGCGCGTCGATGCCGTTCATGCCCGGCAACTGGATGTCCATAAGTATCAGGTCGGGCTTGCGCGACGCCGCGAGCTGGATGCCCTCTTCGGCGGTCCCGGCCTCGATCGTGTTGAAGCCCTTCACCTGCAGCACGTCGCGGACGAGCTTGAGATTCTTTTCGTTGTCTTCGACAATCAGTATAAGGCTCATGGTTGGATAGCCATCCTGATAACGATCCCTTGGATCTCGAGCGACTCTCTAGGTCTTCAATTCGTTCTTGATCTCGGCGAGGAAGCGCCAGTCGGTGCCTTGGGCAATGAGCTTCTGCGGCGTGCTCCTGATCATCCCCGCCTCGTGCAGCCGCAGAGCATAGAAGCGAAGCGTATCCTCGGGGTCGTACTCACGCCACTTCCCGTAGGGGACCTCCCTCATCGTCTGAAGGGCGTAGTCATAGCGCGGCGCAAAACCTCCGTCTACGAGCGAGCGAGCTGCTCGCTCAGGCTCACGTGCGCAGAGATCCGTCGCTTTTAGGATCGCCCGAAGCGCTCGCTTCGTCGCCACGGGATGTTTCCGGACAAATTCCCGATTGCCGACGACCATGCAACAGAAATACTGAGACCATGGGCGATCGGTGGAGCTGTTAACCACGACACGACCGACTCCCTTCGCCCGCAGTTCCTGCGGCTCAGGTGGAAAGCCGAGGAAGGCATCAATCTTCCCCTCGGCGAGAAGCTGCATGGACTCGGCTGCAGGATGCGTGACCCAATTGATGTCCTTGCGCGGATCCAGACCTATATAGGCTGCTATACTGGAGAGAAAAACATGCTGGGCTGATCCGAGCTCGAGCACCGCAATGGTCTTGCCTTTCAGGTCATGGATTGTGCGGACCCGGTCGGTGCCGAACACCTCAAAGCAACCGGCGTGGAGCCCTGAGAGGAATACTATCGGGTCTGCCGCTTCCAGACGGACGATGGATGGCCCGGCGAAATTGTTGTTAATGTCTGCCTCGCCCGAGGCCAAGGCTTCGCTGATCCCACGAGCGCCCGCCTTCTTGATGTATTGAACGTCGGTAAACCCTTCGCCGCGCAGGAGCTCCTGCGCCACGTACTGAGGAGCCTGACAGATGCTGGGGATCTGGATTAGCCGAATCGTCGTCGTCTCGGGTGGTGGTTCAGCGGCGCTTGGCTTGGAACTCAAGCCGAGCAGGCTCGCTGTCCCCATCGCGGTGACCCGGCTCAAAAATTGCCGCCGGCCAAGATATCGAGCGTGTTCACGCATCGGAATCTCCTTTCAGGCTCTGCCGCGAAGCGGGGTCAAGATTTGATCGGTATGCTGAAAGTGAAAGTCGATCCCTTGCCCGGCTCGCTCTCGAGCCAGATCTTGCCGCCGTGCAACTCGACGAGCTTCTTGGTGAGCGTGAGGCCGAGCCCCGTACCTTCCTGCTTGCGCGTGTAGTCGCGCCCGACCTGCCGGAATTCCTCGAAGACGGCCGCCTGATCTTCGGGCGCGATGCCGACTCCCGTGTCTCGCACCGAGATGACGGCGTTACTGTTCTCGCGCCGCGCGCGCACCCCCACTTGTCCCCCGTCGGGAGTGAACTTTACCGCGTTCGACAGCAGGTTGAGCAGAATTTGCTTGAACTTGCGCTCGTCGGCAGTGATCTCCCCGAGCTGCGGGTCGATCTCACGCTCGAGCGCGATGCCGTGGCGCTGCGCCCGCTCCCGGATCAGCGACAGCGCATCGGCCACAGTTGTCGCCACTGCGAAGCTCGAACGCTCCAGTTCCATCCGGCCGGCTTCGATCTTCGACAAGTCGAGGATCTCGTTTATCAGGGATAGGAGATGCTTCCCGGAGGAATGGATGTCGTTGAGATAGTCGGCTTGTTTCTCGTTCAACTCGCCGAACAACCGCTCCATCAGCACTTCCGAGAAGCCGATGATGGCGTTGAGCGGCGTGCGCAGCTCGTGCGACATGTTCGCCAGAAACTCGCTCTTGTGCTGCGTGGCGGTCTCGATCTGATTGTAAAGCCTTCCCAAGTCGGCGCTCATACGGTTCAGGTTGGCAGCGAGTTCGCCAAGCTCGTCGCGGTTGGGCACGTCGAGGCGCTTTGCGAAATCACCGGCGGCCAGCTCGTTGAAGCGCGCATCCATGCTACGCACCGGCCTGATGATGGACCAGGAAATAGCGTACCCGAGCCCTAATGCGAGAAACATGCTCCCCAGCGCAAACCCGATGACCAGCCATTGCGACGTCGCGAAGCGATCGCGGGCTTCATCGATTCGAGCCACCATGTCGGCTTCGGCTCTGTTCACAAGCTCGTTGGTCAGTCGCTCGAGACTATCGGCAAGGGGTCCGGCCTTTTCGGTCTGCAGTCTGCGGGCGTCCGCAGTCTTGCCCTGACGGATGAGCTCGATGACCTCGCTCACTACGGTAGTGAACGCCTCGTAATCGACGCGCACCCGCGCGAGGATCTCAGCTTCGTCTGCTGCGATGTACTGCAACCGGTCGAGGTCGTAGCCGAACTGCCCGAGCTGCCTTAGCGTCGAACCGAGGGTTCGTTCATCGGGGACCAGCAGCGCAGAGGACACGCTGTAGAGCTGCAAGGTCGTATCGTGCTGAATCTGCCGGTAAGCGGCGATCTTGCGTTCAAGCTTGACCAGCGCTTCCGTCTGTCCCGTGACGTGCCGCAATTCCGACACGCTCACCGCGCCCAGGACGAACAGCAGCCCAACCATGGCGAGAAACGCCAAGAGCAGCTTGCGGCGGATCGAGACTGGCGCGCGCGCAACCGCGTCGGGCAGCCACCGCAGCAGGGACTTGCTCACTCGGAGAGAAGCGCCCGAAGATCGGCGAGCATCTCGGCGGGCTTGAAGCGGTAGCCGAGATACTGCACGCGAATTCTCCCCTGCCGGTCGATCAGCGACGTCAGGAACAGATGATCGACGCCGCCGCGACCCGTTCGCTTGGCGTAGGCGCCGAAGGAGCGCACGACATCGTCGACCGCCGATGGCGCGCCGGTAAGGAAGCTCCAACCGGCGAGGTTCGCTCCCTGCGCTTTCGCATAATTGCGAAGCACCGCGGGTGTATCGACCTCCGGATCGACGGTAATCGAGACGAAGCGCACGCGCGAACCGAAGTCGGTGGCGAGTGGCTTCTGCAGCGAAGCCATCTTTGCAGTGAGCAGCGGGCACGTATCCGTGCATGTCGTGTAGACGAAGGTTACGACGGCTACTTTGCCGTGCAGCTCGGCGGCTGTGAAGCGAGCTCCGTCCTGGTCCAGCAGAGTGAATTCCGGCAGCGGGCCGATCACCGGCAGCCGGGCATCGTCCTTCGCGCGATGCGCCGACACGCTCATCGGTGCGGCGGCGAATAGAGCAATCAGCAGCGCTCGGAAGAGGCGTGCAGCTGCGGTCACATTAGGCTTTCAGCTCGCGCTTCAACTCCTTGAGGAACCGCCAGTCGGTTCCCTGCGCGAGGAATTTCTGCGGTGTCGATTTGATCATGCCCACCTCGTGCAGGCGCAGCACGTAGAAGCGCAGCGTGTCATCAGGGTCGAAGGAGCGCCAAGCGTTATAGGAGACTTCCTTGATCACTTCGAGCGCGATGTCGTAGTTTTTTTCGTAGCCCTTCTTCACGATGAAGCGGGCCGCACGCTCAGGCTCGCGCGCGCAGATGTCCGATGCCTTCACGATCGCGCGCAGTGCCCGTTTGGTCGCGATCGGGTTTCTTTGCACGAACTCGCGGTTTCCTGCGAGCATGCAGCAGAAATACTGCGACCATGGACGGTCCTGCGCCGTATTGACAATCACGTGCCCGACTTTTTTCGCTCGGACCTGCTGCGGTTGTGGCGGAAACCCGAGAAACGCGTCTACCTTGCCTTCGATGAAGAGGTTCGCATTCTGGCTCTTCGCTTCGATCCAGGTCACGTCCTTGCGCGGATTGATGCCGACGTATGCCAGCATGCTCGCGATGTAAACGTGGTCGGAGCTCCCCAGCGCGGTAATCGAGATTCGCTTGTGCTTGAGATCGCGGATGCTCCGCACTTGCTCGTTCCCGAAGAGTTCCCAGCAACCACCGTGGATTCCCGCCAGTACCACGATCGGGTTACCGTTGTCGATCGAAGGAATGAGGGTGGTCGCCGCGTCCAGGGTGAGATCGGCCTTGCCGTCGGGAAGGAGTGAGCTCGGATCGTTATCATTGTCATTGACGTAGTCGATCTGTGTGAATCCCTCGAGACCCAGCAGCTCATCGGCCATGTACTGGGGCGCAAGGCAGGTCGAGTAATCGAGAACGAGGCGGAGCCGGGTTGTTTCCGGCGGCGGCTCTGCCAGTGCCGATGCCCACGGGAGGCAGCCCACGGAGGACGCGCCAAGCGCCCGCAGGAATGCGCGGCGATTCCAATCTGCTCGACTCATGGTTCCCCCTCTGTGACGCGAGCTTCGGGAAAATGTACGGCAGGACGCTGCGGCTGTCCAATCCGCGGATCTCGCGCCACGGCTCAGTGTTGGATAGGAATCGTAAACGTGAACGTCGACCCCTTGCCCGGCTCGCTTTCGAGCCAGATTTTCCCGCCGTGCAGCTCGACGAATTTCTTGGTGAGCGCGAGCCCGAGGCCGGTTCCTTCCTGCTTCTTCGTGTAATCGACGCCGACCTGGCGGAACTCCTCGAACACGGTCTGCTGATCCTCGGGCGCAATGCCGATGCCGGTGTCGCGCACCGAGATCACCGCGTTGCCGTCCTCGCGCCGCGCCAGCACGTCGATGCGACCGCCGTCGGGCGTGAACTTGACCGCGTTCGAGAGCAGGTTGAGTAGAATCTGCTTGAACTTGCGCTCGTCGGCGGTGATCTCGGTAAGCGTCGCGTCGACCTGCTTCCCGACGATGATGCTGTGCCGCTGCGCGCGCTCGCGCACCAGCGTGATGGCGTTGCCGAGCGCGCCTGCGATGTCGAAGGTCGAGCTCTCCAGCTCCATCCGACCGGCTTCAATCTTCGACAGGTCGAGGATGTCGTTGATGAGCGTGAGCAGGTGCTTGCCGGAAGAGTGAATGTCGCGCAGGTAGTCTTCCTGCTTCGGATTGAGCTCGCCGAAGAGGCGCTCGATAAGCACTTCCGAGAAGCCGATGATCGCGTTGAGCGGCGTGCGCAGCTCGTGCGACATGTTGGCGAGGAACTCCGACTTGTGTTTGTTGGCGACTTCAAGCTGCGCGCTCTTGTCCTGGATCTCGCGGAACAGCCGTGCGTTCTGGATCGCGATCACCGCCTGGTCGGCGAAGGTCTTGAGCAGCGCGATCTCCTTGTCCGAGAACGGGCCCGCGTGTTCGCGACCGATGGCTATCACGCCGATGCCTCTGCCTTCCCACATCATGGGAGCGAATATCGACGCCTTCGTCCCTACGAGACGCCCGGACTCCCGCGTGCCCTCTGGCACGCTCGCGTCGTCCTCGTCAGGATAGTGGAGGACCTGTCGCGTGCGGATGCAGATCGCTGAGGCGTAGTTGGGATCGTCCGGTGAAAAACCTGACATCTTCAGCATCACCTCTCGCGCCGGGCCGTAATGCGCCACGGGATGGATCAGGCCGTCATCGCCCAGCAGGTTGATGGTCATGTTCGTGCCGGTGAACAAGCGCTGGCAGCTTTCGACGATCTTGTCGAAGACCGGCTTCGTGTCCGCAATCGAGCCACTGATCGTGGCCAGGACTTCGCCAGACGCCTTCTGCTGCTCGAGTGCTTCCTTGGTCTCGTTGAACAGCCGCACGTTCTCGATTGCGATTGCGGCCTGGTCGCCAAAGGTCTGCAGCAACGCGATCTCTCGCTCGCTGAACGGTCGCACTTCCGCGCGCCGCAGCAAGATCGTGCCAAACGGTTTTCCCTCGCGAAGTAGCGGCACGACGGCGACAGCACGATGGCCCATGCGTTTGGCGATCTCGTGGCTGAGCGGAAACTCGCGCTCTTCAGCGAGCAAATCGGGAAGCTGAATCGTCTTTTGTTCGAGCACGGCACGGCCGGCAAGAGAATCGCAGCTGATCGGCACCGCGTCGAGATGGCTTACAGGCTCCGCGGAGGGGCCCTTCGACGCGAGGTGCCGCAGCATGTCGCCTTCGATGAGATACACCGAGGCCGCAGCTGCATCGCATAGGCGCGCCGCGCGTTCCGCGATCGCGTCAAGCACCGGCAGCACGTCGGTCGGCGAGCCGGAGATCTCGCGCAGGATCTCTGCGATCGCGGTTTGCTGGTCGAGCGCCTCTTTCGTCGTGTTGAAGAGACGGACATTGTCGATGGCGATCGCAGCTTGCCGGGCAAAGGTCTCCAGCAACGCAACCTGGTCGGCCGAGAAAAGACCGGGCTGGCGTCGGAAAATGTATATGCTTCCGTAGGCCATGTCCTCGCGCACGAGCGGAACCGCGAGCGAGGCGCGCACACCTTGCGGCACGGCGTTCTCGCGCGCGTCCGGGAACTCGGTGTCGAACAGCGGCGGCAGGTCGGCGACATGGACAGTCTTACGATCGAGCACGGCACGGCCGTTGACCGAGGACCTCTTCAGCGCCGTCGGGCGGATGGGTTCCAGATTCGCGCCTTCCTGCGAATAGAACGCCACCGGACGAAGCATATCGCCGTCGGCCAGCAGCACCCGCGCGAACGGCGAATCGCACAGTTGCGCCGCGCGCTCAGCGACCGCGTCGAGCACCGGCTGCACGTCGGTCGGCGAGCTGGAGATCACGCGCAGGATCTCGCTGATGGCGGTCTGCTGCTCGAGTGAATTCTGCAGCTCGCGGGTCCGCTCCTCGACCTTGCGCTCGAGGCCCGCGTAGGACTCCTTGAGCTGCGTGGTCATGCGGTTGAAGCGGTTCGCCAGCGCCTCCAGCTCGTCGCCGGTGTGCACTTCGATCTTCTGATCCAGGTCGCCGGCGCCGATGCGCTCGGCGCCTTCCTCGAGCGTGCGGATCGGCCGCACCATGTTGCGCGCGAACGTCAGCGCGACGAGCGCGGAAAGCACCAGGCCGCCGAGCAGCAATAGTCCAGTGCGCTGGATCGAGGCGTTGCGCTTCTCGTAGACTTCGCTCACCGGCTGCTCGACGAAAACGTTCCAGTGCAGCGACTCGATCGGCGCGACCGAAGTGAGAACCTCCGTGCCGCCCAGATCCTTGGAGATCACCGCCAGGTTGTCGGAGTGTTCGCCCGTCATGGCGGTCTTGATGTGCGGAAGCTGCGAGAGATCGGTTTTGCGCAGCACGAGCCCGATGTCGGGATCGGCGACAAGAAAGCCGTTCCCGTCGACGACATAAGCCTTGCCCTTCTCCCCGATCTTGATCCGCGACACCACGTCCCAGATGAACTTGAGGTTGACGTCGGCGATGACCACCGGCCCGTTGTCGCTGCCGGAGCGCAGCGCGATCGTCATGTAGGGCTCGGTTTCCTTGCGAAAATACACCGGGCTGAACCACGGCTGCCCCTTCTTCGCATTGCGGAAGGCCGGCTCCTGCGAGCGGTCCTTCCCGGTGCCGGGTGCGGGAACGTTGTCCATGCCGAGCCGAGAAACCGCGATCTGCTCGCGACCCGTTGCATCGAGCTGCGAGATGTCGGTTACTTCCGGCGCCTGGCGCAGTAGTTTCAGAAACTCGATGCGCCTCAATTCCACGTCGCTCGCGTCGAGCTGGGGCAGGGCCGCGTAAGCGAGCTGCTGCTCGATTCGCGCGATGTACTGCTCGATGCGGGAAGCGGCGGCCAGCGCCTTCTCGTGCTGCAGCGAGGCGAGCGATGCCTTCGTCTCCTGATCCGTGAAATACACGCTGATCCCGCCCGACGCAAGCAGCGCGATCGTCACCAACGACATGATCAGCAGCAGGTACTTCCGGAACAGCCGGCCGCGGCTCGTGCGGCGAGGTAGCCGTGCGCTGGCGCTCGGGAGTGGGACCGTGGCCATGAGCGTCACACGGTACCCGATCGGTGCCGTGGGGCGCAACTTAGTGCCCTCACTGGATCACCTCATCGGCGCGCACCAGCAGCGGTTGCGGAATTGCGAGCCCGAGCGCCTTGGCAGTCTTGAGATTGATCACGAGCTCGAACTTCGTAGGCTGCTCCACAGGCATGTTCGCTGGCCTGGCGCCCTTGAGGATGCGCGCGACGAAGTCGGCGACTCGATCCTCGAGCTCTGCTATCTCCGCCCCGTAAGCCATGAGCCCGCCGGCGCGCGCCATGTAACCCCATTCGTAGATGGCCGGGACGCGCTGCGTCGCCGCTGCGGCGACAATCTGGTCGTACTCCAGAGCGAAACGCGGGAATGATGGAACCATCGCGGCGTCGATGTTGTCGCGTGCGATGGCCGCGAAGACGGCGTCGTAGCCGTTCGGGCCCGGCACCGGGCTCATGACGAGCTCGATCTTGGCCGTGTTGGCGACCTGAACCACCTCGCGAATCGGCGCGTCGGCTTTCGCCGTGCTGATGATCGCGATCCGCCGCGCCTTGGGCAACGCGTTCAGCAACAGCTCGAGACGCTTGGCCTCGAGCTCGTCCGCGAGCATGGAGACGCCGGTCACATTCCCGCCAGGGCGGGCGAGGTTCGCAACTACACCGGATTCCAACAAGCCTTCTCCACCCCAGAACGCCATAACGATCGGAATGGTCTTCGTTGCTCGGCTGGCCGCGAGGATCGCCAGAGGGCTCACCGCCACGATGACGTCGACCTTCGCTTGCACAAGGCTGGCGGCGAGGGCCGGAAGCCGGCCGAAGTCGTTTTCGGCGGTGCGCACATCGAACGCTATCGTTTGTCCTTCGATGTAGCCCCGCTTGCGCAAGCCCTCGGTGAATGGAGCCAGCAGCGCTGTACTGGAGTCGCTTCCCGTTGGAGTGAGATAACCGACGCGCGGCAGTTTTCGCTGGGGTTGCGCGAAGAGTGGCGCTACCGGTGAACCGACGATCGCACCGATGAACGTCCGTCGCCTCATTGAATCACTTCATCTGCACGCAGCAGCAGCGATGGCGGTATCGCAAGCCCGAGCGCCTTGGCGGTCTTCATGTTGATCACAAGGTCGTACTTGGTCGGCTGCTCCACCGGAAGATCTCCAGGCTTGGCTCCTTTGAGGATCTTGTCCACATAAATGGCGGCGCTGCGAAACTCGCTGGTGATGCTCGGGCCGTAGGTCATGAGCAAGCCGGCTTCCGCCTGGCTTCGCCACAGCGCAATTGCCGGCATGCGCAGCTTCCCCAGGAGTTCGGCAATTTCCCTGCGGTGCGTGACGAGCAGCGGCGTGCTCGACACGACTAATGCACCGGCTTGTGACTTCCTGGCATCGGCGATCGCTCGCTCGAAATCGGCGGGCCCTCTCACGTCGAAGCCGAGCACTTCCACGCCGAGCGAGCGAGCCGCGTCGTCGACCTGCTTCGTTACTCGAAACGGCCCGAGGCTTGCGTCCCAGATTATGCCGACGCGCGAGAGCGCCGGCACGGCTTCCTTGAGGAGCTCCAACTGCTTGCTTCCGATTTCCGCTGGCGCCGTGACGAGGCCGGTAACGTTTCCCCCTGGCCGCGCGAAACTCTTGATCAGTCCTTCGCCGATCGGGTCTCTCGAGGACGCGACCATCACGATCGGTATGGTTTTAGTCGCGTCCATTGCAGCTTTGAGGGACGCGGACCCGCCGGCGGGCACGATGACATCGACATTGATGCGCACAAGCTCGACGGCGAGTTGCGGATATCGTTCGTAGCGTTCCTCGGCGTACCGGCGCTCGAGCAAGACATTTCGGCCCTCGATCCAGCCGAGTGCGCGAAGCTGATCCTCGAATACTGAGAAACCGGCACCGCCTGCCTGAATTGGCGTAATCGAGCCTGGCGTGCCGGGCAGAAGCATACCTACGCGGGGAAGCTTGACGGCTGGTTGCGCCAACCCAATGAGTGGCATGATCAGTGCGACGCTCAAAACACCGAGCAACGATCGCCGATCGATCACTGGATCACCTCGTCTACGCGCAGGAGCCATGAGTCATCAAGCTTCCCATGGCGAGTTTGCCTTTTGGCCTTGGAACGCGTCAATGGAATAAGCGGCATCGCGGGGCGAACGACGATGCCCGATCCGTCCGGGCGAGGCGGTTCGGTTATCATGCTTGAGGCAGTAGTCGAGTACGAGCATGCCTGCCAACCTCAGCCCTGAATACAAGACCGCCGAGGCGGCTTATCGCAAAGCGCGCGAGCCGCGCGAGCGTCTCGACGGCTTGCGCGAAATGCTGCGCACGATCCCCAAGCACAAGGGCACCGAGCGGCTGCAGGCGGACATCAAGGCGCGCATCAAGGAGCTGTCCGACGAGATCGACACCGTACGCCGCGGTGGCGGCCATGGTGGACCGGCGCTCGTCATCCGACCCGAGGGCGCGGCGCAGATCGCGCTGATCGGTCCGCCGAATGCGGGCAAGTCGCTGCTGCACGCGAGGCTAACCGGATCGGGTGCGCACGACGCGCCGTATCCGTTCACGACGCAATTTCCGCAGCCTGGGATGATGCCGTTCGAGGACATTCACATTCAGCTCGTCGACCTTCCCGCGGTTGCATCGGAGCATCCGGTAGGCTGGATGCAGGCCGCGCTGCAGAGCGCGGACGCGGCGCTTCTCGTCGTCGACCTGAACGAACCCTCCTGCGTCGAGCAGATCGAGGACGTGCACGCGGTGCTGCGCGCGAAGCAGGTGACGCTCACCGAACGATGGCATGCGCCATCGACGGCGCCGGATGAGGATGAAGAGAGCGAGGGCGATCCGTTCGCGCTCGCGCTGCCCACGTTGCTCGTCGCGAACAAATCCGATCTGATAACCGACATCGAGGCCGAGCTGCAAGCCTTTCGCGAAGTTTCCGGCGTCCGCTATGCCGCGCTCGCGATCTCCACTCTCGGAGGGGAAGGCCTCGGCGAGATCGGCGCGACGCTCTTCCGTCAGCTCGGCATCGTGCGGGTATACACCAAGACTCCGGGACATGCTCCGGACAAGACCCGCCCGTTCACGATACGACACGGGCAGACCGTGCGCGACGTCGCGAGGCAGGTGCACAAGGACCTCGAGCGCACACTGCGCTACGCGCGCGTTTGGGGTCATTCGGGCTTCGATGGTCAGCAGGTCGGCGCAGAGCACGTGCTGGCCGACCGCGACATCATCGAGTTGCACGTGTAGCGAGCTCTAGTCGGCTGCGAGCTGTCGTCCTGGCCGGGCGAGAAATTCAGCCAGGATTAACGCGGTGTGCGATCCCGCCGGCCGCGCGGCAAGCGCCTCCGGCGGACCTTGCGCGACAATGCGGCCGCCGTCGGCGCCGCCTTCCGGACCGAGGTCGATGATCCAGTCCCCGTCGGCGATCACGTCGAGATTGTGCTCGATCACGACAACCGTGTTGCCGGCGTCGACGAGCCGGTGCAGCACGCGGATCAGCTTCTCGACATCGGCCATATGCAGGCCGACGGTCGGCTCGTCGAGAACGTAGAGCGTGTGTCCGTTACCGTTTCGCCCGCGCGTGGGGCCTGCAAGGTCGGTGCGCACTTTGGCGAGCTCCGTGACGAGCTTGATGCGCTGCGCTTCTCCGCCAGAGAGCGTCGGGCTTTGCTGACCGAGCGTGAGATAGCCGAGCCCCACGTCCTGCAGCAGGCGCAGGGCGTGATGGATCGAGCGATGCGCGGAGAAGAAGTCGACCGCTTCGTCCACGCTAAGTGACAATACATCGCCGATCGATTTGCCGCGCCAGAGCACGGCGAGCGTCTCCGCATTGAAGCGGGCTCCGGCGCAGGCTTCGCACGCAACCTTCACGTCGGGAAGGAAGCTCATTTCGATCGTCTTCAAACCCTGGCCTTCGCATTCCGGGCAGCGTCCGCCGGCGGTGTTGAACGAGAAGCGGCTCGCACTGTAGCCGCGCATTCGTGCTTCGTTCGTCTCCGCGTACAAGCGCCGGATAGCATCCCAGAAGCCGACGTAGGTGGCCGGACAGGAGCGCGGTGTCTTGCCGATCGGTGTCTGATCGACCTCCAGGACGCGATCGATCGCTTCCCAGCCTGCGATCTCCTTGCAGCCGTAGAGCTCCGCGTCCTTGCGCTTGCGTCGCGTACGCGTCAACTCGACGAGGTTGGCGTAGAGCACGTCGCGCGCGAGCGTGCTCTTGCCGCTGCCCGAGACGCCGGTGACGACATTGAATCGCCCGAGCGGAAGGCGAAGCTTCAATTTCTTCAGGTTGTGCAGATCGGCGCCCGTCACGACGAGCGCTGGTTCGCGCTCGCGCGTGACGCGACGCTCGACCAGCGGGTGCGCGAGCGGTTCGGCGAGAAAGCGTCCGGTGACCGATTGCGGCGCGCGCATCAGCTCCTGCGCCGATCCCTCGGCCACGACGCGGCCGCCCTGGCTGCCGGCTCCGGGACCGAGATCGACCACGTGATCGGCGCGGCGGATCGTCTCCTCATCATGCTCGACCACCACGAGCGTATTCCCTTTTGCCTCGAGCTTGGCCAGCGTGTCGAGCAGAATGCGATTGTCGCGCGGATGCAAGCCGATCGTCGGCTCGTCGAGGATGTAGCACACGCCGCGCAGATTCGAGCCGAGCTGCGCAGCGAGCCGGATGCGCTGCGCTTCGCCGCCGGAGAGCGTCGGCGCGGAGCGGTTGAGCGCGAGATAGCCCAGGCCGACGTCGTTCAAGAACCCGAGGCGGGACGCCAGCTCGGCGAGCACGTCGCGCGCGATCTCGGCGTCGCGTCCTTGCAGCTTCAGGCCGGCGAAGAGATTCTCCGCGTCGGCGACCGAAAGACGCGTCATCGCGGCAATAGATCGATTCTCGAAACGCACTGCCAGCGCGTCCCGATTCAATCGTTGCCCGTTGCACGCGGGACAGACGTGCTCTTCGCCTTCGTACCAGGCGTTCCACCACACTTCGTCGCCGGTCTGCTCCTCGTCGAAGCCGCGAAGCTTCAGCCCCGTGCCGAAGCAACTCGGGCACCAGCCGTGCTTGGAATTGAACGAGAAGAGCCGCGGATCGAGCTCGGGGAAGCTGCGGTTGCACACCGGGCAAGCACGCCGCGTCGAGAAGACTTCCACGCCGTTCGCCCGCGCATTGCCGTTTGCCTTTCGCCTCGCCTTGCGCGAGCCTTTGTCGAGCGATTGCAGGTGCACGACGCCTTTGCCGAACTCGAGCGCGCGATGCAACGCATCGCGCAGCGCGGCTTCCGCGTTCGCGGTCACCTCGAGCTCAGCGACCGGCAGCTCGATCGTGTGTTCGCGAAAGCGGTCGAGCCGCGGCCAGCGATTCGTGGGCAGCAGCTCGCCGTCGACTCGCAGCGCGGCGAAGGCCTTGCGCGCCGCCCATTTGGCGAGATCGGTATAGAAGCCCTTCCGCGCGATCACCAGCGGAGCGAGCAGCACAATGCGCCGACCGCGATAGTCGCGAAGCAGCGCGGCGGCGATGCTGTCCTCGCTCTGCGGCGCGATCGGCACTTCGTGGTCGGGACAGTATTGCGTGCCGAGCTTGACATAGAGCAGGCGCAGGAAGTGATAGGTCTCCGTGAGGGTAGCCACCGTACTCTTTCGGCCGCCGCGGCTGGTGCGCTGCTCGATGGCCACCGTGGGCGGAATGCCGAAGATCGCGTCGACGTCGGGACGCGAAGCGGGCTGAACGAACTGCCGCGCATAGGCGTTGAGCGACTCGAGATAGCGGCGCTGCCCTTCCGCGAAGAGGATGTCGAAGGCGAGCGTGCTCTTGCCGCTGCCCGAGACGCCGGTCACGACCGTGAAGCGATTGCGCGGCAGATCGACGTCAATGGCTTTGAGATTGTGCTCGCGCGCGTTGTGGATGCGTATCGTATTGTGATTGCGAAACGCAATGCTCCCGTAGGGCAGCGGAGCAGCTTCTTCCTGTTTCGCCGAGACAACGTTCATAGCCGCCTCGTAGTCCTTCAACGCCGCGCCGGTATGCGACGCCGCGCACGCGATCACCTCGGGGACGTTCCCCGCAACGACGATCTCGCCGCCTGCGTCTCCACCCTCGGGTCCGAGGTCGATCACCCAGTCCGCGGCGCGGATGACATCGATGTTGTGCTCGATCACGACCAGCGAATGTCCCGCGGCGATGAGCTGACGAAATGCGCGGAGCAGTTTCGCGACGTCGTCAAAATGCAGCCCGGTAGTGGGCTCATCGAACAGGAAAAGCTTGCCGCGTTGCGCCTCGCCCGCCGAGGCGCGCGCTCGCGACCCGGTCGCGTCGAAAGCCTGTGCTAAATGTCCAGCGAGCTTCAGCCGCTGCGCTTCGCCGCCCGAGAGCGTGGGCACGGGCTGACCGAGCCGCAGATATTCCAGCCCGACGTCGACCAGCGGCTGCAGCGTCGCCGCGATGTCGGTGTCGCCTTCGAAAAACGCGCGCGCCTGGGCGACCGTCATCTCGAGAACGTTGGCGATCGATTTGCCTTCGAGCGTCACTTCGAGAACTTCGGGACGGAAGCGCTTTCCGTCGCAATCCGGGCAGCGCAAATACACATCGGAGAGGAACTGCATCTCGACGTGCTCGAAGCCGTTGCCGCCGCAGGTGGGGCAACGTCCCTGGCCTGCGTTGAAGCTGAACGTCCCCTGGGTATAGCCGCGCTCGCGGGCGAGCTCGCTCGCCGCGAAGCGCTTCCGGATTGCGTCGAAGGCTCCGACGTAGCTCGCGGGGTTCGAGCGCGTCGTGCGGCCGATCGGGGTCTGATCAACCATCACGACATCGGTGACGTGCTCATGACCGCGCAACTCACGATGTGCCCCCGGCGCCTCGGTCGGCTTGCCCTTGGCGCGCAGCAGGGCGGCATGGAGCACGTCCTGCACCAGCGTCGACTTTCCCGATCCCGATACGCCTGTTACACACACGAGCCGGTGCAAGGGAATCGCAACGTCGACGTCCTTGAGGTTATGTTCGGTGACGCCGACAAGCTCGATACGCGCGCCCGCCGGCGGCAGCGTAGCTGCTCCGGCCGCCTCGGCGCGCCTGCGGCCGCACAGGTAATCGCCAGTGAGCGAACCCGAGGCGCCCACGAGCGCCTCGGGCTTGTCAAAGAAGACGACCTCGCCGCCGCGCTCTCCCGGACCCGGCCCGATGTCGAGAATGCGGTCAGCCGCGAGCATCACCTGCGGATCGTGCTCGACAACGACGAGCGAATTGCCCGCGTCGCGCAGCCGATGCATGACGCCGATCACACGCCGGATGTCGCGCGGATGCAGCCCGATCGATGGCTCGTCGAGCACGAAGAGCGTGTTCACGAGCGACGTACCGAGCGCAGTAGTCAGATTGATCCGCTGCACCTCGCCGCCGGAAAGCGTGCGCGATTGCCGGTCGAGCGTGAGGTAGGCCAGGCCGACGTCGGCGAGATAGCCGAGCCGAGCGCGAATCTCGGTCAGGAGAAGCTCGGTCGCTTCGTCCAGCGGGGAGGGAAGATGCACATGCGCGAAGAATGCACCGAGCGCATCGATCGGCAGCAGCATCAGATCGTGCAGAGACAATCCCGGCAGCCGCGCCAGAACCTCGCCGCCAAACTCCGCGCCGCTCGCGCGGAAGCGGCGGGAGGGCTCGAGCACGCGGTCGGCATCCTCGCGCGTCCCCACCCGCCACAGGAGCGCATCGGGTTTGAGCCGCGCACCGGCGCAAGCGACGCAGGGTGTATAGGCGCGATATTTCGACAAGAGCACACGGATGTGCATCTTGTACGCCTTGGTCTCGAGCCAGGCGAAGAAGCGCCGCACGCCGTACCAGGTTCCCGGCCAGGATTTGCTCCAGCTCACCCATTCGCGCTCGCCCTCGAGCACCCAGGCGCGCTGTTCTTCGCTCAGATCGCGCCACGGCGTGTCGAGCGGGATGCCACGCTTCTTCGCGTATTTCTCGAGATCGTCCTGGCACTCGCGGAAGCTCTTGCTCTGCCATGGCTTGACCGCACCGGCGCGCAGCGTCTTAGTCGCGTCGGGTACGACCAGCCCATAATCGATGCCGATGACGCGACCGAAGCCGCGGCAGGTATCGCAGGCACCGAGCGGCGAGTTGAAGGAGAAGAGGCTCGGGGTCGGCTCCTGGTAATGGATGTCGCAGTCGGGGCAGTGCAGGTCGGAGGAGAAGCGCCATGTCGGCCCCGATTCCGGATGCACGTCGACGCGGCCCTGACCGACGCGAAGCGCCGCTTCGATCGCTTCGATCACGCGTGCGCGCTCGACGTTCGCCAGACGAAAGCGATCCTGCACGACGTGCAATGGTCTTTCGGTCTTGGCATGGATTCGCGTATAGCCCTGCCGCTCGAGAAGCTGCAAGACTTCGGCTTCGGAAAAGTTGTGCGGCACTGGAACAGGAAAGGTCATCACTAGGCGCGGGTCGCCCGCGGCAGCGCTTCGTTCGGCGATCGCGGCATGGATCGAATCCGGCGTGTCGCGCGCGACGCGATGCCCGCAGCGCCGGCAGAAAAGCTCCGCCGCCCGCGCGTAGAGAAGCTTGAGATGATCCGCCAGCTCGGTCATCGTGCCGACCGTCGAGCGCGAGGTGCGCACCGGATTGGTCTGGTCGATCGCGATCGCCGGCGGGATGCCGTCGATGCGCTCGACACGCGGCTTGTCCATGCGGTCGAGGAACTGCCGCGCATACGGCGAGAAGGTCTCGACGTAGCGGCGCTGTCCCTCCGCGTAGAGCGTGTCGAAGACGAGCGAGGACTTGCCCGAGCCCGATACGCCGGTGACGACGATCAGCTCGTTGAGCGGCAGCTCGAGCGAGAGATGCTTGAGATTGTTCTGGCTCGCGCCGTGGATGGCGATGCACTCGGGCATGGCGATGGATCCCCTACGAGGTTGCCGGGGATCCTAGGACCCACCCAACGGCGTCGATTCCGTTCCTTCGAGCTGAGCGAAACGAACCGGCAGAATTTCTTTGGTGCTTACCGCGCCGGCCGCGTCCTTCTCGACGAGCAGCAGCTGTTGCGCGCCAGCGATCCCCGTGGGGATTGCCATCTTGCCGCCCGGCTTGAGCTGCTGCAGCAGCGCTCCCGGAATGAGATCCGGCGCGGCGCACACCATGATCTTGTCGAAGGGCGCGTGCTCCGGCCAACCGTAATAGCCGTTGCCTAGCTTGAACTCGATGTTCTTGTAACCCTGGCGGCCAAGGCGGAGCTTCGCTTCGTGGGCGAGCTCTTCGACGATCTCGACGCTGTAGACCTTGTCCACCAGCTCGGCGAGCACAGCGGCCTGATAACCCATGCCCGTGCCGATTTCGAGCACGCGGTCCTGCGGGCGCAGATCGAGGAGATCCGTCATGAGCGCGACGATGAAAGGCTGCGAGATCGTCTTGTCGAAGCCGATCGGCAGCGGCACGTTGGCGTAGGCGTAGGGCTGCAACTCGACTGGAACGAAGTCGTGACGAGGAACCTTGCCGACCGCCTCCATCGCCGCGGCGCCGAGCGCCGCCTTCCCGATGCGCGCGCTCACGTAGATCGTCTCGGCGGCGATCTCCATGACCATGTATTGGCGCAGCTTGATGAAGTGCTCCGCGCTCATCGCTTGCGAACCGGGGAGGGGGACGTCACGACAGAGAACATTTTATGGTGAAACGGCGCGGCGTGCTCGGTTAGAATGCGCGGCGCCGCACATCGTTCCCATGACTGCCGAACTGCTTCCTTCGATCGAGCTGGAGACCGCACCGAATCCGGGCGCGAGCGTCATCTGGCTGCACGGCCTTGGCGCCGACGGCAATGATTTCGTGCCGATCGTCCCGGAGCTCGGCCTTCCGCCGTCGAAGCCCACGCGCTTCGTTTTTCCGCACGCGCCGGTGCGCGCTGTGACAATCAACAACGGCTTTCGCATGCGGGCTTGGTACGACATCGCTGCAGCCGATCTCACCAACCGCGCCGATCTCGCCGGCGTGCGCGATTCGCAGGCGCTTATCGAGGCGCTGATCGCCCGCGAGAAGACGCGCGGCGTGCCCGCGGCTAGAATAGTGCTGGCCGGCTTCTCGCAGGGCGGCGCGATTGCGCTCTACACCGGCTTGCGCCACGCCGAGAACCTGGCCGGCATCATCGCGCTGTCGACCTACCTCGTGGCGGCGGACAAGCTCGCGACTGAGGCGACCGCGGCAAATCGCGCCTTGCCGATCTTCATGGCGCACGGAACCGCAGACCCCGTGGTCCGTCCCGAGTGGGGCGAGGCTTCACGGCGCGCGCTCGAGGCCGCGGGCTATCCGGTCGAGTGGCACCGCTACGGCATGCCGCACTCAGTATGCATGGAGGAAGTCGTGGCGATCGGGACGTGGCTGAGGAAAGTGTTGTAGCGGCCCGAGCTACTCGGCGCGCATCGTAAGGCGCGCGCCATCGTCAGCGGTGACGACAAAACCGTGCCGCGCGTAGAGATGCTGCGCGGGATTGCATTTGAGCACGACCAGCTCGACCACCCGGCGCTCGTCGCGTGCGAGCTCGAGCATTGCACGGAGGATCGCGCCGCCCAGACCACGGTTGCGCTCGGCGGCCACAAGCTCGATATCGCGCAGGAAGAAGCGGCGCCAGTGCCGCGTGAGGCAGATGCGGCCTGCAAGGTCCTCCCCGCGCACGATGAGCGCGTGTCGTCCTGCAACGTAGGTTCGCGTGAAGAACTCGCGCTGCCAGGCTTCGTCCCAGCCCCAAGTGGCGGCGACGTAATCCTGCATGGCTTCGCGGTGAAGCGCGAAGAGACGCTCTTCGTCGAGATGGCTCGCCGGACGCAGCTCAAAACCGCGAAACGCCGAACCGCGGGACAGAAGGACCTTCAGCGGCTCAATCCAGCTTGCCGCCACGGGAGTTCGACGCGCGCTGCGGCGCGTTCTTCGGTTTTATGTCGCGTCTTCCCAGCGCGTCGCGGAGGAGAAACTCGATCTGCGCATTGACGCTGCGAAGCTCGCCCTGAGCGAGACGCTCCAGCGCCGCCCACAAAGCAGGGTCGATGCGCAGGAGGAAGGCTTTCTTTTCCGCCATGCGCTAGCCGTCCGGCTCTGGAGCCAGCTGCGCTCGCTTGAATGATCCGGTCATCCCGGACGCCGGAAGCGTTGCCAGCGGAGGAACTGGGCGACGAGCGTAACGACAATGAAAACGGAGAGCAGAAGCCACAGATACGAGCTGTCCATTGTCGGCGGCTTTCTGGTATTCGCTTCGACCAGCAGCAGATGGAGGCCGATCATGAAGGCGGCGATCATGCAGGCGAGGAAGGTGCCAGACGCCGCGATGCTCGCCAGCGTCTCGTCGCGGCGCTCGGGCGCCAGCCAGTAGTCACGTGCGGGAATGCGCGCGAGCCGCGGCACGAAGCGCGGCAGCACGGCGTTCAGCACGGCGACGAACAACGGAACGGCGAACGTCATCAGCGATATGAACACGAGATAGCTCGCGCGCGACATGGCGCCAGTCACACGACCGGCAAGGTCGAAGTGCGTTGCAACGACGGCGGGCAGACTGTCCGCGGTGACATATAGGGTTACGGCGCCGGCGGCAAGCAGCGCCGCGAGCAGCGCGGCGGCCAAATAGCGCATGGTTCTGCCCTGAACGACCCGCTCAGCTGCTGCGCTTGGCCGGCCGCGCGGCGAGCATGGCCAGCGCTACGCCCATGCCGGCGCCGAGCGCCAGTCCGATCGGGCTGTTGCCGAGCGCGGTTCCGATGGCAGTTCCTATGGCAGCGCCAATTGCAGTCCAGGCGCCGGGGTGTCTTGCTCTGACCACGATCATGGCGTTCTCCTCTGCGCGGTCGCGCACGTCACTGATAGAGAGTCCCCGTGTTGATCACCGGCTGTACTTCGCTCTCGGCGCAAAGCACGGTCATCAGATTGCTCACCATCGCCGCTTTGCGCTCGTCGTCGAGGTTCACCAGCTGCTTGGCGGAGAGATCGTTCAGCGCCATCTCGACCATCGACACCGCGCCGGTGACGATCTGCCGCCGCGCGGCGATGATCGCCTCGGCCTGCTGCCGACGCAGCATCACCTGGGCAATCTCCGGTGCGTAGGCGAGATGAGTGAGGCGGGCTTCCTCGACCACTACGCCCGCCTTGTCGAGGCGCCGCTGCAATTCCATCACCAGCGCGCGGTTGACGATGTCTGCGCTCGCGAGGAGCGTGGGCTGATGCTGGCCGGAAGTCGGATGCGCGTCGCCTTCGTCGTAGGCGAACGAGGACGCCAGATGACGCACTGCTGCTTCGCTCTGCAGTTTGACGTAGTTTTCGTAATTGTCGACGTCGAAGCTTGCCTTGGCGGTGTCGTTGACCCGCCAAACGACTACCGCCGCGATCTCGATCGGATTGCCGCGCTTGTCGTTGACCTTGAGCCGCTCGCCGTTCAAGTTGCGTGCGCGCAGCGATATCTTGCGCCGCGTGTAGAAGGGATTGGTGCCGCGCAAGCCAGAGACGCGGCTCGTCCCGCGATAACTCCCGAAGAGCTGCAGGATCGCCGCTTCGTTGGGCTGCAGCGTGTACAGCCCGGCAAGAAAGAGCGCGCCCGCCAGCATCAGCGCAACGAAGAGCAGCACGCCGGCGATCAACCCGCCTACCGACGGCCGCCCGAACGCGACCGTGTTCAACAAGACCCAGATCGCCCCGGCGATGATCGCGAGGCCCAACGCCAGGGTGACGAAGCCGTTCCAGGTCGCGATCTCGCGTTCCTGGTGCGACCGCCCGGCCGCGTTGTTCGTTGTAGCTTGCATGTTCTTCTCCTGCAAAGGCGCCCTCCTCGCTCGGGCGATAGCTAAATGATATCACAATAATATTGCGTGTCAAGGCCCAGTTGTGGCGGGGGAGGGGACTGCGGCGAGCGAGGCGCGATGTGGCGCAGTCCCCGCCACTCCGAGGCGCAAAAAAAGCGGATGGGGTCGCCATCCGCTGCGAGTGAGGCGCCGCGAACCGTGAGCGGCGCCGAGGAGTTTCCGTTTTATCCGATCGTCACCGGAATGAAGATGCGCGCGTCGTTGCGCTGAACGAGGAGCGCCACGGTCTTGCCCGATTTCTCGACCAGGCTCTTCAGCTCGTCGACATTCTTAACCGGTGTGTTGTTTACCGCGACGATCACGTCGCCCGGGCGGATGCCCGCGCGTTCGGCGGCGCCGGCAACGTCCTGGACGACCAACCCGTGATCGAGTTCGGCGCTTCGCATTTCCTGTTCGGTCAGAGGGCGCACCGCCACGCCGAGCTTGCCCTTGCCGAGCGCTTCCTTGTCCGACGTGCTCGCGACTTGCTCGCCCTTGAGGGTGCCGAGTGTCGCGGTCAGTTGCTTGCTGCTGCCGTTGCGCCAGACTTCGAGCGTCACCTTGGTTCCCGCCCTGAGCGAGGACACCATCGGGGGCAAATCGGACGAGCGCGAGATGTCCTTGCCGTCGAGCTTGGTGATGATGTCACCGGGCTCGATACCCGCCTTCTCACCGGGGCTGCCCTTCTCGACCTGCGCAACGAGCGCTCCGCTCGGCGACTTCAGGCCGAAGTTCTGGGCGAGGGCCTGATTCACCTCTTGCACCGCGATGCCTAGCTTGCCGTGGCTCGCGTGACCGGTCTCCACGATCTGGTCCTTCACCTGCATCGCCACATCGATCGGTACCGCGAAGGCGAGGCCCTGGAAGCCGCCGCTGCGGCTGAAGATCTGCGAATTGACGCCGATCACTTCGCCTCTAAGGTTGAACAGCGGCCCGCCCGAGTTGCCCGGGTTCACCGCGGCGTCGGTCTGGATGAACGGAACGTACGAATCGCCCGGCAGCGAGCGCGACTTGGCGCTGACGATGCCCGAGGTCACCGTGTTCTCAAACCCGAACGGCTGGCCGATCGCGACCACCCATTCGCCGACCTTGGTCTGCTTCGAATCGCCGATCTTGACGTACGGCAAGTCGTGGGCGTTGATCTTGAGCACTGCGATGTCGGTCGTCTTGTCCACGCCGAGCACCTTGGCGGTGAACTCGCGCTTGTCGGTGAGCTTGACGTCGACTTCATCGGCGTCGTCGACCACGTGCGCATTCGTAAGAATTACCCCATCAGGGCTCAATATGAAGCCGGAGCCTACGCTGCGCGTCGGACCGCGTTCCTGTGGCTGATCCGGAAACTGGAATGGGAAGGGCAGGTTGCGGAAGAACGGCGGCAACTCATCGCTGTCCGGAGACTGCATGCGCGGCATGCGTGCCGAGGTCTTCGTGCCCGACACCACGCTGATATTGACCACTGCAGGGCCATACTTCTCTACGAGTCCGCTGAAATCGGGCAATGCCGCGGCGGGCAGAGCCGACTGCGTCTGCGCCAGCGGCGTCGGCGCTACGGCAGGGGCCGGTGCATTGGCGGCGGTTGCCGAGATGCCGACGTGATCGGCCACGCCGACGCCGATCGCAAACGCGGCGGCGACTGCGAGCGCGATGGCGCTGCGTTGAAAGGTTTTCGGTTGCATCGTTTACTCCTCGAATGATGGCGGGACCCGTTGGAGATCCCGGACAAGGCCAAGATACGGGTGAAGACTTAAGCGAGACTTAAGAGCGGCCGACCTGCGATTGGTTCCGGTCGGGCAGGGGAAAGCGCACGCTCACGCCAAGGCCTTTGCCCTCGATGCCCTCGCCCAGCGCTATCGTTACCCCGTGGCGGTCGGCGACGCTCTTGACGATCGCCAGCCCAAGCCCGCTCCCCGGTACGCCGCTTGACGGTCCACGATAGAAACGATCGAAGACACGGTCGCGCTCGGCCGGCGCGATGCCGGGGCCGTTGTCTCGAACGCTAAGCATGGCCGCTCCATCGGGATCGGCGCCGACCGCGACGTCGACTCGACCGCCCGACGGCGTGTAGCGCAGAGCGTTGTCGACGAGGTTCGACACCAGGGCGCGCAGCGCCTGGGGATCACCCATCACCGCTGCCTTTGCACTTGCGCTGAGACCGAGGTCGATGGATTTGGTTTCGGCAAGAGGCGCCAGCTCGCCAATCGCTTCGCGCGCCAGCTCGGCGAGATCGACGTCGACAGGAGCGCGCTCGATCACGCCGGGCTCTTCGCGGGCCAGCGTTAGCAGCTGCTCCGAGAGGCGCGTGGCACGCTCGAGCCCCGCTTTCAAATCCGCGAGGGCGCGGCGGCGCTCGTCATCGGTCGATGCGCGCTCGGCGAGCTGAGCCTGCAGGTGCACCGCCGTGAGCGGAGTGCGCAGCTCGTGGGCGGCATCGGCGATGAAGCTTCGCTGCGCCGCGAGCGCGATGCCGAGCCGGTCGAGGAGTCCATTGAGCGCGTGCACCAGCGGCTGGACTTCGCTCGGCAGGCCGCGCTCGCTGACCGGCTCGAGCAGCACGGGCGAACGCCGTGCGACCGCCGCGGCAACACGGTCGAGCGGCTGCAAGCCGCGAGCGATGATGAACCAGATCAGAAGCGCGAGCAGCGGCAGCGCGGCCAGCACCGGTATGATCGTACGCAGGGCCATGCTCGCCGCCAGCTCGCGCCGCGCGCTCATCGGTTGCGCGACCTGCACGACCTGGCTGCCATCGAAGCTGCTGAACACGCGCCACGCGCCTTGCTCGGTATGGATCGTCGTGAAGCCGAGCTGCGCATACTGCGGCAATTCCCGCTGCGGCTGCGACAGATAAAGCTTGACGCCGTTGCGATCCCAGATCTGCACGACCAATGCGCTGTTGCCGCTCTCGCCACCGGCGATGCCGGACGCGGCCGTGAAGGGCGCGCCACTGAGCGATGCCGCCATCTCCTTCAGTTGATAGTCGAACAACGCGTTTGCTTCCTCGCGAGCTCGGAAGTAGGTTCCGACCGCGGCGACCGCCACGGCGAGCAGCAGCCCGCCGAGAAGCCAGATCAGCAGGTCGCGGCGGATCGAGCGCGTGCTCATGCCTGCGCTACCGGCCGCGACACCATCCATCCCACGCCGCGGACGTTGCGGATGAATCCGGTGCCAAGCTTGCGGCGCAGGGCGTGGATGTACACCTCGACGGCATTGCTCTCGACCGATTCGCTCCAGCCGTAGAGCTTCTCCTCGAGCTGTGCGCGCGAGAGGATCGCGCCCGGCCGCGCCAGCAGCGCCTCGAGCAGCGCGAACTCGCGCGCTGAGAGCGCGACCGGCTCGCCGTTGCGTCGCACTTCCCGTGTCGCCGGATCAATCGTCAGCTCGCCGTGCACGAGCACGGATGCCGCGCGTCCCGCGCTTCGCCGCAACAGCGCGCGCAGCCGAGCCGCCAGCTCGTCCAGTTCGAAGGGCTTGACCATGTAATCGTCGGCGCCCGCGTCGAGCCCCGCCACGCGATCGGCGACGGCGTCGCGCGCGGTCAGTATCAGCACGGGACGAGCATCGCCGCGGCGGCGCATGCCTTGCAACACTTCCACGCCGGTGCGCTTCGGCAAGCCGAGGTCGAGCACGAGCGCGTCGTGCACGCGGTCGGCGAGCGCCAGCTCGGCGGCGCGGCCGTCGGACACCCAGTCGACGGTGAAGCCGTCCTGTCGCAGCCCATGGCGCACGCTCGCGCCGATCATCGCGTCATCTTCGGCCAGCAGCACGCGCATCCCGACCTCGGCGCGGTCAGTCCTTGCTCTCTTTTTCCTTCGGCTCGAAGGAGAGCGACGCCGAATTCATGCAGTAGCGCAGCCCGGTCGGCCGGGGTCCGTCCTCGAACACGTGCCCGAGATGTGCGTCGCAGGCCGCACACAGGACCTCAGTGCGATGCATGAAGTGGCTGTTGTCGTCCTGGGTGCGGATGTTTTCACCTTCGACCGGAGCGTAGAAGCTCGGCCAGCCGCAGCCGGCGTCGAACTTCGTGTCCGAAGCGAAGAGCGGAGTGCCGCAGCCGATGCAGCGGTACATGCCAGCCTCCTCGCTGTTCCAGTATTTGCCGGTGAACGGGCGCTCGGTGCCCTTCTGGCGCGTGACGTAGTACTGCTCGGGGGTGAGCTTGTCCTTCCATTCGGCTTCGGTCTTCTTCACCTTGTTCACCATCGGGTTTCTCCTCGGCTCGTGCGTTGACTGCGCCTCAAGTGAGGGCATTTGAGCAGAAAGCCAGTATCATTTAGGTTTGCCTTCGCAATTCACACCTTGACTTCCGTCTCTCCGAGCGCCGCGTCGGCGCTGCGCCGCGATGTCCGCGTGATCGGGCTGGTCGGCTTCGCGCACTTTCTCTCACATCTCTTCCAGCTTACGCTGGCGCCGCTGTTTCCGCTCATCAAGGCCGAGTTCGACGTGAGCTATGCCACGCTCGGGGCGCTCGTGAGTGCGTTCTACGTCTCGAGCGGGGTGTGCCAGTTCGGCGCCGGCTTCGCGGTCGATCGCTTCGGCGCGAGGCCGGTGCTGCTGGGCGGCATCGCGCTTCTCGCGGGCGGCGTGCTCGGCTGCGGGCTGGTACCGGGCGTCTACTGGCTCTTCCCTCTCGTGGTTTTGATGGGCATTGGCAACGGCGTGTTCCATCCCGCGGACTTCGCGGTGCTCAATGCCAACGTGGCTCCACAGCGTCTGGGGCACGCGTACAGCACACACGGGGTGGGCGGGAGCATCGGCTACGCCATTGCCCCGATCGTGAGCTACGGTCTGGGCAGCGCGTTTGGCTGGCGCACGGCTTTGCTCACGCTCGGTGCGTTCGGGCTGGTCGCTTTCTGCGCGTTCGCGCTGCAGAAGGATGCTTTCAGGAGCCGGCCGCACGGTGTTGCGGCAGTCCATCATTCGCTCTCGGGGAGTGTGGCGCTCTTTCGTCAGGCGCCGATTCTCCTTTGCTTCACCTATTTCTGCATCCTGACGCTCGCCACCATCGGCATCCAGACTTTTGCCGGTCCCGCGCTCAACGCCGCGTACGCCATCCCGATCGCGCTCGCGACGTCCGCGCTCGCAGCCTATCTTCTCGGCAGCACGGCCGGCATCTTCGTCGGCGGGTTTCTCGCTGCGCAGACCGCGCGGCATCATCGCGTGGCCGCAACGGGTCTTGCAGCCGGCGGAGGATTGATGCTTCTGCTCGCGCTCGTTCCGGCGCTCGCGAGTTGGGCCATTGCGCTCTTTGCGCTGACCGGCTTCGCTTTGGGCGCGACCGGTCCGTCGCGTGACATGATCGTGCGCGCGGCCACGCCGCCCGGCGCTTCGGGACGCGTGTACGGCTTCGTGTACTCGGGGCTCGATCTCGGGGCGACCATCGGGCCGGTCGTCGTCGGCGCGCTGATCGATCACGATCTGCCGCGGCTCGCCTTCGGGGTCGTCGCCCTGTGTTTGTTCCTCGCCATCGGCACGGTGCTGCAAGTGAGGCGGAGCACGCCGCTGCGCGGCGTCGCGGTCGGCGCCGAATAGCGGAGGCAGTCGTGGATCTCGGCATCGCAGGAAAGAGCGCGCTCGTTTGCGCCGCCAGCAAGGGCCTCGGGCGCGGTTGCGCGGAAGCGCTCGCGCGCGAGGGCGTCCAGGTGACGATCTGCGCGCGTACCGAAAGCACGCTGCGGCAAGCCGCCGACGAGATCGGCGCGGGCACCGGCAGCCGCGTGCAGTGGGTCGCCTGTGACATCACGACGCCGCAGGGCAGAGAGCGCGCCCTGAGCGCATGCCCGCAACCGGACATCCTCGTCAATAACGCGGGCGGGCCTCCTCCGGGCGATTTCCGCGAATGGGACCGCGAAGCCTGGTTGCGCGCCATCGATGCCAACATGCTGACGCCTATCGAGCTGATCAAGGCGACCATCGACGGGATGATCGGACGCGGCTTCGGCCGTATCGTCAACATCACCTCGTCCGCGGTCAAGTCACCGATCGACGTGCTCGGGTTGTCCAACGGCGCGCGCAGCGGGCTGACCGGATTCGTGGCCGGGCTCGCTCGCAAGGTCGCGCGTCACGGCGTGACGATCAACAATCTGCTTCCAGGACCGTTCGACACCGAACGCCTGCGCAGCAACAACGTCCTGCGCGCAAAGGCGGCCAGCAAGCCGCTCGATGAGTTCGTGCGCGTGGCGCAGCAAGCGAACCCGAGCGGTCGCTTCGGAACCCCGCAGGAATTCGGCGCCGTATGCGCGTTTCTGTGCAGCGTGCACGCCGGTTACATTGCCGGACAGAATGTGCTCATCGACGGCGGTGCGTATCCGGGAACGTTCTGAACCGGTTCCATGGTTTCATGCAATAGTGTTGGTGCAGCGAGAGAGCGCTTTCGATGCCAGTCACCCGGAAGCTCGTTGCTGTAGTGATGGCCGATGTGGTCGGCTACTCGCGGCTCATGGAGCGCGACGAGGCAGGCACGCACGCGCGGCTCCGTGAGCTGCGCGAGAAGCTCTTCGACCCCAAGATCGCCGAGCATGGCGGGCGCATCGTGCACACGAGCGGCGACGGGATGCTGCTCGAGTTCCCGAGCGCTACTTCCGCGATGCGCTGCGCGATCGAGGTGCAGCAGCAAATGGCTGCGCGTAATCTCGAGATCGCGCCCGATAAGCGAATCGAGCTGCGGGCTGGAATCAATCTGGGCGACATCATCGTCGACGGCGACGACATCATCGGCGACGGCGTCAACGTCGCGCAGCGCCTCGAGACGCTCGCGGAGCCGGGCGGCATCTGCGTTGCTTCGGCCGTGCTGGAACAGGTGCGCGAGGATCTGGGGGTCGAGTTCATCGACGCCGGCGAGCAGCGGGTCAAGAATATCAGCCGGCCGATTCGGATTTTCCGAGTTGCGGGGACGCATATCGATCGATCGTCCGCGCCGAGTGTGAGCTCGGCCGCCGCCGAGCCGCCGCCTCGATCGATCGTGGTCGTTCCATTCCGTGCGCCCGTTGACGACGTCGAGTTACGTTCCCTGGCGGGTGCACTCTCGGACGATCTCGCGCGCAGCCTCGCGGACACGATGCGCGATGTGCATGTAATACCCATCGATGCATCTCGCGATCGAGCCGACACCGCGTTCGCCAACTACCGTGGTAAGGCTCGTTATCTCGTGGAAGGGGACATTCGCGCCTCGGGCGAGGATGCCGTCATCATCACGCGACTGGTCGACACCGTCCTTGAGAGGCAGATGGGAAGCGACCGCCGCGCGGTTGCCCGCGCTAGTCTCACGTCGGTGCAGGAGCAGCTCGTCGTCCGATTGAAGTATGCGATCCGTGAGCAGTTCGAAAACGCCGAGTTCCGGCGCTCTTCTGCGCCCCTGCCGCCGAACGCCACAGCCCGGGAGCTCGTCGATCGGGCTCAGGCACTCGCGCTCATGACAACCGGTGAGGACCTCGCGGCCTTGCGCGAGGCGCGGATACTGTACGACCAGGCCATCGAGCGCGATCCGACGCTCGCGGCCGCGTGGCGGGGTCGTGCCTTCGTCGGTTTCAGCGAATTCGTCGCTGACTATAAGGCCGACCGCGCGAAGCTGATCGCCGAGATGGACCACGATTCAGCGCGGGCAGTTGAACTCGACCCTCAGGATCCCATGGCCTGGGATGCGCGCACTGCGGCGCTACAGTTTCAGTCGCGCTTCGAGGCCACGCTCGCCGCCAACGACCGCGCGCAGACGCTCGATCCGGGCCACTTCTTCTTTCTGCGCGGCTTTGCGTACATCTACGCGGGCCGCGCCGCCGAGGCCCTGGCGCTCGTCGAAGCGCGCAACGCGATGCTGGCGCGGACCGATTTCGACCTCGACATCGTGAACTGCGACGCTCATCTGCACCTGGGAAACTATCGGGAGGCCATCATGCACGGCGAGCGTTCGGCGGCCGCCTTCGACACCTACTGGAACTACCTCAATCTCGCGGCTGCCTATGCACAGGTGGGAGACATGGTGCGAGCAACCGCAGCGAAGGACGAGCTGATGCGGTACGTCCCCGAATTCACCATCGCACGCTTCAAAGCCAAGCAATGGTCGACCCACTCGACCTGGGTGCAGCAGACCGAAGAACATCTCATCGCCGGATTGCGCAAGGCCGGCGTTCCCGAATGAGTCACTAACGACTCACAACTACGACGAGTTCAAGCCCATGATCGACCTTTATTACTGGACCACGCCCAACGGTCACAAGATCACGATGTTCCTGGAGGAAGCGCAGCTGCCGTACACGATCCATCCGGTGAACATCGGCAAGGGCGAGCAGTTCCATTCGGAGTTTCTGAAAATTTCGCCCAACAACCGCATCCCGGCGATCGTCGACCGATCACCCAAGGATGGCGGCGCGCCGATCGCGATGTTCGAGTCGGGCGCGATTCTGCTTTATCTCGCCGACAAGATCGGACGCTTCATCCCGAAGGAGTTCCGCGCAAGGCTCGACTGCATCCAATGGCTGTTCTGGCAGATGGCCAACCTCGGTCCGATGGCCGGGCAAAATCATCACTTCGGGCTCTACGCACCGGAGAAGATTCCGTACGCGATCGATCGCTACGTGCGGGAGACGGGGCGCTTGTATGCCGTTCTGAACAAGCAGCTGGCCGATCGGGAATTCATCGTCGGCGAATACTCGATCGCAGACATCGCGAGCTATCCATGGGTCCGGCCCGAGCGCCAGCAGCAGAACATCGACGACTTCCCGAACCTCAAACGCTGGCTCGACGCGATCAAGGCGCGTCCGGCGACCGTGCGCGCCTACGCGAAGGCGAAGGAAATCAATCCCGCGCCGGCGGCGACGCAAACCGAAGCGGAGAGAAAGGTTCTCTTCGGGCAGAGCAAGGATACGGTGCGCTGACGCGTCAGCGCTGCGAGGCCAGCTCGTCCCAGCCGTTCTTCGGTATCCGCGCCACGACGCGAAAGCCTTCCGCGCCGAGCGGCCGGATCACCGCCGCTTCTCCCTCGGCGAGATACGGCGTGCCGGCGACCGCCGCGAACGGATTCCCGTGGCTGGCGATGACGAGATCGGTACCGGCTTGTGGTGATGTGGAGAGCAGCTTGCGCAAGTCTGCATAACGATCCGGAGAATCGGGTCGCGCCGGGCCGCCACGAACCGCGTCGGTCGCCTGTGCGCGGCCGAACATCAGTCGAGCGGTTTCCATCGTGCGGCAAAACGGACTCGCGAGAACATCGCCGATCAGCAGATGCAGGCGCTGGATTGCCGCGCCGATCTGTCGCGCCTCTTCGCGACCTTGATCGGTGAGATTGCGCTGCCGCGCGCAGTCCTCGTAGCCGGTCATCTGGTCATCGTTCTGGCCAAAGTCGGTCGAGGTGTGGCGGAAGTAGATGATCAGCCCGCCCTGGCGCAGCGCTGCCAGAAGCGCTTGTCCAGTAAGCGCGTCGACCGATAGTGCAGCCGCCCATGCAGTCGCGAGGACGCAGACGAACAGCGCGAGCAACGCGCGCCAGCGCATGACCCCTACGCTAGGCATCAATCGTCGAATGCGGTATCGCCGTCCGGCACCGGCGCACCCGGGATGCGCAGCGTGGCGAAATCGCGGAGCCGCCGATCGAAAAGATGCGTGGGCACGACGTCCCCGAGCGCATTGAAGATGGACTCAAGGCGTCCGGGATGCTTCTTCTCCCATTCCTGCAGCATCGCGGTCACCTGCTTGCGCTGCAGGTTCTCCTGCGAGCCGCACAGCGTGCAGGGAATGATCGGGAAGGCCATCGCCTCCGCGTAGCGCGCGAGGTCGCGCTCGCGCACATAGGCGAGCGGACGGATCACCACGTGCCGCCCGTCGTCCGAGACGAGCTTGGGCGACATCGCCTTCAGCTTCGCGCCGAAGAAGAGATTCAGGAAGAAGGTCGCCAGGATGTCGTCGCGGTGATGGCCGAGCGCGATTTTCGTCGCACCGATCTCGCTCGCAACGCGGTAAAGCACGCCGCGGCGCAGCCGCGAGCACAAGGAGCACATCGTCTTGCCGTCGGGGATGACGCGCTTCACCACGCTATAGGTGTCCTGCTCTTCGATGCGGAACGGCACGCCGCGTTCCGAGAGATAGGTCGGCAACACCTCGGCCGGAAACCCCGGCTGCTTCTGGTCGAGATTGACGGCGATGACCTCGAAGGAGAGTGGCGCACGATCCTTGAGCGACAGCAGGATATCGAGCAGCCCGTAGCTGTCCTTGCCTCCGGAAAGGCAGACCATGACGCGATCGCCTTCCCCGATCATCCCAAAGTCGGCAATCGCCTGGCCGACGAGCCGCCGCAGCCGCTTGCGCAGCTTGTTCGCCTCGAACTCGGCGCGCTGCGCCGCGCGCGACGCGGGCGGTCGCGTGAGGGTGATCGATGCAGTTTCCATGTTCCGAAAGCGCTCCGCTCGAGGAGCGTCGATGGTAGCATACCGGCCGCCGCTCGCGGCCCACGAAGGATAGAGCATTCATGACGCAACAGCTTCACATCAGCAGCGAGTTCGACTCAGGTGCGATCGAATTGATCGCGGCCGATCGAGCGGACGACATCCGCGTGGCCATTCGGTCCGATTCGCACGCGGAATTCCGACAGTGGTTTCATTTCCGGTTGCAAGGCGCGCGCGGCGCACATTGTCGCATTCGTTTCATCAACGCATCGGCATGCACCTATGTCGATGGCTGGCGCAACTACCGTGTGGTGGCATCCTACGATCGGCAGCGCTGGTTTCGTGTCGACACCGCGTTCGACGGCACGGAGCTGGCGGTCGAGCACGCGCCCGAGCGCGACTCGGTCTACTACGCCTACTTCGAGCCGTACTCGTGGGAACGGCATCTGGGGTTGCTCGGGCGAGCGGAAGGCTCGCCGCTCGCGCGGGTGCGGCGCCTGGGCGCGACAGTCGACGGGCGCGACCTCGATTCCGTGACCGTAGGCGAGCCGAGCGCAGGCAAGCGTTCGCTGTGGATCATCGCGCGTCAGCATCCCGGCGAGACGATGGCCGAGTGGTTCGTCGAGGGAATGCTCGAGCGGCTGCTCGACGCCGCCGATCCGGTCGCGCGGACCCTCCTCACGCGCGCCGTGCTGCACGTCGTGCCGAACATGAATCCCGACGGCAGCGTGCGCGGGAATCTCCGCACCAATGCGGCCGGCGCGAATCTCAACCGCGAGTGGATGACGCCGACCCAGGAGCGCAGTCCCGAAGTCTTTCACGTACGCGCCGCAATGCACGCGAGCGGTGTCGACGCTCTGCTCGACGTTCACGGTGACGAGGCGCTTCCGTACGTCTTCGTCGACGGCTGCGAGCGGCTCGCGAGCTTCACGCCGAAGCAGGACGCGCTCCAGCGCACCTTCGGCGACGCGTTTCGCCGGGCGAGTCCGGATTTTCAGCAGGTGCACGGCTATCCCGACGAGAAGGAAACCAAGGTGAACCTGACGCTCGCGTCGAAGTACGCGGGTCAGACCTTCGGTTGCCTGGCCCTGACGCTGGAGATGCCGTTCAAGGACAACGCCGATCTGCCCGACTCGGAGGTTGGCTGGAACGGGGAGCGCAGCAAGCGGCTGGGCGCAGCCTCGCTCGAGGCATTCCTCGCCGTACTTGGAGACTTGTAGCCGCGGCTTCGCTCGCGCGTGGCCGGGATGATTAGGCCCTACAATGAGCGCCTCGAAGGGGGAGGGGCTTCCGATGCAAACGATCCTCGTGGCGAATCCGAAGGGCGGAAGCGGCAAGACGACGCTCGCGACCAACGTCGCGGGATGGCTCGCAACGCGCAAACAGCGCGTCGTGCTCGCCGACTTCGATCCCTTGCGCGCGGCGACCGAATGGATCGCGCGGCGGCCGCCGCTGTTCCCGCCGATTGCCGGCTGGACGCCGAACCACGGCCGGGACGACATCAAGGAGCGCAATCCGCACTGGCTCATCATGGATACGCCGGCGGGCCTGCACGGCGAGAGCCTGCGCGACGCGATGCATCGCGCCGATATCCTGCTCGTGCCCGCCGCGCCCAGCGCCTTCGACATGGCCGCGACCCAGCACTTCCTCGACCAGATCGGGGAGTACAAGGCGGTGAAAAAGGGCGAGATCGCGATCGGACTCGTCGCGATGCGAGTCGACAGCCGCACCAACAGCGCCGGCGAACTGGAAGAGTTTCTGAAGGCGTTCGAGTTTCCGCTCGTCGCGCACCTGCGTCAGACGCAGGTCTACGTGTATTGCGCTCGAGACGGATTGACGGTGTTCGATCTGCCGCGCTCGCGCGCGGAGCAGGACTGGGAGCAGTGGCGGCCGCTTACGCGCTGGATCGCGCGACAGGCGCAGGTCCGGAACGCTTAATTCCCGTCATGTGCGTGGCGAGCGCTCGAGCGTCTCTCCTGTAGCGCGAGCCAGAGACCGCTGGCGACAACGATTGCCATGCCCAGCGCTGACCAGCGATCGGGGAGCTGGCCGAAGAGCACGTAGCCGTAGCTCGTCGCCCAGATGATCTGAAGATAGGCTAGCGGCGTCAGCAGCGATGCCGGCGCAAGCCGATAAGCCCCGATCACCAGCCAGTGTCCGAGCCCGGCGAGAACGCCGAGCAAGAGGAACTGCATCGCTTCGCGCAAGCCCGCCGTTGTGTCGCCGATTTCCCACGGGAGCACGAGGGACAGCCCGACCGTCCCGACGAGTGCGCTGTAGAAGAGCGTCGTGTACGCATTCTCATCGACCAGCTTGCGCGTCGTGACATAGAACAGCGCATTGCAGAATGCCGCGACGAGGACGAGCAGTGCCGCGGGATGAAAGATCGCCGACCCGGGACGGACGAGGATGACGATGCCGATGAAGCCGGTGATGACCGAGATCCAGCGCGCACGGTTCGGCCGCTCGCCGAGGAGCGGCCCGGAGAGAAGCACCACCAGCACCGGCGTGAGGAACATGATCGCGGAGGCTTCGGCGAGCGGCAGATAGCGCAAACCTCCGAAGAAGCAGAAGGTCGCGATGAGCAGGAACGCCGAGCGCAGCAACTGCATCCATGGGCGGCGCGTGCGCCAGAATTCCGTGCCGGTGCGCTGCCAGGCGAACGGCGTTACTACCACCATCTGCCCGGCATACCGCGCCCAGACGACAAGGAACAGCGCGTGATCGCGGACGAGATATTTCGCCGTCGCATCCAGCGACGAGAGACAAAGCCCGGCGAGGAGAAACAGCGGGATCGCTCGGTGCAACGCCGGTCCCTTCTTCTCGCCCCACCGCGACCCTCCCCGCGGGCGGGGAGGGGAACCGGTCAGGCCGCGAGGAGCTCGCGCAGCACGAACGGCAAGATGCCGCCGTGCAGGTAGTAGTCGACTTCGATCGGTGTGTCGATGCGCAGCAGCATGGGAACCTTCTGTGTCGAGCCATCCTTGCGACGGATCGTGAGCGTCACGTCCATCTGCGGTTTTATTCCCTTTTCGACGCCGGTGAGGTCGAACTCCTCGTCGCCCTGGATCTTGAGCGATGCCACGCTGTCGTTCCCCTTGAATTGGCAAGGCAGCACGCCCATGCCGACGAGGTTGGAGCGGTGGATGCGCTCGAAGCTTCGCGCTACGACGACCTTGACGCCGAGAAGCTGAGTGCCTTTGGCCGCCCAGTCGCGCGAGCTTCCGGTGCCGTACTCCTCGCCGGCGAAGACGATCGTCGGCGTGCCGCGTGCGATGTAGGCCATGGCCGCATCGTAGATTGGCATCTGCTTGCCCTCGGGCTGCACGATCGTGAGCCCGCCCTCGACACGCGAGCCGTCGGGCTTCGACGGCAGCATCAGGTTCTTGATGCGCACATTGGCGAAGGTGCCGCGCATCATGACCTCGTGGTTGCCGCGGCGCGAGCCGTAGCTGTTGAAGTCCGGCACCGCGACGTCACGCTCCTGCAGATAGATGCCGGCGGGTGACGTCGGCTTGATCGAGCCCGCCGGGCTGATGTGATCGGTAGTGACGGAGTCGCCGAAGATGCCGAGCACGCGCGCGCCCTTGATGTCGCTCGCCTTGCCGGGCTGCATCGTGAAATCCTTGAAGAACGGCGGCTCGGCGATGTAGGTCGACTTGTCCCAGACGTAGACCTGACCCTTCGACGACGGAATGCCGTTCCACAGCGGATTGTCCTTCGTGAAATCGCTGTAGAGCCTGCGAAAGGTTTCCGGATCGGTGGCGAATTGCATCACCGCGCCGACTTCCGCGGCGGTCGGCCAGATGTCGCGCAGGAACACCGGCTTCCCGTCGCCGCCGTTACCGAGCGGCTCGCCTGTCATGTCGATGTTGGCGCGGCCCGCGATCGCGAAGGCCACCACCAGCGGCGGCGAGGCAAGAAAGTTCGCCTTGATGTTGGGATGGATGCGCGCCTCGAAGTTGCGGTTGCCCGAGAGCACCGCGGCACAAACGAGATCGTTCTGGGTAATCGCCTCTTCGATCGCCGCATCGAGCGGACCCGAGTTACCGATGCAGGTCGTGCAGCCGTAGCCAGCAAGATAGAAGTTGAGCTTCTCCAGCTCGGGAAGCAGCCCCGATTTGGTGAGGTAGTCGGTGACGACGCGCGAGCCGGGCGCGAGCGAGGTCTTGATGTGCCGCTTGACCTTCAAACCCTTCGCGTTTGCCTTTTTCGCGAGCAAACCCGCAGCGAGCAGAACGCCCGGATTGGAGGTGTTGGTGCACGAGGTGATCGCGGCGATGAGCACGTCGCCGTTGCCGATATCGATCGGCTTTGCGCTCGACGGCGTCACGCGATCCTGGGTCGGGCGGTTGTCGACCATCTCCACGACGTCGAGCGGGTGCCCGTTGTTCGGCAGTTGCTGCTTGGCGTCGTTTACCTGCGGTTCGGCCGCGGCATAGACCTTGGTAGAAAAACGCTGCCCGAGCTTGTCGGCCGGCTGGTTGAACCCGTTCTCGGCCACAGGCTTCGAGAAGAGCGTGTTGAACGACTCCTTCATCTTCGGCAGCGGAATGCGGTCCTGCGGACGCTTGGGCCCGGCAAGACTGGAAACCACGCTCGCGAGATCGAGTTCGAGCGTCTGCGAATAGTCGATCGCGCCGGCCTTCGGCATGCCGAACAAGCCTTGCGCGCGGTAATACGCCTCGAATAGGTCGACTTCCTGCTGCGTGCGGCCCGTGGTGATCAGATAGTCGACCGTTTTTTCATCGACGGGGAAGAAGCCCATCGTCGCGCCATACTCCGGCGCCATATTCCCGATCGTCGCGCGGTCCGGAACGGGTAGCGACGCGGTGCCTTCGCCGAAGAACTCGACGAACTTGCCGACCACTTTCGCCCTGCGCAGCATCTCGGTCACGGTGAGCACGAGGTCGGTCGCGGTCACGCCTTCGGCGAGCCGCCCCTTGAGATGTACGCCTACGACGTCGGGCGTGAGGAAATAAACCGGCTGCCCCAGCATGCCCGCTTCCGCTTCGATGCCGCCCACGCCCCAGCCGACCACGCCAATGCCGTTGATCATCGTGGTATGCGAGTCGGTGCCGACCAGTGTGTCGGGATAATAGACGCCGTCCTTCTCGTGCACGCCCCGCGCGAGATACTCGAGGTTGACCTGGTGCACGATGCCGATCCCCGGCGGCACGACCTTGAAGGTGTCGAAGGCCTGCATGCCCCATTTCATGAATTTGTAGCGCTCGGCGTTGCGCTGGAACTCGATCTTCATGTTGAGATCGAGCGCGTTCTTCGTGCCGTAGTGGTCGACCTGCACCGAGTGGTCGACGACGAGATCGACGGGCACCAGCGGCTCAACCACCTTCGGATTCTTGCCCATGCGCTGCGCGACGCCCCGCATCGCGGCGAGATCGCACAGCAGCGGCACACCGGTGAAGTCCTGCAGCACGACGCGCGCCACGACGAAGGGAATCTCCTCGGTGCGCGCAGCTTTCGGCTCCCAGTTCGCCAGCTGGCGCACGTGCTCCTCGGTCACCTTCTTGCCGTCGCAGCTGCGCAGCACGCTCTCCAGCACGATGCGGATCGACACGGGCAGCCGCGAGATCTTGCCGACGCTAGCCTTCTCCAGCGCCGGAAGCGAGTAGAGCTTTCCGGTCTTGCCCGATGCGGAGCGAAACGTCTGCAGCGTTTGATGGAGATTGTGGGCCATCGTTGCTCCTTACTGGGGCTGGATTTGCTTCTTCGCTTTTTCCCCGGCGGCCTGGCGCTTAAGTCGCTTCGAGCTGGCGCTCTCCACGTCGTCGAGGTTGTATTTCGTCCCGTTGGCGGCGATAACGTCGCCGGGTTTCTGATCAGCCTGACAGGGACCGGTCCAGCGCGCCTCGATCTTTGCGGCCCCTTCCGACTTGTCATGAATCGGCCGGGTAAAAGTTGACGTGGTCTCGATCACGTACTTCGAGTCGAAGCTGCCGGTAATCACCGCGTGCGTCTTGGTGTAGTTTTCGCCGCCAGCAAGCTTGCATTCTGCGTCCACCAACTGTTTATCGCCCTCACGACGTAAGGTGACCTTCTTGCAGTCCTCATGGCGCCGCAACTCGATTAGCTGACGAAAGGCATTGTCGGTCTTCTGGTCGACGCACAACTGCATCGTACGCTCCTCCTCTCTGCGGAAACTCTGCACCTTGAGCTCCCAGAGTCCCGACTTGCGTTGCGGGAGGTCCGCCGCCAAAACGGGTGTGACGCCCAGAAGCATAACGAGCAACAAAACAGCTTGACGCATCGCAGTCTCCGCTCTTTCAGGTTTCAAATGACAAACAGGTCGCTGAATTCGTTCACCGGCATCGCTTCGAGTCGCTTCGCATCGAGCGCGATCTCGAGAATGGCGCGTTGTTGTTTCGCCGGAAAGCGGCGCGCCAGATTGGTCTTGAATTTTTCCACCAGCAAGGGGATGCCTTCCTTCCGCCGGCGGCGATGGCCGATCGGGTATTCGACGACGACTTCATCGAGCTTGCGGCCGTCTCTGAACTCTACAGTAATCCCGTTGGCAATCGAACGCTTGTCAGGGTCGAGGTAATCGCGCGAGAACCGGCGGTCTTCGACACAAGTCATTTTAGCGCGCAGGGCGTCGATGCGCGGATCGGCCGCCACGTCGTCTTCGTAGTCAGCGGCCGTGAGCCGCCCGAAGATGAGCGGGACCGCAACCATGTACTGAATGCAGTGATCGCGGTCGGCCGGGTTGGCGAGAGGCCCCTTCTTGTCGATGATGCGAATCGCCGATTGGTGCGTGCGTATCGTGATCTTTCGTATCGAATCAACCCGGTCTTTGACCTGGCGGTGCAGCGCCATCGCGCATTCGACCGCGGTCTGCGCGTGGAATTCCGCCGGGAAGCTGATCTTGAACAAAACGTTCTCCATCACGTAGCTGCCGTAAGGACGCTGGAAGCGCAATGGCTTGCCCTTGAACGAAACGTCGTAGAAGCCCCAGATCTTCGCGGTGAGCACCGACGGATAGCCCATCTCTCCCTTGGCGACCATCAGCGCGAGCCGCACCGCGCGGGAAGTGGCGTCGCCCGCCGCCCAGCTCTTGCGCGAGCCGGTGTTCGGCGCATGGCGATATGTGCGCAGGCTCTGCCCGTCCACCCACGCGAGCGACAAGGCATCGATGATCTCGTCGCGCCCGAGGCCGAGCAGCCGCGCGACCACTGCGGTGGAGGCCACCTTGACCAGTACGACGTGATCGAGTCCGACGCGATTGAAACTGTTCTGCAGGGCGATGACGCCCTGGATCTCGTGCGCCTTGATCATCGCGGTCAGCACGTCTTTCATGACCAGCGGCTTGCGGCCGGTTGCCACCGCGTTGCGAGACAGCCAGTCGGCGCTGGCGAGAATGCCGCCGAGATTGTCCGAAGGGTGGCCCCATTCCGCGGCGAGCCAGGTGTCGTTGAAGTCGAGCCAGCGGATCATCGCGCCGATGTTGAAGGCGGCCTGCACCGGATCGAGCTGAAACTGCGTACCGGGGACTCTGGCGCCGTTCGGCACCACCGTGCCGGGCACGATGGGTCCGAGGAGCTTCGTGCACGCAGGATATGACAGCGCCTCCAGCCCGCAGCCGAGCGTGTCGATCAGGCAGTGGCGCGCGGTCTCGAAAGCCTCTGTGCTGGCGATCCGGTGGCTCGCGACGTAATCGGCGATGTCGACCAGGACCTGGTCGGGCTTCGGACGGACGTTGGAGATGGCGGCCGACATTTCACTTGCGCTCGGCGAGTGGCACGAAGCGCTGATCCTCGGGCCCGGTGTAATTGGCCGAGGGCCGGATGATCTTGCCGTCCTGGCGCTGCTCGATCACGTGCGCCGACCAGCCCGACGTGCGCGAGATGACGAACAGCGGCGTGAACATCGCGGTCGGAACGCCTAGCATGTGATAGCTCACGGCGGAATACCAGTCGAGGTTGGCGAACATCTTCTTCGTTTCCCACATGACCGCCTCGATGCGCTCGGCGATCGTGAACATGCTCATGTCGCCCGCGGCCGCCGAGAGTCTTCGCGCCACTTCCTTGATGACGCGGTTGCGCGGATCGCTCACGGTGTACACGGGATGCCCGAAGCCGATGACGACTTCCTTCGCTGCGATGCGACGGCGGATGTCGGCCTCCGCTTCGTCGGGCGTGGCATAGCGCCGTTGCACCTCGAAGGAGAACTCGTTCGCCCCGCCGTGCTTCGGCCCGCGCAGCGCGCCGATGGCGCCAGTGATCGCCGAATAGATGTCGGAGCCGGTGCCCGCGATGACGCGCGCCGTGAAGGTCGAGGCGTTGAACTCGTGCTCGGCGTAGAGATTGAGCGAGGTGTGCATCGCGCGCACCCACAAGCCGGACGGTGGCTTGCCGTGCAGCAGGTGAAGGAAATGTCCGCCGATCGAGTCGTCGTCGGTCTCGACCTCGATCCGCCTGCCGCTTCGCGTGAAGTGGTGCCAGTAGAGCAGCATCGAGCCGAGCGAGGCCATCAGCTGGTCGGCGACGTCCCGCGCTGCGGCGGCATCGTGCGCCTCGCGCTCCGGCAGCACACCGCCCAGCGTGGAAACCGCCGTGCGCATGACGTCCATCGGATGAGCCGCGGCCGGGATCCGCTCCAGCGTCTCGCGCACCGCCTCGGGGATCGCGCGCAGTTCGCGCAGCCTGGCTTTGTACTCGGACAGCTCGACTGCAGTCGGCAGCTTGCCGTGAACCAGCAGATAGGCGATCTCCTCGAATTCGCATGTCTCGGCGATGTCGAGGATGTCGTAGCCGCGGTAGTGCAGATCGTTCCCCGTGCGGCCGACCGTGCACAACGCCGTGTTGCCGGCGGCCACGCCGGAAAGCGCCACTGATTTCTTCGGCTTGGGGGCACCCTGCCCAGGCTCGGTATCGTTCACGTCTTTCTCCCGTCGAACAGCGCGTCGAGCTTCGCCTCGTAGCGGTGATAGTCGAGCACCTCGTAAAGCTCGGCGCGTGTCTGCATGGCGTCGAGCACGGCCATCTGCGTGCCGTCGCGGCGCAGCGTCTGGTATACCGCGAGGGCGGCCTTGTTCATGGCCCGGAACGCGGAAAGGGGATAGAGCGCGATCACGACGTTCACGCTGCGCAATTCCTCAAGCGTGAATAGCGGCGTAGCGCCGAACTCGGTGATATTGGCCAGCACCGGCACACCGACGGCGTCGGCGAACTGCCGGTACATGGAAAGCTCAGTCATCGCTTCCGGAAAGATCATGTCCGCGCCCGCTTCGACGCAGGCGCGCGCTCGATCGATGGCTGCCGGAAGGCCTTCGACCGCGAGCGCGTCGGTGCGCGCCATGATGACGAAATCCGGATCGCTGCGCGCGTCGACCGCCGCCTTGATGCGATCGACCATTTCTTCCTTGGGCACCAACTCCTTGCCGGGCCGGTGGCCGCAGCGCTTGGCGCCGACCTGATCCTCGATGTGCATCGCCGCAGCGCCGAACTTGATCAGGCCCTTCACCGTGCGGGCAATGTTGAAAGCCGAGACGCCGAAACCGGTGTCGACGTCGACCAGGAGAGGCAGAGTCGAGGCATCCGTGATTCGCCGCACATCGGTCAACACGTCGTCGAGCGTGGAGATGCCGAGGTCGGGCAGGCCGAGCGAGCCGGCGGCCACACCGCCGCCCGATAGATAGATGGCGCGATACCCGCAGCGCTCGGCGAGCAACGCGTGGTAGGCGCAGATCGCGCCCGGTACCTGCAGGGGCTTCTCGGCGGCGAGCGCGGAGCGAAAGCGAGCACCCGGTGAGGGCGTGCTCATCGGAGTGTCTCGAGGCGCAGCGGCGTCGCGGGCGCTTCGGCTAGCGGCGTGAAGAAGCCTGCTGCCGCGGCCGGAATCGCCGCGCCAGCCGCGTGCGCGCGCTGCAGCAGGTCCCAGAAATAACGATACGACGCGCGATCGTAGAGCTTGTCGCCGTGACGGATCGGCGCCCATTCCGCGGCCTGCGCCGCGACGAGAACCGTTGCAGCGGTCGCCAACTCGGTCTCGTCGGGCTGGAACGCGCGTACGATGGGCTCGATCTGCGCCGGGTAAATGCTCCACATGCGCAGGAACCCGAATTCCTCGCGCGCGCGCTTGGCGTCGGATGCGACCAGCGCCGTATCCTCGAGCGCGAGCGTCACGCCGTGCGCCGGCACGACCGCGTGCGCGAGCGCCGCGGCGGCGACTTCGCACTTGGCAAGGCGCACCAGCGGATGATCGAACTGGCCGGGGCTCTGCATGGCCGACGACGGTATGGCGCCGTGATGCGCGCTCACGAAGTCGAGCGTTCCGAAATCGAGGCTCAGCACGCCCGGAAGCGCCGCGATCGACCATGCCTCACGCACCGCGCCGAGCGTCTCGATCATGACGCTCACCGGAATAGTGCGGTTGAGGCGACAGCGCAGGACCTCCGCGCGCAGCACGTTCAGAAAGCGCGAAACGTCGGCGGCCGACTCTGCCTTGGGCAGCGTGACGAACGCGATACGATCGCCGGCGGCGCTGAGCAGGTTGGCGAGATCGCTGCGCCAGGCCGGATGCGAAAGGCCGTGGATGCGCGCCCCGACGCGCCCGTGAACGTTCTCCTTGCCGGCGATCAGCGCGCCCATCGCTTTCGCGTGAGCGCGCTCCTTGCCCACCGGCGCACCGTCCTCGCAATCGCAGGCGACGTCGAATACGGGTCCGCGCTCTCGCTGCAGCGCCAGTGCGTTGCGGATGTAGCGCTCGTTGCCGGCGTAGTGCACGCAAGGGGGCAGGGCGGGGAGCGCCCGCTCGCTCCCGTAAAGGGCTGCTGAAGGATGCAGCCTGCCGCTCATGCCCGGTCCTGGCCCTGATCCGCCCCTTAGGCAAGGAGCGCCGCGACACCGACGCGCTCTTCCTGGAGCTCTTTCAGCGTCGCGTCCATTTTTTCGCGCGAGAAGGCGTCGATCTCGAGCCCCTGCACGCGTTCGTATTCTCCGTTCTGCGTCGTCACGGGCACGCCGTAAATCACATCGGCGGGGATCCCGTAGCTCCCGTCGGAGGCCACGCCCATGGTGACCCATTTTCCGCCGCTGCCGCTCAACCAGTCGTGCACGTGATCGATCGCGGCATTGGCCGCCGAAGCGGCCGAGGACAATCCGCGCGCTTCGATGATCGCCGCTCCGCGCTTGCCCACGGTCGGGATGAATACGCTGCGGTTCCAGTTGTCGTCGTTGATGAGGCTCTTCAGCGATTTCCCGCCTGAAGAAGCGAAGCGATAATCGGGATACATGGTCGGCGAGTGGTTGCCCCACACGATGAGTTTTTCGATCGAATCGACCGGCACGCCCGCCTTCTGGGCAAGCTGCGAGCGCGCGCGGTTGTGATCGAGGCGCAGCATCGCCGTGAAGTTCTTCTTCGGCAGCGACGGTGCGGATTTCATCGCGATGTAGGCATTGGTGTTCGCCGGGTTGCCGACGACCAGCACCTTGACGTTGCGCTGAGCGACGGCGTCGAGCGCCTTGCCCTGCTCGATGAAGATCTTGGCGTTCTCCAGCAGGAGGTCCTTGCGTTCCATGCCTGGGCCGCGCGGCCGTGCGCCGACCAGAAGGGCCAGGTCCGCATCCTTGAATGCGACTTTCGGATCGCCCGTTCCGCTCATGCCGGCGAGCAGCGGGAACGCGCAATCTTCGATTTCCATCATCACGCCCTTCAATGCGGCCTGCACCTTGTCGAGCGGCAGCTCGAGCAGTTGCAGGATGAGCGGCTGGTCGCTGCCCAGCATCTGTCCGCTGGCGATGCGGAAAAGCAGGCTGTAGCCGATCTGACCGGCCGCGCCGGTCACCGCTACGCGGATGGGCTTCTTCATGGATGGACTCCTGGCAAGCGTTGTCAGCCTGAGGCGGGCGCCGATTGGCGAAGGCGCGGAACAGATGCCTCCCCCCGGCCAATCGCCTCCGCATGGTAAGCGGCGGCAGCCGGAGTGTCAACAACTCTTATATATGTTATATGATATAGGACTAGTTGGATTGGAGGCCCTGTGGACCCGATGCCGAGCCGCGCCCTGGTTCCGTCTATACACGCGCCGCGCACTGCATCCCGCCGCGGCCCCCGCGCTCCCGCGTTCCGCCCGCTGTATCTGCAGATCAGAGACCTGATGGTCGAGCGGCTCGACGCGGGCGAATGGCGGCCGGGCGAGGCGATACCGAGCGAACTGGAGCTCGCGGCGCGCTATCGTGTCTCGCACGGCACCGCGCGCAAGGCGATCGACGCGCTGGCTGCCGACAATCTTCTCATCCGGCGCCAGGGCAAGGGGACTTTCGTTGCCACACATACCGAAGAGCGCTCGTCGATGTTCCGCTTCCTGCGCATTCGCCGCAGCGACGGGCGCGAGGAATACCCAGCGAGCCGTCTCATCGACGTCCGCCGCAGCAAGGCGACGGCGGAGGTGGCGCGCGCGCTCGAGATCAAGAGCGGCGATTCCGTGTTCGTGCTAAGGCGGCTGCTCGAGTACGAGGGCGAGCCGGCGGTACTGGACGAGATCATCCTGCCTGCGACGCTGTTCAAGGGCATGACGCGCGCCCGGGTTCAGGCGTACCGCGGATCGATGTACAGCCTCTTCGAGACACAGTTCGGCGTGCGCATCGTCAAGGCGCAGGAGAAGTTGCGCGCCGTCGCCGCCGACGCTGCGACGGGTGCTCTGCTCGATGTCGAGCCCGGACAGCCGCTGCTTGCAGTCGAGCGCATTACTCGGACCTACGGCGACCGGCCGGTCGAATGGCGCCGCGGCCTCTGCAGCACGCGACGTCATCATTACGTGAACGATCTCGGTTGATCAGCGTGGCCGCGCCGCTCGACTCGGTGGCGGCGGCGCGAATCTTGCCTGTATAATTTTCCTCGTGCGCCAGCCGCCGGCGCACGTCCACCGCTTAGACATGCCCGCCGCAGAGCGACCTGTGACCCGGCCGCGCCCGGTCTATCTCGATCTGGTGCGCATTCGGCTGCCGCTTCCCGGCCTCGTGTCCATCTTGCACCGGATCAGCGGCGCGGCGCTGTTCCTCATAGGAATTCCACTGCTGCTGCTCGGGTTGCAGTCGAGCCTCGGATCCCCGGAGAGCCTTGCGAGCCTGCGATCGATGTTCGACCAGCCGCTGGTCAAGCTGGTCCTGCTTGGATTGGTCTGGGCTTATCTGCACCATTTCTGCGCGGGCATTCGATTTCTGTTTCTCGACGTGCATCGCGGCATCGACCTGGCGCCGGCACGCCGGTCGAGCGTGGTCGTGCTCGTCGTGAGCCTGGCGCTGACGCTGCTGGTCGGGGTTCGGCTGTGGTGAAACGCCACGTCGTCGGCGCACATTACGGACTGAAGGACTGGGTCGCACAGCGCATCACCGCCGTGCTGATGGCGGTCTACACGCTGCTCTGGCTCGTGATCGCGCTCGTGAATCGCGGGATCGACGAGGCGCTCTGGCGAACCCTCTTCGCCAACGAGGCGTTCCGCGTTGCCACGCTGTTATTCGGACTCTCGCTGGCGTGGCACGCGTGGATCGGCATGCGCGATATCTGGATGGATTACATCAAGCCAACGGCGCTGCGATTCTCGCTGGAAATCATCACGGTCGTCGTGCTGGTCGGTTACGCTGTGTGGCTGGTCGAGATCCTGTGGGCGCCGCGGTGAGCCTCCCCATTCGCAGGTTCGACGCCATCGTCGTGGGCGCCGGCGGCGCGGGGATGCGCGCCTCGCTGCAGCTCGCCGAGGCCGGTCTTTCCGTGGCGGTGCTGTCGAAAGTGTTTCCGACGCGCTCGCACACGGTGGCGGCGCAGGGCGGGATCGGCGCTTCGCTCGGCAACATGAGCGAGGACAACTGGCTGTGGCACATGTACGACACGATCAAGGGCTCCGACTGGCTCGGCGATCAGGATGCGATCGAGTACATGTGCAGGACCGCGCCCGAGATCGTCTACGAGCTGGAGCACTTCGGGATGCCCTTCGATCGCAACCCGGACGGGACGATCTGGCAGCGCCCCTTCGGCGGCCACTCGATGAACTTCGGCGAGCGTCCGGTCCAGCGCGCCTGCGCTTCGGCCGATCGCACGGGCCACGCGCTGTTGCATACGCTTTATCAGCGCAACACGCGCGCGCGCACGCAGTTCCTGGTCGAGTGGATGGCGCTCGACCTCGTCCGGGACGCCGAGGGTGAAGTGCTGGGCGTCACCGCGCTCGAGATGGAAACCGGCGAAGCGATGATCCTGCAGGCAAAGGCCACGCTCTTTGCGACCGGCGGCGCGGGACGCATCTTCGCGGCCAGCACCAACGCCTTCATCAATACCGGCGATGGCCTGGGGATGGCGGCGCGCGCCGGCGTGCCGCTCGAGGATATGGAGTTCTGGCAGTTTCATCCGACCGGCGTGGCGGGTGCGGGCGTGCTGATCACCGAAGGAGTGCGCGGCGAGGGGGGAATTCTGCTCAACTGCAACGGCGAGCGCTTCATGGAACGCTATGCGCCGAATCTGAAGGATCTCGCCTCGCGCGACGTGGTCTCGCGGTCGATGGACCAGGAGATCAAGGAAGGCCGCGGCTGCGGTCCGAACAAGGATTACGTTCTGCTCAAGCTCGATCATCTCGGCCCCGAGGTGATCATGAAGCGCCTGCCCTCGATTCGCGAGATCGCGATCAAGTTCGCGAACGTCGATCCGATTCGCGAGCCGATTCCCGTCGTGCCGACGATCCATTACATGATGGGCGGCATTCCGACCAACGTGCACGGCCAGGTGGTCGCTCCGAGTGGAGGCGATCCGAACGCGGTCGTGCCGGGCTTCTACGCCATCGGTGAATGCGCCTGCGTGTCGGTGCACGGCGCCAACCGCCTCGGCACGAACTCGCTGCTCGACATCATCGTGTTCGGGCGCGCGGCGGGCAATCACGTGGTGGCGCAGAATCTCGCGCGACGGCCGCACAAGTCGCTGCCGAAAAATCCTGCGGATGGCGCGCTCTCGCGCCTGGCGCGCCTCGAATCGGCGACCTCGGGCGAAAAGACTGCGGAAGTCGCGCAAACGCTGCGCACGATGATGCAAGGCCATTGCGGCGTCTTCCGCAACGAGCAACTGCTCTCCGAAGGCGTGAGCCGCGTCTTCGAACTCGAACGGCAAGTGCAGAGAATCGCGATCAAGGACAAGAGCAGGGTCTTCAACACGGCGCGGGTCGAGGCGCTCGAGCTGGAGAATCTCATCGAGGTCGCCAAGGCGACCATCGTTTCGGCCGAGGCGCGCAAGGAATCGCGCGGGGCGCAGGCGCGCAGCGACTACCCGTCCCGCGACGACGCCAACTGGCTTCGCCACTCGCTGTGGTACCGGGACGGCAACCGCATGGGCTACAAGCCGGTGAACATGAAGCCGTTGTCGGTCGATGCCTTCCCACCCAAGGTGCGCACGTACTGATGAAATTCCGTATCTACCGCTACGATCCCGGGCAGGACGGCGCGCCGACCATGCAGGATTACGACGTTGCGCTGGACCCGCACGACCGGATGCTGCTCGACGCGCTGATCCGGATCAAGGCACAGGACGACACACTCGCCTTCCGGCGCTCGTGCCGCGAGGGCGTGTGCGGATCGGACGCGATGAACATCAACGGCAAGAACGGCCTCGCATGCATCACCAACCTGCGGGAGCTGAAGGAGCCGGTCGAGCTCCGACCGCTCCCGGGTCTGCCGGTGATCCGCGACCTGATCGTCGACATGAGCCAGTTTTTCAAGCAGTACCACTCGATCCGCCCCTACCTCGTCAACGAAACGCCTCCGCCGGAGAAGGAGAGGCTGCAGTCGCCCGAGGAGCGCGAGGAGCTGGACGGCCTGTACGAATGCATCCTCTGCGCGTGCTGCTCGACCGCCTGCCCGTCGTTCTGGTGGAACCCCGACAAGTTCGTCGGACCGGCCGGGCTGCTCGCCGCTTATCGCTTCATCGCCGACTCGCGCGACCAGGCGACCAACCATCGCCTGGACAACCTCGAAGACCCGTACCGGCTCTTCCGCTGCCACACCATCATGAACTGCGTGGACGTCTGCCCGAAGGGACTCAATCCGACCAAGGCGATCGGCAAGATCAAGGAGTTGATGCTGAGGCGGGCCGTGTAAATTTGCGCATCCGACCTCATATGGATTGACGAAGAGCGAGAGGTGGCCGCGATAACGAGCCGAGAATTGAGCCGCCTGCGCTGGCGTTGCCGGCGCGGCTTGCTGGAGAACGACCTGATCCTGGCACGGTTTCTCGACCTGCGCGGCGACGCGGTCACCGAGCCGGAGTTGATCGGTCTGGACCGCTTGCTGGATTTGAGCGATAACGAACTTTGGGACCTGCTGTCGGGACGGCTGGAACCTGAGGATGCGGCCATGAGGCCGCTGTTGGAAACGCTTAGAGCGATTTGAACGAAACCGCAGGCGCCGCCGGCCCGGCGGCGCCTCCAGTCTGCCTTCGCCTGGAGTAAACGACATGACCACCAACCACAATGCCACGCTGACCTTCGACGATGGCTCGCCGTCCGTGAGCTTCCCGATCCTGTCGGGCTCTATCGGCCCCGAGGTCGTCGACATCCGCACGCTTTATAACAAGACCGGCAAGTTCACGTACGACCCGGGCTTCCTGTCGACGGCGGCTTGCGCCTCGACCATTACCTACATCGATGGCGACAAGGGCGAGCTGCTCTACCGAGGCTATCCGATCGAGGAGCTCGCAGTCCAGTGCGACTTCCTAGAGGTTTGCTACCTGCTGCTCAAGGGCGAGCTGCCCAATGCGCAGGAGAAGGCCGAGTTCGTGCACACGGTTACCCAGCACACCATGGTGCACGAGCAGATGAGCGCATTCTTCCGCGGATTCCGCCGCGACTCGCACCCGATGGCGATGCTGGTCGGCGTCGTTGGATCGCTCTCGGCGTTCTACCACGACTCACTCGACATTACCGATCCGTATCACCGGCACGTTTCCGCGATTCGCTTGATCGCCAAGTTGCCTACCCTGGTGGCGATGTGCCACAAGTACACGATCGGACAGCCGTTCGTGTATCCGCGCAACGAGCTCTACTACACGGCGAACTTCTTCCGCATGATGTTCTCGGTGCCCTGCGAGGAGTACAAGATCAACGACGTGCTCGTCCGCGCCCTCGACCGCATCTTCATCCTGCACGCCGACCACGAGCAGAACGCGTCGACTTCGACAGTCCGCCTGGCCGGATCCTCCGGCGCCAATCCCTTTGCCTGCATCGCCGCGGGCATCGCCTGCCTGTGGGGGCCGGCGCACGGCGGCGCCAACGAGGCGGCGCTCAACATGCTGGAGGAGATCGGCGACGTATCGAAAGTCGGCGAGTTCATCAAGAAAGCCAAGGACAAGTCCTCCGGCGTGAAGCTGATGGGCTTCGGCCATCGCGTATACAAGAACTACGATCCGCGGGCGAAGCTCATGCGCGAGACCTGTCACGAGGTCCTGGAGGATCTGGGATTGCACGACGATCGCATCTTCAAGCTGGCGCTGGCCCTCGAAAAGATCGCGCTGGAGGACGACTACTTCGTGCAGCGCAAGCTCTATCCGAACGTGGACTTCTATTCCGGCATCGTCCAGCGCGCGCTCGGCATCCCGGTGAGCCTGTTCACGGCGATCTTCGTGCTGGCGCGTACCGTAGGCTGGATCGCGCAGTGGAACGAAATGATCTCCGACCCCGAGCAGAAGATCGGCCGGCCGCGGCAGCTCTTCACGGGGGCCAAGCGGCGCGACGTCAAGCCCATTCAGCAGCGTTAGGTTGAAGGCAGAGAAGACATGAGCATCATGGAGCAGTTCGAATCGACGAGCGCGCTCTTCGGCGGCAACGCGCCCTTCATCGAGGAGCAGTACGAGGCCTACCTCGCCGATCCCGGCGCGGTCGGTCCCGACTGGCGCGCGTATTTCGACAGCCTGCGCGGCGGCGCGCCGGATGTGCCGCATGCGCCGGTGGTCGAATCCTTCATCCAGCTCGCGAAGAACCGCAGGCTCGCCGCGCCCATGGTCGATGCGCAGGCGATGCACAAGCTCACGCTCGTGCTTCGGCTCATCAGCAAGTTCCGCACGCTGGGCATGTTTCACGCCGACCTCGATCCGCTGAAACGACAGGAGAAACCCTACATCGCGGACCTCGACATCTCGACCTATGGCTTCACCGACGCCGATCTCGACGCCGAGTTCGACGTCGGCTCTTTCAAGGGTGCGCCTGGCGGCGCGAGCCGGATGCGCCTGCGCGACCTGATGACAGCGCTGCAGGAAACTTACTGCGGCACCTTCGGCTCCGAGTACATGTACATGTCCGACACGCCGCAGAAGCGCTTCATCCAGCAGAGGCTCGAGCCGTTACGCTCGCGACCGAGCTACGCTCCGGAGTTCCGCAAGCACATTCTGGAGCGGCTCACTGCGGCCGAGACGCTCGAGAAATATCTCGGCACGAAGTATGTCGGCCAGAAGCGCTTCTCGGGTGAGGGCGGGGACACGATGATCCCGATGCTCGATCATCTGATCCAGAAAGCGGGGGCTGCGGGTGTGCAGGAGCTGGTCATCGGAATGGCGCACCGCGGGCGGCTCAACGTGCTCGTCAACACGCTGGGCAAGATGCCGAAGGATCTTTTCGCCGAGTTCGAGGGCAAGCATCAGACGGAGCTCGAGCTCTCCGCCGGAGACGTGAAGTACCACCAGGGTTTTTCATCCGACGTCACCACGCCGGGCGGACCGATGCACGTCACGCTCGCATTTAATCCCTCGCACCTCGAGATCGTGAATCCGGTGGTCGAGGGATCGGTGCGCGCGCGGCAGCACCGGCGCAACGATCCCACCTTCGACCAGGTGATGCCGGTGCTGCTGCACGGTGACGCTGCGATCGCAGGACAGGGCGTGGTGCAGGAAACGCTCAACCTCTCGCAAACGCGCGGCTATCGCACTGGTGGCACGATCCACATCGTGATCAACAACCAGATCGGCTTCACGACCTCCGACCCGCGCGACACGCGCGGCACGCTCTACGCCACGGACGTGGCCAAGATGGTCGAGGCGCCGATCTTTCACGTCAATGGCGACGATCCGGAGGCCTGCCTGCTCGCGGTCGAGATCGCGGTCGAGTTCCGCCAGAAGTTCGACAAGGACGTATTCATCGATCTCGTCTGCTTCCGCCGGCAGGGGCACAATGAGGCCGACGAGCCGATGATCACGCAGCCGCTGATGTACAAGCGCATCGCGCAGCATCCCGGCACGCGTTCGCTGTACGCGCAGCGTCTGGTCGCCGACGGCGTGATCAAGCTCGAAGATGCCGAGGCGATGATCGAGACCTATCGCGCAGCGATGGACAAGGGCCTGCATACGAACACGACGATTCTTTCGAACTACAAGCCTCCGTTCGCGGTGGACTGGAAGCCGTTCGTGGGCGGACACTGGACCGATGCTGCGGACACCGCGGTGCCGATGCCGAAGCTCAAGGAGCTGGCGAAAAAAGTAACCGACGTGCCTGCGGACTTCAAGCTGCATCCGCGCGTGGAGAAGGTGATCGCCGACCGCCGCGCGATGGGCGAGGGCAAGCTTCCGCTCGATTGGGGCATGGGCGAAACGCTCGCCTACGCCGCGCTACTCGATCAGGATTTCGGCGTGCGCCTCTCCGGTCAGGACACGGGACGCGGCACGTTCTCGCACCGGCACGCCGTGCTGCACGATCAGAATCGCGAGAAGTTTGACGCGGGGTTCTGGATTCCCCTGCAACACATCAAAGATGGCCAACCCGATTTCGAGGTCATCGATTCAGTGCTTTCCGAAGAGGCGGTGCTTGGCTTCGAATACGGCTACGCTACTTCCGAGCCGAACCGTCTGGTCATCTGGGAGGCGCAGTTCGGCGATTTCGCCAACGGCGCGCAGGTCGTCATCGATCAGTTCATCGCTGCGGGCGAGGTAAAGTGGGGCCGCATTTGCGGGCTTACGCTGCTCCTGCCGCACGGCTACGAGGGACAGGGACCTGAACACTCCTCGGCGCGTCCAGAGCGTTTCCTGCAATTGTGCGCGGAACACAACATGCAGGTCTGCGTCCCGACCACGCCGGCTCAGATCTTCCACCTGCTGCGACGGCAGATGGTGCGCAAGTTCCGCAAGCCGCTGATCGTGATGAGCCCGAAGAGCCTACTCCGGCACAAGGCTGCCGTATCCGCGCTCGAGGATCTCGCCGGGGGCAAGTTCTTCACCGTTATTCCCGAAGCTGAAAAGCTCGTCGCGAAAAACGTGCGTCGAGTCATCGCGTGCAGCGGCAAGGTTTATTACGATCTCGTCGACTATCGGCGCGAGAACAAGATTGCCGACATGGCGATTTTGCGGCTCGAGCAGCAGTACCCATTTCCGCACACGGACTTCAAGGCCGAAATCGCGAAATATCCGGTGGCGACTGAGATCGTCTGGTGCCAGGAAGAGCCACAGAACCAGGGCGCGTGGTACCGGTTGCGTGCGTACCTGCGCAACGACATCGAAGACCGGCAGCTTCTTGCCTATGCGGGTCGACCGATTTCAGCTTCGCCGGCGGTCGGTTACATGTCGAAGCACATCGCGCAGCAGCAGCAGCTCGTGCGCGATGCTTTCGCGCAGAAGCTCGGCTCCGGCGAGATGGTGATCGTGCACTGAAGAAGACGAAAGACGACTAAGGTTCCCTAATGCTGATCGAAGTCAAAGTGCCGGTGCTGCCGGAATCAGTGGCCGAGGCGACGCTCGTCAACTGGCACAAGAAGGCCGGCGATGCGGTCAGGCGGGACGAGAACCTGATCGACATCGAGACCGACAAGGTCGTGCTCGAGCTGCCTGCACCCGGTGCCGGTGTGCTGAAGGAAATCAAGAAGCCCGACGGGTCGACGGTGACTGCGCAGGAAGTGATCGCGGTCATCGATACCGAGGGCAAGGGAGCGGCCGCATCGACGAGTCCGCCCGCGGCGAGCGCGCCGCAACCGAGTCCACCGCCGGCGGCGCCGCCGAAAGCGGCAGCGCCGGTCGCAGCTTCCAAGACCACTCCCTCCGACGGGGGCGGTGCCGGCGCGCTGCCGGCAGCGCGGAAGATTCTCTCGGAAGCGGGCATCGCAGCAGGCGAAGTCCAGGGCACCGGCCGCGGCGGCCGCGTGGCCAAGGGCGACGCGCTCGGAGCCGTGGAAGCCCGGGCCGATGCCGCGAAGGCGGCACCGGCGCCTGCGGCGAAGGCACCACTCGCGCCGACAGTCAAGCTGCCGGCGGATCTCGGCTCGCGACCGGAGCAGCGCGTGCCGATGTCGCGCCTGCGCCAGCGCGTCGCCGAGCGGCTGGTGCAGTCGCAATCGACCGCGGCGATCCTCACCACGTTCAACGAAGTGAACATGGGGCCGGTGATCGAGCTGCGTAACCGCTACAAGGAGCGCTTCGAGAAGGAGAACGGCGTCAAGCTCGGCTTCATGGGCTTCTTCGTGAAGGCGGCGGTGCACGCGCTCAAGAAGTTTCCCGCGGTCAACGCTTCGATCGACGGCACGGACATCGTCTATCACGGCTACTACGACATCGGCATCGCGGTGGGGAGCCCGCGTGGGCTGGTCGTGCCGATACTGCGCGACGCCGATCTCATGTCGATCGCCGAGATCGAGAAGCAGATCGCCGACTTCGGCAAGCGCGCGCAGGAGGGCAAGCTCACCGTCGAGGAGCTGACCGGAGGAACCTATACGATTTCCAATGGCGGCGTGTTCGGCTCGATGCTTTCGACTCCGATCATCAATCCGCCGCAGTCTGCGATTCTTGGCGTTCACGCAACGCGCGAGCGGCCGGTGGTCGAGAACGGACAGATCGTCATCCGGCCGATCAACTACCTCGCGCAATCCTACGATCACCGCATCATCGACGGGCGCGAAGCGGTGCTCTCTCTGGTCGCGATCAAGGAAGCGCTGGAAGATCCCGCCAGGATGTTGCTCGACCTGTGATCTCGATCGCCGGCAAAGCGCGTGGCTGACCAGTTCGACGTCGCCGTCATCGGCGCCGGGCCCGGCGGCTACACCGCCGCGATTCGTGCCGCGCAGCTTGGCTTGAAGACCGCCTGCGTCGACGACTGGAAAAGCGCCGAGGGCAAGCCTGCGCTGGGCGGGACCTGCACCAACGTCGGATGCATCCCGTCGAAGGCGCTGCTGCAATCCTCCGAGAACTACGAACTTGCCGGCCATGCATTCAAGGACCACGGCATCGACGTCAAGGGTCTCTCGGTGGACGTTGCTCGCCTGCTTGCACGTAAGGACAAGGTCGTCCGGCAGAACAACGACGGGATCGCCTATCTATTCAAAAAGAACAAGATCACGTTTTTCCACGGCATGGGGAGCTTCGCGGGCGGCGCCCCCGGCACATGGCAGGTGAAAGTCGAGGGCGCGGGCGCTGCAATATTCGCCGCGAAGAACGTCATCGTCGCGACCGGATCGAAGCCGCGCGCCCTCCCGGGCGCGCCCTTCGACAACAAGCTGATCCTCGACAACGATGGCGCGCTGGCGATTCCCGAGGTGCCGAAACGCCTCGGCGTGGTCGGCGCTGGAGTAATCGGCCTTGAGATGGGAAGCGTGTGGCGGCGCCTCGGCGCGGAGGTGACGATCCTCGAAGTGCTGCCGGTGTTCCTTGGCGCGGCTGACGAGCAAGTCGCGAAGGAGGCGTGGAAGCTGTTCAAGCAGCAAGGGCTCGTCATCGAGCTTGGCGTGAAGATCGCCAAGGTGACGACGGCCAAGGCAGTGACCGTCGAGCACAACGACGCGGAAGGAAAATCGCAGAGCGCGACCTTCGACAAATTGATCGTGTCGATCGGTCGCGTTCCGCATACGACCGGGCTCAACGGCGATAGCGTCGGGCTCAAGCTCGACGACCACGGATTTGTCGCGGTCGACGAGCAGTGCCGGACCAATCTTGAAGGCGTGTGGGCGATCGGAGACGTGGTGCGCGGCCCGATGCTCGCGCACAAGGCGGAGGAGGAGGCCGTCGCGGTAGCGGAGCGCATCGCCGGCCAGCACGGGCACGTCGACTTCAACACCGTGCCGTGGGTCATTTACACCTCACCGGAGATCGCCTGGGTTGGACAGACCGAGCAGCAGCTCAAGGCTGCCGGCGTCGCTTATCGCGCCGGCTCGTTTCCTTTTATGGCGAATGGCCGCGCAAGGGCGCTCGGCGATACGCGCGGCTTTGTCAAGGTTCTCGCCGACGCGAAGACCGACCGCATCCTCGGGATGCACGCGATTGGCCCGCTCGTCTCCGAGCTCATTTCCGAAGGAGTGGTGGCGATGGAATTTGGCGCCGCGAGCGAGGACATCGCACGCATCTGCCACGCACATCCGTCGCTCTCCGAAGTCGTGAAGGAGGCGGCGCTTGGCGTCGACAAGCGCTCGCTCAACATCTGATCGGGCTCACGCGGTCGAGACATGAACGACACCCGTCCGACCGCCAGCAGCCTTGGACAAGGCCAGCTCAACGAGCATCTCGCGCCCGAGCTCGCGCGACGCAATATCCTGCTCGACGCGGCACAGGAAGCTGCGCTTGTTCGGCTGCAACGCCTCTACGACGCGCTGATCGCGTTCAAGCGGGCGCGAGCCTCGATTTTCCGGCGCTGGCTCAACCCGCCGGTGCCGCCGCGCGGAGCGTATTTCTGGGGCGGCGTAGGCCGGGGCAAAAGCTTCCTGATGGATGCTTTCTATGCGGCTCTGCCGTATCGCCGCAAGACTCGGGTGCACTTTCACGCCTTCATGAAGGCGGTCCACGACGATTTGCGTCAGCACAAGAACGCAGTCGATCCGCTGGCCGCCGTGGCTGCGCGCATTGCCCGCCGCCATCGCGTCATCTGCTTCGACGAATTCCACGTCTCGGACGTCGCCGACGCCATGATCCTGGGTCGGCTGCTCACGGCGCTTTTCGAGCACGGCACGGTGTTCGTGATGACCTCGAACTATCGTCCCGAGGATCTTTATCCGAACGGGCTGCAGCGCGAGAACCTGCTGCCGACCATCGCGCTGCTCAAGCAATGGCTCGACGTGATCCAGGTCGATGGCGGAATCGACTACCGTTTGCGTCAGCTCCAGTTCGCAGACTGCTATTACACGCCGCTTTCCGACGCTGTCGACGCCGAGCTCTCCAAGCTGTTCGAGCACATGCGACCCGGCCCCGACGAAGACCCGCGCTTCACGATAGAAGCGCGCACCGTCAAGGCGCGCAAGCGCGCCGGAAGCCTCGTCTGGTTCGACTTTGCAACACTATGCGAGAGCCCGCGCTCGCAGCTCGACTATCTGGAGCTGGCGCGGCGCTTCGCGGTGGTCATCCTGTCGGGTGTGCCGCGCCTGACGCCGGACATGGGGAATGCGGCGCGGCGCTTTACCTGGCTCGTCGATGTGTTCTACGATCACCGTGTAAAGTTGCTGCTGTCGGCCGCCGTCCCGGCCGATGAGCTTTATCGCGAAGGACCGAACAGCCAGGAGTTTCCGCGCACCGTCAGCCGACTGATCGAGATGCGCACTCACGAATACATGGCGTTGCCGCACCAAGCAGGCCAGCTCGCCCTGACGACGCCTTGATGTGACGAGGAGGATTCCACCCATGCAGAAGTTCAAGGCTTACCGCACTTTCCAGGAGGAGCACAACATCACAAGCCGCTTCGTCGAGATGACGCCCGACGAGCTCGATCCCGGCGACGTGCTGGTGAAGACGAAGTACTCCACCATCAACTACAAGGACGCCCTCTCCTATAACGGAGCGGGCAAGATCATGCGCAAGTTCCCGACCGTCGGCGGGATCGACATGGCGGGAACGGTCGAGAGTTCCGCGGACCCGCGCTTCAAGCGGGGCGACAAGGTCATCGTGCACGCCTACGATTTCGGCGTGGCCCACGACGGCGGTTATGCCGAATACGTTCGCGCGCCGGCGGACTGGATCGTCCGGCGGCCGGAAGGCATGACGGCGTTCGACGCGATGACGCTCGGCACGGCGGGATTCACCGCGGCGCAGGCAATCATGCTGATGGAGCACAACGGGCTCAAGCCCGGCAACGGGCCGGTGGCCGTGACTGGAGCGACGGGCGGCGTAGGAAGCGTTGCCATCGAGATCCTCGCCAAGCTCGGCTATCACATCGTCGCGGTCACGGGCAAGGAAGAGGAGACGCCGTACCTGCGCGGTCTCGGGGCGAAGGAAGTGCGGTTGCGCCAATCGATCGACCTGGCCAACATCCGCCCGCTGGACAAGGCAACCTGGGCCGGTGCGATCGACAATCTCGGCGGCGATATGCTGGCGTGGCTGCTCTCGACCATGGCGATCGGCGGCACGGTGGCGGCGATCGGGCTGGCCGCGGGACCGAAGCTCAACACGACCGTCATGCCCTTCATTCTGCGCGGCGTGCACCTGCTCGGCACCGACAGCGCGAACTGCCCGATGGAGCTGCGCCAGGTTATCTGGAACAGGCTGGCCACGTCCTGGCGGCCGAGTCACGTGCACGATCTGGCGCGCACGATCGACTTTATCGATCTGCCGACCCATTTCGACGCCTATCTCAAGGGACTGGTGCGCGGGCGCACGGTGGTGCGGATCGGCGCGGATACGCATCCCTGAGTCAGTTGACCGACTCTCCGGTCGACGCTTGACCTCGCGCAAACACCCGCGCCGGGCCTGCGGCTAAGCTCGGACAATGTCGACAGCCCGGGGGATTCGATGGGTACCTACGCCGACAACCACAAGCGATCGCTGCGCGACCGCGATGGTTTCTGGCGCGAGCGCGCCGCGCTGATCGACTGGCATACACCGTTCGAGCAAGTGCTCGACTACAGCCGGCCGCCGTTCGCGAGCTGGTTCGTCGGCGGCCGGCTCAACCTCTGCCACAACGCCATTGATCGCCATCTCGCCGCGCGCGGCGCGCAGCCGGCGCTCGTCTTCATGTCTACCGAGACCGATCAGCGCCGAAGCTACAGCTACCGCGAGCTTGCGCGCGAAGTGAACCGCTTCGCCGCGATGCTCGCCTCGCAGGGAGTGGGCAAGGGCGACCGCGTGCTGATCTACATGCCGATGATTCCCGAAGCGGTGTTCGCGATGCTCGCCACAGTGCGGCTCGGCGCGATCCATTCGGTCGTTTTCGGCGGGTTCGCCGCGGCGAGCCTCGCCACACGCATCGACGACGCGAAGCCGAAGGTGATGGTCACCGCCGATGCCGGGATGCGCGGAGGCAAGTCGGTACCGTACAAGCACCTGGTCGACGAAGCGCTGCGCGTGGCAAAGCATCCGCCGGCGAAGGTGATCATCGTCGATCGCGGGCTCGACAAGGCGATGAGCCGCGCGCCAGGACGCGACCTCGACTATGCGACTCTCGCGCGCGAGCACGAGGGCGCGAGCGTTGCCTGCGCGTGGCTCGAGTCATCCGAGCCGTCGTACATCCTCTATACGTCGGGCACGACAGGAAAACCGAAGGGTGTGCAGCGCGATACCGGTGGCTACGCAGTGGCGCTTGCCGCCTCGATGCGCGACATCTTCTGCGTCGGGGCTGGCGACACGATGTTCACCACCAGCGACATCGGTTGGGTCGTGGGCCATTCCTACATCGTCTATGCGCCGCTGCTTGCTGGCGCAACCACGATCATGTACGAGGGCTTGCCTATCCGCCCCGATCCATCGATCTGGTGGGAGATCGTGTCCAGGCACAGGGTATGCACGATGTTCAGCTCGCCGACCGCAATCCGGGTGCTGAAGAAGCAGGATCCCGCGTACATGAAGAAGCATGATCTTTCATGCCTGCGTTATCTCTTTCTCGCCGGGGAGCCGCTGGACGAGCCCACCGCGCGCTGGGCGGCCGATTCGCTGGGCGTGGCGATCGTCGACCATTACTGGCAAACCGAGAGCGGCTGGCCGATCCTTTCAGCCTCGCCCGGGATCGAGGAGACGCCGCGCAAATTCGGCAGCCCATCCTTTCCCGTCTGCGGCTACGACGTGCGGCTGCTTGACGAGGCGACCGGCGCCGAGGTCGGCACCGATCAGAAGGGCGTGTTGACGATCATGCCGCCGCTGCCCCCCGGATGCATGACCACGGTGTGGGGCGACGACGAGCGCTTCGTGAAGACCTACTTCCAAACGGTGCCCGGCAAGCTCGCGTACTCGACCTTCGACTGGGCGACGCGCGATGCGGACGGATATTACTTCGTGCTGGGGCGCACCGACGATGTCATCAACGTCGCCGGGCATCGACTGGGCACGCGCGAGATCGAGGAGGCGGTGCAGGCGCATCCGGGCATCGCCGAAGTGGCGGTGGTCGGCGTGGCCGATCAGTTGAAAGGACAGATTCCGGTGGCTTTCGCGGTGGTCAAGGATCCCTCGAAGGTGGCCACTGCGGCGCAGGCGGCGTCGATGCGCAAGGAAGTGATGGACACCGTCGATCGGGAGCTTGGCGCGATCGCCCGCCCCGGCGCAGTGCACTTCGTCACGTTGCTGCCGAAGACGCGCTCGGGGAAGCTGCTGCGGCGCTCGATTCAGGCGCTCGCCGAAGGGCGCGACCCTGGGGACCTCACCACCATCGAAGACCCGGGCGCACTGGAACAGATTCGCGAGGCGCTCGCTGCCGAGGCGAGTAGGCGAACGCGCGACGCTCTCGGGGATCGGGCGCGGTAGAATAAGCGCTTTCCTGCTCGATCCCCTGGTCCTTGCCGAACTCTCGTCGCGCGGCCCCGCCGCACGTCCCGCTTTCCGTCGTTACCCGAGGTGACGCGGTCGACAGCGTGCACTTCGGCTCGGTCGCAGTGGTCGACGCCGGTGGGCAGCTGGTCTTCGCTGCCGGCGACCCGCATTACCTCACGACGACCCGCAGCGCGTTGAAGCCGCTGCAGGCCTTGCCGTTCGTAGCCGGCGGAGGCCCGGATCGGTTCGGATTCTCGCGCGAGCAGGTGGCTCTGCTCTGCGCCAGCCATTCCGGCGAGCCAAGGCACGTGACGGCGGTGGCCGACATGCTGAAACGCATCGGCTGCACGCCCGCAGATCTGCAGTGCGGGATCCATCCGCCGATGTTCTACGCGGCGAACGATGAGATACCTCCCTCGGACGTGGAGTTCACCACCCTGCACCACAACTGCTCGGGCAAGCACACGGGTATGCTCGCCTACTGTCGTCTGTGCAGCCTCCCCACCGAGTCCTATCTCGATTTCGAACATCCCCTGCAGCAGGCGATTCGGTCGGCGGTGGCTCATCTGACCGACGTTCCCGAGCGGGAACTGGTTGCCGGGACCGATGGATGCTCGGCGCCCAATTATGCGGTCCCGTTGGACCGCCTGGCGCATGCCTTCGCGCGCCTCGCGACCGTCACCGCCGACGAGCGTTACGGCAGCGCGCCGGCGACGCTCGCCGACGCCATGAGCTCGCACCCCGAGATGGTCTCGGGCGAACGCCGCAACGACCTTATCCTGATGCGCGCCGGCCGCGGAGACTGGGTGACGAAAGTCGGCGCGGAAGGGGTCCAGGCGATCGGCGTGCGCAGCCGACGTCTCGGCATCGCGATCAAGGTGGTCGATGGCAATGCCCGTGGCTTACACCCGGCAACTGTCGCGATCCTCGACCAACTCGGGCTGCTGGACGCCGAGCAGCGCGCTCAACTGGAGAGCTGGCGGGAGCCGGTCATTCGCAATTATCGCGGCGTCGCGACCGGGCGCGTGACCCCGAAAGTGAAGCTGGAGAAGCGCAGCTGAGCGCCTTGCGACCAAGACCCTTCTCCAGACTGAACTTCCGGTTTGGCCGACGGTCTAGCGCACCAGACAGAACGCAGTCACCGCGGGCGTTCCGGACGGCTCAGCTATACTGCCGCCGGGTGTCGCGCCCACCCTGCGGGGTGCGGCGGAAAGCAGCTTGAGGGTCAGGGGCGGCCGCGGATGGGTGACCGCGAAGTAGATCAGCAGCTCGTCGAGCGGGCGCAGCAGGGCGACAAGCGGGCTTTCGAGCTGCTGGTGCTGAAGTACCAGCGGAAGCTCGCGCGGTTGCTGTCGAGACTGGTGCGCGACGCGGGGGAAGTCGAAGATGTAACGCAGGAAGCGTTCATCAAGGCATACCGCGCCCTGCCTAGCTTTCGCGGCGAAAGCGCGTTTTATACGTGGTTGTACCGCATTGCGATCAACACGGCCAAGAACTACTTGGTCGCGATCGGAAGGCGGGCTCCGACCTCGACCGGTTTCGACCACGAGGAAGCGGAGAACTTCGAGGACGCCGAGCAGCTGCGTGACTCGAATACGCCGGAGAATGAGCTGCTGGGCAGAGAAATCGCGACCACGGTCAATCAGGCGATGGACGCGCTGCCCGACGATCTGCGCACCGCGATCACGTTGCGCGAGATCGAGGGTTTGAGTTACGAAGAGATTGCCAACGTGATGAATTGTCCGATTGGCACGGTGCGCTCCCGGATTTTCAGGGCGCGTGAGGCGATCGCAGCCGAACTGCGGCCGTTACTGGGGACCGATAAGGACCGGAGATGGTGATAGGTAAATACCTGACGGAGACGGGCGGGGGCCGCCCCGGACAGGCGACTGAGCTGACGCCCGAGGAGGTCTCGCAGCTCATGGACGGAGAGCTCGACGCCGAGCGCGTCGAGCACGCTTGCCATGGCTTGCGCGGGACCGCCTCGATGGAAACGTGGGTCTGCTTCCACGTGATCGGCGATACGCTGCGCGGCTGCAGCGGGCTCTCCCCCGGCTTTGCCGAACGTTTCGCTGCCCGCCTGGGCGCGGAACCGACGGTGCTCGCGCCACCCCCGCGCCGGCCGGCGCCGGCCGCGGTGGCTTGGGCCGTTGCTGCTTCGGCGGCCGCTGTTGCAGTGGTCGGCTGGGTGGCGTTGACGACCATGCCGGTGCCGCCTGCGGCGATTGCGACGGTGCGAGATGCGAGCGCTGTGCGGGCTGCGGACGTTCACCGTCCGGTCGAGAACGAATATCTGCTGGCGCATCAGGAGTACTCGCCGACCACGGCTATCCAGGGCGTGCGTCCCACGCTTCGGGTCATCGCCGCAGACGACCAGGATGCGCGCCGCTGACGCCGTGGCGCGCGCGGCGCGCCGCCCGCGCGTGCGGGCGGGCTCCTGTGCGATCGCCGCGGCAGCGTTGCTCATCGCTCGGACCGCCTGGGGTCAGGAGGCGACGGAGTGGCTCGCACGAGCTGCTCAGGCCGCGCGCTCCCTGAACTATTCAGGAACGCTTGTCTATCAGCATGGCGGACGCGTCGAGACCACGCGCGTGCTGCATCTCGCCGATGCGACCGGCGAACACGAGAAGCTCGTCAATCTCGATGGACCGCCGCGCGAGGTGGTGCGCCACAACGAGCGCATCCGCTGCTATTACCCCGACGCGAAAATCATCCGCATCGAGTCGCGCACTTCCCGCAACGCGTTTCCCTCGCTGCTGGCGCAGCAGCAGGCCACGCTTGCCGATTACTACAACTTCCACAAGGCGGAAAGCGCCCGCATCGCAGGGCTCGAGACGCAGGCGTTTGTCTTCGAGCCGAAGGACCGCCTTCGCTACGGCCACAAGCTCTGGGCCGACGTCGCGACTGGACTGCTGGTCAAGGCCCAGCTCTTGAACGAGCGCGGGATCCCGGTCGAGCAATTCGCGTTCACCGACATCGACATCGGAGCCAAGATCGACCGCGACATGGTGCGGCCCACCTTTGCGCCCCCGCCGCCCGACTGGCAGACGCGCGAGGCGCTGCCCGGCGACGTGGCGCAACAGGACACGGGTTGGCAGGTGAAGGATCTTCCACCCGGATTCACCAAGCTGGTCGAGGGCTACCGCGTGCTGCCTGGCAGGCCCGACAAGGTGGCGCATCTCGTCTTCTCCGACGGGCTGGTTGCGGTATCGGTGTTCGTCGAGCCGATGCCTCAGGCGCCGCAGACGATCGGGCCCGCGGCGCAGCAGGACGGCGTCAACCAGTTCCGGCGACAGCTCTCCGACCATCTCGTGACCGTGCTCGGCGAGACGCCCGGCGCGACGGTGCGTCAGATCGCTTTCTCGGTCCAGCACCGGCCCGTCGAGCAGGCTCCGAAATAATCACCATACGCATCTAACAAGGAAGCAAGATGAGATCCTGCCTCTGGACGGTCCTCGGAGCACTGCTCGCCACGTTCTCGTTCATCGCTCCGGCGCCGGCGCAGTCGATGCGCGGACTGCCCGACTTCACCGATCTCTACGAGCAGCAGGGCCCGGCGGTGGTGAGCATCGATGTCACGCAGACCATCAAGCGCTCGCAGTTTCCGGATATGTCGGAAGACGATCCGTTCTATGAATTTTTCCGCCGCTTCGGTCAGGTACCGCGCGGCCGCGAGCGACAGCGTGACTTCGAGCAGCAATCGGTCGGGTCTGGATTCATTCTGAGCTCGGACGGCCACATTCTCACCAACGCGCACGTCGTCGACGAGGCGACCGAGGTGCTGGTGAAGCTTTCCGACAAGCGCGAGTTTCGCGCCAAGGTGGTGGGTACCGACAAGCGCACCGACGTGGCGCTGCTGAAAATCGACGCGACCGGTCTTCCGAAGGTGACGATCGGCGATCCCGAGAAGCTGAGGGTCGGCGAATGGGTGGCCGCGATCGGCAAGCCGTTCGGCCTCGAGAACACGATCACCGCCGGCATCGTCAGCGCCAAGGGGCGCGATCTGCCGCAGGAGAACAATCTCGTGCCCTTCATCCAGACCGACGTGCCGATCAATCCTGGCAATTCCGGAGGTCCGCTCTTCAACATGAAGGGCGAAGTCGTGGGCATGAACTCGCTGATCTTCAGCCGCACCGGCGGCTACATGGGGCTGGCGTTCGCGATTCCGATCGACGTTGCGATGAACGTTGTGAAGCAGTTGCAGGAAAAGGGGCGCGTCACTCGCGGCCGGATCGGCGTGCAGATTCAGGAGGTGACGAAGGAGACGGCGGACGCTTTCGGCCTGAACAAGGCGACCGGCGCGCTCGTGAACTCGGTCGAGAAGGGCGGGCCCGCGGACAAGGCGGGTGTGGAATCGGGCGACATCATCCTCAAGGCCGAGGGGCGGACGGTGAATTCCTCGTCCGAGCTGCCGCGCATCATCACGCAGATCAAGCCGGGCACCAAGATTACGCTACAGGTGTGGCGCAAAGGCGCGAGCAAGGACCTCGCGGTCACGGTGGCCGAGCTGAAGGAGGAAGAGCAGCAGAAAGCGGCGGCCAAACGCCCGGCGCCGAGCAAGGAAAAGGCGAAGCCCAACCGCATGGGACTCGTGCTTTCGGATCTGAACGACGAGCAGAGGAAAGAGCTCGAGATCAAGAACGGCGTGCTGATCGAGGACATCACCGGCAGCGCGCGCGGCAACATCCAGCCCGGAGACGTGATTCTGGCGGTGATCAACAAGGGTGTGGCGATCGACGCCAAGAACGCGGAGCAGGTCAACGCCTTGATTGCGAAGCTCGAGAAGGGTGCGGCGATCACGCTGCTGCTCCGCCGCGGCGAACAGCAGTTCTATTCGAGCATCAAGGTCGGAAACGGCGATTAGCCGTTAAGCGCAGCCACCGCGTGCGCCTTACGCTTTTGACGCGCGCCTACTGCCATCTCTGCGACGAGATGCGCGACGCGCTGGAGCCTGTTGCGAGGGCCTCCGGGGCCACCGTCGAGGAAGTCGATGTCGACAGCCAGCCTGCGCTGGAGGCGCGCTGGGGCGAGCACGTCCCGGTGCTGCTCGCGGGAGAGCGAGAGCTCTGCCGTCACCGCCTCGACCGCGCCGCGCTGGAGGCTTATCTCGCCAGCGCGGCGCGCTGACGACAAATCGCCGCGCTCAAGTCCCGGCAGGCACTTCGGCCCTCATGCCGAAGCCGAGATACAGCGTCACCGCGGCAATGACCACGTGCAGGCATGTATCGGCAGTGTTGTTGGAGACAATTCCCAGCAGCGGCTGGTCTCCTGTGAAGAAGCCGAGCACCGCGACCAGCGCGTAGATCACGCCGAAGACCTGGAAGAAAGTCTTCGATGCCTTGTCGCTCATCATTCCGGCGATGATGGCGATGATCCCGGTGGCGAGATGCACGAGATTGTGCGCTCCGTTGACATCGAAAAATCCCAGCAGCTTGCCTCCGGGATTGAGTGGTGGAACCCAGCCGAGCACGCCGACGACGACGAAGATCACGCCGAAGATCACGGCAATTCTTTTTAGCGACATCGTTTCCTCCTCCTTGGCGAAGATGCGCGCGATGGGAATCGCGCGCTCGAACCCGGCCTCGTGAGCCAGCTGCAAACATGCGCTGTGTTTGTCATGCGGCCGGTTATACCTTCCGTGCAGCTTCAGCACGCCGGTACCGGCTGGTCGGTTGCGCGCTATTCTGCTCCGTCACAAGCGCTTCGCCAACCCGTGGCATCGCTGTCCGCACGGTCGATCGGTTTTCCGCTAAAATTCTGCATTTTCCGTGAGCGTGAGGCGGTTTGAGCAGGGCTTCGATACTGCCGCCGCACGCGCCCGCCGCAACAAGCGAAGTCGAACCGAGGGCACCGCTGCGGTGCCCTCCGCATTTTCATGCAGAACGTTCGCAACTTTTCGATCATCGCGCACATCGACCACGGCAAGTCGACGCTGGCCGACCGCTTCATCCAGCGCTGCGGCGGCCTCTCGGAGCGCGAGATGAGCGATCAGGTACTCGACTCGATGGAGCTCGAGCGCGAGCGCGGGATCACGATCAAGGCGCAGACGGCCGTCCTTTCCTACGCCGCTCGCGATGGCCGGACCTACAGCCTGCACCTGATCGACACGCCCGGCCACGTCGACTTCGCCTACGAGGTATCGCGCTCACTCGCCGCCTGCGAAGGCGCGCTGCTCGTGGTCGATGCATCGCAGGGGGTGGAGGCCCAGACGGTGGCGAATTGTTACACCGCCATCGAGCAGGGTGTCGAGGTCGTGCCGGTGCTCAACAAGATCGATCTGCCCTCCGCCGACCCCGAGCGCGTCATCGACGAGATCGAGGACATCATCGGCATTCACGCGAGCGACTCGGTGCGTGTGAGCGCCAAGACCGGAGAAGGCGTCGACGACGTGCTGGAAGCGGTGATCGCGCGGATTCCGCCGCCGCAGGGCGATCCAACTGCGCCGCTACAGGCGCTCATCATCGACTCGTGGTTCGACAACTACGTCGGCGTCGTGACGCTGGTGCGCGTGATGCAGGGCACTTTGCGACCCCGTGACCGTATCCTGCTCATGGCGACCGGCGCGGCGTACAACTGCGAGCAAGTGGGCGTGTTCACGCCGAAATCGGTCGCGCGTGAAGAGCTCTCGGCCGGCGATGTCGGCTTCGTCGTCGCGGGAATCAAGGAATTGAAGGCCGCACGCGTTGGCGACACGGTCACGCACGCTGCGCGTCCGGCCGTGGCGCCGCTGCCCGGATTCAAGGAAGTCAAGCCGCAGGTCTTCGCCGGCCTCTACCCGGTGGAAGCCAACCAGTACGAGGCCCTGCGCGATGCGCTGGAGAAGCTCAAGCTCAACGATGCATCGCTGCACTACGAGCCGGAAGTATCGCAGGCACTCGGGTTCGGTTTTCGCTGCGGGTTTCTGGGCCTGCTGCACATGGACATCGTGCAGGAGCGGCTCGAGCGCGAATACGACATGGCGCTAGTGACCACTGCTCCCACGGTCGTCTATCAGGTGCTGCTTCGCGACGGTACGATTCTCGACATCGAAAATCCGGCGAAGCTGCCCGACCTCTCGCGCGTGGCGGAAATCCGCGAGCCCATCATCACGGCGACCATCCTCGTGCCGCAGGACTATCTCGGGTCGGTGCTGACGCTGTGCACCGAGAAGCGAGGGGTGCAGAAGAACATGCAATACGTCGGACGGCAGGTGATGCTCTCCTACGAGCTGCCGCTGGCCGAGGTGGTCATGGACTTCTTCGACCGACTGAAGTCGGTGTCGCGCGGGTACGCGTCGTTCGACTACGACTTCCGCGAGTTTCGGGCAGCCGACGTCGTGAAGCTCGACATCCTCATCAACGGCGAGCGCGTGGACGCGCTCTCGGCGATGGTGCATCGTGCCAACGCGCAGTATCGTGGGCGCGATGTCGTCGCACGAATGCGCTCGCTCATCCCGCGCCAGATGTTCGACGTCGCGATACAGGCCGCGATCGGCGCGCAGATCATCGCCCGCGAGACCGTCAAGGCGATGCGCAAGAACGTGCTCGCCAAGTGCTACGGCGGCGACGTGACGCGCAAGAAGAAGCTGCTCGAGAAGCAGAAGGCCGGCAAGAAGCGCATGAAGGCCGTCGGCAGCGTCGAGATTCCGCAGGAAGCCTTCCTGGCCATCCTGCAGGTCGGAGAAAAACAGACAAGACCAACATGAACTTCGCCCTCATACTGTTTCTGCTCACCGCGCTCACCGGCGTGATCGCGCTCGCCGACAAGCTGTTCTTCGCGAGGCGCCGCAGCCCCGAAGCGGCCGAGGCATGGTGGATCGAGTACGCAAAGAGCTTCTTTCCGGTGCTGCTGATCGTGTTCCTGCTGCGCTCATTCCTCGCCGAGCCGTTCAAGATTCCGAGCTCGTCGATGCGGCCGACGCTGGAGGTCGGCGACTTCATCCTCGTCAACAAGTTCGCGTACGGCTTGCGGCTCCCGATCATCGAGAAAAAGATCGTTCCGATCGGCGAGCCGATGCGCGGCGACGTGATCGTGTTCCGCTATCCTGTCAATCCTTCGCAAGACTTCATCAAGCGGGTGATCGGGCTTCCCGGCGACGAGGTCGTGTACCGGGACAAGCAGCTCAGCGTGAACGGTGTCTCATGGCCGCAGAAGCCCGATGGTGCCTACGGCTATCTGGAAGGGCTGATGTATGTCACAACGGAACGGCTCAGCGAAAGCAACGGCAACCGCGAGTACGACATCGCGGAGGATCCGGCTCGGCAACCGGTGTACCCCCTCAACGTAAGGGCATTTCCCGGCAGAGAGAACTGCGTTTACAATGACCGCGGTTTTACCTGCAAGGTGCCACCTGGCCAGTACCTGATGATGGGCGACAACCGCGACAATAGCGACGATTCGCGCTACTGGGGGTTCGTTCCGGACGACCACATTCGCGGCAAGGCGTTTTTCATCTGGTTCAACTGGGACGACATCGCGAGCCTCGCGTTCAAGCGCGTCGGCAGCGGTATTCGCTGACGGAGGAAACATGCCCGGTCGCCACCGACAGTCCGGCATCTCGTTCATAGGCTTCCTCTTCGTTGCCGCGGTTGTGTTGGGGCTGGCGCTGCTCGGCTTCCGTGTTGCACCTTCGTACATCGAGTACTTCACCGTGGAAAAAGCCCTCCACCAGATGCTTGCGCAAGGAGCAGAGGGCCTCACCTTGGCCGAGGCACGCAGGAGCTTCGAGCGCAGAATAGATGCGGATTATGTCGAGTCGGTGCACGCATCGGACCTCGAGATGTCGAAGGAGGGCAACGTGATCACCTTCTCGGTGAGCTGGACGCAGACGCTGCACCTCTTCGGCAACGTCAGCCTGCTGCTGGACTTCAACGCGTCGGCGAGCAAGTAAGAAGGAAAGGCGCCACGCTCGGTCACACCTTTCGCCGTCCCGAACTGCTGCGCCTCGCGCTCACGCACCGCAGCTTTGCGGCCGAGCACAACGAACGGCTCGAATTCATCGGCGACGGCGTGCTCAACTGCGCGGTCGCGCTGATGCTCTATCGGCGCTTTCCGCAGCTTCCCGAGGGCGATCTGTCGCGGCTCCGCGCGAATCTCGTCAACCGCGAGACATTGCGCAGGCTCGCGCTGTCGCTCGACCTGGGTTCGTCGATCCGGCTCGGCGAGGGGGAGGTGAAGAGCGGAGGCGCGGCGCGTGCATCGATCCTCGCTGACGCGCTGGAGGCGGTGTTCGGCGCGATCCTGATCGACGGCGGTTTCGATGCCGCGTACCAGGCGATCGAGCGTGTGTACGCGGCCGAACTGGCCGGCGCCGATCCGCAGGTGCTGGGCAAGGATCCGAAGACGCGGCTTCAGGAGTGGCTCCAGGCACGCAAGCTTCCCGTGCCGGAATACGCGATCGTCTCGGTGCAGGGAGAAGCGCACCTGCAGACATTCGAAGTCGTCTGCCGCATCCCGGCGCTCAACATCGAAGCGGAAGGCTCGGGCATGAATCGTCGAGCCGCAGAGCAGGCGGCCGCCGCGCGCGCATATGAGCAGGCGACGCGAAGCTGAGACGCCCAAGGACGCGGCCTTCCGCTGCGGGCAGATCGCAGTGATCGGGCGTCCCAACGTGGGCAAGTCCACGCTTGTCAACGCGCTCGTCGGCGCGCGCATCAGCATCACCTCGAAGCGGCCACAAACGACGCGACATCGCATCCGGGGCATCCTGACCACGCGCGCTGCGCAGCTCGTCTTCGTCGATACGCCCGGGTTCCAGACCGAGCATCGCACCGCTTTGAACGAGCGCATGAACCGGGCAGTACGCGAGAGCCTCAACGATGTCGACGCCATCGTGCTTGTTTTGGAGCCGTCGCTTACGGATGGCGATCGCAGGGCACTCGATTTGCTGCCCGCGCGCGTACCGGTTGTCGTGGCGATCAACAAGGTCGATCGTCTGGCCGACAAGGCGCGTCTGCTGCCGCTCATCGCGGAGATCGCCGCGCTGCGCGACTTTGCGGGAGTCGTTCCGGTGAGCGCCGAGAAAGGCTGGCAGCTTGACCAGCTGGTGGCCGAATTGACGAAACTGATGCCCGCCGGACCCGCACTGTTCGCCGAAGACGATCTCACCGATCGCGACGAGCGTTTCCTCGCCGCCGAGTTCGTCCGCGAGAAGATTTTCCGCTTGCTCGGTGAAGAGGTTCCGTACGCAACTACGGTTTCGGTCGACCGCTTCATACAGGAAGGCTCGCTGCGGCGCATTTACGCCACGGTGCTCGTCGAGAAGGCGAGCCAACGCGCGATCCTCCTCGGCGAGGGCGGCAAGCGGATGAAGGACATCGCGAGCGCGGCGCGACGCGACATGGAACGGCTGTTCGGCGGCAAGGTTTTCCTCGAAGTTTGGGTGCGCGTGAAATCGGGCTGGGCCGACGACGAACGCGTGTTGGCCCGGCTCGGGTACTGAGGTCGTAATGCGTGGCAGGCACGAGCGGCAAGAGGACGAGCCGGCGTTCGTCCTGCACACGTATCCGTATCGCGAGACGAGCATCATCGTCGAGGCGTTAACCGCGACGCGCGGCCGGGTCGCACTCGTGGCGCGCGGCGCGCGCCGTCCGCGCTCCGACTTGCGCGGTGTGCTGCAATCCTTTCAGCCGCTCACGCTTTCGTGGACAGGCGCAGGCGAGCTGAAGACGCTTGCTCGAGCCGACTGGCGCGGGGGACTGCCCCTGGTCACGGGCTCAGCGTTACTCTGCGGCTTCTATCTCAACGAGCTGCTCCTGAAACTCGTCCCGCGCGAAGACGCGCATCCGCGCCTGTTCGAGAACTACGAGACGGCTCTGAGAGAGCTTGCGTCGGGCGCCGAACAGGCGCCGGTGTTGCGGCGCTTCGAGCTCAGGCTCCTTGCCGAGCTGGGTTATGCGATGTCGCTCACCCATGAGGCGGACACGGGGCGGCCGATCGATCCGGACGCGCGGTACCATTATGCGTTCGAGCGCGGGCCGCGCGTGAGCGCGGCGGAGCCCGGGCGGCGCTATCCGGAGGTGCGTGGAGCAACACTGCTCGCCTTGGCGCAGCACGACTTCAGCGCGCCCGAGGCAGCCGCGGAAGCGAAGCGACTGATGCGCGAGGTGCTCGACTATTATCTCGAGCGCCGCGCGATTGCCAGCCGCCGAGTAGTGCGCGATCTGCAGGCGCTGGAGGAGGGGGACGATGATCCGAAGGACCAAAGCGAAGGCAAGTGAGCGATGATCGAACTTGGCGTCAATATCGATCACGTCGCTACGCTGAGGCAGGCGCGGCGAACCTACGAGCCCGATCCGGTTTGGGCCGCCGTCGAAGCGCATCTGGGCGGGGCCGACGGGATCACCGTGCACCTGCGCGAAGACCGCCGCCACATTCAGGACGAGGATGTCCGGCGGTTGCGCCAGCTGGTGCACATCAAGCTCAATCTCGAGATGGCGCCTACCGACGAGATGGTCGCCATCGCCTCCGCGCTCAAGCCGGAGATGGCCATGCTCGTTCCGGAAGGACGCGAGGAGATCACTACCGAAGGCGGTCTCGACATCGCAGGACAGGAGGCGAGGCTCAAGTCAGTGGTCGCGCGACTAGCGCAAGCGGGCATCGTCACCAGCGTCTTCATCGATGCTGATATGCGACAAGTCGAAGCTGCGGCGCGCATCGGTGCGCGAGTCTGCGAGATCCATACCGGTCCTTATGCGCACGCTTTTCATGCCAAGGGACGCGACCCGGAAAGCCCGGCAGTGGTGGCCGAGCTGGGCAGGATCCGCGAAGCCGGCGCGGCGGTGATCGCGCGAGGCATGCGCTTCAACGCCGGGCACGCGCTCAACTACTTCAACGTGCAGCCCGTCGCTGCGCTCCCCGGGGTGCGCGAGCTGCACATCGGGCACGCGATCGTGAGCCGCGCGGTGTTCGCGGGCCTGCGCGAAGCGGTGCGGCAGATGAAGGCGCTGATTCGCGAGGCCGCGGGATGATTGGTCAGTGCGGGGCGTCGCATCGGCTCGGCGCTGTGGCGCAATTCGGTCGTCGAGCGTGTCCCGATTTGCGGCGGCGACTCAACCCACGAGTCGCCGCGCACAAATCACCCGCTTACGACGACGACTGCGCCATATCGTGCCTTCGCTCGCCACAGCGCGCCGCGCAGGGCCGCAACGAGCCAACGCCGCGCATCGCGCCATGAGCGCCACAGCCTTTCCGCGCGGCCCATTGATGTTGGATGTGTCGGGGCTCGAGCTTACCGCCATCGAGCGCGAGAGGCTGGCGCATCCGCTCGTCGGCGGCGTGATTCTCTTCGCCCGCAATTACGAGTCGCCGGCGCAGCTCAGGGCGTTGACCACGGCGATTCGTTCGCTGCGCGATCCACCGCTCCTTGTCTCCGTCGATCATGAGGGCGGGCGAGTGCAACGTTTCCGCGATGGCTTCACCGCGATCGCGCCGATGCGCACGCTCGGCGCGCGGTGGGATCGCGATGTCGCGGCGGCCACCGCCGAAGCGAAGAGAGTTGGCGCCACGATCGCGTTCGAGCTGGGAGCTCATGGCGTCGACTTCAGCTTCGCGCCGGTCCTGGATCTCGACTACGGCGCGAGCAGCGTGATCGGCGATCGAGCGCTGCATCGCAATCCGAACGCGGTCGCGCATCTTGCCGCCGCGCTCTGCGAAGGTCTGCGTGCGGGCGGCATGGCGGCGGTGGCGAAGCATTTTCCCGGCCATGGATTCATCGCCGCGGACTCGCACGCCGAGACGCCGGTCGACGAGCGGCCGCTTGCCGCGCTGGAGAAGGATGATCTCGTTCCGTTCGCTGTTCTCGTGCGCCACGGCATCCAGGGCGTGATGCCGGCGCATGTGATCTATCCCGCGGTCGATGCGCAGCCGGCGGGCTACTCGACGAAGTGGTTGCAGGATGTCTTGCGCAAGAGGCTTGGATTCGACGGGCTCATCTTCAGCGACGACCTATCGATGGGCGGCGCAAAGATCGCGGGGAGCATTGCCGCACGGGCGGAGGCGGCTTGTGCTGCGGGTTGCGACATGGTCCTCTTGTGCAACGATCCGGCGGGCTGGGACGAGCTGTTTTCGCAATGGCGACCCGCCGCTTCGCCCGATCTCGCGCGGCGCAGCGCCGCGATGGCTCGGCGCAGAACGTAGCGCAGCAGTTCTGCGAGTTCTACTAGTACGGATGCGGCCATCGGCCGCCCAGGTGCCGGGTCAACTCCTCGGCAACGTGCGCAACCACGGGACCGAGGTGCCGGATCCGCTCGTCGATCAGCCGCGAAGAAGGTCCTGCGACGGATATCGCGCCGAGCGCCTCGGCGTGCTCGTCGTAAATCGCGGCGCCGACGCAGCGCGTTGAACGCGCGTGCTCTTCGTCGTCGAAGGAATAGCCGCGTTGTCGGATGACGCGCAGCGCCGCCCACATCGTTTCCGTGGCGACGATGGTGTTCTCGGTGATGCGCGGCAGGCCTCTCACCTTGAGAATGGCGTCGACCTGCTCGTCGGGCAGCGCTGCGAAGAGCGCTTTGCCCACGCCCGATGCGTGCAGCGGGACGCGGCTGCCGAGGCGCACCAGCGTGCGCATCATCTCATGGCATTGCACCTGGGCGACGAACACCGCCTCGGTGCCATCGAGAATCGCGAGGTTCGCCGTCTCGCCCGCCTGCTCCATGAGCCGGTGCATGTAGGCGTGGCTCTGCGCGATGAAGTCGCGATTGGAGAGGAAGGTCGTTCCTACTCGGAACGCCTGCAAGCCAACGTACCACAACCCGAGATCGCCGGCCTGGTAGACGTAGCCCATTCTTTCGAGCGTGGAGAGCAGGCGATGCGTGGTGGAGGCGGGCAGCTGCGCGCGGTGTGCGAGATCGGTAAGCGTCAGACCGCCATCGCTCTTCGCGAGCGCTTCTAGGATCGACAGACCACGCGTGAGGCTTTGCACCTGACCAATCGGCGCACCGGGCTTGGCCGGAATGCGGCCGCGTCGCGGCGGAGTGGCGAAGCGATGAGGCATTCGAGGAGCGTTCAGCGAATCACTCCTGAGCTTAGCTTGAGATGCGGCGTCACCGCAAACGTCTCGCCGGCTATATCAACCCTGTAACGCACAGCGAGCCATGCCTCGTCGCTCAGCACGCGATCGGAGCGCGCGTAGCCCATCGCGATGGCACGACCGAACTTGCGGCTGTACCCGGCGGAGGTCAGCTCGCCGACGTTGCGGCCGTCCATGAGGATCGGCTCGCCGCCCCAGGCAAACGCCTTCGGATCGTCGAAGCTGAAAGCGAGGAGCCGCTTCGACAGTCCTCGTGAACGCTGCTGCAGCAGTGCGTCCCGTCCGATGAAGCTGGCTGCTTTCTCGAGCTCCACCGCATAGCCCAGCCCGGCTTCCCACGGCGTATCGTCTGGCGAAAGCTCGGCACCCCAGGCGCGGCGTCCCGCTTCGATGCGCAGCGCGTCGATCGTGTAGTAGCCGGCGTCCTTCAAGCCGAAAGCCTCGGCCACGCTCCAGAGCGCGTCGTAGAGCGTGACGCACTGGTCGGTCGGAACGTAGAGCTCGTAGCCTGGACCGCCGACGTAGCTCATGCGCGCCGCGCGAACGCGCGCGTAGCCGACGTCGATTTCCTTCGTCCACGAGAACGGCATGCCCGACTTGGTCAGATCGTCCGGCGAAAGCCGCGCGAGAAGCGCGTCCGCCTTTGGGCCCATGACCGAGATCACGCACCACGCCGCGCTTACGTCGACGAGCGCTGCGAATTCATCCTCAGCGACGTGGCGGTTGATCCAGTCGGCGTCACGCGTCGCTTGCGCGGATCCTGTGAGAATGAAAAAGCTGTCGGCAGAAAGCCGCGTGATGGTAAGGTCGCTCTCGAAACCGCCGCGGGTATTGAGCATCGCCGTGTACACCATGCGCCCGACGGGCACGTCGATTTCGTTGGCGCAAAGCCGTTGCAGCAGCGCGAGCGCGTCGCGGCCCTTCAGCACGAATTTCGCGAACGAAGTCTGGTCGAACACGACGACATCCTCGCGGCAGGCGCGCTGCTCCTCGAGGACGTAGGGCAGCCATCCCGGCGCATCGAGCGTTGGTTTCGGCTCTTGCGCGCCGTCCTGCAAGAAATAATTCGCGCGCTCCCAAGCGAGCTTGCTGCCGAATACCGCTCCCTTCGCCTTCAGCCGGTCATAAAGCGGCGAGCGGCGCAGCGGTCGTGCGCTCTGCAATTCCTCGCGCGGCCAGCGCATGGCGTAGTGCAATCCGAGCGTCTCGGCGGTCCGGTCGAACAAATGCTTCCGGTTCGCGTGGAGCGGCGCGAAGCGCCGTATGTCGACGTCCCACAGATCGATGGGCACTTCGCCGCCGGCGATCCATTCAGCGATGAGCTTGCCGGCGCCGCCGGCGTTGGCGATGCCGGCGGAGTTAAAGCCGGCGCATACGAAATGGCCGCGGACTTCCGGCGACTCGCCGAGGACGAAGTTGCCGTCGACCGTGAAGCTCTCCGGGCCGTTGAGGAGCATCTTCACTTCGGCCGTTTCGAGACAGGGCGTGCGATGCACGGCGTTCTTCATCAGGATCTCGAAGTGATCCCAGTCTTCCGGCAGCAGCTGGAACTCGAATCGCTCCGGAATCCGCGCGACGTCCCAAGGCTTCGCGACCGGCTCGAATCCCCCCATTACGAGGCCGCCGACTTCTTCCTTGTAGTAGATGTAGCCGTCGGGATCGCGCATGACCGGCAGGTCGGGATGAACGCCGGGGATTGGCTTCGTCACCAGATAGAAATGCTCGGCGGAAAAGAGCGGCACGTTGACGCCACCGAGCGCTCCGAGCTCGCGCGCCCACTGACCTGCGCAGTTGACCACGATCTCGCAGCGCATTCGGCCTTCGCCCTCGGGCATGCGATAGCGAAGTCCCGCGACGCGGCCGCGCTCGAAATCGAAGCCGGTTACCTGGCAGCCCTCGATGATGCGCGCTCCGCGCATCCGCGCGCCGCGTGCAAGCGATTGCGTGAGATCGGTCGGATTCGCCTTGCCGTCGCCGGGGATCCATACCGCGCCGCAAAGATCGTCGGTGCGCATCAGAGGCCAGATGCGACCAGCTTCCGCTGGAGTGACGAACTCGAATTCGATGCCGAAGCTCTTCGCGCGCGCCATCTGACGCTTCAGCAGCTTCAATCGCTCCGGCGTCTTCGCGACATTGAGGCTGCCGCAGCGCTTCCAGCCGGTGGCGAGACCAGTCTCCGCTTCGAGCGTCGAATAGAGCTCGATGCCGTAGCGGCTCATGCGGGTGGCGTTGCGCGTCGCACGGAGCTGTCCGACAAGTCCCGCCGCGTGCCAGGTTGTGCCGCAGGTGAGGTTGCCCTGCTCGAGCAGGACGACGTCGGTGATGCCGAGGTTCGTCAGGTGATAGGCGGTCGACGCACCCGCGATGCCGCCGCCGATGACGACGACCTGCGCTGCATCGGGAATGCTAGTCATCCTGAGCGAAGCGAAGGATCCGCTGCTGCCGCCTTGACGAATGCGGCTAACCCAGCTTCAACGCCACGATGCCGGCGACGACAGTGGCTGCACCGGCGAGCCGCGGCAGACCAAAGCCTTCCTTGAGCCATAGTGAACCCATCAAGGCCGCGAACAGCACCGAAGTCTCGCGCAGCGCCGCGACGGCCGCGACGGGCGCTCGGGTCATCGCCCACAGCACGATGCCGTACGCGGCCAGGCTGCACGCACCGCCGATCAGTCCGCGCTGCGCGCCCGCGCGCACATAGCGAACCGCAGCCTGGCCTCCTCGCGCGAACACCCAGGCGAGAAAGGGCAAACCCTCGAGAAAGATGAGCCAGGAAACGTAGGCCGCCGGGTTGCCGGAGACGCGCGCGCCCGATGCATCGACCAGCGTGTAGAGTGCGATCAATCCGGCGTTTGCGAATGCCCAATATGCAGCGCTCGGCGGGTGCTTGCGCAGTCCGCCGCGACCCGTGCCTACGAAAGCGATGCTGAGAATCCCCAGCGAGATGAGCACGATGCCGATCGCCATCGGCGCGGTAGGCAGCTCGGCAAGGAAAATGATGCCCAGCAGGGAGACGATCAACGGCGCGCTCCCGCGCATCAGCGGATAGGCGAAGGAGAGATCGCCGGTTCGATAGGCCTGCGCCAGAGTGAGGTAATAGCCGAAGTGGATTACAGCCGAGGCGGCCATGTAAGGCCACGCCGCGCTCGCCGGCACGCCGATGAAGGGAGCCACCGCGCAGCCCCATATCGACGAGCCGGCCACGACAGTCGCCGTGTCGAGCAGCGCGTCGCCGCCGGGAGCGGACTTGAGCAGCGCGTTCCAGCCGGCATGCAACAGCCCGGCGCCGAGCACCGCCAGCGTGATACCGAGGGTCAGCTCCACGGCGCCGGCTCGGCAGGATGCCCGAGGCTAGACACTATGCCGGGTGCGAGTGTGCTTCCAGGTTTCTTCGGTCGCAGCGTCGTTCGGCGCCGCGGGCTCGCCGGCGACCCCGGGCGCTTCCTTGAGCCGCGTCTTTGCGAGAACGCCTGCCTGCTCGAGAATCGGATAGGCGATCGAGCAGATATGCGAGTTGATGCGTTTCAGGTCGCTGATGAGATCGAGATGCAGCGAAGACGTCTCGATGCTCTGCTGCGTGTTGCTGGTTAGCCGCGCGATGTGCGAGTCGGCGTAGGAGCGCTCGAGGTCGCGGAAGAGTACCTTCTCGGCGAGGAGCTGCTGCGCGCTCTTCAAGTCGCCGTGCAGAAAGACGCTCATGGCAAGCCGCAAGTTCGCCACCAGCCGCGCATGCAAATCGCAGATCTCCTGCATGCCTGCGTCGGAGAAGCTGCGTCCCTTGTCGATCTTCTTGTCCTCAAGGTCGGTGATGATGCGCTCGATGATGTCGCCGACCTGCTCCATGTTGATGGTGAAGAAAACGATGTCGGCCCAGCGCCGTCCCTCCTTTTCCTCCAACGCCTCGCGGCTGACCTGGGTTAGATAGAGCTTGATCGCGGTGTAAAGATCGTCCACCACGTCATCCATCTTGCGGAAGCGCTGAGCCAGCACCCGGTCGTTGGTCTTGAGCACCGTGAGCATGCCCACCAGCATCTGCTCGATGACATCGCCCAAGCGGATCGCCTCGCGCGCCGCGTTGCCGATCGCGAGCGCCGGCGTCGCGAGCGCGGAGGGATCGAGGTAACGCGGTTTCGACGGATCGTCGTGGTCCGGCTTGGCTGGCATTACATGCGTTGCGAGGCGCGCGATCGGCTCGGTCAGGAAGACGAAAGCCACCGCGATCGCCACGTTGAACAGCAGGTGAAAATGCACCACGATGCGATTCGCCGCCGGATCGATCCCCGCGAGAAGCGTTTCCGATTGAGCGAGGAACGGCGCGAAGGCGAGACAGCCGATCAGGCGGAACAGGAAGTTGCCGAGCGTCACGCGCCGCGCTTCGGGCGAGGAGGGCAGCGTGTTCATCATCGCGAGCACGCCGCTGCCGAGGTTGGCGCCCAGCACGAGCGCCATCGCTACGTGAAGGCCAATGACTTTCGACGCGGCCAGTGCGGCGGTCAGCAGCACCACGGCGAGGCTCGAGAAGGAGAGAACGGTGAACACTGCGCCGACCAGCATGTCGAGAACGACGTCGCCGGTCAGTGAGCCGAAGATCGCCTGCACGCCCGCGCCCTGTGTCAGCGGTTTCGCGGATTGCACGATCCACTGCAGCGCCATGATGATGAGCCCGAATCCGATCAGGATGCGGCCGAGGCGTCCGATGCGGCTGTTCTCACGCCGCAGGAACAGCACCACCCCCGTGAAGATGAGGAATGGCCACAGCCAGGCCAGCTCGAAGGAGAACACCAGGACCATGAGCGCGGTCCCGACGTCCGCGCCGAGCATCACCGATAGCGCGGGCGCTGTCGCGATCAATCCCTGGCCGACGAACGATGCGACGATCATCGCCGTCGCGGTGCTGCTCTGAAGGAGCGCGGTGACGGAAAGGCCGGCGCCAAAGGCGGCGAAGCGGTTCGACACGCTCTGCCGAAGCACGCGCCGCAGGTCGCCGCCGAACAGGCGCAGGATGTCGGTGCGCACGATGTAGGTTCCCCAAACGAGGAGCGCCACGCCGGCGAGCAGGTTGAGCAGCACTTGCATTCGCTAGCCCTTCGCGCGTTCCACGGCCGTGAGCGCCGCGTCGATGATGTCGAAGGCATGTTCGAGGTCGTCGTCTCCGATGACGAGCGGCGGCGAGAGCGTGAGCACGTTGCGCTGTCCGACCTTGAATGAGAGCCCGCGCGAAAGACACTCGTACATCACCTGCTCGGCTTCGTGAGCCGCGGGGCGGCCGTCGCGCTCGAGCTCGATCGCGAGCAAGAGCCCGAGGCCGCGCACGTCGGCCACGAGCGGGTGTCTTTGCTCGAGCGAGCGCATCCGCTCAAGCGCCCGCACGCCGAGCGTACGCGAACGATCGAACAGGCGCTCCTCCTCGATTACCTCCAGGGTCGCGAGGCCCGCGGCGCAGCCGACCGGGCTTTTCTCATGCGTGTAGTGGCCGAGCGCACGGTCGCCTGCAACGTCAAAGTCCTTGCGGGCGATCAGCGCAGCGAGCGGAAAGACGCCGCCGCCGAGTCCCTTCCCGAGCACGACCATGTCGGGAACGATCCCGTAGTGCTCGAAAGCGAACATCCGTCCGGTGCGCCCGAGGCAGATCGGAACCTCGTCGAGGATTAGGAGCGCCCCGTGCCGGTCGCATGCCTCGCGCACGATGCGGTAATACTCCGGCGGCGGAATCTGCACGTCGGTCGAGCGCACCGTCTCGATAATGACCGCGCCGATGTCTTCTTCCTTGGCGAGCACGTACTCGAGATATTCGGCGCAGCGCAGATTGCAGGCGCCCCCGCAGCCGAAGCTGCAGTCGCGCGGGTCGCAGGGCTGAGCGTGCTCGGTCCCGGGCATCAGCGGCCCGGCGTCCTTGCGGAACACCGCCTCGCCGCCGATCGAGATCGCGTCGAGCGAGGCGCCGTGAAAGCTGTCCCAAAGCGAGAGCGTCTTGTGCCGGCCGGTCACCACGCGCGCTAGCTTGAGCGCCATCCCGATGGCCAGCGTACCGGCGGGCGCGAAGAGAACCTTGCCGAGAGGATCGGGTGCGAGTCGCGCGAGCTTCGCCGCCAGCTCGATCGCGGCGGCGTTGGTGAAGCGGCGCGGCGAGAAAGGCAGCGCGTCGAGCGCGCTTTTTACCGCCGCGATGACGCGAGGATGCCGATAGCCGACCTGATGGACGTTGTTGCCGTGGAAGTCCATGATGCGCCGGCCCTCGATGTCCTCGAGCCAGATGCCGTCGCAGGATCTGAGCGCATCGAAGCACGGCGTGGACAGTGATTGATGCAGGAAATGCTCGCTGTCGGCATCGAGCAGCGCGCGCGTCGCGGCGCCGACGTGCTTCGCTTCCCACGCACGGCGCAGCGGCGACTGGTTGACGTCACCTTCGGAGGCGAGGTTGGCGGCTTCCGTGCGCATGGCCGCATTGTAGCGCTTCGCCCTCAGCGGCTGCGCTGGGAGGCTCGAGCCTGCCGCATGCGCTCGCGGCTGCCCATCACGTGATCGTGGAGCGCCTTGCCTGCGCCGGCTGCATTCCCCGAAGCGATCTTCGCGACGATGTCGCGATGCTCGCGCGTGAACTGCGGCAGCGCTCCGCGCTGCGCGAGCGTCTGCCGCCGGTAGAGACTGAGCTCGTTGACCAGCCGCCGGTACGTCGCAAGAAGCTTCGCGTTGCCGGCGAACGCGACCAGCCGGTCGTGGAACTCCAGATTGAGCGCGTGCCAGGCGTCTGCGTCGCGCTTCGCCGCCGCGCGCTCCATGCGCTCGACGATCGCCTTGAGCTCCTTGACCTGCTCCGCGCTCGCGGTGTGCGCGACGCGGCGCCCGACCCAGTCGTCGAGAGCGGCACGCAGCTCGTAGATCTCCTCGGCCTCCTCGACGCTTACCTGGCGCACGAACACGCCGCGATTCTTCTCCTGGCGCACGAGCCCGGATTCCTCGAGCGCGCGGAACGCCTCGCGGACTGGACCTCGGGACACGCCCAGACGCTCGGCCACCGCAACTTCGTTGAGCTTGGCGCCGACCGAGAGCTCGCCGGCAAGGATCATGCGCTCGATCTCCTTCTGCACCAGGGTCGGCAGCGAATTCGAACGCAGGATGGCGATCGTCGCCGCGGGCGCCTGGTCGGGGAGCAGCTTGAGCGCGCGATGGGGCACGGTGGCCGGTCAAACGTTACGGCTTCTCGCCGCGACGGATGCGCTCCTGAATGTCGTCGATGCACGGCATCAGTTCGGTGATGGTATCGACGACGTAATGCGCGCCGCATTGGCGCATGCGGGCGTGCGCGCGGGTTCGCTTCTCGCCCTTTTCCTTCTCCGGAAGCGCCTGCCATTCTGCGAGCGGCATGCCCACTTCGTTGCCGCTGACGGCAAGCCCAACGGTCCACATCCCCGCGTTGAGTCCTTCTTCGACGCCCGGGATCGTATCGTCAACCTTGACGCAGGACTGAACGGTCGTGACGCCGAGGTTCATCGCGTTCTGCAGGCACATGTAGGGGTAGGGCCGGCCGGCGGGGACTTGCGATGCGCACACCGTGGAGTCGGGTTCGTAACCCTGGCGCTTGGCGTCGTCGCGGTTGATCAGCATCATTTCGGTGGTGTAGCCGGTGGTCGAGCCGATCTTGGCGCCGCGACGGCGAATTTCCGCCACGACCTCGAGCGTGCCCGGGATCAGTTGCGAATATTCCGAGAGGCAGGCGAGCTGAAGCGGGACGAAGTCGGCGAACATGGCCTCGACGTCGTCCTCATTCGGCAGGCGGCCGTGGGCTTCCTGCCAGCGCGCGCGTACCGAATCGAGTTGCGAGATCTTGCGGATATGCACCTTCTTGTGCGCGCCCATCGGTGCACGCGCTTCGTCGATCGTGATCGGCACGCGCTTGCGGTCGAAGATCTGCCGGAACACGACGGCCGGGGCCATGCAGCCGAAGTCCATGGTGGTGCCGGCCCAGTCGAGAAGCACGGCCTCGATGGGGCCGCGGTAGCTGCGGGCGTAGGAGAAAGTCATGACCGGTTTCCTTGAGAAGTAGGTTGGATTGCAGATTGTAGACAATATACAAGAACCGGACAAGCTCGTCAACCGGCGCGGCCGACGCAATCCTGCAATCTCGCCTTGCTATCGTTTCGAAGGCGCGGAGAGAGCGCTCATGACTGCGACGAGGCCTGTGGCGCACGAGCGTCGCGATTGCCTGCGGCAGGTGTTGGGCGTAGCATCTCGCGCGGGGCAAGTCGACGTACTCACCATACGGGAGAGGACCATGCAATCCGCAATGTGCAAGGGATGGACGCGTCTCGCCGCGGCGGCGCTGGTGGCGCTGCTGTCGTGGCCGGCCGCCGCGCAGAAGACCGAGCTTCTGGTCTACACGGCGCTCGAGACCGATCAGATCAAGGCGTATGAAGAGGCGTTCTACAGGGCCTATCCGGACATTTCCATCAAATGGGTCCGGGACTCGACCGGCATCATCACTGCCAAAGTGCTGGCGGAGAAGGCGAATCCGCAGGCCGATCTGGTGATCGGCACGTCTGCGTCGAGCATGGCGGTGTTCGCCAACGAGGGACTGCTGCAGCCGTACGCGCCCAAAGGGCTGGATAAGCTCGCACCGCAATACGTCGATCCCAGCAAGCCGCCGCTCTGGGTAGGCATGGACGTCTACGGCGCGGCGATCTGTTTCAACACGGTCGAGGCGGCGAAGCAGGGTTTACCGCGGCCGGCGTCGTGGAAAGACCTGACGAAGCCGGTGTACAAAGGGAAGATCGTGATGCCGAACCCGGCCTCGTCGGGTACCGGCTTCCTCGATGTCGCGGGGTGGCTGCAGATGTGGGGCGAGGCGGACGCCTGGAAGTTCATGGATGCGCTGCACGAGAACATCGCGCTCTACACCCACTCCGGATCGCAGCCTTGCAAGCAGGCGGGCGCCGGCGAGTTTCCGATCGGCATCTCGTTCGAGTATCGCGCCATGGAGACCAAGAAGTCCGGTGCGCCGGTCGACATCATCTTCCCGAGCGAGGGGCTGGGCTGGGACCTCGAAGCTTCCGGGATCATGAAAACCAGCAAGAAGGTCGAGGCCGCGCGCAAGCTGATGGACTGGCTCGCTACGCCGGAAGCGATGGCGCTGTTCTCCAAGAACTTCGCCGTAACCGCCATTCCCGGCACCGCCAAGCCGCTCGAATTCATTCCGGCCGACTATGAGAAGCGGCTGATCAAGAATGACTTTGCGTGGGAGGCGAAGAACCGCGAAAAGATCCTCGCCGAGTGGACGAAGCGCTACGACTCGAAGTCGGCGCCGAAGAAGTAGTCCGCCGGTGGCGTGCGCCGCCGTGCCCGGCGGCGCACGCATTACGTTTGGCTGAGTCGTGACCGCGCCCGCGCGTCCTTCCGACGAGTCCTATCTCAGGCTCACCGGCGTCACCAAGCGCTTCGGCAAATTCACCGCGCTCTCGAACATCGCGCTCACGGTGGAGCGCGGCAGGCTCGTTACCTTCCTCGGTCCGTCGGGCTGCGGCAAAACGACGCTCCTCAGGATCATCGCGGGACTGGAGACGCAGGACGAAGGCGCGATCGTGCAGGGCGGGCGCGACATCTCGCGGCTGCCCGCAACGCAGCGCGACTACGGCATCGTGTTCCAGTCGTACGCGCTGTTTCCGAACCTCACCATCTTCGCCAACGTTGCCTACGGCCTGGTCAACCGGCGCAAGGGTCAGGACGAGATCCGCCGCCGCGTCGGCGAGCTGCTGAAGCTCGTAGGATTGCCGGACGCGGGAAGCAGGTATCCGGGCCAGCTCTCGGGCGGCCAGCAGCAGCGCATCGCGCTCGCGCGCGCGCTTGCCACCGCGCCGGGACTCCTGCTCCTCGACGAGCCGCTCTCCGCGCTCGACGCGATCGAGCGGGTGCGGCTGCGCGGCGAGATCCGCGCGCTGCAGCAGAGGTTGGGCGTGACCACGATCATGGTGACCCACGACCAGGAAGAGGCGCTCTCCATGGCCGACCACATCGTGGTCATGAATCAGGGGATGATCGAGCAGGTCGGCACGCCGCAACAGATCTATCGTGATCCCGCGAGCGCGTTTGTGGCCGACTTCGTGGGCAAGGTCAACGTGCTGTCCGCGGTCGCGGAGGGAGGAGGGCGCTTTCGCATCGGTCAGCTCGTCGTGAACGGTGCGATCGGGATGGAAGAGATCGCGCCCGGCACGCGAGTGAAGCTCTATCTGCGTCCGGAGGACGTCTTGATCGACGGTGCGCTAGGCAGCCAGTCCAATGCCGCATCGGGCAAGGTCGCCAAGGTCGAGTTCCTCGGCGCGTTCTGCCTCGTGAGCGTGACGCTCGCCGGCGCGGAGGAGCAGCCGCTCCTAGTAAGCATTTCGCGCCACGCGCACGACGAGATGAATCTCGCGGTCGGCGCTCTGTTGCAGATCGGGCTGCCGCACGACTGCATGCGCTTGCTGAGCTGAATGGCGACTGTCGCTGCGCCGCCGTCCTCGCTCCAGCGCGTCAGGCTGCGCGCGGACCGCAACGCTAGGCTCGCGCAAGCCTTGTTGCTTGCAGCGTGCGCGCTGCTCACGGTGTTCCTGCTCGCTCCGCTGGCGATGATCCTCGTGAAGAGCACCGAGGACAAGAGCGGAGCCTTTGTTGGACTGCAGCTCTTCCGCGAGTACGCAACGAATCCGGCGTTGCTCGAATCCGCGTTCAACACGATCTGGGTGGCCGCGACCGTCACCGTGATCACGGTGCCGCTCGCCTTCGCGTTTGCCTATGCCCTCACGCGAAGCTGCACGCCGTGGAAGGGCGCGTTCCGCCTGATCGCGCTGGTGCCGATACTGTCGCCGTCCATGCTGGCGGCGATCTCCTTCATCCAGTGGTTCGGCAACCAGGGCGCGCTCAAGAGCTGGCTCTTCGGGCATCAGGTCTACGGGCCGATCGGCATCATCATCAGCGCCGTTTACGCGATCTTTCCGCACGCGCTGATGATCGTGCTGACCTCGCTTCTGCTCGCCGACGGCCGCCTGTACGAAGCGGCGGAATCCCTCGGCACCTCGCGGCTCAGGAAGTTCCTCACCATCACTCTGCCGGGCGCGCGCTACGGCATCGTAAGCGCGGCGATGGTCGTCTTCTCGTACACCGTGAGCGACTTCGGTATTCCCAAGGTGATCGGGGGCAATTTCAACGTGCTGGCGATCGACATCTTCAAGCAGGTGATCGGACAGCAGAATTTCAATCGCGGTGCGGTGGTGAGCCTGGTGCTCCTGGCGCCGGTGGTGCTCGCCTTCCTCGTCGAATGGTGGATGCAGGGACGACAGCAGTCGCAGTTCTCCGCGCGCGCGGTACCCTATGTGCCGCGGCCGAGCCGCGCCTTCGATGCGGCGATGTTCGCCTACTGCGCGCTCGTCTGCACGGTTCTGCTCGCGGTACTCGGCATGGCGGTATACACCTCGTTCATCAAGCTTTGGCCGTACGACCTTCACTTCAGTCTGCGGCACTATATTTTCGGGCTGATCGACGGCGGTGTGATCGAGTCGTACTTCAATAGTCTGGAAATGGCGCTCGTCACGGCGGCGCTCGGGACCGCGATGGTGTTCGGGACGGCCTACCTGCTCGAGAAAACGCGCGGAATGCCCCTCGTGCGTACGGCGATCCGGTTTCTCGCCACGATCCCGATGGCGGTGCCGGGAATGGTGCTCGGTCTCGGCTACATCTTCTTCTTCAACCATCCCGACAACCCACTGCACGTCATGTACGGCGGGATGCTGATCCTGTCGATCTCGACCATCGTCCACTATTACACTTCGAGCCATCTCACCGCGGTCACGGCGCTGAAGTCGCTCGACAACGAATTCGAAGCGGTATCGGCGTCCCTCAAGGTGCCGTTCTACAAGACTTTCGTGCGCGTGACAGTGCCGGTGTGCTTGCCCGCGATCCTCGACATCGCGCGCTATCTGTTCATCAACGCGATGGTGACGATCTCGGGGGTGGTGTTCCTCTATTCACCGGACACCAAGGTCGCCTCGATCGCGATCATCAACCTGGACGAGGCGGGCGAGATCGGTCCCGCCGCTGCGATGAGCACGCTGATCGTCGCCACTTCAGCGTTGATCTGCCTCGTCTACGCCGTCGTTACGCGATGGCTGCTGGCGCGCACTCAGGCGTGGCGGCGGCCTGCCGCGACCTGACTCATTCGACAACGACACGCGATGAGCGAAACCGACCGCGATCCGATTCTGCTGACGCCCGGTCCGTTGACGACCTCGCTCGCCACGAAGACGGCGATGTTGCGCGACTGGGGCTCCTGGGACAGCAAGTTCAACGCCGTGACCACGCGCGTGCGCGAGCGCCTGACCGCGATCATCAACGCTCAGGAGACGCACGTCTGCGTCCCGATGCAGGGAAGCGGAACGTTCTCCATCGAGGCTGCGGTGAACACGCTGATCCCGCGCGACGGGCATATGCTCGTGCTCATCAACGGCGCCTACGGCAAACGGATGGCGAAGCTCACCGAGATGATGGGCCGCAAGCTCTCGACCTTCGAGACAGCCGAAGATACGCCGACGACCTCGCACGACGTGGCCCGGCTTCTCGATCGCGACGCGTCGGTAACGCACGTGGGGCTGATCCATTGCGAAACTTCGACCGGGATTCTCAATCCGCTGCCGGAGATCGCGGAAGTGGTCGCGCAACGCAAGAAGGGTCTCATCGTCGACGCGATGTCGAGCTTCGGCGCGATCGACATCGACGCGCGCAGGATTCCGTTCGATGCGCTGGTTGCCGCGTCGGGCAAGTGCATCGAAGGACCGCCGGGGATGGGATTCGTGTTCGTCCGCAAAAGCGTGCTCGAGCGCTGCGCGGGACGCTCGACCTCGCTCTCGCTCGATCTCCACGATCAATGGACCTATATGGAGCGCACGATGCAGTGGCGCTACACGCCTCCGACGCATGTCGTGGTCGCGCTCGATGCGGCGCTCGAACAATACGTCGCCGCCGGCGGCCAGCCGGCACGATACGGGCGCTATCGCGCCAATTACGAAACTCTGGTTGCCGGGATGAGCGAGCTCGGGTTCCGCGCTTTCCTCGACCCGAAGATGCAGGCTCCGATCATCGTGACCTTTCATGCGCCGCCCGATCCGAAGTACGCCTTCAAGGAATTCTACGATCGCGTGCGCGACAAGGGCTTCATCCTCTATCCGGGCAAGCTCACGCAGGTCGAGACCTTTCGCGTCGGCTGCATCGGAGCGATCGGTCCCGCGGAGATGCGCCACGTGGTCAACGCGGTGCGCGACACGCTGCGTGAAATGGGGATCCGGCAGGTGTCGCCGGGCTCAGTCACTGCAGCGCGCGTTGCCTAGCCGTGCCACGGGCCGCGCGGCGCAAGGCGTCCAGTGCGGCGAAGCTCGTATCGCTGGTGGGGACGTGGCCGTGCCGCATCAGGAAATCGACGATGACGAGGCTCGCGTCCGCGGTGATGTCGTCGGTCGCGGTCACCGCGAGCACTTCGTCGGGATCGCACAGCCGATGCTCGACCGCTTCCCCGTCTTGATTCGCGGGCGCGAAATCCGCGGGCAGCCAGAGATCGTGCACGTAAATCGTCTCGCGCTGCAAGCCATCGGGCTGATCACGATGAATCTCGACCGCGCCCGCCGCGATTGCCTTACGTGCGAGCGGCGCGGCGATGCCGGCTTCTTCCCGAGCCTCTCGAACGAGCGTGTCGGCGATGCTCGCTCCGGAAGCGATGCCGCCGCCGACGAGGTTGTCCAGCGACCCGGGATCGATCGCTTTCGCCGGGCTGCGCCGCGCCAGCCACATATGCCAGCGATCGCTGCTTCCGACGACGCCGTTGGCATGCGCGGCGAAGGTGTGGATTCCGAAATAGCGCGCCGCCGCGCGTTCGAGCTCGAAGAGCGGAGCGTCGGACGTTGGCACGACCGCGTAGAGCTCGCCGCGCCACGCGGTGAGCGCACCTTCCGCGGCCAGCGCGCGCGCGACGTCGGCGAAAACCTTGGTGCGCGTTTCCGCCGTGAAGAGCGAACGCGAGCAATACACGCCATCGTTGTTCACATCGAACCACTCCGGCCACCCGGCGAGCCTACGCGCTCGCTCGGCCGTCACCCGACCCGCGATCTTGTCTCCAACGTGTAGCGGCAGGTACCTGGTCGACGGCGGCGCGAGCACGCGCTCCAGGCGCTGCACGACTCGCGCTAACATTGGCGCCGGCGCTATCCAGCGGTCGCTCATGCGCGCATTCTAGCGGTGAACACCCTGCCCGATACGATCGCGCTCTTCGACCTCGATCGCACCTTGCTCGCGATCGACGCCGACGAAGCCTGGGTCAAGTTTCTGATCGAGGAGGGCGCGCTCGATCGTGAGAAGTTCGAGCCGCCCATGCACGCGGTGAGCGAGCGTTATCAGCGCGGCGAGATAAGCGGCCTGGAGTTCTGCGGGTTTTATCTCTCGACGCTGGCGGATCAGGACCCACGGCGGCTGGATTCATGGCGCGAGCGCTATCTGGCCGAGCGAATCATGCCCGCAATCTCGGCTGCGGCGCGCGCGCTCGTCGCGACGCACTGCCACGCCGGGCACCTCGTCGTGCTCACCACGGCGGCGAGCCGCTTCCTCACCGCGCAGATCGCGGCAGAGCTCGGCATTGAAAATCTGATCGCAACCGAAGGCGACATGAAAGCCGGCCGCTATACCGGCAAGGTCGAGGGAATTCCGAATATGCGCGAAGGAAAGATCGCGCGACTCGACGCCTGGCTCGCTCAGCGCGGAACAACGCTCACCCGATTCCGCGAGAGCTGGTTCTACAGTGATTCACGTAACGACGTCCCACTACTTTCGCGCGTGACCAATCCGGTCGCGGTCAATCCCGATCCGACGCTCGCCAGGCTCGCCGCGTCGAAGGGTTGGCCGGTGCTGCAAATCCGGTAAACTGCGCGCTCCCGTTTGCCCCGAGCTGGTCCAGGGGACAACTTCAATTCATATGACTGCACGCATCATCGATGGCAAAGCGCGAGCCGAGCGGCTGACTGCCGAAGTCAGGGAGAAGGTCGAAGCGCGCGTCGCATCCGGCAAGAGCGTGCCCGGGCTTGCGGTTGTGCTCGTCGGCGAGAACGCAGCGTCGCAGGTTTACGTGCGCAACAAGCGCAGGACGACCGACGTCGCCGGCATGCGCTCGTTCGCGCACGATCTTCCGGCAACAACGTCGCAGGATGAATTGCTGGCGCTGATCGATCGCCTCAACACCGATCCCGCCGTGCACGGCATCCTCGTGCAATTGCCGTTGCCGAAGCACATCGATGCGGATCGCGTCACCGAGCGCATCGATCCGTTGAAGGACGTCGACGGGTTGCATCCGATCAACATGGGGCGTCTCGTGCTCAAGCGACCGCAACTACGGCCGTGCACTCCGGCAGGCTGCATGCTGTTGCTGCGCAACACGGGCGAGGATCTCGTCGGCAGGCACGCGGTCATCATCGGACAGTCGAACATCGTCGGCCGGCCGATGGCGCTAGAGCTGCTGATGGCGCGGTGCACAGTGACCGTGTGTCACTCCGCGACGCGCGATCTGCCAGCGGTCGCGCGCCAGGCGGACATTCTCGTGGCGGCGGTGGGGAAGCCTGCGTTCGTTCAGGGCGACTGGGTGAAGCCAGGTGCGATGGTGATCGACGTGGGCGTCAATCGCAAAGCGGACGGCAAGCTTTGCGGCGACGTCGACTTCGCCGCAGCGAAGGAACACGCCGGATGGATCACACCCGTACCGGGCGGCGTGGGTCCGATGACGATCGCGATGCTGCTCGCCAACACGCTGCGTGCGGCGGAACTGCAGGATGCGGCGCGGACCTGATCAGCTGCGATTGAGCTTCGCCATCAACGCAAGGCGCCGCTCGAGGCTTGCTGCCGGCCAGTACTTCTCGCGATCGTAATATTCGGCGACAGCCGGCATGCTCGGCGGCAGCACGACCCAAGGCTGCTTCGACGAAGTGAAGATGTGGATGTCGGGCGGCAGTCGATCCGGCTCGTCGAGCGTGCCGACGCGCACGAAGCGTACCGCGTCGCCGGCGCCCGAATAGTTGCTCCAAAGCGCGATGCGGCAGGTCGGGCAACGCGTGATCTTCTGTCCTTTGCCGCTGTTCGAAGGCGTGTTGACCACCTCGGGCGCACCCTGAAGCAGGATGACGCGATCCGCCTCGATCATCGCGTTGAGCGCGAACGACGCCCCGGTCTCACGCTGGCACCAACGGCAGTGACAGCAGTGCACGAAGAGCGGCGCGCTCGTCATACGGTAGCGCACTTCGCGGCAAGTGCAGCCTCCTTCGTAGGGGCGAGCGTCATCGGGGGGCATGAAACCTCCAGAAAGCGTTTGGGCGCGAGCTCAACGCTCGCTAATCGCCAGGCGCAAACCGAGCAGGATGAAGAGCCCGCCGCTCGCGCGTGAGAGATTGGCGAGCACCCGCGGCCGCTCGGTGAAAACGCCGCGGATGCGCGCCGCTCCGAGAGCCAGCACGAGGACCCACGCCGTCCCCGTGACGATGAACGTGAACCCGAGCGCAAGGAAGGCGGCGATCTTGGTCGCACTGTCGGGATCGATGAACTGCGGCAGCAGAGCGAGGAAGAACAACGCCACTTTCGGGTTGAGAACGTTGGTGAGAACGCCGCGGCGAAACGCCGTCAGCACGTCTTTCGACGTCTCGCCTTGCGAATGCGAAGCGATGCTCACCGGCAGCAGGAAAAGACGAACGCCGAGGTAGACGAGGTAAGCGGCACCCGCCAGCTTGACGATGACGAAGGCAGCCGCCGACGTCGCGAGAATGGCAGAGAGCCCGAGCGCGGCCGCCAGCGTGTGCACGACGCAGCCGGCGATGATCCCGAGCGCGGAGGCGACGCCGACGCGGCGGCCTTGGGCGATGCTCGAGCCCAGGATGTAAAGGGTGTCCTGCCCAGGCGTGAGGTTGAGCAGGATGCCCGAGACGACGAAGAGCCAGTAATCGTGGATGCCGAGCATGAATGATCGAGATCGAGCACCTATCAGGTAGACCCGGCGCGGTCAGGACAATTCCACTTCGCCCTCGATCTCGACCGGAATGTCGAACGGCAGTTCGGCCATCCCGACGGCGCTGCGGCTGTGCGCTCCGATCTCGGGCCCGAACAGCTCTAGGATGAGATCGGAAAAGCCGTTGATCACGCTCGGCTGCCGGTTGAAGCCGGGCGCTGAATTGACCATGCCGAAGACTCTCGTCCAGGCGCCGATGCGATCGAGATCGCCGAGCGCGCGCTGCAGGCTGCCCAAAATGGCGAGCGCGGTGAGCCGCGCGGCGTGATAACCCTGCTCGACGGTGATATCCCTGCCCACCTTCCCGCGAGGCTGTGCGACCGAGCCGTCGGGATCCTGCGGGCCGTGCCCCGCGATCAATGCCCGACGCCCGACGACGCGCACGAACTGGAACGGCAAAACGACGCCGGACGGCGGCTTGAGCGGCGGCGGCAGCGCGAGGCCGAGTGCGCGCAACTTTTCTTCGATCCGAGCCATGGCGAACCGGCCAAGTGTACCTGATTGTCACGAGCGCAGCGTCTCTGCTCCCCCATCGCTTTCCATATCGAATCTGCAAGCGCTCGCGCTATCGCCTCGGCATCGGATGCGAAAGAAAGAGGTAACGGTTGAGACTGAAGAAATAATCTCCGTCACCGGTGCGGCTCTTCACGTCGCTCAGCCACGCGTCCGCTTCGGCGGGCGAAATCCCGAATTGAGTCACGATCTTCGGCGTGGAGTTCGCCAGTCCCGCGCTGAAGGAATCATCGTCGTAACGCAGGTTGAGGATCGGAAGCGCCTGGACCTTGACGACTTCCAGGCCCGTGCGTTGCAGCAGCCGCGGCAGCGCGGGCGGCAGATGTGGTTGACCGAACTCGCGCAGCCGCGCTTCCTGGATCCTCTTGTGCCGCTCGCGGTCGCCGGTGAGCCACACGCAGGAATCCCAGTCGGTGTCGACGATCACCATGCGACCGTCGGGGCGGAGCACGCGGGCGGCCTCCGCCAGCGCGCGCTCGATCTCGGACACGTACAGGTAGACCTGGACGGCGACGACGAAGTCAAAAGCCGCAGATTGAAAAATGAGCTGCCCCGCGTCGCCGAGCGAGAATTGCATGCGTTCGGCGAGACCTTCACGCTCGGCGCGGGCTCGCGCGGCGGCGATCATCGCGGGGCTGTTGTCTATGCAGGCGATGCGCCCCTCTGGGCCGACTTCACGCGCCATCTCGCAGGCCAGAAATCCGACTCCGCATCCGATCTCGAGACCGCATTCGCCCGCCTTGAGCGCGAGCGCGGAGCGCGTCCAGGCGCGCTGCTCGACGATCGGCGGCGACGAATACATCCGCTCCATGCGTGCCGCGCCGGCGGCGTCAAATTTGCTCAAGACGGCCATGATCACTCCACGACCGGCTGCGCGATCGCATCCGGCCGATCGAGAAAGTAGATCGTCACCTGCTCATAGGTTGTGGTGCCTACATTTACAGCGCGATGCACGAGATCCGTGGGCGCGTCCCACTCGGTCAGACCGGGAACCAATTCGACCCGCGTGGCTTCGCGTCCGTCACGGTATTCGATGGCGAGCGCCTCCCCTCGAACGACGACTGCGATGCGATGATGGGGATCGACGTGCCACGGCGTGGCCATCCCTGGTTCGAGCACGAGTCGCTGAATGAGCGTCGTGCCTCGCTGGCTGATGGTCGCTCCGATCATGTTCACGTCCCGATGACCGACCGTCACTTCCCTAGCAGGCGGCGGAGGTAACCGTCGAAATCGGCTGTCATCTCTCTGAGCATGCCTTGGGCGATCTGCTCGTTGCGCGCTGCGATCTCCGGAACGACATCCCTCTTCCTTGCCCCCGGCCGCCGTCTTACGGCTTCGGCGATGTCGATGGCAAAGACCTTGTCACGGCTCCCGCCCCCGAAGTGGAAGACCATATCGCCGTAGACGCCGCCCAGAAGCGGATGGTCGTTGACCTTATTGGAGCGCAGGAGTTTCGACCAGGACAGCTGATGCTCGGCCAGAACCATGGCATAGCCGGCGCCCGTGTCCGCACGCGGCTGCCCCGTGGCGCGCAGAATAGCCTGACCACGCGGGTCGCTCGGCAGGGAAAACGTTGGATGAAAGCGGTCATAAAACTCGCGGGCGAAGAACATGTAACTGGGGTGGGGTGCCGCGACGTCGCCCCATTCGGCCCGCAACGCGCCGACCAGCGCCGCTCCATTCCACAGCAGCGCTTGCGACCGCCCGACCCAGTTTGGATCGACGGGGAACGAATCCACGTCCAGCGTAGCGATATGCGTCGCGCCATCGGACAGCGCGATCGGTACGAGCTGGTCCAGGTAGTGGGCGTGCTCTTGGGAGTAGCGTAGCAGCGTCGGCGCAAGCTCGCAGAGCTTAACGAAGTCCAGGGCGCGCAGGTGCTCGAGGTACTTCGGAGCGAGCCGGTTTACCCCGGCATAGATGCGGATGTCGAAGCCTTCCGAGCACCGCCGGACCTGTTCCAGGTGTTTGTAGAAGAGGAACTCGTATGGCTCGTCGACGAGATAGACGACGCATACGGCGATGCGGCCTGCCATTCGATAGGGACCTCTTCGACAACGCAGGGTAGCATGGTTCGCGCAGGCCAACCAAGGCAGTGGAACGCAACACGGTCCGGCAATACGCTTGCTTGCGCGGCGAACCCTCTGCGGCAGGCACCGACGCAGAGGAGCTTTCTGATCACGCCGCCTCTTTCCTGTGTAGATGGCGGGCTATCTGCCAAGTGTTCCCCCATCGGTCTTCGATCATGCACCGCCGATCGCCATAGGGAGTTTCCAGAGGTTCCTCGATGCTGATTACTCCACGAGCAAGAGCGCGACGATAAACCGCATCGGGATCCCGGACGTAAACGTAAAGGAAGGCAGCGTTGGGCTTACGCTCTCCCGCTTCGCTGACCATGAGCTTCGAGTCCCCGATCGTGATGACTGACGGAAATTTCGACTCGTATTTTCCGTCGGCGCCGAAGACATCGTGAAGAAACTCCACCAGCTCCTTCGCGTCGCGCGCCACGATCCTCGGAGTCACGGTGTGCCATCCCGCGGGGGCAGCGCTAACTGGATTGCTCTTCTTGGGCATCGCGTGCCTCATGCCAGCAGTGGAGTGGCAACCAGGGCCGGAGCTGAATACGCCTAGGGAGGAAGGGCCGGCAGCTCATTTCTAGCAAGAAAAAAGGACCCGATTACGCATCATGGGTCCTTGAATTCTAGCGCGCCGGCAGGATTCGAATCGACGGCCCTCTGGTTCGCAGGATACGGTCAGTGCTTCCGCCGCGGAGTCCCCGCCATCAAGCGATGGTCGACTAGTTGCCACCCTCCTGCGCGGCGATGCTCGAGCCGGTTACGAAAGTGCTGAAGCTGATGTTTGCAGCATGTGCCCCAACCGAGATCACAAGAAGCATCACAAGAAGCGATAAAACGAGCGCGAGGGCATAGTTTTTCATCGTTCGGCTCCTCCTTGACGCTGGCCGTTTGACATTAGCAACCCGCGTGCCGGATTTCGTAAGTCCTCATTAATTCGCTCGTTACGTCAAACTGGCCCAGGGCTGCCGCGGCGAGTGTAAGAATGGTCGACAGCTCAGCTGGGCACAGAACGAAACGCGCGGCAAGCGTCAGCGTGCCGAGGCGCTGCTGGATGAGGCGCGGACCGCGAAAGTGAGACTCTGGCTGATGGATACCGCGGACAGTGAAACAAGGTGGGGTGGCACCCACGGCCGGAGTTGAACCGGCGACCTGCCGCTTAGGAGGCGGCCGCTCTATCCACTGAGCTACGTGGGCGTGGCGCGAATTCTACTCCATCGGCTTCGCGTGCCTCGGGCGCCCGTGTACTAAGATGCGGGATGGCTAGCGAACGCCACAACGAATTCGGCTTCGTGCCAAGCTACGACGCGCCGATTCCTTACCTGCAGCGGATTCGCAGCTACTACCAGGCGCTCGGTTATGGTGCACCCTACGAGTGGGCGCATTTTTCCGAGGTGCCGTTCAAGCCTCTCGCCAAGCCGCTTTCGCAGAGTCATCTGACCATTATCACGACAGCAGCCCCCTTTCAGGCGGACAAGGGAGACCAGGGACCGGGTGCGCCGTACAACGCGGCGGCCAAGTTCTACACGGTCTACTCCGGTGATACCGCGAGCCATCACGATCTGCGCATCTCGCACCTCGCCATCGACCGCAAGCACACGACCGCCGAGGACATGGCGACGTACTTTCCTCTCGAGGAGTTGCGCCGGAGTGCGGCCTCCGGACGCGTCGGCTCGCTCGCTGCGCGCTTCCACGGCGTACCGACCAATCGCAGCCATCGCGTGACGCTCGGCATCGACTGTCCGGAGATCGTCGCTCGCTGCAAGGTGGACGCAGTGGATGCGGCGATTCTGGTTCCGAACTGTCCCGTTTGCCACCAGACGGTCAGTCTCACGGCGCGAATGTTGGAGGAGAACGGCATCGCCACCGTGGTCATGGGCTGCGCCAAGGATATAGTCGAGTACATCGGCGTGCCGCGTCTGCTCTTTTCCGACTTCCCGCTGGGCAGCGCCGCGGGCCGGCCGAGGGACCGCGATTCGCAGACGCTCACGCTCGAGTTGGCGCTGAAGGTCCTCGAAACAGCACCGGCGGCACGCACGACCGTGCAGTCACCGCTCAGATGGAGCGCCGATCCGGATTGGAAACTCGACTATTGCAACATCGAGCGCATGACGCCCGATGAAATTGCGCGCCGCCGCGCGGAGTTCGACCGTGTGAAAGCGGAAGCGCGACGCCTGCGCGATAAGGCCGGGGTCACGCGACCCGTGCCGGAGGATGAGATTGCTTGAACAGGCTTGATCGCAGGCGACGGCTACGGATTGGTCTGCGTCACGAACAATATCTGTCCGTCGATCGGATCGATGACGTATGCGCGCTTCTCGCCGGCGACCACGCTCCTCGCGCCCTTCGCCGTCGGCACGACCGCGACGCTACCGAAATCTCCCTTATCTCCCACGCGGGCTACCGTCAGCGTCGCCGCGACCGAAGCCGCGGCATAGAGGAGGTGCTCGGAGTCCGAGTAGTCGATGTTGTCGAGACCGTCGCCGGTGTCGATCGAGCCGAGAACAGCCCCGCCGTGATTCGCATCCAGAGCGACAACGCGGCTCGAGCAAGCGACGAAGACGAACCCGCGCTCCCGATCGACCGCGACTCCCTGCGTTTCGTCGCAACCCGACTTCCATCGGCCCACGATCTTTCGCTTGCGCACGTCGATGGCCACCGTCTCGCCGCTCTCTTCGAGATTGGTGTCGAACATGCCGCGCGCGTTGTCGACCGCGTAACCTTCAGCCGATGCCCCGAGCGCAACCTTGCTCTTCTGCTTCAGCTTCTTCGGGTCCGATGCATCGAAGATCGTAAGCGCCTTGTCGGAAGAGGCGATGCCGATGGGCGGTGCGCCCCGCGTCACCCACAGCTCCCTCGTCGCACCCACGTACACGACCGCGTCGGGCGCCACGGCCCATCCTTGCGCGGTCGTGCCGATGACCTGGCAGGCGCCGCGCTTCAAGGTCGCGGCGTCGATGATGCAGATGCTCCTGTCGGCGCGGTTCCCTACGTACGCGACGCCGCGGCCGAGCGCGACCGAGGATGGGCCGAGGCGTCCCTTCCGTCCGCGCAGCTCGAACTCAGCAGTAGGGAAGCCGGGGATCGTCCCCGCGATCGCGCCGTCGCGATCGAGCACGATCACGCTCGCCTGATTTCCCGCCGGAACCCAGAGGCGGCCGCTGGCGGAATCCCAGGCGAAGTAGTCGAGAGTGACGATACGTTTCTCGGCGGTGAGCGGCACCGCCTTGACCTCGAACGCGGCGTTGGTGGCCGAGGCGATGGCGAACAGCGACCCGCACGCGAGCGATGCGACGATCCGGCTCGTCACCGCTCGCTCCCGAAGCTCACTGAAGCCCGTACAGCGCCCCGTACTTCGTGTTGAGATACGACAGATACGGCTTGATCGACAGCGGCTCACCGGTTGCGCGCTCGACGATCTCGGGCGCCGTGAACTTGCGCCCATGCCGATAGACCTTCTCGGTCAGCCAGCCGCGCAGTGGAGCGTACTCGCCGGCGCCGATCTGTGCGTCGAGGTCGCGTAGGTCGCGCCGGGCGGCGGCGAAGAACTGCCCGCTCATGATGTTGCCGAGCGTGTAGCTCTGGAACTGGCCGCCGACGATGCCGCCGTACCAGTGCACGTCCTGAAGTGCGCCGTCGCGATCGTCGGGGGGCGCGACGCCGAGGTCTTTCTTCACTCGCGCGCGCCAAGCTTCGGGAAGGTCGCGCACCGCGAGCTTTCCCTCGAGCATGTCGAGCTCCATGTCGAAGCGAAGCATCACGTGCAGGTTGTAGGTGACCTCGTCGGCGTCGGTGCGAACCAGCGAACGCTCCACCTTGTTGACGGCGCGATGGAAGGTCTCGACGTCGACGCCCTTCAGCGCCGGGAACGCGCTCTGAAGCGGCTGGTACCAGCGATGCCAGAACGGCAGACTGCGTCCGACCAGGTTCTCCCACAGCCGCGACTGGCTCTCGTGCACGCCCGCGGTAGTGCCGTGATAGAGCGGCGTGCCGTCCAGCGCGTCGTCGATGCCCTGCTCGTACATCGCGTGCCCGGCCTCGTGCAGCACCGAGAACAAGCCGTCGGAGAGCTCGTTGCTGCGGTAGCGCGCGGTGATGCGCACGTCGCCGCGTCCGAGCTTGATCATGAACGGGTGTGCGGTCTTGTCGTTGCGGCCGCGCTTGAAGTCATAGCCGAACGAGCGCACCACCGTCTCGCTGAAGTCGCGCTGCACGGTCTCGGGAAAATCGCCGCGAAGGCAAGCGTCGTCCGGGCCAGGGCGGGCAGTGATCGATTCGATCAACGGCGCGAGACCGGTGCGCAGCTCGCCGAAGAGCGAGCGCACCGCCTTCACCGTCATGCCGTCCTCGGCGAGATCGACCAGCACATCGTAGGGATGCTCGTAGCCGTCGTAGAAAGACGCCAGCTCTCGGCTCAGCTCGACCGTCTTTTCGAGCAGCGGCCGCACCGCGGCGAAGTCGTTGGCGGGTCGCGCGCGCTGCCACACGTCGTAGGTCTTCGCGGTGTGCTCGTTTAGGCGGCGCACGAACTCGGACGGAACGCGCGTCGCGCGCTCGTACTCGCGCCGCGTCACGCGTACGACCGCTGAAGCGTTGGAGTCCGTGCCCTGCGCTTCCGCCCACGGCGTCACCGAATCGAGCAGACGCCCGATCGCGGGATCGGACAGCCGCTCGTGCCCGAGGCTCGCGAGCAGCGCGAGCTGGCGGCCGCGCGCCTCGGCGGCGCTGTCCGGCATGTAGGTGGCCTGATCCCAGACGAGGACATTCTGCGCATTGCGCAGGTCCTCGATCGTCTGCAGACGTTGTTTGAGCTCGGCGAAGTCGGTGTCGATGGTCATAGCGGATGTTTGGAAACGAACGATCGGAAGGCGGAAAAGTCTGAATTTTAAGCGGTCGCGCGCCTGCCGCCTACTGGTTCGGCCCTTGGCTAACCGCGTCGGCGGGTGTAGAACGCCGAAAAAGCCCAAAGAAGGAGGAAGTCATGACCAGCGCCGCCGCGCGTTCCCATCACAGCATCGGCAAGAGCGACACCGGACGGCGCGTCTGGGCCATCGTCGGCGGCTCGTCCGGCAATCTCGTCGAGTGGTACGACTTCTACGTCTACTCGTTTACCGCGCTGTACTTCGCATCGGAATTTTTCCCGAAAGGCGATCAGACCAGCCAGCTTCTGAACGCGGCGGGCGTGTTCGCCGCGGGTTTCCTCATGCGTCCGATCGGGAGCTGGCTCTTCGGCCACATCGCCGACAAGCGCGGCCGGCGCGTGTCCATGATGATCGCCGTGATCATGATGTGTGGAGGCTCGCTGATGGTTGCCATCCTGCCGACCTACGCCACCATCGGCGTCGCGGCGCCGGCGCTGCTGCTTCTCGCGCGTCTGATTCAGGGTCTGTCGGTGGGCGGCGAATACGGCACCAGCGCGACTTACATGAGCGAAGTCGCCCTGCACAAGCACCGCGGATTCTTCGCCTCGTTCCAGTACGTGACGCTGATCGGCGGTCAGCTGCTCGCCGTGCTGGTTCTTGTGATCATGCAGCAGTACCTGTCGGAGGCGGAGCTCAGGGCCTGGGGCTGGCGCATCCCGTTCGCGATCGGCGCGGTCGCGGCGGTGATCGCGTTCTTCCTGCGGCGCTCGCTCGCGGAGACTACGTCGGCCGCGGTCCGCAAGCACAGCGACGCCGGGACGATCAGAGGCGTTTTCCGCTATCCGCGCTCGTTCTTCACCGTCCTCGGCTTCACCGCCGGCGGCTCACTCATTTTCTACACCTTCACCACTTACATGCAGAAGTATCTCGTCAACACAGCCGGCATGAACGCCAAGACGGCAAGCGAGGTCATGACCGCGGTGCTCTTCTGCTACATGCTGCTGCAGCCGGTGTTCGGCACGCTATCCGACCGCATCGGCAGACGCAATTCGATGATCTGCTTCGGCGTATTCTCCGTGCTCGCCACGGTGCCGATCCTCACCGCGCTCTCGCACGTCACCGACGCGTTTACCGCGTTCGGACTGGTGATCCTCGCGCTGGCGGGGGTGAGCTTCTATACCTCGATCAGCGGGCTCGTGAAGGCGGAGCTTTTCCCGATGCACGTGCGCGCGCTCGGCGTGGGGCTCTCCTACGCGATCGCCAACGCGCTCTTCGGCGGCAGCGCCGAGTACGTCGCGCTGTGGCTCAAGTCGCTGGGCATCGAGTCGACCTTCTTCTGGTACGTGACCGCGATGTGCGCGATCTCGCTCATCGCCGCGATCTCGATGCCCGACACGCGGCGCAAGGGACACCTGACCGAAGACGAAGCGAAGATGATGGAGGCGTGATCAGCGCGAGTCCGCCGAAGCTGCGCAGCTTCCGCCGCCTCGGCAGCTTCCTGCTGCCGTATCGCGGCCGCTTTGCGATTGCCGGCGCGGCGCTGCTCGTTGCCGCGGGCTGCACGCTCGCTGTGGGGCAGGGGCTCAAGCTCGTCGTCGATCGCGGCTTCCTGGCCAACGATGCCGGCGCGCTCGACCAGGCGCTCGTTGGGTTGCTCGCGATCATCGCCGCGATGTCGGTCGCGACCTATGTGCGTTTCTACAACGTGTCGTGGATCGGCGAGCGCGTCACCGCGGATCTTCGCAAGCGCGTGTTCGATCATCTGCTCACACTCTCACCGGGATTCTTCGAGATCACGCGGACTGGCGAGGTGATCTCGCGCCTCACCAGCGACACGACGATGCTGCAGGACATCATCGGCTCGAGCCTGTCCCTCGCGCTGCGCAACGTCGTGCTCGGCATCGGTGCGCTCGTGCTGCTCACGCTCACGAGCCTGAAGCTCACGCTGCTTGTGCTCGCGGGATTGCCGGTCGTCGTGGTGCCGATCATTCTGTTCGGCCGGCGCGTGCGCCGTCTCGCACGCACGAGCCAGGATCGCATCGCCGACACCGGAGCGTACGTCGACGAGTCGATTCACGAGATTCGCACCGTGCAGGCCTACGCGCACGAGCCGGAGGATCGCAGCGGCTATGCGCATCGCGTCGAAGCGGCGTTCACGGCGGGCGTGAATCGCATCAGGCAGCGCGCGCTATTGATCGGCGCAGTGATCTTTCTGGTTTTCATCGCCGTCGGCATCATCCTGTGGATCGGCGGCCACGACGTCCTCGCAGGACGATTGTCGGCGGGCCAGCTCTCGGCGTTCGTGTTCTATGCCGCGATCGTCGCGACTTCGGTAGGCGCGGTGAGCGAGGTCGCGGGCGATTTGCAACGCGCGGCGGGCGCGACTGAGCGTTTGCTCGAGCTACTCGACACCGTGCCGGAGATCGACGTGCCGACGGATCCACTGCCGCTGCCCGAGCCATCGCCGGCGACTGTCGCGCTGGAGAACGTCACCTTCGCCTATCCGTCGCGCCCGCACGATCCCGCGCTGCGCTCGCTCTCTTTGCGCGTGGCCGCCGGCGAGCGCGTCGCATTGGTCGGACCGTCGGGCGCAGGCAAGACGACCGTGTTCCAGTTGCTGCTGCGCTTCTACGACCCGCAGTCTGGCGTCGTGCGCGTCGACGGCATCGAGGTGCGGCACGCCGATCCGCGCGCGGTGCGCGGACGCATCGCCGTCGTGCCGCAGGAGCCCGTGATCTTCGCCGCGAGTGTGTGGGAGAACGTGCGCTACGGGCGCATCGACGCGAGCGACGCAGAGGTGCGCGACGCCTGCGAAGCGGCGTACGCGACCGAATTCCTCGCGCGCCTGCCCCAAGGCTTCGACACCCAGCTCGGCGAGCGTGGGGTGAAGCTGTCAGGCGGGCAGCGGCAGCGACTCGCAATCGCGCGCGCCGTGCTGGCGCGTCGGCCGATCCTGCTGCTCGACGAAGCAACGAGCGCGCTCGACGCCGAGAGCGAGCGCATGGTTCAGCTCGCCCTCGATCGATTGATGGCAGGCCACACGACTTTGATCATCGCGCACCGGCTCGCCACCGTCGTCGGGGCGCAGCGCATCATTGTGCTCGAAGACGGCGTCGTGGTCGCCGAGGGTACGCACGCGTCGCTTGTGCGCGACGATCCGCTCTATAGGAGGCTGGCGGAGTTGCAGTTCGGCGCGAGCGGGAGTGCTACACGCGTCACTGCGGACGCTGCGACGTAGCCCGCCTGAAACACGTTACCAAGTGATCATCCACCAGCCCCGTCGCCTGCATGAACGCATAGCAGATCGTCGAGCCGACGAAGCGGAAGCCGCGCCGGGCGAGCGCCTTCGATAGCGCATCGGATTCCTTGGTGCGCGGCGGGAGAGAGCCGATCCGCTTCCAGTGATTCACCTTTGGCGCGCCACCGACGAAGCTCCATACGAAGCGATCGAAGCTGCCGTGCTCGCGCTGCAGGTCGAGAAATGCGCGCGCGTTGGAAACAGTGCTCTCGATCTTCAGTCGGTTGCGCACGATGCCAGGATTTGTAAGCAATCGCTCGACACGCCGTCTGTCGAAGCGCGCGACGCGCTCCGGCTCGAAGCCGGCGAACGCCTCGCGGTAGGCGTCACGCTTGTACAGGATCGTCGACCAGGAGAGTCCCGCCTGGGCACCTTCGAGGGTGAGGAACTCGAAGAACAGACGGTCGTCGTGCACGGGCACACCCCATTCCTCGTCGTGATAGGCGATCATGCGCGGATCGGTCCCCGCCCAGTTGCAGCGCACAAGCTCCGTCATCGGTCGGCTCCTCGACCGCGATTATCGCTTCCAGGGGCCGAGTGTGTGATTCTTGTTTCGATAACGGTACGAACGGGAGCCCATCGGTCCCCGAATCTTGTTCCGCGCCCCGCACGGCGGCAGAATTAGGAACGTGGTCCCCTGGCTACGCACCGGCTCGCAGTTTCCTCCGCTCGACGCCGCGCTTGGCGATCCCAACGGATTGCTCGCGGCGGGCGGCGACTTGTCGCCCGAGCGTCTAATAGCCGCCTACCGTCACGGCATCTTCCCCTGGTACAACGAGGCCCAGCCGATCCTGTGGTGGAGCCCCGATCCGCGCATGGTGCTCTTCACCGAGGAGTTCCGGATCTCGCGCTCGCTCGGCAAGAGGGTGAAGCAGCAGCGGTACGCGCTTCGGGCCGACACCGCGTTCCGCGCCGTGATGGAGGCCTGCGCCGAGCCGCGCGCCGGCCAGAGCGGGACCTGGATCTCGCCACCGGTGGTCGACGCGTACACGCGCCTGCATCGCATGGGCTACGCGCACTCGATCGAAGCCTGGTGCGGCGGCGATCTCGTCGGAGGGCTCTACGGTGTTGCGATCGGCCGCATGTTCTTCGGCGAGTCGATGTTCGCGCGCGAGCCGGACGCGTCGAAGGTGGCGCTCGTGCAGCTCGTGACGCTGCTCAGGAGCAAGGACATGCCAGTGATCGACTGCCAGCAGGAGACGCAGCACCTGTCGCGGTTCGGAGCGCGTCCCATCCCGCGGCGCGAGTTTGCTGGCTGGCTTTCGCGGTTGGTAAACTCGCCGCAGACCCACTTTCCGTGGGCGATCGCCGAGGAAACCCGGGCCGAGCTAGGATGAGCAAGCTTAACGACCTGCCGCTGGCCGCGCTGCAGTTTTACGCGACTGCACCCTACCCGTGCAGCTACCTGCCGGACCGCGCGGCGCGCTCGCAGGTTGCCACTCCCAGTCACCTGATCGACGCCCGGGTCTATGCGGATCTGGTGCGCCTGGGCTTCCGCCGCAGCGGCGCCTTCACCTACCGGCCCTACTGCGACCATTGCCGAGCCTGTGTCCCCGTGCGGGTCGTCGCAAGCGAGTTCGCGCCTTCCAGGAGCCAGCGCCGGACTTGGAAGCGACACTGTAAGTTAACGTCAGTTAGGCGCAGTTTGCAGTTCGATAGCGAACATTACGCGCTGTACCTGCGTTACCAGCGACACCGGCACCCCGGTGGTGGGATGGACCAGGACAGCCGCGAGCAGTACCAGCACTTCCTGCTTCACAGCAACGTCGCCACCGATCTCTTCGAGTTTCGGGAGGACGGTGTGCTGAAGATGGTGAGCCTGGTTGACCGGCTGCACGACGGGCTCTCGTCCGTCTACACCTTCTTCGATCCCTCCGGCCCCGGCGCGAGCTTCGGCACCTATAACGTCCTGTGGCAGATCGACCGCTGCCGCCTGCTCGGACTGCCCTACCTCTACCTTGGCTACTGGATCGCCGAGAGCCGGAAGATGGCCTACAAGGCGAGCTTCAAGCCGATCGAGGGGTTGAGTGAAGGGGTGTGGAGGAGGCTGTAGGCGAGGCGGGGTAAGAGCGTCCGGCTAGATTCAAGCCCCGACGCTAATCAGACGTTCCCGAACGGCACGTGCTACGGCTTCTTGTCTTGTTGCCGCGGCCAGCTTCGTCCGAATCGCATCGAAGTGGAATTGTGCCGTGCGCGGTTTGATACCGAGCTTCTCGGCGATCTCATCCGTTGTGAACCCATTCGCCGCATGCGTTAAGCACTCGCGCTCACGAAGCGTTAAGGGTGCACCCTCAAAGGGTGACGGCGTCCCGGCACGAACGACCTTTCGCATAAAGAGCTCGTGGAAATAGTAGCCAAAGGTAAACATGGCGCCGAGGTTGCCGTTGATCAGAGCGCGTCGCACATCGTCAATGATGGGCTGAGAAGAATTGAAGCACATGATCACCGACGCTTGGTCTCGGTCGGGCAGTAGGAAGGAGACACCGCTACAAAGCCCAAAGCCACATGCGTCATCCAAAAACCGGTCCAAACGAGGAGACTTTCCGCGTTCGCTAAGCTGGTCCCAGAAGAAAGGCAGGGTGCTGTCGATCCCGAACTGAATCCGCGGGTCAACCTCGGCGTATGCCGCCTGATCCCACCGGATTGCCCACTCGCGTGGCATCGTGGTGAATGTGTAAATCACGCTGTCCTGGCCGGGGACGTGGGCTGTGCTCAGCCCGTACATGAACGTATCAAACCCCAATGATTTGACGATTGAGTCCACGGCGGGCACCAAATCGGCATTCCTCGCAACCGCGTCGACAAGAGGCGAGATAAGCGGCGGAACGACGCTCTTGTTATCGAAGTGAACGCCGTTTAGGTTTAACCAATGGAAAGTGGGACGAAAATCGGACATAGCTTCCAGCCCTCTAGCTTTGCGGCGAGAGAGTAAACTCCATTGAAAATCCTGCTCTTAGCCTATCACGGCTATTCAAAGGGAAAACGAGATGACTTCGCGTCAGCCCTTGGTCGCTGACTCGGGGCGGTCTTCTTTGCCCCCCAACGTTAGCTTGCATCGGCCCCGAGCCGTAGGCATTATAAGAAACCTAGCTGGGGCAAGGAGTTAGCAGTTTGAAAAGAACGGCACAATAGTTGCTTACTTGCACCTTGTGGATCACACAATAACCTCGTCCGCAGACGCACACGCTGGCCGGCACGGCTTGCTCGGTGCAGTGGTAGCGCTCCGCCGTCGCCTCAAGTCTCGGTCCGATAGCGAACACGAGCAGGCGATTATTCGCATCGTGATCGTTGCAGGTGTTCTGATTTATATGGCCTTCAGGTATTCGCCGACCAATGCGGCTGGAGGACATGCGGAACCTCTTCTCGTGTACGGGCTCGCCGGCGACTTGGCGCTGGCCCTTGCAATATTCATAGCGATCTGCCTGTGGCCTGCACCGAGCATCGCGCGGCGCGCTACGGGGATGTTGGCTGACGCCGGTGCGGCGACCTTCTGTATGTTCTTGGCTGGCGAAGCCGGGGTATTGATGATCGGCGTGTACCTGTTCATCACCTTCGGTAATGGCTTCCGGTACGGTCGTTCCTACTTGTTCGCATGCCAGGCGCTATGTATTGCTGGGTTCTCCGGCGTTCTTGCTTACGTTCCCTACTGGCAGTCCCATCGCACGGCGGGTTGGTCGCTGATGGTTGCTCTGATAGTCCTTCCGCTTTACGTCTCGACACTGCTAAAGCGAATCGAGGAAGCACGTGCACGGGCAGAGGAAGCAAACAAGGCCAAGAGCTCCTTCTTGGCTAACATGAGCCACGAGATGCGCACACCCTTAAACGGAATCGTCGGTGTGGCAGATCTGTTGCAAACGACAAGCCTGAACTTGCAGCAAACGGAACTGATGCGCTTGCTTCGGCATTCCGTGATGTTGCTGCGGTCCTTGGTCGACGACGTTCTAGATATCTCAAAGATCGAAGCAGGCCGGTTGACGATAGAAATCGCGGATTTCGATTTGCACGCGACGCTCAACGGGCTGATCCGGCTTCTCAGGCCGCATGCGCAAGCGAAGGGCCTTGTTCTCCATGCGATGGTTGACCCGGCGATCGACTATCGCTTGCGCGGCGACTCACATCATCTGCGGCAGGTATTGTTGAACCTACTTTCGAACGCGATCAAGTTCACCGAACGTGGCGAGATCGCTTTGGAAGTGACGCTGCTTGGCGAGACTGAGGAGGGTTTGCGGCTGCGTTTCGAGGTGCGCGACACCGGGATTGGCATAAGCGAAGCCGTCCAGCAACGTATCTTCGAGCGCTTCGTTCAGGCGGACGACTCAACCACGCGTCGCTATGGAGGCACTGGTCTGGGTACGACGATTGCCAAGCAATTGGTCGAGCTCATGGGTGGGGTAATCGGATTAAAGAGCCAAGTCGGCGTTGGCAGCACGTTCTGGTTTGAATTACCTCTCCTCAAGACCGCCTCTCACGTCCAGCAAGCGACTGCGACCGTTGAGCCCGAGCCACAAAGTGCCGCCACAGCAGGGTTGCTCCTAGCAGAACCTTCGGTGAGAACGCAGTTTGCATCCTTGGTCGAGGCGGCGTGTGGCAAGGTCGAGATTGCGGCTTCGCCGGAGACTGTGCAGGCACAACTGCGGGCCCTCCAGGCACAAGGCGTAACCGTGACCGCCGTCGTTGTTGCGGGCAATCCGGAGATAGCGTCGAGCTTGTTTGAAGGCCTAGCGCCTGAGCGCGAAAAGGCGCAGATCGCTATGATTTACGCACTCAGAACAATGTCCGATGACGTCACGCGCCTTCGCACAATGCACGGGGTCGTGTGTCTCAATCCGGGCATGTCGGCACGGATGCTGCGAAATGCGATACATGCCGCTACCACGGGTGGAAGCTCAGAAAGCGCAGAAATCATCGATCTCGGCCAGGTGTTGGAGGAACAGCGGCAACCGCTGCGCATTCTCGTCGCTGAAGACAACGCAACAAATCAAACGATAATCCGGAAGCTGCTTGAGCAAGCAGGTCACACCGTAATGATTGCTTCGGACGGCGAGGAAGCCCTTGATCTCTACGAGCAAGGCAATCCGGAGCTGGCCCTTCTGGACTTCAACATGCCGGAGCGGAATGGACTCGAAGTGGTGACGGCGATCCGGACGATGGAACCGACTGGAACTCATCTACCGGTCATTATTCTGTCCGCTTCTGTGACGCTCGAGGCTCGCGAGCGCGTGCGGCATGCAGGTGCTGACGAGTTCGTTGGCAAACCCTTCGAAGCCGCCGCGCTACTACAAGTCATAGATCGACTTGCTCGTCGCGCTGGTCGTGGACAACAGCCGAGAACACGTGCACCGGCCAGACAAGCGACGATTGCTCTGTTAGATCATTCGCGCGTGCAAGAGGTCGAACGGATCTCGCGAGACGCTGCATTTCTCATGCAGCTCATGCGAGGTTTCAGGGGTGACGTCGAAATGTTGCTTAAACGGCTTGACGCCGCTATCGCTGCTGAGCAGCGGGTCACGCTAACAGATATAGCACACGCTATTCGTGGTGCGGCCCTGGGAATCGGGGCACAACAACTGGCCGCGCAGTGTGTCGATATCGAGGAGGCAGCAGCTACGGCGCAGTTCACGCAGCTGCGTAACCTTGCTGCGGAAATGCGCCGATGCTTCGATGCTACCGCTGCTCAGCTCAACGATTACACCCTCAAGAAGGGTGCCTCGCAATCGTAGGTCGGAACTCGCTAGCCGTTGCTCACCGCGGCTAGTTGAGGCTGCGCGTAAATCGCCTCGACAGCCGCTTCATCGGGCGACATCTTCAATAGTTTGTCCTGCGCTTTTACCAAGCGTGCCATCATGCGCAGGTCGCGTGTCTCAACCCGAAGTGCCGCATCGACCCAAACGTCTACGATGGCTTTCAGCTCGCTGAGCTCGACAGGTTGAAAGTGAAGCTTGGCGCGTTGCAGCGCGCTGTATGCATTTTGACGGCGCTGCCGATTTTGAATGAACCGTCGCGTTGCTTCGAGGCCTAACCCATCCTCGACGACCTCGTCGAACACTCCAAGGTCCCGCATTTCGGCCGCTGTGTACACGCCACCGCTGTTGATGATCTCTTCGGCTTTCTTCAGACCAATCCTCCGGCCCAAGAAGCTCAGGGCGCCCATTCCGGGGAACAGATTGAAGAGAATCTCAGGGAAGGAAACCGTCGTACTGCGCTCGGCAATGATTACATCCGTTGCAAGCGCCGCCTCGAATCCTCCACCGAGTGCCTTGCCCTGCAATAGTGAGATCGTCGTTATACCAGCGCCAAAGCCCGTCGCGCGACGGTACTGGTTGTCTACGCACAGATGTGCGTAGTACGTCAGTAGATCGCGATCCTTGCGCATGATCGCTTCGATGAACATGCCGAGGTCGCCGCCGAGATTGAAGACACCCGGCGTGCGGCTTCCGAACACAATGTAATTCACGCGCTCGAGGCGCCCAGCGTCGTGAAAATGTCCCTGGTGTAGTTCTAAAGCCTGTTCGCAGCGTTGGATTTCTTCGAGTAGCACTGGGTTAAAGCACGGCCTTGGAGCCGGCGTCATCCACGAAAAAAGCGTAGCTAACTCTGAATCAAACTCAAGTTCGAGCTGGTTGTAATTGTTGAGAGCTAGTATTGGGAAATCGACAACTGCGTTCATGAGTTACCTCCCTCAGGGATGAACATCCAAAGCAGTGGGATACATCAAGACCTATCCTTTATTCCTTGTGTGGCTATTGTGGCGCACAAATCTGCGCTTGCCAAATCCTTGTAGGAGTATTTCTGACAGCAACAATGATCATTCTCATAGGTGAGCGGCTTTTGCAGGGCCAAGTTGAAGGGAGGAGGTTGGTGGACTGTAGCCTACAATTTATTCTGAAGCAAACAGATCGCCGTGCTAAACCAAACCAGTCGTTAGTCAAATCGAACTTCTACCGCCATGTCGCCGAGGCCCTTTGACTCACATGGCGTGTCGAAAGGAATCCTGGATCGGACGCTCCTGCGCCGAGTGACCGCAGTTTCAAAACGCGGCGACGCGTTAGCTATCCCCAAACTCCCTCTGTATCTCCCGCACCTTCTCCACCCCAGCCATAAACCCTTCCACGCACCTTGGGTCGAAGTGCTTCCCCTTCTGTGACTCGAGGTAGGTGAAGCCTTCCTCGACGCTCCAGGCGTGCTTGTAGGGGCGCACGCTGACCAACGCGTCAAAGACGTCGGCGACTGCGACGATGCGTGCGACGATCGGGATATCCTCGCCGTGCAGGCCGTTGGGATAGCCCGAGCCATCGAACTTCTCGTGGTGACCAAGCGCGATCAGCGCGCCCATGGAGAGATACTTCGAGGGGCTGCCCTTGAGGATGTCGTAGCCGATCCTCGGATGCGTCTTCATGACCTCGTCTTCCTCGGGCGTCAGCGGCCCTTGTTTGAGGAGGATCGCGTCGGGGATGCCAATCTTGCCGATGTCGTGCATCGGCGCTGCCACTTCCAGTACGTGCACGGTCTCGGGCGACAGGCCGAGGTTCGTGCCGACGAGCGATGAGTAGCGCGCCATGCGCGTCAGGTGGTTACCGGTGGTGCGATCGCGGAACTCGCCGGCCTTCGCAAGCTTGGCGAGCGTCTCCAGCTCGCGCTCGTGGATCTCGGCCACTGACTTGTCGACCTGGTACTGCAGCACGCGCGCCTGATCGGACAGCACGATCTTGTGCCGGCGCAGCTCGAGCAGGTTGGCGCAGCGGGCGCGCGTCTCGTGCTCGTCGAGCGGTTTGATCAGGAAGTCGGTCGCGCCGGCTTCGAGCGCCTGATAGCGGACGCGCCGGTCGTCGACCACGGTGATCACGACAATCGGCACGTCGATGCAGTGGGGCAGGGCGCGCAATTGCCGCACGAGTTGAACGCCGTCGAACTCGGGCAGCTTGTAGTCGGTGAGGATCATGTCCACGCGATTGTTGCGCGCGTATTCGAGCGCGCGGCTCGGCGTGTCGAAGAGCTCCAGGTTCAGCTTGCCGTCGATCTGGCGGACGATCTCGGCGAGGAGCAGGCGGCTCGAGAAGAGGTCGTCGACGATGACGACCGTGTTCCGCTGCGCTCGAGCGAGTGCCAGTTCCGAGATGACGCCCGGTTTTCCCGGGGCGCGTTGCTGCGCGGTACTCATAAGAGCCTTTGCAGATCAATGAGGGGAATACGACCCAAGCAACCGTCGTACCGTGGACGACAGGTTGCTCGGATGCTGCTCGGCCGGCGATCTCGGTTGCGATGCGCGCCGGACATTTCAGGACCGCCCAAGATGCGCCCGAATACACGGGCGGTGCGGTCTTGTTGCGAGCGCTCGATGCTGGAGCCGAACGCTCGTCTCAAAGGGAGAGAATGGTCGGGGCGATGTGATTTGAACACACGACCCTCTGCACCCCATGCAGATGCGCTACCAGGCTGCGCTACGCCCCGACGGTTCGCTTTGCATTGTACCGGCATCAGTCCTCCGGACCCAAAAGTTCGCGGATCTCCGCGATCGCTCGCCGGATCTCGGCAGGGGTAGGTGGCTCGGCGTGGCCGTCGGTCTGGCGGGTGCTGCGGGGCTCCTTGGTCAGGTAGACCTGAGGAACGAGGGTGTCCGATTCGAGCCGGTGGCGGGCGCCGTTGATGGTGAAGCCCTGCTCGTAGAGGAGGTCGCGGATGCGCCGGATGAGCAGGACTTCGTGATGCTGGTAGTAGCGGCGGTTGCCGCGGCGCTTGACCGGTTTGAGCTGCGTGAATTCCTGCTCCCAGTAACGGAGCACGTGCGGTTTGACCGCACAGAGGTCGCTGACCTCGCCGATGGTGAAGTAGCGCTTGGCGGGGATCGGCGGTAGGTCGGCCTTAGTCGGCTGCCTGTGCTCGGCCATGGTTCGCGGCTTCGACCATTGCCTTCAGTTTTTGGCTGGCGTGGAAAGTCACGACGCGCCTCGCCGTGATGGGAATCTCCTCGCCGGTCTTCGGATTGCGCCCGGGGCGCTGCGGCTTCTCGCGGAGCTGGAAGTTGCCGAAGCCGGAGAGCTTAACGCTGTCGCCGGATTCGAGCGCGGTGCGTACTTCCTCGAAGAAGCGCTCGACCATGTCCTTGGCTTCGCGCTTGTTGAGCCCGAGCTGCTCGAACAGCAGGTCGGCGAGTTCGGCTTTGGTGAGCGTCATCGGTATCCCCGGAATCCCTTGTTGGACTAACGAGTTGCGGGTTATTGCTAACGTCGTTAATTGCGAGCTTCTTGCGAACTTATTTTCGTAACGTGCCGCCGAAGCGGTCTTCGATCACGCGGAGTAGCTGCGCAACCGCGGCGTCGATTTCGGCGTCCGTTAAAGTACGTGCAGTATCTTGCATAAGCACCAGAATTGCAAGGCTTTTTTTATCGGGTCCGACGCCCGGTCCGCGATAGAGGTCGAAAAGCGTGACTTTGTCGACCGGCGGCGGCTTGGCGGCGACGAGCGCATCGAGAATCGCCTGCACCGAGACGGCATTTTCGACGACGACGGCGAGGTCGCGGCGGACGACGGGTAGCCTGGAGATTGGCCGCGTGGCAGGGAACGGCAGCGTCGCCAGTAGATCGAGGTCCAGCTCGAAGACGATCGGGACAGCTGCCAGATCGAAGGCTTTCAGGAGCCGTGGGTGCAGCTCACCGATCCAGCCGGCGGCTTTGCTTCCCACCTTCACGCGCGCCGATCGGCCCGGATGCAGAGCAGGGTGGGCCGCCGCTTCCGTGGTCACCGCGAGCGGCCAGGCGAGGGCTTCAACGTCGCCCTTTACGTCGAAGAAGTCGACCGGACGCTTCGGTTCGCCCCATTGCTCGGAGAACGCCGGGCCATAGGCCAGCCCGCCGACGCGGAGCGGCTGGTTATAGCTCTCCTCGGCGCGTCCGAAGCAGCGTCCGACCTCGAAAATGCGCACGCGCTCGAGCTTGCGGTTGACGTTGGTGCGCAGCGTGTCGAGCAGTCCGCCGAGAAGCGTGGTCCGCATCACGTCGAGATTGCTTGCTATCGGGTTGAGCACCTTTACCGGTTCGGCACTGGCATCGAGCGCGCGCTCCCATTCGGAGCTGACGAAGCTGAAGGTGATCACTTCCTGGTAGTCGCGGTCGACGAGCTTCCTTCTCAGCGCGTGCGCCGGGCGCAGGGTCTCGCGGTCGGGCAGAAAGCCTTGCGGCTGGATCGCCGGCGCGGCGGGGATTTTGTCGAAACCGTAGAGGCGCGCGACTTCCTCGACGAAGTCCTCCTCGATGGCGAGATCGAAGCGGTATGAAGGCGGCGTGCAAGTGAAATCGGTTCCGCTTCGCTTCGGCTGCAGGTTGAGCCGCGTGAAGATATCGGCGACGGCATCCGTCGGAATCTTTACGCCGAGCAGCCGATCGACGCGCGCGCCACGCACCGTTACCGGATCGCGTCTCGGCAACTCGCCGCGAACGTCGGCGAGCGGGCCGGCACGGCCGCCGCAAAGCTCGAGCATCAATTGCGTCGCGCGCTCGACCGCGACCGGCGCGTTCCCGAAATCGACGCCGCGCTCGAAACGGAATCCCGCGTCGGTGGTGAAGCCGAGCCGGCGCGCCTTGCCCTGGATCACCGCGGTGTTCCAGAACGCGCCTTCGAGGAACACAGTCGTCGTCATGTCGCCGATGCCGCTGTGCTCGCCGCCCATGATGCCGGCGAGACCGAGCGGCTTCTTCTCGTCGGCGACGAGCAACAGATCGCGGTCAAGGTCGATCGTCTGTCCGTTCAAGAGCGTGAGCTTCTCGCCCGCGCGCGGAAAGCGTACGACGATGTCGCCGTCGAGCAGCGCGTCGTCGTACGCATGCAGCGGCTGGCCCAGCTCCATCATCACGTAGTTGGTGATGTCGACCACCGCGGAGATCGAGCGGATGCCGGAGCGCTCGAGGCGCCTGCGCATCCATTCGGGCGAAGGCGCCTTGGGATCGATGCCTTCGATCACGCGGCCGCAGAAGCGTGGGCAGGCGATTGCGTCTTCGACGCGCACCGTGCGTTCACGCTTCGTGGTGACCTTTGCGGGTCCGAGAGGCAGCGGCGCGAGCTTGGCACCGGTGATCGCGGCCACTTCGCGCGCAACGCCCAGCAGCGAGAGGCAGTCGGCGCGATTCGGCGTGAGCTTGAGCGTGAAGAGCTGATCGTCGAGGTCGAGCGCGCCGCGAAGATCGCGTCCCGGCTCGAGCTTTGGATCGAGCGCGGGCAATCCCGACGCATCCTCCGAGAGTCCCAATTCCTTTGCCGAACAGAGCATGCCCTGCGATGCCACGCCGCGCATCGTCACCGGCTTGATCTCCATGCCACCGGGAAGCTCGGCGCCGACGAGCGCGCACGGCGCGGTCATGCCGGCAACGACGTTCGGCGCGCCGCAGACGATGGTGAGCGGAGCCGCTTGTCCTGCGTCGACGGTGCAAACCGTGAGGCGGTCCGCATTCGGATGGCGCTCGACCTTGAGCACGCGACCGACGACCACTTTGGAGAACGCCGGCGCGGCGGGAACTCGTTCCTCGACTTCGAGGCCGGACATCGTCAGCTTGGTCGCGAGTGCCGCGCTGTCGAGCGGCGGATCGACCAGCGTGCGCAGCCAGGCTTCCGAGAACTTCATGCGAACTGCCTCAGGAAGCGCAGATCATTCTCGAAAAAGAGTCGCAGGTCGTCGATGCCATAACGCAGCATCGCCAGCCGATCCGGTCCCATTCCGAAGGCGAAGCCCTGGTAGCGCTCCGGATCGATCCCCACCGCGCGCAGCACGTTCGGGTGCACTTGCCCCGAGCCCGATAGTTCCAGCCAGCCATCGCCGAACTCCATGTCGATCTCGGCGGAGGGCTCGGTGAACGGGAAGAACGACGGCCGGAAGCGCACCTTGAGATCGTCGCGCTCGAAGAAGCGGCGCAGGAAATCGGTGAACACGCCTTTGAGATCGGCGAAGCTCACTTTCTCGTCGATCCACAGGCCCTCGACCTGATGGAACATCGGCGAGTGCGTCGCGTCGCTGTCGACGCGGTAGACGCGCCCCGGCGCGATGATCTTGATCGGCGGCGCGTGGGTTTCCATATAGCGCACCTGAATCGGCGACGTGTGCGTGCGCAGCACCATGCCGCCCTCGACATAGAACGTGTCCTGCATCGAGCGCGCCGGATGGTTCTCGGGCGTGTTGAGCGCGGTGAAGTTATGGAAGTCGTCTTCGATCTCGGGGCCGTCGGCCACCGCGAACCCCATCGAATGGAAAATCGTCTCGATCCGGTGCAGCGTGCGCGTGATCGGATGCAGTCCCCCGACGCCCAAGCCCCGGCCGGGAAGCGAGACATCGAGAGCGTCGGCGGCGAGCTGGCGCTCGAGCTTGGCAGAAGCAAGCTCGTCACGACGGCGATCGAGCGCGGCTTCGAGCTTGACCTTCGCTTCGTTGATGCGGGCACCGGCAGCAGGCCGCTCGTCGGCGGGAAGCTTGCCCAGAGTCTTCAGCAGCTCGGTAAGCCGCCCGGTCTTGCCAAGGTATTTCGCTTTGGCGTTCTCGAGCGCCGGCGCGTCCTCGCAACTAGCGAACTCAGCCAGCGCTGAGCTTACGATCGACTCGACGGTTTCCATGCGCGCAAAGAAAAAGGGAGGCGGTTGTCGCCTCCCTCGTCCGCTCCCTTCGCTCAGGCCAGAGAGGCTTTGGCCTGCTCGGCTATCTTGCTAAACGCCGGTTTGTCGTGCACCGCGAGATCCGCGAGCACCTTGCGATCGATGTCGATCGACGCCTTCTTCAATCCGTTCATGAACGCACTGTAGCTCATGCCCATCTCGCGCACGGCCGCGTTGATGCGCGCGATCCACAGCGCGCGAAATTCGCGCTTGCGCGCGCGCCGGTCGCGATAGGCGTACTGTCCCGCCTTCGTCACCGCATTTTTGGCGATGCGGTAGACGTTGCCGCGGCGGCCGCGATAGCCCTTGGCCTTGGACAGAATCTTCTTGTGCCGCGCGTTGGCGGTCACTCCACGTTTGACTCTTGGCATGGCGATCCCCTAGGCGTAAGGCAGCATCGACTTGATCGATGCGGCGTTGGTGCGATCCACAGCCGTCGGCCCGCGCAGATGCCGCTTGTTCTTGGTCGTCTTCTTGGTGAGGATGTGGCGCTTGTACGCCTGCGAGCGCTTGATGCTGCCGCTTCCGCGCACGCGGAAGCGCTTCTTCGCGCCGCTCTTGGTCTTCATCTTCGGCATGACTTCTCTTTCCTATTTGCTGCCCACGGTGGTGCTCTCCGGCGGAGAGGCTTTTTGCGTCTTCTGTTTCGGCGACGCCAGACCGGCCTCGGGCTTGTTCGGGTGATGCTTCGTTGCTGCGCTCTTCTTCGGGGCCAGCAGCATCACCATTTGCCGGCCTTCCAACTTCGGAAACTGTTCGACGATGCTGTGCGGTTCGAGATCACCGCGGATGCGCTCAAGGAGGCGGATGCCGAATTCCTGGTGCGCCATCTCGCGGCCGCGGAAGCGAAGCGTCACCTTCGCCTTGTCGCCTTCGCCGAGGAACCGGATCAGGTTCCGCAGCTTGATCTTGTAATCGCCTTCGTCGGTGCCAGGCCGGAACTTCACTTCCTTGACCTGGATCTGCTTTAGCTTCAACTTGGCTTCGTGCGCGCGCTTCTGCTCCCGGTACTTGAACTTGCCGAAATCCATGATCCGGCACACCGGCGGCTTGGCGAGCGGGGCGATCTCGACCAGATCCAGCTCCGCCGCCTCCGCACGCGACATCGCGTCCGCGATCGGCACGACGCCAACTTGCTCACCGTCCTGACCAACCAAGCGAACCTCGGGGGCGGTGATCTCGCCGTTGATTCGCTGCGCTCTATCCTGGGCTATTGCGTTCTCCTGTTTCCAGAGAAAAACCGGCCGTGCCGCCCGCTCAAGTTTGCCTCCGCCCTTAACGCCGGGCTGCCGCCTCGTCCTTGAGGCGGGAGACAAAGGCTTCCAGGGGCATCGCCCCCAGATCCTCGCCAGTGCGGGTACGCACGGCCACCGTTTTCGCCTGCATCTCCTTGTCGCCCAGGATCAACTGGTACGGCAGCTTCTGCAGGCTATGTTCTCGAATTTTATAAGTTATCTTCTCGTTGCGCAAATCGCTTTGGACCCTGAAACCGGCCTTTCGAAGCGCCGCCGAGACCTCCTCGGCGTAGGTCGCCTGGCGGTCGGTGATTGTCAGCACGACGACCTGCACCGGCGAGAGCCACAAGGGCAGGGCGCCGGCGTAGTGTTCGATGAGGATGCCGATGAAGCGTTCCAGCGACCCCACGATGGCCCGGTGCAGCATCACCGGAATCTTGCGGGTGTTGTCCTCGGCGACGTACTCCGCGCCGAGGCGCTCCGGCATCATGAAATCGACCTGCATGGTGCCGCAGGTCCAGACCCGTCCTAGCGAGTCCTTGAAGTTGTAGTCGATCTTCGGTCCGTAGAAGGCGCCGTCGCCGGGAAGCTCGGTCCATGTCTTGCCCGAAGCTTTGAGCGCCGCGCGTAACGCTCCTTCGGCGCGGTCCCAGACCTCGTCGGAGCCGATCCGCTTCTCGGGACGCAGCGCGAGGCGCAGCGAAATGTCCTCGAAGCCGAAGTCCTTGTACACCGAGAACGCCAGCCGGTTGAAGGCGGTCACCTCGCTCTCGATCTGATCGGGCGTGCAGAAGATGTGGCCGTCGTCCTGCACGAAGGCGCGCACGCGCATGATGCCGTGCAGCGCGCCTGACGCTTCGTTGCGATGGCAGAAGCCGAACTCGCCGTAGCGCAGCGGCAGATCGCGGTAGCTGCGCAGGTCCGAGTTGAAGATCTGCACGTGCCCGGGGCAGTTCATCGGCTTGACCGCGTAGAGACGCTTCTCCGACTCGGTCGTGAACATGTGGTCCTTGTAGTTCTCCCAGTGACCCGAGCGCTCCCACAGCGTGCGGTCGATGATCATCGGCCCGCGCACTTCCTGGTAGCCGTTGTTCTGGTAGACCTTGCGCATGTACTGCTCGACCTGCTGCCAGAGCGCCCATCCCTTCGGATGCCAGAACACCATGCCCGGCGCTTCGTCCTGCTGGTGGAAGAGGTCAAGCTGCTTGCCTAACACTCTGTGGTCGCGCCTAAGCGCTTCCTCGATACGGTGGATGTAGGCTTGTAAGTCTTCCTGCTTAAACCATGCGGTGCCATAGATCCGCTGCAGCATCTCGTTGCGCGAATCGCCGCGCCAGTAGGCACCGGCGAGTTTGGTCAGTTTGAACGCCGCCTTCGCAAGCCTACCGGTCGACGGGACGTGCGGACCGCGGCAGAGGTCGGTGAACTTGCCTTCGGTGTAGAGCGAGATCTCTTCTCCTGAAGGAATCGAGGCGATGATCTCGGCCTTGTAGTGCTCGCCGATCGACTCGAAATATTTCACCGCGTCGTCGCGCGCCATGAGCTTGCGCACAACCGGCTCGTCGAGCTTCGCTAACTCCACCATCTTGGTCTGAATGGCGTCGAGGTCCTCAGGCGTGAACGGCCGCTTGTACGAAAAGTCGTAGTAGAACCCGTCCTCGATCACCGGGCCGATCGTGACCTGCGCGTCGGGGAAAAGCTCCTTCACCGCGTAAGCGAGAAGGTGCGCGGTCGAGTGACGCAGCACCTCGACTCCCTCGGGGTCCTTGTCGGTGACGATGGCGAGATCGGCGTCGCGATCGATGACGCAGGAAGTGTCGACGAGCTTGCCGTCGACCTTGGCGGCGAGCGCAGCCTTGGCGAGGCCGGGGCCGATCGACTTGGCGATCTCGGCGACGGACACGGGTGCTGGAAACTGCTTGACGGCGCCGTTGGGTAATCGGATGTCGGGCATGATCGGATCCTCAAAAACAAAAAGTGCGGACGAGCCGCACTTTTTCGCTTCACGCACGCGTGCGAGCTCGCGCCTCTTAACCGACTCCTCTACGCGTTCGCGGTGTCATAACGCTGCCTTTCCGTACCGATCGATGTGCTGCACCTCAAGCGATGGTAGGCGCGATTGGACTCGAACCAACGACCCCCACCATGTCAAGGTGGTGCTCTAACCAGCTGAGCTACGCGCCTGCGAAGCTACTGCGCAGGCCGGGCTGCCTCGTTGCTTCCTCGCTCGGCCCTCGCCGTACTTCGAGTGTACTGTCTCGGGCCTCGCTGCGGGGCGCCTCGCATCCGGCCTTGCTCGCAACGCTTCGCATTATAGCCTACGAGTAACTCAGAGCACCGCGCGAAGGATGCCGACCAGCACCGGCTGGTGCACCATGTAGACGAGCAGGCTGTGGCGGCCGAGCCACGCGAGCCAGTCCGGCATGATGCGGCCAAGCGAAGTCACCATCGGGCGCTCACGCGCCGCGAGCCACGCCCCAGCGGTCACGCCGACGAGCACAACGCCGAACCAGGGGAAGAGCGGCACGTAGTCCTCGGTCGCGGGCTTGTGCGTCATCAGCCCGATCCAGTTGAGCCAGCGCGTGTCGAAAACTGCGAACTGCAGTGTTGCGCCGATGGCAATGATCGCGGCACCGATAATCAGGGTCACGAAGGGCCAGCGCGCGAGCGGCCGAGCAAGAATGGAGGCGACCGCGATGAGCTGCAGGATACCGAAGGTGATGAAGGTCTGCGGAAAGGTGACATAGCTCGCCGCAGTGACCAGCAATGAGCAGAACACAATCAGCCCGACACGCCGCCAGAACGCACGTGTGCTCTGCTGCGCGTGTCGCGCAAGCACCAGGCTCACTCCGACCAGAAGCAGAAACCAGGTGACGATGAAATCGCGCGCGGTGAGCCAGAATGGGTCATGGTTGAAGTCGATGGCGACGACGTGCATCCAGGACAGATCGAAGGTGAAGTGATACGCGATCATCATGAGCAGCCCGAAGCCGCGTAGCGCGTCGATCGCATGGAGGCGGGCGGGCGGCGCGGCGGCCGTGGTGGCCGGCGAGTGCCGCGGCGTGCTTCCGCGATGGCGACGCCGCCGGCTCATCGCGGCCACGCGACCCGCACACGGCCCTCCGAGTCGGCTGGCCCGAGCGTGGACAACGCGAAAGCAAGCGCAGACGCACGCTCACGATCGATGCCAGGGCGCGCCCGGACTTTCGCCTCGACGCGTGGCGTTCCGTCACCGACCGCCGTCACCGTGCCGTCGATCTCGACTTCACCGCCCGTGTTGCCGAGCGGGCCCGAGACTTCATGGCCTCGTCCGGACAGCTCGGCGCGTAGGTCGCCCAGCATCACGCGCGCGAAAGGCCCCAATCCGGGAAGACTGGCGTTGCGCCATTGCATCGCGAGCGCGACGTCGAGCGCATCGGCATCTTGAATGAATCTGTCGATGTGAATGTCGAAGTCGCCCCCGGCACTCGTAATGATTGCCGGCGCACCGGCGGCTCGGAGCAGCGCTTCCATCGGCATTGCAAGCTCGAAACCCTCCAGCTCGACCTTGTCGTGGCCGAAGACAAAGTTTCCGACACGATCGGCATCCGCTTCCATCGCCAGCGTGCCGCGCAGCTCGCCGCGCAGCAGCGGCCAGCGCTCGAGTTGCCAGGCGATATGCCGCTGCAGATCGCTTCCCGACGCGACCAGATCGCCCGAGCCATTCCACAGAGTGCCGCTCGCGTTGGCAATGTGCAGCCGATCTCCTGTCATCGCGCCGACGCGCCAGTCAGCGACGCTCGCGGGTGCCTCCACGATCAACGCCACGGCGATCAGCACGACGCCGCAGACCACCGTGACCCACGGACGCATGTTCAGCCGCGTGTCAACGTGAACTCGGCGCGAACCTGCCCGGGCTCGACCCGCCCGGTGACCGAGACTTCCGCGGCGCGTACACCGGCGTCGCGTTGGAGCGTATCGAGCAGCGAGGTCAGCGCGTCGAAGGAGATTGCGTCAAAGGTCATGCGCCAGCGCTCGCCTTCGATGCGCTCGATCGCTCCCGACGGCTTGAGTCCTTGACGCGCGAGCGCGCTCTCGATCGCGGCGCGCACATCGCCTGCCGGCGGCGTCGGTGCGTTCCGCGCAAGTCCGACGATCTCGTCCGCCTGGCGTCGGGCATCGGCGAGCACACCGCGCTGTTGGACGAGCTCTCGAGCCAGACGCTCGCTGTCGCGCTGCAGCGGTTGCCATGCGAGCCACCACAGCAGCGCAAGCGCAACGAGGCTGCCGACGAGCAAGAGCGCGATACGCTCGCGACCGCTGCGCAGGCTCCACCATTGGGCGAAGCGTTCTTGTCGGCTGACGGGTAACGTGGTCGCCATCGCTTTCAATCCAAGCCGATGCGCAGCCGCGCGCCGCTTGCGCTTGGCGCGGCGATCGCGACGAGCCCCGCCTGCTGCAACTCGTGTTGGATTCGTGAAGTCTGCGCGGCGTCGACCTTCTGCAATTCGAGCACCAGGTGACCATCACCGTAGGCGAGCGCGCGCAGCGCACCCGCGGGCAGCGTCGCGAGCGCGGGTGCGGCCCGCGCGAGGAGCGGCACGAAATCGTCGCGCGCAACGAGTCCCGCGCGATGCTTCAGCTCCCGCTCGCGGCGCATGAGCGCAACGGCGGGAGTTACGTTGCCCGTCTCGGGCGCGTAGTCCGGAACGGCAGTCTTCGCGATCGACTGCAGCTCGCGGTCGATCGATGCCGTCTGCCAGCGTAGCCACAGCCATTCGCCGATGCTCGCCATGATCGCCACGCCGAGCGCAATCGCGGCGATCCACAGTGCCGGCCGCAGGAGCCTCGCGAAGTCGACTGCGTGTGCGCGCGGCGCGGCGCCGTAAGCGCCGGCGAGCAGATCGATGGCGCCCGCGAATGATGGCGGCGGCGCATCGACCCAGCGCCATGGCGTGCCGGCGACGAACTCGGTGCGCGTTTGTGTTTTCGCTTTCGCAAGCAGCGCAGGGCTCGCGCCCGCCGCGTCGACGCGCACGCTGGCTGGGGCGCGCTCGCCCGCGCCGGCGAGCGCCAGAACGAGCTCGCTCGGCGGTGCTTCGGCTTGCGCGGGACCGACGCCGATCGTCGCGCCGCGATCGGTGCGCACGAATCCGGGATCGCCGATCGCTGCCGCGCACCAGCGCCAGATTCCGCGCGCGGCGCTCGCGAGATCGGATTCGAGGAGAACGCGGTCCCAATCGATGCCGCCGCGCTTCGACGCGGCGGCGAAGTTGCGCATCCATTCGTCGGCGACGATCGCCGCCCGGACGCTGCCGTCGGTGGATTGCGGCGAGAGAGCGACGTGGCTCGCTTCCGGCGCGTCGGCGAGCTGATCCTCGAGCGCGAAGCGGGCGGCCGCGCTCGCGCGCGCCGGCGGCAGAGTTGGAACGATGACGGTGGCGAGCCTGCCGTGCGCCGCGGCGATCACCGCTTCGCGTCGATCCGCGGCCGGCCAGGACGCCGGGCGATCGCGGCCGCGTTGGAGGACCCTGTTCTCGCTGTCGAAAAGCGCCCATTCGGCGGCGCGGCCCGCATCGGGCGGAGCGTCGATGAGAACGCGCAGTGTAGTGACGGCGATCGGCATCGGAGAAAGCGCGAAGATGATGGGCCGCGATCTTACTCCACCGTCTCCCACACCACGATCGGCCACTCGCTCGAGATGGTCGAGCGCTTGAGAAGTGCTCGCGCGCGGGCGACCGTGTCGCCCTGCCGCGCCTCGATGGTCACTTCGAACCAATCGCTGCGCACCGCCAGCTGCGTTTCGTCGACGTTGAGCCGCGGGCGATTGAGCCGGGCGTGGAAATCGGCCGTGCTCGTGAACGGCGATTGCGCACGCGCCGCGACCATCGCGGCGGCGCCGGCAGCGTCCAGACCGTCGACCACCGCCATCAGGACCTCCGGCGGCGCGGTGTTGACGTTGACCGTCGACGGGGCGTCGACGGCCTCGACAAAGGTTCGCAAGCGCGAAAGCATCGCCGGATCGGCGCCGCGCACGGCGAGCAGCTCGGCGACGCGCCGCACCGGCGCATTCGCCGCCAGGCCGGGGATGCTCTGCGCCAGATAGTAAGCATCTTCGGCGCCACCGTCGGGCGTGACCTGATTGTCGGCGTCGATCCAGTCAGTCATGGCGTTGAGGAAAGACTGCGGCAGTCCCAGCGTCGTGAACAGCCGCTGCAACGCGGCACGCGTGGGCTGCGGCAAGTTGCCGCTCGCCGCGAGATTGTCAACGTTGATGCGCGCCTGCGCGTCGGCAATGTAGCCGCCGATCGAGCCGTTTTCGATTGGCGTGGGCGGCAGCCGGTAGGCCCATGGCTGGCCGAGATGCGTGATCGTGGAGCCGCGCAGCGTGTCGAACAGGATCTGACGCGCCCATTGCACGCCCGCCATCGCAAGAACCTGCGCCTGCACCTGATCGCGCCGGCGCTCGTATTCTCCTGCCCAGCGCTGCTGCTGCCACAACAGCGTCGCCGCGATCGTCGCGACAAGCGCGGCGAGCAGCATCGCGATTACGATCGCCGCACCGCTGACGTAGCGTCGGGTCATCGCAATGCAAGCCATCGCTCGATCGACTCGCCCGAAACGAGCGCGAGCTGCACTCTGACTGCGCGCGGCAGATCGGCTTCTCCCGAGACCGGCCAGACGTCGCTCCACTCCCCGCTGCGCGTGAGATAGGACAGATGGAATTGCGCGATGTCGGCGACGAGCGGGTATGCGGTCGGCTCGACATTGCGAGGTCGGTCGTAGCTCGCCCAGTAGCGCACCTCGACCGTTCCGTCGTGAAAGCCGTAGGCGAGCCGCTGGCCGGCGCTTCCCGCTTCGAGCGTGAATTCGGGACCGGCGCGCGAGAACTCGAGCGTGCTGTTGCCGTTGACGTCCGCCGATCCGATCCACGCCGGCATGCGCGTGTCGTCGAGGCGCGCGGGGCGCGGCATCGCCTGCCTCAAATCGCCTTCGAGGCGTGAGAAGAAGAGCTCGAGCGTGCGCCAGCGCGTCGCTTCGTTGCTGAGCTTCGTTTCGCTGTCCGAAAGCGAGGAGACGGCGCGATAGCCGAGCACTGCGATCACGGCGAGAATGAGGAGCGCGAGCAGCACCTCGATCAGCGTGAAGCCGCGGGCTCGCGCGTTCGTCATCGCTGTGCCGATTGTCCGAGATAGCCGACCAGGCGCGCGAGCACATAGTCGGGGCGCGCACTTTCCGCGACCGTGATCTCGATGCGGCGGAACGCGGGATTTGGCGTGCCGGCTACGCTCTCGTGCCAGGCGAAGGTCGAGCCGGCCTGATCCTGACTGCCTTCGCGCTCGCCGATCGCCGGGGCGGGGGCCTCCAGTTGCGCGGCGGCAAGACGATTTTCCGCAACCCACAGCGCGAGCGTGCGCGCCTTGAGCACTGTCGCGCTGTCGGCGGTCTGCGCGACGCTGCGAAATCCCGCGGCGAGTGCGACCGCGAGGATGGCCAGCGCGACCAGCACTTCGACCAGGGTAAAGCCCTCGCGCCGCGCAATCAGCGCGCGTACGGGCCGAGGATCGCGACGCGATTCAGCGGATCGGCGGTGAGCAGCAGCTGCCATTCCGGAGCGTCCAGTTCGATGACGAACGGTTCGTTGCGGCCGCTGGGCACGAGCGGCAGCACGGCGCCGGGCGGCACCGCCTGGCCGGCGTAGGCCCGCGAGATTACAGCGAGCGGAGACGGAAGCGCGCGCGGCGCGAGCACATCGTCGCCGGAGAGGGCGATCCATTGAACCGTCTCGCCGGCCGCGTTGCGTTTCCAGAAACGATAGCCCTCCCCAGCCGCGGATACTCCCAGCGTCTCGTTCTTCCATTGCGCGAGAAGCGCCGCGTGCTCGAGCGCCCCGCCGAGCCTTCGTCCTTCGCGCTCGAGCGAGCTGCGCGGGTCGGGATTGAGCTGTGCGTAAGTGATCCCCGCGGCGAGGCCGATCACGATGAGCACGACGAGAATTTCCACCAGCGTGAAGCCTGGCTGACGAGAAGATAAGCGAAGCATCCGGCCGCGCAGTCGTTTCCTCACAGATCCCATGAGCCGATATCGGCGTCATAGCCTGTTCCGCCCGGCTGACCATCGGCGCCGAAACTGAACACGTCGATCTCGGCGTGCAAACCCGGATTGAGATATTGGTAGGGATGGCCCCACGGGTCTTTCGGCAAGCGTTCGAGATAGCCGTTCGGTTTCCAGTTAGGCGGCACCGGCGGCGCGGTCGGCCTCGTCACCAGCGCCTGCAGCCCCTGCTCGCTGGTGGGATAGCGCTGGTTGTCGAGGCGATACAGCTTGAGCGCCGCCATGATCGCCGCGATGTCGGTCTTGGCGGCGACGACGCGCGCCTCGTCGGGGCGCTCGATGAAACGCGGCACGACCAGCGCGGCGAGAATGCCGAGGATCACGATCACCACCATGATCTCGATCAGCGTGAAGCCGCAACGGCGCAAAGCTGGAACCGGAGTGCGCATACAGCCATTATAATCGCGCGTCTCTTGCATCATCCTGTCGGCAACTCGTGCTGCGCCGCCTCTTCAATCTGCTCGTGCTCGCCGCAGTCGTGGGAGCATTCGCGTATTGGTGGATCGCCGTGCGTCCGCTGCCGCTGCCGGAGAGTCCCTACAACTTCACGGTGCGCACCGGCGCCACGCTGCGCGCGGTGGCGCACGAGCTGACTTCCGCCGGCGTGCTGCCTGCGGACTGGACGCTCGTCGGCCTCGCGCGGCTGAGTCGCGCCGACCGCAGCATCAAGGCCGGCAATTACGAGCTCTCCTCGGGCACGACGCTCGCGGGCCTGCTCGCCAAGCTCAGTCAGGGCGATGCGACGCAGACGAGCTTCACTATCGTCGAGGGTTGGAGCATGCGCGACCTGCGCGAAGCGCTCAAGGGCGACGAGGACATCGTCAAACAGGTGTCCGATCTTCCGGGTGCGGAGCTTATGGCGAAGATCGGCGCCAGCGAGAAGGAGCCCGAGGGCTGGTTCTTTCCCGACACCTATTTCTTTGCCGCCGGCGCGACCGACGCCTCGATTCTCGTGCGCGCGCACAAACTAATGCGTCAACGGCTGACCGCTGCTTGGGATGCGCGCGCCACGGATTTGCCGGTCACTTCGGCATACCAGGCGCTGATCCTCGCCTCGCTGGTCGAGAAGGAAACCGGACGCGCCGCCGACCGGCCGCTCGTCGCGTCGGTGTTCGTGAACCGCCTGCGCCAGGGAATGCGGCTGCAGACCGATCCCTCGGTGATCTATGGGTTGGGCGAGCATTTCAACGGCAACCTCACGCGGGGCGATCTCGACCGGGATCAGATATTCAACACTTACACGCGCGAGGGTCTGCCGCCGACGCCGATCGCGCTGCCGAGCCAGGCGTCGCTCGATGCGGTGCTGCATCCGCCCGCCACGTCGTATCTTTACTTTGTCTCGCGCGGCGACGGCTCGAGCGAGTTCTCCTCGAACCTCGCGGATCACAATCGCGCCGTGGCAAAATATCAGCGAGGCGTGCGTTGAAGCGCGCGCCGATCATTCGGCATCCCTCTTGACGTCAACGAGAGCGCGGCGCGGCCGCTTCCTCACGCTCGAAGGCATCGACGGCGCCGGCAAGAGCACGCACCTTCCGCACGTGAAGGAGCTGCTCGAGCAAGGCGGGCGCAGCGTATGGGTGACGCGCGAGCCCGGAGGGACGCCGCTCGGCGAGCGGCTGCGCGAGCTGCTGCTGCACGAGCCGATGGCGAAGCTCACCGAGACGCTGCTCATGTTCGCCGCGCGCCGCGAGCATTGCGAGCGCGAGATATGGCCGCGGCTCGAAGCCGGCACCTGGGTCGTGTGCGATCGCTTCACCGACGCGACGTACGCCTACCAGGGCGGCGGTCATGGCGTTCCGCGCGAGGTCATTGCTGCGCTCGAACGCGATGTGCTCGGAGGGTTTCAGCCCGATCTCACGCTCGTGTTCGACGTTCCCGCGCGAATCGGTCTTGCGCGGCTCGCCGATGGTCGGCCTCTCGACAAGTTCGAGCGCAAGGACAGCGCGTTCTTCGATCGCGTGCGCGCGGTGTATCTCGAGCGCTCGCGGGCCGAGCCGCATCGCTGCCGCGTGATCGACAGCACCGCGCCGCGGGATGCCGTCGCGCGCGAGCTTGCCAACATCGTGGCGGCGCTGTGAGCCGCTTGCTCGACGCAACGCTCTTCGCGTGGCAGCGCGACGCGGCCGCAGCGGCGCTGACGGCCAAGTCACGGTGGCCGCACGCGCTGCTGATCGAAGGCAAGCGCGGCATCGGCAAGCGCGCCATCGCGCTGCATTTCGCGCAAGCCCTTCTTTGCGAGACGCCGCGCAGCGACGGCCGTCCCTGCGGAACTTGCGCGAGCTGTGGCTACGCGCGCGCGGGCGCGCATCCGGATCTGCGCGTGATCGAGCCGGTCGAGCGCGACGAGGAGGGCAACGAGACGCCGGTGGATGAGATCGTCGTCGACCGCATCCGCGAGCTGATCGATTTCACGCAGCTCACCGCGCACCGACAGCGCGCCAAGGTCGCGGTCATCATTCCGGCCGAGGCGATGAATGTCGCCGCCGCAAACGCGCTGCTCAAGACGCTGGAAGAGCCGCCGCCGGCGACCTATCTTATGCTGGTCAGCCATCAGCCCGGGCGCCTTCGCGCGACGATCGTCAGTCGTTGCCAGCGCTTTGTTGCTCCCGAGCCCGGTCCGGCCGCCGCCACTGTGTGGCTCGCGGAGCAGGGCGCGGCGGAGCCTGAGTTGTTGCTGGCGCAGGCGGGCGGAGCACCTCTCCTCGCGCTCGGACTCTCGGATCCGGCAGTTCAGCGCGAGCGCGCATTTCTTCTCGCCGCGCTCGAAGACCCCCAGCGGCTCTCTCCGATCGAGGTCGGCGTGCGCATCGACGGCTATCTGAAGGAAGAGCGCAAAGCGGTGCTCGGCGATCTGGTGTACTGGCTCCTCACCTGGAGCGCCGATCTCGCCGCGAGCGCGACCGGAGGAGTTCCACGTTATCACCCCGACCGGCGCGATGCGCTGGCGCGCCTCGGGAAGCGGGTGGCGCGGCTAGCCCTCTTCCGCTATTATCGGGCGCTGCTCCGGCAGCGCGAGCTGCTCGGTCACCCGCTGGTGCCCCGGCTCGTCGCCGAAGCCTTGCTATTCGAGTATCGGGCACTCTTCAACGACGCACATGGCAGCTAAGGACGATCGCTTCAACGGCGGCTCGACGATGTCGCGGCCGGGCGTGCTGTCGCTCAACATCCGCGAGAAGGCGGCGCTCTACGCTGCGTACATGCCTTTTCTCAAGGGTGGCGGCATCTTCATCCCGACGACCCGCCAGTATCTTCTCGGCGAGGAAGTGTTCATGCTGCTCTCGCTGCTCGACGATCCGCAGCGCATCGCCGTGCAGGGCAAGGTCGTGTGGATCACCCCGGACGGAGTGCAGGGGAACCGCACCCCGGGGATCGGCGTGCAGTTCACCAACGACGAGACCGGAGCGCAGGCGCGTGCGCAGATCGAGAAGGCGCTGGGCGAGGGTATGGCCTCCAATCGTCCGACTCACACGATGTAGTTTGTTCGTAGATTCTCACTGCCACCTCGATTTTCCTGAGCTGATCGGTCAGTTGCCGTCCGTGCTCGACGCGATGGCCGCAAACCGGGTCACGCACGCATTGATCATCAGCGTCAACCTGCGAACGCTTCCGGACGTGCTGCGGCTCGCCGCCGAGCATGAGAATCTCTACGCCACCGTTGGCGTTCATCCCGACACCGAGGATGCCGGCGAGCCGACGATCGATGAGCTGGTCGCGCTTGCGGCGCAACCGAAGGTCGTCGCGATCGGCGAAACGGGGCTCGACTACTACCGCCTAACCGGTGACCTCGAATGGCAGCGCACGCGCTTTCGCAGCCACATCCGAGCCGCGCGCGAGTGCAGGAAGCCGCTGGTGATCCACACGCGTGCAGCGGGCGCGGACACCCTCGCCATCATGCGCGACGAGCGCGCGGGCGAGGCCGGCGGCGTGATGCACTGTTTCACCGAGACCTGGGAAGTCGCACAGGCCGCTATGGACCAGGGCTTCCACATTTCCTTTTCCGGGATCGTGACGTTCAAGAATGCAAAGATGGTGCAGGACGTGGCGCGGCGCGTCCCGCTTGACCGGATGTTGATCGAGACCGACTCGCCGTACCTCGCGCCAGTGCCCTATCGCGGCAAGACCAATCAGCCCGCCTATGTGCGCTACGTAGGCGAGGAGATCGCGCGTCTGCGCCAGGTTCCGGTCGAAGACGTCGCGGCGGCGACCTCGGCCAACTTCTTCCGGCTGTTCGGAGTGAGCGCGCTTGCTCACTGATCGCCGCCGCGCGTTGGCGTTTCTCCTGGCCGGGGTGATCGCGCTGGGCGTTTGCACCGGCGCGAGCGCGCAGGCGCTCTATGACCGCTTCATCCAGGCGGTCACGCTCGACAAGACCGAGGACGTTCGCGCGATGCTCGCGCGCGGCATGGATCCGAATACGGTCGATCCGAACGGCGACCCGGTGCTGCTGGTCGCGGCGCGCTCCGGATGGGAGAAGACTTCCGCGATCCTGCTCTCCGGCGGCGCGAAGGTCGATGCGAAGAACCGCTTCGGCGACCGGCCGCTGATGGTCGCGGCGTTGAACGGACATCTGGCCATCGTCAAGCTGCTCTTCACGCGCGGCGCGGAGCTCAACCCGCCAGGATGGACACCGCTCATCTACGCCGCGACCAACGGTCACATCGAGGTCATGCGTTATCTCATCGAAGCAGGCGCGGACGTGAACGCCGAGTCTCCGAACGGAACGACTGCTCTGATGATGGCGGTGCGCGGAGCAAACGCCGACGCCGTGACGATGCTGGTCGCCCGCGGCGCCGACGTCAATCATCGCAACGAAAACGGCGCGACTGCGCTCGGATGGGCTCGGCGAGGCGGCTTCGACGCGATCGAGAAAACGCTCCTCCGCGCCGGCGCGAAGAATTAGCAGTGCCTAGAGAGCCCTCAGGAAGGCGACCAGGTCGCTCTTCTCCGCGTCGGTGAAGCCGATGCCGAAGCGCGTGTCGTAGAAATTGACGGCGTCGAGCAGCGTGGCCGCCGAGCCGTTGTGAAAATACGGCGCGCGTGCCGCGAGCCCGCGCAGGATCGGCCCCTTGAAGCGCCCGACGTCCTTCCACTGGCCTGTGATGAGGGCACGCCCAGGATCGGTGGTCTGCACGGTCAATCCGGTCGCGTTGTTCTGCAAGGTATAGAGCGGTAGATCCGGCGTGCGCCGGGAAGCATCGGTCAGCCCGATGTCGAGCGGCGCCGGAATCGAGTGGTTGCCTGAGCTCGGCGTGTCGTGACAGGTCGTGCAAGTTCCGTTGAGTACGGGCACGCTCAGATCGTCGTTGAGCCCTTTGACACCGGTGATCGTGATCGACTTGGTGTTGAACAGCGTCTCGCCGCGCGCGACCGCGCGGCGTGCTTCGACGGTGCTCGCCGGATCACCGTTGCCAAGGCCGTTCGTCTGCGAGAAGTTCCAGGCGTCGTATAGCGTGAACACGACCGGATTGAACAATGCGCCGGTGCGATAGTCGCCGGACACGACATCGTTGATGCCGAAGTAGAAATTCTGCTGCGAGAGATTAGCGGGTCCGCCGAGGGCGTGGCGCGCGGTGAGCTCGCCCGCATCGTTGTCGTACACCTGCGTCGCGAACAGCGTTGTCTCGAAGGCGACGATCGCCTCGCGCTGGTCGCTGCTCAAAGCCTGAGCCGCCTGGGCGTGTCCCAATGTCGCCTGGTTCGATTGATCGGCGAGGTCGAAATGAATCGTCGCAAAGCACTTGCTAGTGCCGAGGATGCAGTTCGGCGATGTCGCGTCCAGGAAGGTCTCGCGGCCGTCCCACATGACTGTGCTCAGGAAATTGAGGTTGGTCGCCGGTAGCGGCCGCCGGAAGAGCGAGAGCTCGTTCGCACTTGCGTGGCCGTAGGGATCGTCGACGGCCACGAGCGTGAATTGAGCCCCGGCGGGGATCCCGATACCGATGCGGATGAGCCCCTTGTTGAGGAGCATGCTGTAGGCGTTGCGCCGCGCATCGACGGTCGAGACGTCGGCATTGGGGGAGTTCGATCCATCGACGGTACGAAAGATCGGATCCGTGCCGCCGGTCGCGTCGAAGCGTGCCTGGATGCTGGGCGGCGTGACCGTCCAGCCGTCGCTGGGTTGGTGGCAGCTCACGCAGGCGCGCCCGTTCGTACCGAGGCTCTGAAAGAACGGTCCGGTGAGATCGACCTTCCCAACCGTGCTGAAGGTTGCGGCGATTCCAGTGGGGTTGGCGAATGGGAGCATGCTCGGAAGAAACGTGGGTTGGCCCGCGTTGCCCGAGGCGCTGATGGCGAGCAACGACGCAACCGCTGATGCGAGATGGCGATGCTGGAACTTAGTGGGCATGATGAGCCTCCCTCGAAGAATACGACTGCGGCGTCGCAGCCGGCATTGCCTTGGTTGGGTCACGAGGAGCAGGCTCGGCATCCGTGCCGCGCCCCCCAGCGCAGTCGCTGTCATGCTCTTGCTTGCCGCCTCTTCACCGGTAAATACGGAATCCACCGGGTCCGGCGGACATCGCCAACCCACCGCGTGAGACCGCTCAGCGCGGAACGACGGACGCGAAGGCCAGCTGGCGTTCGGTGAGCTTCGTTGTAGGATTGTCCGCTCCAATCGTTGGTCGCAATTGCTCGAGCGCTGACGACAGCACGCCTCGGGCGAGTTCTGTGTTGCCCGCAGAAGCGAGTGCCTGGCCTTCGACCAGGTAGCAACGCCCGACGTAGCTCGAAGGCGCGCCCGTACCCGAGACCTCGAGAAAGAGCGCGCGTGCTTTTCGAGCGTCGGCGGCTGCGGCATCGAAGCGACCGATGCTCAACTCGAAATCCGCGCGGCGCAGGACGAAGACGCCCTGCGCCATGTGATCCGTGCCATGTTTTTCGGTTATAGCAACCGCCTTGTTCATCGCCGCGATGGCAATGGCCGTCTCGCCGTGCGCTTGCGCCAGCATGGCTCGCTCGTAGGCGATCGATGCGGCCCCATTCGGGTCCTGGCCTGTCCGCAGATAGCGGGGTTCGGCTTCGTTCACGGCCTGCTCGGCGCGCGCATAGTCGCCCAGGCTGAGATAGGCCTGAGCGCGCATCAACAGCGACTGGGAGATCACTCGTTCGTCGCCCACTGCGCGGGCGCGCGAATAGGCGAGCTCTGCGGTGCGTGCCGCTTCCGTGTCGCGGCCGAGAGCGAGCAGCGTTCGCGAGAGATTGGCGTACCGCATTGCGAGGACGTTCTTGTCACTGCCGTCCGCGCTGCTGATGCTGATCGCTTTCCTGAACAGCTCTTCTGCCTTGAGCGTCTGCCCCATCAGGTGGAGCGAGAGGCCCCAGTTGTTATAAAGGGCGCTTGCCATAGCGGTGTTCTCGCGTCCGAGCGCGACCAGGTGCGCCTCGGCGCGCTCGAACATCTCGACTGCCGCGGGGAACTGATTCGCTTGGTCATAGGAGGAGGCGAGATGCATGAGCACATCCAGCTCCAACACCGCCGACCGATAGCGCAGCTGCGGCAGCAGGGCTTGCGCAGCCTTCGCCCGATCGATGGCTGTGGCGGCTTCGTTTTCGTCGCGCGCGACCAGGCTCGCGTCGAGAAGACAGGAGATGCGGTCGAGCGTGTATTGCGGCTCGTCGGGTAGATCATCCATCCCCTCGCGCAGCAGCGCTTCTGCCCGCTGATAGTTGCCGGCGCGCCCGACCGGTGGCGCGAGCGTGCAGGCCGCTCTTGCGCGCGTCTCCCGCTCCGGGAGTCCGCGCGAAATATGATAGGCGCGCCCAAGGAGCGCTCGTGCCTTGTCATCCTGGTCCATCGCGCTGTACTGGCTTCCGATGGCCATCAACATCTCCGCGTGGTTCGCGTCGGGCTCGCCATACTCTCTCTCAACGATCGTCTCGGCGCGCGAGAGCAGATCCCCGGCCGTAAACGGCTTGCCCGACGGTGCCGCGTCGGAGAGCAGGAACTGGTTTAACTCGTTGATGGCCGCCGCACGGGAAAGCTCGCGCAGTGCGAAATCCCGCTGTTCAATCGCCGCACGCGCCTGCTCGTCGGCACGCTGGCGCTCTTGCTCGGCGATCGCCGCCTGCCGGGTCGCCCGGCCGGCCTGCGAGATCGTCCCGGCGAGCCCGCCGATGAGGGTTACAACTGCCAGTGTGGCGAGCCCCACGGCGAGCCGGTTCCTGCGCACGAACTTAACGGCGCGATAGCCGATCGAATCCGGCCGCGCACTGACGGGCTCGTGCGCGAGATGGCGACGGATGTCGTCGGCGAAGGTCGTGACCGAGCCATAGCGCTCTGCAGGATTCTTTTTGAGCGCAGCCAGGACGATCTTGTCCAGATCGCCGCGAAGCAGCTTTTGCAGCTTCGCGAGCGGCAGCCCGCGCGCCTGGGCCTTTCCTTCGTCGTGACAGGCGCCGCTCGGGCGCGTGACCTCGGCCTCCAGAATCGCTTCCTCCAGCGCGGCGCGCGATTCGCGCTTGAGCCGGTATGGCCGCTCGCCAGTGAGCAATTCGTAGAGGATGACGCCGAGCGAGTAGACATCGGTCGCCGTAGTGAGTGGGGCACCCGCCACCTGCTCGGGGCTGGCGTAATCCGGCGTGAGCAACCGGCCTGCCGCCTGCGTGAGCTCGCTCTCGGGAGAGGAGTCATCTGCGATCAGCTTGGCGATGCCGAAATCGAGCAGCTGCACCTCGCCATCGTCGCTGACCAGAATGTTGGACGGCTTCAGGTCACGATGCACGACGAGATGCGCGTGCGCGTACTGAACCGCATCGAGCACCTGCAGAAACAACCCGAGTCGTTTGGGCACGTCGAGACGGCGTTCGTCGCAGTAGGCGCCGAGCGGCTCGCCGGCGACGTATTCGAGCGCGAGGAAAGGTTGCCCTTCTGGCGCGACCCCGGCGTCGTAGAGGCGGGCGATGTGCGGATGCGCGAGCGCGGCCAGGATGTCGCGCTCGCGGGCGAAGCGCTCGGCGAATTCCGCGACGTGAGGCACAGCCAGCGGAAGCTTGAGCGCGACCGGCCGCTTCAATTGCCCGTCGCTGCGCTCGGCGAGCCAGACCGAGCCCATGCCGCCGCGGCCCAGTTCGCGCAGCAACCGGTACGGCCCGACCACGGCTCCTTCGCATAACGGCGTGCCGCGCGCGCCGGCAAGCGATGCCGGAGCGAATCTGGGCAGCGTTTTGAGGAAGTCGTCGGTGGCACCGGAAGCCTGTCGCGCGAGGAGATCGCGCAGCGTCGCGCCTAGGCCGTCCACTGCCGGCGGCAGTGTCGCAAGCCATGCTTCGCGCTCGGGCGGCGACAATGCCAGCGCTTCGTCGATGAGGCGCGACAGCGTTGACCACTGCTCGTCGGTGAGCTTCATGTCCCTTGCCGCGGCTGCGTGAGCACTTCGGGGTTCCTATCCTCGTTACGGATTTTCGACGCGAAACCGGACACGTGGGCGGCCATGAGTGCTATCTCAATGCCGCTTGCAACAGCAGGCGAGCCTTGTCCCAGTCGCGGCGGATCGTGCGCTCGTTGACTCCGAGCACGGAGGCGATCTCCTCCTCGCTCAAGCCCGCGAAGAAACGCATCTCGACCACGCGCACGAGCCTCTCGTCGACGCGCGCCAGGTCCTTGAGAGCGTCGTCGATGCGGATGATCTCGTTTTCGGAGGCGTGCACCGATTCGGCAAGATCGGTATTGAGCGTAATCGGCGCCGCACCACCGCCGTGCCGCTCGGCTCGACGCTGCCGCGCGAAGTCGACGATGATCGAGCGCATAACCTTGGCCGCGTAGGCGAGAAAGTGCGCGCGGTCTTCGACGTCGAGCTGGCCGGCCTTCACGCAACGCAGGTACGACTCGTGCACGAGCGAGGTGGTGTCGAGTTGAGCTGTGCGCTCGTTGCGGCTCAGGCGGATGTGAGCGAGCTGGTGCAGCTCGGCGTACATGAGCGAGAAGAGTTCGTCGAGCGCGGCCTTGTCGCCTCGCCTGGCAGCTTGAAGCAACGCAGTGAGCTGGGTGAGCTGGCCGTCGAGAGGGTGCGGCATAACCCTTGAACTCCCAGGTTGCCCCCTCTTGCCCCGAATCGCTGCGCCATGACGTTCGAAGCTTCGGCGCGCAACGATCAGGCGTGAACTCTACGCGCTTTTCATTGCGTTTTCCACGCCTCGCTCAACCGTGGCGGCTTCCATGCGCGCGTCGCCGGCGCGCGTCCCTCGGCTCGGCGACGAGCGGACGATAGATCTCGACGCGGTCGCCGTCGGACAGAATCCGACCGCGCTCGACACGCCGACCAAAAATCCCCACCGGGCAGCGCGCTAGGTCGACTTCGGGATGGCGCGACGCAATACCGGAGCGGTTGAGCGCCTCCGCGACCGTTGTACCGGCAGGCAGCGACAGCTCGATCTCGGTCGCACTCCCCGGCAGCGCGTAGATGACGGTAATGGTGACGGCGCTCATGATGCAACAGGACCGTACACCGCTTCGGCGCGGCGCACGAAAGCGTCGACGAGGCTCGTCGCGACGTGGCTGAAGGCCTTGCCGATCAACCGCTCGAGCAGTTGCGTGCTGAACTCGTAATCGAGCTCCAGCTCGGTCTTGCACGCGGCCTCGGACAGGGCCTGAAATCGCCAGATCCCGGCGAGATGTCGGAACGGCCCGTCGCGAAGCTCAACCACCATCTCGTCGGGGCGCCGGCTGCGGTTCTCGGTCGTGAAATGCGCGTGCACACCGTGGTAGCTGAGGTCGATGCGCACCAGCGGGCCACGCTCCGTCTTGCCGAGGATCCGTGCTCCGGCGCACCAGGGGAGGAAGCGCGGGTAGTCTTCGACGCGCTCGACCAGATCGAACATCTGCCCCGCGCTGTAGGGCACGAGCACCGATTTTTGCACGCGTGTCATTTACAATTGCATGAGCCGCGTTGAACACGGCGCTAAACCGCCGGTTAACGCGGCAGCGGGCGGCCGCTTAACGCTGCGGATCGGAACACGGTTTTCGAGGCATCGCAGGATGAGCATCGTCGAAAACAAAAAAGCCTATCACGACTATTTCGTCGAAGAGAAATTCGAAGCCGGCCTCGCGCTGCAGGGCTGGGAAGTTAAGGCGATCCGCGCCGGGCGCGCGCAGCTCAAGGAAGCCTACGTGGTGGTCAAGGACGGCGAGATCGTGCTGCTCGGAGCTCACGTCACGCCGCTGCCGACCGCATCGACTCACACCCGTCCCGACGCGACACGCACGCGAAAACTCCTGCTGCACCGGACGGAGATCAACCGGCTGATAGGCAAGGTCGAGCGCGCCGGCTATACGCTTACTCCGCTCGACCTGCATTACAGCAAAGGGCGCATCAAGCTCGAGATCGGGCTCGCGCGCGGCAAGAAACAATACGACAAGCGCGCAGCGATCAAGGAACGCGAATGGAATCGCGAGAAGCAGCGACTGCTGCGCGACCGGCACGGCACGGCGCGCCGATCGCGGTCACGCTAATGTCGCCGGTTGCGATCGAGTTTCGCGAAGCGCGCGAGCGCGACTTCGAAGCGATCGCCGCGATCTACGCGCATCACGTCCGCACGGGCACTGCGAGCTTCGAGATCGAGCCGCCGGACGTTGGCGAGATGATTCGCCGCTGGCGCCAGGTGACGGCGCTTCATTTGCCTTACCTCGTCGCGGTTGCCGATGAGCGAGTCGTCGGTTACGCGTACGCGGGTCCTTATCGCCCGCGACCTGCTTACCGCTTCACCGTCGAGGATTCGGTTTATGTCGTGGAGCATGCGCGCGGTCGCGGGATCGGCCGGGCGCTGCTCGAGCGCCTGATCGAAGACTCCGAGCACGCTGGCGCGCGCCAGATGGTCGCGGTCATCGGCGACGCCGCCAACGTGGCGTCGATCCGCGTGCACGCGGCGCTCGGCTTCACGCAAATCGGCGTGCTCAAGAGCGTGGGCAACAAGTTCTCGCGCTGGCTCGATGTCGTTCTCATGCAGCGCGCGCTGGGACCGGGAGACGGCGCGCCTGGCGCGTGATCTGCACGATGTCTCCGATAGAGCACCCTACCACGCTACCGAAGAACGCGGCCAACTTCGTGGCGCTCTCGCCGGTGCAGTTTCTCGAGCGGAGCGCGCTCGTGTGGCCGACGAAGGTAGCGGTGCGACATGGATCGCTCGCCTATAGCTATGAGGAATTCGAACAGCGCTGCCGGCGGCTTGCTTCGGCTCTTGCCCGGCGCGGAGTGAACCGTGGCGACACCGTCGCGGTCATGGCGCCGAATGTGCCGGCGCTGCTCGAAGCTCACTACGCAGTGCCCGCGCTCGGCGCGCTGCTCAACGCGCTCAACTATCGACTCGACGCGAAGACCATCGCGTTCTGCCTCGATCACGGCGAAGCGAAAGTCTTGATCACCGATCGTGAGTTCGCCGGCGTTGTCAAAGACGCGCTTGCGATGTTGCAGCGGCCGCTCACGGTGATCGACATCGAAGATGCCCAAGGTCCTGCAGGCGAACGCCTCGGCGCAACCACCTACGAAGCCCTATTGATGGAAGGCGATCCGACCTTCGCATGGCCGGGGCCGAAAGACGAATGGGATGCACTGGCGCTGCTCTACACCTCCGGCACGACCGGCGATCCAAAGGGTGTCGTCTATCACCATCGCGGCGCTTATCTCAATGCGCTCGGCAACGCGCTCGCCTTCGGGTTGAAGCCCGACAGCGTCTATCTGTGGACGCTGCCGATGTTCCATTGCAGCGGGTGGACCTACACCTGGGCGGTCACCGCCGCCGGCGCGACGCACGTGTGCCTGCGCCGCGTCGACCCGGCGCTGATCTTTCCTGCGATCCACGATCATCGCGTCACCCATCTATGCGGCGCACCGATCGTGCTCAACATGCTGGTGCACGCGCCGGAGAGCGTGAAGATCGCCTTCGACCATACGGTAGAAGTCGCGACCGGCGGCGCCGCGCCGCCGTCCGCCGTGATCGAGGCGATGGAGCGCATGGGCTTTCGCGTCACTCATCTCTACGGGCTCACCGAGTCTTATGGCCCCGCGACGTTGTGTGCCGTGCAGGAGGATTGGCCCGGTCTGCCGCTCGCCGAGCGCTCGCAGCGCATGGCGCGTCAGGGCGTGACGATGCCCACGCTCGCGCGGCTGTCGGTGGCCGATCCGCAGACCCACGTTCCGGTGCCGCGCGACGGCAAGACGATCGGGGAGGTCATGCTCCGCGGCAACACGGTGATGAAGGGCTATCTCAAGAACGAAGCCGCCACCGCCGCCGCGTTTCGCGAAGGCTGGTACCACACCGGCGATCTCGCCGTATGGCACCCTGACAACTACATCGAGGTGAAAGACCGTTCCAAGGACATCATCATCTCGGGCGGCGAGAACATCAGCTCGCTCGAGATCGAAGAGTGCCTCTATCGCCATCCGAAGGTGATGGAGGCTGCCGTCGTCGCGCGGCCGGACGAGAAATGGGGCGAGACGCCGTGCGCGTTCGTGACGCTCAGGGGGGATGCAAGCGATGCGACGGCGGACGAGATCATCGCCTGGTGCCGCGATCACCTCGCGCGCTTCAAGATACCTCGCACGGTGGTCTTTGGGCCGCTGCCCAAGACCTCGACTGGCAAGATCCAGAAGTTCGTCTTGCGCGAGCAGGCCAAGTCGCTTTAGGACGGCCCCTGTTTTCTAGAGCCATCCCCTGTGTTAAACAGCTTAGCGATGAACGCGGTCTGTCTCTGGTTTTAAAATCATTCCATGACCTCTCTGACTTGCGTGGACATTCTCTCGGGGCGGGCGCCCAAGGATGCACCTGTGACGGTGAAAGGCTGGGTGCGCACTCGCCGCGACTCGAAGGGCGCCGGCATCTCTTTTGTGAACGTCTCGGACGGGTCGTGCTTTCATCCGGTGCAGGTCGTCGCGCCAAGCACGCTGCCGAACTATCAGGACGAGATCCTCCGGCTCACCGCGGGCTGCGCGGTCGAAGCGACCGGGACGATCGTGCCGTCGCCGGCGAAAGGGCAGCCCTTCGAGATGCAGGCGAGCGCGGTCAGGATTGTGGGCTGGGTCGACGATCCCGACACGTATCCCATCCAGCCGAAGCCGCACACGTTCGAGTTCCTGCGCGAGGTCGCCCATCTGCGCCCGCGCACCAACGTCATCGGCGCGGCGACGCGCGTCCGGCACAGCGTCGCGCAGGCGATTCACCAGTTCTTTCACGAGCGCGGCTTCGTCTGGGTGAACACGCCAATCATCACCGCCTCCGACGCCGAAGGCGCGGGCGCTCTCTTTCGCGTCTCGACGCTCGATCTCATGAACCTGCCGCGCACGGCCGAAGGCAAGGTCGACTTCGCGCAGGATTTCTTCGGGCGCGAGACCTATCTCACCGTCTCCGGCCAGCTCAACGTCGAAGCTTATTGCCTCGCGCTATCGAAGGTGTACACCTTCGGCCCGACGTTTCGCGCCGAGAATTCAAATACAAGCCGGCATCTCGCCGAGTTCTGGATGATCGAGCCGGAAATCGCGTTCGCCACGCTCGCCGACAATGCCGACCTCGCCGAGGCGCTCGTAAAGCACATTTTCAAGAGCGTGCTCGCCGGGCGCGCCGACGATCTCGCCTTCTTCGAAGAGCGCGTCGAGAAGGGACTGATCGCCAAGCTGCAGGGGATCGCCGACTCGGAGTTCGTGCGCATGGACTACACCGAGGCGATTAGAGTGCTCGAGCAGTCGAAAGAGAGCTTCGAGTTCCCCGTGCATTGGGGCGTGGATTTGCAGTCCGAGCACGAGCGTTACCTCACCGAGCGTCATACGAAGAAGCCGGTGATCCTGGTCAACTACCCGAAGGCGATCAAGGCGTTTTATATGCGCGTGAACGACGACAGAAAGACCGTGGCGGCGATGGACGTGCTGGTGCCCGGCATCGGCGAGATCATCGGCGGCAGCCAGCGCGAGGAGCGGCTCGACGTCCTCGACCAACGCATCGCCGAGGTCGGCCTCGACAGGGAAAATTACGGCTGGTATCGCGACCTGCGCCGCTACGGCACCGTGCCGCACGCCGGCTTCGGTCTCGGCTTCGAGCGCACCGTCGCTTACGTCACCGGGTTGTCGAACGTGCGCGACGTCATTCCGTTTCCGCGCACGCCCGGGAACGCGCGCTACTAGTTCACAGCGAAGCAGTAGAGGAGACCTGCCCCGCCCGTGCTCTTGAGATCGTCCTGACTGCAGCCGCCGTCCGGGCCGCGCGTCGGGTGCGAGGAATTCCACGATATCGCCGCGGCGCTGGTATCGAGTCCGGTGCGATCGTGATGGCCGACAATCGCCGTCCCCTTGCCGCTCTTGGTCCAGTTGCCGCAGGTCTTGTCATCTCCGGCGGGAAAAGCCGTGCCGTCGGGCTGCGTGCCGGTAAGAATGTCGTGCATGTTGGGCGTGTCGCCGCGGCCGTTGACGACGCTGCCTTTCTCCGTCAGCGCGGTCTGCTTGGTGAGATTGTTCGCGCTGTGCAGGTCCGCGACGTCCTTGGCGATGACCACGCCTTTCGCATTCGTCCATGGTCCCTTGCCGATGCGGTCCTTGGCATTGACCGCGCCGGCGCCCTGGGTGCTGAGATATGCGTGCCAGGTCTTGCCGCTGCTGCCCGCAGCCTGCGCCAAGGTCTGACAGTGCCTGTCCGCGCCCTTGATGCCGCCGAGGTCGGCGCCCTTGCCGATGCCCACGCTGGTCACGAAGAACGTCATCGACGACTGCTGCGCCTGTGCGGGCCCAGTGGTCGCACCAACGAAGCCGCAGCACACGGCTGCACACGCCCAGAGAGTCTTGTTCATTTCGTCCTCCTTCGTGGTAGATCGCTTCGTCGCTGACCACGGCCCCGGCGATCAGGATACTCTGACCTCCGCTCTGGCGTCAGCTTTCGCCTGACTTGCCGCGAGCAGTTTCCGCGCTGCGTCGACGCCGCTGCGAGCCGCGGACTCCAGCGTGGCCGGCAGCTCCGCATCGATGTAATCGCCGGCGAGGTGCACGCGCGGGGCGACGAGACTGGTCGCAGGACGTTCGAGCGCGGCCACGCAGGCATAGGTCGCGCGCTGCTCGGCGATGACCTGCGACCATGACGGCGGCGGCAGATTGGCGATCAGACGGCGAAGCTGCGCGTCGATCGCTTGCGCGAGGCGCGCTTGATCGCCGCGCGCGTCTTCGACATCGGTGCTGATCACGACCGCGGCGAGGCCTGGTTCGCCGCCCAACTGCCCGCGGTCGAACAACCACTGGCCCGGCTGGCCGTCGAGCTTGAGCATCGGATTCACCGCGCCAAGTGGGCGCGGATAGCGCAGGAAAACAGTGATGATCGGCTGATAGCTAAATGCCGCGATCGACGACGCAGCCGCCGCGGCAGCTTTCGTCCCGAGCCCTGTGAGCAAGGCGCCGACCTGGTGCGGACCCGCAGCGATCACTGCGGCGGCGAAGCGCTCGCTTCCGTCGTTGGTCGTCAGCTCGACGCCGTCAGGTAGCGATGCCACGTTGCCCACGCTGCGGCCAAGCCGAATCTCGCCGCCATGCTCGTTGACGAATCTCGACGCGGCATCTGGAAACAGCGCGCCGAGATCGACGCGCGGCAGGAGCAGGTCGGAGTCGCGCGCGTGACGGGTGAACGCGTCTCGCAGCAGATTGAGAAATACCTGTGCCGAGGCACGGTCGATCGGCGTATTGAGGGAAGATACGCACAACGGCGCCCACAACTTGTCGACAACCTCCTGCGGCTGGTCGACCAGAAGTGCCGCCACGGTTAGCGAAGCCGAACAACGGAAGCCCGTGCGCTTGAGCCGGCGTCCGAAGGCCGCGGTCGACAAGCGATCGGGGCGCGTGACGCCGCGCATGGTGAGGATCGCAGTAAGTGCATGCCATGGTGCGGGCAGCGGCGGCGCATGCAGACGGAACCCGCCGGGTTCTTCGAGATGCAGCCGCCGTCGCGCAAGAAGCTCGCGCTCGGGGCGCACGCCGTGCACCTGTCGCAGCAGCGCGAGCGTCTGCCGGTAACCGCCGAGCAGGATGTGTTGTCCGTTGTCGACGATTCGCTCCCGCAGCTCGACTCGTCGCGCGCGGCCGCCCAACTGCGGCGCCGCTTCGAAGACGGTCACCGCGCGTCCCGCGGCGGCGAGCGTGACCGCGGCCGCGAGTCCTGACCAGCCTGCACCGATGACAGCGATGCGCTCGTTCGTCACCCAGCCTCGCCGGACGCTAGTACGACCACGAGGTCTTCCAGGCGAGCCAGGCTTTCGCGAGCGGCGTGAGCGCGATGCGCTGGTCGAGGACGCGATAGCCGTCGCGCTCGATCTCGTCGAGCAGGCGCCTGTAGATCGCTGCCATGATGAGCCCTGGACGCTGCGCGCGCCGATCGCGCCGCGGCAGCTCAGCCAGCGCCTTTGTGTGCCAGACGCGGGCGCGCGCCACCTGGTGCGCCATCAGCGCAGTGAATCCGGGCGTGATGCGGCGCTGGAGCACGTCAGCGGTCGTCACGCCGAAGCTCTTGAGCTCGTCCTGCGGAAGATAGATGCGGCCGCGGCGCGCATCTTCGCCAACGTCGCGGATGATGTTGGTGAGCTGAAAGGCGATGCCGAGGTCGCGCGCATAGTCGCGGGTTGCTGGATCGCTGTAGCCGAAGATTTCCGCCGAGAGGAGGCCGACCACGCCCGCGACGTTGTAGCAATAGCGCTCGAGCGCGACGAAATCGAGGTAACGGTTCTGCTCCAGGTCCATCACCATGCCGTCAATCACCGACTGGAAGTGTTCCTGAGGCAAGCTGAATTCGGCGACGACTGGTTTGAGCGCCAGTGCGATCGGATGCTGTGGCGTGCCGTCGAAGACTTTTGCGATCTCGGTCCGCCACCAGGCGAGCTTGAGATGCGCCACTCCGGCGTCCGCGACTTCGTCCACCACGTCGTCGACTTCGCGGCAGAACGCGTATAGCGCGATGATGCCGCGCCTGCGCGGCGCCGGAAGAAAGCGGAACGCATAGTAGAAGCTCGAGCCGCTCTGCGCGGCTTTTTGCTCGCAATAGGCGTCAGGCGTCATTTCAGCAGCGCTGGCGCAGCGACGGCGAGCCAGTCCAGGGCACCGAGCTGCGGTCGCCGGCGGAACACGTCGCCCTGCACCGTGTCGATCGCATAGAGGATGCGCAGCCCGCCGGCGACGACCAGCTTCAGCTCCAGCGCGAGGCGAAGCGGCAAGGCGCGGGTGAGCGTACGGCCGCCGACGAGGAGCGCGCGCGCTCGCTCGACTTCAAAGGCGAGAAGTCGTGTCCAGCGCTCGTCGCAGCGACCCGCATCGATCTGTGCTTCCTCGACGCTGAAGCGCACCAGGTCCTCGGCAGGAATATAGAGGCGACCCTTGCGCCAGTCGATGGCGATGTCCTGCCAGAAGTTGGTGAGCTGCAATCCGGTGCAGATCGCGTCGGCGTGGCCGCGGCTCTCCGCGTCTCTCACGTCGTAGAGATGCAGGAGCAGCCTGCCGATCGGATTTGCCGAACGCATACAGTAGTCGAGCACCTCCGCGTAGCTCGCATAGCGCTGCTTCACGACGTCCTGCCGGAACGCGGAGAGTAGGTCGCGGAACGGACGCAAGGGCAGATCGTGCCGTGCGATGGCGCTCTCGAGCGCCGCAAAGGGGGCCTCGGTAGTCGTCTCGCCGCGCTCGATACGATCGAGCTCGGCGGCGAATGCATCGAGCTCCGCAAGGCGTACGGCGGTCGCGGCGTCGCCTTCGTCGGCGATATCATCGGCGGCGCGGGCGAAGCGGTAGATCGCAACGACGGCGGGACGCAGCGCCCCCGGAACGAGCCTGGAGGCGACGGGAAAGTTCTCGTAATGAGCGACCGACACGGGTTTCTCGAGCTTCAGCCCCGAAATGAAATGACAAGCTGCCGTGGAGCCCCGCGCTTCGTGGTATCGACCGGTGCTTTAAGCTATACTTATTTGTTTAGCGAAAACCGGCTGCGAAAGTGGCGGAATTGGTAGACGCACCGGCCTTAGGAGCCGGAGCCGAAAGGCGTGAGAGTTCGAGTCTCTCCTTTCGCACCAGCGCATGCCCGACGCTTGAATGAAGGCAAACGAGGCCAGTGAAGTGAACACAACCGAGGCGGCGACGCAACATAGCAAGGAATCGGAAGGCATGCAAATGACTCTGGAGACTCTCGGCCAGCTCGAACGCCGGCTCCACGTTGCGGTACCCAAGGCGCAAATCGAGGGCGAGGTGCAGAAGCGCCTCGAGAACCTGGCCAAGACGGTGAAGATCGCCGGGTTCCGGCCGGGACACGTTCCAATCAAGATGATTGCACAGCAATACGGGCCTCAGGTTCGCTCCGACGTCATCTCTGACACGGTGCAGGCGAGCCTGAACGATGCGATTCGTACACAGAACCTGCGCGTTGCGGGCTACCCTCGCATCGAAGCGACGCAGGACGCCGCAGAAGACCAATTCGCCTTCTCGGCGGTGTTCGAGGTGTATCCCGAGATCAAGATCGGCGAGCTGAACGCGGTGACGATCGAGCGTCCCGTTGCCGAAGTCACGCCGGCCGACGTCGACCATACGATCGAAATCCTGCGCAAGCAGCGCGCGCGCTACGAGCCTGCGCTGCGCGGCGCGCAGGTTGGCGATCAGGCGATCGTCGATTTCACAGGAACGATTGACGGCGTCGAGTTCCAGGGGGGGCAGGCGCGCGACTTCGCCATCATTCTGGGCGAAGGCAAGATGCTCCCGGCGTTCGAAACTGCGCTCGCGGGCATGTCCGCGGGCGAAAAGAAGACGTTCTCGCTGGTCTTTCCCGCGGACTATCACGGCCGCGAAGTCGCCGGCAAGACCGCGCAGTTCGACATGACCGTCAAGTCGGTCGCCGAGCCGCATCTTCCAGCCGTCGACGAGGACTTTTCGCGCAACTTCGGCATCGCCAGCGGCAGCCTCGAAGAGCTGCGATCGGAGATAGCCGGCAATCTGCGCGTCGAGCTGCAGCGCAAGGTCGAAGGCGTGCTCAAGGACCAGGTCATGAAAGCGCTGCAGACGACCTGCCAGACCGTGGTCCCGAAATCGCTGGTGGAAATGGAGGCGCGCAGCCTCTACGAGCGCGCAGCCGCGGAGCTGAAGAATCGCGGCGTCAAAGTCGAGGAGCTCGACATGAGCGCGGACACGTTCCGTCCGCAGGCGGAGGAGCGTGTAGCCTTCAGCCTGATTCTGAACGAGTTGGTTCGCCTGAACGAGCTGCAGGCGCGGCCCGACCAGATCCGCGCGCTGGTCGAGGAGGCTGCGCAGAGTTTCGAGCAACCCGATGCGGTGATACGCTGGCACTACGAGAAGCCCGAGCGGTTGAACGAGTACGAAGTACGCGCAGTCGAAAGGAATGTCATTGACTGGGCGCTGGCCCGGGCTCGAGTCGTGGAGCGGCCCACGCCGTTCAAGGAGCTGATGGAGCCGGCTAAAGCCCCTGCGGCGGGCGCAGGCGCGGCGGTAAGCGCGTAATCGAAGAACGGGCGGGAGGCAAGAATGAGCAGAGATCGATTTGATGAACCCCGGGGCCTCGGCTTGATCCCGATGGTGATCGAGCAGAGCGGTCGGGGCGAGCGCGCCTACGACATCTATTCGCGGCTGCTCAAGGAGCGCGTGGTCTTCCTCGTGGGTCCCGTCGACGAAGCCACCGCCAATCTGGTCGTGGCGCAGATGCTCTTTCTCGAGTCCGAGAACCCCGACAAGGACATCAACTTCTACATCAACTCGCCGGGCGGTTCGATCGCGGCGGGATTCGCGATCTACGACACGATGCAGTTCATCAAGCCCGACGTGTCGACTATGTGCGTAGGCATGGCGGCCAGCATGGGGGCGTTCCTGCTCGCCGCGGGCGCCAAAGGCAAGCGTCTTGCGCTGCCGAATTCCACCGTGCTCATCCATCAACCGCTGGGCGGCTTCCAGGGTCAGGCATCCGACGTGGCGATACACGCCAAATACATCCTTTCGCTGCGTGAGCGGCTGAATCGCCTCTTCGCGCAGCATTGCGGCAAGCCGATCGAGCAGATCGAGCGCGATACCGACCGTGACAATTTTCTCACCGCCCAGGAGGCGCTGGAGTACGGTTTGATTGACAAAGTCTTGCAGAGCCGGGCCTAAGGCCTGTAAAGTGTATTTGAGGCAATTGGCATAGCGAGGTGCGACGAAGGCGAAATGGCGGATAAGACGGCGGGCGACAAGCTTCTTTACTGCTCCTTTTGCGGCAAGAGCCAGCACGAGGTGCGCAAGCTCATCGCGGGCCCGTCGGTGTTCATCTGCGACGAGTGCATCGAGCTCTGCAACGACATCATCCGCGAGGAAGGCGCTACCGCCGACACCACGCGGGCCGACAAGAACAAGCTTCCCACGCCGCACGAAATTCGCCAGATCCTCGACCAGTATGTGATCGGGCAGGATCTCGCGAAGAAGATACTTTCGGTCGCGGTCTACAACCATTACAAGCGCCTCGACTCGAGCGTCAAAGAGGACGACGTCGAGCTGGCGAAGAGCAACATCCTCCTCATCGGGCCAACGGGCTCGGGCAAGACGCTTCTTGCGCAAACGCTGGCCCGCCTTCTCGACGTTCCCTTCGTCATCGCGGATGCGACGACTCTTACCGAGGCGGGCTACGTCGGCGAGGACGTGGAGAACATCATCCAGAAGCTCTTGCAGAAGTGCGACTACGATATAGAAAAGGCGCAGCGCGGCATCGTGTATATCGACGAGATCGACAAGATCTCGCGCAAGAGCGACAACCCGTCGATCACGCGTGACGTGTCAGGGGAGGGCGTGCAGCAGGCGCTGCTGAAGCTGATCGAAGGCACGATCGCTTCGGTGCCGCCGCAGGGCGGGCGCAAGCATCCGAATCAGGAATTCGTGCAGGTCGACACGACCAACATCCTCTTCGTGTGCGGCGGCGCCTTCGACGGCCTGGAGAAGATCATCCGCCAGCGCACGGCGAAGACCGGCATCGGCTTCGGCGCCGAAGTTTCGAGCCCGGACGATCGGCGCGACATTTCGATCCTCCTGCGCGAGACCGAGCCGGAGGATCTCATCAAGTTCGGCCTCATTCCGGAATTCGTCGGGCGTCTGCCGGTGGTGGCCACGCTCGAGGAGCTGGACGAAGCAGCGCTCATCCAGATCCTGGTCGAACCGAAGAACGCGCTGATCAAGCAGTACCACAAGATATTCCGCATGGAAGGCGTAGAGCTGGAAGTGCGCGAGCCCGCGCTGCGTGCGATCGCGAGCAGAGCGCTCGCGCGCAAGACCGGCGCGCGAGGCTTGCGCTCCATTCTCGAGCAGGTCCTGCTCGACGTGATGTACGACCTGCCGTCGCAGGCGAATCTCTCGCGCGTGATCGTGGACGAAGCCACGATCGCCAACGACGGCAAGCCACTCTTGATGTTTGCCGAACAGCCCAAAGTGGCTGCGGCGCATTCCTGACGCGTCCGGGGGAGGGTGCGATGGGCTTGACGCCGGCTTGAAACGCCGGACGCGATCCCCATCTGCACGGTTGAGGCATTTACTCAGAGAAACGCACGAATCGCCATGGCCAACGACACGAGCAAAACCACCGAGCTGACCACTTTCCCGTTGCTGCCGCTGCGCGACGTGGTGGTCTTCCCGCATATGGTGATCCCGCTGTTCGTGGGGCGTCCAAAGTCGATCAAGGCGCTCGACGTGGCGATGGAAGCCGGCAAGCACATCCTTCTCGTCGCGCAGAAATCCGCCGCCAAGGACGATCCGGCCGCGAGCGACCTATACGACATCGGCAGCGTGGCGACGGTGCTGCAGATGCTCAAGCTGCCGGACGGAACGGTGAAGGTACTGGTCGAAGGAACGCAGCGCGCGCGCATCGCGCGCGTTGACGAGTCAGGCGATTATCTCTCGGCCGATGCGACGATTCTCGCCGGCGCCGAGGGGGCGACGCACGAGATCGAGGCGATGCGGCGCGCCTTGCTCACTCAGTTCGACCAGTACGTCAAGCTCAACAAGAAGATTCCGCCCGAGATCCTGACTTCGATGTCCGGCATAGACGACGGCGGGCGGCTGGCCGACGCCATCGCGGCACATCTGCCGCTCAAGCTCGAGCAGAAGCAGGAAATTCTCGAGATGCAGGAAGTCGGGAAGCGTCTCGAGCACTTGCTGGGGCTGCTCGAAGGCGAGGTCGACATCCTTCAGGTCGAGAAGCGCATCCGGGGCCGCGTCAAGCGGCAGATGGAGAAGAGCCAGCGCGAGTACTACCTGAACGAGCAGGTCAAGGCGATCCAGAAGGAGCTGGGCGAGGGGGACGACAACGCCGATCTCGACGAGACCGAGAAGAAGATCAAGGCCGCCAAGATGTCGAAGGAGGCAGAAGGCAAGGCGATGGCGGAGCTGAAGAAGCTGCGCATGATGTCGCCGATGTCGGCCGAGGCGACCGTGGTCCGCAACTACATCGACACGCTGCTCGGGTTGCCGTGGAAGAAGAAGAGCAAGATCAACAAGGACCTCGCCAACGCGGTGAAGGTGCTCGACGCCGATCACTACGGCCTGGAGAAAGTGAAGGAACGCATCGTCGAATATCTCGCCGTGCAGCAGCGCGTCGAGCGGCTGAAGGCGCCGATCCTGTGCCTCGTCGGCGCTCCCGGCGTGGGCAAGACCTCGCTCGGGCAATCGATCGCGCGCGCGACCAACCGCAAGTTCGTGCGCATGAGCCTCGGGGGCGTGCGCGACGAAGCGGAGATCCGCGGTCATCGTCGTACGTACATCGGCTCGATGCCGGGCAAGATCCTGCAGAACATCACCAAGGTGGCGGTCAAGAATCCGCTGTTTCTGCTCGACGAAGTCGACAAGATGGGCATGGACTTCCGCGGCGACCCGTCGTCGGCGCTGCTCGAAGTGCTCGACCCCGAGCAGAACACCACGTTCGTCGATCATTACGTCGAGGTGGAGTACGACCTCTCGGACGTGATGTTCGTCACCACCGCGAACACGCTCAACATCCCGCCGCCGCTGCTCGACCGGATGGAGGTGATCCGTCTCGCGGGCTACACCGAGAACGAGAAGATCGCGATCGCGAAGCAGTACCTCGTTCCGAAGCAGATGAAGAACAACGGCATCAAGGAGAACGAGCTGCACATCGCCGAGCCGGCGCTGCGCGACATCACGCGCTACTACACGCGCGAGGCGGGGGTGCGCGGCCTCGAGCGCGAGATATCCAAGATCTGCCGCAAGGTGGTGAAGAGCGTGCTGCTGCGCGAGAGCGAAGGCAAGCCGCGCACCGCCAAAGGCCCGGTCGAAATCAACGCCAAGAACCTGGACAAGTATCTAGGCGTACGCAAATTCACCTACGGCATCGCCGAGAAGAAGAACCAGATTGGACAAGTGACCGGCCTCGCGTGGACTGAAGTCGGCGGCGACTTGCTCACCATCGAAGCCGTCGCTCTGCCAGGGAAGGGAAAGACCACGACCACGGGCAAGCTCGGAGACGTGATGCAGGAATCGATCCAGGCGGCGTTGTCCGTCGTGCGGCACCGCTCGAAGCAGCTGGGCATCGCGCCGGACTTCTATCAGAAGACCGATCTGCACATTCACTTGCCGGAAGGGGCGACGCCGAAGGACGGGCCGAGCGCGGGCATCGCGATCAGCACCGCGATGGTGTCGATCCTGACCGGCATCCCGGTTCGCGCCGACGTCGCGATGACCGGCGAGATCACGCTGCGCGGCGAAGTGCTGCCGATCGGCGGGCTGAAGGAGAAGCTGCTCGCGGCAGGCCGCGGCGGCATCCGCCAGGTGTTGATCCCGGAAGAGAACGTCAAGGATCTAACCGAGATCTCCGACGAGATCAAAAACCGGCTCGACATCCATCCCGTGCGCTGGATCGAGCAGGTGCTCGAGCTCGCCCTCGAGCGTCAGCCGGTTCCGGTCGCGGAATCGGCCGAAGGCAAGACTGGTGAAGCGGCGCCGCCGGCGCCGATGGAAGAATCCGCGGCTGTCATCAAGCATTGATCGTGCCTCGCGGCGCGCGCGTCGTGCGCGCCCTTGACACGTCCATTTCGCGGTTCTATAAAGCACGCTCGCAGGTCCCGCCGTTTCTTTTCGCCTTCCACTCCCAACTCGAAGTGATCGAAAGGGGCTCATCGTGAACAAGGCAGAATTGATCGATGCCATCGCCAAGCACGCCGACATCTCCAAGGCGGCCGCCGGACGCGCACTCGACGCGACCGTGAACTCGATCAGCGGCTCGCTTAAGAAAGGCGAGATCGTGACGCTCGTGGGCTTCGGATCGTTCTACGTCGGCAAGCGTAGCGCCCGACAGGGACGCAATCCGCGCACGGGTGCGGCGATCAAGATCAAGGCCGCGAAGGTGCCGAAGTTCCGCGCTGGCAAAGAGCTCAAGGATTCGTTAAACTAGACTGTTTTGTCGAGCCGCCTCGGTCGCATGGAGCGCGGGTGCTTAGCTCAGTTGGTAGAGCGTCGCCCTTACAAGGCGAATGTCGGGAGTTCGAGCCTCTCAGCACCCACCAACAGCAGCTCGAGCCGGATCCTGGAGTGGTAGTTCAGTTGGTTAGAATACCGGCCTGTCACGCCGGGGGTCGCGGGTTCGAGTCCCGTCCACTCCGCCAGTCACCAGCAAGGGCGAACGCGAGTTCGCCCTTTTTTGATTTCTCACGGGCTACTCACGATGTATGACTTTCTCTACCGGCGCAAGCGCACCGTCCAGCTGATCCTGGCGATGATCACACTGCCGTTCGCCTTTTTTGGCGTGAACTACTACTTCAGAGGCGCCGGCAGCGAGAAGAGCGTGGCCACGGTGGCCGGGCACGAGATCACGCAGCAGGACTTCCAGGACTCGCTGCGCGAGCAGCAGGAGCGCATGCGGCAGATGCTGGGGAAGAACTATGATCCCACGATGTTCGAGGACCCCGAGGTGCGCTACTCGGTGCTGGAGCAGCTCATCGATCAACGGTTGATGCAGGACCAGGCGCGGCGCGACCGCTTCCGCGTTTCCGACGCGCAACTCGCCCAGTTCATCAGTGAAATACCAGCGTTCCAGGTGGACGGCAAGTTCTCGCACGAGCGCTACGAGCAGCTGCTTCAGACGCAGAGCCGCGCGCCGGCCGCATTCGAGCAGGACCTCCGCCAGCAGCTTACCCTCGCGCCGCTGCAGGAGCCGGTCGGCGCTGCCAACATCGTTGCGCGCAGCAACGTCGAGCGCTACCTGGGGCTGCTCGATCAGCAGCGCGAGGTGACTGCAGCCACGATCGACGTCGAGCCATACTTGAAAGAAGTGAAGATCGACGAGGCTGCCGTCAAGTCATTCTATGACGCCAACCCTACCGCGTTCCAGGTACCCGAGGAAGTCAAGCTCGAATACGTGACGCTGACTCCGGACGCGCTCGCCGCCCAGATTCCAGTCGACCCGGCCGAGGTGAGAAAGCAGTACGACGATAACGCCAAGCGTTACGGCAAGCCGGAGGAGCGCCAGGCCTCGCACATCCTGATCGCGGTGAAGCCGGACGCAAGCGACGCGAACAAGGCGGCGGCCAAGAAGAAGGCTGAAGAGATCGCCGCGCAGGTAAAGAAGAACCCGGCGCAGTTCGCGGAGATTGCCAAGAAAGAATCGCAGGACCCGGGCTCGGCGAGCCAAGGCGGCGACCTGGGTTTCTTTTCCCGTGACGGCTCGATGGTGAAGCCTTTCGAGGATGCGGTCTTCTCGACGAAGCGGGAAGGCGAGGTCGTCGGCCCGATCCAGACCGATTTCGGCTGGCACATCATCAAGGTCACCGCCATTCGTCCTGGCAAGCAGCAGAGTTTCGAGGAAGTGAAGTCCCAGATCGAGCAGGATCTGAAGCGGCAGAGGGCGATGCGCAAGTTCGCGGAAGCCGCCGACCAGCTGCAGAACCTCGTCTACGAGCAGGCAGACTCGCTGCAGCCCGTAGCGAAGGCGCTCAACATCAACGTGCAGACCACCCAGCTCATCACTCGAGCGCAGGTGCAGGCGCTGGCACAGAACAACGCCAAGTTCGTGGAGGCGGTGTTCAGTCCTTCTTCCCTTCAGGCGAAGCGCAACACCGACGCGATCGAAGTCGCGCAGAACACACTCATGGCGGCGCGCGTGGTCGAATACAAGCCATCAGCGCCGCGCGCTTTCGACGACGTCAAGGCGGAGATACGGCGACAGCTCGAGCGCAAGGCTGCGAGCGAGCTGGCGCACAAGGCCGGGCAGGAAAAGCTTGCGCTGCTCGAGGAGGGGAAGACTTCGGGGCTCACTTTCGGCAAGCCGGTCACGCTCATGCGCAACCAGCCGCAGCCCGGTTACCCGCCGTCGGCGCTGACGATGATTTTTCAAGCCGACTCCGGCAAGCTGCCCGCCTACGTGGGCGCAGGCAACGAGCGCGGCGGCTTCTCGATCTATCGCGTGCTGCGCGTGATCCCGCCTGCGGCGCCGGATGCTTCAAAGATCACTACGTTCACCAACCGCGTCGGGGATCAGCTCGGGCGCGAGCTGATGAGCGCATACGCGGCAAGCCTGCGCACGCGTGCGGAGGTCAAGATCAATGAAGCAAACCTCGAACGCGGAAGCGAAGAAGAAACCGGCGGCACGGCACCAGCGCCCGCTCGTCGCCGCCGCGGTCAGTAGATCTATCCGCAGCGGCCGGATGAATCCCGCCGTGGCAGTCAGTACGTGGTCGTCCCAGTTGCTGCTGCCGGCGCGGCGCTGACGGGCCCGCAGTTGTTTTCGCGGAGAAGGCGGTCGGTATCCGTGATTGCTTTCTCGGTGTCCTTCGCGTCGTAGAAGACCTTCTCGCCTGCCTCGTTGAAGCGGTACACCGGCACGCCGCTGCGCAGCGTCTGCATACGGCCGCGTATCTGCACGCAGCGGTCGAGGCGAGCCCTGTCGTCTGCTGCGGCTTTCTCCGCCTTTGCTTCGTCGTCAGCGCGGGCCTGCGCCCGCTTCCTCAACTCGGCGTCCTTTGACGCCATCTCGCGTACGGCGTTGGGGTCTCCGGGCGGAGCCGCCACGCTGATGCGCTCGGCCTTCACTCCGGGAGGCGGCGTGTCGCCGTAGACCGTACGCCCATTCTCGTCGGTCCACTTGTAGAGCGCCGCCGCAGCCGGCAGCGCTGCGAGCGCCGCAGCGCAGAGGGTCGTGCACAAAGCAGTCCGCAAGCTCATTGTCGTGACAAGAAGGCTGTCTCGAGTGCGACACGGTAATGCAAACCGCGCAGTAACGCAAACGCGGCGGTCGCGCCGACCTCGCCGTTTACCCCGACCATCGAGGCGCGTATAATCCGGTTTTGCGCATAGGAGAAAAGCACCATGCGTGTCGTGCAGAAGGCGCTGACTTTCGACGACGTCCTGCTGCTCCCCGCCCAGTCCTCCGTCGTTCCCCGCGACGTCAACCTTCAGACCCGTCTCACCCGCAGCATCACGCTGAACATTCCGCTCGTTTCCGCGGCGATGGATACCGTCACCGAGGCGCGGCTCGCTATCGCGATCGCGCAGGAGGGCGGGCTCGGCATCGTGCACAAGAACATGCCGCCGAAGGCGCAGGCGGCGGAGGTGGCCAAGGTCAAGCGCTTCGAGAGCGGCGTGGTCAAGGATCCGATCACCATTCCGCCGACGATGTCGGTGCGCGAAGTACTCACGCTCACTCACCAGCACAAGATCTCGGGGCTGCCGGTGGTGGAGCGCAAGAAAGTGGTCGGCATCGTCACCAACCGCGATCTCCGGTTCGAAACCAATCTCGACCAGCCGGTATCGGCGATCATGACCAAGGGCGACAAGCTGGTCACCGTCCCCGAGGGGACCGACCTGGAACACGCCAAGTCGCTCATGCACCGGCACCGGCTCGAGCGCGTTCTCGTGGTGAACGATCGCTTCGAGCTGAAGGGACTCATCACGGTCAAGGACATTCTCAAGTCGACCGAGCATCCGCTCGCTTGCAAGGACGATTTCGGTCGCTTGCGCGTCGGCGCGGCGGTCGGCACGGTCGGTGACAGCGAGGAGCGCGTCGAAGCGCTGGCGGCGGCCGGCGTCGACGTGATCATCGTCGACACTTCGCACGGACATTCGCAGGGCGTGCTCCAGCGCGTGCACGCGATCAAGCGCGCGTATCCGCAATTGCAGGTCGTCGGCGGCAACGTGGGCACGGCCGCGGGCGCCAAAGCGCTGGTCGATCATGGCGCCGACGCGATCAAGGTGGGCATCGGCCCCGGCTCGATCTGCACCACCCGCATCGTCGCCGGCGTGGGCGTGCCGCAGATCACGGCGGTGCTCTCCGCGCTCGAAGGCATCGCGAACCTCGACGTTCCACTCATCGCCGACGGCGGCATTCGCTACTCGGGCGACATCGCGAAGGCGATCGCCGCAGGCGCCTCCTGCGTGATGCTGGGCAGCCTCTTCGCCGGCACCGAGGAGGCGCCCGGCGAGACCGAGCTGTACCAGGGACGCTCGTACAAGAGCTATCGCGGCATGGGCTCGCTCGGCGCGATGCAGGAGGGCTCGGCCGACCGTTATTTTCAGGATTCCGAGGGCGAGGATTCGCCGGAGAAGCTGGTACCCGAGGGCATCGAGGGACGCGTGCCTTATAAGGGCGCGCTTTCCGCGGTCGTGCAGCAGCTGATGGGCGGCCTGCGCGCCGCGATGGGCTATTGCGGTTGTGCGACGATCGAAGCGTTGCGCACGCGCGCCGAGTTCGTCGAGATCACCTCCGCGGGCATGCGCGAGTCGCACGTGCACGACGTGCAGATCACCAAGGAAGCCCCCAACTACAGGGTGGAATGAACAAAACGGCGGAGACACCGGAACCCGGCGCGCAGGCCGGCAAGGCCGAGCCCCGCCGCGCGGGGCTCGCGTTCATCTTCGTCGTCGTGTTCATCGACGTGCTCGGTATCGGCATCGCGCTGCCCGTGCTGCCGATGCTGGTGGGCGAGTTCACGGCGAGCCGCGAGCTGCAGAGCTACTGGTACGGCGCGCTGGTGGTGACCTACGGCGTGATGCAGTTCTTCTGCGCGCCGTTGCTCGGCGCGCTCTCCGACCGCTTCGGACGCAAGCCGCTGCTGCTGTGGTCGCTCATGGGCTTGGGCGCGCACTTCCTTCTGCTGGCGCTGGCGCCCTCGCTCTTGCTCATGCTCGCGGCCCGCGTGGTCGGCGGCACCGCAGGCGCGAGCTTTGCAGTCGCCAATGCCTACGCCTCGGACGTGACGCCGCCGGAGCAGCGCGCGAAAGGTTTTGGGCTCGTCGGCGCGGCGTTTGGATTGGGCTTCATCTTCGGACCGATGATCGGGGGACTGCTTGGCGGCGTCGATCTGCGGCTGCCGTTCTATGCCGCAGCAGGACTGTCGCTGGTCAACGCGGCCTACGGTTTATTTATCGTGCCCGAGTCGCTGCCGCGCGAGCGCCGCTCGCCATTCGCGCTCGCGCGTGCGAATCCTTTCGCAGCGCTGCTCACTCTGGGACGCCATCCCGAGATCGGACAGCTGGTGGTCGTGTTCGCGCTCGTGGTGCTGGCGCAGCTCATGCTGCAGGTGACCTGGGTGCTGTTCACGCATTTTCGCTTCGACTGGGGTCCGCTCGAGAACGGCTTCGCGCTATTCATCGTGGGGCTGGTCGCTACCGTGGTGCAGGGCGCGCTTCTCGGAAGGCTGCTCGCGCGCTTCGGCGACGTGCGGCTCGCGCTCGCGGGGCTCGCGGTCGGTACCGTCGCCTATGTGCTGTACGGCCTCGCGCACCAGGGCTGGATGATGTACGCGATCATCGTCGGAAACTTTCTTTCCTTCGCGGCCGGTCCCGCGCTACAGGGGATCGTTTCGAACGCCGTCGATCCGCGCGAGCAGGGCGTGACCATGGGCGCGCTCAACTCGATCAACAGCATCATGTTCGTGCTCGCGCCTGCGATCGGAACACCCTTGCTCGCCGCGGTCAGTCATCTGCCCCCTTCCGATCTGAGAGTGGGTGCGACGTTTTTCCTGAGCGCGATACTGCAGGCGATCGGGTTCCTGCTGGCGCGGCGGCATTTCTCCATCCGCGCGGCGGCCGGCGGCTCATAAACTATGCACGACACGATCCTCATCCTCGACTTCGGCGCGCAGTACACGCAGCTGATCGCGCGCCGCGTGCGCGAGTTGAACGTCTATTGCGAGATCCACCCTTTCGACGTCTCCGACGCGTTGGTCCGTGACTTGAAGCCCGCCGGCATTATTCTCTCCGGAGGACCCGAAAGCGTCACCGAGGGCGACGCGCCGCGCGCGCCAGGCGCGGCATGGAGCGCGGGGGTTCCCGTGCTCGGCATCTGCTACGGCATGCAGACGATGGCCGCACAGCTCGGCGGCGCGGTCGAGGGCGGGCCCGTGCGCGAGTTCGGCTACGCGGAGGTGCGTGCGCGCGGCCACGGCAAGTTGCTCGAGGGCGTGCAGGACCGCGCGAGCGCCGAAGGTCATGGGCTCCTCGACGTGTGGATGAGTCACGGCGACAAGGTGACCGCGCTGCCGCCAGGATTCAGGCTGATGGCAAGTAACGAGTCGACGCCGATCGCCGGCATGATGGACGAGTCGCGCCGTTTCTACGCCGTGCAGTTCCACCCGGAAGTGACGCATACCAAGCAGGGCAAGGCGATCCTCGCCCGCTTCGTGCGCGACATCTGCGACTGCCGCGGCGACTGGAACATGCCCGGCTATATCGACGAGGCCGTGGCAAAGATTCGGGGTGAAGTCGACGGCGAGGAGGTGATTCTCGGGCTTTCCGGCGGCGTCGATTCGTCCGTCGCCGCGGCGCTGATCCAGCGCGCGATCGGGCCGCAGCTCACTTGCATCTTCGTCGACACGGGTCTGCTGCGCCTGAACGAATCGGCGCAGGTGATGGACACTTTCGCGCAACACCTGGGCGTGCGCGTCGATCTCGTCGATGCGAGCGCGGGTTTCCTGGACGCGCTCGGCGGCATCACGGAGCCGGAACAGAAGCGCAAGATCATCGGCCGCGAGTTCGTGCACGTATTTCAGGCCGAGGCCGCGAAGCTTCCCAGAGCGAAGTGGCTGGCGCAAGGCACGATCTACCCCGACGTGATCGAGTCGGCCGGCGCGAAGACGAAGAAGGCGCACACCATCAAGTCGCATCATAACGTCGGCGGCCTACCCGAGACGCTGCACCTGAAGCTGCTCGAGCCGCTGCGCGAGCTGTTCAAGGACGAAGTGCGCGAATTGGGTCTGGCGCTGGGGTTGCCGCGCGAGCTCGTGTTCCGCCACCCTTTCCCGGGACCCGGGCTCGGCGTACGCATCGTCGGCGAAGTGACGCGTGAGCGCGCGGAGCTCCTGCGCCGTGCTGATGCGATCTTCATCGACGAGCTCAGACGCTCCGGCTGGTACGACCGTGTGGCACAGGCCTTCGCCGTGTTTCTGCCTGTCCAATCGGTCGGTGTGATGGGCGACGGGCGCAGCTACGAGCACGTTGTGGCGCTGCGCGCGGTGCAGACCACCGATTTCATGACCGCGCACTGGGCGCCGCTGCCCCACGATCTTCTGGCGCAGATCTCCACGCGAATCACCAACGAGGTGCGCGGAATCAATCGTGTCGTATACGATATCTCCGGCAAGCCACCTGCAACGATCGAGTGGGAATAGCGGCGCTGCCGACATGACGCGCGAGAACATTTCCTCCGGGACGCCCTGGGAGCCGATCGTCGGCTATTCGCGCGCGGTCAGAGTGGGCAATACGATCTGGGTTTCGGGCACGACGGCGACCGACGGGAAGGGCGGCATCGTCGGCAAGGGTGACGCCTACGCACAAGCCAAACAGGCGCTCGCCAACATCGAGCGCGCGCTGACGCAGGCCGGCGCACGGCTTGCCGACGTCGTGCGCACGCGTATTTACGTCACCGATGTCAGCCAGTGGGAAGCGGTAGGACGCGCCCATGGCGAGGCTTTCGGTGCGATCCGGCCGGCGACGGCCATGATCGAAGTCAGCGCACTGATCGATCCCGAGCTGCTGGTGGAGATCGAAGCCGATGCCGTGATCGGAGGCGCGGGCGCTCAGCCATGAAGGTTCGCACCGAGCCTACAGCGCCTTACTACGCGAGCCCCCAGATATCGGTCGAGGACGAGCGGTGGATGCGCGAGGCGCTGGCACTCGCACGCGAGGCAGAGTCGCGCGGCGAGGTACCGGTCGGCGCGATCGTCGTCTGCGACGGCAAGACTGTCGGCCGTGGTGGCAACGCACCCATCGAGCGCAACGATCCCACGGCACATGCCGAGATCGCGGCACTGCGCAGCGCGGCCGCAGCGCTCGGCAACTATCGGCTGCCCTCCTGCGAGCTTTACGTTACGCTCGAGCCCTGCGCGATGTGCGCCGGGGCGATCCTCCTTGCTCGCCTTCGCCGCGTCGTTTTCGGCGCGCGCGACCCCAAGACCGGCGCTTGCGGCAGCGTCATCGATCTCCTGGCGCAGCCGCTGCTCAACCACCATACGCGGATTACCGGCGAAGTGCTCGCCGCCGAGTGCGGCTCGCTGCTGTCCGCATTCTTTGCCGCACGGCGCGCCGAAGGCTAATTCAGAGGTTCCCTGATGCGGATTTCGGTCTACCTCGATCGGCAACGTTTGGAGCTGATCGAAGATCGTGGCGCATCGATCGTGAGTTACCCGGTTTCAACCGCGAGCAATGGTTCTGGAGAGCGCTACGGTAGCCAATGCACGCCGCGTGGCCTTCACGTGGTGCGCGCGAAAGTGGGAGCAGGCGCGCTGCCCAACACCGTGTTCGTGCGCCGCCGCCCGACCGGCGAAGTGTGGACGCCAGAGCTTGCCGTGCAGCATCCCGGGCGCGACTGGATGCTCACGCGCATTCTCTGGCTTTCAGGCCGCGAGAGTGGATTCAACCGCGGCTGCAAGGTCGATTCCCTGCGCCGCAAGATCTATATTCACGGGGCCGGGGACGATGGCACCGTCGGCACGCCGGCTTCGCATGGCTGCGTGCGCATGCGCAACTCCGACGTGGTCGATCTCTACGAGCGCGCTCCGGTCGGCACCGAGGTCGACATTGTCGAGAACAGCGCGCAGCCATTCACCATTCGCATCGTGAGCTGGGAGGCCGATCGAGCGCGCTTGCAGGCCGTGCGCGGCGCCGTGTTTATCGCCGAGCAGCAGGTTCCCGCGGAGCTGGAATACGATAGCGATGATTTGGCTTGCCGGCACGCGCTGGCGCTGGATGCGCGTGGGCAGGCGATCGGTTGCGCGCGGCTCCTGTGCGACGGCAGCATCGGCCGCGTGGCTGTGCTCTACGCCTGGCGAGGCCGCGGCGTGGGCAGTGCGCTGCTCGCGCGGCTGATGGACGTCGCCCGTTATGCCGGCTTCGAGCGCGTCGTGCTCAACGCACGCAGCGACACCTGCGATTTCTACTCGCGCTACGGCTTCACGCCGCGCGGAGAGGAGTTCGTCGAGGTGGGCATCCGCCACCAGCGGATGGAGCGGGCGCTTTAGGGGCGGACCTGTCGTGGCGTCGAGCGACCGGTCACGCCGTCGCTGAGTGTGCTCCAGCGCGGCGTGGCTCGAGTCCGAATTCGTAGCCGACCTCTCCAGTGACGCGGCCCTCGCGATCGAAGCTGCGCTCGATGAAGCGCGCATTTCCTTCCAGCGAGATGGCGAGCACAGTGGAGCACCGCGTGCCGTAGCGTGCATCGACGATGAACGGGCTGGAGAGCAGGCGTTCCCATTCGGGTGCCACGCCCGTCGAGGGCAGCGCTGTGGCGTCGGCCTGAGCCCGATCGGCGAGCAGCTCGAACAGCGGTGCCAGATCTTCGCTGCCGGTCCCAAGCCATTCCGTGAGTCGTGCCTTACTGCGCACCACCTTGGGCCACGGCGTCTCCAGAAGATGATTCGACAGGCCATGCACGCCGGGCTGAAGCGCGATCGCACCGCTGGCGCGATTCGATGCGTAGGCCGCGCGGGCCCCTTCACCGATGAGCAGATTGAAACCGTGGTAACGATCGCCATCGGCCACGATCGCCGCGGTCGTGACCAGTGGCGAAGCGGAATCGGAGAGCGCCCGCGTCACCAGCTCGCCGCGCGACGGAGCATTCGGATCGCGTGGCACGCCTTCGCGGTAGTTGGTGACGAGCGCCCATCTCCCCGCATGGTCGACGCCGAACCAGGTACCGCCGGCGACACGGTCCATGCCCGCCAGCATTTCAGATGGCCACCAATACGCGGGTAGCGCGGCACGCTCGTGAAACTCGTCGCGATTGGCGGCGATGACCAGCGGCAGCCGCGGATGCGCCGCGAGCGCGATCAACGCGAGGCACACGTCAGGAGCGACTCAAGGTCGAGCGATGCGCTCGCGCGCTTCCCGAGGATCCGGGAAGCTCGTAGGGCAGGGCGCGAAGCGAAAGCAGCGGGCCATCGAGAGCAGCGAGCCGCAACTCGCCCTTCTCGGCCGCTGCGATCTGTGCGACCGCCAGCAGATCGCTGCCTTCGCCGGGGGCGGGCGCGGCGTTCAACACCATGCCGCACGATTGATCGCCGAAGCTCTCGCTGAAAAGCGGCGTCCCTGCTCTGGCAACGCCAACTTCGGTGTGAGCGAGCAGCGTACGCTCCTTCAGCCGGCCGAGGTACTGTGTTCTCGCGACGATCTCCTGCCCGGTATAGCAGCCCTTCTGGAAGCTGACGCCTCCCACCGCATCCCAGTTGATCGCCTGAGGGATGAGCTTGTCCTGCGTGGGCGGAAGAATGACCGCTACGCCCGCGCAGATGAGTAGCCAGCGCCAGCAGGAAAAGCCTGCGGGCCGCGCATGCGCAGCGAACTGGTGCCACAATTGCGCGGCTCGCTCCGGCGCGACGATCGCCATGAAGCGCGCGCCGTTGACCTGCAGCAGCACGCCACCGTCGACAGGCACCGATCTGTGCACGGATGGCGCGCGAGCGACAACAGCCGCGACGGCACGCGCTGCCTCGGGCCCGCCAATGCCGATACGGACGCTCGCGGCACTCGCGTCCTCGAGCCTCACTTTCGCGCGCAGAACGAACATGCCGAGCCTTTTGTGGATCGGCTCCAGCAGTGGCGCCGGCAGAATCAATTCAAATGTCTCGCCATTGCTCCGTCTCAGCAGAAAGTTCGCGAGCACGCGGCCCTTGGGGGAGCACCATGCCGAGTACTGGCTCGCGCCGTCATCCAGCGTGGTTACATCGCCGGTGAGCTGCCCTTGCAGGAAGGCTTCGGCGTCGGCACCGGAGACGCGCAACGCGGCGAGCGGCGCGAGGTCGCAGACAACGGCAGCCTCGCGGGCAGCCGCGAGCTCGCCTGCGGGATCGCCGAAGCCTGAGATCTCGACGCCGTCGAAGCTTGCGCCGCGTTGGGAGAGCGCTTCCTGCCAGGGTGTCATGGGGGAGTGAAGCTCCGTTGCCCGGGGCTGCGGCGCGGAGCGGGGAGAGGAAAAACTATGCTAAAATCTACAGTTAGCTTGGTGGGCAGCGCTTTGCTGAGGCGCCGCCAGCCGGGCAAATTCGCAGATCTGCCCGATCAGGGTGCCCGTTGTTGCCCGCGGTAATGCCGCGCATGCAACAGGCCCGGTGGCGGATCGAGGCTCAACCCTGACAAGGAGTTTAGTGATGTCGGTCACGATGCGTCAAATGCTGGAAGCCGGAGTGCACTTCGGCCACCAGACGCGGTACTGGAACCCGAAGATGGCGGACTACATCTTCGGCCAGCGCAACAAGATTCACATCGTCAACCTCGAGAAGACGCTGGCGATGTATCAAGAGGCGGTGAAGTACGTCCGCCAGCTCGCCGCGAACCGCGGCACCATACTTTTCGTAGGCACCAAGCGCCAGGCGCGCGACATCATCGCCGAGGAAGCGCAGCGCGCGAGCATGCCTTATGTCGACCATCGCTGGCTCGGCGGCATGCTGACTAACTTCAAGACGGTCAAGGCGTCGATCAAGCGTTTGAAGGACCTCGAGGCGATGGCGCAGGACGGCACCTTCGAGAAGATGAGCAAGCGCGAGGCGCTTACGCACCAGCGCGAAATGGACAAGCTCAACCGCAGCTTGGGCGGTATCAAGGAAATGGGCGCGCTGCCCGATGCGTTGTTCGTCATCGACGTCGGCTACCAGAAGATCGCCGTGACCGAGGCGAAGAAGCTCGGCATTCCGATCGTCGGGGTGGTCGACACCAATCATTCGCCTGACGGCATCACCTACGTGATTCCGGGCAACGACGACTCGAGCCGAGCGATCCGTCTATACGCGCGCGGCATCGCGGACGCGATTCTCGAGGGCCGCAGCCAGGTGATCCAGGAGATCGTGCAGGCCGACGAGTTCGTAGAAGTGTCGGGCGACGAAGCGAGCGCCTGACGGCGTACGGGGCGTAAGCCCCCTTTTTTTTGGCAAGTGGATCGAGGAACGAGCATGGCGGAAGTGACCGCAAGCATGGTGATGGACCTGCGCAGCCGCACCGGGCTGGGCATGATGGAATGCAAGAAGGCGCTGACCGAGGCGGGCGGCGACATGGCGAAGGCCGAGGAGCTGCTGCGCATCAAGAGCGGCGCCAGGGCATCGAAGGCGGCTGAGCGCATCGCCGCCGAGGGCGTGATCGGCGCACATCTTGCCGGTGACGGCAAAACCGGCGCGATGGTCGAAGTGAACTGCGAGACCGACTTCGTCGCGCGCAACGCGGACTTCGTGGCTCTCGCACGCAAGCTGGCGCAGCTGGTTACCGAGAAGAATCCCGCCGACGTCGCGGCGCTCTCCGCGCTTGCGCTCGACAGCGGGTCGGTGGAAAGCGCGCGTCAGGCGCTGGTACAGAAGATCGGCGAGAACATGTCGATCCGGCGCTTCGTGCGCTTGGCCACTGCCGGGAAGCTCGCCCAGTATCTCCACGGCGGCGGACGCATCGGCGTTATGGTCTCCTACGACGGCGGCGACGAGCAGACCGGCAAGGACATCGCGATGCACGTCGCGGCGTCGATTGCACACCGGCGTCCGATTGCCGTCTCGCGCGATCAGGTGCCAAAGGACTTGATCGAGCGCGAGCGAGCGATCTATACCGCGCAGGCCGCCGAGACGGGCAAGAGCGAGGAGATCGTGAGGAAAATGGTCGAGGGCAAGGTCAACAAGTTTCTTTCGGAGGTGACGTTGCTCGGCCAGCCCTTCGTGAAGGATCCGGATCAAACCGTCGAGAAGTACCTGAAGTCGAAGGGCGCGAAGGTTGCCGGATTCGAGCTTTACGTCGTCGGAGAGGGCATCGAGCGAAAAAAGGATGACTTTGCCGCGGAAGTCGCGGCGATGGCTAGGACGGTTTGATCGATGGCCGTCCGCGGGCGAGGCGAAACCGATTGCTAACGGAGCGAATGCCATGAACGCACCGACCACCGCGGCGCCCAATGTTGCGACACTGCACGCGCCCGCGGCGCGCGCCGAGCCCGTCTACAAGCGGATCCTGCTGAAGCTCTCGGGCGAGGCGCTGATGGGCGAGGACGCGTACGGCATCAACCGCGAGGTGATCGATCGCATCGTGGCGGAGATCGCTGAAGTGGTGCAGCTCGGCGTGCAGGTCGCGGTTGTTATCGGCGGCGGCAACATCTTTCGCGGCGTGGCTCCCGGTGCGGCAGGCATGGACCGCGCGACGGCCGACTACATGGGTATGCTCGCCACGTTGATGAACGCGCTCGCGCTCCAGGACGCGATGCGCCGCGCCGGGCTCGTCTCCCGCGTGCAGTCGGCCCTTTCCATCGAGCAGGTCGCCGAGCCGTACATCCGCGGCAAGGCGTTGCGCTACCTCGAAGAGGGCAAGGTGGTCATCTTCGCCGCGGGCACCGGCAATCCCTTCTTCACCACCGATACGGCAGCGGCGCTGCGCGGGCGCGAGATGGGCGTCGACATCGTGCTTAAGGCAACCAAGGTGGACGGTGTGTATACGCAGGATCCGAAGAAGCATCCGGACGCCAAACGCTACCCGACCCTCACCTTCGACGAGGCGATCGTCAAGAATCTGAGAGTGATGGACGCCACGGCGCTGGCGCTGTGCCGCGACCAGAACATGCTGCTCAAGGTGTTCAGCATCTACGTCCCCGGGGCGCTCAAGCGAGTGGTCATGGGCGGCGAAGAAGGCACCCTCGTTCAGTGTTAGGAGGTTTCTTAAGATGATCAACGATCTCAAGAAATCCGCCGAACAGAAGATGCACAAGACGGTGGAGACTCTCAGGCACGATTACCAGAAGGTGCGCACGGGACGAGCGCATACGGGGCTGCTCGACCACATCCGGGTCGATTACTACGGCTCGATGATGCCGATCAACCAAGTGGCGAACGTCACGCTGGGAGACGCACACACCATCGCCGTGCAGCCGTGGGAGAAAAAGATGGTACCGGTGGTCGAGAAGGCGATCCGGGATTCGGATCTGGGACTCAATCCGGCGACCTCGGGCGAGGTGATCCGGGTGCCGATGCCGGCCTTGACCGAGGAACGGCGCAAGGAGCTGATCAAGGTCGTGCGCCATGAGGCGGAGAACGCGCGCGTGGCCGTGCGCAACATCCGCCGCGACACCAACGAGCATCTGAAGAAGCTGCTCAAGGAACACAAGGTTTCCGAGGACGAGGAACGCCACGCGCAGACCGACGTGCAGAAGCTCACCGACCGCTACATCGCGGAAATCGACAAGGTTCTGCAAGGCAAGGAAGCAGACCTGATGGCGGTGTAGGTTCCATAATGTTCCAGAGCTCGACGCGTGAGATTCCCGAGCCTGCGCTGATCCCGCGGCACGTCGCGATCATCATGGACGGCAACGGCCGCTGGGCGAAGCAGAGGCTGCTGCCCCGCGTGGCGGGTCACCGCAAGGGCGTGGAAACGGTGCGTGCGACCGTGCGCGCCTGCGTCGAGCGCGGAGTCGAATTCCTGACACTCTTCGCGTTCTCGAGCGAGAACTGGCGCCGGCCGCCCGACGAAGTGTCGATCCTGATGCAGCTCTTCCTGCGCGCGCTGGAGCAGGAGGTGAGCAAGCTCGACGAGAACGGGATCCGCTTCCGCGTCATCGGCGACACGTCGCGCTTCGAGCCGCGCATTCGCGCCTTGATCGATGCGGGTGAAGCGTTGACCGCGAAGCACTCGCGGCTCACGCTTACGATCGCAGCGAATTACGGCGGCCGCTGGGACATCGCGCAAGCCGCGCGCAAGCTGATCGCGGCGCATCCACAAGCGGCCCGGGGATTCGAGCCGGAAGCGCTCGAGCCCTATCTGTCGATGGCCTACGCGCCAGAACCCGATCTCTTTATCCGAACCGGCGGCGAGCAACGCATCTCGAACTTTCTGCTCTGGCAGCTTGCCTATACCGAATTCTATTTCACCGACCTGCTGTGGCCCGATTTTGACGCCAAGGCGCTTGATGCCGCGATCGCTTCCTATCAGCAGCGTGAACGCCGCTTCGGGCGAACCAGTGAGCAGGTTCGCGCTGCCGCGGCGGACCCTGCGTCGGTCTAGCCTGCGGATGCTAGGCATACGCATCCTTACCGCGGCGGTGCTCATTCCGGCGACACTCGCCGCTTTGTTCCTGCTCGGGCCTCGAGGCTGGGGCACGGTGAGCCTGCTGGTCGTCGCGCTCGCCGCCATCGAGTGGGCGAACCTCGCCGGCTACCCGCAGCGAGCCTGGCTTCCGTTCGCCGGCGCCACCTTCCTGATCGGCTTCGGCCTCTTGTTTACGCCCGCGAGCGGGTTCGAGCCGCATCGCGGCTGGCCGGAAGCGGTGCCCCTTGTCGCATGCGGGCTCGCGACGCTGTTCTGGGTGTTCGTCGCTCCAGCCTGGCTGGCGAAGAGCTGGCGCATCGATTCCAGGATTGCGCTCGCGTTCCTTGGCGCGCTGGTGCTGATCGCGACCTGGGTTGCCGTGGTCCAGCTTCAGACTCGCTCGCCGTGGCTGCTTCTTGGGCTGATGGCAGTGGTTTGGATCGCGGATACCGCGGCCTATTTCGCCGGACGCGCTTTCGGATCGCGCCATCTCGCGCCCTCAATCAGTCCGGGCAAGACCTGGGAGGGCGTTTACGGCGCGCTCGCTGCCACTGGAATCTACGCGCTCGTCTTGCTGGAATTTGCGCCCGAGGCGGGCTATTCACGCGCGCTCTCCCTCATGGCGGCGACTGGCTGGGTGGCCCTGGTCCTCGCGCTTACCGCGCTCTCGGTCGTCGGCGATCTTTTCGAGTCGTTGCTCAAGCGTCAGCGCGGCGTGAAGGATAGCGGCAAGCTCCTGCCGGGACACGGCGGCATCCTCGATCGCATCGACGCCTTGCTCGCGGCGATGCCGGCAGCCGCGCTCGTTGCGCAGTACGCGCTGCGATGAGCACGATGCCGAGCGCGCGGCGGGTCAGCATCCTGGGCGCGACCGGCTCGGTGGGTGCCTCCGCGCTCGAGGTGATCGCGCGCCATCCCGATCGCTTCAGCCTCGCCGCCATTGCAGCCAACCGCAAATGGGAAGCCCTGCTCGACCTGGTGCGCCGATTCCGTCCGCCGCACGCCGCCTTGCTCGATCCGAGCGCCGCGAGCGAGCTCGATGCAGCCGTGCGGTGCGAAGACCTGCCGACGCGAGTCCTTGCCGGCAGCGAGGGGCTCACCGAGGTGGCCACGCTGGCCGACGCCGATACGGTGATCGCGGCGATCGTCGGCGCCGCAGGCCTCGCTCCGACGATCGCCGCGGCGCGCGCGGGAAAGCGCATCCTGCTCGCCAACAAGGAAACGCTGGTGCTCGCCGGGGGACTATTCATCGACGCGGTGCGCCAGGGCGGAGCGCTGCTGCTGCCGATCGACAGCGAGCACAACGCGATCTTTCAATGCCTTCCGGCGGTGGCGCCGAACGGATGCAAGCCATCGGGCGTGCGCCGCATCGTGCTCACCGCATCGGGCGGCCCTTTCCGCACGAGGACACACTCCGAGCTTGCGGAGGTCACTCCCGACGAAGCCTGCGCGCATCCGCGCTGGCGGATGGGACGCAAGATCTCGGTCGATTCGGCCACGATGATGAACAAAGGCCTGGAAGTCATCGAAGCGCACTGGCTCTTCGGCTGTGCGCGCAGCGAGATCGACGTCGTCATCCATCCGGAGAGCATCGTGCACTCGATGGTCGAGTATCTCGACGGCTCGGTGCTGGCACAGCTGTCGCATCCCGACATGCGTACACCGCTCGCGCAAGCGCTGGCATGGCCTGATCGTGTATCCGCAGGCGTGACCTCGCTCGATCTCGCTCAAGTCGGCACGCTCAACTTCGCAGCGCCCGATCGCGAGCGATTCCCCTGTCTCGAGCTCGCGTATCAGGCGCTCGCAACGGGCGGCAACGCTCCGGCGACACTCAATGCTGCCAATGAGGTCGCGGTCGGGGCGTTTCTCGAGCGCAGGCTCGGCTTTCTCGACATTCCGGGCGTCTGCGCCGAGACGCTGGCGCGCTTGCCATCGTGCAAGGTCGCATCGCTCGACGACGCTCTCGAGACCGACCGCGCGGCGCGCTCCCTCGCGCTCGGCTTGAGCAAGCGGCACGAGCTTCACGCATGATCGACATCGCGCAGAAGCTGCTAGCGTTCATCGTCACGCTCGGGGTGCTCATCACCTTTCACGAGCTGGGACACTACGTCGTCGCGCGGCTCGCCGGCGTGAAGGTGCTGCGCTTCTCGATCGGCTTCGGGCGTGTCATCTGGTCTCGGCGCCGAGGGCCGGATGCGACCGAATGGGCGATCTCGGCCGTTCCGCTCGGCGGTTACGTGAAGATGGCCGACGAGCGCGAGGGGCCGGTCGCGCCGGCTGACCTCGCGCGTGCCTTCAATCGGCAAAGTGTCTGGAAGCGAATCGCCATCGTCGCCGCCGGGCCGCTAGCCAATCTTTTGCTCGCCGTGCTGTTGCTGAGCGGCACCTATCTCGCCGGCGTCTCCGGGCAGCGCGCGATACTCGCCGCCCCTCCCGTGGACTCGCCCGCAGCTGCGGCGGGATTGGCGAGCGGCGATCTCGTCACCGCCGTCGACGGCGACGCAGTGCGCTCGTGGCAGGACCTGCGCTGGCGTCTCCTGCGCGCCACCGGCTCCGAGCGCGTGACGCTCACCGTGGCCCGGCCGAACGGTGCTTCGGCAACGCACGTGCTGTCGCTGGCGACGCTTACTTCGGCCGATTGGGAAGGGAATTATCTCGGTGCACTGGGCCTCAAGATCGACCTCGGCGCGCCGCTGGTGCGCGACGTCGTGCCCGGGAAGCCAGCAGCGCTCGCGGGACTGCGCGCAGGCGATGTGGTGCTCGCGATCAATGGAAAGGAGATGCGTTCGCCCGGCGACCTCACCGAGATGACCAAGACGCACCCGGGCGAGACGCTGCGCTTTACTATCCGCCGCGAAGGAAAGCAACTCGACAGCGAATTGACGCCTGAGCCGAGCGAGCAGGGCGGGGAGCGCATCGGGCTCGCGGGAATGCGCATATCGGTCGATCCTGCAGTCATCGATGCGCTCACCGTTAAGGTGCGCTACGGGCCCGTCGACTCGCTTGCGCAAGGGGCGCGCAAGACTTGGGAGCTCTCGGTGTTCACGGTGAAGATGCTGGGCCGCATCGTCACCGGCGCAGCCTCGTTGAAGAACATCAGCGGTCCGCTGACGATGGCGGATTACGCGGGGCAGTCTGCGCAGGCTGGTCTGCTTACCTTCATCGGCTATCTCGCGCTGATCAGCATCAGCCTCGGCGTGCTGAACCTGCTGCCGGTGCCGTTACTCGATGGCGGACACTTGTTGTATTATCTCGTCGAAATTTTCAAAGGCAGTCCAGTTTCCGACCGCGTTCTCGAGGTCGGCCAGCGCATCGGCATGGCCGTCCTGGCCCTGTTGATGGCACTAGCGCTCTTCAATGATCTTTCGCGTCTGCTCTGAGGCCCTCGTCGCCCGTGCGGGCGAGTCGCATGCGGGCGCCAGGGCGAGAGCGCTATGGACGCTGCTCCTCGCATGCGTTGCCGTGTGCTGGATGCGCGGTGCGCTCGCCTTTGATCCGTTCGTCGTCAAGGATATCCGCGTCGAGGGGGTGCAGCGCACCGACGCAGGCACAGTGTTCAACTACCTGCCGATCAAGGTCGGCGACCGCGTCGACAACGAAAAGGCCTCGGAAGCCGTCAAGGCGCTGTACGCGACCGGCTTTTTTCGCGACGTCCGCCTCGACGTCGAAGGCGACGTGCTGGTCGTCATCGTGCAGGAGCGCCCGACCATCAGCCAGATCGACATCGTCGGCGTCAAGGAATTCGACAAGGACACGCTGAAGAAGGCGCTCAAGGACATCGGGGTCGCCGACGCGCGCATCTTCGACCGCTCCGCGCTCGACCGCGCCGAGCAGGAGCTCAAGCGTCAGTACATCAATCGCGGGTACTACGCCATGACGGTGACCACCACCGTCACGCCGCAGGAGCGCAACCGCGTGGCGATCAACTTCACCGTCGAGGAGGGCGAGGTCTCGAAGATCGCCAACATCAACATCGTCGGCGCCACCGTGTTCCCCGAGGCGACGCTCATCAGTCAGATGCAGCTTTCGACCTCGGGGTGGTTCACCTGGTACACCAAGAACGACCAGTACTCGAAGCAGAAACTGCAGGCGGACCTCGAGACGCTGCGCACCTACTACACCGACCGCGGCTACCTCGAGTTCCTGGTCGATTCCACTCAGGTGTCGATCACGCCCGACAAGGAGCACATCTATATCACCGTCAACATCACCGAGGGGCCGAAGTACACGGTCTCCGACGTGCGGCTCGCCGGCGAGTTGCTGCTCCCCGAGCCGGAGCTGATGCGGCTCGTTCTGGTGAGGCCCGGCGATGTGTACTCGCGCGGCAAGCTCAACCAATCGACCAAGGCGATCTCGGACCGGCTCGGCAGCGACGGCTACGCGTTCGCAAATGTCAACGCAGTACCCGACGTCGATCGCGAGGCGCACACCGCCGCCTTTACCTTCTTCATCGACCCCGGGCGTCGCATCTACATTCGCAAGATCAATATAAGCGGCAACCAGAAAACGCGAGACGAGGTGATCCGGCGTGAGCTGCGCCAACTCGAGTCGGCGTGGTATGACTCGACGCGGATCCAGCGTTCAAAGGACCGCATCACGCGGCTCAATTACTTCGACGACGTCAACATCGAGACGCCGGCGGTACCCGGGAGCCCGGACCAGGTCGACGTCGACGTGACCGTGACCGAGAAGCCCACGGGGAACCTGCTAGCGGGCGTCGGCTATTCGAGCGCGGACGGGGTGGTCTTCACCGGCTCGGTATCGCAGAACAACGTCTTCGGCACGGGCAACTCGATCACCGCCGCATTCAACACCAGCCGCGTCGGACGCAACATCGCGCTCACCTATGTCGAGCCGTACTGGACCCCCGACGGCGTAGCGCTCAGCTGGGAGCTCTACGACAAGAACCTCAATCCCTCGTCGCTGCCGATTGCCCAGTACAAGTCGGAAACCTTCGGCGCAGCGATCGGATTCGGCATACCGATCACGGAGACGGACGTCATAAGCGTGGGCTTCCGCTACGAGCACACGCATCTGACGATCGCGCCCGGCAGCCCGCTCATCTACGTCAACTTCGTCCAGGAATTCGGCTCGGTCACCAACAGCTACATCGTGAGCGCCGGTTGGTCACGCGACACGCGCGACAGCATTCTGTTTCCGAGCCGCGGACTATTGCAAAGCGCCTACGCGGAGATCGGGACGCCTTTGGGCGACCTGTACTACTACAAAGCGAACTACCTGATCCAGTGGTTCACGCCATTTCCCTTCAACACGACGCTGATGTTGCGCACCGACCTCGGCTACGGCGGTGGGCTCGGCGGCAAACCGTTGCCCTTCTTCAAGGCGTATTATGGCGGCGGGGTGGGATCGGTCCGCGGCTACGAAACCGCCTCGCTGGGTCCGCAGGACGCGGCAGGCAACACCACCGGCGGCCGGCGCAAGATCATCGGCAACGCCGAGCTGTTCTTCCCGTTGCCGGGCGCCAAGTCCACGGACCAGTCGGTACGCTTGTCCGTGTTTCTTGACGCCGGCGAGATCTACGACGAAGGGACGCAGCCTCAGTTCGAATCGTTCCGCTACTCGACGGGCGCCGGCGTGGCGTGGAATTCGCCGGTGGGACCGCTGAAGGTGAGCTACGGGTATCCGCTCAACAAGAAGCCCGGCGACCGAATCCAGCGTTTCCAGTTCCAGGTCGGCACCGTGTTCTGAGGACAACCGCATTGAAGCAGGAGAGAACGTTGAAACAGGGAATGAAACAGTCGATGATCGCGGCCGCGGTGCTGCTCGTGACCGCGTTTGCCGCGGCTACGGGCTACGCGCAAGGCAGCGATTACAAGATCGGGTTCGTGAACACCGAGCGCTTGTTCCGCGAGGCCGCTCCGGCGAAGCGGGCTCAGCAGAAGCTCGAGAAGGAGTTCGCGGGCCGCGACGCCGATCTCCAGAAGCTTTCGAAACAGGTGCGCGAGCTGCAGGCTCAGCTCGAGAGGGAAGGGGTAACGATGGCCGAAGCCGAGCGCCGCAACAAAGAGCGCGACCTCGCCAACATGACGCGCGACATGCAGCGGCTGCAGCGCGAGTTCCGCGAAGACCTCAATCTGCGCCGCAACGAGGAGCTGGCCGCCGTGCAGGAGCGAGCGAACAAGGTTATTCAGCAGATCGCGGAGTCGGAGAAGTTCGACTTGATCCTGCAGGATCCAGTCGTGTACGCCAGCACGCGCATCGACATCACCGACAAGGTCATCAAGGCGCTCGCCGACAAGTAAGCTAGGGTTCGTTAACGAGCTCGCGCATGGCTCAGGACTCCACCGGGATCCCCCTGCGTCAGCTGGCCGAGCGCTGCGGCGTCGAGTTCGCCGGCGACGGCGACGTCGTGATCGAGCGCGTTGCTCCGCTCGACGCCGCTGGGCGCGGCGCCATCGCATTCTTGTCCGGCCCGAGGTACCGCGGCCATCTTTCGTCGACGCGCGCGAGCGCAGTGATCGTGATGCCGGGAGACGCGGCAGCGACGACGCTGCCTCGACTCATCACCACGAACCCCTACGCGGCGTACGCGCGCGTGGCGGCGTTGCTTCATCCTTCACCAGCGGCTGTGCCCGGCGTGCATCCCTCGGCAGTGGTCGCGGCGAGCGCGCGCGTGGCGCCGAGTGCCACGATCGGGCCGCGCGCCGTGATCGGCGAGCGCACGGCGATCGGCGAGAAAGCGCAGATCGGAGCCGGAGTGGTGATCGCGGAGGATTGCGACATCGGCCAGGATTGCGTCCTGCATCCCAACGTGGTCGTCTACGCCCACTCATCGATCGGCGCGCGCAGCATCGTGCACGGCGGCGCCGTGATCGGGGCGGACGGCTTCGGCATGGCAGAGCACGAGGGGCGCTGGATCAAAGTGCCGCAGCTGGGGCACACCGTCATCGGCGTCGACGTCGAGATCGGCGCCAACACCACGATCGACCGCGGCGCGATCGGGGACACCGTGATCGAGGACGACGTCAAGCTCGACAATCAGATCCAGATCGGGCACAACTGCCGCATCGGCGCGCACACCGCGATCGCGGGCTGTGCCGGCATCGCCGGCAGCACGATCATCGGCCGCAACTGCAAGATCGGAGGCGCGGCGATGATCGCCGGCCATCTCGACATCGCGGATGGGACGGTGATCGCCGCCGCCACCGCGCTCGCCGATTCAACCAAGACAGCGGGCATCTACACCGGTGCGTTTCCTGCGCTGCCGCAGCGCGAATGGATGCGTCTGATGGCCTCGCTGCGCCGACTGCATTCGCTTTTCGAGCGGGTACGCGCGCTCGAGCGCGCCACGAAACAAGGGGAGTCGTGAGCATGCCGGCCATGGAAGTCAACGAGATCATGCGGCATCTGCCGCATCGCCCTCCGTTCCTGTTCGTCGACCGCGTCCTCGAGTGCGAGCCGGGGAAATGGATCAAGGCGTTGAAGAACGTGTCGATCAACGAAGGGTTCTTTCAGGGACACTTCCCGGGCTACCCGGTGATGCCGGGAGTGCTCATCATCGAGGCGTTGGCGCAGGTGTCGGCTATCCTCGCCTACATCACGCGCGGGGACACGCACGACGAGAACGAGCTGCTGTTTTTCGCGGGCATCGACAAGGTGCGCTTCAAGCGGCCCGTTTTTCCAGGCGATCAGGTCCTGCTCGAATCCACCGAGCTCAACATGGTGCGCAACGTATACAAGTTCGCAGCCAAGGCGAGTGTCGCCGGCGAGCTCGTGGCCGAGGGGGAGCTGATGGCTGCCGTCCGCGGCGTAAAGACATAGTGGCAGGGAACATTCATTCGACGGCCATCGTGGCCGAAGGGGCGCGACTGGCACCCGACGTGCGCGTCGGACCGTATTCGATCATCGGTCCCGACGTCAGCGTCGGCGCGGGCACGACGATCGCAAGCCACGTCGTGATCGCCGGTAGGACGACGATCGGCCGCGGCAACCGCATCTTCCAGTTCTCCTCGGTCGGCGAGATTCCGCAGGATCGAAAATACGGCGGAGGGCCCACGGCGACCGAGATTGGCGACGGCAACGTGATCCGCGAGTTCGTGACCATTCACGCGGGAACCGAGCAGGACCGCGCTAAAACGACGATCGGCCACCGCAACCTGCTTCTCGCCTACTCGCACGTCGCGCACGACTGCGTCGTCGGCGACGACACAACCTTCTCCAACAACGCGCAGCTCGCCGGTCATGTCGTGGTGGGTGACTACGCGGTGCTCGGCGGCTTCGTTGGCGTGCATCAGTTCTGCCGCATCGGCGCGCATGCGATGGTCGCCGCCGGCTCGATCGTTCTGCAGGACGTGCCTCCGTTCGTTACCGCTGCGGGTTATCCCGCCAAGCCGCGCGGAGCCAACAGCGAAGGGCTGCGCCGCCGCGGCTTTGCGGCAGACGAGATCGCGGCCGTGCGCCGCGCGTACAAGACCCTTTATCGGAAGGCGCTGTCCCTGGAGGAGGCGCGAGCGGCGATAGCTGCCGAAGCGAAGACGGCGCCGGCGCTGAATCCGCTGGTAGCGTTTCTGGAGACACCTGGCCGCGGAATAGTCCGGTGACTGGCGAGGGGGAGGGGATCACGATCGGCATCGTCGCCGGCGAAGCCTCCGGCGACGCGCTGGCGGCCGAGCTGATTGGCGCGGTGCGTGCGCGTGTGCCGACAGCGCGTTTTGCCGGCATCGCGGGTCCGCAGATGATCACAGCGGGCTGCGAGGCGTGGTATCCGATGTCGATGCTTTCGCTGCGAGGTTACGTCGAGGTCGCGTCGCGCGTCCCGGCGCTCATGCGCGTGCGCCGCGCGCTCAAACACCGCCTGCGGCGCGCGGGCGCTCCGCTCTTCGTCGGCGTCGACGCGCCGGATTTCAATCTCGGGCTCGAAGCGCGGCTCAAACGCGCCGGGGTACGCACGATCCACTATGTGAGCCCTTCGGTGTGGGCGTGGCGGCGCGAGCGCATCGATACCATGGCCCGCGCGGTCGACCGGCTGCTCGCGCTTTTTCCCTTTGAGCCGCAGCTTTACGCGGAGGCACGCCTCCCGGTGACCTTCGTCGGGCACCCGCTCGCCGCGCAGGCAGCCACGGTCTCGAGCCGCCGCGAGACGCGCGATCTGCTGCGGCTCGGCGCCAAGCAGCCGATCTTTGCCCTGTTGCCCGGCAGCCGCATGTCAGAGCTGGAAATGCACAGCGAGCTCGTCCTGCGCACCGCTGCGGAGCTGCTCGACGCGCAACCGGGCGCAGGCTTCCTCGTTCCGCTGGCAAGCCGCGAAGCGCACGAGCATTTCAATGCGGTTCGCTACAAGCTGCAACTCGAGTCGCTTCCGATGCGGATGCTCTACGGCCACGCCGACGACGCGCTCAGAGCCGCGGACGTCGGTGTCGTCGCCTCAGGCACCGCCACGCTCGAAGCCGCGATGTCGCGTTGTCCGCACATCATCTTTTATCGCGTCAACGCGTTGACGGCGTGGATCGTGAAGCGCAAGCTTTTGCTGCCGTACGTGGGATTGCCGAACGTGCTTGCCGGCCGTTTCGTGGTTCCGGAATTCCTGCAAACCGACGCGACGGCGGAAAATCTCGCACGCGCCGCCTTGAATCTCTACGACGACACGGTAACCCGCCGCCGGCTCGAGGCGCTCTTCGCGGCCATGGCACAGGAGCTCCGCGCCGATACCGCGACGATCGTCGGTGATGCGGTGAGCAAGGAGTTGCGCGCGGCGGGGGTTGCATGCTAGTCGCGGGCGTCGACGAGGCCGGAAGAGGTCCCCTCGCCGGACCGGTTGTCGCGGCGGCTGTGGTGCTCGATCCCGACCGGCGCGTGCGGGGCTTGCGCGACTCGAAGCTGCTCACGCCGGACGCGCGCGAGGAGCTTGCGGTCGAGATCCGCACGCATGCCGTGGCATGGGCAGTGGGGGTGGGCGAGGTCGCCGAGATCGACGCTATCAACATCTTCCAGGCGAGCCTGCTTGCGATGCGCCGCGCCGTGGAAGCGCTGGCGGTTCCGCCAGACGTCGTGTGGATCGACGGCCAGCACTGCCCTCCGCTCGCCTATCCGGCGCGCGCTATCGTCGACGGCGATCGCTCCGTCGCGGCGATTGCAGCCGCGTCGATCCTCGCCAAGACGGCGCGCGATGCGCTGCTCGTCGAGCTCGATCGCAATTACCCCGCCTACGGCTTCGCCCGGCACAAGGGCTATTCCACGCCGGAGCATCTGGCCGCGTTGGCGGCGCACGGCCCGTGTCCCGCGCACCGCAGATACTTCGCGCACGTGCTGCAGATGGACCTCCCGCTGTAAGGTAAAATTGCGGTCGCACGTCGATTCAACCCGCACAAACCGTTCCCATGATTCATTGCGTATTGCACGACCCCAAGGATTCGGTCGCGGTGGTCGTCGTCGAGGGCGTCAAGGCCGGACAGACGCTTACCGGCCTCATCCTCGACGAGGATCGCACGATCACGCTCTCATGCATCCAGGACATACCGCTCGGTCACAAGGTCGCGCTGAAGGACATGAAGGTGGGCGACACCGTGATCAAGTACGGAGTCGACATCGGCAAGGTGGTCGCGCCGATCAAGACGGGACAGCATGCGCATGTGCACAACATCAAGACGAAGCGGTGGTAATGGCTATGCAGACGACTTTTCAGGGCTACCGACGCGAGAACGGCCGCGTCGGCGTGCGTAACCACGTCGTGATTCTTCCCGTCGACGATCTCTCGAACGCGGCTGCGGAAGCGGTCGCCAACAACGTCAAGGGCGTGCTCGCGATCCCGCATCCCTACGGCCGGCTGCAGTTCGGCGCCGACTTGGAGCTCCACTTCCGCACCCTGATCGGCGCGGGCAGCAATCCCAACGTCGCCGCGGTGGTCGTGATCGGCATCGAGGAGCAATGGACCAAGCGCGTGGTCGACGGCATCGCCGCGACAGGGAAGCCGGTCACCGGCTTCGGCATTGAGCTGCACGGCGATCACGACACGATCATGCGTGCTTCGAAAGCCGCGCGCGAATACCTGCAGCGCGCGAGCGAGAAGCAGCGCGAGCCATGCAAGGTGAACGAGCTGTGGGTGTCGTGCAAGTGCGGCGAGTCGGACACGACCTCCGGGTGCGGATCCAACCCGACCGTGGGTGACGCGTTCGACAAGCTCTACGCCCTGGGCAGCACGCTCGTTTTCGGCGAGACGACGGAGCTGACCGGCGGCGAGCAGATCGTCGCGTCGCGCTGCCGCGATGAGAAAGTGCGCGAAGAATTCATGGGCGTGTTCGATCGCTACCAGGAAGTGATCGATCGCCACAAGACCTCCGACCTTTCCGATTCGCAGCCGACCAAGGGCAACATCGCCGGCGGCTTGACCACGATCGAGGAGAAAGCGCTCGGCAACATCCAGAAGATCGGAAGGAAGTGCGTGATCGACGGCGTGCTCGACAAGGCCGAAACGCCGAACGGTCCCGGGCTGTGGTTCATGGACAGCTCATCGGCTGCCGCGGAAATGGTGACGCTCTGCGCCGCGGCGGGCTTCGTGGTGCACTTCTTCCCGACGGGACAGGGAAACGTGATCGGCAACCCTATCCTGCCGGTGATCAAGCTCTGCGCGAATCCGCGCACGGTGCGCACGATGAGCGAGCACATCGACGTCGACGTCTCCGGCCTGTTGCAAAGGGAAATGACGATGGGCGAAGCGGGCGACAGGCTGCTCGACATGATGTTCCGCACCGCCAACGGACGGCTCACGGCCGCCGAAGCGCTCGGCCACCGCGAGTTCGTGCTGACGCGGCTCTACGAGAGCGCATGACGCGTCGAATGCCGTGAGCCGATCGTCGATCGCGCCACTTTGTCGGGCACTGCTCGCCGCGTTCGTCTTCGCGCTGCCGCTGGCCGCGCATGCGGAGATGAGCGAGATCAAGGTCGCGAAGCAGTACGGGATCGGCTACCTCCCGCTGATGCTCATGGAGGATCAGAAGCTGATCGAGAAGCACGCCAAGGCGAACGGCGTAACGGTCATGGTGGGCTGGGCCACCTTCGCAGGCGGCAATGTCATGAACGATGCGCTGCTGTCGGGCAGCCTGCAATTCGTCTCCGGCGGCGTGGCGCCATTCGTGACGCTCTGGGCGCGTACGCGAGGAAGCCTCGACGTGAAGTCGGTCGGGGCGCTCGATTCGATGCCGCTCTACCTCGTCACGCGCAATCCCCGCGTGAAGACGATCAGGGACTTTACGGAGCAAGACCGGATCGGGTTGCCAGCGGTCAAGGTCTCCATCCAGGCGATCACGCTGCAGATGGCGGCGGAGAAGGCATTTGGTCCCGGGCAGCAGGGCAATCTCGATCCCCTGACCGTGACGCTCTCGCACCCGGACGCGATGCAGGCGCTGCTCTCGGGCAGGTCCGAGGTAAACGCGCATCTCGGCGCGCCGCCGTTCCAGTACCAGGAGATCAGAAACCCGGGCGTTCACGCCGTGCTCAATTCGTACGACGTGCTCGGGGGACCTGCGACCTTCAACGTGATCTGGACGACCTCGAAATTCAGAGACGAGAATCCGAAGCTCTACGATGCCTTCGTCAAGGCGCTCGACGACGCGATGGCGCAGATCAACCGCGACAAGCGTTCGGCGGCCGAAACGTATCTGCGCATGTCCAAGGACAAGGACTCGGTGGCAGAAATTCTGACGATGCTCAACGATCCGCAAATCGTGTTCACGACGACGCCGCAGAACACCATGAAGTACGTCGACTTCATGTACCGGACGGGTTTGATCAAGACCAAGCCTGGCTCGTGGCAGGATCTGTTCTTTCCCAACGCGCAGAGCTTGCCCGGAAGCTAGAACTCCCTTTACGGCGTTAGGAGCTCGCATGGCCGAAAGCGCAGCGCTGATCGACCAGGCGCCGGACCTTTCCGCGATCCGCGCCGCCCGTGAGCGCATTCGCGGCTGGGTGCGGCGCACGCCGGTATTGAGCTCCGGTGCGCTCGATCAGCTCTGCGGCGCACGCCTCGTGTTCAAGTGCGAAAGCCTGCAGGAGATCGGCGCGTTCAAGGCGCGCGGAGCCAGCAACGCGGTGCTGTCGCTCTCGGATGCCGAGGCGGCGCGCGGCGTGGTCACGCATTCCTCGGGCAATCACGGCGCGGCGCTGTCGTGGGCTGCAACCAAACGCGGCATCCCAGCGTGGGTGGTCATGCCTTCACGCGCGCCGGCCGTCAAGCAGGAAGCGGTGCGCTATTTCGGCGGCACCGTGCGTCATTCCGGATCCACGGTCGACGCGCGCGAGAAAGCCTGCGCTGCCGTGCAGGCGGAAACCGGCGCAACGCTCATTCATCCGTACAACGACTGGCGGGTCATCGCAGGGCAGGGCACCGCTGCGCTGGAGTTGCTCGAAGATGTGCCCGACCTCGATGTGATGATTGCACCGGTCGGCGGCGGCGGGCTCCTCTCCGGCACCGCGATCGCGGCCAAGGGACTCGAGCCGTCGATCAAGATCTATGGCGCCGAGCCCGCGGGCGCCGACGACGCCTACAAGTCCCTGCGTGCAGGACGCATCGTGCCGCAGACCGATCCGCGCACGATCGCGGACGGTTTGCGTTCCTCGCTGGGCGACAAGACCTTTGCTGTCATCCGCGCTCGCATCGACGGCATCGGCACGGCTTCCGAGGAAGCGATCGTGCGCGCGATGCGGCTCCTGTGGGAGAAGCTGAGACTCGTTATCGAGCCTTCCGGTGCCGTGCCGCTCGCTTGCTTGCTCGAAAAGAAGCTTCCGGTTGAGCGGCTGCGCGTGGGCGTGATCCTGTCCGGGGGCAACATCGATCTCGATCACCTGCCGTGGCAACGCCACGATGCGCGATAGGCGAAGCGTGAGTGCGTCATGAGCGACGCGCTGCTCGACGTGCGCAGCGTGACGCTGCAGTACAAGACGCGCGATCACCTCGTCACCGCGACCTACAGGGTCGATTTCCAGGTCTTCGAGTCCGACCGTTTCGTGCTGCTCGGGCCCTCCGGCTGCGGCAAGTCGACGCTGCTCAAGGCGGTGGGCGGTTATCTCGAGCCGGTCGAAGGCGAGATCCGTCTCAAGGGCGAGCGCGTCGAGCGCCCTGGCCCGGACCGGATGATGGTGTTCCAGGAATTCGATCAGCTGCTGCCATGGAAGACCGTGCAGGAGAACGTCGTCTTCGCGCTCACCGCGAGCGGACGGCTGACCGGCAAGGCCGCGGCGGAGAAGGCGCGCGAGGCAATCGCGCGGGTGAAGCTCGCCAAATTCGCCGACAGCTTTCCGCACACGCTCTCCGGCGGCATGAAGCAGCGCGTGGCGATCGCGCGCGGTATGGCGATGGAGCCCGACATCCTGCTCATGGACGAGCCCTTCGCCGCGCTCGACGCGCTCACGCGGCGCAAGATGCAGGACGAGCTGCTGCAATTGTGGGACGACACGCGTTTCACTGTGCTCTTCGTCACGCACTCGATTCCCGAGGCGGTGAAAGTCGGGAGCCGCATCCTGCTGCTGTCGCCGCATCCTGGACAGGTGAAGGCGGAACTCAACAGCCTGCCGCGCGAACGCGCCGACGGGGAAGCGGCGCACGCGCTCGAAGAGCGGATCCACAACATGCTGTTCGCGGACGAAGTCGAGGAAGACGAGGAGCATCATCATGAGTGACGCAGCAATCACGCGCCCGGAGCGCTATCGCGAGACGATCGATGCGGGCGAGTTCGGCGTCGTGGAAAAACCGCTCTCGCCCTTCGAGCGCGTATACAACGTAACCGCGGTGCGCAAGCTGGTGATCCTCGTCGTGCTCGCCGCCGCCTGGGAAATCTATGCGCGCTTGCTCAACAACCCGCTGCTCTTTCCAACCTTCAGCGCGACCGTCGAGGCGTTCGCCGACGGCCTCGTGCACGGCACCTTGCTCCTGAAAGCGTGGACTTCGATCCGGATCCTGCTCGTGGGCTACGCCGCGGGGATTCTGCTCGCTGCGCTGCTGACCGTGATTGCGATCAGCTCGCGCATCGGCACCGATTTCCTGGAAACGCTCACCTCGATGTTCAATCCGCTGCCGGCGATAGCCTTGCTGCCGCTGGCGCTGATCTGGTTCGGGCTCGGCGCCGGCAGCATCGGTTTCGTGCTGATCCACTCAGTGCTGTGGGCGGTCGCGCTTAATACGCACTCGGGATTTCTCGCCGTTTCGGGCACTCTGCGCATGGTCGGCCGCAACTACGGCTTGCGGGGCCTGCGCTATGTCGGCAGCATCCTCATTCCCGCCGCATTCCCGAGCATTCTCACCGGCCTCAAGATCGGCTGGGCATTCGCGTGGCGCACGCTGATCGCCGCGGAGCTCGTGTTCGGTGTGTCCTCGGGTTCAGGGGGCCTGGGCTGGTTCATCTACGAAAACAAGAACCAGCTCGAGATCCCGAACGTGTTTGCCGGGCTGCTGACTGTCATCATCATTGGCCTGCTGGTCGAGAACATCATCTTCCGCACGGTCGAGACGCGGACGGTGCGCCGCTGGGGCATGCAGACGTAGCTTTCGTTCCGTGCGCATCGTCATCGCCGAATTCATGGAGGAGCTTGCGGTCGCTTCACTGCGGCGCCGTTTCGACGTGTTGCACGACGCCGGCCTCGCGGAGAACAGAGACGCTCTTGTCGCCACTCTCGACGCCGCCGACGCGCTTATCGTGCGCAACCGCACGCGCGTCGATGCGGAGCTCCTTAGCTTCGCGCCGCGGCTCAGAGTGGTGGGACGGCTGGGTGTGGGGCTCGACAACATCGACGTTGCCGCTTGCGAGGCGCGCAAGATCGAAGTGATTCCCGCGCGCGGCGCGAACGCGCTCGCCGTTGCCGAGTACGTGATCGGCTCGGCGATTGTCCTTCTGCGCGGCGCCTATTTCGCGACCGAAGCCGTGACCTCCGGTGAGTGGCCGCGGGCCGCGCTCGGTACCGGGCGTGAGATCGCCGGCAAGACGCTCGGCATAGTGGGCTTCGGCAGCATCGGGCAGCTGCTCGGAAGGCTCGGCCGCGTGCTCGGCATGACGGTGATCGGCTTCGATGCGCACATACCTGCTTCGGCGGCGTTGTGGGCCGAGCAGCACACGACGCCACGCCGCCTGGACGATCTGCTGCACGACGCGGATATCGTGTCGCTGCATGTTCCGTTGACGCCGGCCACGCGTCACCTGATCGACGCGGAGAGGCTGGCGCTCATGAAGCGCGAGGCGATCCTCGTCAACACGGCGCGCGGCGGTGTAGTCGACGAAGTGGCTCTCGCGGCGGCGCTGAAGTCAGGCCATTTGGCCGGCGCCGCGCTCGACGTATTCGAGAACGAGCCGCTGCAGCCGGGATCTGTGCTCGTGGGCTGCCCCGGGCTGATCCTTACTCCGCACATCGCCGGGGTGACGCGTGAATCCAACGCGCGCGTGTCCACGATGATTGCAGAGAAAGTGGCGGTCGCCCTCGACGGCGAGCGCCGGGACTCCTGAGCTGCCGTGCCGCAAGTAGCCATCGACGAGCTGCACGATCTCGCCGCGCGCGCGCTCGAGCTGGCCGGCGCCAACGGCGATATGGCGGTGGCTACTGCGCGAGCCCTCGTCTACGCAGAGGCGCGCGGCCTCGCCTCGCACGGCGTGGCGCGTGTGCCGCAATACGCGACGCATCTCCGGAACGGCCGCGCCGACGGCGCTGCGCGCCCCAAGGTCGCCGTCGCGAAGGGCGGCGCAGCGCTGATCGACGCCGGGTTCGGCCTCGCCTATCCGGCGTGCGCGCTCGCCGTGCACGAGGCGATCCGCCGCGCGCGAGACTTCGGCGTTGCTTTCGCCGCGGTTCGCAACAGCCATCACTTCGGCGTGGCTGCGTACCATCTGGAGCCTGTCGGCACCGCCGGCCTTGTCGGGCTAGCGTTCGGCAACTCGCCGGCCGCGATGCCGGCGGCCGGAGGCAAGCGCGCGATCTACGGCACTAATCCTGTCGCGGCAATTTTTCCTCGCCCGCATGCGCTGCCGATAACCATCGATCTGTCGCTTTCCGAGGTGGCCCGCGGCAAGCTGATGGTGGCGGCGAAGGAGGGCAAGAAGATTCCACTTGGCTGGGCGCTCGACAAGGATGGGCAGCCGACGACCGATCCCAAAGCTGGGCTCGAAGGCAGCATGCTCGCGATGGGGGGGAACAAAGGCGCAATGCTGGCGCTGATCGTGGAGCTGCTCGTCACCGTGCTGACCGGCTCGGCGATCGGCCTCGAGGCCGGGTCGTTCTTCGTCGACGAAGGCAACCGACCGCGCCTGGGCCAGGCCTTCCTGGTCATCGATCCCGCGGCGCTCGCGGGCCGCGCCACCTACGACGAGCGGATCGAGACGCTGGTCGCCGCGATGGTCGCGGATCCCGAGGTGCGGCTGCCCGGAGAACGCCGGCAGAGGCTCGCGGAGGAATCGATGCGCGAAGGCATCACGATCGCGGCGCCGCTCTACGCGCAGTTGAAGTCGCTGGCCGCGTAGGCCGCGAAGTTTATCCGTTAGCAGAGCTGGAGACATTCGCCGCGATCACTTCACGCATCGCGACGAAGATGCCCGGCGTGGAGGCGATCACTTCGCTCCCTTTCAGGAAGTCGGTGCCGCCGGCGAAATCGCCGACGCGACCGCCTGCCTCGCGCACCAGGAGTGCTCCGGCAGCGACGTCGAGGTTTCTGATGCTCGTCACCCAGAACCCGTCGAGCCGTCCCGCGGCAACGTGAGCGAGATCGAGTGCGCTCGCGCCCGAGCGGCGGATGCCGGCGCAGCGGGCGATCATCGCATTGAGGCTCGGCAGATAGCTCTCGAGCTTGCGGCTGCGCCGCTTGGGAAACACCGTGCCGATCAGCGCATCCTCGAGATGCGTGCAGGCCGACACGCGCAGCTGCACGCCGTTCAACTGCGCGCCGCGCGCCTTGATCGCGGTGAAGAGCTCATCGCGCAGAGGGTCGAGGACGACCGCGTGAGTAACTTCGGACCCGTGCATCAACGCGAGGGAGACGGCATAGTACGGGTAGCCATGTGCGAAGTTGCGCGTACCGTCGATCGGATCAACGATCCAGCGCCAGCTCGCGTTCGCATTGCGGTCGTCGCGGACCTTCCCGCCTTCGCCGACAATGGCGTGATCGGGGAACGCGTTCGTGAGCGTAGTTGCGATCGCGTCTTCGATTTCACGCCTTGCCCGCGCAACGATATCGGCATAGTCACCCGAGAAGGTCGGGAGGCGCGTCAGGTCGCGCGCGGCGTCCTGGACCACTGCAGCGGCGTTGTGTGCCGCGCGAACGGCGACGGCGATCGATGGATCGTTCATTGCGGTCTCAGACGATTCTAACGCCGAGCATCATTCCGCCGTCCTCGTGCTCGAGGTTGTGGCAGTGGAACATGTAGATCTGGTCTCCGGCGAATGCGGTGGTGCGGGGAAGAGAGAAATCGATGGCGACACGAACGGTTTCGCCTGGCCAGACCAGCACGGTGTCCTTGCGGCCGAGGTCGGTGGCAAGTCGCCCGCGCTCGTCGATTCTCAATCCGGCGATCTGGTCGGGGCTGGTCTGCCGCTCGAGCACCTCGAAGTGGAAGCCATGCAGATGCATCGCGTGCGGCATGCTGTTGAAGTAGTTTCGAATGAGCCAGACTTCGACGGTCCCGCGCTTGACTTCGATCGGCGTCTCGCCCATCGCGAACACACGATCGTTGATGCGCCAGCGTCCTTTGGCGAAGCCGAGCCGGAGCGCCCGCTCGGAGGTGTTGGAGACGTCGATCGGGACCAGGCTCGACAGGCGCGCCGGCACGCGCGCAGCGTAGCTCACGCGCTCGCGCACGTTGAGCTCGAGCAGGGCTCGCGTGGCGCCTTCGGGAAACGTACCGCCATGGCTCACCGCGGAATGATCATGACCCATCGCCGCATGTTCGGCCGGCGCGGCCTCCTTCGCCGTCTCTGCGGGCATCGCGTGGCCCATCGCCGCGTCGTGTGTTGCCGCTTCACCGGATGCGGCCGGCATCTCCATGTGCATGGGATCGAAGGCGCGCGTGTCGAGATAAAGTGTGTCGCCGACGGCTGCGGCAGACAGGTCGAGCAGGAGATCGAGGCGCTCGGCGGAAGCCAGGAAGACCTCGGCGCAAGGCTGCGGCGCCGTGAGCAACCCGCCGTCGTTGCCGATCAGCGCGAAGGGGACGTTGTCGCCGGTCGCGGTTCGGAAGCCGAGACGGTAGGTGCGCGCATTGGACGCATTGAGTACGCGAAAGCGATAAACGCGCGTGGCGACGTCGAGATGCGGGCATGCAGTTCCATTGATGAGCACGGTATCGCCTAGAAGACCGTGCATGCGATCCGCTTCGCTCGCCGCATATTCGCCGCCCGTGCGCCGGTCCTGGAGCACCAGTGGAATCTCGGAGCGCCCCGGCGTTAGATCGAGCGCGGCGCGCAGTGTTCGTTCGTCGTCGTCCTCGATCTCGATCATACCGAACAGACCTCGATAAGCCTGCTCAGCAGTCTGGCCGTGCGGGTGCGGGTGATACCAGTAGAGGCCACCGCGATCGCGCACTTCGAAGTCGTAGCTATAGCCCTGGCCTTCGTTGATCAGCGTTGCGCCCGCGCCATCGTTGCGCGTCTCGATCGTGAGGCCATGCCAGTGCACGATGGTCGGCTCGCCGATGGCGTTGTCGAGCGTGATGCGCACACGCTCGCCGCGCGCGAGCACGAGCGTCGGATCGACGAAGCGCGCATTCGCGTGGTCGACGCGATATGCGAGCGGCCAGGTCGACTCTGTATCCGTCGGCGCGGCTCGCATCGTAAGCGCGGCGCCTCTCGGCGCAAGACGGCCAAAGCGCCCGCTCGCGCCGGGAACGAACAGAGGCGGCCCGCGTCCGCCAGCACCGCAAAAATCGCTCGGCACCGGAGCACTTGCGGTTGGAAACCGATCCGGAAAGGCCGCGCGGGGTAGCGCCGAGAGCCCGAGCGCGCCCACCGCTCTGAGGAAATCGCGGCGTCGAGTCGACATGATCGGTCGGGTGGGAAAGAAGCGGCTGCGTGATCGCAGGCGGATTATCGTTCAATCAACCGATTGCGTGTTGCCGAATGTATAGCGCAACCCGACCCAGAAGCCACGCGGTGCTCCTAGGCCGCGAAACTGCTCGGATTCCGGCGCAATCCCCTGCGCCGGACCGAAGCTGCGATCCGGTCCCGTGAAGGCGTTGGCGCCGAGCAAGCCGAAGTTTTGATAACGGCGGTTGGTAACGTTGGTCACGTTGGCGAACAGCAGGAGATCCGGCGTCAATCTGAATTGCGCGTCGAGATTGGCGAACGCGTATCCAGGAACGCGGCCATGGCTGTCCTGGTTGTTTTCGTCGCCGTGCGCGTACTGTCTCGAAGCGTAGACGATAGTAGCACCGAGCGAGGCGCGCTCGCTCAAGTCCCAGTCGACGCGCAGCTTGGCCGAGTCGGCGGGAATGCCCGGAATGCGATTACCCGGATTGACGGTGATCGCGCCGTTTGCGTTGGCCGTGGAGTTGTTCGGACTTGCGGCGACAAACGCGGAGCGGAAAGTCGCGTCGAGGTGGTTGTAGCGAAGCGTGATCTGCACCGATTCCCATCGTGTCGTGCCCATGAGCTCCACGCCTTGCCGGCGGGTCTGTCCGACATTCTGAAAGTAACCTACATTGCCCGCGCCAGCGCCGCTGGCGATGAACTGGATGTCGTCATCGAGATTGGTCCGATACACCGCCGCGGCCCATTGCGTATTCACGCCCAGGCGACCGCGTGCGCCGGCCTCGAGGGTTTTCGAGACCACCTTCTGCAGCGGCGGGTCGGCAAGGAAGACGTTCGGCAACTTGCAAGGCGCTGCCGCGTTGGCGCAGGTCAGCTCGATCGGTGTCGGCGCGCGCATACCCTCGTTGTAAGTTGCATAGGCGGTCAGGGTCGGCAAAGGGTTGAAGTTGATGCCCGCGGCAGGGTTGAAGCGCGAGAAACTGGATGCGCTGTTCAATCCGGGGTCGGAACCGCTGCGGTCGGCGATGACAACGCGAGCGTAGTTGTAGCGGCCCGTCAAGGTGAGGGTCCATGCTTCGGCGAGCGCGAGCGTGTCTGCGAAGAAGGCTCCGAGATAACGGTTGTCGCTGCCGACATCGGTCACCGCGCCGTAAGCGCCGGTCGCGATCGTCCCGCGGTCGGCGCTGAAGTTGGCCGTCTGCGACTGCTGCGTGAAGCCGGTATTGCCGAAGTCTCCGCTCGCACCGATGACGAACTGGTTTTTATGGCCGGCGAGTGCGCCGGTTGCCGTGAGCTGAACGCCCAGTCCCCACGCCGTGGTCGAGATGACGGAGCGGTCGTTGGTCGCCTCGTTGGTCTCCGGCATTCCGCTGACAGGATCGATCTCGCCGAAATTGCCGTTAACATTGCTGCTGATGTTGTCGTTGCGGTAATCGCGGTAGTACGCGTTGGCGCCGAGCAGCAGCGATTCGGTGAGAAAACGGCTCCCCTTGGCGGTAACGAAGACCAGCCGGTTCTCGTTGGTGTCCGGATAGGTGTAGGCCTCGCGCGGCGTGTCCAGCCAGGCTCGCGGCAGCGTCTGCGTTCCCTGGAGTGTGTTGTCGGCGAGCGTGAGCGCAACATCGAGATCCGTGATGTCGTCCTGGTAGCCCACCTTCCCGAAGAGCTGCTTCACGCGGCTCGGGTTGTGCTCGGCCCACCCGCGCTCTTCGGAGAAGTTGCCGGTGAGGTAATAATCGAGGCGATCGTGCTGGCCGCCGTATTCGAACTCGGCCGTCTTGCGCCCGAACGATCCGGCGGACAGCTCGAGGGCTGCTCCCGGGTGCTGAGCGCCGCTACGCGTATAGATCGCCAGGGCGCCGCCCAGGGTGTTGAGCCCGAACACGGGGTTGGAGCCGGGAATCAGCTGTACGCTGGAGATCGCCGAGCGGGGCACGAGATCCCAGTTGACGACATCGCCGAAGGCTTCGTTGATGCGTACACCGTCCTGGAACACGGACAGTCCCTGCGCGGAGCCGAGGAGCGGCGAGGCGGTGAAGCCGCGGAAGTTGATGTCCTGCTGATACGCGTTGCCCTGCGCCGCGCCGACGCCGACGCTGTTGGCGTTGGCGCCGAGGAAGTCGGTGAGATCGAGCGGGCGCTGGCGGTCGAAGTCGCGGCGGCCGAAGGTCTGCACGTTGGCGGGCACATCCTTCAGCGCGGTGCCGAGTCCCGGCAACAACGTAGTGCCGATCACCTCGACTTCCGGGAGTTCGAAAACCTCGGCGGGATTGTCGGCGCGCGCGCATGGCGCAGCGAGGCCGGCCAGAACGACGGTCAACAGCCAGCGTTGACTCGCGCGACGACGACGGCTGTTGGTCGACGCGATTATCGAATCGCGACACCCCACGGCAGCTCGCCCACAGGGATGTCCGCGATCTTGCTGTTGGTCTCGGTGTCGATCACTGCCACGGCGTTCGAGCGCCCGCATGCTACGTAAAGCTTCTTCCCGTCCGGCGTGATGGCCATGTTCCAGGGACGCCTGCCGACGGGAATCTTTGCAACGATCGTGTTGCTCGCTACGTCGATCACCTGAACCGTTCCTTCGCCGCCGGAACTGACGTACACGCGCTTTCCGTTCGGGTGAACGGTGACGCCATTGGAGCGGCTGCCCGCCTTGATGCGCGCGACAACCTCCTGCGTGGCAACGTCGAACACGTTCACCATGTCGGCATTTTCCGCCGCGACGTAGGCGCGGCTACCGTCGGGAAGGAACCCGATACCGCGCGGGCGATCACCTACCTTGACGGACTTCACGACCTCGTTCTTCGCAAGATCGACGATGTCGACGCTGTCCGCCTCCTCGCTGCTCACGTAGAGCCACTTGCCGTCGGGGCTGAACACCGTGTGCTCCGGATTCTTGCCGCGCATCGCGATGCGCCGCGCGACCTGTCCCGTAGCCGTGTCGATGAGGAGCGCCTGATTGTTCTCCTCGATCGCGGCGGCGAGCCATTTGCCGTCGGCCGAGAGGTAGATGCCTTCGGGCGAATCGCCGAGCTTGGTGCGCACGATGGTCTCGCCGTTTTGCGTGTCGACCGTGAGCAGCGAATTGCTGTTCTGATCGCTGATGTAGAGCTTCTTGCCGTCGAGCGACACGGCCACGCCGCGCGGCCGTGTGCCCACCTTGAGCGTTTTCACGACTTTGTCGGAAGCGGTGTCGATGACCGATACGCTCGCGCCGCCCTCGTTGGGTACGTAGGCAAGCGGCGCACCGAGCGCGGCGGTGCAGGCGAGCGTCGTAACCATAGCGATGAGGTGCTGGAATGCAGTCATGTTGTCTCGTCCTCGAACCATTCTCGTGCTACGTCACCCGCGGACCACGACGCGCGAATTGGCGCGCTCTCGGAATACGATCGGCCGCGTGGCTGGGGGCGCCGCCTGTTGCGCACGCGCCACAACATCGGTCACGCGTGCGTGGTCCGGCGACAGGGCGCACACCGGATCGGCGTTCGCCGCTTCGCCGGTCAACATGTATGCCTGACAACGGCATCCTCCGAAATCGCGGGTTCGCTCGGGGCAGGATCGGCACGGCTCGCGCATCCACTCCTCGCCGCGATAGGCGTTGAACGCCGGCGAATCGGTCCAGATCCCGCGGATGCTCGCCTCGCGAACGTTCGGAAACTCGAGCCCGGGAAGCATGCGCGCGGCCTGGCACGGGAGCGCGACGCCGTCAGGCGCGATGTTCAAGAATACCGAGCCCCAGCCGTTCATGCACGCCTTCGGGCGATCCGCGTAATAGTCCGGGACCACGAAGAAGATTTTCATGCGGTCGCCAATCCGTTCGCGGTATTCGCGCGTGACGCGCTCGGCGCGCTCGATCTGCTCCCGGCTCGGCAGCAAATGGTCGCGATTGAGATACGCCCAGCCGTAGTATTGCGTATTGGCGAGCTCGAGAAAATCGGCCTCCAGCGCGAGCGCCATGTCGATGATTCGGTCGATGTGATCGATGTTGAGCCGGGAAAGCACGACATTGAGCACCATCGGATAACCGTGTGCCTTGACCAACCGCGCGACCTTGAGCTTGAGATCGAAGGTTCGCGTGCTCGACAGGAAGTCGTTGACCTCCTTGGTCGAGTCCTGAAATGAGACCTGGATGTGATCGAGGCCGGCAGACTTGAGTTGCCGCGTGCGCTCCTCGTTCAAGCCGACGCCCGAAGTGATAAGGTTGGTGTAGTAGCCGAGCTCGTGGCCCTCGGCGACCAGCGCCGCGAGATCGTCGCGTTGCAAAGGCTCGCCGCCGGAGAAGCCGAGCTGAACCGCTCCGAGCGCGCGCGCCTCGCGCATGACTCGTTTCCATTCCTCGGTGGTGAGCTCGTCCTCGACCGCGGCAAAGTCGAGCGGATTCGAGCAGTACACGCAATGCAGCGGGCAGCGATACGTGAGCTCCGCGAGGAGCCACAATGGCGGCCCGGGTTGCCCGGCTTTACTGTGCGAATTCGATCCAGCCACGGCGTTCGGCCTCGGTCAGGAATTCGTGCACGTCGCTATGCAAGCCGGTGGCTTTGAACGCGCGCTCGAGATCGGCGATCAGAATCGCTACCTTCGTCGACCCGTCACATCGTCTGAGGATTTCGGCCGCCGGTCCGTTCAGACGCACCATCCCCTCCGGATACAAAAGCACCCAGGACTTCTGCGTCTCCTCCCATTGCATGCGATAGAGCGAGCGCAGCCGGGGCTGTGCTTCGAGGGCGATCTCAGCCATGCGCTGCCTCCACCGCCGACGAGGCCTCGTCGGGGTACGCGGTCTGGATCGCGTCGAGCATGCTCCAGAGCACATCGAGCTTGAAACGGAGGATCTCGCGTGCCCGCTCTTGCAACGTGCGAGTATTGAAGTAGTCGAGGGTCAGAGCAAGGCCATGGTCCACGTCACGGCGCGCTTCGGAGAGGCGAGTCCGGAAATAGGCGAAGCCTTTGGGGTCGATCCACGGATAATGCTGCGGCCAGTTGGCAAGACGCTGCTCGTGAATCTTGGGCGCAAACATTTCCGTGAGCGACGCACAGACGGTTTCCTGCCAAGGACGCGTGCGGGCGAAGTTCACGTAGGCATCGACCGCGAAACGCACCCCGGGTACGACATGCCGCAGCGACGTGATCTCGGCGCGCGAAAACCCTACGGCCTCCCCAAGCTGGATCCAGGCCTCGATCCCGCCTTCATCGCCGCTGCGACCGTCATGGTCGAGGATACGCTGGATCCACTCGCGGCGGACTTCGCGATCCGGGCAGTTCGAGAGCATCGCCGCGTCCTTGATTGGAATGCAAACTTGATAGTAGTAACGGTTCGCCACCCAGCCGCGGATCTGGGGCGGGGAGGCGAGCCCGTTCGCCATGCGCTTGTTGAACGGATGATGTATGTGGTAGCGATCGCCAAGGGCTCGCAGGCTGGCCTCGAACGCCTCGCGGTCGAGGACAGCGCTCACAAGGCGAGCTCCATGCCGTCGAAGGCTACTTCGATACTGTCGTGCTCTAACGTGCGCCGCTCCTCAGAGTTTTCGTCGAGGATCGGATTGGTATTGTTGATGTGGATGAGGATACGACGTGCATTCGGAAAGGTGCTTAGCCACTCAATCATTCCGCCAGGCCCGGATTGTGGGAGATGCCCGATTTCGCGTGCACGCTTGCGGCCGACTCCCATCTTGATCATTTCGTCGTCGGTCCAGAAGGTTCCGTCCACCAGTAGACAGTCGACGTCCTTCACCTCGCGCGTGACGCGATCGTCGATCGATCCGAGCCCGGGCGCATAGAAGGCGCTGCGTTTGGAGGCCCGATCACGGATCAAGAAGCCGATATTGTCGCCGGGCAACGGCGCGTCCCGTCTCGGGGAGAAGGGTGGGGGCTTGCTCCCGAGCGGCAGCGCCCGCAGCTCGATCCCGTCGACTCCAGAGAGCTGAAACCATTCTCCGTCGAGGCCGATCGAGTGCCAATCGACTCCGCAGAAGTGATCGAGCAGCCGTAAAACCGGAAAGCCTTCCATGAGGTCGTCGCGTACCAGTGTGGTGCTGTAGACGGAGAGTCGCTCGCCTTCTCGCAGTAGCAGCAGGCCCGCAGCGTGATCGATCTGGCCGTCGGTCAATGCGACCGCGGCGATTCCAGAGCCGCGCAGCACCCCTCGCGCCTGTAGCTCGGGGGTTGCGACAATCTGTGCAAGGACGTCGGGCGAAGCATTGCAGAGCGCCCAGCGCTCACCGTTGCCGCTTACTGCTATCGAGGATTGGCTACGGGGCCGCGCTCGAAGGGTGCCAGCGCGAACGCCTGCGCAGTTGCGGCAGTTGCAATTCCATTGCGGGAAGCCGCCGCCCGCTGCAGACCCGAGTATTTTGATACGCACAAAAACGGCGCCTGGCCGGCATGCGGAGCGAAGCGCCGCGCCACATACCTATCGCGTGGCGATGTACATCGTGATTTCGAAGCCGAAGCGGATGTCTTCAAAGGACGGTTTAGACCATTTCATGGCTATCTCCAGAATTGTTTTCGACCCGCATCGTTCGGCATCTGATTAAGGCCGCCTAGCGGAGCGATTCCATTATCTGGGACGCAGGTTGATCCGGTCAATGTTTGGCAAATGTCCGTTGACATGTCCGGCGGATGCCGCGACACACGCACGGCAGGCTACTCAACGACGAGATGTAGCCGACCCGCGGCGCGCCGCGACCCAGCATAGGACGGACACCGCCCAACAAGCGAGCATCGACGCTGCGAGCCAGAGCGCCGAGCGCACGACGAATGGGACGACGAGCGCGGAGGTGAGCGTCGCGCACGCGATCTGGATGAAGCCTTGCAACGATGATGTCGCTCCTCGCGGCAGAGACGACGAGTCGAGGATCAGAAGAGTCGCGCTCGGCAGCATGAGTGCGTAACCGCAGCAATAGACCGTGAGCGGAAGCACGCTCCAGGGTAGCGCCGGTGCGAGGACAGAGTGATAAGCGAGATTCGCTACCGCGGCTGCTGCGGCGAGCGACAGCCCCAACACGATGGTCGCGGCCGGGGGTCTTGCTCCCGCTCGACGGGTGGCCCAGTACGACCCCAACAAAGTGCCGCAGGCGGTGGCGAGAAACAGCCAGGCGAACTCGGTGGGCCTGAGCCCGAGCAGATCGCGCACGAATGCAGGCGCCGCGAGGACGTAACCGAAGAAGCCACAGAAGCTCGCGGCCATCATCAGCACCAGTGCGCCGAGCACGGGCTTTTCCACCAGAGTGACGAGATTGCGCACGAGCAGCACGGGCTGCAGCAGGACGCGCCTTTCTCGTGGAAGCGTTTCAGGAAGCCAGCGCCAGCAGACCATCAGCAAGATGAGGGGATAGAGCAACAGGAACCAGAAGATCGATCGCCACCCGGCGATGGTGAGCAAATAGCCGCCGAGGATAGGCGCGACGGCGGGAGCGAGAGTGAAAGCCAGATTGACCAGCGCAAACTGGCGCTGGGCGGCCGCGCCTTCGAACAGGTCGCGGACCAAGGCACGGCCTACGACCGTAGTCGCTCCCACCGAGAGGCCCTGGAGCATCCGAAAGGCGAAAAACGCCTCGATACTCTGTGCCGTCGCACATCCCAAACTCCCAGCGCAAAAGACCAGCAGTGCGACCATGATCGTTCTGCGCCGCCCGTAGCGGTCCGACAGCGGCCCGTGCACGAGCATCATCGCGGCATAGGGCGCGAGGTAGCTGGTGAGCGATTGCTGGACCGTGGCGCGCGTGGCAGCAAGGGAGATCGCAATTTCCGGGAATCCCGGCAGGTAGGTGTCCAGCGCGAACGGGGCGAGGCCTGCGAGACCACCGAGCAGCACAGCGATCGTCGCCGGCGTGGTGGGAGGGCGCATCATCACATGGTCCGAATTGCTGGCGGCCGACGATACCACAGCCCCAAGAGCGGTTTGGGAGAGCCGAATTGACGGCGCGCTTGCTGCGCGCTTATCTTTTAGCGGCCATCCACTACGAGCCCGCGTCCATGCCTGGTGTCGAGCGCACGCCGCGATACCCGCTGACCGTCATTGCATTGCATTGGATGACTGCTGCAGCCGTCGTCGGCCTCGTCGTACTCGGATGGTGGATGCAGGTGATCCCCAAGGATCCGGTCGGACCTCGCGCCGACGCGTACAACCTGCACAAGTCGCTAGGGCTCAGCGTTCTGCTGCTGATGCTCCTGCGGCTTGCTTGGCGGGCATCGCACCGTCCACCCGAGCTGCCGCCGCTGCCGGCGTGGCAGGCTTGGTCGGCGCGAGCGGTGCACGGGCTCCTCTATGCGCTTATGTTCGCCGTCGCCTTCAGCGGTTATCTGGGATCGGCTACGAGCGGCTTCCCGGTGAAGTTCTTCGGAGTCCTGCTGCCCGCCTGGACCGCCGCCAACCCCGCCCTCAAGGAACTGTGCAGCGTCGTGCATCTCGCGACGAGCTGGATGCTGGTCGCGGCAATCGCCATCCACCTCCTTGCGACGCTGCACCATCAATGGGTGCTGCGCGATGGCCTGCTGTGGCGAATGTGGCCGCGATGACGGCGATGCTCGTGGTCTGCGAGGCCTTGGCCGGGCTCGGGACGGAGGTGTTCATCGGCGAGCACGGGCAGTTTAGCGGCGCCGGGATCACCACGGTCTGGCGGAACTGGTAGGCTCGCCGTGCCGCCGTGTCACGTTGCCGTCGCCTTCGGCGCGGAGTATTCTTTTCCTGCTGGTCGCTTTCGCACCGTTCCGATCCAACCAATCCCTTCCCCGATCCCCCGTAGGAGGCCGTCGTGTCCGTTCCGCTATCGCTCACCGTCAACGGCAAGGCAGTGACCGCTGACGTCGATCCGCGCACGCTGCTGGTCGAATTCATCCGCAACAACCTCGCTCTCACGGGCACGCACGTCGGCTGCGACACGGGCCAGTGCGGGGCCTGCACGATCCTGATCGACGGTAACGCGGTCAAGGCGTGCACGATCCTCGCCGCGCAGGCGAACGGGTCGAAGGTCACGACCATCGAAGGCCTCGCGACCGACGGGGCGATGCATCCGATGCAGGCGGCATTCAAGGAATGCCACGGGCTGCAATGCGGCTTCTGCACGCCGGGCATGGTGATGAGCGCGATCGATCTGGTGCAGCGCCACCCCAGCGCCGACGAAAACGCGATCCGCGAGGGGCTCGAGGGCAACCTGTGCCGCTGCACCGGGTATCAGAACATCGTCAAGGCGGTGCAGCAGGGCGCCGCGGCCATGAGGAGATAGCGATGAGCGACCTCAACACGATCGGCCAATCGATCCGGCGCAAAGAGGACGTGCGCTTTCTCACGGGCGCGGGACAGTACACCGACGACGTCAATCCGCCGCACCACACGCATGCGTTTTTCCTGCGCTCGCCGCACGCGCACGCGAAGATCCGCAAGATCGACGCGTCGAAGGCGAAGTCGGCGCCCGGGGTCGTCGCGATCTACACCGGCGACGACCTCACCGGCGTCAACGGCCTGCCCTGCGGCTGGCTCATCACCGGCACCGACGGCCAGCCGATGAAGGAACCGCCGCATCCCGTGCTGGCGCAGGGGAAGGTGCGCTATGTCGGCGACCCCGTCGCGGTGGTCATTGCCGAAACGCCGGAGCAGGCGAAGGACGCCGCGGAGCTCGTCAACGTCGACTACGACGTGCTGCCTGCCGTCGTCAATACGGTCGATGCGCTGAAGTCAGGTGCGCCGCAGATTCACGACGGTGCGCCAGGCAACAAGTGCTACACCTGGGCGCTGGGTGACAAGGCTGCGGTCGATGCGGCGTTCGCCAAGGCTGCGCACGTCACCAAGCTCGACATCGTCAACAACCGGCTCATACCGAACGCGATCGAGCCGCGCGCGGCAGTAGCCACCTATGCGCGCGCCGACGACAGCTACACGCTCTACGTCACCAGCCAGAATCCGCACGTCGAGCGGCTGCTGATGACCGCGTTCGTGCTTGGGCTGCCAGAAACGAAGGTACGCGTGATCGCGCCCGATGTTGGCGGCGGCTTCGGCTCCAAGATCTATCTGTATCCCGAAGAGACCGCGATGGTCTGGGCGTCGAAACGCGTTAACCGGCCGATCAAGTGGACCGCGGAGCGCAGCGAATCCTTCCTGGCCGACGCGCACGGCCGCGATCATGTGACGCGTGCCGAGCTCGCGCTCGACAAGGATGGCAAGTTCCTCGCCATGCGCGTGCATACCACCGCGGCGATGGGCGCGTACCTCTCGACTTTCGCCTCGTGCATTCCCACGATTCTTTACGCAACCTTGCTGGCAGGGCAGTACACGACGCCGGTGATCTATTGCGAAGTCACCGCCGCGTTTACCAACACGGCGCCGGTCGATGCATATCGCGGGGCAGGGCGGCCCGAAGCGACCTTCGTCGTCGAGCGGCTGGTGCATGCGGCTGCAGCCGAGATGGGGATCGCGCAGGACGAGATTCGCCGTCGCAACTTTATCCGCAGCTTCCCGTACCAGACCCCGGTCGCACTGCTCTACGACACCGGCGGGTACGACGCCTGTCTCGACGAAGCGATGAAGATCGCCGACGTGAAAGGCTTTCCTGCACGCAAGGCGGAAGCTGCCAAGCGCGGCAAGCTGCGAGGGCTCGGCTATTCCTCGTATATCGAAGCCTGCGGCATCGCGCCGTCGAACATCGCAGGTGCGCTCGGCGCGCGCGCAGGCCTGTACGAAGCGGGCGAGGTCCGTGTCAATCCGACCGGCGGCGTGACGGTATTCACCGGCTCGCACAGCCACGGTCAGGGTCACGAGACGACCTTCGCGCAGGTGGTGTCGAGCCGGCTCGGCATTCCGATCGAGAACGTCGAGATCGTCCACGGCGACACGGGTCGGATTCCGTTCGGCATGGGCACTTACGGCTCACGCTCGCTCGCGGTCGGCGGCACGGCGATCATGAAGGCGCTGGACAAGATCGTCACGAAGGGAAAGAAGATCGCGGCACATCTGCTCGAGGCCGCCGAAGCCGACATCGAGTTCAAGGATGGCAAGTTCACCGTCGCCGGCACCGATCGGAGCAAGGCCTTCGGCGAAGTCGCGCTGGCGGCCTACGTGCCGCATAACTATCCGCTCGACAAGCTGGAGCCCGGCCTGGACGAAACCGCTTTCTACGATCCGACCAACTTCACATTCCCGGCAGGCACGCATATCTGCGAAGTGGAGGTCGATCCCGACACCGGACAGGTGAAGATCGCCAGCTTCTCCGCCTGCGACGACTTCGGCAACATCATCAATCCGATGATCGTCGAAGGCCAGGTGCACGGCGGGCTCGCGCAGGGCATCGGGCAGGCGCTGCTCGAGTGCTGCGTGTACGACAAGGAGAGCGGGCAGCTCCTTACCGGCAGCTACATGGACTACGCGTTGCCGCGCGCCGACGATCTGCCGTCGTTCAAGGTCGCGACCAAGGTGACGCCTTGCACGCACAATCCGCTCGGCGCGAAGGGTTGCGGCGAAGCTGGGGCGATCGGCGCGCCGGCAGCGCTCATGAACGCCGTGCACGACGCGCTGTCGACGGTAGGCGTCAAGAGCATCGACATGCCCGCGACGCCGCATCGCATTTGGAGCGCGATCCAGGCGGTCAAGCACTGACGCAACGAAATCGGAGACCATCATGTACGCATTCGAATATCAGCGCGCGAAGTCGGTGGCCGATGCGGCGTCGGCGCTCGCGAAGGGCGGGAAGGCGCTCGCCGGCGGGCAAAGCCTGGTCGGCGCGATGAAGCTGCGGCTCGCCAATCCCGGAACGATCGTCGATCTCTCAGGCATCGCCGAGCTGAAAGGGATCAAGAAGGACGGCGACGCGGTGGTGATCGGCGCGCTTACGACACACGCCGAGGTCGCGTCGTCACCGGTGGTGAAGCAGGCGATTCCCGCGCTGGCCGCGCTGGCGGAGAGCATCGGCGATCGCCAGGTCCGCAATCGCGGCACCATCGGCGGCTCGCTCGCCAACAACGATCCGGCGGCGGATTATCCGGCGGCAGTCGTCGGCTTGGGCGCCACCGTGCATACCAACAAGCGCAAGATCGCAGCCGACGATTTCTTCAAGGGCATGTACGAGACCGCACTTGCCGACGACGAGATCATCACTTCAGTGAGCTTCCCGGCGCCGAAGAAAGCCGCCTACGTCAAGTTCCCGCAGCCGGCGTCGCGCTTCGCACTGGTCGGTGTGTTCGTCGCGCAAACAGGAACCGGGGTTCGCGTCGCGGTGACCGGCGCGGCGCCGCACGTGCATCGCGCGAAGCCGATCGAGGACGCGCTCGCGAAGAGCTTCACGGCGGATGCGGCGAAAGCGGTGAAGATCTTCGCTGGGCATCTCAACAGCGATTTGCACGGCTCGGCGGAATATCGCGCGCACCTCGTTTCTGTGTTGGCCTCGAGGGCCGTCGCGGCGATGGCGTAGGTCGAGTTTATTCGGCCGCAGACCTTCACAGGAGGTGCACCATGGCGAGCGCAGGCAGTCATAACGGGTCGTGCTTTTGCGGAGCAGTTCAATTCGTCGTCACCGGTGAGCCGGCCGCGATGGGCTACTGTCATTGCGAGTCGTGCCGGCACTGGTCGGCGGGGCCGGTGAACGCCTTCTCGCTCTGGAAGCCCGAGTCGTTTCGCATCACCCGCGGCGCAGAGCACGTGGGCTCGTACAGCAAGAACCCGCAGACACACCGCAAGTGGTGCAAGCTCTGCGGGGGACATCTCTACGGCGAGCACCCGACCATGGGTCTCGTCGACGTGTATGCGCCGCTGATTCCGAGCCTGCAGTTCAAGCCCGGCTTGCATGTGCACTATCAGGAGACCGTGCTGCGCGTGAAGGACGGCTTGCCTAAGCTCAAGGACTTCCCGAAGGATTTCGGCGGGTCGGGCGAGATGCTCGCCGAGTGACTGATTAGCGGAATCCGACCGCCGCGTAGCCAACCCAGTGGCGCAGCGTCGCTGGCGCGGTAACGCCCATGCCGTCGAGGTCGTCCACCTCGATGCACTGGCCTTCGAGTGAAGTTGCGTAGCCGAGGATCGTCCCGTCGAGCGGTCGCGCACGCAACAACTGCTGCAGATGCCATGCAGTGAGCAGCCCGAAGGGAACCGAGTAGCGACCGCACCAGGTCCACTTGTATTCGCGATGATCGTGGTCCGCGAGCGTGTAGCGGGTGAAGCGCTCGATCCGTTCGGGGTGCAACTCCCCGTCGAAGCAGTCGCTCATGATGCGCTGCTCATGCTGGACCGCCCTGGCGTAGCCTCTTTCGTCGCTTCCGTAAAACGCGAAGTTCCTGTCCCCCCAACCTTCGTCGCCGTAGTGGACCGCGTCGGTCGATGAGACGAGCGCAACGTCCGTTCCCCAGTCGAGTTGTTCGTCGCGCATGATCGCAGTAACCGCGCGTGCAAGCGGCAGCGCCAACTCGCTCATCCGCCAGAAGGACATGTAGGGGACGAGGATCGGCACGAATTGCACCCTGCGGTTGGCGCGTTGCAGAAAGGGGAGCTTGGCTTCTACCGAGTGCTCCATCTGCTGCATCTCGTCGCTGACCCGATAGCTGCCCTCGGGAAGTTGCGCCATGATCTTCGCGCGCAATGGCGAGACCGCGATGTCCCCGTACGGTCCGCGCCAGTGCGTGAAGCTGTCGAATACGAGCTGGTCTTCGAGCCCGAGCTGGCGTGCCCTGTGAGCCACGCCGAAGATGATGACGGTCGGGGCGCGGACGTTTCGCAACACCAGCGGATACATGAAGCCGGCGTAGGCGTAGTCGTCGTGGGGTGCGATCGCCATCCGCCAGCGATCGCTTGGCGATACGGCATTTGATTCCAGGATCTGCTCGAGCCGCTCGCCATCCTGCGCGGCGATGCGCTCCATCACACGCTCCATCTGGCTTGCCATATGCGCGAAGCCGACCGGATCGGCAAGGTCCCGGAGCCTTACTTCCTTCTGCATTTCGATTAGATCGCGTCGAGCGCTTCGCGCAGGTCCCGGCGCAGGTCATCGACGTCCTCGATGCCGACCGAAAGGCGCACCAGCGCGTCGTCGATGCCCAATGCCGCGCGCTGCATCTCCGGAATTGAGCCGTGCGTCATCAGGGCGGGATGCTCGATCAGGCTTTCGACTCCACCGAGGCTTTCCGCAAGTGCGAAGAGACGGCAACGCTCGAGAAAGCGCTTCGTTCCGGCGAGATCGGTTTTCAGGCGCATCGTTACCATGCCGCCGAAGGCGCGCATCTGCCGTTTCGCCAGCGTGTGCTGCGGATGCGAAGGTAGTCCAGGGTAATAGACCTGCGCGACTTCGCGTTGTGTCGCGAGCCATTGAGCGAGTTCGAGCGCGTTCGCGCAGTGCCGCTCCATGCGCAGCGCGAGCGTCTTCAGGCCGCGCAGCGCAAGGAAGCTGTCGAACGGGCCGATAACGCCGCCGACCGCGTTCTGCAGATATGCCAGCCGCTCCGCCAACGGTCCAAGCCGTGCCTCGCCACTGATCACGACCACGCCGCCGATGATATCGGAGTGCCCGTTGAGATACTTGGTTGCCGAATGCACGACGATGTCGAAGCCGTGCTCCAGCGGACGCTGGATCCACGGGCTCGCGAAAGTGTTGTCGGCGACCGCGAGCAGCTTGCGCTCGCGCGCGACCTTCGCCACGGCGCCGAAATCGATCAGCTTGAGCAGCGGATTGCTCGGCGTCTCGATCCAGATCATTTTCGTTTCGGGCTTGATCGCGGCCGCGAGTCGCCCGGGATCGGACATGTCGACGAAGCTCGTGCTCAAGTTCGCCGAGCGCTTGCGCACGTTCTCGAACAGCCTGTAGGTCCCGCCGTAGAGATCGTCGCTCGCAACGAGGTGCGATCCCGCGTCGAGCGCATCGAGCACGGTCGCCATACCGGCGAGCCCCGAAGCAAAGGCGTATCCGCGCGCGCCGCTCTCCAGGTCCGCGACGCAGGCTTCCAGCGCGGAGCGGGTCGGATTGGCCGTGCGCGCGTAATCGTAGCCCTTGTGTACGCCGGGGCTCGACTGTACGTAAGTCGAGGTGGCGTAGATCGGCGTCATGATCGCGCCGGTCGAGGGATCGGGCTCCTGCCCGGCATGGATCGCCCGCGTCGCGAATCCCTCTTGTGCCTTGACGGTGCTCTTGGCTGTCGAATCGTTCACGGCAGGCTTCTCCGCAGGTAAGTAAGCAGATCGTAACGCGTAATCAGTCCAAAGAAGTGGCCGTCCTTGACGATGATCGCGACGCGGTCCTTGTTCAGGACGCCAAGCAGCTCGTTGAGGCCGGCACCGGGATCCAGCGTCTCCAGCCGCTGCGTCATCGCGGTCGCGACCTTATCGCGGAAGCGCTCCGGTTTCTGGTAGACGTGCAGCAGCACGTCGGATTCGTCGAGAATGCCGACCACCTTGTCACTTCTGAGCACAGGCACCTGCGAAACGTCGGACATCCGCATGCGCTGAAATGCGGTGAGCAGGGTGTCTTCCCTACCGACCGACACGATCGCTCCTTGCTCGAAGCGCCGGGTGACGAGGTCGCGCAGGTCGCCGTAACGCGGGAGCTGAAGGAATCCCTGGTCGACCATCCAGAAGTCGTTATACATTTTCGAGAGGTACTTGCTGCCGGTGTCCGGAACGAAGCTCACGACACGCTTCGATTCGGATTGCTCGCGACAATACCGCAGCGCTGCGGCGATGAGCGTTCCCGCTGACGAGCCGCCGAGGATCAGCTCGCTCTTCAACAGCTCGCGCGCGGTGGCGAGGCTCTCCGCATCGGGAATCGAATACGCCTTCTTCACGCGCGAGAGATCGGCGATCGGCGGAATGAAATCTTCGCCGATGCCCTCGACCACCCAGGAGCCCGCCCTGGTCACCTTGCCCGTCTCGACGTAGGGCGCCAGCACCGAGCCCGCGGGATCAGCCAGCACCATCTCCGTTGCGGAGCTCACGCGCGCGAAAAACCGCGAGAGGCCGGTGATCGTGCCGCCCGAGCCCACGCCGCAGACGACAGCGTCAACCCGATGCTGCATCTGTTCCCAGATCTCGGGTCCCGTGGTGCGCTCGTGTGCGATCGGATTCGCCGGATTGCCGAACTGATTCACGTAGAACGCGCCCGGGATCTCTGACGCGAGTCGCTGCGCCATGTCCTGGTAATACTCGGGGTGGCCCTTGTTCACGTCCGATCGCGTCATGCGGATCTCCGCACCGAGCGCTTTCAGATGCAGCACTTTCTCCGCCGACATCTTGTCGGGGATCACGAGCAGCACGCGATAGCCCTTGGCGCGAGCCACCAGCGCCAGCCCCAGCCCGGTGTTGCCTGCTGTAGCTTCCACGACGGTACCGCCTGGTTTCAGCCGTCCATCACGCTCGGCGGCGTCGATCATGGAAAGCGCGATGCGGTCCTTGATCGAGCCGCCGGGATTCTGGCCTTCCAGCTTGACGAAGAGGTGGCAGCTGCCGGTATCGAGGCGAGTGATTTCGACCAGCGGCGTGTTGCCGATGAGGCTCAGGACGGCGGGGTCGCTTTGCGGCGGGACGGGTTGCGTGGCCATGCTTGACATCGAACGATCGTTCGATAGAATGACCCTTCCTGTCTGACCGAAGCCCGCCCGGCTTGCTGGGTGGGCTTGGGTCTGCGGCGCCAAGTGTCGCATGAAACCCGCGCTCGCCGAACTGCTGCACAACCCGCTGCTCTGGCGCGGCGATCAACTGGCGCGCAGCGAGCAGACCGTGCCGAGCGGATTCGTCGAGCTGGACCGGGCGCTTCCCGGCGGCGGATGGCCACAGACTGCGCTGACGGAGCTCCTGATGGACGAAGAGGGGATCGGCGAGCTGCGGCTGCTGCTGCCCGCGCTTGCGCATCTCGCGCAGGGCGGAGAATCGGTCGTGCTGGTCGCGCCGCCGCATCCTCCGCATGCGCCCGCATTCGCCGCCGCCGGCATCGATCCGGGACGGATGATCGTCATCGTCGCTGCCGAGGACAAGCACCGCTGGTGGGCGGCCGAGCAGGTGCTGCGCGCCAAAAGCACGGGTGCGCTACTGTTCTGGCCGGGCTCGCTTGCCGAGCAACGCCTGCGCAGACTCCAGGTCGCGGCGCAGGAAGGCGAGACACTGACGTTTGTGTTCGCGAGCACCGCGCGCGCTGCGCAGCCGTCGCCCGCACCGCTGCGTATTCGACTCTCGCCCGCGGGAGCGCGCCTGTGCGTGGACGTATTCAAGCGTCGCGGCGGCGTGATGAGCGCTCCGTTGCTTCTCGATTTGGGAACCTTGTCATCTCGAGGTTCGACCTCGCCGGCAGATTCCTCGTCACGCTCCGGGCTCCTCGGAATGACGACTCGAAAACGCGGGTTGTCCCCTGTTTTGAAGAAACCGGCTCTGTCCTCGGTTTTGGAGAAACCGGGTCCATCTCCGGTTTTCAATCGCCGCTATCCGGTTGATGGCCGCGAGGTGCGAATCTGGAATCGCGCGCTTGCCCGGGCCGACGAAGTGCGGCGAGTGCCAAGGCCGGATTCGCGGGGCTCGTGCTGCTCGCGATGATCTTCCGGGATGCTCTGGACTTGCCTTCATTTTCCCGATCTGCCGCTCGCCGTCTTCGCGCGCGGCACGGCGCGCAAAGCGCCCGCCGTGGTGTCGAGCGCGAGCCATCGTCCGGACGTTGTCGCGGCGAACGACGCGGCGCGCAAGCGCGGCATCGTTCCAGGTCTTTCCATCGCCGCGGCGCTCGCGCTCGATCCTGAGATCGCGATCCATCTGCGCGACGAGCGCGCGGAAGCCAATGCGCTGAAAAGCATCGCCCTGTGGGCGGGACAGTGGACTTCGACCATCGCGATCGAGCCGCCAGCCTCCGTGCTCCTGGAGATCGCCGCCGGCCTGAACTACTTTGGCGGACTCGAAAAACTTTTAAACCGCATCGATGCCGGTCTGGCGGCGATCGGCTTCTCCGCCGTCGCCGCGACCGCGCCGACCGCCGGGGCGGCAAGTCTTCTCGCTCGCGCCGGCCGCGCGATCGTTGTCGAAGACGAAACCGATTGGACGCGCAAGCTTTCGGGGCTGCCGGTCACGCTGCTCGAGAGCGCACAGCCTGCGCTCGACACGCTCTCCGGGATCGGCGTGCGCACCCTGGGCGAGTTGATCGCGCTGCCGCGCGAAGGCGTCGCTCGGCGCTTCGGCCAGCCGCTGCTCGACGAGATCGACCGCGCGCTCGCTGTGCAAACCGATCCGCGACTGCTCTTCGTGCCGCCCGAGCGCTATCACGGGCAGCTCGAACTGCCCGCGCCCATCGAGGAAAACGAATCGCTGCTGTTCGGCGTCAAGCGGCTCGTCGCTGAGCTGGCCGGCTTCCTGCACGGACGCGGCACGGGCGTCACGCGCCTGCGCTGCGATCTCGTGCACGAGGACGTCGCACCGACGTCGATCGTCGTCGGGCTTACCGCTACGCGGCAGATCGAACACATGATGAACGTGCTGCGCGAGCGGCTGGCGCGCGAAACGCTGCCCGACCGGGTCGAGGCGATCCGCATCGTTTCCGAAGAGTTTGCTCTGCTCGGCGCGAAGGAGGGCGACTTCTTTCCCGTCGCGCGCAAGGACGGCGAAGCCGAAGCGCAATTGATCGAACGGCTGCGCGCGCGCCTGGGCGAGGATGCAGTGCACAAGCTCGAGCTTTGCGCCGATCATCGCCCGGAGCTATCGAGTGGACAGACCGAGCTGATCGCTGACGCTAAAGCGCGCTATTTCGAAGGCAGCAAGGAATCTGCTGCACCACGCCGAGCTGCGGATTTGTCGCCTCCCGAAATGACATTACCGATTCGTCCACTATGGCTACTCGCCTCGCCCAGGCCGCTCGGTGTTGATCCCGCAGCGGCGGAGATAAAGCTGACCTCCGGTCCGGAGCGCATCGAGACCGGCTGGTGGGACGGAAAGGATGTCGGCCGCGATTATTTCGTCGCCCGCAACGCGCGCGGCGAAGCGCTGTGGCTCTATCGCGAGCGCGGAGGCGAATGGTTCGTGCACGGCGTATTCGCATGACCTACGCCGAACTGCATTGCATCACCAACTTCACCTTTCTGCGCGGGGCGTCGCATCCCGAGGAACTGGTCGCGCGGGCGCAGGAGCTTGACTACACGGCGCTCGCGATCACCGACGAGTGCTCGCTCGCCGGCATGGTGCGGGCGCACGTCGAGGCGAAGAAGTGGGGCTTCAGAATTCTCGTCGGCAGCGAATTCAATCTCGACGACGGCTTGCGCTTCGTTCTGCTTGCTACCGATCGCTCGAGCTACGGCTGTCTCGCCGCGCTCATCACCCGCGGCCGCCGCAGCGCGGTCAAGGGCCGCTATCGCCTCACCCGGGCCGATATCGCCGACGGTGTCGCGGGCTGCCTCGCGCTGTGGCTGCCCGGACGCGTGCCCGACATCGACGAGGCGCGCTGGCTTGCTACGCGCTTTCCAAGCGCGCTGTGGATTGCGGCGGAGCGTTTGCTCGATGCCGATGACGCAGAACGATGCGAGAAGCTTATCGCCCTCGCCGCCACCACCGGTTTGCCGATCACCGCTGCGGGCGACGTGCACATGCACATTCGCGAGCGGCGCGCGCTGCAGGACACGCTCACCGCGATCCGGTTGAAGACGCAGGTGGCTCAAGCCGGATACGCATTGCATTCCAATGGCGAGCGGCATCTGCGCCCGCTCGCCACGCTCGAACGGCTCTATCCGCCGGCGTGGCTCGCCGAGACGCTCGTCATCGCCGAGCGCTGCCGCTTCTCGCTCGACGAGCTGCGATACGAATATCCCGAGGAGATCGTGCCTGCCGGCGAGACGCCGACCTCGTATCTGCGCCGACTTACCGAGGCAGGCTTCGAGAAGCGCTTTCCTGCGCAGGCGACAAGCGAGGCGGCGCGGGCGAAGGTGCGCAAGTTGATCGAGCACGAACTGACCCTCATCGCCGAGCAACGCTACGAAGCGTTCTTTCTCACTGTCTACGATATCGTCGAGTTTGCCCGCTCCAACAAGATTCTCTGCCAGGGACGCGGCTCGGCGGCGAACTCGGCGGTGTGCTACTGCCTCGGCATCACCGCGGTCGATCCCTCGCGCATGGAGATGCTCTTCGAGCGCTTCATCTCGCGCGAGCGCAACGAGCCGCCGGACATCGACGTCGACTTCGAGCATCAGCGGCGCGAGGAAGTCATTCAGTACCTCTACAAGAAGTACACACGCGAGCGCGCGGGCCTGACCGCCACCGTGATCTGCTATCGACCGCGCTCTGCCCTGCGCGACGTCGGCAAGGCGCTGGGGCTCGATCTGTCGCAGGTCGACCGGCTGGCGAAGTCGATGACCTGGTGGGACGGCCGCCGCGTGTTGAAGCAGCGCGTGGAAGAGGAAGGCTTCGACGCGCGAAGTCCCGTGATGCAGCAGCTCTTCACGCTGGTGAACGAGTTGCTCGGCTTCCCGCGCCACTTGTCGCAGCATACCGGAGGCTTCGTGATCTCGCGCGGATCGCTTTCGGAGCTGGTGCCGGTCGAGAACGCGGCGATGGCCGAGCGCACGGTAATCGAATGGGACAAGGATGATCTCGACGCGTTGGGGCTGCTCAAGGTCGACGTGCTGGCGCTCGGCATGCTCTCGGCGATCCGGCGCGCGCTCGAATTGATTTCTGCTCGACGCGGCAAACTTTTCGAGCTTACCGATGTTCCGTCTGAAGATCCCAACGTCTACGAGATGATCGGCCACGGGGACACGGTGGGCGTGTTCCAGATCGAGTCGCGCGCACAGATGGCGATGCTGCCGCGGTTGAAACCGACGAGCTATTACGATCTCGTGATCGAAGTCGCGATCGTGCGCCCCGGACCGATCCAGGGCGGCATGGTGCATCCGTATCTCAGGCGCCGTCAGGGGTTGGAGCCGGTAAGTTATCCGAGCGAGGCGGTGAAGACGGTGCTCGAGCGCACGCTCGGCGTGCCGATCTTCCAGGAGCAGGTGATGCAGCTCGCGGTGGTCGCGGCCGGATTCACGCCGGGCGAGTCTGACCAGCTGCGCCGCTCGATGGCGGCGTGGAAGCGGAAGGGAGGTCTCGAGCCTTTCGAACGGCGCCTGGTCGAAGGCATGCGCGAGCGCGGCTACGAAGAAGCTTTCGCACGGCAGATCTATCAGCAGATCCTGGGTTTCGGCGACTACGGCTTCCCCGAATCGCACAGCGCGAGCTTCGCGCTGCTCGTCTACGTCTCCTCGTGGATCAAGCACTACGAGCCGGCGGCGTTCACCTGCGCGCTGCTCAACTCACAACCGATGGGCTTTTACTCGCCATCGCAGTTGACGCAGGACTTGCGCCGACACGGCGTGACGATATTGCCTGCTGACGCGACGGTGAGCGAGTGGGAGTGCACGCTGGAAGAAATGGAATTGCGATCCACACAGCGGGCAGGGGGGCAACCCGCGCTTCGCCTCGGCCTTTGTCTCGTCAAAGGCTTCCCGCAAGCCTCAGGCGATCGCCTCGTCGCCGCGCGGCGCGCGCGAGCCTTCAACGACGTCGCCGATCTCGCTCGTCGCGCCAAGCTCAATCGCCACGATCTGGAAGCGCTTGCCGCTGCGGGCGCGCTTGCATCATTGAGCGGCCATCGCTGCAGCGCACTCTGGGACGTCGCCGGGATCGAGCGCATGCCTCCCGTGCTCGACGAAGCACCGATCGACGAAGCTTCACCTGTTCTCGCGCCGCCCGGCGAAGGCGATGATATCGTCGCCGACTACGCGGGCCTCGGGTTGACGCTCGGGCGTCATCCGGTGGCGCTGCTGCGCGAACGCCTGCAGCGTCAGCGCATGTTCACTGCGGCGGAGCTGAAAGCGCTACCGCACGGACGCATCGCACGAGTCACCGGGCTCGTCACCGGCCGCCAGCGCCCAGGCACCGCAAGCGGCGTCACCTTCGTCACGCTCGAGGACGAAACCGGCATGGTCAACGTCATCGTCTGGCGCGATCTCGCCGAGCGGCAGCGCAAGGAATTGCTTCGCTCGAGCCTGCTCACCGTGTACGGCACGCTCGAGCGCGAGGGCGAGGTCGTGCATCTCATCGCCGGACACCTGCGCGATCAGACCGCGCTGCTCGGCAATCTCGTTACACGTTCCAGGGATTTCCACTAACGCCGTCAACGCAAGCTGTGTCTCGCTACGGGTTGTACACCGCCTCGCCGAGAAACATGCCCAGGTATACGAGGAGAAAGATGATGACCATCGACGTAGTCATGGTGTCTCCAGCAGCGGATTCCAGCGAACCCCTCACGTATAATTAGGCACCTGCGCATTGAACACGGCGCGGCTGCGCCGCGTCAGTTAACGCGGCTAACCGCCATGACCGCTCCCGCCCAAATACCCGCCAGCGTCGACGCCGTGCTCGCGCTGCTGGAGCAGAACGACTATTTCGCCGATCGCAGGCTCGCCACAAGCGTTTTTCTCGCCTTGAAGATGGGACGGCCGCTCTTTCTCGAAGGCGAAGCGGGCGTGGGCAAGACGGAGATCGCCAAGGTCCTCGCGCGTGGGCTCGGCCGCTCGCTCGTGCGCCTGCAGTGCTACGAAGGTCTCGACACCGCCTCGGCGGTCTACGAATGGAACTATCCGCGGCAGATGATCGAGATCCGGCTCGCGGAAGCGCAGGGCAGGGTTGACCGTGAAGCGCTGGCGAGCAATATCTTCACCGAGCGGTTCCTCATCCGGCGGCCGATCATGCAGGCGCTCGAGCCGCGCGACGGTGCCGCGCCGGTGCTCTTGATCGACGAGCTGGACCGCACCGACGAGCCCTTCGAAGCGTATCTGCTCGAAGTGCTGGCGGAATATCAGGTGACAATTCCCGAGCTTGGTGCGATCAAGGCGACACAGCCACCTATTGTCGTCATCACTTCCAACCGCACGCGCGAGATCCACGACGCGATCAAGCGGCGTTGCCTCTATCACTGGGTCGATTTTCCAAGCGCGCAGCGCGAGCTCGCGATCGTGCGGCGCAAGGTGCCGGGCGCCGACGCGCGGCTCTCGCGCGAGGTCGTCGCGTTCACGCAGCGATTGCGCGCCATGGATCTCTTCAAGTCGCCGGGTATCGCCGAGACGCTAGACTGGGCCGAAGCGCTGGTCGCACTCGACCGGCTTGCACTCGATCCGGAGACGATCGCCAACACGCTCGGAGCGCTGCTCAAGTACCAGGACGACATCGGCGCCGTCACGCCCGAAGTTGCCACACAGCTCGTGGCCGAAGCGCGCGCGGAAGCCGAGGCGATCGGACCCGCGTCGTGAGCGCCTCGGTAACGCGATTGTTCAAGCCCGAGCGGCTCGCGGAAAACATCATGCATTTCTGTCGCGTGCTGCGCGCCGCGGGGCTGCCGGTGGGGCCTGCGAAAGTCATCGCCGCGCTGGAAGCAGTGGAAGCGGTCGGGATCGAGCAGCGCGAAGATTTCCGCGCTGCGCTTGAGTCGGTGCTGATCGAGCGGCACGATCAGGCCGCACTGTTCGATCAGGCCTTCGAGCTGTTCTGGCGCAATCCGCGGCTCCTCGAGCGCATGATGGAGCTTCTCCTGCCCAAGGTCTATGGCCGGACGCCGCGCAGCGAGGCCGAGGCGCCGCTTCCGGCGCGGCTCGCAGAAGCATTGTCGCCGCCGCGTGATGCCGAGCGCGAAGTCTACGATCAGGAGTCGACGATCGACGCGACCTTCACCTTCTCGCCGCGCGAAGTGCTACAAAGCAAGGACTTCGAATCGATGACCGCGGCGGAGCTCACCGAGGTGAAGGCCATGATGGCACGTCTGCGCCTGCCGCTGCGGGAGCTTCCCACGCGGCGAAGCCAGGCTGCGGACCGGGGCACCGCAGTCGATTTGCGCGCAACCCTTCGTGCCATGACCTCCGCGCGCGGGGCAGTCGTTCCACTCGCTTGGCGCCGCAGACGGCATCGTCCGCCACCGCTCGTTGTGCTGTGCGACATCTCAGGCTCCATGGATCGCTACGCGCGAATGCTGCTCTTCTTCCTGCATGCGATCACCAACGATCGCGACCGCGTCCACACGCTGCTCTTCGGCACGCGGCTGACGAACATCACGCGCCATCTCAGACGTCGCGACGTCGACATCGCACTGGCGCGCGTCAGCGCCGCGGTGTCCGACTGGGCGGGGGGCACGCGCATCGGAGCCTGTCTTTCCGAATTCAATCGGCGCTGGTCGCGGCGGTTGCTTGCGCAGGGGGCGGTGGTCCTTCTTATCAGCGACGGGCTCGACAGCGACGTCGGCCATGGGTTATCGGCGGAGATGGAGCGGCTCGCCAAGTCGTGCCGCAGATTGATCTGGCTCAATCCGCTGCTGCGTTACGACCGCTTCGAAGCGCGTCCGGCGGGCATTCGCGCAATGCTTCCTTACGTCGATGATTTCCTGCCGGTGCACAATCTCGAGAGCCTTAAGCAGCTGGCGTCCGTGTTCGCACAGCCGCGCACCCTGCGCCGACGCGCCGAGATGGATTTCGAGCTCGGTCGCCGGGCGGCGTGAGCGCGCAAAGGACTCGATATGGAGATGACGGGCACACGCACGGTTCCCGCTCCGGTTGAGGCGACATGGGCTGCGCTCAACGACCCGGAAACGCTGAAGGCCTGCATTCCGGGCTGCGAATCGCTGGAGCGCAGCGGAGATAACGAGCTGAAAGCGGCGATGACTGCGCGCGTCGGGCCGGTCAGCGCGCGCTTCTCGGGATTGGTTCGTTTGAGCGACATCGTTCCATCCACCTCGTACACGATCCGCTTCGAAGGGCAGGGCGGTGCCGCCGGCTTCGCCAGCGGCGAAGCGCGTGTAGCGCTTGCGGCGCAGGACGGCTCAACGAGGATCGATTACACGGTGAAGGCGCAGGTGGGAGGCAAGCTCGCGCAGATCGGGTCCCGCCTCGTCGATGGCGCCGCGGCGAAGATCGCCGACGATTTTTTCACCCGCTTTGCCGAGCGTCTCACGCCGCCGGAGGCCAGGGTCGCGCAGCCCGCGGCGGCGCCGGCGTCACGCAACTTGTGGATCCGCCTCGCGCTGGTGATCGCCATCATCGTCGCGATCGCCCTCTACTGGTTCATGCAGTCCGGCGCGAAGTAGAATGGCGAAGAACGAATCGACCCCGCACGGGTCTCATTGCTAGATATTCGTTACACCCATGGACAGTGTCGACCTCGAAGTGCTGCGCAGAAGCGTCGAATGGCTCGACGCCGGCAAGCGCGTGCTGCTCGTCACGGTGGTCAAGACTTGGGGCAGCTCGCCGCGGTCGCCGGGCGCGCTGCTTGCCGTGCGCGAAGACGGTCAGGTCGTCGGCTCGGTTTCCGGTGGCTGCATCGAGGACGACATCGTCGAGCGTTCGCGTCGCGAAGGCGCGTACGTGAAGCGTCCGCAGGCGGTGACCTACGGCGTCAGCGCCGACGACGCACGCAAATTCGGCCTGCCCTGCGGCGGCACGATCCAGCTCGTGCTCGAGCCTCTTTCTCGTGACAGCCGTCTCGCGGAGCTGCTCGAGGAGGTACAACGCGGCCAGCTCGTCGCGCGCAGGCTCGATCTCGAGAGCGCAAGTGTAACGCTCGCGCCGGCACGCGCGGGCGACGGGCTCGCCTTCGATGGCGAGACCCTCGTCACCGTGCATGGGCCGCGCTATCGCATGCTCATGATCGGCGCGGGACAGCTATCCAAGTATCTTGCACAGATAGCCGTGGGGCTCGACTATCAGGTCACGGTGTGCGATCCGCGGGTGGAGTACACCGACACCTGGGACATTCCCGGGGTCACGCTGGTGAAGACCATGCCGGACGACACAGTGATCGAAATGAAGCTCGACGAGCGTTGCGCGGTGGTGGCGCTGACCCACGATCCCAAGCTCGACGATCTCGCACTGATGGAAGCGCTCAAGTCGCCGGCGTTCTACGTCGGGGCGCTCGGCTCGCGCGCCAACAACGCGAAGCGGCGCAAGCGTCTCGAAGAGTTCGATCTCACGCGCGAGCAGATTGCGCGTCTGCACGGCCCGATCGGGCTCTACGTCGGGAGCCGCACCCCGCCGGAAATCGCCATCTCCATCCTCGCCGAGATCACCGCGGTCAAGAACGGCGTCGCTCTACCAGACATCGCGCAGGTGGCGGTAGCGAAGGAGAAGCTTGGACCTTCCACCGTCTGCGCGACGACGGAAACCTGAACGGCACGAAAGAGATCCGGAGGTTGTCCTCGTAGGCGCGCGTCAGGCGCGTCTGGATCGCCACTGCCGCACGAAGACGGGTATCAGTGCGAACGCTCCCAGCAGCGCCAGGGCGGTCAGCGTCTCGGGTGCCAATAGCTGCTGCACGGACTCGATGCGGCCGAGCGTCTGACCGACGTTGGCCAGAATGAATATGCTCGGGAAGATGCCGATGAAGGTGGCTGCGACGTACGTGCGAACCGGGATGTCGGTAAGGGCTGGTGCGAGATTGACGAGAAAATAGGGAAAGATGGGCGTCAGCCGCAGAAACAGGAGCCAGTGGAAGGCGTCCTGCGTGAAACCTTCGTTAACGCGCTCGCCGATCGCGCCCAGCCGCCGGCGCAGCGGCCGCGCGAAAAGATAGCGCGCACCGAGGAAGAGGAGGGTCGCACCCAGCGTTCCAGCCGTCACGAGGAGCGCTGCCGCGACCCAGCGCCCAAAGATCAATCCAAAGGTGAGCGACAGCAGCGTGCCGGTGGGCAGACAGAGCAAGGTCGCGACGAGGAAGGTCGTAAAGGCGAGAACCACCGCCTGCCCGTAGTGAGCCCCGGTATACGCGAGCAGCGTGTCGCGATGCTCGCGTATCGCATCGAGCGACAGGTACTGCGGCCCTCCCAGGACGAAGAACGCGCCGATGCCCACGGCGAAGGCCGCGAGCACGCCGAGCCGCAGCCAGCGGTGGACACGTGGCTCTTCGGCGGACAGCTGGTTCGCCGTACTCATGCGGCCTCCTCGGGCCGTCATAACGAAGCGCTGACTTGGAGTGCCGGCCGCTTGCGATTCGTGCGGCGCTGCGCTCTCCGAGCCTTGCTCGGCTTCGCCTCGCACGCCGCACTCATCGCTGCTCTATCTTCGGATCCAGCGCGTCGCGCAGGCCGTCGCCCAGAAGGTTGAAGGCGAGCACGGTGAAGAAGATGGCGAGGCTCGGAAACAGAGCGACGTGAGGGGAGGTCAGCATGTCGGCGCGGGCTTCGTTGAGCATCGCGCCCCATTCGGGCGTCGGCGGCTGCGCGCCCATGCCGATGAAGGACAGACTCGCCGCGGTGATGATCGAGGTTCCGATGCGAAGCGAAAAGTAGACGACGACTGCGGCGATCGTTCCCGGAAAAATGTGGCGCAGCACGATGGTCCAGTCCGAAGCGCCGATGCTCTTCGCCGCTTCGACGTAGGTGAGATGCTTCAGCACGAGCGTGTTGCCGCGCACGAGCCGCGCGAAGGTCGGGATGCTGAAGATCGCTACGGCGATGATCACGTTGAACATGCCACCGCCTAGTATGGCGACGATACCGATCGCGAGCAGGATGCCGGGAAATGCGAACAGCACGTCGCAGATGCGCATGATGATGCGGTCGGCCCAGCTTTCGTAGTAGCCGGCGACGAGACCGAGTGCCGTCCCGACGATCGCGCCGACCGCGACCGATACGAAGCCGGCCATGAGGGAAATGCGCGAGCCCATCAGGATGCGGCTGAAGATGTCGCGACCTAGCGGGTCGACGCCGAACCAGTGCTTTGCGGAAGGCAGTGCATTGAGGCTGTCGTAGTCGAAGAAATTCTCGGCGTCGTAGGGAACGAGCCATGGCGCGGCGAGCGCGAGCAACCCGAGCGCAACGACGAACCAAGCCGCGACCACCGCAACGTGCTGCTTCTTGAATTTGCGCCCGAATTCGCTCCACGGCGTTCGCACCGCCGTGGCTACCGCAGCCACGCTATCCGCGGCGATCGATGCCGCATCGACGCCGGTGCTGTCGGCGATGTCGCCTGGAGCGATCTGCTCGTCGGTGAGCGCTTCGGAGCGCGCGTCTTCCGGGCGCATGTTGTCAGCGATAGCGGATGGTCGGATTGATCACGGCGTAGAGCACGTCGACGATGAGATTGATCAGCACGAACTCCAGGGAGAACAGCAACACCAGCCCCTGGATCACCGGATAGTCTCGCGCGTCCACCGAGTCGACGAGGAGCCGCCCCATGCCCGGCCAGTTGAACACGACTTCGACCACAATCGAGCCGCCGAGCAGGAAGCCGAACTGCAGGCCCATCATGGTCACCACCGGGATCAGCGCGTTGCGCAGCCCGTGCTTCGCGATCACGCGCGACTCCGGCAGTCCCTTGGCGCGCGCGGTGCGCACGTAGTCCTCCTGCAGGATGTCGACGAAGGACGAGCGTGTGAAGCGCGCCATGATCGCCGCCACCGCCGCGCCGAGCGTGACCGAAGGCAGGATGTAATGACGCCAGGTGTCGGCGCCGACCGTGGGCAGCCAGTTCAGCTGCACCGAGAAGATCTGCATGAGCACCATCCCCAGCGCGAAAGCCGGGAAAGAAATGCCCGACACGGCAAGCGTCATGCCGAGACGGTCAGGCCAGCGGTTGCGCCATACGGCGGAGATCACGCCGATCGCCATCCCGAACGCGACCGACCAGACCATGCTCCAGACGGTCAGCCAGAACGTCGGCGCGAAGCGCTCTCCGATCTCGGTCGACACCGGACGCTTGCTGCGCAGCGATCGGCCGAAGTCGCCGCGCACGACACCGCCCACGAAGCGCACGAATTGCTCCGGCAGCGACTTGTCGAGCCCAAGGTCCTGCCGCACTAGCGCTACGGTCTCAGGCGTTGCGTCAGGACCGGCGGCGAGCCGCGCAGGATCGCCCGGCAGCAGATGTACAAACAGGAACACCAGTACCCCGACGAGCGCCAGCGTAGGGATCAGCCCGAGCAGCCGTTTGAGGAGATACTGGAGCACGAGGCTTCCAGTCGCGGCCCGTCCGGAGGCGGGCCGCTCCTGAACGTACGCTTACTTCAAATCGATATCGGTAAAGTTAAACGATGCATCCGGGATCACGTATACGCCCGAGAGCTTTTTGTTGTGCGCCGAGAGAAGCTTCTCCACCACGAGCGGCGCCCAGGGCGCTTCCTTCCAGATCACTTCCTGCGCGTCCTTGTAGAGCTTCGCTTTCTCGCCGCCGTTCGTGGTGAGCTGAGCATTCTTGATGTCGGCGTCGAATTGGGCGTCCTTGAAGTAAGCGGTGTTGAAGAGTCGGGGAGGCCATGATTCGCTCGCGAGCAGAGGCCGGAGCGCCCAGTCAGCCTCGCCGGTCGAGGTCGACCAGCCGACGTAATACAATCGCACCGGCGCGGTGGCTGCGTCCTGCCAGCTCTCGACCTTCTCGACACGCTGACCCACTTCAAGCAACGTGATCTTGGTCTTGATGCCGATCTGCTGCAGCTGCTGCTGCAGGAATTGCGTCACCTTCTGCGCCGTGCTGTGGTTGTACGCCGACCAAAGCTCGGTCTCGAATCCGTTGGGATAACCGGCTTCCTTCATGAGCTCCTTGGCCTTCGCGACATCGTAAGGCCACGGACCGAGCTTCACAGCGTACTCGACACCCTGCGGCGCCACCCCTTCGGCCGGCGTAGCATAGCCGGCGAAGGCGACCTTGGCCAGCGCATCCTTGTTGATCGCGTAGGCGATCGCTTGCCGCACCTTGGGGTTGTCGAAGGGCTTCTGCTGCGTGTTCATCGAGAGGTAGCGCAGGACGATCGACGGCGCAGCAACGACCTCCAGATCCGGCTTGCTCTTGAGCACTTCGGCGACTTCATAGGGGACCGGGAAGGTGAAGTGCGCTTCACCGGTCTGCATGAGCGCCGCGCGCGTGTTGTTGTCGACGACCGGCTTCCAGGTGATGGTGTCCACCTTCGGATAGCCCTTCCTCCAGTAGCCGTCGAACTTCTTCACCTTGAGATAGTCGGTCTGCTTCCATTCGACGAACTCGAACGGTCCGGTTCCAACGGGATGAAACGCGATGTCCTTGTTGCCCCACTTCTTGAGCGCGGTCGGGCTGATCATCACCGTCGACGGATGCGCGAGCTGGTTGATGAACGGCGAGAACGGCGTCTTCAGCGTGATCCGCGCGGTGTAATCGTCGACGACCTCGACCTTGGCGATATTGTTGTTGTACAGCCCGTAGCGCTTGAGCTTGTTCTCGGGATTGGTGACCCGATCGAGGCATACTTTCACGGCGTCGGCCTTGAAGTCGGTGCCGTCCTGGAACTTGATGCCCTTCTTGAGCTTGATCGTGTAAGCGAGCCCGTCCTTGCTCACGTCATAGCTCTCGGCAAGCACGGGAATGAGCTTCATGTCCTTGTCGAAGCCGAACAGACCCTCATAGAAGGACTTGGCCATCGCCTGCGAAAGCGTGTCGTTGGCATCGTAGGGATCGGTGGTCGTGAATTGCGAGGCGACCGCAAAGACGACGTCCTTCGCGGCGAACGCAGGGCTCCCGGCGAGCACCGTGAGGGCGAAGGCCAGAACGGACCAGCGGAGCAGGGCTTTCATACATTCCTCCAGGGATAGGACACCATCGAAAGACGTTCGGACTCAATAAGGCCCACCGACGCGGTGCGTGGCCAAGAAATGTCCGGGTGCAACTTCCTGCAGCGGCTGCACGACGGGCTCGTCACCTACGGCGCGGATCGGGCTTGGTATTTCATCGGATGATAGCTCCCTTTTGCCCCGGCGTCGCGCAGGATCCGCGATCGGTACGGCGGAGAGAAGCTTGCGTGTATACGCGTGGCGCGGGTCGTCGAAGATCGCGCGCCGCGGGCCGATCTCGACAATCTGTCCGAGGTACATCACCGCAACGCGGTGGCTGACGCGCTCGACCACGGCCATGTCGTGCGAGATAAAGAGGTACGACAGCCCGAGCTGAGCCTGAAGGTCCAGCATCAGATTGACTATCTGGGCACGGATCGATACATCCAGAGCGGAGACTGCCTCGTCCGCGACAATGATCTTGGGCTGCAGGGCGAGCGCGCGGGCGATGGCGATGCGCTGGCGCTGTCCCCCGGAGAACTCGTGTGGATAGCGCTGCGCATGATCGGGCGAGAGCCCGACTTGCCGGAGCAGCGTCGCGACGCGGTCTTCGGCTTCGCTGCCGCTGGCAACTCCGTGAATGTAGAGCGGCTCCGCGACAGAGAAGCCAACGGTCAGTCGCGGATCAAGCGAAGCGAAGGGGTCCTGGAATATCATCTGAATCTCGCGCCGCAGCGAGCGCAATTGGTTCGCCGGGAGCGCCACGAGATCGCGGCCGCCGAACTCGATCTCGCCACCGTCGATCGCGACCAGCCGCAGGAGCGAGCGCCCGGTGGTCGACTTGCCGCAACCGGACTCGCCGACCAGCGCGAGCGTTTCTCCGGGATAAAGCTCGAAGCTCACCTGCTCGACGGCGTGCACGCGCCGGCGCGTTCGTCCGAGCAATCCGGAATTCAGGTTGAAGCGCGTCTTGAGCCCGCGCACGCTCAAAAGAGCCGTCGTTCGCGAAGGCTGGTGCGGCGTACGCGCGGGAACCGTCGCAGGAGCTCCGTCCACCTGCAGAAGCGGGAACGGAGCGGGATTGTCACTGTCGCGCATCGCGCCGAGCGTCGGCACCGCCGAAAGGAGCGCGCGCGTATAGGGATGCTTCGGCGCGTGGAAGATTTTATCGGCAGCGCCTTCCTCGACCTTCTCGCCGCGGAACATGACGACGACGCGATCGGCGACTTCAGCGACCACGCCCATGTCATGCGTGATGAACATCACCGCCATGTGCATCTCTTCCTGCAGCAGCCGGACGAGCGCGAGGATCTGCGCCTGAATGGTGACGTCGAGCGCGGTCGTCGGCTCGTCGGCAATGAGCAAGCGCGGCTTGCAGGAGAGCGCTATCGCGATCATCACGCGCTGCCTCATGCCGCCGGACAGCTGATGCGGATAGCGCGACAGCACCTGCCGGGCCTCGGGAATACGCACCTGCTCGAGCATGCGCAGCGCCTCGCGTTGCGCGGCGGCGCGATCCTGGCCCTGATGCAGCCGGATCGCTTCAGCGATCTGTTCGCCCACCGTGTACACCGGATTGAGCGAAGTCATAGGCTCCTGAAAGATCATCGCGATCTCGGCGCCGCGAATCGCGCGCATCGTCGCCGCGTCGGCCCGAGCAAGGTCGAGCGACGCACCATCGGCACGCGCGAATTCCATGCGGCCGGAGACGATGCGCCCGCCGCCGTGCTCGATCAAGCGCATGATCGACAATGCGGTCACCGACTTGCCCGAGCCGGATTCGCCGACGATTGCGATTGTTTCGCCGCGCCCGAGTATGAAGGAGACGTCGCGCACCGCACGCACGGTGCGCTCAGTTGTGCGGAACTCGACCGAAAGCCCGGTTACAGCGAGCGTCGTCGATTGCCTCGCCCCGCTTGCGGGGAAAGGGTTAGCTTGAGGGGCATCAGCCACTGGTTTTCCCCCGCGACAGAGCGGCGGCGCGAATCTCGTCGATGGTGGCGTTCATGGTGATCGCCTGCGGGTCGACGCGCAAGTGGATCAGCGCCGGGCGACCGGCGGAGAGCGCGCGCTCGAGCGCCGGCGCGAATTCCGCCGTGCGCGTGACGGTCTCGCCCAGCGCTCCGTAGGCTCGAGCAAGCGCCGCGAAGTCGGGATTGACCAGCTCCGTACCGTAGACGCGCGCAGGATACTCGCGCTCCTGGTGCATGCGAATCGTCCCGTACATGCCGTTGTCGATGACGATGAACACGATCGGCAATTCATACTGGACCGCCGTTGCCAGCTCCTGACCGTTCATCAGAAAGCAGCCGTCGCCGTTCCACGAAATGACAACCCGATCGGGATGAACGGCCTTCGCCGCCACCGCGGCGGGAACCCCGTATCCCATCGACCCGTTGTAGGGGCCGAGCTGGGTCCGGTAGCTCGGATAACGATAGAGACGAGCGAGCCACCCCGCGTAGTTGCCTGCCCCGTTGGCGAGGATCGCGTCTTCCGGCAGCCGCTCGCGCAGCGTGGCCACGACCTGCCACAGATCAAGCGCGCCCGGCATCGCGCGCGGCATTTGCCACGCGAGGTATTCGCCGTGCGCCTGCGCCGCACTACCGGCCCATGGGACGGCGGGAATCGATTCCATCGCGGCGAGCGCAGCGCAGAAGGCCGGAATCGAGGATTCGATTGCTAGCGCGGGTTGATACACGCGTCCGAGCTCGTCTGCGCCGGGAAGAACGTGAATTAGCGCCTGCTTCGATTGCGGCGGGGTGAGCAGCGAATAGCCAGAAGTGACCATTTCGCCGAGGCGTTCGCCGATGACGAGCAGCACATCGGCATCGCGCACCCGCCCGGCGAGCTTAGGATTGAGCGCGATGCCGACATCGCCGGCGTAGTTGTCATGGCGATTGTCGAACAGATCCTGGTTGCGGAAGGCGCAGGCGACCGGCAGTCCATTGGCTTCCGCGAAACGGACAAGATCGAAGCACGCTTGCGCAGTCCAGCCGCTGCCGCCGGCGACGACGAGAGCTCGCTTCGCCCGCAGCAACATGTTGCGTAAAGCATCAATCTGCTCTGTCGAAGGGGCGACGCCAGGAGGAGCAACACGCGCCGCGTCAACAGCATTCGCGCTCGCGGAGAGCATGTCTTCAGGCAGCGCGAGCACGACCGGTCCCGGCCGTCCCGAGATCGCCACGAGAAAAGCCCGCGCGACGTATTCCGGAATGCGCTCAGCTCGATCGATTTGCGCCGACCACTTGGCGATGCCGCCGTACATGCGCCTGTAGTCGATTTCCTGGAACGCTTCGCGGTCGGCGAACTCGCTTCCGACCTGACCTACGAATGCGATCAGCGGCGTGGAATCCTGTTGCGCGGTGTGAATGCCGATCGCGGCGTTCGACGCTCCCGGTCCGCGCGTGACGAAGACAATGCCGGGCCGTCCGGTGAGCTTGCCGTAGGCTTCGGCCATGTAGGCCGCGCCGCCCTCCTGCCGGCAGACGATCAGCCGCAGGCGCTCACGTACATCGTAGAGTGCATCGAGAACCGGAAGATAACTTTCGCCCGGAACGCAGAAGGCGAGGTCGACGCCCTGAGCAAGAAGGTTGTCGACAAGAATCCGGCCGCCGGTGCGCACGAATCGGAGAAAGTACGAGGAGGGCGGGGCCATTCTACACGGCTGCATGCTGCCGCGGCTCGGGCTGGACTGCGCGCCAGGGGCGGGGGCCGTATAATCGGCCCGGTCCGGCGCGCCGCCGGCGAGGGGAAAACCAGCGACGAATGGTCGCGCAGATCACTCTGCAGGAAGCGCTCGGAGTCAGCGCGGTTTCGCTGATCCTCGGGTTGATGGTGATGCGCTGGCAGCCGACGCTGCGGCGCTCGGTGCTGGTCAAGCTCCTCATGATCGTTCTGGGGCTCGGCGGGCTCGAGCTGCTCGCACGCTATCAGCTGATCCCCGCCAACCTTGCGATCTCGGTCATCCCGCGCGAGATCTGCCTGCTGATCGTCACGCTCGGCAACATTCAGCTCTGGATCGCATTCCTGGGCAACGTACTGCTTCACAGGCGCACGGTGCCGCGCATCCTCGGCGAAGTGATCATGGCGGTGGCGCTGGTGATCTATGCCCTGTTCCGACTGGACGCCGTCGGGGTGAACCTCACCGCCATCAACATTTCCCTGACGGCGGTGCTCGGAGCAGTAGCCTTCGCCGCGCAGGCGACGCTGAACAATCTTCTCGGCGGCGTCTCGCTGCAACTCGACAACACCTGCCGCATCGGCGACTGGATCGAGCTCGCCGACGGTATCACCGGCGAAGTGGTCAGCATTCGATGGCGTTACACCGCGCTCGCCACGGTGAACAACGTCACCATTGTGATTCCAAATGCGCAGCTCATGGCCGGCCGGGTCACGATCCTCGGCCGCCGCGGCGATCAACGTATCCCTTGGCGCCGGCCGATCGATTTCGGCGTCGGCTACGAATGGACGCCTGGACAAGTGATCGCGGTCATCAATACCGCCCTGCAGCGTGCCGAAATACCCTTCGTCGCCCAAGATCCCGCGCCGCATAGCATCTGCCTGGGGTTCGACTCCAGCGCCATCAGGTACGTCGTGTATTACTGGCTCACGGACATCAAGTCTTATCTCATCACCGATTCGCGCGTTCGGGTCCAGGTATTTGCCGCGCTCGGCCGGGCCGGCATGGAGATCCCGATTTCGCGTTCCGACCTCTATCTGCATTCGGCGCGTCAGATGCACACGGAGCATTCGGCGCAGGAGCAGACGTCTCGACTGGCCTTGCTCCAATCGCTGGAATTGTTCTCGTCGCTCACCGACGAAGAGAAGCACGCGCTCGGCACGCGCCTTACGCCCAGGCCCTTCGCGCCGGGGGACGTCTGCACACGGCAAGGCGATCCATCGGATTCGCTCTACATTCTGGCGCGCGGCGACGTTGGCATCTTTCGGGATCCCGAGCCGGGCACTGGCGGGCCGAGGCAGCGGCTCACCACGCTCTCGGCGCCTTCTTATTTCGGTGAGATGGGCCTGCTTACCGGACAGGCCCGCACCGCTACGATCGTCGCCGAGGCGGACGTGCTTTGTTACCGCCTCGACAAGGCAGGCTTCGAAGCGATCCTTCGAGCCCGGCCGGAGATCATCGATTCGCTGTCAAAGACAGTGGCTGAGCGGCATGCACTCAATGATGCCGTGCTTGCCAAGCTCTCTGCGGAAGCGCGGGCTCGCGCCACCGGCACGCGCGCCGGCGAGTTGATGCGACGCATTCGCGATTTCTTCGGCTTGTAGGTCTACGCCGCTGCGCGCCGCGCGGCGACGAGCTCCTCGCGCCGCAACAGGAACACGCTTTCCTCGGCCGATGGGGTGGCAAGCCACACGAAGGGCAGCCGTGGAAACGCCGCCTCGGCGGCGGCGCGATTCGGTCCCACTTCCATCACCAGCAAGCCCTCCGGGTTCAGGAATTCAGAGGCGCGGGCGAGAATGGTACGCACCGCGTCCAACCCGTCATCGCCGCCCGCGAGCGCGAGTTGAGGCTCGTGACGATACTCCGGCGGCAGCTCCTCCATGGTCATCGCATTGACATAGGGCGGATTGCTGACGATAAGATCGTAATTCTTCTCGGTGAGGTTCGAGAGCAGATCCGACCGGATGAGATTCACGCGCCCCTGCAAGCCGTGATCCGCGACGTTGCGCAACGCCACCGCGAGCGCATCGGAGGAAATGTCCGCGGCGTCGACGTCGGCATTCGGAAAGTGATGCGCGAGCAGAATCGCGAGGCAGCCCGAACCGGTGCACAGATCGAGCGCGGTCTGGATTCGCGCCGGATCCGAGATCCACGGCAGCAGTCCGTCGGGCAGTAGCTCGGCAATGTACGATCGCGGGATGATCACGCGTTCGTCGACGTAGAAACGGAAATCGCCGAGCCACGCCTCGTGCGTGAGATACGCCGACGGCATGCGCTGCTCGACTCGCCGGTCGATGACGTCGAGGAGCTCCTGCCGCTCGCCATGGGTGAGCTTCGCGTCGAGGAATGGCTCGAGTCGGTCGAGCGGAAGCTTGAGCGTATGCAAGACGAGATAGGCGGCCTCGTCGTACGCGTTGGTCGTGCCGTGGCCGAATACCAGCCCACCGGCAATGAAGCGCGAGACTGCGTAGCGCAGCCAGTCGCGAACGGTTTCGAGCTCCTGAGCCAGCGGGTTCATCGGGGCGGATGGAGCAGCAGGCGCTCCAGTATGCCACGATAAACGGCCGCCAGCGGCTCCAGATCGGCGACCGAAACGCGCTCGTCGATCTTGTGGATCGTCGCGTTGACCGGACCCAGCTCGACCACCTCCGGACAGATCGCCGCGATAAACCGGCCGTCGGAAGTCCCGCCGGTGCACGAGACTTCCGGCGTGATGCCGCAATTTTCGCCTATCGCCTCGGCCACCGCAGCGACCAGCTTGCCGCGCCGCGTGAGGTAAGGGTCTCCGGATGCGGTCCACTGCAGCTCGTAGTCGAGCCGGTGGCCCTCCAGCAGAGCTTCGAGTCGTTCGCGCAGGCCTTCGCGGGTGCTCGCCGTGGCGTAACGAAAGTTGAACATCAACTCCAGCGATCCCGGAATGACGTTGGTAGCTCCGGTACCGGCACGGATGTTCGAGACTTGCCAGCTTGTCGGCGGAAAGTATTCGTTGCCATCGTCCCACTTCGTCGCCGCAAGCTCGGCAATGACCGGCGCAACGAGATGAATCGGATTCTTCGCAAGCTGCGGGTAGGCGACGTGACCCTGCACGCCTTTCACGCGCAGCGTCCCGGAGAGCGTGCCGCGACGGCCGTTCTTGATCATGTCGCCGAGGCGTTGCACCGAGCTCGGCTCTCCAACGATGCAGTAGTCGAGTGTTTCGCCGCGCGCCATGAGCCTTTCGGTGACGCGCACCGTTCCGTCGACCGCGGGACCCTCCTCGTCCGAGGTGACGATGAGCGCGATCGAGCCGGGATGCCTTGGATGTGCGGCGACAAAGGCTTCGATCGCTACGATGAACGCGGCAAGCGAGGATTTCATGTCCGCTGCACCGCGGCCGTAAAGGAAGCCGTCGCGGATCGTCGGCAAGAACGGGTCGGAGCTCCAGGCATCGAGCGGACCGCTCGGCACCACGTCGGTGTGTCCGGCAAAGCACACGACAGGACGAGCATCGCCGCGCCGCGCCCAGAGGTTCGTCACACCGCCGGCAGTGAGCGTTTCGCAGCGAAAACCTGCGCCGGTAAGACGATGCTTGAGGATTTCCTGGCAACCCGCGTCGTCGGGAGTCTGCGAGCGGCGTGCGATCAGCTCGCGCGCAAGCTCGAGCGTGGCGGAGGCCGGCGCGCGCGTCACCACGGAGCGATCAGTGCTCGCGGTTCAGGAACTCGGGGTCGATCTCGAGATTGGCGAAGCCAGCACTCGCGTGCTGGGTAGCTTCGTCTCCGGTCTCGGCCCGCTCGATGCGAGCCGACGGCGAGTTCTGATTGACGAGCCAGGCAAGATTGGTCGGCGAGTCGGAACCTGCGAGCGCCTCCTCGTAGCCTATGATTCCGTCGAGGTAGAGCCGGCACAGCGCCTGCTCGAAGGTCTGCGACCCCGGGTACAGACTCTGCTCCATCGCTTCCTTGATCTGGGTGATCTCGCCGTTCTTGATCAGCTCGGCGATGAGCGAGGTATTGAGCAGGATCTCGACCGCAGGCTGCTGGTCGCCTTCCTTGTTGCGAACGAGACGCTGCGAGATGATCGCGCGCAGACCGATCGAAAGGTCGGACAGCAGCCCGGAACGCGCGTCGTAGGGAAACATGTTGATGATCCGCGACAGCGCGTGATAGCTGTTGTTGGCGTGCAGCGTCGAGAGGCAAAGGTGCCCGGTCAGCGTGTGCAGCAGCGCCTGCTGCATCGTCTCGCGGTCGCGCACCTCGCCGATCATGATCAGGTCGGGCGCCTCGCGCAGCGCATTGCCCAGCGCCTTGTGATAGTTTTGCGTATCGACTCCGATCTCGCGCTGGTTGACGATCGACTGCTTGTGCTCGAAGAGGTACTCGATCGGATCCTCGATCGTGAGGATATGTCCGGACCTGTTGTTGTTGCGGTAGTCGATCATCGCCGCCAGCGTGGTCGACTTCCCGCAGCCGGTCGCGCCGGCGATGAGCACCAGCCCGCGACGCTCCATGACGAGGTTAAGCAGCACCGGTGGCAGCTTCAAATCCTCGAACGGCGGGACGTTGCTGCGCACATAACGAATGCAGAGCGAAATCGTCCCGCGCTGGCGGAAGATGTTGATCCGGAAGTTGCCGACGCTGCGGTCGAGGTAGGAGAGGTTCATCTCCATCTCGTTCTCGAATTCGCGCGCCTGATCCTTGGTCATCAGCTCGTAGGCGATGCGGCGGACCGTCTCAACGTCCATCGGCTGCGTGGAAATGGCCGAGACGACGCCGTTCATCTTGATGTTGATCGGCGCTCCGCAGGAGATGAACAGGTCGGAAGCCTGTTTATCCGCCATCAGCTTGAACAGTCGGTCCAGATACATATCGGTTGCTCGCCCGCGGACCCGCCTTCAACCTGAGCTGCGAGTCGGCTTGACAATGTCATGAATTGACAAGAATAACCAAGCTCAAGCAAAGTAACAACTGGCACAGCCGCTCCGCGCTTGCTTTCCCGACGGACGGGGTGCGCTCATTACGATCCCTGCACAGAAGCTTCCATGCTGGCCATCATCGGCGGCAGCGGCCTCACGCGGCTTTCCACGCTCGCCGTCGCGCACCGCGAGGTCGTCCGCACGCCCTACGGCGAACCTTCGTCGGCGCTGATCTTCGGACGCATCGCCGAGCGCGACGTCGTGTTTCTGGCCCGGCACGGACACGGCCATACCATCCCGCCGCATCGGGTCAACTACCGCGCCAATCTCTGGGCATTGAAGCATCGCGGCGTGGACGCCATATTCGCGGTGGCATCGGTCGGAGCCATCGCCGGCGGCTATGCACCGGGCGACCTGGTGCTGCCGCTACAGATCATCGATTACACGAGCGGACGACATAATACTTTTTTCGACGGCGGCGAGCGCGAGGTTGTCCACGTGGACTTCACGCATCCGTACAGTACGGAGTTGCGCGCGCGCTGTCTCGCCGCGGCACGCAAGGCAGGCATTGCGCTGCATGACGGAGGCGTCTACGGCGCGGTATCGGGACCGCGCCTGGAAACCGCAGCCGAGATCGATCGCATGGAGCGCGACGGAGCCACGCTCGTGGGCATGACGGGGATGCCAGAAGCGGCGCTGGCGCGAGAGCTGGGCATCGCTTACGTCTCGATCGCAGTCGTCGTCAATCATGCGGCGGGACGGGGTGACAGCGCAAAAGCGATTTCGATCGACCGGATCGCGGGCGTGCTTGAAAAGGCGATGGACAAGGTGAGACTTCTGATTGCACAGGTAGTCGGAGAGATATGATCCGCGAAATTTTGCGCATGGGGGAGCCGCGGCTGCTCGAGCGGGCGAAGCCGATCTCGCACTTCGGCACGCCCGAATTGAAGGCATTGCTCGATGACATGCGCGAGACGATGATCGCGGCCAGCGGCGCCGGCCTCGCCGCGCCGCAGATCGGAGTCGGCTTGCGCGTCGTGATCTTCGGCTTCGAGCACAACGCGCGCTATCCGGATGCGGAACCCGTTCCCTATACCGAGCTGGTGAATCCAGTGCTCACGCCGCTGACGACTGATATGGAAGAAGACTGGGAAGGCTGTCTTTCCGTGCCGGGCCTGCGCGGGCGTGTGCCGCGGTTCACGCGCTTGCGCTACACCGGCTTCGACCCCGACGGAGCGCCGATTGCCCGCGAGGTCGAGGGCTTTCATGCGCGCGTGGTGCAGCACGAGGTCGATCACCTCGACGGCATCCTCTATCCGATGCGCATCCGCAACATGCGCATGTTCGGCTATACCGAGGTGCTGTTTCCCGACGCGGCCGTGATTGAGGAGTAGGTCCGCTTGCCACATCGCACCCTCGCTGCAGCATCGCAAGCGGCGCTACACCGCCCGCCACCGGCGTGAGCTACGCGATCCGCAGCTGCTCGTAGAGGGCAGTCTCGAGCCGCACCAGCGCGGCCTCGTCGTGGAGGCGTGCGCCGTCGATGAGGAACACGTCCTCAGCACGCTCGCCGAGGGTGTTAATTCTCGCGCTCGCCACGTTGATGTTCGAGTCGGCAAGCGTGTACGCGATGCGGGCGAGGAGCCCGGGCCGGTCGCCGGCAACGATCTCCATGATGTAGTGCGTGCCCTTGTCATCCGGAAACAGCCGCACTTCCGGTGACAAGGGGAAGTGCTTCAGATGCCGGCTCACTCGCCCGACAGGCGGCGATTGCAGCGGGGCTGCGTCGCTCAAGACGCGCTTCAATTCGAATTCGACATAGCTGATCGCATCGCGGTAGGACGCGTTGGGAGTGGATGGATCGTGCACGGTGAAGGTGTCGAGCGCGTATCCGTGGCGCGTGGTGTGTATCTTCGCCTCGAGGATCGAAAGGCGCGCCTGATTGAAGAAGCTGCAGATGCGCGCGAACAGGGCCTTCTGGTCGGGCAGATAGATCATCACCTGCAACCCGACGCCTGCACGCGACAGTCGCGCTTTGACGACCGGCGGCTTCTCCTCGATGCGAAAATAGAGCTGGCGTGCGTGCCAGGCGATCTCGTCGGCGCTGTGGCGCTGGAAATAGACGCCGTCGAGTTTCTGCCACAGCGTCCGCTCGGCGTTCTCCGGAACCGCGTACAGACGCAGTTGGCGCGCCGCCTCGGCGCGCCGCGCCTCGAGACTGTCGTCGAGACGGATCGGCCCCGCGCTGCCGCTGAGCCTCGCCTGCGTCAGGTGAAACAGATCCTCGAGCAGCTTCGCCTTCCAGGCGTTCCAAACCTTCGGGCTGGTCCCTCGGATGTCCGCCACCGTGAGCAGATAGAGCGCGGCCAGCCGGCGCTCGGTACGCACTTTCTGGGCAAAGGACGCGACCACGGTCGGATCGCTGATGTCGTGCTTCTGCGCGGTGAGCGACATCGACAGATGCTGGGCGACGAGCCAGGCCACGAGCTCGCTATCCTCGCTGGAGATCCCGTGCAGGCGGCAGAAGCGCAGTGCGTCGCTGCGCCCCAGCCGTGAGTGATCGCCGCCACGACCCTTGGCAATATCGTGAAACAGCGCCGCGACGTACAGCAATTCGGGATTGGCGAAATCGGTCATCAGCCGCGAGCACAGCGGATACTCGTGCGCGTGCTGCGGCTCGGTGAAGCGTCGCAGGTTGCGAATCACCATCAGGATGTGCTCGTCTACGGTGTAGACGTGGTACAAGTCGTGTTGCATTTGCCCGACGATTCGACCGAACGCCGGCAAGTAGCGGCCCAGTATGCCGTACTGGTTCATGCGCCGCAGCTCGTGCGTGACGCCGCGGGGCTGGCGCAGGATGGCGAGAAACCGGGCACGGTTGGCCGGGTCGCGCCGGAAGGCCGCGTCGACCTGTCCGCGATGCTTCCACAGGGCGCGCAGCGTGGGCGCCGACATGCCCTTAAGCTCCGGGCGCTGCTGAAGCAAAAGGAAGCTGTCGAAGATCGCTCCCGGACGCCGGCTGAAGCTTGCCTCTTCTTTGAGATCGAGCAACTCGTCGACGGCTTGGAACTCCTCGTTGATCGCTACGACCTTCACTTCCGCCGGGAACAGGCGGGCGTGCAGGTTCTGGAGCAGGATTACGTTGAGCTGCCGAATCGATTTGGCGGCGCGATAGTAGCGTTGCATGAGCAATTCGGACGCACGCCGCGTCGGCGTGTCGGCAAGGCCCAGCTCGTGTGCGAGCGCGGTCTGGACGTCGAACACCAGCCGGTCCTCGCGTCTTCCCGTGAGGTAGTGCAGACGCACGCGCAGATCTTCGAGCAACCGCTCGTGGCGAAGGATCTCGCGCGCTTCGCCGGAAGTCATGAGGCCTTGCGCTGCCAGCTCGCCCCAGGTTCTGCCCAGCCCTGCGGCGAGCGCGATCCAGAGGATCGTTTGCAGATCGCGTATGCCTCCCGGGCTGTCCTTGAGATTTGGCTCGAGGTTGTATACGGCGTCCTGGTGCCGGAGAAGCCGCTGCTGCTGCTCCAGCATCTTCGATTCGAAGAAACCCCTAAGGTCGAACGTCAACGCAAAGCGGCGGGCGAACCGGCGGTAGAGGGCGCGGGATCCTGCGAGAAGCCGCCGCTCGAGGAGGCTGGTGCGCACGATGGCGTCGCCGCTCATCTCCTTCTCGCAGTCCTCGATCGTGCGCACGCTCTGGCCGACCTCGAGACCGGTGTCCCACATGAGGCTCACGAAGCGCTCGACGGCCGTGGCACACTCGCGCGACATCTCTGCGAGCGGCTGCGGCAGCAGGATCAGCACGTCGACGTCCGAATGCGGGAACAGCCGGCCCCGACCGTACCCTCCGACCGCGACGAGCGCGGCACCTGGCGGCGGTTGGACCTCGGCCCACAAGCCGCAGAGGACGCGATCGGTGAGCCGGCTCTGGCCGGCGAGCAGGCGGCGCGCCCGCCGATGCTGGCGGAAGTCCGTCTCAAGAGCTCGGCGGCCGGCGTCGAGCTCGCGTCGCCAGCGTGCGGCCGCCGCGGTTGCGACGGCGGTGGGCGCTGGGGCGAGCACGGAAGCGATCAGGCGGGCGCAGGTGCCGGAGCGCCAGGCGATACTGTCAGCACTTCGTAGCCGGAATCAGTGACGAGCACCGTGTGTTCCCACTGCGCCGACAGGCTGTGGTCGGCAGTCACGACGGTCCAGCCGTCGGCGAGGCAGCGGATGGCAGCCCGGCCCGCGTTGATCATCGGCTCGATCGTGAAAATCATCCCCGGCTGAAGCTTGAGCCCGGTGCCAGGGCGCCCGTAGTGCAGCACCTGCGGCTCTTCGTGAAATTGCCGCCCGATTCCGTGGCCGCAGAACTCGCGCACCACTGAGAAGCCGTGGCTCTCGGCGTGGCGCTGAATGGTGGCGCCGATGTCACCGAGATGGGCTCCCGGATGTACCGCTCGAATGCCGCGCCACATCGCTTCGTAGGTCAGCTCGCAGAGACGCCGCGCCTGGATCGGCGGGGAGCCAACGTAGAACATCCGGCTCGTATCGCCATGGAAGCCGTCCTTGATCACCGTGACGTCGAGGTTGACGATGTCGCCGGGCTTGAGCTTCTTGTCGCCGGGTATGCCGTGGCAGACGACGTGATTCACCGACGTGCAGATCGACGCGGGATAGGGTTGATAGCCGGGCGGAGCGTAATGCAGCGGAGCGGGGACCGTCTTCTGCACGTTGACCATGTAGTCGTGACAGAGCCGATCGAGCTCTCGGGTGGTCACGCCAGGTTTAACCTGCGGAGCGATGTAGTCGAGAACCTCGGCAGCAAGCGCGCCGGCAACACGCATCTTCGCGATTTCCTCGGGGGACTTCAGCGGCACTGAAGACATCAGCATGGCGAATTGGGCCTGGCGGAAAGTTTCATGAAAGTTTCACTAGCTGCGCAACAGTTCGTTGATGCTCGTTTTCGCACGTGTACGCGCGTCGACGCGCTTCACGATTACTGCGCAATAGAGATGGCAGCCGGAATCGCCTGTAGGCAGGCTGCCGGCGACGACCACCGAGCCGGGTGGGACACGGCCATAGCTCACCTCGCCGCTGGCGCGGTCGTAGATTTTCGTGCTCTGTCCGATGAAGACACCCATGCCCAGGACGGAATTCTCTTCGACGATCACCCCCTCGACCACCTCCGAGCGGGCACCGATGAAACAGTTGTCTTCGATGATTGTGGGGTTGGCTTGCACCGGTTCAAGGACCCCGCCTATGCCCACTCCTCCGGAAAGGTGCACGTTCCTGCCGATCTGCGCGCAGGAACCGACGGTGGCCCAGGTGTCCACCATGGTGCCTTCGTCGACGTAGGCTCCGATGTTGACGAACGAGGGCATTAGCACGACGTCGCGTGCGATGTAGGCGCCACGCCGCGCGACCGCGGGCGGGACCACGCGCACGCCGGCCTTCGCGAACGCGCCATCGTCGAAGCGGGCGAACTTGGTGGGCACCTTGTCGTAGAAACGGAAGGGCGCGTTCGGTGCCGCGAGCCCGATCGGCACACTGTCGTTGAGGCGGAAGGAGAGCAGCACCGCCTTCTTCACCCACTGATGGGTCAACCAGCCCGAGGCCGTCTTCTCCGCGACGCGGACCCGGCCCGCGTCCAACTCGGCGATGGTCGCCTCGACGGCCTCGCGCAGCTCGGCGGGAGCGGCTCGCGGCGAGAGCTCGGATCGCCGCTCCCAGGCGGCCTCGATCGTGGCTTGCAGGGTGTCTCTCCGGACAGGCGCGACAGCGCCGGAAAAGGTCTTATTTTACCCGGTGCGGGCATGAGCGCCCACGCCGGGCGGCCTACATCGCCTTGAAGAGATGGGCGAAAGTCCGGCTGACGGTTAGCTTCTCGGGACGCTGCTTCAGGATGATCAGCGGTTGGTCACGATAGTCGCGCTCCACGCGGGCGATCGCGCGCAGGTTGACGATGGTGCCGCGGTGCACCTGCCAGAACAGTTCCGCGTCGAGCTCGTCGAACAGCTCTCTGATGGTCTTGCGGATGAGTGCTTCGCCTTCCGCGGTGACGACCTTCGTGTATTTGTCTTCGGCCTGGAAGTAGTGAACGTCGTCGACGGGAATCAGCCGCATCGACGCGCCCAACGACGCCTTGATCCAGCGAAGCGGGCCGCTGCTGTCACGCGCCTCCAGTTGCGCGAGCACGGTAGCGAGATCGGCTGGCGGCCGGTCGAGACGTTGCTTGAGGCGCTCGACCACCTTCGCGATGCGCTCGGGCGTGACCGGCTTCAAGACATAATCAACCGCGCCCTGCTCGAAGGCGGTGACCGCGTACTCATCGTAGGCGGTGACGAATACGACGTGGCACGAACCCGCGAGCTCTTCCGCGACCTCGAGCCCGGATTTCACGGGCATGCGGATGTCCAGAAAGGCGATATCGGGCTCAAGCTCGCGCTGCAAAGCGAGCGCCTGCTCGCCGTTCTCCGCTTCGGCGACCACCTCCAGCTCAGGCCAGGCCTGCACAAGCCGCGCGCGCAGCTGAGCCCGCAGCATCGGCTCGTCTTCTGCGATGAGCGCAGCCGGCTTAGTGTTCCTCGTCATACGGTATCTCGATCGTCGCCCGCGCGCCGTGCGGGAAATTCTCCTCGAGCGTGAAGCGCGCGCGGTCCGCGTAAAGTGCGCGCAGCCGGTCGCGCAGATTGGTAAGCCCGACTCCGTTGCCGAGCTTTTCGCCGAGACCGCTGCCGTCGTCGTTGACTGTTACGATGAGCCTGCCGCCCTCGCGGCGCGCCTCCACGCGAATCGTGCCTCCTGCCGCCTGTGGCTCGAGGCCGTGCTTGATCGCGTTCTCGACCACGGACATCAGCAGCATCGGTGGGAAGCGATGCGCCGCGAGCTGCGGCGGAACATCGATGACGAAAGACAGACGTCGCCCCATCCGCATCTGCATGATCGAAAGGTATGCGCCGGCTAGTTCGGTCTCCTGGGCCAAGGTGGTGCTGTCGGAGCGCAGCTGCGGGAGCGCAGCTCGCAGGTAGGCGAGCAGGTGGCCAAGCATCATGCCGGCCTTCGGCGGATCGGTCTCCGTGAGGAATTGCACCGACGCCAGCGTGTTGAAGAGAAAATGCGGCTCGACCTGCGCTTGCATCAGCTTCAGCTCCGCCTCGACCGCCTGCTTCGAGAGCAGGTTGCGTTCCGCCTCGGCTTTGAGCATCGCCGCACGCGATAGAGCGTCGCGGATCTTGAGTAGGAAGAACAGGCTGACGCACAGACCCAGCACCAGCGCCGATATCCCTGTCCCCACCACCATCCCCGGCGATGCATGCCCGTGCAGGCTGCCCATGCGGTACTCAGGGTCGCCGATGATGTAGCCCTTGATCACGAGCAAGAGCAACATTCCAACTACGGTGCCGCCGACCACGGCCACGAGCAGCCGGCGCAGAGGATGTGCGCTCTCCCAGGGTTGGGCAGCATTGACCGCGTAGGCAATCGATAGACCCACGCATTGGGCAGTGATGAAGGGATGCCAGAAGGGTCGCGTCTCCTCGGTGAAGAGGAGGATAGCGACGGCCGTGTTGATCGCTAGAATGAGCCCGACTGTGCGCCAGGAGCTACAGCGCAAGCCGGCAAGAAAAAGCGCCCACCATGGCGCCGATGCGACGGAGCCTTGGGATGTCGTGGAAGTGGTCATGGGCGGATTCTACGCGCGGCTACCGAAGACACATGGACCTAGCGACAAGACGCACCGGGCCGCGACGAAACGCGATCCTCCCACGCGAGGCGGGCTTAGCCGCTGTGCGCGAAACGCACCAGCTATGCGGTGATCGCCTCGTGCGGCGCCGGCGCTCCGACCGCTGTGGGATAATTTGCGAGTCCCTCGCCCGCGACTGGGAGCGCTTCGAGGATGAACGGCGAGGTCGGAGCTTCGGCTCGCGAATCGAAACCCAGAGCATACGTGAGCACATCGACTCCTCCCTCATTGCCACTGACCTGGCGACTCGCCGCCGGAGCGGCGCTCATCGCAGCGCTCGCGTTGCTCGCGATAGTTGTCGCGCATTGGGGCTGGAAGTGGTTCGGCCCGACACCGGTTTCCATTCCGCCTGTTATTGCGCCCGGCGATCCCGTGCAGCGGATTGCCGATGCGCGGCTCTTCGGCGCGGCGACGCCGGCGCCGAAGAACGCTCCGGCCGCCCCGACGGGCGATCTTCGCCTGCTGGGCATTTTTGCCGAGCGGGACGGCAAAGGCTTTGCTCTCTTCCGAGCGGGCACACGCGGACCGTTATTGATCGCATCGGGTACCGAGATCGCGCCCGGCGTTAAGCTGGAAACGGTGCGCATCGCAAGCGTGACGCTCATCGACAACGGCGTCCGGCGGGAAATCGCGTTGCGGCCGCCGCCAGGCGAAAGGGCTAAATCTTCGTCACTGAGCGGTGCGCCGAAGTCGGCGTCATGCGTAGCACCCGCGGGTTTCAGCGGGCCGGTCGTACGTCTCAACGCCGAGTTGCTTTCGGGCATGATCAATTCGCCCGAAACGTGGAAGGGGCTGGTGCAGAGCGCAACCGGTGCCCTTGTTGTGCGCGATCAGAGCGGCTTCGCCGGCATGATGAGCCTGAAGAACGGCGATCGAATCGAGCGCGCGAACGGGATCGCGCTCGTAATTCCGGACGACGTTGCGTCGGCTGTGTTGAAACCGCTGACAGCGAGCCAGCCGGTCTGGGTGTCCGGAACGCGCGATGGCAAGCCGCAGCAGTGGCTCTATCTCAACGCCGGCGCGTGCCCGGCTTGACAGCGTCCCGGGGGCAGCCAATCGAGGAGTGCGGGAAGCGACGCGATGAATCCGTCGGGCGCCCACGATTCGGGGCGCGCATCAGTGTGAATGTAGCCGTAGCTCGCCACGATCGCCTTCATCGCTGCAGCGCGCGCCGCCGTGACGTCGCGCTCGGCGTCGCCGACGTAAACGCATAGCGAGGCATCGAGCTGTAACGCTGCCGCCGCGTGCAAGAGCGGCGCCGGATGCGGTTTGGGTTGCGCAGTCGTGTCTCCGCAAACGATAGTGGCGGCGCGCCGAACGAGATCGAGCTGCTCGAGCAGCGGCAGCGTGAACCGAGCCGCCTTGTTGGTGACGATCCCCCAGCGCAAGCCGCGGCGTTCGATCTCATCGAGCACGCGCTCGGCGTCTGGAAAGAGCCGCGTGTGCTCGCAAAGCGCGGATTGGTAGTTCTCAAGGAACGCGTCCTTGAGCGCGTCGAACTCGGGATCACCGCGTCTCACGCCAAGGCCCGCATCGAGCATGCCGCGCGTTCCGTCCGAGGCGTGAGGACGCAGCAGCGGCACGGCGAGCGGCGGCAGCTCGCGGTCGGCACGAATTCGATTCACCGCCGCTGCGAGATCGGCCGCGGTGTCGGCCAGCGTGCCGTCGAGGTCGAACAGCACGGCGCGCACCGGCAGCGGTTGCGGAAAGCTCATCGGTCGCAGTCAAGCTTCGCGCCTGAAGGTCGCGATGTAATTCACGTCGGTGTCGGATCCCAAGCGGTAGAGCTTGCGCAGAGGGTCGTAGCTCATGCCGATCAAGGCATCGGGCTCGAGGCCGGCTCGTCGCGCGAAGCGCGACAGCTCAGAAGGCTTGATGAATTTTGCGTAATCGTGCGTGCCACGCGGCAGCAGCCGCAGGAGATACTCGCCACCGATGACCGCGAATAGATAAGCTTTTCCATTCCGGTTGATGGTCGAGAAAACGACGAGACCGCAGGGCTTTACCAGTGCAGCGCAGGCTGCAATCGTCGAGGCAGGTGCAGGCACGTGCTCCAGAAGCTCCATGCAGGTGACGAGATCGAAGCGTCCCGGGTCCTCGGCAGCGAGCGCTTCGGCGGCGATGAGGCGATAGTCGACGCGAATACCTGATTCGAGCTGGTGCAACTTGGCGACGCCTAGGGCCTTCTCCGAGAGATCGATGCCGGTGACTCGCGCCCCGGCGCTTGCCATCGCTTCGGCAAGTATGCCGCCGCCGCAGCCTACGTCGAGTGCCTCCTTGCCTTCGAAGCCGCCACAGCGCTCACCAATGTATTGCAGACGCAGCGGATTGATGTCGTGCAGCGGCTTGAACTCGCTCGTAGGATCCCACCAGCGGTGCGCAAGTGCGCTGAACTTGGCGAGCTCCGCGGGATCGGCGTTGAGGTTCGCGTTCACTGCAGGCGATCCTGCCACAGGCGCGCTAGCGTGGCGAGCTCTGAAGGATCGAGACGGGAGAGCGATCGATCCTCGACCAGCCGCTCGCCAGCGACCCAGACATCGCTGATCTGGTCACGTCCCGCGACGTGCAGCAGCTGCGAGATTGGATCGTAGCAGGGCTGATGCTCGAAGGAGCCGAGATCGACGGCGATGACGTCGGCCTGCTTGCCAGGCGAGAGCGAGCCTAGCTGGGCATCGAGTCCGAGCGCCGCGGCGCCGTCGAGCGTGGCCATGCGCAGGACAGTCATCGCCGGCAACGCGGAAGCATCGCCCGTCGCGACTTTCGCCACCAGACTCGCCAGGCGCGCCTCGGAGAAGAGGTCCAAGCGGTTGTTGCTCGCTGCGCCGTCGCTGCCGAGCGCCACGCTCACGCCGCGCGCTTTCAGCCTTGCGACCGGCGCAATCCCGCTCGCGAGCTTCAGATTCGATGTGGGGCAATGCACGACCTGGCAGCTTTGCGTCGCCAGCAGATCGATGTCGCCGTCCGCGAGGTGCACGCAATGCACTGCGATGAATGAGGGACCGGTCACGCCCAGTCGATCGAGCCGTGCCAGAGGACTCATCGCGATCGAGGCAAGGCTCTGATCGAGCTCGTCGCGTGTCTCCTGCAGGTGCGTCTGGATCGGCAGGTCGAGCTGGCGCGCATAGACGACGATCTTCTCCCAGCTCGCGTCTCCGACGGTGTAGGGGGCGTGCGGCGCGAGCGCGAAGGCGAACTTCGGCTCATGCTTCCAGGCGTCGCGCGCGGCGAGGCCCTTCTGTAGGTACCCGTCGCAGTCCGACGCGTAAGGAGTCGGAAAGTCGAGCACCGGCAATCCGATCAGCGCGCGCATTCCGCTGCGGCCATATGCGCGTGCGGCCGCGTCGGGGAAGAAATACTGATCGGCGCAGCAGGTGATCCCGCCCTTCAACATTTCAGCGGCGGCGATGAGCGTACCGTCGTGCACGAATTCCGGTGACAAGAAGCGGCCTTCGCGCGGCCATATGTGCTGCTCGAGCCAGGGCTTGAGGGCGATATCGTCGGCGATTCCGCGCAGCAGGGACATCGCTGCATGCGTGTGCGCGTTGACGAGGCCGGGCAGCAGCACGTGCGTCGGCAATGCCACGCGCTCGCGGGTCACGTAGTCGCGCTCGACCGAAGCGCTGGGGACGAGCGCAGCGACGCGCCCGCGGTCGACGATGAGCGAGTGCTGCTCGAGCGCGCCTTCGGGCTCGACCGGCACGATCCAGCGTGCGTCGATGCAAAGGTCGACGGTTGCGGGCACGAATTGTTGATCGCGTTCGCTCTGCGGGGTTCGCGCACTATAGCGCGGCGTTGCGTCACTCGCGCGCAATCGACGGACAAAGAAAAAGCCCCGCGCGAAGGCGGGGCTTTGATTTGCGCGAGGGCGACTTACCGCTTCACTCGGATGATCTCGCCCTTGACTTCGACCTCGACGCGGCGGTTCGGCGCCAGGCATTCGATCAGCGCCTTGCGCTCTTTCGGATAGGGCTGGTTGCAAACCACGCCCGGAACCGGCTGCGTCTTGCCCATGCCCAACGTCTCGATCTTGTCTCTGGCAACGCCCTTCGAGACGAGGTAGTCACGAACCGCGTTGGCGCGACGCTCGGACAGCTTCTGGTTATACGCCTGCGATCCGATGCGATCGGTGTGACCCGTCACGAGCACCAGCTCAAGCTTGTTCACTTCTTTGAGCCGGCTGATCACTTCGCGGTCGATCGCGGCCTTGCCTTCGGGCTTGAGATCGGCCTTGTCGAAGTCGAACAGCGCCTTGCTCGCCAAAGTGATCTTTTCCACTCCCGGCGCCGGAGGTGGCGGCGGAGGCGGCGGTGGCGGCGGCGCCGGCGGCGCGGCAGCAGGTGGCGCAGGCTTCGGAACGAGATCGGGATCGCACTCGATGATCGCCATCGCTGGCGTCCAGTACCCCGTTCTCCAGCACAGCGTGTCGTTGACGCCTGGCGTGCCACCGTAGGAGCCGCTTCGCCAGATGTTCGCGTTGGGCTGGCCATAGCCGAACAGCACATAGCCGCTGTTCTGCGGGTTGGCTTGGCCGAACGCCGAGGAATACAGGGTGGCCGCAGCCGCACCAGCCACCATGGTCGCGATCAGACGAAGTTTCATCAGTTTTACCCCTTTGGCGTTAGTTATCGTGCTTTACCGGCTTCTTTTGACCTGGAACAGCAACTTATGCGCACGCGGAGCAACGGCGCTTTGTGCTGGACTATAGCATAGGGTTTATTTGCACTGCAAAGAATCCAGCTACAGAACGTCGTGCGTTGTCGCGTGGATACAACGGTCATGTTAAAATTTGCTTTTTTCTGCCTTCGTCAAGCCAGCGGTCGAATAGGGTGTCCCGGGCGAATCCAAAGCCCAAGTCCCGAAGCGATCGGCCGCGTGGCAATTTTTACCATTTTTACCGCTGAAGGGCCGTCTCCCCGATGGAGCAGTTCGCCAAAGAAACCCTGCCTGTAAGCTTGGAAGCCGAAATGCGGCATTCCTACCTCGATTACGCCATGAGCGTGATCGTGGGGAGAGCCCTGCCGGACGTGCGCGATGGGCTCAAGCCGGTGCATCGGCGGGTGCTTTACGCCATGTACGAGGCGAACATTGTGTGGAACCGTCCGTACGTGAAATGTGCGCGGGTCGTCGGCGACGTGATGGGGAAATATCACCCCCACGGCGATCTCGCCATCTACGACACGCTGGTGCGCATGGCGCAGACATTCTCGCTGCGCTACCCGCTGATCGACGGCCAGGGCAACTTCGGCTCGGTCGACGGCGACAATCCGGCGGCAATGCGCTACACCGAGTGCCGACTGGCGCGCATCACCAACGAGCTCATCGTCGATATCGACAAGGAAACCGTCGACTTCGTCCCGAACTACGACGGCAAGGAGCAAGAGCCCGCGGTGCTGCCGTCACGCGTTCCCAACCTGCTCGTCAACGGTTCGGCGGGCATCGCAGTGGGCATGGCGACAAACATTCCGCCGCACAACCTCTCCGAGATCGTGACTGCGTGCCTCGCGCTGCTCGACAACGCCGAGATCACCGTCGATGAGCTGATCGAGCACGTGCCGGCCCCCGACTTTCCGACGGCCGGCATCATCTATGGCACCGAGGGCGTGCGGGAGGGCTATCGCACCGGCCGCGGCCGCGTGGTGATTCGCGCACGCACGCACGTCGAGGATCTGGAGAAGGGCAATCGCCAGGCGATCATCGTCGACGAGCTCCCCTATCAGGTCGGGGGCGATCAGCTTCTGAAGCGCATCGGCGAGCTCGTAAATGAGAAGAAACTCGAGGGCATCTCCGAGCTGCGCAACGAAAGCGACAAGAAGGGCGTGCGGCTGGTCATCGAGTTGAAGCGCGGCGAAATCACCGACATCATCCTCAACAACCTGTTCAAGCTCACGCAGTTGCAGGACAGCTTCGGCATGAACATGGTAGCGCTTGTCGAGGGGCAGCCGCGACTGCTCAGCTTGAAGCAGCTGCTCGAGCACTTCCTGGTGCATCGTCGCGAAGTCGTGGTTCGGAGGACGCGCTACGAGCTCACCAAGGCCCGCGAGCGCGGGCACATCCTCGAAGGGCTGGCCGTCGCTCTGTCGAACGTCGACGAAGTGATCAGCCTGATCAAGGCTGCGCCGACGCCGGCGGACGCGAAGAACACGCTGATGGGGCGAATCTGGCGCTCGGCACTGGTCGAAGACATGTTGAAGCGTGCCGCGGCCGAGGCCGCGAGACCGACCGGACTTGCGCCAGAGTTCGGCTGGCAGGCTTCGGGCAAGCCGCCTGGCTATCGGCTGTCCGACGCGCAGGCGCAGCGCATCCTCGAGATGCGTCTGCAAAGCCTCACTGCGCTGGAGCAGGACAAGATCACTATCGAATACAAGGATGTCATGGCGCAGATCGCCGATCTGCTCGACATCTTGGCGAAGCCGACGCGTGTCACAACCATCATGCGCGACGAGCTGAAATCCATCCGCGACCAGTTCGGCGACAAGCGCCGTTCGGAAGTGGTCGCACAGGGGATCGATCTTTCCATCGAGGACCTGATCGCCCCCGAGGACATGGTCGTGACGCTCTCGCATGGCGGTTACATGAAGGCGCAGCCCGTGGCCGAGTACCGCGCGCAGCGCCGCGGCGGGCGCGGCCGGCAGGCCGCGGCGACGAAGGAAGATGACTTCATCGATCATCTCTTCATCGCCAACACGCACGATCACATCCTGTGCTTCTCGAACCGCGGGCGAGTCTACTGGCTCAAGGTTTACAACGTGCCGCAGGGGAGCCGTGTCTCGCGTGGCAAGCCGATCGTGAACCTGGTGCCGCTGCTCGAGCACGAGAAGATCACCGCGATCCTGCCGGTGAAGGAATTCGTGCATGATCGCTTCGTGTTCATGGCGACCGCGCAAGGCACGGTGAAGAAGACGCCGCTCTCCGAATTCTCGCGCCCGCGTCCCTCCGGAATCATCGCGGTCGATCTCGACGACGGCGACTTCCTCGTCGACGCTGCGCTCACCGACGGCAAGCACGACGCGATGCTGTTCAGCTCGGGTGGCAAGGCGGTGCGCTTCGAGGAAAGCGACGTGCGGCCGATGGGCCGCGGCGCACACGGCGTGCGTGGGATGCTGCTCGACAAGGGACAGCGCGTGATCAGCATGCTGGTCGCCGAAGACGAGCAGCAATCGGTGCTGACCGCAACCGAGAACGGCTTCGGCAAGCGCACGCCGATCGTCGAGCACACGCGGCATGCGCGGGGCACCAAGGGCATGATCGCCATCCAGCAGAGCGAGCGCAATGGCCAGGTCGTCGCTGCCGCGCTGGTGCGCGAGGATCACGAGGTCATGCTGATCTCGACCGGCGGCGTGCTCATTCGCACCCAGGTCAAGTCGATCCGCGAGATGGGTCGCTCCACGCAAGGTGTTACGCTGATCAATCTTGGCGAAGGGGAAAAGCTCGCGGGACTCGAGCGCGTCGTCGAGACCGAAGAGGAAAACGGCGAGCAGTCTTAGCAGCGCGAGGCGGCAGGACGAATGGCCAATGACGACAACCGCGAGGAGGGCGCCGCGCTTGGCAGCCATCGCGCCGCGATCGACGCGATCGACCGCGATCTGCTGCGGCTGCTCAACGAGCGCGCGGCGCACGCGAAGGCGATCGGTGCGCTGAAGACCGGCGCGGCGTATCGTCCCGAGCGCGAAGCGCAGGTTCTGCGCGGGCTGCGCGACGAGAATCCCGGGCCGCTCTCGGGTGAAGCGGTGGCCGGCATCTTCCGCGAGATCATGTCGGCCTGTCTGGCGCTCGAGCAGAAGCTCTCGGTGGCCTACCTCGGTCCTCCGGGTACCTTCAGCCACAGCGCGGTGACGCAGCACTTCGGCAGTTTCATTGCCTCCGAGCCCTGCGCTTCGATCGACGAAGTGTTCCGCGCCGCCGAATCGGGGCGCTGCGACCATGCCGTTGTTCCGGTGGAAAATTCGACCGAGGGCGCAGTGGGACGCACGCTCGATCTCATGAGCCAGACGCCGCTCACGATCGTCGGCGAGATCAAGCTGCGTGTGCAGCAGCAGCTTCTCGCGAAAGCCGCTGCGCTCGAAGCGGTGACGAAGGTATACGCGCACGCGCAATCGCTGGCGCAGTGCGTGCAGTGGCTCGCACGGCATCTTCCCCGGGCGGACCGAGTGCCGGTGGCCAGCAACGCTGAGGCGGCGAGGCTCGCCGCTGCGGAACCGGGTGCAGCGGCAATTGCCGGCGAAGCGGCAGCCGCGCTCTACCAGCTCGACGTGCTCGCGGCGCATATCGAGGACGAGCCCAACAATACGACACGCTTCTGGGTGTTGGGGCGGCAGGCGTCAGCCCGCTCCGGCAAGGACGAGACGTCGCTCATCATGTCGGCGCAGAATCGTCCAGGCGCCGTGCACGCTCTGCTCGAGCCGTTCGCGAAGCACGGCGTGAGCATGAGCAGGCTCGAGTCGCGGCCCTCGCGCACCGGGCTGTGGGAGTATCTCTTCTTCGTCGACCTGGAGGGCCACCAGGACGATCCGGCCGTTGCCGCGGCGCTTGCCGAGCTGGGCAAGCGCGCGCCGTTCCTCAAGCTGCTCGGCTCGTACCCCGCGGCGATCCTATGAACGCTTCCCCAGCATCGTCCGCAGCCGCGCTCGCGCCGGAGTACGTGCGCAGCATCGCCCCCTACGTTCCGGGAAAGCCCATCGAGGAACTCGCGCGGGAGTACGGACTCGCCGAAGCCTCGATCATCAAGCTTGCTTCGAATGAGAATCCGCGCGGACCGAGCCCAAAAGCGCGGGCAGCGATCGCCGAGGCGGCTGCCGAGGTCACGCGCTACCCGGATGGCAACGGCTTCGCGTTGAAGGAAGCGCTCGCGGCACGCTTCCGCGTGCGCAAGGACCAGCTCGTGCTCGGCAACGGCTCCAACGACGTGCTGGAGCTCGCCACCCAGGCGCTCCTTCGTCCCGCTGATCATGCCGTGTACGCGCAGCATGCTTTCGCGGTCTATCCGCTGGCGACTCAGGCACGCGGCGCGACTGGGATCGAGGTGCCGGCAAAACACTTCGCGCACGACCTCGCGGCGATGGCGCGCGCGATCACGGCGCGCACGCGTATCGTCTTCATCGCCAATCCCAACAATCCGACCGGGACCTGGATTCCTCCCGCCGAGGTCAAGGCGTTTCTCGCCGAGCTGCCGCGCGAAGTGGTCGTGGTGCTGGACGAAGCCTACGACGAATACCTGGAGCCTGCGCAGCGCTCGCCGAGCGCGTCGTGGATCGCGGAGCATCCGAACCTGATCGTCTCGCGCACTTTCTCGAAGGCCTACGGGCTCGCGGGACTGCGCGTGGGATTCGGCATCATGGATGCCGTGCTCGCGGACCTGCTCAATCGCGTGCGCCAGCCGTTCAATGTGAACTCGGTGGCGCAGGCTGCCGCGCTCGCGGCGCTGGCGGACAGCGATTACGTCGCCGAGTCGGCCGCGCTCAATCGCGGGGGGCTGTCGACGCTGATGGGTGGGCTCGATGCGATGCGCGTGGGCTACATTCCCTCGAACGGCAACTTCATCCTGATCCATGTCGGCGCGGCGGCGGCAGTGTACGAAAAGCTTCTGCGCCAGGGCATCATCGTGCGGCCCGTCGCGAATTACGGTTTGCCCGAGCACCTGCGTGTGACGGTCGGCCTGCCTGAGGAGAACGCTCGCTTCCTGGAAGCGCTCAAGGCAGCGCTCGGCCGGTGATGGGGACGTCCGACGCGGCATTGCGGAAGCTCGTCGTCGTCGGCGTGGGCCTGATCGGCGGTTCGTTCGCGCTGGCGCTCAAGGAGTCAGGCGCGGCACGGCGCGTTGTCGGCGTGGGACGGAGGCGGAGCAATCTCGATGCTGCGCTCAGGCTCGGTATCGTCGACGCGGCCTACGCGATCGAAGAGCCGTGGACCGCGGAGCTGACCGACGCAGATCTCGTTCTGCTCTCGACGCCGGTCGGTCAGATGACCGGACTTTTCGCGGCCATGGCGAATTCGCTCGGACCGTCTACCGTCGTGACCGATGCCGGCTCGACCAAGCAGGACGTGATCGCGGCGGCACGGGCGCACCTCGGCGCAGCGCTGCCGCGTTTCGTTCCTGCGCATCCGATCGCTGGCACCGAACAGTCTGGGGCGAGCGCTGCTTTCGCCGCATTATTTCGTAAACGCAGGGTGGTCTTGACCCCGCTTCCTGAAACCTCGACCCATGCGCTCGAGCGGGTGCGCCGCTGCTGGTCGCGCTGCGGGGCCGATGTGCACGAGCTCGAGCCGTCCCGCCACGACGCGATCCTCGCTGCCGTCAGTCACCTGCCGCACTTGCTTGCCTATGCATTCATGGCCGAGGTCGCGGGCCGCGGCGACAGCGCCGAGCTGCTCGACCATGCCGGGACCGGGTTTCGCGATTTCACTCGATTGGCCGGCAGTCACCCGGCGATGTGGCGCGACGTTTGTCTCGCGAATCGCGGCGCGCTGCGCCGGGAGCTCGCCATCTACCGCGACGAGCTGGAGCGCGTGGAGGCGCTCATCGCGCAGGGCGACGGCGATGCGCTGCAGGCGCTCTTCGAGCGCGCGAGCACGGCGCGCGAGAGCTGGCGCGCCCGTTCGACAGGCGAACCGGACTGAGCGCACACGCTCGCGGACGATGGAGCATCTCGATCTCGCTCCTGTCGCGCGCATGGCTGGCACCGTGCGCTTGCCCGGATCCAAAAGCATTTCCAACCGGACGCTGCTGCTCGCCGCACTCGCGCACGGGACGACCGAGCTCAAGGAACTGCTCGACGCCGAGGATGTCGAGTGCATGCGCGAGGCGTTGGGCACGCTGGGCGTGCACGTCACCCGCCGGAGCAACACAGGCCATTGGAAGGTGGAGGGCGTCGCTGGTCGATTTCCTGTCAAGCGCGCTTCGCTCTTCCTCGGTAACGCAGGCACGGCATTTCGCCCGCTGACTGCGGCGCTCGCGTTGGCCGGCGGCGACTATGAGCTTTCTGGCGTCGCCCGGATGAACGAGCGGCCGATCGGCGATCTCGTCGATGCGTTGCGCTCGCTCGGCGCTGAGATTCGTTACCTGGGCAACGAGGGCTATCCGCCGCTGGCGATCGCTCCCGGCAGGATCCGGCATGGCGGCGCGGTCTCGATTCGCGGCGAAGTGTCGAGCCAGTTCACGAGCGCGCTGTTGATGTCGCTGCCGGTCGCCGGTGGAGGCGCGACGATCGACATCGTCGGCGAGTTGATCTCCAAGCCCTATGTGGAAATGACGCTCAAGCTCATGGAGCGATTCGGTGTCGCGGCCAAGCGCGAGCAATGGCGGCGCGTCCGCATTCCCGCAGACGCGGCATATTCGAGCCCGGGGACGATCGTGGTCGAGGGCGACGCCTCTTCGGCATCGTATTTTCTGGCGGCGGGCGCGATCGGCGGCGGCCCGGTGCGCGTCGAAGGCGTGGGTCGCGCCAGCATCCAGGGCGACATCGATTTCGCCGCCACGCTGCAGCGCATGGGGGCGGACGTGACGTGGTCCGACGATGCGATCGAAGTGCAAGCAGGACGCAAGCTCGATGCCATCGACGCCGACTTCAACGCAATGCCAGACGCGGCGATGACGGCGGCTGTCGTGGCCTTGTTCGCTCGCGGCACTTCGACGCTTCGCAACATCGGCAGCTGGCGGGTCAAGGAGACCGATCGTATCGCGGCCATGGCGACCGAGCTGCGTAAGCTCGGGGCGTCGGTGTCGGAGGGTGACGACTGGCTTGCGATCACGCCGCCGGTGAAATTGCGGCCGGCGACAATCGATACCTACGACGATCATCGCATCGCGATGTGCTTCTCGCTGGCCGTGCTCGGAGGGGTACCGATGCGCATCAACGAGCCGGATTGTGTCCGCAAGACCTTTCCCAGTTATTTCGACGAGTTCCGGGCGCTCGCGCAGGCCTGATGCTGGCTCCAGTCATCGCCATCGACGGACCCGCCGCCTCCGGGAAAGGCACTGTCGCGCATGGAGTTTCGCAGGCGCTCGGCTTTCATTACCTCGACAGCGGCTCGCTTTACCGCCTGGTTGCCTTCAAGGCGCTGAACACCGGCACGGGAATCGATGATGAGAAGGCATTGGCCGCAATCGCCGCCGGGCTGGGTGCGTCGTTCGAGGCAGGCAGCATCGTGCTCGAAGGGCGCGACGTCACCGCGGATATTCGCAGCGCCAAGGTTGGCGCGATGGCGTCGCACGTCGCCGTCTTCGCAGGCGTTCGCTCGGCACTCCTGGCCCGGCAGCGGGCGTTTCGCCGTCCTCCAGGACTGGTGGCTGATGGGCGCGATATGGGCACCGTGGTTTTCCCGGATGCGGTGCTCAAGGTCTATGTGACCGCCACCGCGGAGGAGCGGGCAGCTCGCCGATATAAGCAGTTGATCGAAAAAGGAAACTCGGTTATTATTGACAGTCTTTTGCGCGATATCCGCGAGCGCGACGCGCGCGACATGGGCCGGGCGGCGGCACCGCTTAGGCCCGCAGCCGATGCGGTCGTGCTCGATACGACCGGAATGTCGATCGAGGCGAGCATCGCATTCGTCCTCGAACGCTACCGGCAGATGACGAGTAAGCATTTGAGATAGCGAACAGAATCGAAAGCCGTCGCCGGGATGATGGAGGGCTTTTCCGGCGGCGGGACGATCCAACTACCCGTCTCCGGGCCCTGGGCGACGGCAGCAAAGATAGGAACTTCATCACTCATGGCAACTGCAGCGACCAACCAACCCGCTCAACCGCAGGAAAACTTCGCCGCGCTGTTCGAGGAATCGCTGGCGCGGCAGGAGATGCGGCAAGGTGAGCTCATAACCGCCGAAGTCACGCGGGTCGATTACAACATCGTCGTCGTCAACGCGGGACTCAAGTCGGAAAGCTTCATTCCGATCGAGGAATTCAAGAACGACAAGGGCGAAGTCGAGGTGAAACCCGGCGACTTCGTCACCGTGGCGATCGAAAGCCTGGAAGACGGCTATGGCGAGACGCGTCTTTCGCGCGACAAGGCGAAACGTCTCAAGGCTTGGCACGATCTCGAAGGCGCGATGGAGCAAGGCAGCGTCGTGCAAGGTCTCGTCACCGGCAAGGTCAAGGGGGGCCTTACCGTGATGGTGAACGGCATACGCGCCTTCCTGCCGGGTTCGCTGGTCGATATCCGACCGGTGAAGGACACGGCGCCTTTCGAAGGCAAGCAGCTCGAGTTCAAGGTCATCAAGCTCGATCGCAAGCGCAACAACGTTGTCGTGTCGCGCCGGGCGGTGCTCGAAGCGAGCCTCGGTGCTGAGCGCGAAGAATTGCTGAAGACGCTACAGGAGGGTGCGATCGTCCGAGGCGTGGTCAAGAACATCACCGACTACGGCGCGTTCGTGGACCTGGGCGGGATCGACGGGCTGTTGCATATCACCGATCTTGCGTGGCGACGCGTGAAACATCCGTCGGAAGTGCTTTCGGTGGGCGACGAAGTCACCGCCAAGGTGCTCAAGTTCGACCAGGAGAAGAACCGCGTATCGCTCGGGATGAAGCAGTTGGGCGAGGACCCGTGGGTCGGCCTGTCGCGTCGCTACCCGACCGGCACGCGTCTGTTCGGGAAAGTCACCAACATTACCGATTACGGTGCGTTCGTCGAGATAGAGCAGGGCATCGAAGGCCTCGTGCATGTTTCCGAGATGGACTGGACCAACAAGAACGTGCACCCGACGAAGGTCGTGCAGCTCGGCGACGAAGTCGAGGTGATGATCCTCGAGATCGACGAGGAGCGCCGCCGCATCTCTCTCGGCATGAAGCAATGCATGCCGAACCCGTGGGAAGAGTTCGCCATGAACCACAAGAAGGGCGACCGGGTGAAGGGGCTCATCAAGTCGATCACGGACTTCGGGGTGTTTATCGGCCTGCCGGGTTCGATCGACGGGCTAGTGCATCTGTCCGATCTTTCCTGGACGCTTCCCGGCGAAGCCGCCGTGCGCGAGTACAAGAAGGGACAGGAAGTCGAAGCGGTGGTACTCGCGATCGACGTCGAGCGCGAGCGCATCTCGCTCGGCGTTAAGCAGCTCGACGGCGATCCGTTCTCCAACTACGTCGCCACGCACGACAAGGGCAGTGTCGTCACCGGAACCGTCAAATCGCTTGATGGCAAGGGGGCGGTGATCTCGCTAGCCGGCGATGTCGAGGGTTATCTGCGCGCATCCGAGGTCGCTCGCGATCGCGTCGAGGATATCCGCTCGCACCTGAAGGAAGGCGACACGGTCACGGCGATGATCATCAACATCGATCGCAAGAATCGCTCGATCAATCTTTCGATCAAGGCCAAGGACCACGCCGAGGAAGCGGAAGCGATGCAGCGCATGACCGCGGAGAATGCCGCCGCGAGCCAGGGCACGACCAATCTCGGCGCGCTGCTCAAGGCGAAGCTGGACGACAAAAAGCAAGGCTGAGGCGGGCCCGTGATGACCAAATCGGAGCTGATCGACCGCCTGGCGGCGCAGTTCCCGCAGTTGGTAGCCAAGGATGCCGAGCTTGCGGTGAAGATGATCCTCGACGCCATGGCGGAGAGCCTGGCCAAGGGTGAGAGGATCGAAATCCGCGGCTTCGGCAGCTTCGGGCTCAATTACCGGCCGCCGCGGACGGGCCGCAACCCGAAATCCGGGGAGCGCGTGCAGGTGCCCGAGAAGCACGTCCCGCATTTCAAGGCTGGCAAGGAGCTGCGCGAACGCGTCGATTTCAAGAAGGCCTGAATTCGAATGCCGATGCCCGGGCGGCGTTATCCGTTACGATAATGCCGCCCGTTTCTTTGGAAAGCGCCCGATGACGTTCGTCCGCTGGGTGGTCTTGCTGATCGTCTTCCTTGCCTTGCTCTTTCTAGCCCTGCAGAACGCGGATCTCGTAACCGTCCGTTTCTATCACTGGTTCTCATGGGAAGCGCCCCTGATCCTGCTGCTGCTTATCGCGTTTGCACTCGGCGTAGGGGCGGGATTGCTTGCAGGGCTCATGCGCTACGTGCGCGTGAAGCGACAGCTCGGCCGGCTGCGCCGCGAGCATCGGCGCGCTCCGGTGGCGAGTACCGGAATTCCGGTCGACGGCGCATGACGGAAGGCGAGCGGCGATGATGGATTTCGAGCGACTGTGGTGGCTGCTTCCGATTCCGGTGCTGTTCTTCGCGCTCGGGTGGATCGCCGCTCGCATCGACATCTCGCACCTGCTGCGCGAGTCGCGCGCGCTGCCGCTGTCGTACTTCCGCGGCCTTAATTTCCTGTTGAACGAGCAGCCCGACAAAGCAATCGAGTCCTTCATCGAAGTCGTCAAGGTCGATCCACAGACGATCGACCTGCATTTCGCGCTTGGCAATCTGTTCCGGCGTCAGGGCGAGATCGATCGGGCGATTCGCATGCACCAGAACCTGCTCGACCGCCCCGATCTGCCGGCGGACAAAAGGCAAACCGCGGTGTTCGAGCTGGCGCAGGACTTTCATCGCGCGGGGCTGCTCGATCGGGCAGAGGAGCTTTTCAGCAAGCTCGATGGCAGCCCGTTCGAGCTGCAATCGCTGGGCTTCCTTCTGCAAATCTTCGAGCAGGAAAAGGATTGGCAGAAGGCGATCACCGTCACCAAGCGCATGGAGGCGCTTGCCAAGCGGCCGTACTTCAAGGAGATCGCGCACTACTATTGCGAGTTGGCGCAGACCGCGATGCTGCGCTCTCAACTCGACGAGGCCCGCAGCCATCTCGAGCAGGCGCTCGCCGAATACAAGCTATGCACGCGCGCTACGATGCTGCTCGGCGATCTCGAGGCACAGCATGGCGATTATGCAATGGCCATCGCGGCGTGGCAGCGGATCGAAGCCCAGAATCCGGCTTTCCTGGGATTGGTCGCCGACCGTCTCGCCGACGCCTACAGGCGCACCGGCGACGTCGCGCAGGGCATCCGTGTGCTGCGCAATTACGAGGATCAGTATCCGTCGCTGGACCTGTTGAACGCGGTCTTCAACCAGATCCTCGCGCACGAGGGTGCCGAGGCTGCGGCGCAGCTCATCAAGGACGAGCTCAATCGCAACCCGACGCTGCTTGGGCTCGACAAGCTTCTGGAAGCGCAGCTGATGGCGGCGCCGGCCGAGCGGCGCAACGATCTCGAGCTGGTGAAAGGACTGGTCGGGCAGCACATCAAGCGCCTCGGCATGTATCGCTGCGAGCAATGCGGCTTTCGCGCCAAGCAGTACTACTGGCGCTGCCCGGGCTGCGGCAAATGGGAAACGTATTCGCCCCGGCGTACCGAGACTCCCGATGGCTTTGTCTGAGCTGCGGATCATCGTCGCGCTGGACTTCGCCGAGGAAACGCGCGCGCTCGAGCTCGTCGATCGTCTGGATCCCGGGGCTTGCGCGCTCAAGGTAGGGAAGGAGCTTTTCGTCGCCGCGGGCCCACACCCGGTCCGGCGCATGATCGAGCGCGGGTTCAAAGTGTTTCTCGATCTGAAGTTTCACGACATCCCGCACACCGTAGCGCAGGCCTGCGCGGCGGCGACACGCCTCGGCGTCTGGATGCTGAACGTGCATGCGTCAGGAGGCCGCCCGATGCTGAAGGCGGCGCGTACCGCGGTGACGCTCGCAGCGGCCGAACAGGGCCGCGCGCCACCGCTGCTAATCGGTGTCACGGTGCTTACGAGCCTTGGCGCCCCCGACCTTGAGGAGATCGGTCTTGCAGGCACACCGCAGGCTGCTACCTTACGACTCGCACGTCTGAGCTCCGACTGCGGGTTGGATGGCGTCGTGTGCTCCGCGGTTGAAGCGCCGGCGCTGCGCCGCGCGCTTGGCCCGGAGTTCAAGCTGGTGACGCCGGGGATCAGACCGGCAGGTTCCAGCGTCGACGATCAGACGCGCATCACCACGCCTGAAGGAGCCATCGCCAACGGCGCCGACTTTCTCGTCATCGGCCGCCCGATCACACAGGCGGTCGATCCGCGCGCGGTACTCGCGGAAATCAATGCTGCGCTGGGAGTCGCCGCGTGAAGATCACCATGATCGGAACCGGTTACGTGGGGCTCGTCACCGGCGCATGCATGGCGGAAGTCGGCAACGACGTTCTGTGCTTCGACGTCGACGCGACGAAGATCGCGGTGCTCGAGGAAGGCGGCGTGCCGATTCACGAGCCGGGCTTGCCGCCGATGATCCGGCGCAACGTCGGTGCCGGGCGGCTTCGCTTCACGCACGACGTCGACGTGGCGGTCGCGCACGGCACGCTGCAGTTCATCGCGGTCGGCACGCCGCCGGACGAAGACGGGTCGGCGGACATGCAATACGTTCTTGCCGCCGCGCGCAGCATCGGCAAGCGCATGACCGACTACAAGGTCATCGTCGACAAGTCGACCGTTCCCGTGGGCACCGCGGACCGCGTCCGGGAAACAATCGCGGCAGAGCTCGCGGCGCGGGGCGCGAAGCTGCAATTCGCAGTCGTCTCCAATCCTGAATTCCTGAAGGAAGGGGCGGCGGTCGAAGACTTCATGCGGCCGGACCGGGTCGTGATCGGAACCGACGACGAGCGCGCGATCGCTCTGCTGCGCGCGGTGTACGCGCCGTTCCAGCGCAGCCACGAGCGGCTACTGGTGATGGACGCGCGCTCGGCCGAGCTGACCAAGTACGCCGCCAACGCCATGCTCGCGACGCGCATCTCCTTCATGAACGAGCTGGCCAATCTCGCGGAGACCCTCGGTGCCGACATCGAACACGTGCGCCAGGGAATCGGCGCCGACCCCCGCATCGGCTATCACTTTCTGTATCCCGGAGCGGGCTATGGCGGATCATGCTTTCCCAAGGACGTGAAGGCGCTGCAACACACGGCGCAAGAACACGAGCGGCCTCTGCAGATCCTGCACGCGGTCGAAGCAGTCAACGAAGCGCAGAAATCGCGGCTCGTCGCCAAGGTCACGCAGCGCCTGGGCGCGAAGCTCGCCGGGCGAAAGCTCGCGCTGTGGGGACTCGCCTTCAAGCCCAACACGGACGACATGCGCGAAGCACCCTCGCTCAGCGTCGCGCGCGGATTGCTCGAGCGCGGAGCGGCGGTCGTCGCGTACGATCCTGTGGCAATGGAGGAGGCGCGCCGCGCACTCGGCGAATTGGCCGGGCTCTCCTACGCCAAGACTCCGCTGGATGCCGTCGACGGCAGCGACGCGCTGGTCGTGGTGACCGAATGGCAGGAGTTTCGCAGTCCCGATTTCGCGACGCTCAAGCGCAAGCTCCGCACGCCGCTCGTGTTCGACGGGCGCAACATCTACGACCCCGAGCAGGTGCGCGCCGCGGGTCTTGAATATTTCGGCATCGGACGTCGCTGATGGCTGAAGCGCGCGCAGCTTTCGCCCACTACCGCGCCGCGGTCGCTGCCGCGCGCGTGCTGGTCGTCGGCGACGTGATGCTCGACCGCTACTGGTTCGGCGAAGTCGAGCGAATCTCGCCCGAGGCGCCGGTGCCGGTCGTGCGGATCGCTCGCAATGAAGAGCGTCCCGGCGGCGCTGCCAATGTGGCGCGCAATGCGGCCGCACTGGGCGCTCAGGTCACGCTGGTGAGCGTGGTCGGAGACGACGAGGCAGGGCGCGCGCTCGAGCGGTTGCTCGCGGGAGAGCGCGTGCGGGCATCGCTGCATCGCGACGCGGACCTGCCGACGACGGTCAAGCTGCGAGTGATCGGGCGCCAGCAGCAGCTGCTGCGCATCGACTTCGAGACGGCGCCTTCTCACGAAGTGCTAGCCACCAAGCTCGCCGATTACGAGCGGACGCTCCCGGAGTGCGACGTCGTGGTCGTTTCCGATTACGGCAAGGGAGGGCTCGCCCACATCGAGCGAATGATCAAACTGGCGCGCGCGCGGGACATTCCGGTGCTCGTCGACCCGAAGGGCGAAGACTTCGCGCGCTACCGCGGCGCGACGATGCTCACGCCGAACCGCGCCGAGTTCAAGCAGGTGGCGGGAAGTTGGCGCAACGAAGCAGAGCTTGCGACCAAAGCGCAGGCTATGCGTGCCGATCTTGGCGTCCAGGCGCTGCTCATAACGCGATCCGAGGAAGGAATGTCGCTCTTCACCGATGCCGGCGCGCTCAACATTCCCGCCCAGGCGCGCGAGGTCTATGACGTGTCCGGCGCCGGCGATACGGTGATCGCAACACTCGGCGTGCTGTTGGGCGCCCGTGCCGATGTCGTGAGCGCGGTGCGCATCGCTAACCGCGCGGCGGGCATCGTCGTCGGTAAGCTCGGGACTGCGGTCGTACATCCCGACGAGCTGTCCTAAGGCCCATGGCGAAGGCGAAGACCGCCTACGGCTGCACCGAATGCGGCGGGCAGGCGAGCAAGTGGCAGGGCCAGTGCCCCCATTGCGGCGCCTGGAATACCCTCGTGGAATCGGTCGTTACTCCGGCAGCTGTCCGATTCCAGGCAGTGAGCGGAGCGGTTGGCGAAGTGCGTCCGCTGGCCAAGGTCGAGGCGCGCGCCGAAACGCACGCACCCACGGGACTCGAGGAGTTCGACCGGGTGCTCGGCGGCGGCTTGGTCGCCGGCGGGGTGATTCTTCTCGGCGGTGACCCGGGCATCGGCAAGTCGACGCTGTTGCTTCAGGCGATGGCGGCGATCGGCGCAACGCGGCGTGCGCTCTACGTGACAGGCGAGGAATCGCCCGAGCAGGTGGCGTTGCGCGCGCAGCGGCTGGGACTGGTGAATGCGCCTGTGGAGCTGCTCGCCGAGGTGCAGCTGGAAGCGATCGTTGGTGCGATCCGCACGCGGCGGCCCGAAGTCGCCGTGATCGATTCGATCCAGACGGTCTATACCGAGGCGCTCGAATCCGCGCCAGGAAGCGTCGCGCAGGTGCGCGAGTGCGCCGCGCAGTTGACCAGGCTCGCCAAACAGAACGCTATCACCGTGTTGCTCGTCGGGCACGTGACCAAGGAGGGGGCGATCGCCGGTCCGCGCGTGCTGGAGCACATCGTCGATACCGTCCTGTACTTCGAGGGCGACCCGCATTCGAGCTATCGTCTGGTGCGGGCGATCAAGAATCGCTTCGGAGCCGCCAACGAGCTGGGTGTGTTCGCGATGACCGAGCGCGGGCTTAAAGGCGTCGCCAATCCGTCGGCTCTGTTTCTTTCGCATCATGCCGAGCCGGTGCCGGGAAGCTGCATCCTCGCGACGCTGGAAGGTTCGCGCCCGTTGCTGGTCGAAGTTCAGGCGCTGGTCGATCCAGGGCAAGGCGCAATGCCGCGACGGCTGGCGGTGGGGCTGGACGCGCAGCGCCTCGCGCTTCTCCTCGCGGTGCTGCACAGGCACGGCGGCGTGGAAACGGGCAACCTGGATGTCTTCGTCAATGCGGTCGGTGGCGTTCGCATCGCCGAACCTGCGGCCGACTTGGCGGTGCTGATGGCTATCAATTCATCATTTAAAAACAGAAACGTGGCGAGCAAATCTGTTGTATTTGGTGAGGTTGGTTTGGCCGGCGAAATCCGCCCGGTACAACGCGGTCAGGAGAGGCTGCGCGAGGCTGCCAAGCTCGGCTTTCGCACTGCCCTGATCCCGGCGGCAAACCGGCCCAAGCACGCGATCGAGGGCATGGAAGTCATCACCGTCGCACGAATCGGAGAGGCCCTGGAGCGGTTGCGGGGATAGCCATGCTCGCCATGGTTCTCGACGCACCGCGCCGACCGCTGCAGCTCGTCGACCGTTCGCGCCCAACGCCGGGGCCGGGGCAACTCCTGCTCGAGATTCGCACCTGCGGCGTGTGCCGCACCGATCTTCACCTCGTCGACGGCGAGCTTCCCAACCCGCGGCTGCCGGTGATTCCCGGGCACGAGATCGTCGCCACGGTGGTCGCGTGCGGCGAGGGCGTGGAGAGCACACGCAAGGGTGAGCGCGTCGGCGTGCCATGGCTCGGCAGCGCCTGCGGGCACTGCGAATACTGCCGCTCGGGGCGCGAGAATCTCTGCGCCCAGGCGCGTTTCACGGGCTATCAGCTCGACGGCGGTTACGCGGAGTACGCGATCGCGGACGCGCGGTTCGCGTTTCCACTCCCACGGCAATACGGTGATCTCGAAGCAGCGCCGCTGCTCTGCGCAGGGCTGATCGGCTATCGGGCGTACCGGATCGCGGGAGATGCGCGCCGGCTCGGCATCTACGGCTTCGGAGCGGCGGCGCACCTGATCGCGCAGGTCGCCGTTGCGCAGGGACGTGAGGTTTTCGCATTCACGCGGAGCGGTGACGCCGAGGGCCAGGCATTTGCGCGCGGTCTGGGCGCCAAGTGGGCGGGCGCGAGCGACGAGACTCCGCCGGAGCCCCTCGACGCGGCGCTGATCTTCGCTCCGGTGGGCGCCCTGGTGCCCGTTGCACTCGGCGCGATCATTCGCGGAGGCGCGGTCGTATGCGCAGGCATCCATATGAGCGACATTCCGAGCTTTCCCTATCGCTTGTTATGGGGCGAGCGCACGGTCCGCTCGGTCGCCAATCTCACCCGGCGCGATGCATCCGAATTTCTTGCGCTGGCCGGAACCATTCCACTCGAGGTTCACTCGCACCCTTATGCGCTTGCCGATGCCAACACCGCGCTCGCCGATGTCCGGCATGGGCGCATCACGGGCGCCGCGGTGTTGACGATGGGGCGCTGAAGGCGTCGAATAGGCAGGTCGCCAATCCGCCTCGGGCTTGCAGCTCGCACCTGTGTGGCGTCGATGGCGCTTCACGAAGTTCAATCCGAATAAAGGAATCCGATCATGGCAAGGAAGTCATCCAAATCTGCTCGCCGTGCACGCAAGCCCGCGCCTCGCGCTCGGGCGGCGTCGGCGCGCGCTGCGAAACCCTTCCCGGGAACCTCCAACCTCGGTGATCTCTCCAGGATGACGAAGGTGCTTACGCCACAACAAGCCTTCGAGCTGTACCGCGCCAACGCGAAGATGGCGCTCGACGTCATCAACGCCGCCATAGAGAGCACGGCCAAGCTTCGCAAGCTGCAGTTCGCCGGCGAGGAAGAAGCGCGCTCGATGCAGCAGAAGGCGGCCCGGCATGCGGCCGAGGCGAGCGATGCGCAGTCGCTGATGGCGGCCGGTCAGGCAGTGACCCAGGAAGCGGTCGAGAAGGCGATGCAGTACTGGAGCCAGATGTTCGACATGATCGTCGAGATCCAGAAGCGGCTCTTCACGCTGATGGAACAGCAGATGGCCGGCGTGCCGGGAGCAAAGGAGGCGAAAGCAGCGCTGGCCATGATGCCCGATCTGGGGCAGACGAGGGACCTGGTGAGCGCGATGCGCGGTGTGATGTCCTCGGGCGGATCGGCCCTGGGCTCGATGCAACGCGTGATGACCGACTGGGCGCGCATGGCGCAGCAGTCGATGCCGAGCGTCCCGCGCTAAAGTACGGGGCGCGCGTCCATAGGCACGGCGCTCGCCAGTTGCGAGCTGCCCCGAATGCCGATCGGGATGCAGCCCGCGAGTAACGCGATCAGCGCGCAGCAGAGCAGTCGCTTCATCTGATCTCCGATGGTGCCCGGGGTCGGACTTGAACCGACATGGCGGAATTACCCGCCGAGGGATTTTAAGTCCCTTGTGTATACCAGTTTCACCACCCGGGCCGCGAGCATTGTAAACGGCTCGCGCGGTCGGAGCGCACGCAGACGATGCGCGCGGGACAAAGAAAAAGCCGGCTCGCGCCGGCTTTTCATTTTGAATATGCCTCGCGTTACATCGACAAGACCCACTTCACCAGCGACTTCACGTCGTCCGGACTTGCCTTGACCGCGGGATGTCCCTTGCCGCTCGTTAAGGCTTCAACCAGCTTGCCTTCGGCATCGGCCTTCCCCTTGTACTTGGCCGCGACGTCCTTGAAGGACGGGCCCATCTTCTTCGTGTCTACAGCGTGACAGGTCAGACAGCCGCTCTTCTGGGCCAATTCCTGCTGGGCGCTCGCGGCGCCCGCACACGCGAGCCCTACGACCACTGCTGTTGCAACCAGGACCGATTTCATTCTCACTCCTCCAGTGACAACCCGGCCCGTATTCTAGCCTACTGGAAGTGGAACGTCGCAAGCAGGTAGACGAGGTTGTAGTCCCCGTTCGTGAACGCGCGGTACCCGTTCAGGTAGCTCTGGCCGGTATTGTTCGTCACGCCGGGAAAGGGAATCGTGTACTGATAGCCGTTGTACGCGATGTCGCTGTAGTTGGTCTTGTTATAGGCATAGCCGCCCGTCAGAGACCACTGCTTGTTGAGCGTGTAGATCCCCTTGATGTTGATCGCGGTGTTCTTCCAGTTGTCGTACTGCCTGATCGGCAGCGGATTGCCGAAGTTCATCTGACTTATCACGTCGGACGATCCGTCGGACTGGAAGTACAGCAGCGAAGCCTTGACCAGGAATTGGTCCGTAGCCTGCCAGTCGAGCCCAAGGCCGACCAGCCAGTTCGTATCCTTGTTGGCGGCGGAATAGTTGTACGCGAACGAGTTGGGCGCCGTGTTGGGATCGAAGCAGTCCGGGTAGGTGACGCCGTTGCTCACACAGGACCCGCCGCCGATGTTGCGATGGTACGAATCGTACTTTACCCACTCGTAGTCGCCCATCAACGTCAGCCGCAGCGACGGCGGGCCGTACGCAAGCGTTCCATAGATCTCGTCGCGATGGTCCTTGGTGCGCCCTAGGACGGTCCCGGTGTACTCGGTGTCCTTGAAGATGCCTTCGACCGAAACGTCGAGCAGGGGCATGGGGCTCCAGTCGACGACGAACTTAAGATAGTTCTGATTGAAGTCGGAGTTGTCGTAGCGCGCCACGAAGCGGTTGATGAACTGGGGGTCGTTTGCGTCGATGCCGACGTTGCTCAGCAGGAAGTTGGAACGCCGCTGTATATACTGATACTTGATGCGCGCGGTCACGTTGTCGAGCGAGGTGTTCTTCCATTCGACCCAGAATTTGTTGTCCGTGACGTCGTCGTAGTCGAAGCGGTTCTGCTTAGTATCGAGATAGTCATAGCCCGCCGAAAGCCGGTTGCCGCGGTCGATGCGATAGATCCCCTCGAGGCCGAAGTTGTTCTTGCGATAGTCGTAGAGCACGTTGTCGCACACCGCGCCGCCGCAATCGACCGTCGTCCCGGCAGCGAACTCGACAGCGGTCGAGTTGTTGGCCAGCTTGTTGAAGTTGTAGTAGATCTTCGTGTCGAGATTCTTGACCGGCGTGGAATTGAGCGATACCGAGAAGGTCTGGTTGACGTAGTCGCCGTGGAAGTGATCCGTGTTGGGCATCGTCGGCACGTAAATGCCCCCCGTATCGAGGGCCGTTAGCGGTACCGGCGTGTCATTTGTGGTCTTGGCGTAGGTATAGCGGGCCGCAAGCGTCGAGGCCACCGGAAGATCGCGCATCGTCCCGTTCAGCGCGATGCGCTGGTAGGTGTTATCGCTCGCAAGATAGGTCGTGTCGAGGTTGTTGGCGAAGAACGGGTTGGTCCACTGCAGCGACTGATTGCCATTGTCGAATCGGCTGAACAGGTAGTTCGCCGCGAAGTGCATCGAGCGCGTGTTGTAGCCGGCTTCCGCCGAGATATTGTTGGTCGTGTAAGTCACCGGGAAGGCGAGGTCGATGAAGCCGTTGCTCGGGCTCGTACCCAGGGCGCCCGATCCCACCTTGCTGCCGTCGAAGGTGACGTGATTTCCTTCGACGCGGAAGTACCACGGTGTCTGGCGCTGCCATTCGAAATATCCGCCAGTGTCCTTGCGCTCGTATCCGAGATTGAATGAATTCCAGGTCGCCGGATTCGGGTTCGGAAAGCTCCCGGTTTGCAGATTCGTTCCCGACCCCTGAAGCGGTGTCAGCGCCTGGAAGGCGAAATTGTGCGGCATCCAGTTCGTGTAGACGCCGTACTTGAACGTGTCGTATTGTCCGCCGCGCACCTCGATGAATTGGTCGTCGCGTCCGAAATTCTCGCCGTAGAAATCGATCCAGTTCCTGTCGTCGCGGCCACGGAAGAACACGTTCGACAGCACGCCACTGTTCAAGTCCTGGTATTCCTCACGCTTCGAGGAATCGCGCCCCGATTCCTTCGTGTACATCCCGCCCGCGGTAAGCGCGCCTTCTGTGATCCACGGGATATCGTCGGCGAGCGCAGGCGTTGCGATGAACAGACCGCCAATCAGGGCAGAAAGGGTCGTCCTCTTCATTGTGGTCTCCCTTCCTTCAGCGTGTCAGGAACCTGCCGCGCGCGGCTGGAGCATTCGATCCATGGATCGAGTTGTGACAATTCAGGCAGGAGCGCGCGATGAGGCGCGTGCTGACGCTCGGGTTCGGGGCGCCTGGGTTGTTGGCGCACGCCGCATTGGTGTCGCCCGGGGCACACAGCCAGCCGCCTTGGCCGGCGTAGAAGCTGCCGGGATGCCGCGACCAGTCGTGGCAGTCCTGACACAGGTTCGGGATGTGCTCGTTCAAGAGCTTGTAGTGGATCGAGCCATGCGGGTTGTGGCAGGTGACGCAGTTCTCGTCGACCGGGGGATGCGAGAAGATGTACGGACCGCGCTTGTCCGCATGGCAGGACGTGCATTGGGCATTGATCGATTCCTGCTTGAGCATCACGGGGGTCAGAGCACCGTGCGGATTGTGGCAATCGGAGCACTTCATCTTGTTTTCGATGATCGGGTGATGCGACGGCTTCAGGATCTGCGAGCGTTTGTCCTGATGGCAGGTGCCACACAAGTCAGCCTCGTTTGGACGGAAGCTCGTCGTGAACGGCGCGACCGCCGGATTACGCTCCGTGCCGTGCATGTTGTGGCAGTTAGCGCAGGTCACGTCCTGCTTAGCGTGTTTACCCGATTCCCAGAATGCGAGATGGCGCTGGCCCGCGTGGCATGTAAGGCATACCGCTGATCGCTCGCTCGCCGCTGCGGGGTGAAGCTTGTTGAAGAGGTTCGCGGGCTTTGCTGCTGCCGGGTCCTTCAAATGCTCGGTTGCGTCGCCGTGGCAGGCCTGGCACATGCTGCCTTGCGCGTCGTTCTTGGCACCGTGCGCCGTGAAGACGATCGAGTTGGCTTCCCGCGGGTGACAAGCCGCACACACCGGCATGACTCGAGTGTCGCCGGGCTTGGCTTCCGCAGTCGCGGGCTGCTGTCCGAATGCAGTTGTCGCAAGGCCGAACGCAATCAGGCCGGCGCCGAGCGCGCCTGCTATCAATCTGAATCGCATCGGTTTCCTCCCGCTCACGGTGCAGAGCGACTCAAATCGCATCAGACACCTCCTTCTTCGGCAGGACGCCGCAACAGTCCTGTCCCTGGCCCAGTTGCAATTTGCACGCTCGTCACCGTGATTGCAATGCTGGCCGACTCCCGCGACATACAATCCAGATCGAGCGTTGCGAAAAAGTGACACTGCTCCTTTTCCGCTCGGCGGCAACAGCCTCACTTGTAACAGGCATCCAATCGCCCTCGTTCTGTTACGATTAGCTGCCGGAGGATTCACCGAATAGCCGGTCTGGCGGGCGCTGAACGTCAACAGGAGAACATCGTGGCAGAGCAAAACAGTCCAGGAGGCGGATCGAGTAAGGGTCTGTGGCGCCGGCTAACGACGCCGAGCGCCACGTGGTCAGTGCTCGCGCTCGTGATCGTTGGACTTGTGATCGGCGCGGGAGGTGTGATCGCGACCCAGGTGATGGTGGCTGTGACCGGCACCAACGACTTCTGCGGTGGCGCGTGCCACTCGATGCAATGGGTTGCGCAGGAGTACAAACAGAGCATTCACTATGCCAATCGGACCGGGGTGCAGGCCGGCTGTCACGATTGTCATATTCCGCATACCTATCCGCAGCTCCTTTGGTACAAGGCGAAGGCGGGAACCAAGGACGTCATCGGCGAGATAAGAGGTGTGATCTCGACCGAGGAGCAGTTCAAGAAGGAGCGTTCACGCATGGCCAAGGAAGTGTGGGCGGAGTACAAGGAGACGAACTCCGCCAACTGCCAGGTCTGCCATACCTTCAGCGCAGACGTCATTGCCAAGCAGAAAGAATTCGCCCAGCCGATGCACAAGATGGTGCTCGAGAAGCAAGGTACCTGCATCGACTGTCACAAAGGCGTTGCCCATACGGCTCCCGCCGAGTAGCTTCCCCTCTTCCCAATGTGAGACTCCCGTGGCGATAAGTTGATCTTGCTGGTCGAGACGGGAGACGCAGCAGTCGGCCCACAGCAGCAAGGCCGCATTGAAAGAAATCCGCAAGTCCGCGCTGCTGGGTTACTCCGCCGAGAGGATCTTCGACCTCATCGAAGCGGCGGAGCACTACCCGGAATTCCTGCCCTGGTGCGCGGCAGCGACGATCCTGGCACGTACCGACGATACGGTGAGCGCCCGCATCACGATCAACTATCACGGCTTGCGCTTTCACGTCTCGACGCGAAACCCGAAGCGGCGTCCGGAGTTCATGGCGATCCACCTCGAACACGGCCCGTTCCGGCATTTCGACGGAGAATGGCATCTCGCTACCCTCGACAGCGACGCTTGCCGCATCGAATTCATTTTGCGCTACGAGTTCAACAACGCTCTAACGTCGACGCTGGCAGGACCCGTCTTCGATCGGATCGCCAACACGCTGGTCGATGCGTTTGTTGCACGCGCTGACGCGGTCTACGGAAAGGAGTGACCGATGAACACCCGGATCGAAAGAGATTTCCTCGGCGAGAAGGAGCTGCCGGACACCGCGTATTACGGCGTGCAAACGCTGCGCGGCAAGGAGAACTTCCACATCACCGGCGTGCCGATGTCGTTGGAGCCGAACTTCGTCAGGGCGTTCGGCTATGTGAAGAAGGCGGCGGCGCTCGCGAACCGGGACCTGAACGTTCTCGACGCGAAGATCGCGAACGCGATCGCCGCGGCCTGCGACCGCTTGATCGCGGGCGAGATGCGCGAGCAGTTCGTCACCGATTTCATCCAGGGCGGCGCCGGCACGTCGACCAACATGAACGCGAATGAGGTCATCGCCAATCTCGCGCTCGAGCAGATCGGCCACGGCAAGGGCGAATATCAGTACCTGAGCCCGAATGATCACGTGAACTTCGGGCAGTCGACCAACGACGTCTACCCGACCGCGTTCAGGCTGGCGCTGATCCTGCGACTCGCGAGCTACATGAACGCGCTCACGAAACTGCAGGATGCGTTCTTCGCCAAAGGGCGCGAGTTCGACAGCGTGCTCAAGATGGGCCGCACGCACCTCCAGGACGCGGTGCCGATGACGCTCGGCCAGGAGTTTCACGGCTGGGGCACGACGATCGGAGAGGAGGTACTGCGCATCGCCGAGGTGCGGCAATTTCTGCATGAGATCAACCTTGGCGCGACCGCGATCGGCACCATGGTCACCGCGGCGCCTGGCTATCCCGAACTGGCGACCAAGTACCTGTCCGAGCTGACCGGCTTCAAGTTCATCCTGGCAAGCGACCTGGTCGAGGCCACGTCGGACACGGGCGCCTACGTGCTGCTATCAGGCGTGCTGAAGAGAACCTCGGCCAAGCTCACCAAGATCTGCAACGATATCCGCCTGCTGGCATCCGGTCCCCGCTGCGGCCTCCACGAGATCAACCTGCCGCAGATGCAGCCGGGCAGCTCGATCATGCCGGGCAAGGTCAACCCGGTGATCCCGGAGGTCGTCAACCAGGTTAGCTTCCTTGTGATCGGGCTGGACCTCACGGTGACGCTGGCCGCCTCGGCGGGCCAGCTCCAGTTGAACGTGATGGAGCCCGTGATCACCTTTGCGCTCTTCACCTCGATCGCGACCATGGAGCATGCGGTCAACAGCCTGCGCATGCATTGCATCGACGGTATCACCGCCAACGCCGCGCGCACGCGCGACATGGTTCTCAACTCGCTCGGCATCGTCACGGTGCTGAAGCCATCGCTCGGCTACAAGCAGTGCGCCGAGATCGCGCGCGAGGGCTACGAGACTGGCAAGTCGCTGCACGACATCGTAGTGAAGGAGCGCAAGCTGCTGACGCAAGCGAAGTGGGACGAGCTGTTCTCGCTGGAGAGACTGATCCATCCGCAGTTCACGCCCTAGGCGATCAGACGCTTCGCACGGACTGCACCGGCCACGTTTCATTGGCGTGGCGCAGCAGGGTTGGATCGGAGCGAACGGCGGCGACGAAGGCGCTCACCTCCGGAGAGCGCCACGCGTCGCGATACGCCTGCCAGGCCTCCGGCAACGAGTTGCGCCGCAGATCGGCGGGTGCGAAGGGCAGGGCATTGAGGAGTTTCACTTTCCCGTTAGGTACGCAGAGCAGCATCGCCTGAGGGCTCTCCAGGCGAGTCTCGATTTCGGTGAGAATGTCCCAGGGATAGATCGAAAGTGACGTCCTGCTCCGGCTCGATCGTGCTCGCTCCTGCAAAACATCAACGGCGCGGCGCCATTCATCCTCCGCGCAAGCCAGGTCGTCCCAAGCCGCCGCAGCGCGGCCGATCCGCATCATCGGCCCCGTAACGAAGATGCTGCTACCCAGCGTGCTCGCGAGATCATATGCAGCGACGATCTCGTGCAGATTGAGTCGATTGGGGACGAAGACGAACTGTGGAGCGAGGTTGCGTGCCACCAGTCTCTTGATCGCCGCAATGGCGCCGGCGAAGCTCGACCCGGGGCGCAGCCTGTCGTGCGTCGCGGCGGTGGCGCCGTCGACCGAAATCTGTACGGAGTCCGCCGCGAGCGCCACGAGGCGATCTGCCGCCGCGTCATCGATTCGGCTGCCGTCGGTCTCGAGCTTGAGCCCCACGCCAGCGCCGGCGAGAAGATCGAAGAGCTCCCAGCAATGCGCCACGCCGAGCGGCTCGCCGCCGCCGAACGCGACGTAGGGAATGCCGAAGTCGATGATTCCGCGGGCGAGGGCTAGCGCTTCGTCGCGCGTCAGCTCGTCGGGCCAGGCCTTGTCGGGGCCGGATTCCTCACAGCAGGCGAGGCAGCGTCCGTTGCAGCGGTTGGTCAGTTGCCAGGCAAAAAAAAGCGGCGCCCGGTATTCTTCGACCGAGCGCCCACCCATTTACCGCCAGCTCGTGAATCTCAGGTGAAGCGGATGTACGGCTGCGCCATCACCTGTTCCGAGACGTCCTCCATGATGGGTTTTTCCCACACCGGCTTTTCGCTCGGATCGACCTTCTCGGTCGCGACCTGCTGGGCGGTCTTCTGTCCTTCCAGCGTCAGGTTCAACTCGCTCATCTTGCCTCCGTTCGGTCAGACGTGGGCAATCGACAACGCACGCCAGCGGTTGGCTTCCGCGTGTTGCGACTCGTGTTCAACTGCATCGCGCACCGCAGCGAGTACTCCTTCATCCCGCCAGGCGTTGCGGTAGGCCGCCCAGGCCTCCTGCAGAGTCGCTCTCCGCAAGTCCGCGCAAATGTGCGGAAGCGCGGCGGCGACCTTGACCCACCCGTTTGGCAGCACCAGCAGAGTCGCGGGCGGATCATCGAGGCTGGCGCGCAGCCCATCCTCGAGGGCGAGGGGAATATAGCAGAGTTCCATCGGGCTTCCAACGCTTTTGCTCTGGCGTTTGAGCAGTGTCAAGAATGATTCATATTCAGCGTCTGATGGCGCGAGGCGATCCCAGAGGCGGGCCGCCGTTCCGACGCGCATCAGCTTGCCGGTGTTGAAGCGGAAGGCGTCGAATCCTCGCGCACGCTCGATGACCGCCGCCGCTTCGTCGATGTTGATCCGCGTCGGCGCGAAAGTTACCTCCAGCGGAAGGCCCGCATCGCGCGCCGCGCGGCAGGCGGCGTGCGCCTTGGCAAGCGATCCTCCCGGGCGCTGTCGTTCGTAGACTGCCTGCGTGTCCCCGTCGAGACTGATCTGGATGGAGCGAATCGGCAGCCGCGCGAGCCGCTCGGCAACGTCCCCGTCGAAGCGCTGGCCGTTGGTTTCGATCTTGAGCTGCACGCCCGCACGGCCGAGCGTCTCTGCGAGCGTGAAGAAATGCGGCGATACCAGCGGCTCCCCGCCGCAAAGCATCACGTAGGGAACTTCGCTGCGCACGACGTCCTCGGCGAGCCGCAACGCCTCTTCGCCGGTCAGCTCGTCGTGTAGCCGCTTACCCGGCGCCGATTCGGTGCAGCAGTGCAGGCAGGCGAGGTCGCAATCGCGCGTGATCTGCCAGGCGACGAAGAGTGGCGCGCCGAGCCGATCGATGCGATGCGTCAGCGCGTGATCCACGGTTGAATCGCGATTGCGAGCGTGAAGAGCGTCACGGCCGCGACGTAACAGGCCACGATCGCGCGGATAGCGGGCACGAATTCACGCGGTTTCTCGTAGGTGTTGCGTGCGCGGCGCGCGCTTGCGACGAGTAGCGGGACAGCGAGGAGGGCGGCGAGCGAGGTGGCCGGAAATTCGCCTGCGGCCACGCCGATCGGAACGGTAGCGAGCCCCGCGGTCGCAAGCGCGAGATAAAGGACCACAGCGCGGCGGCGGCCGAGTCGCACCACGAGATTGCGCTTGCCCACGAGCCGGTCCTGGTGGAAATCGGGAATCGCGTTGACGACGGCGAGCGCCATGATGATCAACCCCGGCACGAGCGAAGCCCAGAGCGCGTGCCATTCGATCACGCGGGTGTGAAGATAAAGGCTGCCGAGCACCATCCATGGTCCGTAGGAGAGTGCGATCACCGTCTCGCCGAGCCCGCGATAGGCCCAGCGAATGGGCGGAGCGACGTAGAAGATGGCGGCGGCGCCGCCGGCGAGCGCGAAGGCGAGGATCGGCCAGCCTCCGCGCACGGTGAGATAGATTCCGATCGCCAGCGCGCCCGCGAAAGCCGCGACGCCGAGCCACAGCACGCCGTTCGACATCGGCGGCAGATCCTCGGTGTTGAACACGCGGTCGGTGCCCATCCGCGAATCGAAATATTCGTTGAACGCCTCGACGCCCACGACCGCGAGCACGACGCCGCAGAGCCCGCTCCAGAAGAGCAGCATGTCGATCGTGCGCGCCATTCCGTACGCCCAGGCTGCGCCGAGCAGATAGGGAAGCAGTCCCGCATAAAGAAAGAAGCGATAGCGAACGAGGCTAAGAACGAGCAGCAGCCGCCGCAGCGGCGACCGCGCCGCGGCAACCGGATGGTGCGGCGGCGTCAGAGATAGACCCATTGATGCAGCGCTGCGGTCTTGCGCGGATCGTGTGCCAAGTCTTCCACGAACTTCGCAACGCGCGGGTCCTGCCAGGCACGCTGAAAGTTGGCCCAGATCTCCGCCAGCGATTCTTTGCGCAGATCGCCGCACACGAACGGCAGGGCGTTGATGAGCTTGACCAGTCCGTTCGGCAGCACGATCAGGAGTGCGGCGGGATGATGCAGCCGGTAGCGCAACTCCTCGAGCAATCCCATCTCGTGGAAATGGACGCGCATGCGGCCGCGGTATTCCTCGGTCTTCGCATGGAGCGTCTCGAAGAACACCGCGTACTGCTCCTCCGAAGGCGCGACGTGACGCCAGGCCTTGACGGCGTTGCCCGTGTACATTGTGCGTCCGGTGTAGAAGCTATAGGCGCCGAGCTCCCAGGCCATGTCGACACAGGCTCCGACTTCGTGCGCATTGAACTTGGTCGGCGAAAAGTTGATCTCGATCGGCACGTCGGCCGCGCGCAAATGGCGCACGCCTTCCACGGTGACGTTGAAATTGCCGCGCACGCGCATGCGGTTGAAGGTCGCGGACGATGCTCCGTCGAGGCTCACCTGCACCGCTTTCACACCGAGGGACTTCATGCGCGCGCAATTCTCCGGCGTAAGGTAATGGCCATTGGTCTCGATCTTGAGCTGACCACTCCGCGCACACACGTACTCGACCATCTCGAAGAAGAGCGGGTGCACCATTGGCTCGCCGCCCGAGAAAGACATGTACGGCACTTCCTGGTCGAGCATTTGCTCGAGTACCGCGAAGACCTGATCGCGATTGAGCTCGTCGCGAAACGCCTTGCCCGGCCCGCTCTCCTCGATGCAATGCAGGCAGGCGAGATTACACTCGTTGGTGATCTGCCAGGCGACATAGAGGGGCGCGCCGAGATCGCCCGACTCGGTAGCCGCAGGGGTCTTGGCCGGGACCGGCGGAGATGCTGCAGACGTGTTCACCGGCGAATCCAACGTTAGTCCTCCGCCAGCCCCTTGGCGCGCAGGTCGGCGATGAATGCCTCGGCCTCCTTCTCGATCGCCTGGTCCGGATCGCGGAAGCGCTCCTTCATGTGCTTGACGATTTCGGGCGCGGGGTGACCCGCCACGATCTCGCGCACGACGGCGGTCGCGACGGAATTGAGGGTGAACACTTTCTCGCTGCGCGTCTCGAAGAGCACACCGCCGAATTTCTCTTCGCGAAACTTGACGTATTTGGCCAGCCGCATAGGGAGCCCTGTCGGAGGGCCACTATTCTAGACAGAAAATGCGGCGGGGGTTTGACCGGCGTCAGGTCGTGCTCGGACCCAACGCCGTGTCGAAGCTAGTGAGGGCGAACGTCCAGCCGGCGATTGCCGCGATCGTCGACCGTGGTGAGCGTCACGGGCCGCCGCCATACGCGGGCGACGTAGTCGAGCACATGCTCGGCCCGCTCGAGGTCGAGACCCCGGCCGTCGCTGGCGTGATCGTGGGCGAGGCTCAGGCTACCATCGATATCGACGTTGGTTGCCGCCACTCGCGGGGCGCCGAAGTTGAAGCGAGGCGCGAGAATCGCCTCGCGCACGGCATGGATGTGGCGCGAGACGATCTTGATCGAGCCGTCGGCTGCCGCCTCGAAGACGAACAGATCGAGCCCTTCCGCCAGCTCCGGGTCGAGATAGTTGCGCACGAAACCGAAGTCGTCCTCTTCTGCGCAGATTCGGCGCGCCGCCTCGAGGCCCCGCATCTCGACGATTTTCTCCCACATCGAGAAGCCGAGATGGTACGGGTTGACCGAGAGAGCCAGCGTGCGCCCGGTAGCGTGAGGTCGCACGACGTCGGAATGCGCCTTGATCGCGGGCACGTAGATATCCTCCGGAAGGAAGTCCGCCTCGCGCAGCAGCCGGGCGTGCCAGTAGGAGGCCCACCCCTCGTTCATGATCTGGCAGGCGAACACCGGATAGAAATAAAACGATTCCTCTCGTACCGCGAGAAAAATGTCGCGCTCCCAGCCTTCCAAGTCGGGACCGTGGTGGGCGATGAACCACAGCAGGTCGTACTCGGGTTGCGGCGAGGTCATGCGCGGCGCCGCGTCCTCGGATGGAGCCGGTGTCGTTTCACCGGGCAATTCGCGCCACCGCGCCTGGAACGGGTCTTCCTCTTCCGCTGGAGCCGGTTCTTCGCCGTTGCCATTGGAAGTCCGGTAGACCCGACGATTGACGTCGATGTGTGCCTCGAGCGACAGCGCCGCGTCGAGCACGGCCTCGACCTGCTCCTGGCCGTGTTCGACCAGCGCGGCTTCGATCCGGTGCGCGCGAGCGGCCGCCTGCTCGAGGATGCGCCCGCCCATCATCTCCATGGATCGGCGGAACAGCGCGTTGCGATACGAGAAGTCGGCGTGGCCAAGCACATGGGCCACGACGAGGATGTTCTCCGCGAGCGAGTTGTTGTCGACGAGGTAGGCGCGACACGGGTCGCCGGGAAACATGACCTCGAAGATGCGCGAATGTCCCATGTTTCGCTGAACGAGATGGCGAATGTAGCGCACGCCGAAGGACCAGTGCGGCATGCGCACCGGCAGCCCGTACACGGCGGTCTCCATCATGAAGCGGTCCGGCACCAGCTCGAAGTCCACCGCGTGATAGCTCATGCCGAGCCGATGTGCAAGCTCTTCGATCTTGGCGGCGTAGTCGGCCAGCATGCTCATGCGATGCTCCGCGCCTCTTCCGACTGGCGAGTCTCGTGGACGAAGAAATGGCGTATCGCCTGCCAGACGTCGCCGACGTCTGCCACGACCTGGCTTCCGACCTGCGCGCCGCTGTCGATCAGCTCGCCGACGATCGAGCGCATGTTGGTCTGGGTGAAGCGCGTCGTTCCGGGACGACTCTCGAGGTAGCCGATGTAATTCATCTGCTCCGCGAGCGCTGCCAGCGTCTCGGATGCGGGCACGCGGTCGTCGGCTGCGTTTTCGCCGTCGGACGCGTAGAAGAGATAGGCGTTGTATTGCGACGGCGCGTAATGCTCTTTCATCAGCTGCAGCGCAAGCCGGAACGCGGAGGAGGCGGCCGTGCCGCCGCTGCCGGTCACCTCGAAGAACTGCTGCTCCGGGAACTCCCAGGCTTCGGTCGTGTGGGCGATGAAGCGCACGTCGATGCGGTTGTACTGGCGGCGCAGGCCGGACAAGGCGAAGAAGAAGAAAGTCTTGGCGAGCTTACGTTCGGCCTCGGTCATACTCATCGAAACATCGAGCGCGAAGAACACGACCGCGTTGCTGGACAGCCTCGGCCGCACGCGAAGCTGGTGGAAGCGAAGGTCGTCGTCGGTGAACGGCGCCGGATCGCGCTGGATGGCTCGTCGTTTGAGCGCTTGCTTGAGCGTCCAGCGGCGATCGAGTCGCGCCCGGATGCCGCGCTTACCCGTGCCTTCGCGCACGATCTCCTCGTCGCGGACCGTCGCGCCAGCCTTCGGCCGCAAGTCCGGCAACGAAAGGTCTTCGGCAAGCCAGTCGATCAGATCGTCGACCTGAAATTCCAGCTGAAGCTTGAAGCCACCTTCCTCGTTCCCGCCTTGCCCCTGAGCGCCGCTCTCGCCCTGATCGACTCCGAGCGGCCGCAGCGTATCGCCCGTCCGCGCCGCACCCTGTCCCGCGCCGGTCTGCTTTTGCGCATCCGCGAGCTTGAAACGCGCGTGCTCGAGCATCTTCACCGGCACGCGCACCGTGCGCTCGCTGGACTGCGTGATCAGATCGCTGTCCGCCAGCAGATCGACGATCTGGGCGCGTACCGCCTGCCGCACCTTCTGATTATGGCGCAGCCAATCGCGCGCACCGCGCGAGAAAAGCTCGTACCAAGGCGATTCGGCGACGAAGCGCACGCGGCTGTCCGCTGCCGGTGGCTCCGCTGGGGATAGCAGCGCTTGGGTGCGCCGCCTCATCGTCACTCCTGGGCGAGGAGCGTGGTTACGTAGTTCAGCGCTTCCCTGGCGCTGTGCTCGTCGTAACCGTAGTCATCGACCAGCCGCTTCGCCACCGCGGAGATCTTCTGCTGCGTTTCCTCCTCAGGGCGAGTCGTCGAGCTGACGAGACGCAGCACGTCGCGTCGCTGCTCGAACAGATAGTGCTCGATCGCATCGTGCAGCGGCGCGTGGCTGTCGAGCGTGAACTTCTCGCCTCGCTTGTAGGCGCCCATTGCCTTGCGCACGACTTCCTGGCGGAACGAGTGCTTGCCCGAGTCCGAGATCTGAATCTTCTCTTCGACTGCGCGCAGCATCCGCTCGTCGGGGTCGCGCTCCTCGTTGCTGATCGGGTCCTTGAGCTTGCGGCTATCGAGCGACGCCTCGACCTCGTCGACGTACTTGTCGAGCAGCTCCTGCGCCTCCTGCTCGAAAGATACGAACAGCGCCTTGTGCACGTCCTCCTTCACCCAGCGGTTGTAGAAATCCTTGCGAGCCAGCACCAGGAAATCGATCCAGCGGCGCTTCTCCTTGGGATCGATTCGAGCGTCGCTCTCGATGCCGTCCTTGAGGGCCAGCAGCACGTCCATCGTTGTGAGGCTGCGCGTCTCCGACTTGATCATCGCCGCGGAGAGCGCGTTGATGATGAAGCGCGGGCTGACACCGCCGAGGCCCTCGTCGGGGAAGCGCTCGGTTAGCCTTTCGGCGTCGGCGCGGCTCACCCCGTCGATGTTCTCGCCCGCTTGCAGGCGCACTCGCTTGGACAGTAGGTCCGAGCCTTTCTCGTCACCTTCGCGCAGCCGTGTCAGGATCGCGAACACTGCCGCGGTATGGAGCACATGCGGATCGAGGTGCACCTCCCGGAATGCCGGCTCGGCGGTGGAGATGAGCTTGCGATAGATCTTCGCCTCGGCGCGATAATCGAGCGTGTACGGCACCTGGATCACGACCATGCGGTCGAGCAACGCCTCGTTCTCTTTCTCCTGCAGGAACTTGCGGAACTCGGCCAGGTTGGTGTGCGCGACGATCGTCTCGTCCACATAAATCAGCGGGAAGCGTGACACCTTGACGTTTTTCTCCTGTGTCAGCGTCAGCAGCAGGTAGAGGAACTCGCGCTTCACCTTGAGGATCTCGATCATTTCGAGCAGGCCCCGGCTCGAGGCATAGACCGACCCCGACCACGACCAGGCGCGCGGATCGCCTTCGTCGCCGAATTCCGCGACCTTGGACAGGTCGACCGACCCAACCAGGTCGGCGAGATCAGCGGTCGTGGGATCGTGCGGTGCATACGTGCCGATGCCCATTCTTCCCGCTTCGGAGATGAAGATGCGTTCTACCGGCATCTTCATGAAGTCGCCGCCGAACTCCTGGTCGATACGGATGCGGCACGACGGGCAGACTTCGCCCAGGATCTCGGCCCCGTAGGTGTCGCGGAACTTGTCGCGCAAGGAATGAGGAATCAAATGCAGCGGCGACTCGTGCACCGGGCAGCCGCTTACCGCGTACAGCGCGCCAGCGTCCATATAGCTGTATTCCTCGAGCCCACGCTTGAGCAGAATCACTAGGGTCGACTTCCCGCCCGACGGAGGGCCGAGCAGCAGCAGCAGTCGCCGGCCGACTTCCGAGCCCGCCGCGGCCGCCTTGAAATAATCGACTACGCGGGCAATGGGGTCGTCAATGCCGAATAGCTCATCGGATAGCAGCGTGCAGCGCGGCACGCCCTTTTCGTCCTCCTTGCTCTGCCATTGCAGCATGTCCCAGACGTACTGCTGGGCCGTGCGCGCAGCAAGCGCCGGGTTAGCGCGCACGATGGTCTCGAGAAAGCTTTCCAGCGTGCCCGACCAGCTTTCGGCCTGGCGGCGGCGGGCGAAACCGGCCAGGTTGTCGATGAATTCAGCCTGGCGATCATCTGTGACCGGCTCGGCGGCTTTCGCCTCGTCGAGGCTTCGGTCCGATACAAGAGTCTTGTCGTCTGGACACATGACGCCCTCCTTCTCTAAACGAAAACATCCCGCGCGCGGCCCAGCGAAGCTCGACGCGCTCATCGGGTTAGACAGGAACAGCCAGGCCCTCGCGCAACCAAAGTCATGCAATAAGCATTCCGCCACAGGAGGTTGGCGGATTTCGACACCGCCGGTGTCGGCAGAACGCCGACGACAGCGGGCCGAACGGGCGAGAGCGGTGCGCTTGCCACGAGAGTCTGCGCGCGGGGAGGCACAGCGTTCGGTCGAACGCGACAGACCTTTGTAGAAATTACCAATGAGGCTGGTCGAGCTGCCGGTCGGCGAGAGCTGCCGTGGGTAGGGCATCTCGACCGACAGGGGACGCACCGCCGGGCAAGATCATCTCCGGCATGAGCTTGCGCCGGCCATGATCTGCAGGAGCAGGGCGCCAGGCTTCTTGACGAAATCTCTTAATTTCGATAATGTTGGAAATGTCGATCCAATGAGGAGGACGCCGTGAAACGTTTCCATGTGCACGTCGCGGTGACCGATCTGGCGGAAAGCATCCGCTTCTACTCGGCGCTCTTCGGCGCCGAGCCCGAAGTCGTCAAACCCGATTACGCGAAATGGATGCTGGACGATCCGCGGCTCAACTTCGCGATCTCGCGACGAGGCGCACACACCGGCATCAACCATCTCGGGCTGCAGGCCGAGACCGAGGAGGAGCTGGAAGGCATCCATGCCGATCTGCGCCAGGCCGACGGCACGATCGTCGCCGAAAAAGGAGCGAACTGCTGCTACTCAATTTCGGACAAGTACTGGATCACCGATCCGCAGGGCATTGCCTGGGAAAGCTTCCGATCTCTGGGAACCGTGCCGCTCCATGACGGCGCGAGCGAAAGCGAGTCTACGGCCTGCGGCGGGAGTCGAAGCGCGTGCTGCGCTTGAGCTTGCGCGCAGGCGCCGGTGGCGCGGCACACGCGCCCTGGCAGCAATTCTCGCTCAGGAAGTCGAGCAGGCCGTTCATCTGCTTGTAGTTGGTGGAGTAATACACGAAGCGCCCTTGCTGCCGCGGCTCGATGAGAGCGGCGTTCGCGAGCTCCTTGAGATGAAAGGAAAGCGTGGGCGCGGGCAGATCGAGCCGCGCGGCGATCGCGCCGGCGGCGAGGCCCTCCGGACCCTGCTGCACCAGCATCCGGTAGATCGCGAGCCGCGTGTCCTGTGCCAGCGCGCCCAGCGCGCGCACTGCCTGAGCCGATTTCATATTCGATGATTTTAGCATCCTCGAAATGAGGCTGCGGCGAGCCGACGGATGCTAGACTTTGGCCATGCGTAAGGTCGTTCTCCTGCGGCACGGCGAGTCGGTCTGGAACCAGCAGAACCGCTTCACTGGCTGGACTGACGTCGGACTGAACGAAAGAGGTGAAGCGGAAGCGAGAGCGGCGGGGCGCCTGCTGAAGGAGGGCGGTTACGAATTCGACCTGGCCTTCACGTCCGTGCTCAAGCGCGCGATCAAGACGCTTTGGATCGGGCTCGAGGAAATGGACCGCATGTGGATCCCGGTCCGGAACTCATGGCGGCTCAACGAGCGTCACTACGGCGCACTTCAGGGGCTGAACAAGGCGGAGACGGCGGCGAAATTCGGCGACGCTCAGGTGAAGATCTGGCGGCGCAGCTACGACACACCGCCGCCGGCGCTCGCCGACGGCGACCCGCGCCTCGAGCTATCCGATCCGCGCTACGCGGAGCTCGACCGGAAGAGTCTTCCGCGCACCGAATGCCTCAAGGACACCGTTGCACGATTTCTACCGTACTGGCACGAAACGATCGCGCCGAGCGTTCGCTCCGGTCAACGCGTGATCATCGTCGCACATGGCAACAGCCTGCGCGCGTTGGTGAAATACCTGGACAACGTGTCGGACGCCGACATCGTCGAGCTGAACATCCCGACCGGGCAGCCGCTCGTCTACGAGCTGGACGACGCGCTCAAGCCAATCCGGCACTATTACCTGGGCGACCCGAAAGCGATCGAGGCGGCGATGGCGGCGGTCGCCGCACAGGGGAAGGCGCGCTGACCCGCCGGCGCGGTCGCGCTTGTTACTTTGTCTTGACCGCGAACACTTCCACCGGCTGCACCCTGCCGCGAATCGCTACCGGGCCAAGTTCCTCGACTTGCACGGCTGAACGCAGCAGGCTGCGCGTCGCGGCATCGATCAGAATCGAGCGCTCCGCGGTCTTCGTTTGCTCCTCCAGCCGCGACGCGACGTTCACCGTGTCGCCGATGCAGGTGTAGGTCGCGCGCTCGTTGGTGCCGGTGTAGCCGGCGACCATCTCGCCGGAGGCAATCCCGATGCCTATGCGGATCGGAGTCTTGCCGGCGCTTGCTTGCTCGGCATTGAAGAGCTCGATCATCTCGATCATTTCCAGCGCGGCCTGCACGGCCGCATCGCAATGATCCGCGAGCGGCAGAGGCGCGCCGAAGACCGCCATCAGGCCGTCGCCGGCGATCTCGCTGACAATGCCGCCGTGACCGCTGATCGCATTGAACATCAGCGTGTAGTAGGTGTTCAGCAGCTCGATTGTAACCTCGGGAGCCTGCGATTCCGCGAGGGGCGTGAAGCCGCGGATGTCGGAGAACATGACTGTTCCGCGGACGCGTTTCCCTCCGAGAGAAAATCCCGACTGCTGCAGATCCTGCGCGACCTCGGGCGTGGCGAAGCGGCGCACCAGCTCCTTCTGCTGATCGCGCAGGCGCTTCTTTTCGAGGCTCGCGCCGACGCGCGCCTTGAGCAGAGCCGGATTGACCGGCTTCTGCAAGTAATCCTCGGCGCCGAGCTCGATGCAGCGCACGACGTTGTCGAGTCCTTCGAGCGACGAGGTGACGATGACCGGCAGGTCGCGCAACTGCAGATCGCGCCCGAGCTGCTCCAACACCTGAAAGCCGTTCATCTCCGGCATCTCGATGTCGAGCAGCAGAAGGTCGAACGGCTCACGCCGGAGCATCTCCAGCGCGACGCGGCCGTTTTCGGCAGTCGTCACGCGATGTCCCATCAATTCGATGTTGCGCGACAGCAGCAGCCGGTTGACCTTGTTGTCATCCACGACCAGCAGCCGCGCGCCGCCGTGGTTGCCTTCACGCACGCTTGAGCTCCCGCAGCGCGTCGGCCACACGCGCGTATTCGCTCGCGAGCTGGGTGAGTGCCGCGCCGTTCGCCTCACGCGCAACCCCGAAGCCGCCGAGCTCCAGCTTCTTCGCCATCGCCCCGAGCGTGAGCGCGCCAAAGGTGTTGCTGTTCGACTTGAGCGAATGCGCGACCCGGCGGAAGCGCTCCGCGTCGTTCGCGGCGAGCGCGCCGTTCAGCTCTTCAAGCATGCTTGGCGCTTCGACGAGGAACGTCTCCACGAGATCGCGCACGAAGTCGGCGCCAGCGGTTTCCTCGAGGTTCTCGAAGGTGGCTCGGTCGATGATGGCTTCGCTCATAAGCGGCTCGCGCGGGATGGGACACGGGTAAGCGCTTCGATCAAGCGCTCGACCCGAATCGGCTTGGTCAGGTAGTCGTCCATGCCGGCGGCGAGGCACATGTCACGGTCGCCCTGCATCGCATTGGCGGTCATGGCGACGATCCGCGGGCGCTCCTGCGCTGACCACTGCGCGCAGATCTTTCGCGCGGCATCGAGCCCATCCATCTCCGGCATCTGCACGTCCATCAATACCACGTCGTAGGCCTGGCGCTGGACCGATTCGATCGCCTCGATCCCGTTCGAAGCGAGATCGGCGCGATAGCCCATCTGCTGCAGGATGCGCAGCGCGAGCTTCTGGTTGACCACGTTGTCCTCGGCCAGCAGGATGCGCAGCGGATGGCGCACGGCCATCTCGGGATCGAGGCGGGACGGCGTGGCGGGCGCCGCGGGCGTCTTCGCCACGACTTCCTGTGCGAACAAGCCGATTAGGGTATCGAAGAGCTGCGACTGGCGAATCGGCTTGGTGAGATAGGCGGTGAACAGCGCTTCTCCGTCGCCGACTTCGCGCCTCCCGAGCGAGCTGAACAGGACGATGGGCAATTTGACGTTGCGCTCGCGAATCTGCCGCGCGAGCGCCACGCCGTCCATCTCCGGCATGTGCATGTCGACGATCGCGACGTCAAAGGCCTCGCGTTGGTCGAGCCACTGCAGCGATTCCTGCGGCGATGCGGTGGCGCGCGAGGCCATGCCCCATTTGGCTGTCTGCAGCCCGAGGATGCGCTGATTGGTGGCATTGTCGTCGACGATCAGCACGCGCTTGCCCTGGAGCGCGGGCTGCACGCCGACGAACTCGCGTTGACGCGCTGCGGGCAGCTCGCCGACGGGCGCGACGACGCTGAAGAAGAAGGTCGCGCCCTTGCCTGCGCCGTCGCTCTGCGCCCACATACGACCGCCCATCAACTCGCTCAAACGCTTGCTGATCGCGAGGCCGAGGCCGGTGCCGCCGTACTTGCGCGTCGTCGAGGAGTCGGCTTGCGTGAACGACTGGAAGAGCCGGCTCATGCCTTCTGCGGTCAGCCCGATGCCAGTGTCACGCACGGCGAAAGTCAGCTCGGCCTTGCCGACGGTCGCAGGCTTGGAGGTCACCGTCAGCACGACTTCGCCCTTCTCGGTGAACTTCACGGCGTTGCTTAGCAGGTTCAGCATGATCTGGCGTAGCCGGGTCACGTCGCCCACGATCGCCTCGGGCACGTCGCCCTCGAACACATAGGCCATGTCGAGGTTCTTTTCCACAGCGCGCGCGGACACGAGATCGAGCGCCGATTCGACGCACTCGCGAAGATCGAGCGGTTGAGCTTCGATCTCCATGCGGCCGGCCTCGATTTTCGAGAAGTCGAGGATGTCGTTGATGATCGTAAGCAGCGCATCACCGGAGTCGCGGATTGTGTTCACATAGTCGTGCTGCTCGCGATCCAGCTTTGTGTCCAGCAGGAGACCGCTCATTCCGATCACCGCATTCATCGGCGTCCGAATCTCGTGGCTCATCGTGGCGAGGAACGAGCTCTTCGCCTCGTTGGCCGCCTCAGCGAGCGCCCGCGCTTCCTCCGTCTGTCTCACGAGCCGCGCGTTCTGGATCGCGATCACCGCTTGGTCGGCGAACGTCTTCAGCAACGACATTTCCTTTTCGGAGAAGGGGCTCGCATAGTCGCGCACGACCCAGATCGCGCCGATTCCCTTGCCCTCCCAGATCATAGGCGCGCCCATGGCTGAGTTGCTGCCGAACGCGCCAAAGGCGCGGCGCGCGATGGCGGCCGTCTTCGGAATATCACCTAGGCTGGCGTAGTGCACGACAGCGCGCGTCGCGATGGCGGCGCCGGTTGCGCTTGTATCGAGCGCATGAGGATAGACGCTTTTCACTTCGTCTTCCCGCGGGCCGTGATAGGCACCGAGGTGCACCAAGCCGTCCTCTCCGACCAGATCGATCACCCCCAGTTTGCCGTCGAAAAGCCGCTCGCAGCGGTCGAGGATCGTTTCGAACACCGGCGTCGTGTCGGCGATCGAGCTCGAGATCGCCTCAAGCACTTCACCCGATGCGCGCTGCTGGTCGAGGGCTTCCTTCGTTTCCTCGAATAGACGCGCGTTTTGCAGCGCAACGCCAACGTTTGCGGCGATTGTAGACAGCAGGCGCTCGTCGTCGGCGTCGTAGAGGCCTTCCGTTTGGGTGCTTTGAACGCTGACTACGCCCTGACAGACCCCACCGACCAGGATCGGCACGCCGAGGTACGACAGCGCCTGCTTCCCGATGACCTTTGCGCCAAGATCTCGGCTGAGTCGATCGGTCTCGCGGTTGATGATGAGGGGCTTGCCCGATTCGATGATCCTGCCGGTCAGGCCCTCGCCGTACTTCTGCGGCATGAGCTTCTCGCCATACTGGTAGGGAAACTCAATCATCCCTGTTTGACGGTCATAGAGCGCGACGTAGGCAATGTTGCCTCTGAACACGGTTCGAATCTGCTCTCCCACCAGATGGATGAGGTTGGAAAGATCGAGCTTGCCGGCGAGCTGTTGCGACACCGTGTTGACCGTGGTCAGCTCGGCCGCGCGCTGCTGCGACTC